>Ga0214471_10000047_pt1 | contig 128176 bp, 144 predicted proteins | sample RVTome_5_FD_207665 | JGI IMG/M metagenome (GOLD analysis project Ga0214471, IMG submission 207665) | Soil microbial communities from uranium-contaminated site in the Upper Colorado River Basin, Wyoming, United States - RVT142D155 | ecosystem: Environmental > Terrestrial > Soil > Contaminated... | reverse complement strand
TTATTGACGGTACTCTGCTGCCAACCTTCATCCTCATGCCCTAGACTGGCTTTTTCTTTTTACTTGGGGCTTGTGACGCCACCGACAGTCTACTGTAGACTTTCTCCTAAATCTTGATTATCCTTCCAGCTTCTATGTTTCTCTTCATGTACCAAATGGCTTACTCGTTAGTTCCGCTGTTTTCTTTCAGCTCGAGACATATTCCTAACGCCTTTCTAACATATTCGCTTATTATGTTAGAAGAGTTACCGAAGCGACTAGTGTACATAGCTACATAGGAGTGTTAGAACCCGAGAGGACAAAGTCTTTAATGTACAAGTTTTCTGATAATGGTTGGGTCCACTTCTAGAACCGTTAACGGCACGAAAACCGCTGGCATCTAACCTCTTAAATACGTCAGAAGCTTTAATGGATCAGAATCCAATTTACGAACCGCTAACGGCACACAGACCTCCGGGCCCGCTCTTCTCATGTAGAGGAAGCCGCAACAGCATCTTTTTGTAGTTCTCTACTAATAGCGAAAATTTCCCTACAGGTAGAGAATGATGTGGATTTCTTGGGATTTGAAGCTTTTCTGAGAAAAGAGCGGAGGCCTAAGACGGTTAGTCGTTCCCTCTCGCTTGCCAAGCAATATGCTCGTGTGCTTACGACTAGCGAAGCCATAGCTAGCAACTATTGAAGGATACTTGATTATCTTGGTGACAATGAAACTTCTATGATCGACTGTCGTTCATTCTTTGAAGCACACAATGATAGTAGGATAAAGATGAGGAGTACTAGTTGCTTCAACCGCATGTACTCTTTTGTTCTTACATAACTCTGGTCGCTTTCTTAACGAGTAGAATTTTTGCCGCAATGCACATTGGCGGGGCGTGAGGGTACAGGGAGTAATGGTAATGAGTGATAGAAAAGAGATGAGGGACATGTAAACGGCAGTTGAAGCTCATCCGTTACTTGCATGTAGTTAAGTATCACACAATCAACTTATTCTTCAGCCACGACTCTTCTAACTCGTTGGAACTGGATGCCGGCACACTTGGCGACATAGAGAGCCTTATTGAGAAGTGTAAGTATGAACGTGATCCTGACCGTCAGCTAAAGATTCTGTTAGTTATCAACGCAATGCTTCCGCACACCAAAAAGTTGCACATACCATCATACTTGACAGATGATTACATTACTAGAGCTCTTTATGAGATAGAAAAAGCATTGAAGAGCAACTATTAGATGTGGAGTGGCATATTTATTGTCACACTTTGTTAGCAGAGATATTGTCACCTCCAACGTGACGTATATGCGTTGATGGCATGATAAAAGCGAGTTTTGACGAGTAGATTCGAGTAGTTTTCTTCAATAAAACGCTAGATCTGTGGAAAATGAGTAACAATAACTTTGCTACGTTTTAGTGACAATAATTGTATACTCTACAATTAGATATTAGGTCTATAGCAATATTCGCAGCGGTTGATTAGCTGGCGTGGGCGTACAGGATTTGCGGGTAAGTCTATTGATATTCAGTTCGAAATTCAGCCTGCAATAAGCGAGTACAATGAAGGTGTATATACAATCGTGATTCGGCTTGAAGTTGATGGAGGAGTTTACAGTAACAGCATATTCGGTGATTGTTGATTAGATTATATGGTGATCACTCTCCCGTTCTCTCTGGCTTCGTGGCGGCTCCCTTGATCGGGTTGATCTGCGGATCAGCCGCAATCCGAATCCCCAGAAGGGACATGAGAGGAAATCCTTCCGTAAACCTCCGGGCCCGCTTACTTACTTGTCTACCTTGAGATCATTCAGCAGTCGCTCGATGTTCGTCACAGTCTTGCCGCTTGCGTCGGCTATCTGCTGGCGCGCTGGCGGCTCTTCGCGGTAATTTTCAATCCTGGCAGCAATCCTTTCCTGGTACGTGGAGATGTGCTCGTTCTGGTAAAACACGCCGATGGGTATCTTGTCGCCCCACTCGTTTGACTTTTCTATCACCTTGGCCATCTTGTCGTTCATTTCTAACGGGTCACGCACTATGCCGTCGTACCCCTGATCCTCCATCTTGTAAATGCGCGGCATCGCCCTCTTTGTGGTAGGATCGACTAGGTCCGCGCCCTGGAACCACTCTTTAGTGTTGATGTCATTGTAAGTCGGGCACGGCTGTAGCACGTCTACAAACGCCAGTCCCTTGTGCTCGACTGCCTTTCTGATGATATCCTTGAGGTGCCTGACGTCATACGAATACCCCCGTGCAATGAATGTAAAGCCGGAGACTAAGGCAAGCGCAATGGGGTTTACAGAGTTGTTCATGTTTGGCTGCGGCAATGATTTCGTTTTCATGCCAAGTTTCAAAGTCGGCGCCGCCTGTCCCTTTGTCAGCCCATAAACGGCATTGTTGAATATGATGTAGGTCATGTCCACGTTGCGCCTGCCGGCGCTAACAAAGTGGCCAGCACCAATGCCAAGCCCGTCGCCGTCGCCGCCAACCGCGATAACCTGAAGGTCAGGGTTTGCAAGTTTCGCTCCCTGCGCAAATGGCAGTACGCGGCCGTGAAGCGTGTGAATGCCGTACGTCTTTATGAAGTGAGGCGTCTTGCCCGAGCAGCCTATTCCGGAGAATATCGTCGCCTTGTGCGGCGGGATCTGCATGTCGGCAAGTGCCATCTGTATGGCGTTAAGTATCCCGAAATCGCCACAGTTGTGTAGTATGGCGTTCTCGCTAACATACGAGTTGACATCGTCTACTTCGAGGTTGTGCACGGGCCCGCTGTAATCGAAACTCTCGATCTTCTTGATAGGTAGCAGGACATAGTCAGGACCTAGAAGCGAGGAAGGCGATTTGCCAACATGCGGACCTGACTCGTACTCCCTGCCCAAGACCCTACACAGAACAGCAAAGTCGCGGTCATTCACTACCTGAACAGAGAACGATTTTTTGTGTATTCCGCTTGCTTTTGTCACGGAAATCACAGGCACTATCCACTGCCTTAGTAGGAGAGTCTTTACCTGCTCGCAGAGCGTGTTTGAGGTTGTCTTGAAGTTTGCGCGCAGCTGTTGGGTGTTGACCCAGCCGTCGCCCCTCCATAGCCCTTCTATCAGCTCTGCCTGTTTTTCGACTGGAAGCAACATCGCAAAATGCGGTATTTTCTTGTTGTAAGCCCCGTTGCCAAACCATTCCAAGAACAGCCTGCCAAGCGGAGCAGAATAGAAAGTCACTGTAATTCCCTTCCCCTTTGTGCGAAGAGACCCTTTCAGGCCAAACACCCGCATCATGGTTTCTTTTACATCGTCTAGGAATTCAACTTCATCGACGTGAAACGCAAAGCCTATCTCGCGGTCGTGCACGCATCCTTCTGCAATATAGTAACCGATCAACCGCAGAAAGCCTGCATCCAAAGGTATTCTCGGCGGCAGTTCTTTGCTCACCGTGTCTTTCTTACGCATGTGGTAATCGACATCAATGTGGTCCCTGTCCTCCTGCTCCTTCTGTATGGGATAGATGAGGTAGTCCTTTTCCTCGACCTCGTCAGCCCTCTTCCACACGGCGTCGTAACTGGTGTTGTGTAGCTTCTTGTTCCGGTCTGCGCGCTTTACTACGAGAATCGGATGTTCGGGAGTTGCAAAGGTTTCCCCGAAACACTTTGTCACTATCCTAAACATCCTGCCCCTGTGAATGTGGCTTATTATTTCAGTTACCTTATGGAACTTGCCGTCCCTGCCAAGCACCCGTTCGCCCACTCTAACATCTTGAATCTGTTTCGCAGAAGGGTTGCAGTGTATGGTAGTGTCAGGCAGTACGCAGCCTGCGCACCAATCGTTGTGCACCTCTGTCTTGTAGTCAGCTGGTTTAAGTGCCACCTTTCAGCACCTGTCTCCTTGCAGCATCTCCGGAAATTATTTGCATCACGGCGTTATAAACTTCCTCAAGCGACATCGGCCTGCCGTTGTACTTGACGACTTTGTAGTCGGGCGCGCGGCCGACATGTTGGCTGACAAGCGCGCCTAGCTGGCCGAGGTAGTTCATTTCGATGTCGGCAACGGCCTTGGCGCCTGCAAGCATAGACTTCACCAGTTCGGTAGGGAACGGATTTAACAATCGCACCTGCACAAAGCGCACCTTCTTGCCCTCCGCCTCGAGCATCTCCATAGCGTCCAGTATAGCGCCCTTGGTCGAGCCCCAGCTTATTATCGCGACGTCGGCCTTTGGATCGCCAAACATCACCGCCTTGTCATCGTCTGGGATTTCCTTCAGGGCGAGCTCGAGCTTGTCCATTCGCTTGTCCACCATGCGCACCCTCATCTCGGGGTCTTCGGTGATATGGCCTTCTTCCGTGTGCTCGTCGCCCGTGTTCCAGAATATCGCGTCTTCTGTGCCAAGGGGAATTCTCGTGGTTATCGGATTGTCTGTCAGCTTGAAGCGCAGGTAACTGCCGGCCACCCCCTTGTCTTTCTCCGTTATCTTCGTGGCAAGCGCGCCCCGCTCTATCTTGACTCTTGCTGGATCGAAAACCTTGCAGGTCATCACGCTGTTTGCAATGGCCTTGTCCAGCAGGTGAATGACAGGCATCTGGTACTTGTCGGCAAAGTTGAACACCTTGATGCTGTCGTAAAAGCTCTCCTCGATGTCGCCTGACGCAAACACGATCCTCGGGAATTCGCCATGGCCAGCATTTATCGCAAACTGCAAGTCGCCCTGCTCGTGCCTCGTCGGCAGACCCGTCGACGGCCCTGCGCGCTGGTACAGTGATACTACGACCGGGACCTCGTTAATGCCGGCCCAGCCGAGCGCCTCTGCCATGAGCGAAAAGCCTGGGCCCGAAGTCGCGGTCGCGGACCTCGCCCCCGAGAGCGCTCCGCCAATTGCCATCGTTATCGCGGCTATCTCGTCTTCTGTCTGCATGACAACAGTCGAGCCCTTTTTGCCCGAGTCGTAAATGTCGAGTATCTCATGTGATTCCAGGTACTCGCTGTCGTCTGACGCGGGGGTGATGGGGTAGTATGTCTGGAATCTGCAGCCTGCGACCATCTTGCCCATCGCCGACGACTGGTTGCCAAGCACTATCATCATGTTGCTGTCTGCAGGACGAATCTTCAAGCGGTACTCGAACCCCGCAGGGTCCAGTTTTTGCTTGGCATATCCGTAGATGTGCGACGCGGCCTTGACGTTCATCTCAGCCACGCTCTCCTTTGCCTTGAAGATGTAGCGTATGGCCTTTGCAAGCGAGTCGGTGTCAAAATCAAGGAGCGCCATCGACGCGGAAAGCGCCATAACGTTTGTCATGCGGGTGAGCTTGCTGAGCGACGGGTTGTTCATATTGGACGCAAACTCCTCGAGCAGCTTGAAGTAGGGCATTGAGTACAGGACGGCACCGTTCTTTTTCGCAAACTCGAGCGCATCGTTGACCGTCGTGCCAAGCCCGCCCTTTTCAAGCATTGTTTTTATCCGCCTTGCAGCCGGGTCGTCGAGGGTCGGCACTTCGTCGACCTTGGTCTCGGAAGCATTGGCGTCGTAGAATATCGCGCCCCCTTTCGTCACCTTGTTAAAGTGCCTGAACACGGTCTCGGCGTCAAACGACACAAGCACGTTGATCTCGTCTACGGATGACCTTATCGGCTTCTCTGCGATTCGTACGGTAAAGTAGCTATGCTCGCCCTTGATGTTTGAATAGTATTCGCGTTTGCCAAACACGTGCAGGCCGCCAACCGCGCACGCCCTGGAGAATATGTTTGCGGCAGAATCCACCCCGGACCCCTGCCCGCCGCCGATGACCCAGGATAGAGAGTTTGTGATCATGACTATTATTTCTGGTCCCCATTTCTTGCTTTTAATAGTTTACAAATTGAAAAAGGAAAACAGTCAACCGCCGCCAGTCGCGGCGTCCAGTATGCAGCACTCGCACGAGTCCTTCTGCCCGCAATAGGGGCAGACACACATGCACGACTCGATACTGTTGCCGCAGTAGTCGCACAGGACGACCTCGTCGCTTGCCATCTGCTAGCTCACCGCATCCAAAGTTTTTATACTTTTTACTGAGAGCGCATCAGGTTTAGCGCGGATCCTGCCTTGAACCAGCCGATCTGCGCCTGATTGTACGAGTGTGTCAACGATATTTCATCGGAGGTGCCGTCGGCGTGCTGTATGACGCATTTCAGGGGCTTGCCCTGCTGCATCTCTGCAAGGCCGGCGATGCTCAGCCGGTCGTCCTCTTCTTTTATCTTGTCATAGTCGGCCGGGTTTTCAAATGTGAGCGCGAGGACGCCCTGCTTTTTCAGGTTCGTCTCGTGTATCCTTGCAAACGACCTTGCTATTACCGCCGCGCAGCCTAGGTAGCGCGGAGTCATGGCCGCGTGCTCGCGGCTTGACCCTTCCCCGTAGTTGCTGTCGCCCACTATGACCCAGCGTAGGCCCTTTGTCTTGTAGTCGCGAGCCACGTGCGGGTAAGGCTCGACCTGTCCCGTAAGCTGGTTCTTGCCGTTTCCAACCTGGCCGTCGCGGAACGCGTTCACCGCGCCAAGAAGCAAGTTGTCGCTTATTCTGTCTAGATGACCGCGGTACATCAACCAGGCTCCTGCCGGCGAGATATGGTCTGTCGTCGTCTTGCCCTTTGTCTTTGCAAGCACAGGTAATTGTTCAACGTCCTTGCCGTTCCACTTTGCAAAAGGCGCAAGCTTTTGGAGCCGGTCGCTTGCAGGGTCTATAACCACTTCAATGCTGTCAGGGTTTTCAGCGGGCGGCACGTACACGTCCCTTGCCTCTGCAAAGCCGGCCTTTGGCACTTCAGGCGCGGGCTTTGGAGGCTGCAGTCTGAACTTTTTGCCGTCAGGCGCCGTCAATTCATCTTTCAAAGGGTTGAATGAGAGCCTGCCGCCAAGCGCAAGCGCGATAACAAGCTCGGGGCTGCCGATAAAGTTCATGGTCTCCCGCCTCCCGTCGTTCCTGCCTGGGAAGTTGCGGTTGTATGAAGTGACAATAGTGTTGGGCTCGCCCTTTTTCAGCTCTGGCCTGCTCCACTGGCCGATGCACGGGCCGCAGGCGTTTGCTAGCACGTTTGCACCGATTTCCTTCAGTATTTGCATCTGCCCGTCCCGCTCTATGGTAGCGCGGATCATTTCCGAGCCGGGTGTAACTTGGAGCGGCACTTTTGTCTTTATGCCGTGCTTTTTGGCTTGCTCTGCGATGTCGGCCGCGCGTGACATGTCCTCGTACGAAGAGTTGGTGCAGCTTCCGATGAGCGCCACTGAAATGATGTCAAGGTAATTGTTCTTGCCCACGTCCTCGGCCATTTTCGATACCGGCCTTGCGAGGTCGGGCGTGTGAGGGCCGACTATGTGAGGCTCCAACGACGAGAGGTTAATCTCAATGAGCTGGTCAAAGTATCTGGCGGCGTCCTTTTCCACCTCGGGGTCTTCCGTCAACAGTTCTTTGTGCATGTTTGCAAGGTCCGCAAGCTCTGGCCTGCCGGTCGCACGCAGGTAGGCGTCCATTCGCTCGTCGTAGGCAAACACCGAGCAGGTGGCACCGATTTCTGCGCCCATGTTTGTTATCGTGGCCTTGCCGGTACAGCTTATAGACCTTGCGCCGGGGCCGAAATATTCGATGATGGCATTCGTGCCGCCGGACACAGTCAGCTTGGCAGCAACGTACAGTATAATGTCCTTTGGCGCGGCCCAGCCGCTCAGCTCGCCCTTCAGGTAGACGCCTATCCTTTTCGCATACAACAGTTCCCAGGGCATGCCGGCCATCACCTCCGCCGCGTCGAGGCCCCCAACGCCGATTGCGACCATGCCAAGTCCGCCGGCGTTCGGGGTGTGCGAGTCGGTGCCTATCATGAGGCCTCCGGGGAAAGCATAGTTCTCAAGAACGACCTGGTGGATGATGCCGGCGCCCGGCTTCCAGAACCCGATGCTGTACTTGCGGCACGCAGACTCTAGAAATTGATAAACTTCATTGTTCTGCACGAGTGCAAAGCGCGTGTCAGTCGCGCTGTCCACCTTGGCCTGTATCAGGTGGTCGCAGTGCACCGTGGTCGGCAGCTTCACCCGCTTCAATCCCGCCTGCATGAACTGCAGGATTGTCATCTGCCCCGTCACGTCCTGGAGCGCGACCCTGTCCGGGTTCAGGAAAACGTAACTCTTGCCCCTTTCAGGCTCGTGAACCTGGCCATCAAGGTGACCGACCAGGATTTTTTCAGAAAGCGTCAGTGGTCTCTTTACCAGCTTTCTGTACTCGGCAATGTTTGCTCCAAGCTTATCGTACACCTTCTTGGCGAGCGCAGGCGTTGTCTCTATCGCTACCATCTGCACGAGAACCGGCGGTTTTGTCCAATATCTCTTTTTCCTTATCCTTTAATAACGACCGGCCGCCGCAGAGAGGCGGTTGGCTAGAAAGTTTGTCCTGGTCCTTGTAGCAGTCGTCGCCGTGATGGCGGCGCTTATTGCGCTCCCAAACCTGAACCGGGGGCCGCAGTCTGACCTGAGCATTGAGTACAGCCGGCAGCATCTTGCAAGCACTGATGCCGGTCTTGCGACGCAGAGCGCTGAACTGCTGAGCATCGCAGAAGACGGCTCTGCCACCTACACGCAGATAGGTGGCCAGGAAAGGCGGCTCTCTCTTTCAAGCGAAGAATTGAGCAGGATCAGGGCGTACATACTCGAAACGGGATTCATGCAGATACCTGTGACAAACTATCCGCAATCAGACGACGCGACCGAGTTCACGAAATATACGCTCCGCGTACGCAACGACGAGGGCCAGAAAACGTTCAACTGGGTCGACCCGGATGTGCATGAGGGTGTCATACCGCCCATAATCACAAACATCGGCTCTCAGCTTGACGCCGTCATGGACAGGCCCTGAGACAATATCTATATAGAGCGTTTCGGCGCAGACTGGCTGTAAATGACTATATCTCTTGTTTCCAGCGAGCCGCGCGCAAAGGGCGTCAAGGTGGACGAGCAGGTAAAGACGGTTCGCGGGACCACGCTTCTCAAGCGGGGCTTTGCCCACATGCAAAAACACGGCGTTGTCATGGACGTGACAAACGTCGAGCAGGCCCACATAGCCGAAGAAGCTGGAGCGGTAGCGGTCATGGTTCTGGACAAGCTTCCCTATGACGTGCGCAAGGCAGGAGGCGTCGCCAGGACTGCAAGCATCAAGGTCATTGAAGAGATAATGGACGCCGTGACTATTCCGATTATGGCCAAATGCAGGATAGGCCACACTGACGAGGCGCGCGTGCTAGAGATAACCGGCGCCGACATGATAGACGAGAGCGAGGTGCTAACGCCGGCAGATGAGGAGCGCCACATCTGGAAGTGGGATTTCACCACGCCTTTTGTCAACGGCGCCAAGAACCTTGGAGAGGCACTCAGGAGGATAGAGGAAGGCGCCGCGATGATACGCACAAAGGGCGAGCCGGGGACCGGCAACGTCGCTGAAGCCGTGACGCACATCCGCATGGTCAACAACGACATCAGGAGGATTAGATCGCATTATCAAGATAACGACAGGCAAGAGCTGATGAAGGCGGCCCGCGAGTTAAAGGTCTCTTTTGCAATAGCAGAGGAAACCGCGCGCCTTGGCAGGTTGCCTGTTGTCAATTTCGCGGCAGGAGGCATAACTACTCCGGCTGACGCAGCTTTTCTTATGAGGCTTGGGTGCGACGGCGTTTTCGTGGGCTCTGGAATATTCAAGTCAGAGGACCCGGCGCAGCGCGCACGCGCAGTGGTGCTTGCGACCACGTTTTACGACGACGCCAAGATAGTGAGGGAAGCTCAAAAGATGGTCGACGAGAAAAAGTCGCTCCTGGGACTCGACACCAAGAACCTAGAGCTGAAGATGCAGGAAAGGGGACAGTCGGCTTGAAGAAGAAGAAGCATCAGCTGACGATAGGAGTCCTGGGTTTTCAGGGAGACATTGAAGAGAACGTCGCCGCGGCAGAGCAGGCGGTTGAGGAAATGAAGATAAACGGCAAGGTGGAGCTCGTGCGCTACCCCGAAGAAATGGAGAAGGTTGACGGCCTGATATTGCCCGGCGGCGAAAGCACGGTCCAGACTGCGCTTGCCGCAATACAGCGCTCGCTTCCTATCTTGAAAAAGCGCATAGCCGACGGGATGCCCGTGCTCGGCACTTGCGCTGGCATGATAATGCTTTCAAAGAAGGTATACGACCACGCGGTTGGAGAGACCAAGCAAAAGACCACAGGCAACTTGGACATCGTGATAGAGCGCAACGCGTTTGGAAGGCAGAACGACTCGTTTGAGGCTGACTTGAAGATAGACATGCTGGGCAAAGGCGCGTTCAAGGGCGTATTTATTAGGGCGCCGGCCGTGAGCGAGGCAGGCAAGGACGTCGAGGTCATTGCCACTCATGCCAGCAAGATAGTGGCCGTGAAGCAGAAGAACATCATCGGCACGTCATTCCACCCCGAACTTGCCGGCGACGTCAGAATGCACAAACAGTTCGTCAAGATGGCGCTGGACTACAGACGCACCAAGTAAGTAGATTGCGTTGAACGCATACCACTTACTTAATAGCAGTGTCCGCATAGCGCTTCCGTGCAGGTCTCCGGCCGCGAGAGGTGGGGCTCGTATGGCGGATTTATCTTTGCCGCAATAGGCTCGGCCGTCGGCATCGGCAACATTTGGCGGTTTCCCTCCGTAACCGGGGAGAACGGCGGCGGGGCCTTTCTAGCAATATACCTCGTCGTTGTCTTTACGTTTGGCCTCTCGTTCATGGTACTCGAGCTTGTGCTCGGAAGTTACTACCAGACTTCGATCATCTCGGCCCTGAGAAACATCAGGAAGCGCTTTGCATGGGTCGGCGCGTTGATGGTCGCAGTCACCTTTAGCATACTGAGCTACTACATGGCGATCCTTGGTTGGATACTGTCATATTTTGTAATGTATGTGACGGGCACGGCCGTATCGTTTGAAGAGTACTCGCAGTCGGGGTACCCGCTCCTATCGTTTGCAGCAGTTGCCGCCATCAACTACTTGGTAATCAGGACCGGCGTCAGCAGGGGGATAGAGAGGGTGAGTAAGTACGGCATACTGCTCTTTGTTGCCATAATGGCGCCCCTCACCACGATAGGCTTGACTCTGCCCGGTGCCGACAGAGGCGTCGCGTTCTACCTCACTCCGGACGCGACCTCGTTTTCAGACCCCCAAGTGTGGTCAGCAGCGTTTGGCCAAGCGTTCTTTTCGCTTTCAATAGGCATGGGCGTGCTCCTGACCTACGGCAGTTATATCGATCACAGGCGCTCGGTTCTGTCGTCGTCGCTTGTAATCATCGGCGCGGACACTGCAGTCGCGCTTGTGTCCGGCCTGATGGTCTTCTCGTTCGTGTTTTCGCAGGGGGCAAACCCAGTCGAGGGAACCACACTGGTATTCAAGGTGATGCCGCAAGTGTTCTCGGCAATAGAGTTCGGGACCGTCATAGCGCCCCTATTCTTTGTCATGTTGTTCCTAGCAGGTATAGCATCCTCGGTCTCGATGTTCCAGCTGCCTGTCTCGGCGCTCGAGGATACGCTAGGACTTGGCAGGCGCAAGGCGTCGGCCATAATTGGAATCGCGTCGTTTGCAGCCGGCCTGCCGTCGGCGCTAAGCTACAGCGCGATGGATCTCAACGTAGCGGGCGCGGTAGTGCTTGACGTCGTCGATGCTGCGGTAACCACTTACGGCCTGCCGGTGACTAGCGCGATATTTGCCATAGCCGCGACGTGGTTCTTGGACAAGAAAATCCTAACAGAGCAGGTGAACCTGTACAGCCGCGTTAGGGTTCCTGCCGGCCTAGTATCCGTCGCAAGGGTCGCCCTGCCCCTGCTCGTAGTGGCAACTCTGCTCACGCAGGTGGCAAGGTGAGCAACGTTTGTTTTTCTTTGATGGGCGCGCCCGGTAGTCTGTGGGCCGCTAAGAGGATCAGGATGGCATCAGGTAGGCGGTGCCGGCAGGAAGCGCAACTATGCTAACAAACATAGCCGATTTCGTGATAAAGGCAGGCATCACCTGACGGGGACAAATTTGACTTTGACAAGGTCACCGCCACTGCAAATGACGACGCGGTTACAACCATCAAGCACAGGGATTTCTCTCTCTGCAGTCTCGTCTGGCCATTGAGAAATAGTGCGGGGGGTGGGATTTGAACCCACGAATCCCTAAGGAACAGGGTTGCAGTGGCAGTTAGTTGCCATTTCTAAGCCCTGCGCCGTTGACCGGGCTTGGCGACCCCCGCATCAACAGCACCGGTCAGCAGCCAAATTTATCTATTGTTACATTGTAACAGTTTTGAAATGCAAAGACAGAGGCTTTTTGGCACAAACGGGGTCAGGGGGGTCTACGGCAAGGACCTCACAAACGATCTGGTTATCGATCTCACCTACGCTATGGCCACGTACTATGGCAAGGGGCCATTAGTTGTGGGCTACGACGGGCGCAGGTCAAGCCCCGCTGTGTCAGTGCTGGTACGCTCGACGCTCAACTCTGCCGGCCTTGATGTCGGCTATGCCGGCCTGATGCCGACGCCTTGCCTGCAGCTTGCCGCAAAAAGCGGCCGTTATAACGGCGGCATCATGATAACCGCGTCGCACAACCCGCCAGAGTACAACGGACTCAAGCTGACGGCGCCTGACGGCGTCGAGATTTCAAGGGAGGACGAGCTGAAGGTTGAGGACATTTACTACGAAAAACGTTTTGCGACGACTGACGGGCACGGCAGAGAATACGCGGATGAAAACGTCATTCCTTCTTACACTGAGAAGGTTCTGTCGCTTGTTGACGCCGAAAAGATACAGTCAAAGCGATTCACGTTGGCGATGGACTTGGGCAATGGCGTGCAGGCACTGTGCGCTCCCGCGATAGCACAAAAGCTAGGGTGCAGGGTCATCGCGATAAACGGCAACATCGATAGCGACTTTCCCGGCCGCGAGTCAGAGCCCACGCCGGACAACCTTGGCGTCCTTTCCGAAGCTGTGCGCTCGGGCAAGGCTGACTTTGGCGTCGCTTTTGACGGCGACGGTGACAGGAGCATATTCTGCGACAATAACGGCAGCATCTACTGGGGCGACGTGACCGGCGCTCTTTTGATAAAAAACCTGCTTGCGCAAAGGCACCCCTGCGCAGAGATTGTGTGCCCAGTCAACACCTCGATGGTACTCTCCAAAGTGGCCGAGGAAGTAGGTCTGAAGGTGGCGTACACAAAAGTGGGAAGCGTCGAGGTGTCAAGGGAAATGGTAAACAGAAAGGCCCCGCTCGGGCTCGAAGAAAACGGCGGATTCATGTATGGCCCTCTGAACGAAGTCAGGGATGGCTCGATGACGACCGCACTCGTTCTTAACATGCTTGCGTCAGCCGGCGAGTCATTTTCAAATCTGGTGGAAATGCTACCGAGGACGTTCAAGATAAAGACCAAGTTTTCACTGAGCTCCCGCGAAGTGGTCAGCAAGGTTATGAAAGCTTGCGTCGAGCACGGCAGCCCCAAGAAGATTGAAACGATGGACGGCGCGAAAATATGGATAGACGACGAGACGTGGCTGATGGTCAGGCCGTCAGGGACGGAGCCTTTGATACGCATGTATGCAGAATCGACTGACAAGTCGCTCCTTGACTCCAAGGTGGACGAGTATAGCAGGATAGTCAGGGCCAGCATGAGTGATTTGAAACGTTTTTAATACGCTTCCTAATCACTAGAAATTCAATCGGATGATCCCATAGGGTGAGAAAATGAGTAAACCATATTTCGTCAAATTTGAAGTTTCAAAGGACCTCGCTAACGCGGCCTACGAGGCAGTTCGCGTTGCAAAGCAGAGCGGCAAAGTACGCAAGGGTACAAACGAGACTACAAAGGCCATCGAGCGGGGCATTGCCAAGCTTGTGGTCATTGCAGAGGACGTCGAGCCGCCGGAGGTCGTTGCGCACCTTCCAATACTCTGCGAAGAGAGGAACGCGCCTTACATTTTTGTGCCAAGCAAGCAGCAATTAGGAATGTCGCTTGGAATAGACGTCGGCTCGGCCGCGGCCACGATTGTGGAGGCAGGAGAGGCCCAGCACATCGTCGAGCAGGTAGTCACCTCGATAGCTGGCCTGAGGGGCAAGAAGGAATAGTTGAGGCTGGTTCCAGATGAGCAAGGCAGCTGAAGAAAAGGTCGTTCCCGCCGAAGTTATTCAGATAGTAGGCAGGACAGGGATTGCCGGCGAGGTCATTCAGGTAAGGGTAAAGGTCCTTGAGGGCAAGGATAGGGGCCGCATTCTCACGCGCAACGTCAAGGGCGCGGTCAGGATGAAGGACGTCCTGATGCTGAGAGAGACGGAGCGAGAGGCCCGCAAGATTAGGTGATCTAGATGAGCAAGACCGCATCATCTCTTAGAAACTGCTTTTTCTGCGGCACACACATAACAGCGGGACACGGCGTCATGCTTGTCAAAAATGACGGCCAGGTGCAGTGGACATGCTCGAGCAAATGCAAGAAGAACCTGCGCGTGCTAAAGCGCGACCCAAGAAAGCTAAAGTGGACGACAAAGTACGCCAAGGGCGGCCTGCGCACAAAGAAGTGATTGCGGAATGGCAGTCGAGCAAACGCTGATTGTTGTCAAGCCAGACGGATTTAGGCGCGGCCAGACGGGCAAGGTCCTTGCGCGCTTTGAGGAAAAGGGATTTGTGATAAAGAATCTGAAATACTACAATTTCACGAAAGAGAAGGCACGGGAGTTCTACTCCGTCCACAAGGACAAGCCGTTCTTTGGCGAGCTCGTATCGTTCATAAGCTCTGGGCCCGTCGTCGCGTGCATACTTGAAGGCAACAACGCTGTGGCGACGACCAGGATAATGATAGGCTCTACCAAGTCGTTCGAGGCTGCCCCGGGAACGATACGGGGGGACTTTGGCCTCGGATTTACCGACAACATCATACACGCGTCGGACTCCTCTGAAAGCTTCATAAAAGAGTCGCGGGTCATTTTCAGCTAGCTAGCGACCCTTGGAACTCAGGCAGCCGGTAGTAGTTGTTCTAGGCCACGTAGACTCGGGCAAGACGTCCCTACTGGACAGGATACGCGGAACTGCCGTCCAGGCCCGCGAGGTGGGCGGAATCACGCAGCACATAGGCGCCAGCTTTTTCCCGATTGAAACTATAAAGGAGGTCACCGGCCCTCTGTTTGCCAAACTTGCCAGCGCCGAGACGCCAATCCCCGGCTTGCTTGTCATCGACACCCCGGGCCATGAGGTTTTTGCAAACCTGCGTGCAAGGGGCGGATCGGCGGCAGACATTGCAATACTCGTCACGGACGTCAACAAGGGCGTCGAGGCGCAGACGCTGGAGAGCATCGAGATACTGAAGAAGCGGAAAGTGCCGTTTGTGGTCGCGCTGAACAAGGTGGACAGGGTATCAGGCTGGCGCGCGCATTCGCGCTTTATCTCTGAAGAGGTGAAGAAGCAGGAGGCAGGCATCCAGACAATGCTTGACGAAAAACTGTACACCGTCGTGGGCTCGCTTTCCCGCCTTGGATTCCCGTCCGAAGCGTTCTGGCGCGTCAAAGACTTTACAAAAGAAGTTGCAATAGTGCCGGTCAGCGCCAAGACCGGCGTAGGAATACCGGAGCTCCTTGCCGTGCTAGTGGGCCTAACGCAGCAGTACATGGCAAAGAGGCTGGAGAGGCACACAGAGGGCACGAGGGGCATAGTGCTCGAGATAAAAGAGGAGCCGGGGCTCGGCCCCTCTGCAAACATCATACTGCTCGACGGGACGCTCAGGCAGGGCGACAGCATAGTTGTGGCAAAGAGGGACAGCGCGGTGGTGACAAGGATAAAGGCACTACTCCTGCCAAAGCCGCTTGACGAGATGCGCGATCCCCGGGACAAGTTCAAGCCCGTAAGCGAGGTTAAAGCCGCCGCCGGCTTGAAGATAACGTCTCCCGACCTTGAAGGTGTTCTTGCAGGTAGCCCACTCTATGTCGTAAGAAAGGACAACAAGGAAGAAGTCGAGCACCTGAAATCGCTTGTCGAAGGTGAGGTGAAAAACGCCATCATCAGCAACATGGAGACCACCGGCGTCGTGCTAAAGTGCGACACTATAGGCTCGCTTGAAGCCGTAATCGACCTCCTAAAAAAAGACAACGTCCCGATAAGGACGGCAGATATCGGCAGCATCACAAGGCGCGACGTGGTAGAAGCTGCCGCAGTCAAAGAGTCTGACAGGTACCACGGCGTCGTGCTCGGCTTTAACGTCAAGGTGCTCGACGACGCCGAGGACGAGGCGCAGAACAGGGGCGTCAAGATCTTTAACGAGCGGATCATCTACAACCTGGTGCGCGGATACGTTGACTGGGTCGCGTATCAAAAAGAGCACGAAGAGTCAATACTGTTCAACGAGCTGCCGCCCGTGTGCAAGTTCCAGTTTATGAAAGGCTTTGTGTTTAGGCACAACGACCCTGCCGTGTTTGGGGCCGAGATCCAGGTGGGCAGGCTCCGGCAGAAGGTGCAGGTGATAAACGAGGAGGGCAAGAAGGTCGGGACTGTGCACCAGATACAGGACAGCGGCAAGTCTATGGAAGAGGCCAAGGCGGGCATGCAGGTCGCCGTATCGATCAAGGAACCCACTATTGGACGGCAGATAAACGAGGGCGACGTGTTTTACACCGACCTCAACAGCAGGCAGGCCAAGCAGATTGTGGAGAAGTTCATCCACCGGCTGAACGAAGACGAAAAAGACACGCTAAATTTCGTGTTGGGGCTAAAGAGGAAAGAGGACCCGGCGTTCGGGTACCTCTGATCACTGGTATTTTTGCAGCAGCCCTTCGAGGCCCTTTTCCCCGACTGCTCCGACCGCCCTGTCTACCGCCTTGCCGTTCATGAAGATTACAAACGTGGGGATCGCGTAGACGTCGTACCGCATGGCAACGCTCTGGTTGTCGTCAACGTTGAGCCTGCCAAAGGTGACCTTGTCCCCGTACTTCTTGGCCAGCTTGTCGAATATGGGCAGCATGAACTGGCACGGGCCGCACCAGGTGGCCCAAAAGTCCACGAGGGTGGGCTTGGCGCCGTTTACCACCTCATCAAAGTTCTTTTCGGCAAGCTCTACAAGGTTCGGGTTTGAGGCCTGTTTCTCACTCATGCAAATGGAAATTTAACCGCCTCGCTATTTAAGATTTCTTTGCCTAGTTCCTGCGCTTCAAGACAAACCATGCCACGGCTGCGCCGGCCGCAATGCCGCCTGCAGTGCCGAGTACCGCCGCGGTCTGTATCACAGGCGTGACGTTTGCCACCGCAAGAGTCGTGCTGGCTACCGATGTGTTTCCCACCGCGTCAACTGCCGTCAGTCTGACTTCGTGCCGGCCGTCCGGCAGGAAAGTGGTGTCAAGCAGGTATTCCTTAATGCCGGTCACATCCACGGCCATGTTGCCCACCTCAAGCATCGCGCTCGTGGGGTGCTCGTCTGACACGGCAAGTGCTATTGTGACTGTGCCCCTCTGGTCGCCTCCTCCCACCCTTACTGCTGTATCCGGTGGCGTGTTGTCCACCACGAGCTGTACGGTCCTTGCCATCCTGTTACCCGGCAAGTCGCCTGACGCTAACACGAACACGTACTCGCCGTCCGCAAGCGCGGACGAGTCAAACTGCACAAGCGAGGACGCCGCGTGCTTGGCGGGCCTCGAGTCCGGCAGGGTCACCGTAACAGGCTCTTTGACGCCGTTTGCGTCAGTCACGTTCCACAGCAGGGTTGCGTTTCCGGACACCATTGCGATTTGCTTGACAGTCGTTTCGGTTCCGTTTTCAAGGCGCACTGCAATGTCTGCAGTGGGGGGCGACTTGTCGACTATGAACTGGCGCAAAAGCGCCGACGAGTGGCCCACTGTGTCGGCAGACTCTATCGTTATGCTGTGCGGCCCCTCGGCAAGCCCCGAGGTGTCGGCGTTTATCACAAATGCCTTCTTCGTGGCCGACCGGGTGCCCACGCCCACCGGCGCCGAGCCGTCGATTGAATACGACAGGCCTGCAGGGTTCTGGTCATCGATTTGCACCGGCACCTTCAGCTTGCCCGTCGAAAACCGGGGCAGGTCCGCACTTATCTTGGGCGGCCTGTCATCAGGGAGCAGCGTCGAGAATTTCGCTTCGACCACCAGCGGCTCGTAGAGGCTCTCGCCGTGGAACAGAGTGTTGTGCATCAGCACCGCATAGGTGCCTGTGCCGTTTACCGGGACTGAAAGCACGGTAGTTTTGTTGCCCGCGTTCTGGCTAAAGAAAAAGAACCCACCCTCGCTCACCGGCGATGTCCCGAGCCAGTCGTTGCTCGGCCAGCCGGCGAACTCCTGGAACACGCCTGAGGGCACGCTTGAGGCGACCATCCTGCCGTCGGGCCCAAACGCCATCGCGTTGACGCTTGTCGAGTTGTGCGGCCACGACACCTTCAGGTTCATTGAGGTTATCGTTGGGTCCTGCACGTTAAAGTAGTATGAGCGCCAGTCTCCTGCAGAATACCGGGAAGTCATGTCCGAGAGCCCGCCGACGTAGCCGTTTGGTCTAAGGCCCAAGTCGCGTTCAATTTCCGGCCCTCCCTGTCCGCCGCCGGGTACAATCACTACCTGCGTGTCCTTTGACACCGGCTTTGTCGTCACGATATAGCTGACTGGCATCAGAACTTTGTGCTTAAAGCCGCTGCTTGACACTGATATCTCGCCGTAATAGTTGCCAGTCAGCGTGTCGTCGCTTGTCCTGATTGTGGCGCCCACCTTGGCCTTCCCCTGCGCCGGCACTGTCAGAAACGCTTGGTCCCCGAGTATAGTGTCAAGCTGGATGGCAGGATTTGTTTGGCGCTTGTAAAACTCGACCGTGAGAGTGTAGTCCATCGAAGTGGAGTTCATTAGCCTATCGCCCCGCCAGAACGAGAAAACGGTCGGGACAGGGTAGACGCCGAGCACCGGCGTGCCCTTGAACTTGGACGCCGGGTCGCCCACCCTGAGCTCCTGTGTGGTCCCCCACGAGCCGCCACGGGTTATCATGGATACCTCGCCGAACGCAACTTGGTTATTGCCGTCCGCGTCGCGCCAGTCATAGCTGTAAAGCGACGCGATGCGCAGGTGGTCACCGAACAGCTCTGTCGAGTTCAAAAAGCTTGTGAACGGAAAGTTCACCCTGGCAACCATCAAGTCGGAATCAGGAATATTGCCTCCCATTATCTCTGTCAGGTTGTGGTAGTTCGGGGCAAACCCGTACTGCTTTTCTTTGTGCGTCGGGTCGACCTCAAAGAGCCTTGTCGCGTTGTGGACCTGGTATCTGGCCACCAGCTTTTCAACCGTGCTTGAAACCTGGACCTGGATCTCATTCTTCGAGGGGTTCTCGACGATAATGTCGGCCGAGGCAGACTGGCCCTGCACTATCTGCCCGGCAAACCAACGCGACTCGGCAAGCCCGGGCGCAAGAGCATCCAGCGCGCCCGCTTGCTGCGCGTAGCCCGAGTCTATGATGCCAAGGGTGCTATTGTAAGACTGGATGGCCGGTGCCAGCGCAGCAAGTATGTTTTTGGGCGTGCTGTCTGTGTAGGCCAAGAACTTGCCGGGGCTTCCTCTGGCAAGCTGGATTGCAGCAAGCGCATCCACCCTGCCGGCGCCCTGCACGAACGGGTCGTTCTTCAGATCCTTTGCAGACGACATCAGTATGCTCTTGACCCTGAACGGATCTGCAGCCTCGCCCCTCTCACGGAGGTCTGAAATTACAAGCGCCGCGGCCCCCGCGGCCATCGGGGCGGCCATGCTGGTCCCGCCAAACAACGTGAACGCGCCCTCGTTGTTGGGGTCGTCGGGCTGGGCTTCAAATACCTTGACTGTTACAGAAGTGGGCGTGAACCCGTACGAGCCCACCGCCACGAGCTCGGGCTTGGGATCGCCGAAGAGGCCCGGCCCCCTGCTTGAAAACTCGGCTATTTCGTCAAACGACGCCGCGGACGAGCCAAAGCGCGTTATGTTGGCAAAGGCGCCGTATTGTAGATGCACGTTGTTGCTGGTTGCGCCGACGGCTATGTTGAAAGGAGAGACGTTGGGCGTTCCCACGCTCCCGTAACCCAGCCCGTTGTTGCCGGCGCTGTTTATCATAATTGTGCCCGGATAGTCTGCAGCCAGGAAGCGTGGAACTGCTAGGAGCGACGAGAACATGCTCAGCACGTCGTAGCCGGGACCGTACTTTAGCAGCGGAAAGTTTGACACGCCCCAGCTGTTGCTGATGATGTCCGCCTTGTGCTCGGCTGTGTAGCGCCACTTGCCGTCTACTAGGTCAAAGCCCGAGGCGTACAACCAGCCGAAAATGGCGTCGCCGGCCCACAACGCCTTTATGGGTAGTATCTTGGCGTCAGGCGCCATGCCCGCAAGCGCGTACCTGGTCGAGTTGTTGTAGATTGCATACTGCCCTTTGCCCATCGACGCGATCGTCGCGGCCGTGCTCGTGCCATGGCCGGCGAAATCGTACATCAGCCCGAAATAGCCGCCTGCAGGGTCAATCGGCTCCAGCAGCTTGGCCAGAGCGACGCCACCGTAGCCGTCCCTGTCTGCGAGCTGCAGCTGGGTCTTGTTGTCAGTCACGCGCCAAATGTCAAGCACCCGGGCCCCTGCTGTGCCGGCAGAAAAGTCGGGCGAGCCATCTTTGTTGTAGTCGTATACGAGGTGCTCATTCCCGTCGCCCAGCTTGATGGGCGTCTCGTCGGTAAAGTCGAACGAGGGTTCAGGTATCAGGTAGTTTGTTTGCGAGTAGGCCCCGGCTATTGTGCGTGTAAATGTGTACCAGGCGTAGGACATATCCGGGACTATAGTGTCATAGACCCCCGGCTCGTTTGCGTCTACCAGGAGCACAGGCACTAACACCTGGGTTATCGCGCCAAACTGGAAGCTGACCTGGTACGCGACCCCCATTCTGTACAAGCCGCTTTTGGACCTGATGTAGTCAGTCGGGCTGTTGCCTATCTTCCAATCGACGTTTGCGATCCCCTCAAGCACTGGGGGCCCGAATAGGGGGTAGAGAGAGTTGAAGACAGGTATCGTTCCCTGGCTCGTTTTCAGGTAGACGCCGTCCCCGTTGACGTAGGCATAGGACGTGACGTTTTCAGGTAGCTGCGGGTTGGAGGTCGTGGTGTAGTTCGCTATCCTGCCCCTCCGCTCGTCTATCTTGGCGATGTACTTGGCCTTTGTGAGCACAAGACCTTGGCCGTCGGCGTCGAGCATGATCGGTATGCCGTTTGCGTCCCTAGCTACCGCGTGCCGCATATCCTCGTTTGAAAAGTCGGTCCCCGTGTCGACTAGTGCCACTACCACGCCTTTGCCAGTCGCGCCATAGTCTGCCGCTGCCATGTCGGCCCCGATTATGGACGAGCCGGAGAACCTGCCGGGGTCGACCGGCCCGGTGTAGTTGTCAAGTATGTCCATTATGGTCGAGTCAAAGCCGAGCCTTAGGTCCGGCGCATACGTAAACCCCGTGCCTGAAGGGAGTGGGTTTTGAGAATGTGCAACACCAAGGAAGGAGCCGCCACTCTGCCCGAGACCGACAACGTGGGCGCTGCCCGCAACGGACGCCAGATTGCCTTTTCCAAACACCAGCGTTCTGCCGGGGCTGCCGTTGTAGCGCAAGAGATCGTTGCCAAGGTTGACGTGCCCAAAGTCAGAGCGTATGGCGCTCCTTGGCACCATGTGGCCAAAGATATCGACCGTGTCAAGCGCGGGGAGCTGCGTTGGGGGAAGCGAAGTCAGTGGCCTAGACTCTGCGGCGCCTGAGGACACGGCGCCGGGGTTCACTGGGAGGGAATAAGCCGGCGCGGCGAGCGAGACTGCTAGCACCGCGGCGAGGATAACCGGCAGTATACGAATCAAATATTACAAGGTACCGGAGTGCCATTCTTGGTTATTATGATTTCGACCCGCAGAGGCTAGAAAATCACTTGAACAGCTCGTCGTGCTTGCCCGAGTTGACGTCGGCGTACGCTTCCTTTGCGGGCTTGCCTTCTACCTTGACTCCCATGCTGACGCACGAGCCGATGACTTCCTTCGTCGCGCCCTTGACGTCTTTGGCGTACGATCCTTCCATCTTCATCCGGGCTATCTTGGCGGCAGATGACATCGTGAGGTCACCTGCAAAGTCCTTTCCGGCAGTCCCGGAGCCCTTGGCGATGCCTGCCTCCTTGGCCACCAACGCCGCAGTGGGGGGGATGCCGACTTCGATAGTGAACTTTTTGGTCTCGGTGTCGACCTCCACCTTTACCGGCACCTTCATGCCGGGGAAATCCTTGGTCTTCTCATTAATTGTATTAACTACTTGGAGCACGTTCACGCCCATCGGGCCCAGAGCCGGCCCGAGCGGTGGACCTGCGTTTGCCTCGCCGCCCGTGACGAGCGCGGATATATACTTTTTATCGCCCATTACGCCCAGCGTGTGAGTTTATCCAAATTATAATCGTTCCTGTCCTTGACAGATTTTTAAAGATGTGGCTTGTAGAGTCAGTTAGTTGGTCATGTCAGAGCAGCCGGCAGAAGGCGTTGGGTCGCTATTCTTCGAGCTCGCAGGAGACCTCCGCCTCTCGATGCTGGCAAGGCTCGGCGAAAAGGACTGCCGCTTGTCACAGCTTGCGTCTGAACTTGACGCAACGATGCAAGAGGCGCACAGGAACATGACCCGCCTGATAGAGTCGGGGCTCGTCTACAAGGGCAGGGAAGGCGAGCTGGTGCTCACGTCGTACGGCAGGACCGTTGTGTCGCTGGTTCCAAGTTACGATTTCCTGTACAAGAACAAAGAGTTCTTTGCCGACCACAGTCTGGGCGACCTGCCCTTGAAATTCGTGCAGAGGCTCGGCGCACTCGGTGGCTGTGAGACTGTGCACGGCGTTATGGCCATACTTCAGCGCTGGAAGAGCCTCTACAGCAACTCGGGTGAGTTCATCAGGGAGATAATGGCACAGGTGCCCCTGGACCTCATCGAGACGATATTTGGCAGGGTGGAAAAAGGCGTAAGATTTTCCTACATATTTTCTGCAAACGCGGTCGTGCCAAAGGGCAGGACGCAGCTCCTGCAAAAGGTCGGGTGGCGCAACCTCATCAGCAAGGGCCTCGTGGAGCGCAGGATGCTTGCAGAGGTCAAGGTGATGGCTATTTTCAACGAGAAGCAGGGGTGCGTCATGTTCCCGAACCAGAAGGGCGAGCCGGATCTGAACGTCATGTTCTACGGCGAGACCTCGGAATTCTTGGAGTGGTGCTCCGACTTTTTCGACCACCGGTGGAAGATGGCCGACCCGTTTGACGAGGGCAAGCTGAAGCACGAAGTATAGCCAGGGAAAAGTACACCAAGTTTTTATACGCCGGAGAGGATTAACCGACATGCCTAAAGCCTTCGTATTGATGAACGCCGAGCTTGGAAGCGAAGACTCGCTTGTTGGCGAGCTGAAAAAGATGGACGGCGTAAAAGAAGTGTACCAGGTGTACGGCGTGTACGACATCGTGGCGATGGTCGAGGCTGAAACGATGGAGAAGGTGAAGGAGGCAGTCACGTGGAAACTGCGCAAGCTCAACGGAGTAAAGTCGACGCTGACCATGATAGTCATGGAATAAGCGCAACTTTAATTTGAGAGCAGGTCCATTGTTCCTGCGTGGGACTTTTCGGCAAGAAAAAGAGCGAGGACGGCTCATTCAAGTGCGAATACTGCAACATGAAGTTTGACGACAAGGAACGCATGAAGCGACACGTGAGAAAGGCCCACAGCGAGAAGGGCGGGGACATGCCCAACACGAACCCTTTCGGCTTCAGCTAAAGACTTATTTCCAGTAGAATTGCTGTAGAGCTAGCCGGCGGCATGTTTCCAATACACGATGACACGGAGCGGGTCCACGGTAGGCCCTACCTGAACTACACGTTGATAGCTATCAACGTGGCCGTGTTCATCTGGGAAGCAATCGTGACCAGCTTTTTCACAAACGAGCGCGCAGTTGCAGAGCTGTTCTTTACGTACGGCACTGTCCCGGACGCGCTGTTTGCAAACTGGCCGGCAAGCGGCTTTAACATAATAACATCGATATTCATGCACGCAGGCATTGCCCACATTATAGGCAACATGGTGTTCCTGTGGGTGTTTGGCGACAACATCGAAGACAAGTTCGGCCGCGTCAAATACATCCTCATATATCTCGGCTGGGGCGCCGCTGCGGCATTTGCGCACAGCTTTTACGCCATGTCCACCGGCGACAGCTCGGTACCCGCTGTCGGCGCGTCAGGCGCGATTTCCGGGATACTCGGCGCTTATCTGGTGATGTTCCCCCGCGCAAAAGTGTTCACGATAATCGCCGCGTTTTTCATCTACACGATACGCATACCCGTCATCGCCTACATACCGTTCTGGTTCATACTGCAGCTGCTCTTTGCGTTAATCGGACAGTCAGGCGGCGTCGCGTACATGGCGCACATCGGGGGCTTTGTGGCCGGCGCCGCTACGGGTCTTGTTGCACGGAGCTTTGTAATGCCGGGCCTTGCAAAACTTGCCGGCACCGGCAAGACGTACGTGCCTCCGGGAAGAAAGATGAGGCCTAAGATAGAGGACCTAGTAAGCGAGGTTCCACCAGAAGTCATTGAAGGCCCGGGGTACTACGAGATAATAGCCGAGATAAGGGGCGTGCGGGACGCGTCTGAGATATCCGTCCAATACGACTCTGCCACGAACTCGGTCAGGATAGAGGCGAGGGGGACAAACCGCTACGAGATGTCAGCAAGGCTCCCGGAAGGCGCAAAAAACCCCAAAGTAGAGTATATTAATTACCTTAACGGCATAGCCCGAATAAGGCTGGCCAAAGAAACGGGGCAAGTTTAAAATATCCCGGAAGGGCCAAAGTATTTCACCGCTTTTAGGAGGAATATGAGAAATGTCAATACAGCAAGGAAGCGCCGGCGGAATGCCGGTCCTGATACTGAGGGAAGGAGCGTCGCAGACGAAGGGCCGAGACGCCCAAAAGAATAACTTCTCAGCTGCAAAGCTGATAGCCGAGATAGTGAGGACATCGCTTGGACCAAGGGGCATGGACAAGATGCTCGTGGATACTCTTGGCGATGTGACGATTACAAACGACGGTGCCACCATTCTGAAGGAGATAGACGTGCAGCACCCCGCGGCCAAGATGATGGTCGAGATAAGTAAGGCGACTGACAACGAGGTTGGTGACGGCACGACTTCGGTCGTTGTCTTGGCCGGCGCGCTCATAGAGAAGGCAGAGGAGCTGATAAACAAGGATGTCCACCCGACCATCATAGTGGACGGCTACCGCAAGAGCGCGGCCAAGACCATCGAAGTTCTGAACAGCATAGCGCAAAGGATAGAGGGCAGCGAGAAGGACGAGCTCGTGAGGGTCGCCATGACAGCTATGCAGACCAAGATGGTGTCACGCGAGTCCGAGGATCTTGCCAAGCTTGTTGTAAGCGCGGCGCTTGCAGTCGCCGACAAGACAGACTCTGGCTACAAGATGGATGTCGACGACGTCAAGGTCGAAAAGAAAGCGGGCGGCTCCATCAAGGACACAAAGCTCATCAAGGGTATAGTGCTTGACAAGGAAGTCGTGCACAGTGGCATGCCAAAGAAGATAGAGAAGGCCAAGATTGCGCTGATAAACTCTGCGCTTGAAATTGAAAAGACCGAGTTTGATGCCAAGATAAACATCAGCTCGCCCGACCAGATGAAGATGTTCCTCGAAGAGGAGAACAAGATGCTAAAGTCGATGGTTGACAAGATAGTGGATGCGGGCGCGAACGTCGTGGTGTGCCAGAAGGGCATGGACGACATTTCGCAGCACTATCTGGCCAAGGCAGGCGTGCTTGCCGTTCGCAGGGTGAAGGAGAGCGACATGGGCAAGATGGCCCGCGCCACAGGCGCCAGAATTGTGAACAGCCTGGATGACCTGAGCGAAAAGGACCTCGGCTTTGCAGAGCTTGTTGAAGAAAGAAAGGTAGAAACCGACAAGTGGGTATTTGTCGAAGGGTGCAAGCACCCCAAGTCAGTGACGATTCTCATCCGCGGAGGCTCGCAGAGGGTGGTCGACGAGGCCGACAGGTCGGTCCACGATGCGCTCATGGTGTCAAAGGACGTGCTTGAAAAGCCGGCCATAGTGGCAGGCGGTGGCGCGCCGGAGGCCTACGCAGCAAGCAAGTTGAGGGAGTGGGCGAACACGCTCTCAGGCAGGGAGCAGCTGGCGGCCGAAAAGTTCGCGGAGGCGCTTGAAGTCATACCGCTTGCGCTTGCCGAGAATGCAGGAATGGACCCGATAGACACTCTGACCGAATTGCGCTCAAAGCAGACCAAGGGGGCAAAGTGGACGGGTGTGGACGCGCGCAACGCAAGGGTGGCCGACATGTCCAAGCTCAACGTGGTAGAGCCGCTTGCGGTCAAGGAGCAGATAATCAAGTCTGCGACTGAAGTCGCGTGTATGATCCTGAGAATCGACGACGTCATCGCCTCGAGCAAGTCTGGAGGCGGCGGCCCGCCGATGCCGCCGGGCGGCGGTGCTGGCGGCATGGGTGGAATGGGTGGAATGGACATGTGATTGTCCTGCCCACTACTTTTTCAATTCCGTCTTTATCACTTCTTTGACCCATTGCCCCGTTTGCTGCATTTCTAAAAGTCTTTCCAGAAATTTCTCCCACGGAATGTCACCGTAGGCGCGCACCCACGCTTGGTAGTGCGCCTGCAGGTTCTGCAGCGCCTTTGCGTGATAAGGGCAGTACCTGTCTTGTGCTTGCCGGCCGCAGGCTAAACATCCCATTGCAAAGTTTATTTAGAGACTGGGGTTTAAGCTTTGCAATAATGATGCTTTCCAGCAGCTCCAAGGTCGTGTTTATCGTTGAAGGGGCATACCTCATCACCTTCTTCGTGCTTGCCTCCGGCGCGGTCAACGCCGCTATAGAGGGTGCCGGCGCGAGGGCTTTCATACTGCCGGCCAGGAACGTCCAGACCCTTGGCGAGACCGTGGCGATAACCATGATACTGTTCATAGGCTTTGCAGGCACGCTCCTTCTGCACAGGGCCGGCAAGGTGTTTGCGACGACGACCCAGAACGCATTTCTTGCAGGCGGCTTTGGCATCATAGGCATAGCGATGCTGATAGGTTACATCCTTGTCAACATAAAGGTGTGACCGTGTAGGACGCCCCGGCCTGGATAGCGTCGTGTTCCAACACCTTTAGCACTATTTCGTTGCCTGCGCGCTCTACCTCCATTCTGCAGGCACTCTTTTTCTGCAAGAGCCGGCGGCTTGCCGGCGACTGTTTCCACCCGCCCTCCTTGCGGAAGCGCAGCATGCTAGTCGCAAGCACCGGGATGCCGTGGGTCACGCCCTGCCGGACCAGCAGCATCAGCAGGACCGAGAGGAGGTGGTTGATGCTACCCCCGGCGCGCTTCTCATGCCTCCTGTAGTGGCTGTAGTACACGGCGTAGAAGCTGTTTATCGAGTCCAGTATGACAAGAGAGTAGCGGGGCATATGCGCCACCACTTCCTGGAACATCGCCATAAAGCGCCCTTCTGACGGAAGGTAGACGTCGACGCTTTTCGCGTTGACAATGCCAGCCGCAAGGTACGCCGAAAAAGCCGTGTCAAGGTCTATGTATACGGTCCTGAGCGACGACACAAGCGACGACGTGAAGCAGAGCTTGGCGTACGGGTCGCTGAAGAGCAGCGTGTTGAGCCCCCTTGCGCTCAGCACGCTGGCATGGTTATATGGCTCCAACTGCAATCAAGATGAGGAGGTACAATATAACGATGACAATCCTTGATTTTGATGTCCGGCAGGACTTTCCGCTCACGAAAAAAATGGTCTACATGAACAGCGGCGCAATAGCCCCGACGCCGATGGCAGTCATCAAGGCAACCACGAACTACTTGTTAAAGTGTGCAGAAGAGGGGCCCGACTCGCAGGGCGTATCGGAATACACCACCTCGCTCCTCAACGAAGTGCGAACGCGCGTCGCGCACCTCATAAACTGCGACCGGGACGAGGTGGTGCTGACGCAGAGCACGACTGACGGCATTAACATGGTCGCAAACGGCCTTGAGTGGAATAGGGGCGACGCAATTGTAGTCAGGGGCGGGAGCCACGAGCACTATGCGAATTACTTCCAGTGGCTCAGGCTGGCAAAAGAAAGAGGAGTTTTGCTGCGCGAGCTTGCAATCGACGCAGATGGCTTTTTTGATATCTCCAACCTTGAAGAACAGGCCAGGGGCAGCAAACTGATAGCAATGAGCCACGCGCTGTACAACACTGGCGCAATCATACCGGTCGAAGAAGTAGGCAGGATTGCAAGAGAGAACAACGCACTTTTCTGCATCGACGCGGCCCAGTCTGCCGGCACCGTCAGCGTCGACGTGAGGAAGATTGGCTGCCACTTCATGGCCTTTCCGGGATTCAAGTGGCTGTGCGGGCCAAACGGCATCGGCGTCTTATACTGCAGCAAGGAAGCATCTGAGAAGTTGAGGCCGCCTTCCATCGGAGGCGAGTCGGCGACTCTTGCCGGAGGCACACTTGCCTACTCCGAGATGCCAAACAGGCTGCAGGCGGGCTTTCGCAACTACCCCGGCGCCGCCGGCATCGAAGCGGCATTGCGCTACGTACTTCGCCTTGGAATCGACAGTATCCGCGACATGAACATGAAAGTGGCAGGTGTGCTCAGGCAGGAAATGTCAAGGGTGCCCGGCGCAACTCTGATCGGGCCCGACGACGACAAACTGCGCACGTCCATAGTCACGTTCACGGTTCCAAAGGACCCAGGCTTTATCGTAAGGAAGTTGAGCGAAAGCAACATCGTGCTTGCAGAGCGCGACATCGGCGGGGGCAAGAAAGCAATAAGGGCATCGCCCCACTTTTTCAACACTGAAGAAGAGTCGGCAAGTGTGGCATCGGAGATCAGGCGCCTGCTTTAGTGCCCTTTTCGCCCTGGCCCTCGATGACAATCATCGTGAGCGTCGAGCGCACCTTGTTGACCTTTCTGACGTGCCAGGTGATGGTCTCTCTCAGCTTGTCCATAGTGTCGGAGCGTATCTTGGCGATGATGTCATACACGCCGTACACGCCGCTCACTTCCACGGCCTCCGGCAGTTTTTTCAGCTCGCGGATGATGTCATCCTCCGAGCCGAGGTCGCAGTTGATAAGGACGTACGCTGTTGGCATGGCTGTATATCGTCTGCTAAGTTATTAAACAAATCGTAGTTTGCTTATTAATCACTAATCCGGATCTGGTCCATGAAAGTACTGGACCTCACGATGAAGGTGTCGCCTGAGATCAAGGTTTTCCCCGGCTCACCTCAGCCCTTCTTCATACCCTGGTCGAGCTTTGACGTGCACGGCTACGACTCGGAAATAATGTTCATGAGCACCCATACGGGCACACATATGGACGCGCCGTCGCACTTTGCACAGGGCAAGAAGGCGATAGACACCATACCCGCGTCGAGGCTCGTGTGCAACGCAGTAATGGTGAGGGTTTTCAAGAAGGCGGGGCAGACCATCGGCGTTGCTGACATCGAAGGCGAGGACATCCGCGCGGGCGACGCGGTCGTGTTTGAGACTGGCTGGGAAAAGCATTACACAGGCAAGGACTACATGACGGCTAACCCCGGTCTCTCTAAAGCCGCTGCTAGATATCTAGTCAGAAAGAACGTCAACTTGGTAGCAATAGATGGCCCAAGCATCGACCCTGGCCGCGATGCAAAGTTCAGCGCGCACAACATACTCTTGCCTGCCGGCGTGCTTGCCGTAGAGAATCTCTGCAACCTTTACAAGATCAGGAAAAAGAGGTTCACACTCATAGTCGCGCCGCTCAGTCTTGCCGGCGCGACGGGCTCGCCCGTCAGGGCGCTTGCGCTGGTCTAGTTCCCGACGATGCCCTGCGCCACAAGGATGGAGTAGCAGCCGAGGCCGCACTCCTCGCACAGGGGCTTTTGCGCCTTGGGGTCTGCGCTCCCTATGCAGCAGGGCTGCTTTAGCCGGCCCATGTGGTCAAACGACAGTATCGCCCAAGACGGGCAGTCCACCGGCGTCGTCCCCACTCCGCCCCAGTTGCCCTTCATAAGCGATACCTGCTTGACGCTGTTTATGACATAGTCGGGGTATTTTTGCTTCAGGGCTATTATCTTGTCCACCACCTCGCTCCTCTTGTCGCCAAAGGGCATGAAAAGCGGGTCACCCTTGGCAAACGGAGTGTGGAACTGGAAACCTACCTTGTTCGCCTTGCCTCGCCACTCCTCTGCGAGTGCTTCAACAGTGTGATAGTTCTGCGAGTTTATCGTCATCGTTATCCAGATGTCCTTGTAGGCAGGCTTGCCCCGCCTTGGAGGGCCGGCGATGTAGTCGAGGATGTTCTTTTTCGTCTTTGCATACGAGCCCTGACCTCGGATCTTGTCGTGTATCTCCTCGGTACCGTCCATTGAGACCCAGTAGAAATAGAGATCATCAAACCTCTTTAGCGGGAACGTGCCGTTTGTGACTATGCACACCCTGTGCGGCATCTCCTCGCAAAAAGTCTGGATGACATCTGGGCGCATCGTGGGCTCGCCGCCTACAAGGGTCACAACGAATAGGTGGTTCTTGGTTATCTTTTCCCTAATTATCTTTCTCCAGTCCTCTGCCGACATATCTTCTCCTTCCTTGCGGTTGAGCCACCAGTAGCAATGGGTGCAGTGCAGGTTGCAAATGTTGTTGACGTCGACAGAAGCGTACATCGGCTGCTTGCTCTTGAAAAGTCGATAAGCAATCATCTTCTTGAAGATGCTAATGTAATACGGCATTTCGCGGGCAAGGTCGGTAAAGCCCCGGCCGTAAATTACATCTACCATAAGCTTCCAACGCAACTGGCACAATTAAAGGTGGTGGTTATGTCCGAGGGAGTGGACGCGCTTCCAGTGGAACATACTGGTTTCGTTAGTTTTTGTATGTGATTTCTAGGTGCTCATGCTGTTACCGCCGGCGCTAGAGCGAGCGAGCGCGCACCGTAGCAGCTTGCTTGTCATCGCTGCCAAATACCATTAAATTATGCCGAGTGTGAGCGTAAGTGCGCTGTGGGCCCGTAGCTCAGCCAGGTAGAGTACCGGACTTTTAACTTTCACACAAGAAAGAAATCCGGTTGTCTCGGGTTCGAATCCCGACGGGCCCGCTCCTTTAGTGGTTCTTAAATTGGTTTCCAAAGTAATAATAGGTGAGAAAGTGTCAGTATCAGAGACCGAACCGTTGGAGGCCTTGTTGTATGCCATTAGGAGTCCTGCTACTAAATCTAGGTATCTAAATAGGCTAAACGAACATGTCGGCTGCTTCCCTTAGGTCCTCTCTAAATCCTTCAGTGACTTTTTGAATTTCTGAACGAATGGAGGAAAGCTTCATGGAATTTACGTTGACTGGGCTCAATAGCATATAGGCTATGACTGATAGTGCTGCCAATGTGACAGCCACGATCACTCCGGTAATCAATCACACATATGAAATCGTGAGAGGCGATAAAAAGCGGTTGTATGTCCATGAGATGACAGCCGACAAAAGTAGTGATTTTGTAGGGGAGTCAGGTAACGGATATCACAGGCCAATCGCGCGAAGATTTCAGAACTAGTCTGCAGCGCCACCACAGGCACAATATCCGAATTCGTCTATCCTTGAATTGCATATATCGCAGTATCCGAATTTATCGTATTCAACTTCCCAAGATTCCTTTCCGAAAATCTGAAAGTGGATGTTAATCTCACGCGGAATCTGACCTTTTTCTAAGGTCATAATACCACTCAGTAGTTCTTCTATTTAAGTATTAGAAAGATTTGCATCAAATGCAAAAAACAAAATGAAAATCGATAACTTCGCTCGTGAATCAATTACAAAAATCACTGAATCTCTCGTCTAATGCTTAAATATTTCAAATAGTATTGGTATCTATATGAAGCATCTTGCCTTCCCCGCATTCAAGGCGGCTGAAAATGGTGCGTGGTCAGGATTCATTGCAGCGTGGACAGTTTCCTCAATCTTGTTAGTCGTAGAGTTCGCTTTTGGAGTCCAGAGCGGAATGTTCTATTCTGTAATTGGAATCACGCTCGGTGTAACTGGGAGTCCGGTAGATTCAGCCCTCGTAGGTATTCTCCTACACATCCTTGCGGGAACCCTAATAGGAGCGGTGGGAGGCTTCACGATAGCCGTATGTCCAGTCTTAGCGATCCATAGGTTAACGAAGAGTCTGGCAGTGGGCGTTTCAATAGGAATTGTGGCATGGGCGGTTTTGTTCCTACCGCTAACCGTTTTGGCAGTTATTCCCAGATTGGATAGGATATTAGTACCACTTGCAGAGAATTCTGAGCTCTACACTATTGCCAGTCAAGCCACAGGAATGCTGGTAATAGTTATTGCTGGATCCTTGCTATTTCACGCGTTATATGGACTAGTCTATGGTACTATGATGACTCGCTTAATTCGATACAAGAACAGGGAGCTAAAAAATGAACGAAGTTACGTTTAGACTATGTCGATTCTTTGTGACCGCCTTCAGCACCTGAAGTAAATCCAGAGCTATATCTTTTGGCGCGCGTTCCGAATAGGATCGCTGTCAAGAAGGCGAAGATTCCTGCGGTGATGTAATACGTCATCGACGCGTCGGCCATTACTGAGTAGCAGCAGTAGTCGAAGATAAAGTTATCGCTTCTCGAATTTATGCCTGTATTTCGCGGGTGGTGTAGAATGCATGTTACTCTGAGACCCAATATCTCTAGCAATTCGCTAATACAGCAAAAGTAGTGATTATGTAACCCACGAGGAAACAGCTCGAGCGCGACGGCTATGCTGCCTTCTGCAGCAGGCGCCCCCTCATCTGTTTTGCGTCGCTGGAATCTCTAGCAACAGTTTTGCGTGCAAATAGCGAAGCCCCCATCGCAGCCGCTCCGAGTGCCACGCTCGCCAGAGCCAGTCCAAATTCTTGTACGAAGGATCCTACAGCTATCACTGCGGCCGTTGCGGTTATCAAGGTCCACGCGATCTGTCTTGCGCCGATCACGAAGTTATTCTGTCGGTTTTATTATTTATTGCCTGCTCAGCGAATTACGTCAGAAAGGAAGTGCAACACGGCTTCACCCTTTGGCCCTGTTGCTTCTATACTGACAGAGCATCCTTCTTCCTTTGAAGTAATGGTCAGCGACAGGGCGTTCTTCTTTCTCGTAAAGTAATAGATGAGGGCAAAAACTCCCACAATTATAAGTAATATTATCAAGATAGTCGTGTCATAAGCCCTCTCTCCCCCAGCTACGATTCTCTTGTCTACCTCAGTTTCCTTGATCTCTAGCGCGCTCGCTCGTATGTACGTCTGCGCAGCATTGTACGCATCATGTGCTCTCATTTTGGAGTCAATGTTTTGCGAACCCATTGTTTTGGCTCCATGGAGTAGAAGCATTGGAGCGGAGTAAATAAAGTTAAGCAGCGATGAATAATGAGTAGCTGTTAGTGGAACTGCTTGATGTGTTCCTGAAGTTCTGCCTGGCTTTCAAGCTCTTCCATGCAAGTTTCGCACGGAACTAGTCCGCTACCGGTGTCGTTTTCCTTTGCCGCAGTCCTGTGCCTCTTGGCGTGGTCTGCCAGCTCGGCTTCAGTCTTGAACTTGGCCCCACACGCTTCGCACTTGATCTTCTTCCCAAACCAACCCATGAGAGCGGTAATTGTTCCCATACAATAAGATTTGATCCTGCGAGTGCCGAAATTCCAGGTTGTCCATACAATAATATACTTGCGGGGAAGATGTTGACGTATGCCTGCCAAGAAATGGCTTGACAGCGAGGTATCGCTTGAGCCGGTAAAGAATCAGACTATAGCAGTTATCGGCTATGGAATACAGGGGCGCGCCCAGGCGTCCAATATGAAGGACTCGGGCCTCAAAGTCATCGTGGGTCTGAGAAAGGGAGGCAAGACGTGGCAGCAGGCAGAGTCCGAGGGCCACAAGGTCATGGAAGTTGGAGACGCCTGCGAGGCTGCCGACATCATCCACATACTCATCCCGGACATGGAGCAGGCTGACACTTACAAGCGCGACATCGCCCCGCACGTGACTGCTGGCAAGGCGCTCAGCTTTTCGCACGGCGCTGCGATTCATTGGAAGTGGATAGAACCCCCCGCAAACGTTGACGTGATAATGGTCGCGCCAAAGGGGCCGGGCCAGCGCGTCCGCGAGTTGTATCAGGAAGGATTTGGCATCCCGTCGCTTGTCGCCGTGCAGCAGGACCACACTGGCAAGGCGTGGGACCGCGTTCTTGCTATGGCAAAGGGCATAGGGAGCACCAAGCCGGGCGTTCTCCAGACCAATTTCAAAGAAGAGGTTGAGACTGACTGGTTTGGCGAGCAGGTTGACCTGTGCGGCGGAACTCATGCGCTTGTCATGAACGCATTTGAGACGCTTGTAGAGGCTGGATATCAGCCGGAGGTCGCGTATTTCGAGTGCCTGCACGAATTGAAGTTAATCACCGACCTAGTGCAAAGGTACGGCCTGACCGGGATGTACAACCGCGTCAGCGAGACTGCGCGCTATGGCGGCCTCACAAGGGGGCCACGCGTAGTTGACAATGAGGCCAAGGCCAAGATGAAGGAAGTGCTGAAGGAAATACAATCAGGCGAGTTTGCCGACGAATGGGTCAGCATCTACAAAAAGGAGGGCAAGAACTCGTTTGCCCGCTACATGAGAGAGATAGAGAACCATCAACTGGAAAAGGTGGGCAGGGACCTGCGCAAGATGATGTGGCCCAAGCAAGAGTCCTAGCAACTCTTTTATTTTTTCACGTTTTCGTTGATGTGTTTTATTATCACTGACAGCGGCGTCCCCGGCCCAAAGTTGCCGGTCACGCCCTTGCTCTCCAGCTCCTTCCTGTCAGATTCGGGGATGATGCCCCCGCCCACAACAAGTATGTCGCCAGCACCCTTTTCCTTCAGCAGCCTTGCAACCTTTGGAAAGAGCGTGAGGTGCGCGCCGTTGAGAAGGCTCATCGCAACCACGTCCACGTCCTCGTCGACGGCCATTCTTGCCACCTGCTCCGGCGTGCAGAAAAGCCCGGAATAGATGACTTCCATGCCGGCGTCGCGGAATGCGCGGCACAGCACGAGCGCGCCCCTGTCGTGGCCGTCAAGGCCGAGCTTTGACACGAGCACTCTTATCGGCTTTCGCTGCTGCGCAGTTGCTGCCATAATACGGGTATCTGGATTTCCTCTTAAAATGTTTATTCACTGCCAGAAGCGACAACTATCAATCGCAGTTTAGAAGCCATATATAACAAAGACGTGAATATTACATTGCATGGCTTTAGATGTCGAACGGGAGACCGTGAAAAAGCAAGTAGACATTTACAGGCAGCTGAAAGAGCAGCTGATGGCGGGCATGAGGCGATACCGCAAGGACGGCAAGATGGAGCTTGCAGACATCATCGCAAGGTCGGTCGCGGCCTAACAGCTTTAATATAATATTCCTCCCTACAGCCTTATTGTGCTTCCTATAGTCAGGGGCCTTCTAAAGGGCGACAGGCGGTCGCTTGCAAGGGCCATATCCATTGTCGATAACAGAGAGCCCCAATCAAGGCAGATAATAAAAGAGATATTTGAAAAGACCGGCAAGGCAAAGACTGTAGGTTTCACCGGGCCGGGGGGCGCCGGGAAGAGCTCGCTTTTGGGCAGGCTGATACCCGAGTGCCAGGCCCTCGGCTACAGGGTTGCGGTGCTCGCAGTCGATCCCACGAGCCCAATAACGGGGGGAGCGATACTGGGGGACAGGCTGCGCATGCTAGCCAGCTTGGAAAGCGAGGGCGTATTCATGAGGAGCATGGCGTCGAGGGGCGCGGTTGGGGGAGTGTCCAAGTCGCTTCGAAACGCCATCAGGGTGCTTGACGCCGCCGGCTACGACCTCATACTGGTGGAGAGCGTCGGAGCAGGGCAGCTAGAGATCGAGATAACAAAGGCGGTGGACCTGACGGTGGTGGTGTTCACACCCAACACCGGCGACAACGTGCAGGCAGTGAAGGCAGGGCTGAGTGAGGTGGGCGACATTTACGTGGCCAACAAGTCAGACATCGAAGGGGCTGGGCAGCTCTACAACACGATTGTAGACCTGATAGGTGACACGGAGCGCAAGCCGGCTGTCCTTAAAACGTCAGCAAAGACCGGAAAGGGCACAAAGGAACTCGCCAAGACCATTGAGAAGTTGCTAAAAGAGAGAAGCAGTAGTTATAAAGAACGGGAAAGGAAAATGCTTGAAGAGGAATTGAAGGACATGGTTTCAGACATTGTCGAAAGAAAGGTCGCCTTGACGCTTGCCGGGGACAAGAAACACTCGGCCTTTATTGACAAGCTCGCCGCAAAAAAAATGGACCCTTACACTGCGGCAGAGCAGGTGGCTGAGAGCCTTTTCAGGTGAGTTGGACAAGATGACTGAGAAAATAGTCACGGACTCGAACATCCCCGTAAAACGCGTCTACAAGAAATCAGACATCAAGGGCCGCAGGCACGAAGACCCCGGAAAATTTCCGTACACCCGCGGTTTGTATCCAAACATGTACAGGGAGCGGCTGTGGACTATGCGCCAGTACAGCGGCTTTGGCAGCGCGGAGGAGACCAACAAGCGCTTCAAGTTCTTGCTGGACAAGGGGCAGACGGGGCTGTCGCTTGCTTTTGACTTGCCGACGCAGACAGGCAGGGATTCCGATCACCAGATGTCCGAAGGCGAGGTCGGGCGCACGGGCGTCGCCATCAGCTCGATAAAGGACATGATGACCTGCTTTGAGGGTATCCCGCTTGACAAAGTGAGCACGTCGATGACGATAAACTCGACTGCATCGACGCTGTTATCATTGTACATCACCGTTGCCGAGTCGCAGGGAGTAAAACCCGACCAGCTGCGCGGGACGACGCAGAACGACATCCTGAAGGAGTACATCGCCCGGAACACCTACATCTACCCGCCCAAACCGTCAATGCGCCTGATAGGCGACATGATAGAACACTGCTCAAAGAAGGTGCCCCAATGGTACCCAATAAGCATCTCCGGTTACCACATACGCGAGGCCGGCTCAAACGCGGTTCAAGAATTGGCGTTCACGTTTGCCGACGCCATCGAATATATTGAAACGTGCACCGCCCGGGGCCTCAAGGTGGACGGCTTTGCCCCTAGACTCTCGTTCTTTTTCTGCTGTACCATGGAGTTCTTTGAAGAGATTGCCAAGTTCAGGGCCGCCAGGCGCATTTACGCAAAAATAATGAAGGAGAGGTTCAGGGCGCGCAGCCAGAAATCCATGCATCTGCGCTTCCATGTCCAGACCTCCGGTGAGTCGCTCACCGCGCAGCAGGTGGACAATAACATTGTCAGGGTCGCGACGGAGGCCATGTCCGCGGTACTCGGCGGCTGCCAGTCTCTGCACACGAACTCGCGCGACGAAGCGCTTGCGCTCCCGACTGAACAGTCGGCAAAGGTGGCACTTAGGACCCAGCAGATAGTCGCGAGCGAGACCGGTATCGTAAAAGCAGTGGATCCGATGGCAGGCTCGTACTATGTCGAGTCGCTCACAGACGAGATGGAGGAGAGGGTGTGGAAGTACCTGAAAAAGATAGACAGGATGGGAGGCGCGATGGCCGCGATAGAAAAAGGCTACTTCCAGGAGGAGATACGCAACAATTCGTACCGCTTGAAAAAAGAGATCGACGAAAACAAGCGGGTGATTGTGGGCGTCAACAAGTACCAGGACGCGCACGACGTCGAGCCGGCGCTCAACAAGATTGACCTGGAGATAGAGCAGAGGCAGATAGCCAGGCTAAATGAGTTTAAGGCAAGTAGAGATAAAAGCAGGGCCGAGTCTGCCCTCGCTGCACTGCAGAAAGGCGCCGAAAAGGACGACAACCTTATGCCGCTCATCATCAACTGCGTCAAGGGCTACGCAACTCTGGGCGAGATAAGCAACACCTTGGGCACGGTCTTTGGCAAATACGAGGCCAAGGTCTCGTTCTGATACTTAATAAACTGGGAGAGCAGAATTAGGCCGTGAGAGTAGACCACATCGCGATTGCGGTAAATAGCGTCGAGGAGGCGCTAGAAAACTACCAAAAGATCCTGCGGGTCGACCATCTGGAGATTGAAGAGGTCCCAAGCGAGAAGGTCAGAGTCGCCATGCTGATGCTCGAAGATACCAGGATAGAGCTTATGGAGCCCACAGCTCCTGACAGCCCGATATCAAGATTCCTTCAGGAAAGAGGAGAGGGTATACACCACATCGCAATCACCGCGGATAGCATCGTGGAGGATGTCGAGCGCGCAAAATCGCAGGGGATGAGGATGCTCGGAGACCTGCGCACCGGCTCGTACGGCAGGCGGATTACGTTCATACATCCCAAGTCCCTGCACGGCGTGCTCACGGAGTTCTGCGAGGCGCCCCCCAAGCACAAGGACTAATACCCGTCCCTCTCACTACAATTTTGTTGAAACCAACGTGCGGCGAGCTTCTCGAGAAGCTGGAGGCAAGCGTCGCGCGAAACCGCGCAGACGCGCTCTTACTGTCAGGCGGCCTTGACAGCACAATCCTAGCAAGCATCCTGCGCCCCGAGTATTCAGTGGCGGCCGGCCTTGGCACCGCCGCGCCGGACCTTGCGTTCGCAAGGCAGGCGGGGCAGAAATACAGCAGTACGCACGTTGAAGAGATTTTCGATGAGGAGAGGATGGCTGAAATGGTCGATGCAGTTGTGCAGGCGTTCAAGACTTTTGACCCCATTGAAATACGGAACTCGTGCGTTGCCCTTACGGGGCTTGAGCGGGCAAAGCACGATGGCTACAGCAAAGTCATGACGGGCGACGGCGGCGACGAGCTTTTCGCCGGCTACAACTACCTGTCGCGCTATTACAACGACTTTGATGAGCTGGAGCAAGAGCTTGAAAGGCTCTGGGAGGTCATGCACTTTTCGTCAAAACCCTTGGGCGAGAAAATAGGAGTGGAAATAGCCACGCCTTTTCTGGACACCGAATTTGCCAAGTTTGCCAAATCCATAGACGCGGGCGAAAAGGTGGGCGAGTACGGTGGCCACAAGTACGGCAAGTTCATACTGAGGCGCTGCTTCGAGCCCGAGATTGGCGCGCTTGCATGGAGGCCCAAGATGGCGCAGGAGCAAGGTGCAGCGACCGACATGTTCTGCAATTTCATTGAAAAGATGATAGACGACGCCACATTTGCTAATAAGAGCATGATAGCGATGTCAGAAGGCGTCAGGATAAGGAACAAGGAGCATCTAAATTATTACGCGATTTTCCGCAGTTATTTCCCGCCGCCGCAGGAGGAGTCCGGCGACTGCTATAAAGTGTGCCCGGAATGCCACGCGTGTTTTTCAAAAGGCAGGTTCTGCCGGACCTGCGGCGCGTTCCCCGTTACCCCGATCTCACCTTGAGTACTTGCCGGGCTTTTTCACGAATATCCGCTTGCACCCTTCACAGCAGAAAAAGTACGTCTTGCCGTTGTGCTCGTGCGGCACCGCAAGCTCCTGGTCCATTTCTATGCCGCAGACTGGGTCGACTGGCATTAACATTGATATACGTATCTGAATCGTATTTATTTTTTACCAAAGTGAATCAGCTAGTGGTAGGGAATAACTGACTGACCAGTCAGTTATCTTTATTAACAACGTGTCCTTTCCTATAAATAATTGAACAGCACAAAAGAGTCTGCCTTGCAAAACGGTGGGGCTGACAGCCAGGCGGTGCTAAAAGTCGACGGCGTTACAAAAGTCTTTGATTCTGCCGCGGGCAGGGTGGCGGCGCTTAGGGGCATCGACATAGAGATCAAGAGGGGTGAGTTCGTGTCGATAGTCGGGCCTTCGGGCAGCGGCAAGTCGACTCTACTCAATATCATCGGCGCGCTTGACAAGCCGACTTCTGGCAAGGTGTTCATCAACGGCATAGACATCTTTTCTCTTGATGACTCTGAGATGGCGACCATGAGGAACCACCTCATAGGCTTCATCTTCCAGTCTTACAACCTGATAAACAGGACAACTGTGCTCAAGAACGTCGCGCTCCCCGGCGTCATTTCAGGAATGGGAAGCGACGACCGCCACAGGCGGGCCCTGAAACTGCTGCAGGTGCTCGGCATAGGCGAAAAAGCAGACCACAAGCCCGTCAACTTGAGCGGCGGCCAGCAACAGAGGGTCGCAATCGCCCGCTCGCTCATGAATGATCCCGCGATAATCCTTGCAGACGAGCCGACCGGCAACTTGGACACCAAGACGGGCAGTGAGGTTTTCGACCTGCTGAGGATGCTCTCAAGCAAGTTCAGAAGGACGGTTGTGATGGTCACGCACAACCCCGAGCTTGTGGGGGGCAGCGACAGAGCGATATACATCCGCGACGGCAGGGTAGAAAAGGAGGTATCCCATTGAAGTTTCTTGCACTAATAGTCGCTATCATGTTGTTGCTTCCGCTGAGCGCTTATGCCCAGCTGAGCGAGTCAGAAATAATCAACGCGACCCTGAGCGGCCCGGTCTTCCTGGACGCTTTCTGGACCGATAGAACCACACTGCCTCCCACGGGCACGTCGCTTGAGAAGGTCGAGGTGGCCCCCGGCGACGGCGCCTCGGTGCTTGCAGTCACGCTTGTCAACAGGGGATTCTCCGACATTACCGGCGTGACGGGGCGCCTAACGCTCCCTTCAGGCCTAAAGGCGGCGGGGACCAGTGGAAGTCAGGCGGTTGCCACGCACAATAGCATAGTCTCCGCAGGGGACACCTTTACGCTGTTTTTCCAAGTCGACGTATCAAGCAGCGCTTCAGTGAAGGAATACACCGCCTCACTCAAGGCTGAATATTCCAGAACCATTGAGGCAGGCGCGCCGAGGACTTCAGATCTCAGCATCCCGTTCAAAGTGACGGGCAAGGCCATCATCGACGCGTCGTCTCAAGGCGGCGTGGCATCCGGAGCTTCAAGCAGGGTGCCTATCGAGATAACCAACCGGGGCAGCGCGCCTGCCACGGGTGTCGTAGTCGCAGTACCGGGTTCGTCAGGCATAAACACCACCACCCAGCAGGCTGCACTTGTTAGTCTCGGGCAAAAGACGTTCGAGCTTGGTGCAATCCCGCCGGGCGAGTCCAAAACCATCGCGCCAACGTTCTACGTGGCCAACACGTCGGGCGAAGCCCTTCAAGTCGTGAGCCTCAATGTGACATACGGCAACGCCTATGGCGAGAGAAAAGCTGCAAGCGTGCCGGTGGGCCTGGTGGTGCTGCCCGAGTCTGCAAATTCGCTTGTAAGCGTGACGCCGGTAGGCGAGTCTTCAATAATTACTGCCGGAAAGATAACCGACCTACGGGTGTCTCTTGCAAACAACAGGGACCAAGAGCTGTCAGACGTCGTGGTCTCAGTCAGCTCACAGTCAGAATCGATAGAAGTGCTTGGAAGCACCAGCTGGACTGTAGGCGATATGGCCCCCAGTTCCAGCCAAAAGCTATCCACCAAGGTATTTGCGTCCGAAGACATGATAGGCAGGGCGGCGACGTTTATCTTCACGGTCCAGCATCTGTCGGCAGGCCAACCCGAGATAGAGGCCATAGAGCTTGGCACCTACGTCGACGGAGAGATAAGCATAAAGGCGTACGAGATAGGCGTAACCTACATAGGCGACAGGCCCAACATAACGGGCAACCTGCTCAACGAGGGCAACGTGCTTGCGCTCTTTACCACGGTGGAAGTCGTAAGCGCGGAGAACCTGGTAGACGCTCTCCCACCGCAGCAGTACCTAGGCGACCTGACAGAAAACTCGCCCCTTCCATTCAGCATTCCAATAAACGTTTCATCTGGGGCCAGCGCGGGGACGTATCCTGTAGAGCTCCGCGTGCAGTACAGGGACAGCCTGAGGGAGCTACACGCGCTTGACGTAGCGGCCAATGTTGACTTTGTGCCGGAGGTAGCATCTGCAAACGGCCCCCAGGCAGCGGTTGACCCCTCGCTGATAATCATAGCTGGCGGCGTCGCAGCAGCGGCGGTGATTGCGTTTGTGGTCATGCGCATGCGGAGTAGGTCAAAGCTCAAGCGCAAGCTCCAGTTCAGCAAGCAGAACGGTGGCAAAGACATCGAGTCGGTACTTGACAGCCAGCTGGGCAAGCCGGAAGAAAGCAAATGAACATCAGGGAGATCTTTGCGCTCTCCATTGACGCGCTCAGGGAGCGCAAGACTAGGTCTGCGCTCACCATAATGATGGTCGTCGTTGGGAGCAGCCTGATGGTTGCCCTGAATGGCATGACCGCCGGCTTTTCCAACTTTATCAACTTCCAGTTCAGCAAGCTAGCGCCAAACATACTTTTTGTGACAAGCGCCCAAGGCGACGGCGGTAACGACCCATTTGGCGGAGGCCCGCCCCCGGCGCCCAAGATAACGCTCAACGAGGCGGTGGTCAGCCGGATACGCTCGCTGCCGTTTGTTGACGACGTCATACCGTCGTACCAGGCGGGGATAGCGCTTCAAGCGGGAGGCAAAAAGACCGACACCACGGTGTTTTCAATAGACCCGCAAAAGCTGTACGTAATTGCGCCCACGATAGAATTCGTCGAGGGCTCGAGCATACGCCAGAACGACCCGTCGACGATACTGCTGTCAGACAGGGTCGCAAACCCGGCGGGCGAGAGCACGCCGTTTGCAGTCATCGGCCAGACCGTGAGGGCCACATACACGTTCGTAGACCCTGACACCGGTAAGCAGGAAAGCGAGAGCAGGAGTTTTGTCGTGTCTGGAATCATGGAGCCGACCGGCAACCCCACTATCGACAACTCGGTGGTGTTCAACCGCATAGCCGGCAACGCGATGCTCCAGAAGGCCGGCAAGTACGACGCGCTCCTAGTCGCGGCCCAGTCGGGGGACTTTGTCGACGCGGTGGAGGAGCAGATCCGTCGACTGTACGGCAACGACATCGGCATCACGACGCCGGAGGCGATTCTTGAGACGATAAACGAGTTCATTGCAGGCTTTAGCTCGTTTACCACCAGCATCGCGCTTGTGGCGCTCCTAGTGGGTGCAGTGGGCATCATCACCACGCTCTATACATCCGTGACAGAGCGGATAAGGGAGATAGGGACGATGAAGGCAATCGGCGCGCAGAAGAGCTTTATCCTCGTACTTTTCCTGACAGAAGCGCTGATGATTGGCGTCTTGGGGGCGTCGGCCGGCATGGGGGTAGGTGTTATGGGAGGCTTTGTGCTCATAGCGGGCTTTGCGTCGCAGGACCCGAGCTCGCAGAGCCTCACACCCGTGTTCTTGGCGCAGGACATGGCAACTGTCTGGGGGCTCTCTGTAGGGCTCTCTGTCCTTGCCGGCATGTACCCTGCATGGCGGGCTTCGAGGACTCCGCCCATAGTGGCCCTTAGGCGCGAGTAGGTCAGTATTTCTGCCAGGGCTTTGCGTGTTTGGTCAAGTGGCAGGCTTCGGAGCAAAAATAGTCGTCGCACATGTAGCAGAACAGCGGGTAGTCCTGGGTCTTTTTGCCGCACACTCCGCATGTCGAAGACATGTCCATAGCAATGATCCGCTGTTCGAGGAATTAACACTTTGCAGTGGGCTGAAATTAAGAAAGAAAAAGAGCAGTGGCCGACCCTTGCGGACCGGCATGAGTCGAGAATCCCAGTTTATGGGATGGACCTGCTGTACAGCTTGCCTTCGAGTGCGAGCTTGTACATCTCTGCTACATACGGGTTCTTTGCCGGTGTTTCTGCACCCAGTTCTACCAGACGTGCGTACACCCTGACGACGTACGCCAGAGCGCCCATGAATGCCACGACGACACCCATATTGAACATCCAGTGGTTGGGGACTGCAAAGATTTCTTCCACGAACCAGAAGTGCCACATCTCGTTGACACCGATTGTGAACATCGTTGCAAGATAACCGATGATGGTTATCTTTAGACCGGTGTTCATCGAGTTGCCCGGACCCCTAAGGATCGGTACCCTTCTGTCGTAGACGGCTACCATACCCCAGCCTACCGGGAGCGCCACGAAGTGGCTGTATAGCCACCAGTGAGCTGGTGTAAAGGCGCTGTCTCTTATTGCAGTCTGGTGCAGCGAGCCATCTACGAAGTTGTCCACTTCGACGGAAGCTGCTATCGAACCGAGCATGATCACCATTATGTAGATCTTCTTCAGTCTTTGGATTTCGACTTCTTTCGGGATCAGTGCTGGCATCTGCGCCATGAATTACCTTGGTAACGATCTGGTATATTAACCCGCACTCTAACAATCAGTCATATTTATTGAAAAACTTTTAACTTGCTTGGCTGTAAACATATATATGTATCATGAAATAGTTTGATGAATTATAGATATAACATAGTCATGATAATGAGCAGTTATGCTTATCATATATGATAATCGTATGTCTACACGCACGGAAACCGTCAAGACGGGCGCCCAACACGAGGGCCACGCATGATATTATGGCAGGGGGTATTTTGACTTTGCCGCCCAAGTTTGGCTTTATGCGGAATCCGCGTGGGCGAAAATAAGGAACGGCAGCTCGGTCAAATGCCTTCTCTTCACACTTCAGTCTTAACTCTGAATCGTCACTGCTGCCTTGCAAGCTTTGTACTTTGGGATTAATAATCATGCTTGTTCCAGAAATGGCTTGTACTGCTGCACCAGGTCTGCAAGCGGGAAGCGCTTCTTGCCGACTATTTTGATGTCCATACGCACCTTTCCCTTCTCCACTTCGATGATGTTAAACGAATTTTCGAAAAAGCCCCTAAAGCGCGTTGAAGACGCGGTGCCCGCATAGGCTATCTCCAGAGGACCTAGGTTCCACACCCACGGCCGGTGCTTGTGGCCGCACAACACGAGGTTGACCTTTGAATGGAGGCAGGTGCGCAGGGTGTCGCCTGCGTCAAGGATGAGGATCTTGTCCGTTCCTGTGTCGGGTATCCCGACTAGGTGGTGGTGCATTGCGACTATCTTGACTTTGTCGTTGTATTTTGCGAGCGCCTTTTCCATCCAGAGGTTCTGCCTGTAGCCCACCTCGCCTTCGTCCCTGTCCGGCCTTGCGGTGCCAAGCGTCAGAAGCACCACTTCGTCAAACTCGTAGACGTGTTTTGTTGGAAAGAACTTTTTGAAGAGAAGGTAGCCGGTGTGCCTGTAGTCGTGGTTGCCGGCAACTACAATGATGTTTGCGCAGTCAAACCGCTTGATCTCTTTGCTCGCCTTCTCGAACTGGGGCAATATCCCCTCGTCGGTCAGATCGCCCGTTATCACGATGGCATCAGGCTTTAGCCTGTTCACTTCGTCGACAACTGCGTCAAATACTCCCTGAACAAAGAGGCTCCCGACGTGTATGTCTGAAAGCTGCACAAGAAGCATGAGCTTAGCACCATTGCATTTTGGCGGTATATAACGTTGCAAGCGGGAAAGTCTTTGTTAAATAAGTCGGCAATTAATTGGACTTTCTTAACAAGAGGCACTTATTTGACAAAGCCAGCGGGAAGGCAATGTTATATTAGCACCTTTTTCTTTAGAGATGGAAGTGCCGAAGCGCAAGATAAAGGAGGAAAAGCCCAAAAAGAGACTCGGCAAAAAGGAAGTCCTCATAGTCCCCATCATCATGGGCGGCGCTACGCTTGTTGCTCTGCTCCTGACGCAAATAGTCCCTCCTCCGAACCCGACCGAGGTATGTTTAAAATCGCACAACGTCGAGACGTTCCAGCTTTACCCGAGGGTCGAAGTCATCGTAGACGGCCAGCACATGATGTTGCCAGACACTGTGGGCAAACAGCTCAAGGACGGCCAGGATTGCCTGCGCCCGATACACACGGATGAAGTGGGCACAACCGTGCATATCGAATACATCAGGCCCATCCGGTTCAACATGGCCGACTTCATGAACGTCTACTCCAACAACACTGGCATGATAACCGTAGTCAACAACTCTACCGGCGTCAACGTCGAGCAGGTCCTGAACCTTGACGACTACAATGTCCAGTACTCGTATTATTCGGAGAGGAACGAGTTCACCCCCGTGGCATCCGCAGCCGAGGTCCCGCCGTTCAGAGAAAACATGCTCATAAGGACGGAACTCACGTCCAAATAGGAATAAATAGAGAATCCCAAGCTTGGCATCTGATTAGATTTGAAAACTGCTGCTATTATCAGGGGCGACGGCACCGGCCCTGAGCTTGTCAACGCGATGATCAAGGTTCTGAACGCCTGCAACACCAAGATAGAGCTCGTGCAGTGCGACGCCGGCTCTGAATGGTGGGAAAAGAGAGGCGGGAGCTCGTACATTTCCCCAGAGGTGTGGAAGCTGCTCGAAGACTCCGACGCGTGTTTCAAGGGCCCGACCACCACAGTCCCGGTGCCAAACGCGCCGCGCAGCGTGGCAGTCAGCATCAGAATAAAGTTCCAGCTATACTGCAACCTCAGACCGATAAAGACCTACAAGAACGCTGAAAAGCAGCTTGATTTCATCTGCGTCCGCGAGGCTACTGAGGGGCTGTATGCAGGCATCGAATTCAAGACTTCTGACGATTCTGCAATAGCCATCCGCAAGACGACGCGCAAAGGCTGCGACCGCATCGCCAAAAAGGCGTTCGAGGTCGCAAAGGACGCGGGCTGGAAGAAGGTGGTCGCTATAACAAAGCGCAACATTCTGAAGGAGACTGACGGAATATTCTGGTCTTCCATTGAAAACGCCGCCAAGCAGTTCAAGGGCATTGAATACGAGGAATACTACATTGACAACATGACCCAGCAGCTGGTCAAGAACCCCGAGCGCTTTAACAAGAACGTCCTTGTGAGCACCAACCTGTTCATGGACGTGATTTCCGAGTGCGCGTCGGGCAACGTGGGCTCGATAGGAAACGTGTACTCGGGCAACTACGGCGACGACTACGCGATGTTCGAGCCAGCGCACGGAAGCGCCCCGAAATACGCCGGCAAGGACAGGGTCAACCCCGTCGCGACCATCCTTTCGGGCGCGTGGATGGCCGACTACCTTGGCGAGCGGGCAATATGCAAGGCGATATTTGGCGCTACAGAGGACGTCATAAACGAGGGCAAGTACGTCACCTACGACCTGGGCGGCAAGGCGTCGCTCTCGCAGATGGCCAACCAGATAGCGGCAAGGGCTGCAAAGCTCCTCAAGAAGTAAGCTCGACGACTGCCAGCCGCTCGAAAAACAGCTTTTTTTCTTTAATTACTTTTTTCTTTAGTTTTTTCTCTGTCAAAAACGCGTCCAGCGCGGACTGGTCTGCCCTTGAAGAAACTATGACGAGCATCGCGCCCCGCGTTGACAGGAGCGGGAGCGCCGATTTGACGAAACGAATGGTGGTTTCGACGCCGGTGGGCCCGCCGTGTACGCTCGCGTCTTTTTCATCGTCGTCTGGCAGGTAGGGCGGGTTTGCGACGACAAGGTCGAACTTGACGTTGCCAAATGCAGAAGCCGCGTCGCAGCAGACAAGCATCAGGTTCTTGTTCCTGCCCCTGCAGTACGCAAGCGACGCAAGGTCGATGTCCGTGCCTGCCACGTTTTTGAAATTGGCCGCAAGAGATTCTGCAACGGCGCCCGAGCCTATGCCTATCTCAAGCGCCCACGCGCCGCGGTATTTGAAGGCGCATTCTGCAAGAAGAAACGTGTCTGGGGCAGGCGTGTACATTATCCGGCAAGCCCCATTATTTCCGCCGGCTCCAATTGGAAGACGCGCCGCTGACCAAAGTCTGCGTCGATGCCCATTTTTGCTGCGACTGTCGATGCCTTTTTGTTCCTCTTCGAAAAGAGCAGGTTTGCATTCTTTATATGCTGTTCCGTGACCCGGCGAATAGGCGTAATCTTTAGCACTGTCGACTCGACATTTGGCCTAGGCTCAAACGCGTCCCTGCCCACGTCAAACAGTGGCTCTATCGCAAAGCAGTATGATGCAATTGTGGTTATTGCCCTATAGTATTTGTCGCCCGGCCTTGAGCACAGTTTTTCCGCAAACTCTTTTTGCACCATGACTATGGCGCGGTCAAACTTTCTTGCAGCAAGCCACTCGAACGCGTCGCGGCTTTTAGAATACGGCAGGTTTGAGACGAACACGTCAAACTCTATGTCGTGCTCCCGGAAAAGGTCCCTGTTGACAAGTTCAAGGTTTGCAATCTGCATCAACTTTGCCTGCCTGAAAAGTTGTCCATCCACCTCGTACGACACGACGCGACCTGCGCGACTGCACATCTCCTTTGTAAGGACGCCGGTGCCGGTTCCGGCCTCGCAGACGGTTTCGGTCTTTCCAAGGACGCAAGCTTGCACTATTTTCTCCAAAACCGACTGGTCAACAAGGAAATGCTGTCCAAGCTTTTGCGTCCTGCTGCGCGGCAATTACTTTCGCACGAAAAGGTTCATGCGGGCCTGTCCCATTATCTCCTCGATTATCCTTTTTGCCATCAGCTTTGCCGGCTCCCTCACGCCCACCCTCGCCTGCAAGTCGGAAAAGCTCTCAAACGGCTTTTTTTCCCGCTCTTTGATTATCGTCATCATGTACGTTTTCCCGATCCCGGGTATCAGCTCAAGCGCGTGGATGCGCGGCGTTATAGGCTGTGAAATGTTGACATAATCCACAAAGCGCTTTTCGTTTGCCACCACCACTTTTTCGACGATGACCGCAAGCTCGTTCTTGGCGGACTGTGTGATGTCGTGGTAGTCCATGCGGCCAAGCACGCTCATGACCTTGTTCCGGCCCTCCCGGCCAATGTAAAGGCGCTCTCCGACTTCAAAGGTAGAGTTCTGCACGCCTAAAAGTTCCAGAAGCGTCAGGCGCTCCTCGCCGATGGCCTGGACGATCACTCCTTCCCTTCCCCTGACCGTCGTCGATTTTCCGCGGGGGGTATAATCGAGCACGTAGGCGTACTCCTCGTATTTTCTCTGTCCGTGGTCGTGGCCGCCTTCCTTCGAGTGAGAGTGACCCAGATCTTGCGGTGGTGCTCCTGACAATCTGTCTCCGCCCTATAATGTTGTGCAGGCTATTTAGCCTTCGCTGTCGGCCTTGAGGATGGCAAGAATCTTTTCGAGTGTTTCTGTGAGTATCAGCTTTTTCCATCCAAATGTGAACGCCCTGAGTTCTTCAAGCGTGGTCGGCATGACGTTTACGACTTCGACCGCTTCCTCTTGTGTCAGGTCGCACTCTTCAACCAGCTTTTTGACCATCTTGTGCGCCTTTTTGCCTTCAGCCTTTGAAAATTTTGTGACGTAGTCAAAGGTCCAGCGCTGGATCTGGTCCATGTCGTCGGCCTTGACTTCTCCGAGTATGTCCTTAACCTGGGCGGTGGTAATTATCTCGCGCTTTAGAGTCTCGGTCATGTTTTTGCCCCCGGTGCTGAAACTGGCTTTACGTGGTTAAGCCGCGTCTGGAGGAACTTTTCCTTGTCGCCAAACATGACAGACACCTTCAGGGTGCGCTTGCGGACTTCTCTTATCGCGCCTATCCTGCCATGGAAACGCCTGTGTGGGGTTGTCGTATGTTCACTCGGGTCAATGTCTATTATGACCTTGTCGCCAACCTTGTAATCGTGAAGAAGGTACGATATGCCCCTGGCTACGTTGTCCTTTGTCAGGATTGAGCGGGACTTTCTCCGGGTGCCGTGCGATCTTGGCATATTAGCTATTTTGGCGGTCAAGCCTTAATTTAAGTCTAGTCTAGTCTGGTCTGGTCTGGTCTGTTCTAGTCTCCAACATCGGAAATCCCCTTGTCCGCAAGGGTGAACAGAATCTCCCGTTCGGCGTGATATGGGCTGTCGACCATCCTTGCTATCCTGTTTTTGCCAGACGAGCGCTTCAGGTGTATCCTGTAGGTGCTCGTGTGCGCCACCACGTTGCCGCCGGTGGGCCTTGCCGCGTCGCCGAAATACGCGTCTGGCGATGACTGTATCTGGTTCGTCACAACCACCGCCACCTCGTACGTCTCGGCCATCCTGACAAGCACGTGCATGAACTTGTTGAGGCGCTGCTGGCGCTCCGACAACGTGCCCCGACCCAGAAACTCGGCGCGGTAGTGGGCAACGGCAGAATCGACAATGACAAGCTTTACCCCCTGCTCCTCTATGACAGGGCCCGTCTCTTCGATTATCAGCTCCTGGTGGGCGCTGTTGTACGCCTTTGCTACAATCACGTTTTCAAGCGCCTTTTCATGATCCAGTCCCCGCGCCCGGGCGATTGAAACGATGCGCTCGGGCCGGAAGGTGTTCTCGGTATCTATGTAAAGCGCCCTGCCGGAAAGGCCCCCTTGCAATTTTTCCTGCGAGACCATGACGCACAGTGTATGGCATAATTGCGTCTTGCCGGTGCCAAACTCGCCGTAGACTTCGGTCACGGCCCTCGTCTCGACCCCGCCGCCAAGCAGGTCGTCAAAGTTCCTAGCGCCGGCTGATATCCGCTGGCCCACTTTGCGCCTCTCGTAGAGGCTGGCCGCCGTGACGAAGCTCTTGTCGATGACTCCAAGCTCTTCCAGCATGAGCCGGGCCTTGTTGCATATTTCCACAGACGCGTCTATCTCCATTCCGGTCGCCTCCGCGACGTCGACCGGCCCCCTCACGAGCAGGTCCTTTATGGAGCAAAACCCCGCCGCCCTCAGGCGCTTTTCTGTGGACGGCCCGATGGCCTCTATGACGCCAAGCGCAAGCGGCGAGTTTTCTTCTTCTAACATCGGTTACTGACGAAAGACGACCTGCTGACTAATTAGTATTAGGAGGTGCGAGAGAGGCGCAATCGGGGGCAAAAAAGTATATATCTTTGTTCATTCTGCTATGCCTAAGATAGAGGGATGATGCAAAGCAAGACATTGATCGTACTGGCTCTTGCAACGGTCATGGTGCTGTCTGCAATCGTCGCCTACATACCGGTCGCCAACGCGCACGGTGTCCAGGCGCAGCTGCAGAGCAGGTTCGTGAGGATTGACAACGAGCAGTTCTCGGACAACACCCTCCAGACAGGCGAAGAGCTCACCGTAAGTGGCGAACTGAAAAGCTTGGTCAACAGGGATCTTAGAGGCTGGCTTTCTCTGTTTAGCGAGTCTGAAAACGCTGGCAACAGATGGGAGTTCTTGGCCAGAGACCCACCAGGTAACATATTCGACATCCCGGCAGGTGCAACAGTGCCCTACGCCATAACTGTCAAGGCGCTTGAACCAGCGACGTACCACGTCCACACACAGCTCAACGTTGAGCACATTGGTCCAGGTCTCGGCAGGGGACAGACAGTCGTCGTCACAGGTGATGGAATTCTGAAGCCAATCCCGTATGGTAACATTGTGTACCAATGCATTATCATCGGCTCAGGCCTCGGCGTGACCTTCGCGACAAGACCGTGGCAAGTTATCTAAGAGCGCAAGCTCCCCCTTTTTCCTTTTCATTTTCCACATTATAGCAACTGCTTAATACCGCATCAGGCGTTAGGTGTGAGGATGCTCGACGACCTGAAGCGCCAGGTTGAAAAGATGCTCGACGGGCGGGATCCAGGACACGATTTTGAGCATGTCATGCGCGTCTACAAGAACGCGCAGAAAATAGGCGAAGAGGAGGGCGCAGACATGAGAGTGCTCCTTGCGTCAGTGCTCCTGCACGACCTGGTAGTGTACCCCAAGGGGAGCGCAAAGAGGTCCAAGTCCGCTGACGACAGCGCAGACATAGCCGAGAAGATACTGCAAAAGCGCGGGTGGCCAAAGGCAATCATCAACAGGGTCAGCTACTGCATCCGCACCCACAGCTACTCCAAGAGGATAAGGCCAGTGACGCTTGAGGCCAAGATACTGCAGGACGCAGACAGGCTCGACGCCTTGGGCGCGATAGGCATTGCGCGCACGTTCAGCGTTGGGGGCTCGGAGAACCGCAAGTTCTACAACCCGGAAGACCCGTTCTGGAAGTCAAGCAGGGAACCCGACGACACGGTGTGGACGCTCGACCATTTCCAGGCAAAACTGCTGAATTTGCAAAACACGCTCCACACAAAGACGGGACGCAGGGTTGCAAGGGAACGAACCCGGTTCATGAGCGACTTTATCAGGCAGCTTGCAAAAGAGATCTAGGAATAGTCGACGAAATACTTGTGGCGCTTTTCCACGTCATTGTTCTCGCCGGCAAGCACCTTTGCTATCTCGGCCTCCAGCGCCTTTCTGGCGTGCTCTTTGAATGTTTCTGCGTCTGGGGTTTCCGGGAACATCGAGATAGTGTATTCAAAATGCCTCATGAACTGGGCCACTTTGGCGCGGTACTCGTGCAAATCAGGCTTCTTCTTTTCAATCCTGAACCACGCAGTCGCGCACGCTGTTGAATATAACTTGGCGTGTTCTTCTATCAGCCTGTCGACTTCAAAAAACTCGTCGCGCACGGCCGGCTTTTACGTATCTGCAATCTATAAACGCAGCTTACCAGTAGTTCGCCTTTATTTTGTCAATCACACGCTCATGCTCTGGACCCTTTCTGCGCGCGTGCTTTTCCATCGCAGTCAGTGGGACTCCGCCAAGCGAGCCGGCAAGCGCCGTAAAGAACCAGTTCTTTATCGGGTTGTCCCGGCCAATCTGGCCCATGAACTTTTGTATGCCGTGCTTGAAGTTGTGCTGCCAAGTCTTGTACATCACGCCGAGCTTGGCAGGGTCCATCGTGTTGCCGATGTCGTAAAAGTCTGACTTTTCTAGCAGGCCAATCGGCACGAACGTGAGAGGCGTCACCGTGAATTTCGAGTCCGGCTGTTCCGTCTCCAGCTCATGGATGAGCCGTATCGTCTCCCAGCTGTCTTCAGGGGTCTCGTCGTTGTCAAGGCCCATGATGAGCGTAAAGGCAGGCACCCAGTAGTTCTCGTTGAGGACCTTGACGCCGTTCTTGACCACCCAGTGCCATTCCTCCGGCTTGTATGGCGACAGTTTGCGGTCCGCGTACTTGCCTATCAGCCTGATGCTGCCGGTCTCAAAGCCGCACTGGATTCCGATGTGGTTGTTCGGGCCGGACTTGATTATCTTTGAAACGTTGGGGATCAGACGTTCGTCCGCGATTGCGCCGGCGAGCGTCCCGTGCGTCGGATTGGCGTGCTCGATGCCAGTGGCCATAATGCCATTGAACAGTTCCTCGATAGCTTCTCTGTTTGGCTGCATGTTCTTGGTCGTCCTCGGGTTGAGGCCGTAGACAAAGATGTCATCGCTTTGCACCCAGGCGTTCTTTAGCCCGCCGTACTTCATGTTTATCTCTATCTCTTTCTGGACCTTCTCAACTGGATAGTAGCGCAACGGCCTGAGAGTCACGTCGCAGAACTTGCAGCCCCGGCCGCATCCGCGCATGACTTCTATCATGCCGTGCATGCTCGGGTTGACGATGTTCGGTATCTCGTCGACCGACGGCTCGTTCCAGTAGTGGATGAACCTGCCGTGATAAGTCCTGTCGCTCCTCACAAACTCCTTTATCTCTACCTTGAACTGGCTCTTCTTGAACGGGTTTGCCATGTCAAACTCGCCGCCTATCAGGGCATCAAAGAACGGTCCTGCGGCGCCGTCTATTTCCGGGCCGATGCCGCCAAGCTCACCCTCGACGATTCCATAGAGGTCATACTCTTCAATCTTGGCAGGGTCGTAGTTGTATTGCCACGTTCCAGAAGCGCCCGCAACAACCTTGGCCTTGCTGCCGGTCCTTTTCTTTGCGGCCGATATCCTGCGGTGCAAGTCTGCGTTGTAGAACTCGTCGTAGGACTGCTGCTTGCGGCCGTAGGTAAACGTCATGGTTACTGGGCCCATGCCAAGGGGGTCCATTTCGTACGTGCCTACCACCTGGGTCTCGGGGCCGATGAACTGCTCGACATAGTCCGGGTGTGCCACGACCACCTCCTCGCGCGCATAGCCGTCGCGGAGCAACGCCGCTTCTACCTTCCTCAGGCCGTAAGGCGCAAAGTTGGCGTAGCCATTTGTTTGTTCAATCGGGTTGCAGATAAAGTCGAAAAGCACTCTGGGAGTTACCTGGTTGCCAAGCACTCGGTACAGTAACGTATCGTGGCTCCTGTTCATGTCAAGCGCCGGAGCGCATCCAAAAAACGAGGCAAGTGATATCCCCCGGTATGGAGACATGAGTGTGCGGTCGGCAGTAAGAACAACCTTTGGGTGCTTTGACAATGCCCTAAATCCCTATTTAAAGGCAAATATAATGAAGATAAATTAAAAGTTTTCCAATAATATCAGGGTGTGTTTTGAGATTTCACCTGCGTTCCTCGAGAAAGCCCTGGAGCGTTCCGCCTTCCAGCCTCTTCTTAAGGGTGTCATGTATCTCCCTTACAACGCCAAAACCCCGAAACGTCAGTGCCGAGTAGAGCTGGACAAGAGTGGCCCCCTTTTGGAGCGCTTGCCACGCGTCCTCGCCACCCCATATCCCGCCACACGCTATTATGGTAAGGTCCGGGAATTCCCTGTGGACGTCCTCGACCATCCGGAGCATGTATGGAAGCAACGGCCTGCCACTTTCGCCGGCGACCGGCCTAGCAAAGTCCTTCGTGAGCCGGCTCTTGCCGGTGTCGACCGGCCGGGTATTGCCAAGGACTATTGCCTGGCCCCCGTTTTCGTAGAATACCTTTATCGACTTTAGGCGCGCCTTGCGCTCGTCGTCGGTTGGAGGCAGCGAACTGTATGGCGCGACCTTGGACGCCTTTACCAGGCCTTTTGGCACGTGCGAATTCATGAGGTCGATCATCTTTTTTGTAAACTCGGGCGTCTGCAGGGTTTTGTTGAAGTCGGTGTTGGGCGAGGTCCGGTTGTCCTCAAACCCGAAATCGACGTGCGGCGCGGTCTGCTTGATTATTTTCTTGCACGTGTCCAGGACGGCGTCTTCCGTGTATGTTTCAGTAATGCCGGAAAAGTTCAGCAGTATCTTTGCGCGCCCCCTTGGCTCTTTCGCGAATTTGCGCAGGTTCCTGACGGTGTTGTCGAGCCCCTTGTGCGGGTAACCTTGCGCGTTTATCAGGGCCTCCCGCTCGTCGTCGACCGCAAGCCGGCGCTGGGCGTTGCCAGCCCGTGGGTCTTTGAGCACGCTTCCGGGATTGAGGTAGCCAAACACGTACGAGGTAGCCTCAAGCATCTCGCAGTCCTTGTCAAAGCCTGCCGCCATGCCGACGGGGCTCTTCAGCATGTGCCCTGCAACCCTGACTTCAAGCTGCGGGCCGGGGTCAAAGTAGGACTCGTTTTTGCGGAACTTGTCAGCCATTCTTGCAAGGTGCTCCTTTGCGACTTCATGTATCACTTCGGCCTGCGACAACTCTGCAGTGGCCTTGTGCCGGGAGTAGAGATACTTGCGGTAGAGCTTGAAAAGCGATGGGTCGAGGGATGCCTTGAAGGTGTCTACGAGCACGGGTTACAGGTTTTTCCTTGCGCCAAGATATATGGCTAGTGCTGGCCGTCCTTCACGAACTGCCACAGCTGCGACCAGAGGGCGTCAAAGCTATGCACGCCTATTTCGTAGCTTGCCGAGTTGCCGTACTCGTTAGTCACAACAAGGGAGCCGTCCTCGCTTATCGAGATAGACCTGTCGCCCATAGACGCGGAGGCGCTGCCGGCAATCTTGACTTCCTTTTTCTTTGCCATGCCCATTATGCGCCGGTAGGATTTTTAAATGCATTTGCGCATATTTTCCTAGATGAAGTCGGCCGACTGCGTCGAGAACAACCACGGCACGTGCAAGGGGTGGTTCAAGGAAGAAGTTGATTCGTCGCAAGTGACACGGGTCTGCGCCTGCCCGTGCCACGACAGCATGTATCAGCTCGTGCGCAACACGGTTGCCCTTGTCAACCAGGCCGAGCGGACAAATCCGTTCAATCAGAGCTACGACGAGCGCCTGTAGCGGTGTTTCAAATACAGGAGCGCGAGGTTGAGCGCGGTGCCTGTCACGTTTGCCCCGATTATCACCCAGTCTCCTCTGAAAACGCCGTAGGCAAGCCACAGCATCGTGCCGGAGGCAAAGAGCGCCATGAGGTATTGCGAGACGTCGTGCATCCTCTTGGTGCGGTAGGCCTTGACAAGCTGAGGCACAAAGCTGCCGGTGGTAAGCGCCGCTGCAAGCGAGCCTACCACTGTCACGAAAATGCCGTCGAATATTATCTGCATCAGTAGCTGCGACGACGACATGAGGGCACTTTTGCCGGCCCAGCTATTAAACGTCTGCTCCGCCAGTTTAATAATGGCCGGAACCAAATAACGGCATGCAGCTTAAAGACCTTGTCGACGGCGCGGTTGTGGGATCCGGCTCTGACTATATCGTGGTACAAAAGGGCAAGAAGAGGATACTGCTGGAATGCCCGGGCTTCAAGCTGCAGGAATTAAAGACCCACGGCACGCCGTACGGCTCACAATTCGATTGATTTTAGTACCAAGTCAACAAAAATTCCGTAAAAAGTTAAATTGAGTTACGGCGCCACTTCTCAACGTTTGACGCAAAAGGTTACCGCTGAGGTAGCGGCCAGGCCAGCCGACGTACCGGCTTCACAGACCCGGGCCGTGCACAGGGGCAGGGTGAAATATGACAAGAAGGCCGAGTCCGAGTTCTTCGTAGACAACTCGGCACTTGCAGGGTTTACCGGCGAGCGCATCCTATACATGGCAGTGCGCGAGCTTATCGAAAACGCGCTTGACTCGTGCGAGAGCAGCCACATCCTGCCTAGGGTATCGCTGTCGCTAAAGAATGTCGATCCCGCTAACGAGATGTGGGCTGTCACGTGCCAGGACAACGGTATCGGAATACCGGCGGACAAGGTGCCGGTAGCGGTGTGCTCGTTTCTAACGTCGGGCAAGTACGTGGAAAAGCAGCAGCGCGGGCTTTTCGGCGTCGGCCTGAAGATGATAGCCGCGTTTTCCACAAAGGACACGGACCACCCGCTTAAGGTGTGGAGCAAGTCCGCGGAGGAAGATTCGGAATATTATTTTGAGCTGCGAACAGACATCAGCACGAACAGGCCGATAGTTCTTGCCAGAAAACAGCTAAAGGGCTCAGAATCGGCTGTTCCCGGCGAGTCCGGTTTTCGGGTTGAAGCCATACTCAGGGCGAGGCTCTCGCCCATAACAAAGAGCAGGATATACGACTACATCAGCCAGACGTCCGTCGTCAACCCGTACGCCCATTTCGAGTTCCAGACGGACGAGGGCAAGGTGGCGTTTGAGCGCAGGACGGAGAGGATGCCAGAACCTGCGAAAGAAGTGCTGCCGCACCCGGCCGACATGGACTTGAAGACGCTCAAAAAGGCCATCATGAACTTCATGAACCAGAAAACAACGTTGCAGGGCGTGCTTGCAGGATCGTTCCAGAAGCTGTCAAGCGAGAAAGCCAAGCAGATAGTTGCCGAAGCAAGTCTCGAGAACAGGCCTGCCGACCAGTACGACGAGCACGAGCTCATAAAAATAGTCAACATCTGCAAGCAGACCAAGTTCCACATGCCAAACACGGACCACCTGAGCCCCATTGGCGAGGAGATTCTCACCGCCGGCATGACTTCTGAATACGCCATAATCACCGGCAAAGACGAGGCCAACCAGCAGCCACAGCTTTCGGTAAAGATACTAAAGCCGTCGCTCACCGCCTATTCATCAAGAACTTGCGTCATCAACAACCGGCCCACCGTCGTAGAATGCGGCATAGCGTACGGCGGCGACATCGGCTCGTTCAAGATGTACAGGTTTGCAAACAAGATCCCGCTCCTTTACGACGAGGGATCTGATGTTGCGAAAGAAGTCGTCTCGGAAGTCGAGATAAACAAGATGGGCATATCCAAGAAGGAGGTCAAGGAGCAGTTTGCAAACCCTGATGCAAAGTCTGACAGGGCTGTCGAACTGCTGCCGTTGCACATCTTTTTCCACATCTGCTCGACAAAGATACCGTACAAGACCGCAGGCAAGGAGAGCATCGCTTCCGAGGGCGACTTGAAGCGGTACATGAAAGCATGTTTGTCGGATTTATATCGCAAGGTGAGCGCGCAGATACGCAAGGAGCTGAAGATGAAGAATGCCCAGAACCGGCTGTCGCTTTACAAGTTTTACATCCCGCTCATAGTCGAGGCCATATCCGAGTCGATAACGGTCGATGCCAAAAAGCTAGAACACGCGTTCACTGAGCTTGCCGAAAAGCACGTTTCCGGCGAAATTACAAACCAGCAGCCGGAGCGCGAGGACGAGATAACCAGCGAGCGTCTCGAGGAAGAGGTCGTTGAAGCGGAAATTGACGGCGAGGTGGTAAAGCGCGACAAGGCGCAGATAGCAATAAACGCGGCCAGGAAAAAGGGCGAGCGCGCAAGGCCCAGGTCCAAGAAGGAAGGCCAGACCACGCTTGCCGAGTTTTCCAAAAAGGCGGGGAAAAAGTAGATGCCCATAAAGGACAAGCGCCACCAGGAAGTTACCAAGAAAATAAAGACGATAATGAAGGACGTGAGCGCCGACCTCTTGCTTGAAAAGACCATGCCGGTGCTCGAACTGCAAAAAGTGGGCTACGACAACACCGTCTGGTCCGAAGAAAAGAGGATGCTCACCATAGGCGACAAGATGGTCAAGATAAGCCCAGACAGCACGAAAAAGATCCCTACTTTTGCCCAGTACCTTGTGATGGCAAACGCCGTGCGCAAGCTGCTCGACGAGGAGATGGAGAGCACGATAAGGGGTATGTATTATGCCACGCTGAGCACCATCGGCGACGAGAAGAACAAGCAGAAATTCTGGAACGGTCAGGAGGACTCTGACGACGCCATCAAGGCGATTGAACTTTTGACTGGCGTTCCCAGGGAAGAGTTTTCGGTAACGTCAAAGCCAAAAGGCATGATTTCAGGACCGATAACGCTCAGGGTCGGTGGCGACATCATCGACTGCAACTTGGGGAGCAGGGCGACTTCGCAGCTGATACCGACGAACATCCGCGACGTGGAGATAGTCAAGGTTAAGGCGGACTTTGTCATGGTGGTGGAAAAGGACACGGTGCTGAACAACATACGCAAGTCAGGATTTATCCAGAAATACAACGCGATCCTGCTGACTGGTTCAGGCGAGCCCGACCGTGCAACGAGGATGATGGTCAAGACCCTCAACGAGGAGTGGAAGATGCCCGTTGTGGTGTTTGCCGACGCAGACCCGTGGGGCCTCGGTATTGCGTTGCGCTACAAAATAGGAAGCGAATCGCTATCCTATGATAGTGACAGATTGGTCGCTCCAAACGCAAAGGTGCTTGGCATGATGTTTTCAGATATTTACGAGTACAACATACCCGAAGTCGCAAGACTTGCAGCCACCGACGAGGACATAAACAGGGCGTCGGACATGAAGAAAAAGCCGTGGTTCCAGGACAAGCAATGGCAGAAGGAGCTTAACCTGTTCTTGCAGAAAAAGGAAAAGTGTGAGCTGGACGCGTTCTTCAAGCACGGCTTCAAGTACCTGGCAGAAGTCTATTTGCCAAGAAAACTACGCGAGGCAGGCGTCATCTAGGCAATCTTCTTTGAGCTCTCGAGATTCTCTCCAGTCGCTCTTGATCGACAACTCGCTCTTGATTTCCGTGAGGGCAAGCAGGCGCGCTAGGCAGATGCGGCTTGTGGCGAGCATCAGGGGCGTAGAGGCGGTGATTCCAGCCACTTGCAGCGCGGAAAAGCTGCACGAATTTGTGGAAAGTAAGCGCGGCTGGATAACCAAGATGGCGCAGCACTACAACAAAATTAAAGAGCGCTCTGGCCACGAAGACGGCGCCGTCTACTACCTTGGCGGCAAATACCACTATCACATCATAAAAGACAGGTGTCCGTCGGCCGTTGTCTCTGACGCGATAAAGACCATAACGTTCCACGTGACTGACAGGCGCAGCTACAAGAAGGAAATCGAGCAGTGGTATAAAGTTCAGACCGCGCGGATAATCTCCGAGCGTCTGCCGCAAGTAAGCGCAAGAACCGGCCTTGCATACAACAAAGTCTCGATAAAGAAGCAAAGGTCGAGGTGGGCTAGCTGCTCCAAAAAGCGCAACTTGAACTTTAACCTGTTCCTGGCCGCTGCGCCCGTCGAAGTCATCGACTATGTCATCGTGCACGAGCTTGCGCACACGGTCGAATTGAACCACTCCACGAGGTTCTGGAAGGTGGTGCAGGATCGCGACCCCGGATACAGGGAGCACAGGGCGTGGCTTGAGGACCGCTCGCCGGCGATAGGGATAGAAAGTTTATAGACAGTCGGCACCGCCCTTTTGTGGATGGATGTACAGGAACGCCTCGACCTCGTGCTGCGCGACCCGACCGAGGAGGTCATCACGCGTGGCGAGCTTGAAGGGCTTTTCAAGACCAAGTCGCGCCCGCGCCATTACATCGGCCTGGAGATATCCGGCGCCCTGCATCTTGGCAGCCTCATCCTGACAGGGTTTAAGATTAACGACTTTATCAAGGCAAGAATCGACTGCACCGTGTTCCTGGCTGACTGGCACACCTACATCAACGATAAGCTCGGAGGCGACTGGGACAAGATCCGCGAGATATCGCGGTACTACGCCGACGCGTTCCAGTTCTTTTGCCCCGGCGTCAACATTGTCACGGGCAGTGACTTGTACAAGAAAACGCCGGAATACTGGGAGAATTTCGTGCGCTTTGCCAAGCACATGACTCTTGCAAGGACTGTGCGCTCGCTCACGATAATGGGGAGGAAGGAGACGGAAGGCATGGACCTCGGGCAGTTGCTGTATCCGCCGATGCAGTCCGTAGACATCAAGGCGCTGGACCTTGACATCGTGCACTCGGGGATGGACCAGCGCAAGATCCACATGCTTGTACGAGAGGTGTTTCCCAAGATGGGCTGGAAGCCGCCGGTGTGCGTCCACCATCATTTGCTGCCCGGGCTCGCAGAGCCGGTCAAGCTGGGCCTTGACGAGAACGCCGACGAGGACGCCAAGATATCAAGCAAGATGAGCAAGACCAAGCCTGCTAGCGGCATACGGATACACGACGACGAGAAGGCAATCCGCGACAAGGTTTCAAAGGCGTTCTGCCCGGTAGGCATCAAAGAAGGCAACCCCGTGCTGGAGCTTGTGCGCCACGTTGTCTTCCATGAGTTTTCCGAGTTTGTGATAGAGCGACCCACCAAATACGGCGGTAACATGACGTACGCAAGCTACGCCGAAGTCGAGCGGGACTTTGTCGCAAAAAAAATCCACCCGATGGACCTAAAGAGCGCGGCTGCGACGTACGTCAACAGGATAATCGAGCCAGTCTACAAACATTTCAAGGGCAGAGAGCCCAAGCTGGCTTGAGCAGCCCCGACTTTCTCAAAAAATACAGTGACGCCGCCAAGTTCAACAGGAACATCATCATAGCCGGCTTCGCCGCGTTCCTGACAAGCACCTATGTCGCGCAGGCATCCTACGAAAGCACGGGAGACCTTGGGAATTCTGCGGTAGCCCTTGCGACCGAGTACGGCGTCTACATACCTGTGTTTGCTCTCCTGTTCTACCTAGACAACAGGGGCAAGTATGTCGATGAGAACGGCAAAAGGAACTCAAAAAAGATTGGCGACGACATCAAAAAGCTGCTTGCGAGTTTTTCCGTGGCAGAGGCGATATTTGCGGTCACCAGGTTTGGCCTGCACTACCAATTCCTGCAATTAGGCGCAGAAGCATACGAAGCGTCGATGGCAAGCTCGGTGGTCGCGTGGGCTGTGTTTTTCGTTGCGATAAACCTGATGGCCAAGCTGGTAAAGCTGTTCAGACACTAGCCTTGCGGACTTATTTGCTTTCTTGATGAACTTACGAATTCAACAAACTCCAGGTAGCTTATCGCCGCAGGTTCGCTTTTTGCCGATAATTACAGAAATAAACCGCTTGGTTGCTACCATCGACATGGAAAGGGCAGAGTTTGGTGGGTTGTCGGCGTGCAGAATCGTAAACGGCATGTGGCAGGTGGCCGGCGGCCATGGCAGGATAGACCCGAAAAAGGCGGTCGAGGAGATGATAAAGTATCACGAGGCAGGTTTTACCAGCTGGGACCTTGCAGACATTTACGGCCCGGCAGAAGAATTCATCGGCGACTTTAGGCGGCTGCTTGCGTCTCAAAAAGGCAAGGGCGAGCTCGCCAAGGTGCAGGCGTTTACAAAGTTCGTCCCAGAGCCAAAGAGCATGAGCAGGCAGTTTGTGGAGCGCAGCGTCGAGCTTTCGCGCCGCCGGATGGGCGTCGACTCCATTGACCTGATACAGTTTCACTGGTGGGACTATTACAACCCGGCGTGGCTCGACGCGCTTGTCCATCTGTCTGAACTCCGCGATAAGGGATTGATACGCAACGTCGGGCTCACCAACTTCGACACCGCCCATATGCATGACATGGCAGACGCGGGCATCAAGATAGCGTCAAACCAAGTGCAGTATTCAATAATCGACCAGAGGCCGGCGGTCAAGATGGCTGAATTTTGTAAGAAGAATGGAGTTGTGTTGTTTGCGTACGGCACTGTATGCGGCGGGCTGCTGTCAGAAAAGTACCTCAACAGGCCTGAGCCGGGGGACGCAGAGCTTGACACGCTGAGCCTTGGCAAGTACAAAAAGATGGTGGACGCCTGGGGCGGCTGGGAGCTTTTCCAGGAACTGCTTGCAACGCTCAAGGGCATAGCCGACAAGCACAAGGCCAGCGTCGCAAACGTGGCTGCGCGCTATGTGCTTGACAGGCCGTCGGTTGCAGGCGTGATAATAGGCGCTCGCCTTGGGCTGTCGGAGCACAGGCAGGACAACGCCCGCGTGTTTGGATTTTCGCTCGATAGCGCAGACATGGAAAAGATAGGCACAGTCACTTCCAGGTCCCGCGACCTTTACCAGCTGATAGGGGACTGCGGTGACGAGTACCGCTAGACGCCTGAAGGCCCGACATCATTTTGAAGTTAGTTAGCCAGAAATGAAAGAAAGACTGAAAGCAAGATCTCAAAAAGTAGAAGTACAATTCAAAATCGAATTAGACCGAGTAAAGGGTATCTCTCTGTGAGTTAGCCAAGCCGGACCTTTGGGCGAAGGTCATGTCTCTTGACAGGAACATCATGTGCGCCTATTTGCTGCACGGTGGGACGCTTGACCACTAGGAAATGCGATAGCAACAGATCAAATGCTCTGAACTAGAGCTTATATCACCGCTTGCTCAAGGAATCCTGCACCGTGATTCCTCCGGCTGTACGCGGGAACCTGTTCCCGGATTTCCGTTCCAGCATGGCAGGGCTGCTGTCACGGTGCAAACTATATTATCCAAATTACCTTCATGAGCTTGGGATTTGTATTTGCGATAAAGAACAAACTGTATGTTGCAGAAGCAAAAGCTTTCCAGTGACGCCACTTTAAGTATACTAATAGACAGAAGACCGCAATCGCGATGCCGTACACTTCTAGTATGGACTCGATAATCACTATTCAGCCAGCTTTAGCTCAGGAGCTTCTTTCCTATGTCTACTCTCATTACAGACAAATCAATTAAAACGATGACATCATGCTTTTATGGCAGTGGAAAGGATCGACCTCTATGTTGCCTTGTTCAGGACATAGGGGCATCCTCTTTCACTCCTAGTCATGTCCCTTAATCGAACAGTATCTATCTCTGCAAGGCTTAAGAATGTGTGGTTGCATCGCTATATGACCCCGTCTGGAGCCCATAAAATGTTCCGCAATTCACTACATAAAACTGGGGAGGAAAGGAGAATGGGAAAGGGAATGTATTGAAGATGAGGGAACCTTGCGGCTCGGGTTTATGGAAGCGAATCATCAGGATTGTTTAAACGGGAAGTGGGATTCCGTCTATCGAACCTTTCTACAGGGAAAGAACAAGAAAACTCCATCTGTAGCTACATCCTTTTTAAATCAAATAAAGAAATTCTACCAGTCAGATGAAGGCGTACTTTGGATTACATTCTATGGTAACGAAATGTGGTGGTGCTTTTCAAAACCGGAAATAACTCAACTCGGCGATAAATCAAAGATTCGGCCTGTCATAGGTAAATGGCATGATACAACAATTGATGAAAAGACCCCTTTAGTCACAGAAAGCTTGCGGGGTGATCTGCTCAAGACCCAAGGATTTAGGGGCACCATTTGCGATGTGAAAATCAAAGAATACGTAATCAACAAGATCAACGGAAAGGAACCAGAGGAGGTAAAGGCGACTGTCGAAGCAATGCGTGAGCTTGAAAGTAGGGTGGCTACCCTAATCACAAAGCTTCGCTGGCAAGATTTTGAAACGCTAATTGATCTCATTTTCAGAGAGGCAGGATACAATAGGACAAGCGATGTGGGCAAAACTCAGAAGACTTTCGACTTGGACTTGATTTCGCCTGTAACCGGTGAATGAATTATGGTACAGGTAAAATCACAATCGGACCTTGCCTCATATGAGGAAGACTGCAAGGAATTTGAAGCTATGAAGGGTTATGACAAGTTCTTTTATGTTGTTCACAGCCCTGATGAATCCCTGAAAACACTTCGGAATCGTGAAGGTCATATCAAAGTAATGTTGGCTGATAATCTCGCGCAAGTGGTTATTGATTCTGGGCTGGTTAGATGGTTGGTATCGAAACTTGGATAACCACCAAGATTGATCAAACGACTTGTTACAATGATAGGATCAAACGCTGACGTTACAGAACCGACAAAACTGTTTAAATATGTTCTATTAGGCCTACCTAATTAGGCCTACCTAATTGACCATGAACGCTCTCACATTTAACAACCACGACGTCGCGATGCCCCTTCTGCAGGAGCTTGTCGACGGCGTCTCACACCGGATAATAATGTCCACGATAGACGCCGCCAAGACTGCCGCGCAGCTGTCTTTAGAAAATTCCCTCCCGCTAAGCTCCACCTACAAAAAGATCAAGAAACTCCAGGAGGCGGGCATGCTGTCGGTGGAAAGGATAGAGCTTGACGGCAAGGGCAGGAAGGTCGTCTATTACAGGAGCAGGATAAAGTCGATGAAGTTCAACCTCTCCCGCGATCAAGTTCTGCTTCATATTGAGAAAAATGACTCGCGCGCTTCGCTTTCTGTAAAGTAGTTTCAAAAAAAGTGGGGACCTTAGTCCCTGTGGCCAAAGGCTGAAGTCCTGACCCGGGTGTATGCGACGGTGCCGGCCACCGCGAGCGCGGCCGCTATTGCTGCCACCGGGAACTCGGGCGTCACGACAGCTCTTGCGGTCTCCAGATCGGTCTTTATCTGCTCAACATGTGCCTCAACTTCTGATACGGGCCTGTCCTGGTCGATCATCTGGACTAGTTCGACTCTCATGTCTATCTCTATCTTCTCCATGAGCGGCCTGTCCTCCTCCGCGATGTCGGCCTCGATGAACTCATAGTTGTCAAGGTAGGCCTCTATCGCAAGTGCTCTGGCCTCCGGACCGTTGCCTGCCCGGTACTCTTCCAAGGCTTCGTCAAGGAGTTCGTGAATGTGGTCTATGTAGCCCCAGCCGTCGAGTTCTCCAGCACCTTCTACTTCAAGGGCAAACACTTCGTCGAGCTCGTGTATAATGCCGCCAAGCTGGATGTTTATTTGCGACGGCTCCGCGTTTGAAGAAACGGCCGAGTTCAGTTCTTCAAAGAACTCTGTCACCTCTTCGGCCTCGTGCGCGGTCATGTCGTCCTTGACTCCTTCAAACATCGCCTCTGCTCGGTGTATGAACGCGCTTGCGTCCTGGTACTCTATCATCTCGATTATCTGCCCTTTCTCAACAGCCTCGCTGTACTCCACCCCGGCCGTCTGGAGCAGGAGCACCATCACCATCGCGGCGAACACGGGGTCGCTGACCTCGCCTCCGACGACTGCAACAATCGCGTCATCCAGAAGTACGTTGATGTCTTCCACCGTACTTTCTACTTGCGATGCCGACATGGTGTCTATCTGGTTTGCAAGCGTTGTCATCGCGCTTTCGAGCTCTGCATCAAGCTCCAAGTCGGCGCTTGTCAGCTGCACCGTGATGAGCGAATACACTTCTTCAACAGGATGGCCTGCGTGTGCGAGTGCAAGCTCTATGTTGCCGGCGTTCTTGTTTGCGACCGCCATTTCAAGGTGCCCGCGTATGAACTCGATATTTGTAGCGAAGTCGGCGCTGCCTCCCGCCACGGCGCGTATTGCCTCGATTTCAACGAACGCGTGTTGGACAACTGTCCTCACTTCTGCAGGATCGGCCTTGTTTTGCACCAATGTCGCAATTGTTGCAAGATCTTCTTCCAATTCGCCCGCCGCGCCCGAGCCGACTTCCATCAGCGCGGCTTTGGCCGCTTTAAAGGTGTCAGTCGCTCTCTGCAGGAACAGGATTGTTTCATCATACTCTGTCTGGTCCACTATCTGTCCGTTTGCCACGGCGTCGGTGTACTCGATGTCGACAAGCGTTAGCATGTCCTTCATCGTGTTGAGCGCACCGGCTATGCCCGTCGACTCTTTGCCCTCGTAAGCGTCAAGAAGCGCGCTTATCTCTGCCGCCACTTCGTTCGCGTTTGCAAGGTCACCTGCGGCTGACGCTTCCATCAGCTCCTCAAGCTCGTGGGACAGGTCGGCCTCGTACTCGGTACCAATCTTTGCCGCGACATCTGGCTGGAGCGTGCGGTAGTACATGGTTCCTTCCTGGCTGAACTTTTGCGCGTTCAGCGTGTCCGCTGGGCTCTTTTCAAGCGCGCCGACAGCCTCTATGACTTCCTCCCTTACCTTTATGAGGAACTGCGCTTTCAGGCTGTCGAGTATGACCGGCGTCAGCTCCTGCACCCTGCTCGGGTTGGCCTGGAGTCCCGCCATCGCCTGCGAAGAAGCTGATGGGTTTTGGGTGTAGCCGAACTTGACAGTCATGACTGTGAACCACTGGCCGGCTTCCTGCACCTTTGACTGCCTGAGAACCTCCGAGGTCGCCTCGTCTAGGCTCTTTTCTATCTTCATGAAAGCTATTTTGTAGATGAGCTTGTCGATTACCTGCTTGTTCAAGACCACGTCTATCTTGGTATTGCTGTTGATAGCAGCGCGAATGTCGACAAAGGCCTGGTCTATTGCCTCGCCTGTTGCCTGGTCTACTTCAAACGCGACGCTTCGAAATACGCTTTCGTATTTTACCTGTGCCTGGTCAACCTTTGCAAGCGCCCCCGCTGCGTCCGTTTCAAAAGTCTTTTCAGCGTCCCCTACTGCGGTGTTTATCGAGCTCCAGGATTGACCCCTAGTCTCGCCCTGAGCAAACGCTGGCCTGGCGGCCATGGCTATCGATGCTATAGAGAAGACAAGAATAGCTGCCAGCAGGGTCCCGCTGGTGATCTTGGCTTTGTGCATAAACCCTCACGGTCCATGAATTGCTTATAAAGCTAAGATCCGATTTTCGCAGCCTAGAATGCAAAACGAATGGTTCATTGCTGACACAGATTCGTCAGCTACTGTATCAAGGTCAGTCTAAAGACGATATTCTGCGTTCATTAGACATTTCAAACGTACATTCTATCGCTATGCGCATAAGATCGCAGACGTTGATAGAATGTACCTACAAAGTCAGGTACCAAGAGGCATGTACTGACCGACCAGAAAGGAGTTCCATTGTCCGCCGTTATCACGGCTGCCAACACACATGACATGAAAGCAGCTGTGGAAACGCTGGACAGCATTGTAGTGAAGAGGCCACGTCCAAGGAAGTACAGGAGGCAGAACCTGTGCCTTGACAAGGGGTACGACTTTCCAGAGATAGCCCGGGAGGTTGTCAAAAGAAGGTACCTGCCGCACATCCGCCACAGAGGTGAGAAGAGAAAGAAGCGGCGATACAAAAGGAGGCGGTGGGTCGTAGAGCGGACCAATTCCTGGCATAACAGGTTTAGAAAATTGCTTGTCAGGTACGAGAAGAAATCGGAGAACTACCTGGGGCTGGTGCAGTTGGCCTGCTGCATCATTGTTTACAGGAGGTTAATTTTGGGATAGGCTCTTATTCGCGCTAAGTTCAAAGACATATGAGAATCTACTTAAGCGGTTACTTACGAATAAGCGCGATCCGCCAAGAGACGAATTGCGTAGGCTATATCCAATAGACAGGCGAGACATAGTACTTGTCGAAATTGTAGAGAAGGAGAAAAGCGGTTCGACATTAGTCAATCAAATGGAGAGATACTCGAAAGTTGGCAAATTGATAGTCGTTTTTCCAACAAATGTTAGCAAGATCGAATTCGCAGGCGGAACTTAGAAAGCCTAATACGCTGTAAGTACCAACATGAATCGTTTTATGATTAGTTAGTCAAAAGCGCTGTTGCAGTCATTTCTTCTAAGAAACAAGACAAGAAAGACATATCTTGAATCATTGCTGTCGTACGCGGCTTCTTCAAGAGCGAGTTATCAGTCTGCATTGAATCGATTTGAAGAATTTTGCGCATTTTTTTACGAGGGAAGAACTTCGGATAAAATCGTCACTGAACTTAAATCTATTCCCATAGAGCATAGGGATGATGCATATTTCGGAGTATTGCAAGGTTATGTAAACTGGCTCTTGAAACGCAATTTATCACATAAGACAGTAAACAATCACTTCAAGATAGTAAATCACTACTTCAACTTTCATGGAATTAGGGCTTTTCCGGCAGATTTGCGGCGGAATGTCAATAGACCAAAAGAAATCAAGGAAAAACTGCATCCCCTAACACTAGATGAGATTCACAGACTCTTTTCCTGTTCCACCCCAAAACGCAGGATGCTCTATCTCGTCTTGATTGGGAGCGGTATGCGCATTCGAGAATCTGTGTCTTTACGGAAGAAGGACTTTGATCTAGACTTTTCGAAAAGAATCAAGATAGACATTCCCGCCCAAAACACCAAGACCAAGGCCGCGCACACGACATTCGTTAGCAAGGAAGCATCAAAATCTCTTATTCCGTATCTAGATTCGCTTCAATCAGATGATCTTGTTTTTGCCACCAACGAAAATCCCTATCATGCTTCGATGACTGAGATCGAGGCATTTACAAGATGTCGAGACAGTGCAGGGCTGAGGGACAAGTACTCATCCGCAAATCGTCATCATATTACGCTTCATTCGTTCAGATCGTATTTCTTCACAAGAGCGAGACGAGTGCATGATACAGACATAGCGCATGCAATGGTGGGTCACACACCGTATCTTGATATGTATGACAGAAAGGACGATGTTCAGAAGTTAGAACTGTTCTTGAAAGTTGAGCCGAGTCTTGTAATAAAATTCCAGCGAGACACTACGGGCACGAATACGTCCTAATTGTCTGTAAGATCGTGCTTGGTCATTTCGACTAGCCCGGCTCAAATCCGGAAATCCAGATTTCGCCGGGTGTGAGATCGACGTTGCTTATTCTGAATATGGAAAACGGAATCTTGGCTAATCATGCAACAATGCAGTTGAAACTTATTATTCAGCATTAGTCTACCAAGTCTGGTACGAAAGCACGCATGAATCTCGACATATGTCGATTTTTAGATGCAATGATTTTGTATTATGCGCATTAAACGTATTTATTGACGCAGGGCAAATTACGCTTGCATGGTAGGCGAGGCGATTGCAAACTTTGACTCGTATGTTTACGTCGCAGTCGGTTTGTTCGTGGCCGGCCTGTTTGCAGTAATGGTTTATGAAAAGACAAGCTCAAGAGCCAAGCAGCCCCAGTCTGCAGAAGACAAGCGAGGCTCTGGACTGGCTGGTAAATGAAAAGTTTGCCCGGGAAGGTTTTGCCAGGCTAACTACGATACAGAAAAAGGCCCTCCCAGTAATTGCAAGGAAGGTCAACTGCCTGTTAGTAGCGCCCACCGGCTCTGGAAAGACAGAGGCGGCAGTAATGCCCGTTTTCACGGCGCTTGCGCAGGAGGGCAGAAACGGCATACGCGCGATTTACATCACGCCGCTTCGCGCGCTTAACAACGATGTGCTCAGAAGGATTGTGAGGTACGCAGAGTCTGAAGGGCTGAGGGTCGAGATACGCCACGGCGACACGACTGTCGCAGCAAGGAAGAGAATAGTTGACAACCCGCCCGACGTGCTGATAACCACGCCCGAGTCGCTTGGAGTGGTGCTTACAAACGACAAGATGCTTGCCGCGCTCAAGGGATTGCGCTACGTCATCGTCGACGAAGTGCACGAGCTTGTGCCGTCAGAGCGCGGGTCGCACCTGTCGATAAGCCTGGAGAGGCTGCAGGCAGTTTCAGGCCACGAGCTGACAAGGATAGGGCTCTCCGCAACCGTCGGCAACTTGGAAGAGGCCGCAAAGTTTGTGGCGGGTGCGGGCAGGCGGCATGCCGTGCTTGTAGACACTGCCGCCAGGGGCTACGACATTGAGGTGAAATACGTCAAGGGGTCGCTGAACAACGTGGCGCACTTCGTGGTCGAGTACATCAAGAAAAGCAAGGTGGAAGGCTCGGTGCTCCTGTTCACGAACACACGCGACGAGGCTGAGTACCTTGGAACCGTGCTGAACGACCAGTCGGAGATCAAAGTCGACATCCACCACGGCTCGCTGTCAAAGGAGATGCGCGAAGAAACAGAACATACATTGCGTGCAGGCGAGGCAGGCATAGTCGTGTGCACCAGCTCGCTAGAGCTGGGACTTGACATCGGCGCAGTCGACCTTGTCATCCACTACGGCTCGCCAAGGCAGGTCTCGAAACTGATGCAGAGGATAGGCCGGAGCCGCCACAAACAGCGCGAGTTTGCCAAGGGGCTGATAGTGACAAACAACCCCGACGACGAGATTGAGGCGCTTGCCATAATCAACCGCATGAAGCACGGGTCGATTGAAGAGCAAAAGATGCACGAAGGCGCGCTCGATGCTATGGCGCACCACCTGGTAGGGCTTGCGATGCAGACCCGCGACCCTGTCAGCGTCGACAGGGCGTATGAACTTGTCACCCGGGCGCACCCGTTCCGCAACGTGACGCTGTTTGACGTCGAAAGCTGCCTGGACATCCTTGCGGGGCACAACGTGATAAGATATGACAGGGACGCAAGGACGTATAGCCGCAAGATAAAGGCTTACAAGTATTATTTCGAGAATCTTTCGATGATACCGCACGTGCTAAAGTTCGAAGTCGTCGACTCGATAAGCAAGCGCAGGATAGGGACGCTTGACCAGCAGTTTGTCGGCGACTATGGCGAGCGGGGCAACGTCTTTGTTCTCAAGGGCTCGCAGTGGCGCGTCCTTGCAGTCGACGAGCGCAGGATGGTGGTAAATGTCGAGCCATTGCGCGGCGCGGCAATCAACATCCCCTACTGGGTGGGCGAAATGATACCGGTAGATTTCAAGACTGCAGAGCAAGTCGGCATAATCCGCGACCGGGCCGCAAAAGGCCACGTCACATTATCAACAACCATAATGGACGATACGAAAATCGCTCTTGGCGTCATACCGGACGCGAAAAACATCGTGGTAGAAAGTGTGTTGGCAAGGAATATGCTAGTCGTGCACGTCGCGTTCGGCTCCAAGGTGAATAACACGCTTGCATCCCTTCTGTCGACGATACTTTCGTCGCAGCTCGGCTACATGGTCGAGTCCAGGGCCGATGCCTACAGGATAATGCTCACCTCAAGCGCGAGGATGTCAAGGGGTAGGATCGAAGCAGCGTTGAACGATGTCTACGACCTCGAGCCGGTGATAATAGCCTCGCTTGCAGGCACGCACCAGATAAACTGGAGGGTGTGGATGGTGGCCAAGAGGTTTGGCATGATAGCAAGGGAGGCTGTATACGACAAGAAGATAGCGCGCATGATATACGACAGGTACGCCAAGACGCCCGTCAGTTCAGAGTCTATCCGCGAGCTTGCGCACGACAAGTACGACATGGCCCAGGCAGCAAAAGTGCTTACAAGGATAAAGGACGGCACGATAAAGCTCCACTGGCTTGAAGTGGAGAAATTCTCCGACCTTGCAAAGCCCATCATGGAGCATTCCGCAAAATCCGCGGCGGCGCCCCAGAGCATAGAAAAGGGAGTCATCGAACTTGTAAAAGAGAGGCTTGAGAAGACCAAGCACAGGCTTGTCTGCATAAGGTGCGGCAAGTGGGAGCGTGTCATGGAAACCAGAGAGGTGCCAGAGGTCATAACATGCCCGTCGTGCAGGTCAAAATTGATAACGGCGACGTTCTGGTCAGACTACGACCTGTCAAAAGTGATACAGCGCAGGCTTGCCGGCGGCAAGCTGAGCGACGAAGAGAACCACCGGTTTGAGCGCGCGTGGAAAGTGGCGTCACTTGTCAACAACTTTGGAAGGAAAGCTGTGATAGTCCTGGCAGGCCACGGCGTCGGCGCTGACACGGCAGCGAGGATACTGCGCAACTACATCGACGACGAGCAGTTGTACCGCAGCATTTACGAGGCCGAGAGGCAGTACGTCATTACGCGGGGCTTTTGGAACGACTAGGATTGCGCTCAGCCCAAGTGCGCGATTGAGGAGTAAGAGCGCAGGGTAAGCTCGGGTTTGTTCTCTCTGCCCGCGCCCGCGGTCGCGCCGATGACCCGTATCCTGTCGCCGACGCTCAGCTTGCCCACCTGCGAGCTCTGGACGCGCCACCCAACTAGGCGTATCTCGCCTGTGTCGTCTCCCAGAAGCGTCGATGACACCGGCACCATCTCGCCTGTCTTCGTGCTCACATCAGCGCTTTCGGGAGCCTGAAGCACTATTGCCTCGACTACCACCGGCGTTGGTTCGCTTGTTGCAACGATGTCCTTTATCTTGGTCTCGAATTTTTCGAGTTTGGGAAAAGACGGGTCATCGTCGATTACGCGGACGTACGAGTCTTCCTTTGAAAGCGTAATTGCGTTCCCGAATACCCTCGACGGAATGCACTCGACCATCATGCCCGGCGAAAGCGTGCCGGAAGGTGCAAGCGAGCTGTCCACCGTCAGCGTCAATGACCGCCCGCCCCTGTCTACTGCAAGGCACACGAAACGGCCTCTGCCGGTCTCCTCGCCCACCGATATTATGCGGAGCGGCATCACTTCGACATCTTCCTGCGAGCCGGCAAACTCTAATATTGTCCCCTCGTCGCCGTGCAGCTCAAAGTCGCCGTTGCCATACTGCGGGTTGCCCTGCTTTACCCGCACGCCGATGAGGCGCACCCTTGTCCCCGTCCTGAAAACCTTTGGTATCCGCGTCTCGTCGACGTTCCATATCACGGCCCTGAGCGTCCGGGTGCCTGCCTCGCTTGACACCTGCATCTGGAGCGACTTGCTGGGTTCACCACGCTGGTTCACGAATTCGCTTATGCGAGGGTTTGCATTAACGAACCCCGAGATAACGGCGCTGTCCTGGGTATCCTTCACGTCGTCTATTGTGATCGTCATAGAGTCGATGCCGGGGATGTCCTTTTCGTCCTGCAGCACCTCGAGCGCACTGTAGCTTCCCAGGTTGATTATGGGCTTGCCGTCAAGCCCCGCCCTGACGTACCCTTTGATTATCTTTACAAGGTCGCCGGCCTGAAGACCCATCTCGTCCGGAGCGCCGACCTGCTTATCCCAAAGTTTCACGCGCACCTTTGCGTCCTTGTCAAACACGACTATTGTGCGGGTGGAAGACTGCTCGTTGCTGTCTTTTTTGGTAAAGTTGTGGACGGGGTAGATGTTCATTATCCTGCCCGTAACGGTGATTTCCTTGGCGCCCACGTACAGGTCCTTCAATCCAGACTGCGGCTTTGGCGCGCTGTCAAAGGATATGCCAAGGTCCGCGGCTACAAGGAATAGCGCGCCCTGGTCGGTCAAATAGCCGGCTCCCACCTTGCGTTTTTTCTCGTCCACTAGGTCGCGGACCTGTTCGGCAGTAAGGTCGGGCTTTTTCTTCAGCAGCACGTTGACCATGTCCATAAAGCTGAGCGACAAGTGCAGTCCCCTAATCTCAATGAGAGAACTTGCTAATATATCTTGAGAGCGAATATTAGCCGGCTTTGACACCGTAACAAAGGTGGAGACTTGCATCATCGTTTCTGACCTGCACATGAACTACGGGCATGTGGCCGCAGTCGATGGCGTGTCGTTTGACGTGGACTACGGCAAGGTCTTTGGATTTCTGGGCCCAAACGGCGCCGGCAAGACTACGACCATCAAAGTATTGACGACGCTCGTGCATCCAACATCTGGCAACGTCAGCATATTTGGCAAGGACGTCGTAAAGAATGCAAGGGAGATAAAGAAGCGCATTGGAGTCGTCCTGCAGGAGCCGAGTTTTGAGGGCAACCTGACGGTAGAGAAGGCGCTTGACCTGTACGGCATAATGTGGGGAGTTGCAGGCGAGCGCAGGCGCGACAGGGCGCGGGAGCTTTTCGACAGGTTTGACCTTGCGGAACTTAGAAGTAAGAAGAACGACGAACTCTCGATAGGGCAGAGGAGGCGCGTGCAGGTCGCCCGAGAGTTCATGCACGACATGGATCTGCTATTCCTAGACGAGCCGACGGTAGGACTTGACCCTGCCGCAAGGAGGACCCTGCTTGATTACGTGAAAAAGCACGTGCACGGCGGCCTTACGGTGTTTTTCACGACGCATATCATGGAAGAGGTGGAATACCTGTGCGACGAGATGGCAATCATCAACAAGGGCAAGATAATGGCCATCGACACCCCGGCAGGGCTGAAGCAAAAGTACGGCGGCGTGAAAGCAGTCGAGATAAAGCTGCGTGGGGCAAAGGCGAAGTCAGTGATGGAAATAGTAAAGCCGCTTGCTGAAGGCTCTGCCATCGAAATCCCGGCAGAAGACACGATAAGGGTAAGCTCAGCGGAGGCCCAGGACATGCTGGTGAAGATGATACAGGCGCTTGCGAAAAACTCGGTCCAGATAGAGAGCGTGTCTGTCAACTCGCCCACCCTTGAGGAAGTTTTCCTGACGGTCGTTAACGGCGGAAGTTAGATCCTCATGCGCAAAAGCGAGAACGTCGCAAGCATGAAAGTCCCGGCCGTAAGGGCGGTTATCACCCCTACCTCGACGTTTGTAAAGAACGTTATCTGGTTGAATATGCCGGCGCGTGTAATGTCGACAATGTAAGTCAGCGGGTTTGCGTAAAACGCCGCGCCAAGGGGCCCCGGCACACCTTCTGCAGGGTAGAATGCAGAACTGACAAACGAAAAGAATAGGAATACGCTGTTCACGATGACGTTAAAGCCCTCGCTGCTCTTCAATCGTGTAGATATGATGACTGCGATGGAGCCAAAGAATATCGCGCCGACTATCAAGGCGTACAGAACGTAAAGCGAGCCTATTATCGTCGGCTGTGCATTGCCCACCAAGGTGGGCGAGCCGGCGAGCAGTATGAGGCCGGCGCTTGCAAGCCCCATCAGCATTACCGTGAGGATGTTGCCGATGATGTACTCCATTCTTGCGAAAGGCATCACGAGTATCTGCCTGAGCATGCCGTTCTTCTTGTCGTTCCAGATGATGCTCCCGGCGGCGGTGCTCGAGTTCATCATGTTAAAGCCTATCATGCCGGCTGCAAGGTACGCGGGATACGAAACTGCGGCAGTGCCTATCGTGACACCTCCCTCGCCTATCAGCGCCGAATACGCATAGCCGGCGACAAAGATGTAGATTATCGGGAAGACAATCTGCCATATCAGGAACACCTTGTCGATGGACGCTACAAGGTTCCTGTAAAGCAGCATCGTAACGGCGTTCAAGTACGCTGGCAGATGACCAGTTTTGGTATATTAACCATCATCGCACGTTAACCATCATCGCACGTGCACGATTTAAATAACTAGCAAGCGGCAAACTGTCATCATGATGGCAGAAGACATGGCCGAGAAAAAGTTGCGCGGCTCAGGCGGTTTTGCTATTGCGAGGGTTACAGACGACGAGCAAAAGATGGCTAACCTGGGCGGGCCTGAACTCTTCCTTGCCGGCATTGGCAGGCTCGACGAGGACAGGTTCACCAAGTATTTCTGCAACAGGTGCGAAAAAGAGTTCGAAGGGGCGCCTGGGCTCAAGTTCGAGAATCCGAACGAAGACCTGGGTGAGGGGGTTACTCTTGTCGAAAAGGGCGAATACAAGTGTAAGGCCTGCAGTGCGACGATAGCGCAGTACCGCAAGTTTGACGCGCCGGCGCAGGAGCAAAAGCAGGCTCCGGCAAAAGCCGAGCCCAGACCCGCAGCAGAAAAGCAGACAGACGCGCCCGCGGCAACTACTGACGACGGCTTTGTAGCAATTGATCAGTTGATTGGAATGGCTGCATACGACAGCGACGCGATGCTTGTAGGCAAGGTGCAAAAAGTGGGGTTGCATAGATCCGGCGGGAGCGCCCAGATATCGGTCAGGATAGCCTCCGACTCGGGCCACAAGGAAGTCGATTGGAACGGCATCTCCAAGATAGGCGACATCATACTCCTGAGTTCTACAGGCAAGACAGCAGCTGCCAGGTGCGCGTCCTGCGGCCACCAGAACGAAGCAGAGGCGCTGTTCTGCGAAGAATGCGGTAGCAAGCTGCACTAGTTCAGGATTATCCTGGCGTCGACCACCCTGGCGCCCTTGCCTTCTTCAAGCACAAGGAGCGGGTTGATGTCAAACTCCTTTATCTCCGGAAAGTCCACGACCAGTTGCGACAGGCGCTGCAGCGAGTCCGCTATCGCTTTCAGGTCGGACGGCTTTTCGCCCCTGACGCCTTTTAGCAGTTTTATGGTCTTTATCGACTCGACCATCTTGGCGGCTTCCCGCTCGTCTATGGGGGCTACGCGGAACACCACGTCCTTGAGAACTTCGACATAGATGCCCCCAAGCCCGAACATTATAACGGGCCCAAAGGTAGGGTCCTGGCTTGCGCCAAGTATCGTCTCTTTTGCGGACTTGACCATCTCTTGGACAAGCACGCCCTTTATCTTGGCGTCGGCCTTGTACTTTTTCGCGCTCTCTATTATTGCCCGAAACGCCGCTTTCAGTTCGTCATCGCCCTTTATCCCCACGCGCACGCCGCCGGCGTCAGATTTGTGGATGATGTCCGCCGATGCTATCTTCAGGACCACAGGATATCCGATTTCATTTGCCGCCTTGACGCACTCTTCCTCCGTTACGCCAAGAATGCTCTTTGGAGTGGGAAAGCCGTACGCCTTCAGGACTTCATAGCCCTCTTCTTCAAGCAGGTTGTTTCTGCCCTGCTTTTTCACTCCTTCAAATATCAACCTGACCTTTGCAGCGTCCTTTGAGAACTGGAGCGTTCCGGCCCTTGTCCTTGCGCCTTCAACCCACGCCTTGAACTCGTACATGGCCTTTAACGTCCTTATTGCAGGCTCTGAATAAAGGTAATAAGGCACGCCGCCTTCGGACATTATGGCTCTGTTCTCCACGCCTTCGGCAAGGCCCATGAGCGACGCAAGCAAGGTCTTGTTCGGGAACTGCGTAGACATTTTCACGAGCACGTGCGCAAGGTCGTCGTAGTTCAAAGTCGCCGACGGAGTGCACATCGTGACGACAGAGCCGACGGCAGGGTGCGCAAGCACCTGCACCAGGACCTGCTCGAACCTGTTAAAGTCGGCGTCGCCGACGATGTCCACGGGGTTTCTCGGCGAGCCGTATGCTGGTATCACCTTTGCTATCGAGTCGCGTATCGACGAGATGTCGGCCATCTTTAACCCGTACTTTGAGCAGGCATCAGTCGAGATGATGGCAGGCCCGCCGGCGTTTGACACTATCACCACGCCGCCTTCAGGCAGCGGCTGCTTTGAAAATGCTGTGGCAAGGTCAAAAAGCTCGCCCATAGTGTCCACCCTGATGACTCCGCACTGCGCAAACGCGGCCTCATAGTTTGCATCAGAGCCACCAAGTGCCCCCGTGTGCGAGGCCGCTGCCCTGGCCCCTTCTACACTCCTGCCCGCTTTCAAAACGATGACCGGCTTGCGCTTTTCCGTCGTTATGCGCTTTGCTACGTCCATGAAGCGCCGCGCGTTGCGAATGTCTTCAAGGTACATGACGATTACCCGCGTGTCATCGTCCTCGGCAAGGAGCTCGAGCACGTCGCTTTCGTCCATGTCCACCTTATTGCCCATGCTGATGACCTTCGAAAAGCCGATGTTCTGAGCTTCTGCATCCTCCACAGTGGCCGCACAGATGGCGCCGCTCTGAGATACGAGCGCGACGTTGCCGTACTTGGGCGTTATCTTTAGAAACGTCGAGTTCATGATGTTTTCTTTTGAAAAGCTCATGATGCCAAGGCAGTTTGGGCCGATGACCCTGATGCCGTATTTTTTGGAAATCTCGCCGACCTCCTTTTCCAGCCTGGCGCCTGCTTCGTCCACCTCCTTAAAGCCCGCAGATACGATGATAGCTCCCTTGATGCCCTTCTTGCCAACCTCTTCCATGACTGCTGGCGTGAACCTGCTTGGCGCGGCGACTACTGCGAGGTCGATGCTTTCCGGCACGTCAAGCACGCTCTTGAAAGCCTGAAGCCCGCCCACCGAGGGGTTTGACGGGGTGATGGGGAATATCTTGCCCTTGAAGTGCTTGGCGATGTTGCTGAAGATGGTCTTGCCTATGCCGGGCTTTTCAGAAGCCCCGATGACTGCTATGGACCTGGGCGAAAAGAAGATCGAGTTGGACATGAGAATGAAAAAAGCTTGGGTGTTTATAAATAGCTCATTGCCTGAGACAGGAGACTCGTTGCCGGTGCAACTGCGAGATGATCTATTATGCCCCGGACAGTTCAGTGAATGATACCAGAAGTGGTTGCATAATGGCTAAATAACATCATTGTGTAGTGCATCAGAGCCATGATCGAGCTCGCAATTTTTGCTGTACTGTTATTCTTGGTCGCGATGGTCGATATTCTGCCATTTGAAGGGTCAACACTCACTCTATTGATAATAGCGGCGATAGCTATCGTCGCGCTCGCTATCTTCCGATTCCTAATACCGCTCATAATAGCGGTCGTGATAGCTGTTGTGTTGATGATCCTGCTATTTGGCGGAATACCTGTTCCCTAACGCATCCTTCACAAAAGTACATCGGCTTGGGATGAATTCTTATTGGCCCGCGTGCAGACGTATGCTATGTCGGGCATACTTTTCCTCGTCGTGATACCGGCGGTGCTTGCGTTCATCTTTGCGGTGTTCGTGGCGTACTATGCGTTTGCCGACGTGGAGGAACGCCTTGATTATTACTACGGCTTCCCCGACCGTGTAAGGCTAGGCGTGCCCGGAGGTTGAAAGCAACCTTTATTTCCGCTAGCCAAAGTGTTACCGGCTGTTGATAGACTCCCTCGTCGACGCCGGAATGGATAACCTAGTATCAGACCTGCAGACATTGATCAGGCAGCCAAGCGTCTCTGCGAAGAAAACAGGGCTGGTCGAGTGCGCAAACCTGGTGGCCTCGATGATGCAGAGGTCCGGTATCAATTCAGGAGTTTTGTATCTTGACGACCAGAGCATACCACCAATCGTGTACGGCGAGGTGAGGTCAAAGGTAAACCCGAGCAGGACGCTTTTGTTTTACAACCACTATGACGTGCAGCCGGAAGACCCTGTCGAGCTGTGGGATGACGACCCGTTCTCCGGCAAGGTCGAAAACAACAAGGTCTATGGTCGGGGCTCAGCAGACGACAAGGGCGAGCTGATAACCAGGATAAAGGCAGTAGAGTATTGCCTGAAGGCGACAGGCGACGTGCCGTGCAACGTCAAGTTCATGGTCGAAGGCGAGGAGGAGATCGGGAGTATCCACGTCGAGCAGTACCTTGAAAAGTACAAAGAGAAGCTTGCGTGCGACGGCGTCATATGGGAGTTTGGCTACATCGACGCAAAGGAGAGGCCGGTGATATCCTTGGGGATGAAGGGCCTGCTCTACGTCGAATTATTGGCTGCTGGCCCTGTGAGGGACGCCCATTCGAGCCTTGCGGTCCTAATCGAAAACCCGGCGTGGCGCCTCGTCCAGGCGCTTGCCACGATGCGTGACAGTAAAGGCAGGGTGTTGATAAAGGATTGGTACAAGGAAGCCAGGCCGTTTGCAAAGCAGGAGCTTGCGGCTATTGCAAGGGAGCCCTTTGACGTGCAGGAGTTCAAGCAGGAGTACGGCGTCAAGAGGTTCGTGAACAACGCCACTGGAACCGACGTGAAGAAGGCCCTTGTAGGCATGCCTACTTGCAATATCGCCGGCTTTGACTCTGGCTACATCGGCGAAGGCGCAAAGACTGTGCTGCCAGCAAAGGCGAGGGTCAAGATAGACTTTCGCCTGGTCCCGGGCATGGTGCCAGAAAAACAACTGGCGCGCCTGAAAAAACACCTGAAAGACAGGGGCTTTTCTGACATTGAGGTGAAATTCATCCATGGTGAGGAGGCCGCAAGGACGCCGCTTTCGGACCCGTTCGTAAAAGTAGTCGAGGAAGCGGCAAAAGAATCCTTCGGCAACTATGTTTTGAGCGTGTCTGCGGCAGGCACGGGCCCCATGTACTCTTTTGTCAAGGTGCTGCAGGCGCCTTGCATCTCCATCGGCAGCACGTACCTGTTTGCCAGGATTCATTCGCCAAACGAGTTTGCCCGCATTGAATTCCTGAACAGGTGCACCAAGTGCATGGCAAGAATACTAGAGAAGTTTGCTGCATAGGCCACTTACCTACACTAGATTAATAACGGATGACCGCAAATATCGGCCATTGAAACGCGGCTATTACATCCTGATAGCGGGTGCCGTGATTTTTGCACTAGGCATCGCGCTTACATTAGTTTGGGCACTTCCCATAGCTGAGCAGCTACAGAGGGACACCAGGATCCTTCAAGGTTTTCCGCTTGTGACCGGCCAGTCGACCACTATTCAGTTTGAAGTCACCGACACGGCAAAGCCGCTGTCAATTGTCATTTCAGCAGGTAACCCCATCGCCATGAGCGCGGTGTTAGTCGACCCGGACGGCAGGGAGATCATGAATAGAGAGTTCAATGAGACATTTGCCGAGGGCGCCAGGCCCGCCGCCACCGGCACCTATGAGCTTACCATAACAAACGAGAGCAGCACTGACACGACGGTCGACGTCGTGTTTGGCCACATACCAGGTGTGGGCGAGGACACGGTTGACGTAGGCGCATTTAGTGGCGTAATCACCGGCGCGTCAATAATCATAATAGGCGTTATGGCTATGGTCGGGGGCATAGTCGTAACAGTGCTAGACAGGCACAAAAAATAGCTACGTGTCAAGCCCGAGCACGCCGGCGTTGCCCCAGTTTTCCTTTGAAACTTCGTAGATGAGTATCCTGACGGCGTCCTCCTTTGTCACAAGTATGCGCGCAGATTCCCTTGTCAGGACCTTCACCAGCTCGCGTTTTTGTTCGACTGTCCTGCCCTGGCTCATCGTCACCTGTATGACTGGCATGCACTGTTATGCAAAAGGCAGGTATTTCAGGCAAGCTCTTTCATTTTTTCCTCGGCTGGCACGGCTGTTGCCCACACCGTCTCAAAGATATCCTGTTGGTGCGACACGACTTCTGGAACGTTGCTGTAGACAAGTTTCTCAAGTGAACCCTGCCCACGGATGCCGGCCACAAACTCGCCTTCGCTCACCGCGAAACTGCCCCGCACGCCGCCAAGGTGGCGCAGCTCGGCATACTGCATCAGCTCTTTGCAGTGCCGCATGTTGCCGGTGGTTATCTCCGTGATATGCCGTATCTTGACGCCACGCTTTTTCGCGTCGGCGTAGCCCTTCTTTACGGCGTCGCTCATCGAAAACGCGGGAATGGACGAGTCAACGCAGGCGCACCAGCTGTTCCTTATGTTTGACTGGAATATCGCTATCTTGGCGGTTATTCCGTCGCCGGAAATGATCAGGGTCTCGGTCACAAGTGCGCGACGGCTATTTCCGATGTAAACCTACCGATCAGCTGCTGAAAATGCCCTCTCAATATAAAATACTATATAGGGTTCCTGCATTATCATAACCGATGGCAGGCATACTCGTAGGAGAACTAATGAGGCAGGCACCACAAGTCGAAGTGGGCACAATAATTGGCATCGTCTTCACCGTGATAATCCTCGGCATCGTCGGGCTTGTCGTGTACAGGCGCATCTCGGAGGCAAGGGGTTACAAGAGGCCGTCGTTTGGCCGCAGCAGGGTGACCCCCGAGGGCGAGCCGCTCGAAAGCCCGGGATCTTTTGGTGGGCCCGGCGGCGTGATACCTAGGCGAATTACGCGCATCATTATACCGGCGATCATCGGGTTCATAGTGCTCGTCGTTGTCGTCACGTCGAGCATCAAGTTAGTGGAGGCAGGATACAGGGGCGTGCTCTTGGAATTTGGCGCTGTAGACACAAACGTGTCTCTTAGAGAAGGGCTGCACTTTGTCACGCCGTTCAAAGACAACGTGATACAGATGGAGGTTAGGACGCAAAAAACCATTGAAAACGCGGCATCGGCGTCCAAGGACCTGCAGGACGTATCAACGCAGGTGGCGCTCAACTACCACATCAATCCCGACGCGGCGCAGATATTGTACCAGCAGCTTGGCTTTGGCTATTCCGAAAGAGTAATCAGCCCTGCAATACAGGAATCGGTCAAGCAGGTGACTGCAAGGTTCAACGCGGAAGAGCTCATCACGAGAAGGGAGACGGTCAAGACCGAGATAGAAGAACAGATCAAGGCGAGGTTGGCAGTCTACAACGTCGTGTCCGAGGCTGTATCTATAACCGAGTTCAAGTTCTCGGATCAGTTCACCAGGGCAGTAGAATCTAAGGTGGAGGCCGAGCAGAGGGCGCTTCAGGCGACGAACGATCTTCGCAGGATAGAGATTGAAGCGCAGCAGGCAGAGGCAGAGGCCATAGGCCAGCAAAAGGCCAACATCGCAAGGGCTGAAGGCCTAAGGCAGGCAAACATACTGGAGGCAGAGGGCGAGGCCCAGGCGATACAGATAATCGACCAGCGGCTCAGGGATAGCCCAAGCTACCTAGAGTGGCTCAAGGCCCAGAAGTGGGACGGCAGGCTACCGCTCGTGGTTGGAGAGGGAGGAACGCCGTTCATCTCCATACCGACAGAAGATCGGCAGGAACAGTAATCCTCCTTTCTCTTTTTTTGGAAAGGTGAAGGGGTTGGGATTCGAACCCATTACCGCCTGCGTGTAAGAAGAAGTCTAAAATCACGATTGATTCATTCTTGTAAAATCTGCCAATTTTTACGGCTAGAGCGATTCAGCGAATACTACTAGTACGTTGTCTTGTTTGTTAAACCGAGCGTATCTGTTTATGGTACCGCAGTTTCCACATTTGTAACACGGCCACCTACGCATACCACCCTTCTCGTTAAATAACTGAATTTGACTATCTGTGGTGATTGTGAACTTGACGCTGCACTTTTCACATTGACCTTCGTATTCGGTCATTGACTCATTCTCTCAGAAGTACTAAATGAGGCTAACGGGCAAAAAGGTGAAATGAAGTTGGTACCATTATGCTCCCCCATGTCGGCAAAGCCGCCCACACAACCCACGTGATTAAATTAGTAAATCGTATGGCCCCATGCTTCGCTTGTCATCTTGATAAATATGTTTGAGTGCATACATACACGCTCTTAGACACACTGGCAACCGTGGCACGATCCCTCTCTGCAAGAATCGAGCGTCAAAACACCCTGATAAGTTTCAAATTACGTACAGAATCCACGTTCAGGTTGGCCTAGGTGTTTCTTATAGGCAATACATATGAGCAGAGATGTCTTATGCCGTGTTGCAGCGCCTTAGCCCACTGTACAATGTCTAGATAGGTAAAGCAAGAAAGTAGGTTATGCAAATTTATAGACAAGTACCGCCTTATTGCGTGCATAAGTTGGGCAACTCTAAAGCGATAAAAATTGATTTTTACATACCAACAAGAACCAAAAGCGGCGAAGACATAGACCCCAAGAGGGTTGACAAGATTATAGATCAGATTTGGCCCAAGTACCAAGGCGCTACAAAAGTGAGGGGCACTGGCTATTTCCGTTCAAAGTCAGGCGAAGATGAAATTACAGATAGTTATGTGCTGTCAATAATTACAGAACATGATAAAACAACCAATCTTCACTTACAGCATTTTAAACAAAAGATAAGAGAAGAATTGCATCAAGAGGCGGTGCTAATAACTTGGCATTATGTAGAAGAAGTTTGCTGAATTAGCGGCCGTAGCTTTTCGCCCGCCGTGCATAATTTCGTAGGTTGTAAATTGCAGGTCAGCTATAACACTTATTTATCATGAACTTGTAATTCTCAATGTGTCGTCTAAAAAGGCCAACAAATCTAAAGAGAATGACATTCTACGCAAATACTATAACGAATTTGACGATGACACGGTAGAATCATTGAAGCGGTACTACAACGTCGAAGATTCAGCCAACACCGATTTAATGAACTACATTAAAAGACGTCGCGCGACGTCACCGGCAGATTAATGATAATTGCATTTGAAAGTATCCCGCTTGTCATGACATTAAGAAGCGGCTACGGCCTCAATTGAACATGAGCAATGCATATGCTATTTAATTATACAACATCTGTGCTTATGCGCTATGCGGTATTTCGACGTGCATAAAGTCATTCGAAGCCATAACCTTGCGCGCGGGGTCTTTTACCCACAAGCGGGCACGAGTTAAGCTATTCTTCAGACCGTATTTGTGCAATGAGTATTTGCTATTGAAAATATCATACAGAAACGTTTTTGCATCATCTCATCGGCTATTCGGTGCATCTCGCTCTTGTGCAGCTTTAGGTCTTTCAAAGAGCCAAAAAGGCGCCCACAAATACCACAGCTACATGATCTACCAGCCATGAACTAAACCTCGGCACAATTCAGTCAAAGGGCAGTGTTGCAAATTATGTCAATTCAGAGCAGTATATTGTGTAAAAAAACATTATGATGTAGTAAAGACATACTATAATGTATCAATACCCGGCGCGCCGCTAGCGGTCGATGCGAACTACAGAATCTTTAATAGCATTATCTAAGCAGTTCTGCACGAACTTTGACAAACATTGACAATTTCTGTGCTCGCATGTTAACCCTAGACAAGGGCATAAGGTTTGTTGGCGTAGCAAACAAAGAAGCCAAGATGATTGGTAGTGCCTACCGAGAGGGCTTGAGACCATTATTGAACCCTAGTGAGACTGAAATGTCAATTTTGCAGTCTATAATTAGAATGGGCACTCGCGAAACACTCGAAAAAAAGCTGGGTGAAACTGTCTATGCGTTTGCGATGTACAAGAAAGTCAAGAGGGTGGCGGTACCACTAAGAAGGTCGTCTAAAATTACTCACATTCTCATGGCGTCTTTTGACATAAACGTAGACCACGAGCCGATTATTCTTACGAAGATATTGCCAGAATTAGAACAGCTTGCTATGTAGTATAAGGCAACAGTGCTTGATTGCAGGGAACTTTGTTAAGGCAAAGTTTCTCGCATCACTGTGCCTTGCTCATGTTCAAAGATTGGTGCAGCTCGCCTTTCTGACAAAGGCGGTATTTACCTGATAGCGCGCAGAGGCGGACATGCTTGCTACAGGTAACAGGTGCAGATTAATTGGCTGGCCGTGTTATGGAGCGTAAGCCACGCATATGGTATTTAATTACAGAACGCATATGAAATAAGTGGGCGGCGGGTGATTTGAACACCCGACCACCGCTGTGTAAGAGCGGTATCATAACCGAGCTAGACCAGCCGCCCGATGATTGCAAATTCGTATGGCCTTATAAATTGCAAACGATAGCAGCTCTTTACTACGTATGTGCCGGCAAATAATGGTTGGGCAAGGCTCGTAACCATACAAGCTTTATTGACCGCATGCGTTTTAGTAATACGATGTTAGCCGCTCTTGATACAAACACAGCGCATGCTGCAGACATACAAACCGTACACGAGACGGATGCGAAACGTACACAGAACGCATGCAAAAAAAGCAATGACGAGCGAAGCTGAGCACAAAAAAACATGACCACCTGCGTGCAAGACAGGTATCCTACCAGTCTAGACAACCCCTCCGGCGATTGCCGGACAGTTCGGCTGGACGGTATCAATAGTATTTGTGAATCTGAAATTAGGATTATATACGGCGGACGAAAATCATGCTTGAGATGTTTTCCAGCTCGACTGGGAAGGGTTCCCTGCGCGCGGTTTTTGCATTCGTATTTTTTGCAACAATGATGCTGGCTATCCCGGCGCTTCCGGGCGCGTCTGCCCACGGAGGCCACCAGCCACCTGCTGCAGACTTTGGTGGCAAAAAGGCCAGCATATTTTTGAGCGTCAACCCGCCCGTGGTGACAAGCGCAAACGAGCCGGTGTTCATCAGCGCGAGGTTCTTTGACGAAAACACCAACGAGAATTTCAAAGAAGTAACGTACAGGATCTTTTTCAAGAAGGACGGCCAGGAGATACCCATCCAGACTGAAGGCGGCGACGCCTTTGGGGGTCAGGGTCTGTTCTACGACCCGGAAGGCGACCTCATGATAAAAATAATGCCCAAGGATACCGCGGTTGCAACTGCAAAGGGTATATCTGAGATCCAGTACGGCGGCATTTGGAACTACGGGCAGCCGGTAGTTGTCGAGGGTCCTATATTCAACAAGCCGGGGCTCTACAACCTGTTTGTGGAAATACACACCGTGGGGACGACAAGGACGCAGGTCGAGCCAATAATCTCATACGACGTGTGGGTGACTCCCGGCAGGGAAGAGACATTATTCGTGACAGACACGATGCAGGAAATAATAGTGCGCAACTATTACGGCGCAATCGACTCGTCAAGCTACGACGAGTCCACAAAGACCATACACTTTTCCATGCCATTTGACTGGCGGTCCGATTTAGCAAGCAGGATAGGCATGCTGCACACCGAAGTGTTCATACCAAAAGAGCTGTCCGACTTTGACCGCGAATCACTAAAGGGTACCGTCAACGGCTTTGGCGTCCCCGTGTTCGTGGACAACTATGGAGAGGAAGAAACAGTAGTCCATTTCACGATATCAAGAAAGAACCTTGAAGACCTTGCGGGAAAGATAAGGGCAGAGAACAGGTCGCCCGGCGAGGCGATGTTCGCGCTGAGCCCGCCCGACCCGGAAGGCGAGATAGGCGTGATGCAGTTTGAAGCAGAATCTGCCAGCTACTCTGTCAGCCTCACGATACCTGAATCGATATTCCCCGAGCAGCCGGCGCCATTTGGCGTCAGGATAAGCGACAGACAGGGCAACCCCATGTCTGCTGCAACCTATGAACTAGTCATAGAGGATAGCAACGGCAGCGTGTTGTTAAGGAGCGGCGGCGCGACGACGCCGGAGGGCCTGTCGTCGCAGGACGTGACCTTTGATGCGCAGGGCTCGTTTACAGTCAGAGTGGAAAAGATAAACTCTTCCAACGAGTCGGTCCAGTCGAGCATACAGGTGGTGCCCGAGTTCCCGGTCGCAGCCCTTGCCGCGTCGCTTGGCATCGCCGGCGCAGTAGCTTACGGCAGGTTCCGTGGGCTGTTCAGCAGGGCCTAGGCAAAGCGTATTAGTTGCGCCTTTGAAAAGGACGTATGAAACGCCGGGAACTATCAAAGCAGGAGCTTGAAAAGGCGCTGTCTGACCTCGAGGGCTGGGCCGTCGCAGGCGGCAAGTTGAGCAGGACTTTTGAATTTGGCGACTTTGCCGAGGCGTTTGCCTTTATGACCCGCGTAGCGATAGAGGCAGAAAAGGCTGGGCATCACCCAGAGTGGTCAAACGTCTATAACCGCGTGAGCATCAGCTTGGTGACGCACGACCTTGGAAACAAGATAAGCACGTTTGACGCCGCCCTTGCGGGAAAGATAAGCGAGATCTACGGCAAATAGGTTGCACGTGCGCCAGCCTGCGGCTCTTGCAGGCAGGGCAGGGCACGACCTGACGAATTTCGTGGTGATAATGGAGGCGCACCAGAAGCACGAGTCGCAGATAATGAAGTGCTTGGCCCTCCCCCGGGCAGCCGTGAGTTGCGGCTCGGCTGCCATGCCTTCCTCTTGCGGCCGGCGCTTTTTAGGTTCGCTGTACAGGTGCAAGTAAGTATCTCTTACTCCGCGTGTTGATTGAGGCCCCATCTTGAGCGGATGCGCTCCTCAAGCTTGTAAAATATCACCCTGTCCACCACCATGCCTATCACAAATATCACTATCATAGTCGCCATTATCCAGTCCATCCGCAGAAATTCCCTTCCCACGCTCAGTATGTGCCCGAGGCCTACAAGCGAAATTAGGATCTCGGCGCCCACAAGCGCGTGCCAGGCAAACGACCAGGCCTGCCGCAGGCCGATTATCAGAGTAGGTGTCGCCGCCGGTATCATCACGTGGCGGAAGAGCATGGACCCGCTTGCGCCCATGTTGCGCGCGGCGCGCATGTATATCGGCGGTATGTTGCGTATGCCACTGTACGTCGACATCATCACCGAGAACACCGAGCTTATCACCATGACAAACAGGATGCCAAAGTCGTTAAAGCCGATGAGCAGGATTGTAAACGGCACCCAGGCTATGCTTGGAAACGACTGTAGGCCCACTGAGAACGAGCTCATGGTCTTGCCAAAATCCTTGAAGCGCACCATCGCAAGGCCAACCGCGCCGCCGAGTGCAACTGCTATTGCAAAGCCGACCGCAAGCCTGCTCATCGTGACTGCAACGCCTATCCCAAGCGAGCCTTCGGCGCTAAGGTCGGCAAACGAGCGGGCCACCGCTATGGGTGACGGGAGCGACTGCTCCGGAAAGACACCGGCAAGATAGACTACCTGCCACGCCGCGCCAAACGCCGCCAAAAAGAGCGCGATGCTTGCGACGTCCTCTAGGGTGCTTCCGCTTTTCCCCCGCGTCTGTACAAGTGGCTTTAGCATCATGCCTGTGGATTACGACACTTGGGCTGTGCACGCAATATAACTGACGCCATATGCGCAATTGGCGGGCGTTAGGCGATCTTTTGGCACATTTCACTCCCTCAGCTGTCCGCGTGTGGCATCGTCAAGGTAGCTTGAATCAAACATGCCGGAAAGGTCCGGCTCCCGGGCAAGCAACCCGAGCTCATACGCGTCCTGCGCCGACTGCTCTACCGTCTCCTTGAGCGGGTCGTAGGTGAACTCCATGCGCCCAAGCGCCGCCCTCAGGTCACCCTCGTTAAACCCCGAGCCAAGCAGCTCTTCAATCTCGCTGTTGAAAACAGTCACTGCCTCGTCGCTGTTGTCGTTTATCCACGCAGTCATCTCGACATGCACCTGGAGGAGTTTCTGGACCGTTTCGACGTTGGCCTCGAGGTAGTCGGTCCGGCACACGACTAACGAGCTGGAGAACTTGCCGTCCGGCCACAGGTCCCGCTCGTCCAGGAAAATGCGCGCATCTGACTCCCGCACGAGCCTTTCGCCCCACGGCTCGGGCACCCACGCGCCGTCCAACTCGCCCTTGGATATCAGCACTGCGATGTCGGCAGGCTTTGCCGGGAGTATCTCGGGGCTGCCGCCGGTTATCCTGACGTCGTAGCCACGCTCTTGCAGATAGTGCCTCAGCGCCACGTCTTGGGTGTTTCCAAGCTGCGGCGAGGCAAGCCTCTTGCCTGCGAAGTCTGAGTCGGAATTTATGCCTGCTCCGTTTCTTACTACGAATACCGCGCCGCCGCTTGACGCCCCGGCAACGACCCGGAGCGAGCCTTCGGACTGCAAAAAGCCGTTGATAGCCGGGTTTGGTCCCACGTAGGTGCAGTCTACCCTGTCGGCAAAGAGCGCCTCGATTGCGGAGGGGCCGGCGTTAAATATCTGCCTCTCAAGTCTTATCTGCCCGAGCGCCGCCTGGTAGTCCCCGTTCCCGTAGCCGATGACTGCCTGCGCGTGGTTGATGTTAGGAAAGTAGCCAAGCCTGAGCGTGTCGGATTCCGAGCCGCCCACGTCCCGGGAAAAGAGGTGACCGTCGCCAAGCGCGGCCGACGTGCCTATTACAAACGCGACAAGGGACGCCGCTATGCCCAGCTTGACCCTAAAGTCCATTTTTTATTCTGGGCCGGGGGCGCAATATAATTGACGGCATAGGTGCAGGGAAGGCGGCAACAACCTAGAAATATACGCAAATCCTGCATATATCATATCTATGCTGGACGGCCTTGCAAGGAACAGAATAGACGCAAAAAAGCCTCGCAAGGAGGGCCTTACGTGCACGATAGACAAGTTCCAGGGCGTCGACAGCGAGAACTTGAAGGTAATTGCCCCGTTCATCGACGTTGTCAAGGTGTATGGGGCGCTGCCGATGCTCGTATCCGACGAAGCGCTAAGGAGAAAGATAAAGTTCTACCACGATCTTGGCATTAGAGTCTCGACAGGGAGCACGATAACCGAGTTTGCGATTGCCGAGAGCTCGCTTGAGAGGTTTGCAAAAGAGGCCGCTGAGGCCGGCTTTGATGTGGTCGAGATAGGCGAGAGCGGCATTAGCCTATCAATGGCGCAAAAGAAAAAGGTGACACAAGTCGTCGAAGCCGCGGGATTGGAATCCCAGTGGAAGGTGGGCAAGAAGGACCCCCGCCACCAGCTGGACCTCGACGACACGCTGCACAAGGTGGACGAGGCGGTGAAACTGGGCTCCAAGAAGGTCGTTATCGAGGCAAACGAGGGGTACAACGTCGGGATATACGACGAGAAGGGGCTGGTTAAGTGGAGCTTTGTCGGCGCCATGACAAACGAGCACCCGCCAAGCACGTTCATTTTCGAGGCGCCGCTTGAATCCCAGCAATCCGCGCTCATGGCCGAGTTTGGCCAGCGCGTAAACCTTGCAGAAGTACAGCCCGACGCCATTACGTCGGTAGAGTCCCAGCGACGGGGATTTCTGGCAAAGTCGGCTTTTGGCGTCTCGTACGTGCGCAAAGATCCGGAAGGCGGGCCGGCGTCCAAGTTCATCTACTACATAATCAAGACCAAGCATCCCGTAGAGCAGGGCGAGTTGATGGGCCTGAGCCACCTGCCGAGGAGGACAGTCCAGGCGGCAGTCGAGGACCTGAAGAGGCAGGGATTGATAGTCGAGCGCAACAGCCTCGAGGACGCGAGGAAAAAGGTGTATCAGCCGGTCCACTCAGATTGGCTTTAACCTGTACGCTAGGATCGCGGCAATTGTCTTGGCGTCTGTTATCTCGCCTGAAAAACACTTTTTGACTGCAGCATCCAGCCTGACTTTTTTAACGGCGATGTCCTCGTCATCATCCATCTCGCGCCTGCTCGGTATCCTGTGCAGGTTCTTTGCGACAAACAGGTGCATGAGCTCCGTGTCGTAGCCGGGCGCAAGGTACCACTTCAGAAACGGCTTCAGCGTGCCCGAATACCCTATCTCCTCGTCCATCTCCCTTTTTGCCGCGGCAACCGGAGTCTCGCCCTCCTCTATCTTGCCTGCCGGTATTTCCAAAAGCGCCCTGTCTGCAGCCCGCCTGTACTGGCTCACCAGAAATATGCGGTCGTCTTCGACAGCTATTATGCCGACTGACGGCCTGTGCTCGACTATCTCCTTGTCCACTGTCCTGCCGTTTATCGAGAACCTTTCAAGGCGCATCGAGACCTCACCGTCGTACACCTTTCTGCTCTCAATCAGTTTTACCCGCAACGCCGCTGTACATGAGGCGCGGGTTAATTATCGATTCGCTAGTTTTATATCCGATCTGGCACTATTTTTTCCCGTGGAGTTTGTCGATGGCGACGGCAACATCGTCGTCCCAAGGGCAGTCAGGCCGATAATAGATATGGGCGAGACGGCGCTTGGAAGCAAAAAGGGTGCCAAGAGGCAGTACCGCTATGGAAACCTCCACATACGCGATTACGATAGCCATTACACAGTCCACGTGGACAAGGTGGACCCGAGGAAAAATCCACTGGGCCACCTGCTTGTCGACGCGCCAGAATATCTGGTGGGTGCGGCAGCTGTCGCTCTGGTGGGTCGGCACGTCGGGAAAACAGTATACAAGAAGCGCAAGCAGGATGGCAAGACCGGCAAAGATGCAGCAATTGACGCCATCATTGCAGGCTGCCTTGCAGGGTCCACCGCAGGCGAGATCTTCTTTGGGGCAGTAAATGCTGCAAAAAATGGAGGTTGATTGAATTTGTCGGCGCCCCGGTTTGGCGAGCAGGCCCAAAGCGTTGCAGAAGAAGCCCCAGTTTACCCAAGCCCGTCAAGGCTGCATGTCGCCAAGGTTATGCTCAGGCTATTGCCTGTGGTGCTAGCGCTTCGGCGCGACAGGCGCGAGTGGGTAAGAAAAGAAGGCAGGGGCGTCGACGAGGACAAGTACCGTCGCCACGCAGAGCGCGCATTAAAGACCTTCATCTCGCTCGGGCCCTCGTACATAAAGCTTGGCCAGTGGCTCTCTTCCAGGGCGGACCTGCTTCCCGAGCCATACCTGGAGGTCCTTGCAAGGCTGCAGGACGACGTTCCCCCTGCGCCCTTTTCCAAGGTCAAGCCCACCATCGAAAAAGAGATCGGCAAGATTGATGAAGCGTTCGAAGAGTTCAACGAAGAGCCGCTTTCCGGGGCAAGCCTAGGGCAGGTGTACCTTGCCCGGCACCAGGGCAGGCAGATCATAGTCAAGGTGGGCAGACCCAACATCGAGCGCGTCATGGCAGACGACATTTACGTCCTGAAAAAGATAATGCCGGTCGCAACCCGCTTTATCGACCCGAACCTGCGCTTTTCTGCGGAAGGGATGCTTGCCCAGTTTGCCGAGACGATACGCGAGGAGATGGACTACAGGATCGAGGCAGAGAACCTGATAACTATAAAGCGCAACCTGGCCAGCGACCCTTCAGTCATAATCCCCGACGTGATAGCGGAGAGGACGTCAAGACACGTCCTGACTATGGAGTACGTGCCTGGAATCAAGATAACCGATGTGCAGGCACTTGACGCAAGAGGTATCGACAGATCGATGCTCGTAATGCGCGCTCACCGGTTGTTCTTCAAGATGCTCCTGCGCCACAGCATATTCCACGCCGACCCCCACCCGGGCAACATCTCTGTCGAAGACAGCGAGGACGCAAGGCTGATACTGTACGACTTTGGGATGGTAGGGAGGCTGGACAACGAGACGAGGCTAAAGCTCATACGGCTTTACCTTGCACTGTTGGATAAGGACCCCGCCCGCACGGTAAACGTACTCATAGAACTTGGGACGCTCGAGCCTGCTGTCAACCGCTACGTCGTGGAAAAGGGCATCGACCTTTCAATCCAGTCGATGTTTGGCAAGCAGGTCGACAGGATGGAGGTAAAGGCACTGATGGAACTGGCGAACAAGACCATGAGCCGCTTTCCGTTCAGGCTGCCAAAGAACCTTGCGCTGTACATGCGCATGGCATCATTGCTGGAAGGGATCTACCAGCACCACAAGGTCAGCTTCCAGTTCGTCAGGGTGCTAGCAAACCTGCTCGAGGAAGAGGGCCTCATCCGCGACGCCTACATTGAGGAAGTGAAGGCATCGGCAAAGAGGATAGCAAAGGGCATAGAGGCGTCAGTCGACGTGGCGCCGATGGTCAAGTCGTTTTTCGAGAACCAGCAGGCGTTCCGGCAGGAAAGGAAAAGCCCAATGCTTGCGGCGAGCATATTTGCATCCGCGCTATTTGTCGGCTCTGCGCTGATGCTCCCACATAATTCCCTCTTTTCGTACGCCGGCTTTGCAGCAGCCGCTGTAGCAATAGCCGTCGGCGCGGCAAGAAGGTAGTTACGATATGGGTATGTTGGTTGCACCAGAAGGCATCGGTATCCTGAGCGTAACGACGCCGTCCACGTAGGTGGCCTTGCCGAGTACCTTCTCGTCTTCCTTGACGCGCAGCGGCAACACGACCTTCTTCTCTATCTTTTGCGGCCTGTGCCTCTGGTAGACGGTGCCTGCTGCCTCGGGAGCGTCCCTCTTGGCGCTTACAGCAAGTATGTTGCCTTTAATCTGCAGGTTGATGTTCTTCTTTGCAAATCCCGGCAAATCGATGGTCACGATAAGCTCACTGTCCTCTGCCACCATGTCTATTGCAGGCATCGCAAACTCGTAGAACTCCCTTGACTTGTTGTCAAGCTCGCGCGCAAGCTCCCGGACCATATACCTTCCTATGCCCATGGCGTAAATCCGTGCACTCGGTATAAATCCTTTATTTGCAACAAAGTAAAAATAATCCAATAGGGTAGCGGATGTACATGTACTCCGGCTCGTACGACATGCCCAAGTGCAACGCGTGCGGTAGGGACGTCCATCCTGGCGAGATGTCAGAGAGTTTTTCGTGCCCCAAGTGCAAGAACGCCCGGATCTGGCGCTGCGAGGGCTGTAAGGGGAGGTCCAAGGAATACAAGTGCCCTGCATGCGGCCACAGGGGCAAGTGACTAGGTCAGGACCTTGAAAAAGTTCCTTACCAGGTCTTTTTCTTCATCCGCAAAAGATATGAACGCCTCTACAAGCTCCTTTTCAACCGCTATCTGCTTGGAGATGACAGACCTGAGCTTTTTCGTTTCAAGGGGTGCTATGTTGTTTATCTCGCCCGTACTGTAGGCGTAGATGTATTCGTTTATCATCTTTGCAACAAACGAAGGTGCTCGGTCTATCATCAAAAGCAGGCCTTCCTTCATGGCACGGCACTGGGTGTCGGACGAAGGAAGCGACGAGACGTAGGACTTGAACAGCTGCATCCGCTTGTCGCCAAGCTCCTCTATCGACGACGCCACCAAAAGTCCGGTGTCAGTCAATTCGTAGAATGGGACTCCCTCTAGCTGGAGCGCCTTTGGGCCGCGCCTCAAAGGGAGCCGGCCGCCCTCCTTGACCACACCCGCAGGTATGAGGACTTCGTCAAGGTCGCGGAAGATCCCCGAGTATATGTTCTGCCACAGTATGCCGTGCTGCTCCGCGATTGCGTGCGCGATGGACGTCCTGGTGCGGAGCTCGGGGCTCTGTTCGGTCGCAAGGTGCGCTATTATCCCCCGCTGCCTCTTGGCCTCGCCGGTGAACTTGTTCCGGCGCGTCTTGAAGGTGTCAAATATCGCGATGTTCGACTTGTCATCCTTCATAAAAGCTTCCCCCCAAGCACGTTCACCTCTTTATAAAGCAGATAATATTTTAATTTGTTGGTTTTATGGATTAAATTCTCAACCAGTACGCCGTGCAAAATCTCACTAACCTCCTCTTGTGTCAATTATTCAACAGCTTTTTATTGATGCATGCGTTGACCTTCGACGGTGGCAAAAGGCAAAGTAATAGTCCTTGAAGGCACGGATAAGGCAGGCAAGACTACCCAGTCAAGGATGGTCCAGGAGGCGCTCAAGGCGCTCGGCAAGATATGCGTGGTTATCGACTTTCCCGATTACACGACGCCCATCGGCATGGAGATACGGGCGTTCCTTGACGGCAGACGAGACTACCCTGCCGAGGCCAAGCACCTGCTCTTTTCCGCAAACAGGTGGGAAAAGAAGAAGGAGATAGAGAGTATGGTGGAAAATGGCACCATCGTCATCATGAACAGGTACTGGCAGTCAAACCTGGTATACGGCGTGTCAAACGGTATGGACGCCGTGTGGCTCCAGCGTCTTGACAAGGGCCTGCCAAAGGAGGACGTGGTGATAGTGCTTCTCGTCAACCCGGCCACCTCGAGAAAGAGGGTAGAAGTGCCCGACGCCTTTGAGACCGACGAAAAACTCGCCATAGCTGCGTACAAGAACTACATCAAATACGCAAAGGCCTTCAAGTGGAAGGTCATTGACGGCTCTAGGAGCAAGGAGCAGGTCCACCAAGAAATCCTGAAGCTTGTCAGGAAAGTAGTGAAAGTTTAATTCGACCCCTCCCTTCTGCATCTTACTCTTGGATTTTGAAGGTGAAATAACCGACCCCATCCACCGCTCCATCCGGTTTTCAGGGGCCGAAAGGGACATCATCGACAGCCCGGTGTTCCAGCGGCTGCGCCGGATCCGCCAGCTTGCAGGCGCGCACCTAGTCTACCCAAGCGCTCAGCACTCTAGGTTCGAGCACTCGCTTGGGGCCATGCACATAGCAGGCCTTGCAGGCGAGAGCCTGCTTGCCAAGGGCTACATCGACAACGCAGAAGTCGTCCAGGAATTGCGTTTGGCAGCGCTTTTGCACGACATTGGCCACGGGCCTTTTTCGCATCTGTTTGAAGAAGTGCTTGAAACAAAGACGAGCACGAGCCACGAAGAAATAGGCAGGCGCATCATTGCAAAGAGCGAGCTGGCCGACGCGCTTGCAAAGAACGGCTACAGCCCGGACCACATCGCAAGGCTCTCGTTCGGGCAGTCAAAGACCGGCTTTTTGAACGAGATAATATCGGGCGGGCATTCGGCGGACATCATGGACTATCTCCCCCGCGACGCGTATTTCACCGGGGCAGAATACGGCAAGGTGGACTATTATAGGCTGGTAAGCTCCTTTGAAGTCGCAAAGGGCAAGCTTGCCATCGACAGGTCTGCGCTCAACTCTCTGGAGTCGATGCTCATATCCAGGTACGAGATGTTCAAGGCCGTTTACTTCCACAAGACGGTCAGGTCTGCAGAGGTCATGCTTTTGCAGTCCATGATAGCCGGCGACGATGCACTCGGGCTTGCCGACACGTCGCTTGAAAACTACCTTTCGCTGACTGACGAGGCGACGCTTGAAAGGCTTTGCTCGCTGCAAGGAATAGCAGGCATGCTGGCCTGCGACTACCGCGACAGGCGGCTTTTGAAGTGTGTGTACGAAAAGTTCCTGCACAAGCGCGACCGGAATAAGCGTATGGACCGAAAGGCGCTGTCGAAAATGGAAGACGAGATAGCTCACCTTGCCGGCGTTGACAGGTCGCTGGTTTTTGCAGATGCGTCCAGGGCGTCGTCGATGCCCCTCACTCCAAGCAAGGAGGAGATGAGTTTTGTGCTCGTAGCCGACAAGAGCGGCGTGCAGGAGGTGCCAGTGTCGGAAATCCCGCTGGTCGACTCGATATCGGGGTTCTTTGACATGCTCAGAGTATACACGACGGTTGAAAACCGGTACAAGGTGGAGCGATCTGTTAAAAAGGTGCTGGGGGAAAAGGAGACACTGGGAATGGGGGCGGGAAGGCTTGGCCGATAAGGAGTGTGTCGTCATCAAATTAAGTGGCAGGGTGTTTTCCGGCGACACGGGCTCTGAGATAAAGAAATATGCAAAGATGCTTGCTGAGATATCTTCCAGAGTGCAGCCAGTCGTCGTCGCAGGCGGCGGCAGGATGGCGCGCCACTACATCAGGATTGCTAGGGGCTTTGGGCTTGATGAGGCGTCGCTTGACATCATTGGCATACATGTATCGAGGCTCAACGCAGGGCTTTTGGTGGCGGCACTTGGCAAAAAGGCCCACCCCGCAATTCCGGAGGACCTCGAGCAGGTCACTCAAGCGGCGGCCACCGGCAGGATAGTGGTGACAGGCGGCCTGCACCCTGGACAGAGCACTAATGCGACTGCCGCGCTCATAGCCGAGAAGGTTGGCGCTATCAGGTTTGTGAATGCGACCGACATCGACGGCATCTACGACTCTGACCCGAGATCGAACAAGAAGGCCAGGATGTTCAAAGACATAACAGTCAAAAAGTGCCGCGCGCTTCTTGGCGGCGAGAACTCGATGGCAGGAGGCTACGACCTGATGGACATTGTCGCGCTCAAGGTGATAGAGCGCTCAAAAATCCCGACGGTGGTCATAATGTCAGAACCGTCAAAAATCAAGGACGCGGTGCTGAAAAACAAGGCTTTCGGAACCAGGATAGTAGCCTAAGAGACGGTCTTTATCTCGCCCGTGTACTCGGGCATCCCGTCGGCGAGCATCTTCTTGAATATCTCCTCTCCTTGCTGCAGGGCCATCGGTTTTGACTGGGCCTTGGCGTACCCCTGACTGTCGCAGACAAAGAGCATCGCCTCGTCGCCCCGGGTCATCTTGCCAGCAAGCTCCTCCTCGCCTACCGGCTCAAAGCTGTCCCCCGACTGCTTTATCGTGTAGGTGAGCATGGCAAAGCCTGCGTAGTCGAACAGTCGCATCTGCGCCTTTTGCGCGCGTTGCTTGCCAAGGTGCGCGGCCTTGTGGTACTGCAACAAAAGCTGTGACAACTTGGATGAGTATAAGCATTTGCGCAGGCAATCGACAGATTTAAACAGAAGAAATTGAACAGAGCTTGACAGTGAACATGCTCGTCTACGCCGCAGCAGGCGGCATCACCGTCGCGGCAGTCGCAGTGTTTTTCCTTCTTGGACCGGGAATAGCATTGCCTGATCCGCAGGAGCGTCCCGAGGCACAGGTCATCCCGCCGGTCGTGGCAGTCAGGGACGTGTCGGTGACAAGCGAAGGTGACAGGGCGCAAGTGCGGGTGGTGTTTACAGTTGATAATCCCAACCAGAGGCCGATGTACCTTGAGGAGATACAGTACGACCTGCTTGTAAATGACAAGCCCATGGGGCTGGGCCAGTGGGGAGGCATCCCGGAGGGCTTTTTGGCAGGCTCAGACACGTTGACACTTATCCCCTCAGAAGGGCGTGTCCCTTCCCTAAGGCCAGATCCAACGACTGTGACAAGGAGCAACCTGAACGCGGACGAGTGGGATAGCATGGTTGACGGGACTGCCACGTACACTATAAGCGGCAGGTCCACGTACAGGCTGACTGGGGCAAACCTTCAGACTACTGCCAATGCAGAGACGTTTGATTTGACATTTCCATAACGTTTTATGATAATATCACTTGCTGCCATTTCCCATACCAATAAGGATAATAAGTTTGGGAAAAAACGCATCGGCATGGCGGAAACAGCAGCTGCAATAATATTCGGTTCGACAGTCGGAGTATTCATCTTCCTCGCTGCCATCCTCTTTGGATCGAGGGCAAGGCGGTACAGTGGTGGATACACTTCGTCCGTGGAAAGCCACGGCGGCTGATCTTTTTTATTTGCCTTTTAGCTTCCCGAACAGGTCATCAAGCAAGTCGCCGCTCCCTTCTTTTAGCTTTTCCCTCGCGTAGCAGCGCGAATAATACTTGCAGTTCAGGCACAGGTCTGACGGCTCCACTATGGGCACCTTGTTTTCCTTGAGCAACGTGCTGAGCACCCTTGCCCGGCGGACAATCTCTTCAAACATCTTGTTGCTCTTGGTTATTGAGAACTCGGCGGTCTTGCCGTCGCCCGTCATGTATATCAAAAACCCGTCCTGCTTGCCAAGCGCAAACAGGCATGCGTTCAGGTAGAGCATGTGCCTCGGATGCGGAACCTCAGGGAGCTCGGGCACCACTTCAAAGCGGACTACGAACTCGTCGGCGATTATCATGTCGGCGTCCACCTGCAGCGCGAGGCTGTCCATCTTGTACTCGCCGTGCGCGTTATTCAGAGCCTTTCGCATCCCGTGGCTCAAGAGTATGGACATTTTCGTTATGTTGTCTGCAGGTAGAGGGTCGCGGCGCTCATAGTAGGCAAGCCTCATGCACAGCGATGCCTCGATTGCGTGGATCTGGTCAGGGTTTGCCTTGTCTATCTTGACGTCCAAGTCCTGGTACAACCTGTCAAACGTCTTTTCAATTATGTCGCGCAGGTTGCGGTCTCCAAGCATCTCGCGCGCTGTACCACCCGGCGGTATATATTGACTGCTAGAAACCCGCTCTTATCGGCTCTTCGGGCTTTATCAGCTCGCGCAAAAGCGTGGTCGCGTACGAGCCCTTGGGCAGCTTGAACGACACGCGCAGTGGATTTTGCGCAGACGCAAAGTCCCTGCACCAGAGCGGCGCCTGCCGAAAGCCGCCCTGCTGGCTGAGCTCCTGCATCTCCTTTATGTAAAAGTCTTGGGCGACCACGTCTTCTTGCTCCAGGAGCTCCTTTGTTATGGCTTCAAACCTGCCCTTCCCCGGCTGGAAAGTGTAGCCGGCCATCCTGACGGCCGGAACCATCTTTTTGCCTGAGGAATTGAACTTAATTATCCTGCCAAATGTGGCGGGCCCTTCCATCTCAAAGCATAGGTCGCCCTCCCTTGGGCTGGCGATGTCCTCCCCTGCCGCTATTGCCAGGCTCAGGCACCTGTTGAAAAGAAATGACTGGTAGGCCTGCACGAAGAGCCGGCGGATTGTTATGGGCACTGCCCGCAACGCCGCGACTGGTTCTCTGCCCTCTACCAGCGCGCCGAGCAGTTGCCGCTCGATGTCCATGCCCCGGGGCATCTCCTTCAAGGCTTTTCGGTAGTTTGCAGGGTCTTCGCATTTTTTCCTTATTTCCCTACTTGACTCCGAGTCGTATTGCGTCGTGTGGCACAGCAAGAGCCGGACTGCACAGACAAAGTTCCGCCTGACCATCTCTTTGCCTACAAGGTGTGTGACCAGTCGCTCGCTCCCGAACCTCTGCAGGCCGTAAAAGTTGGCTATCTTGCTTATTTCTTGCGCAAAGCAGCCGGTGTCGCCGGCTGCATCGTGGATTGTTATATCAAACTCGTTCCCGGCAAGAGACTCTTTTCCAAGCGGTCTTTTTGTGAACCCCTGCAGGAAAAGCACGGTATGCCGCGTCTGGAGTTTTTTGGGCGGGTCATTCCACGCGTGGCTTGCGCCGGCGTATTGTTTTGTCACTGCCTTGGCATCTTTTATCCCCATCACACGAAGCCTCAGCCTGTGGACTCTCCCTATCTCCATCAGCGCGTGGTTCGAGTCCAGGCCTTCTTTTTCAAGCACATAGAGCGGGTAGCGGTGCGCGCCCCCAAACGCGGGCGACACGCCGGCAAGAAACGAGCCCTCCACGAGCTCTGACACCTTGAACCCCCCGCTTTCTTGCTTTATCGAGCCTCCGGTTCCCGAAAAGTCGGTGCAGTAGCACTCTATCCCGGCCATGCGGTCTATATCGGGGACTGGCTTCAATGGTTCTGCTTGGCCCGGCCCTGCTTATCTTTGTAACTTATATTTGCCGGCCCACTGATTCTGCGCATGGCATATTGGCTGTTCAAGCAAGAGCCATCCACATACAGCTACTCGCAGCTTGAAAAGGACGGCAAGACAGTCTGGGACGGGGTCTCAAACAACCTGGCGCTCAAGCACTTACGCGCAGTCAGTACGGGTGACAGAGCCATATTTTACCACACAGGCGATGAAAAGCAGGCAGTAGGCACGATGGATATAACGTCTGACCCGTACCCCGACCCGAAGGATAGGTCGCTTGTTGTAGTGGACGTAAAACCCGCAGGGAGGATGGACAGACCCGTGACACTTGGGCAGATAAAGGCTGACCCCACCTTTGCAGGGTGGGAGCTTGTACGGATTTCCAGGCTGTCTGTGATGCCCGTGCCGGAAAAGCTGTGGGACAGGATAATGGAGATGTCTGGCAAGTGAGATTCTATAAATAAGGTCTGGAGCTTGGTAAAATTGTGACTCCAAAGCGACAGGTGGCAGTCATGATAGGGGGATTTTCCGCGCTCGGCATAGGCGTGAGCATTGGGATAATCGCCTTGGGAGGGGGCTTTTCCGGAACCGGCGGAAATTTGTTCAACCCGCCGACTGACTCTGACATTTATGTTGTCGGCGCGCAGGTCGAGGACGGCGCCGAGTTTGTATACACTCTCACCGGCATGGGGCCGAGCACTTCGCTTGTCAACGCGGACGTCACGATAGCGTTTGACAGGCAGGAAGATTCGTGGCGCACCTCTTTTGCCATAGTAAACGGCACGGGCACACGGTCAGATTTTGATATGATGCTTTCAAGCCAGCTGACAAAGGAGGGCCAGGTAGACGCGCAGGTCAGGCCGTTCCTAGAGCCCGTCGAGTCGTCGATACTTGCGATAAGGGACATGACCTACGAAGCTGCCGACAAGTACCTGGTGGTCGGCGCACCGTGGAACACGATATTCTACTCCTCGTCGTCAACCATAGTCCGCATCACTGCGCAAGAGGCCGTACAGACGCCGGCGGGTACTTTTGACGCCTTCGTGCTGAGCTACAAGCTCGGCGAAAAAACCAGCATCATATGGGTGGTCAAGAACCTGCCGTTCCCCGTCAAGGCAGAAGTGTACGACCCTGGCGACAAGTTGCTGTACCAGTACGAGCTAGTCGGCCTTGGACGGGTTGTCAGCTAGTGCGGGCGAAATACACGTTCTCCATCAGCCAGTCGGCGTACTGGCGTACCTTGTCGTCGGCCTTGCACCAGAGGTGTATCGAGCCGGGCAGCACCTCGAGCCTGCTTCCTTCCATGACGACCTTGACTCCTTCCTTTCCCTCGTACATGTAAGCGTCCTGCGCCTTTGCGCCCGGCAGCATTTCTGCAGCTTTTTGCTTGACCTGCTCCCGGGAAACAGGGAAGGTCTTGCGCCACTTGTCAACGATGATGCCGATGTTCTCCGTACCGTACGCGTCGACGTCTGCTATCTTGGCCGGCACCGGGAAGTGCAGCTGTAGGTTGACGCCGTGGCGGGAGCCCACAAAGAGCGCCAGCTCGTTCACCTTCTGGTACGCCGCGTGTGGATTCTTTTTCGCAATGGCCAGCAGCACGTCGCGGTTTTGCGCCACGTTTAAGCGAAAATCATCCATTAGCGCAGAAAACGTAGTCGCCAACGCACAAGAAATGCACGTGCGGACTAATTAGCGTGACTTTATTATAGCGCCTCGTGGAGTGACATCTATCTGTGACCAGATCGGAGCAGCTTTTTGGCAGGGCGGGCAAGGTTATCCCCGGCGGCGTAAACAGCCCGGTGCGCTTTTACGAGCCGTACCCGTTCTTTGCGGCGTCTGCAAGGGGCAGCAAGCTGGTCACCGCTGACCACAAGACGCTTATAGACTATTGCATGGGCTACGGCGCGCTCTTGCTTGGCCACGGCTACCCATCAGTGGTAGAAGCCGCGAAATCACAGATAGACAGGGGCACGCTTTACTGCGTCCCCACGGAGCGCGAGGTGAAACTTGCCGAGATGATTACAAAGATGGTCCCCTGCGCCGAGATGGTCAGGCTTGTGAACACGGGCTCTGAAGCCACGATGCACGCGATCCGGCTCGCAAGGGCGTTCACAAAGAAGAGGGGCGTGATAAAGTTTGAAGGTGGGTACCACGGCGCGCACGACTACGTGCTTACCAAGGCCGGCTCGGGCGCGGTAAGCGCCCCGGCGTCAGAGGGCGTGCTTGCCGAAGCCTCCGCACACACTTCCGTCGTCCCGTACAACGACGCGCCGGCGCTAGAGCGCGCGATTGAAAAGAACCGTGACGCTGGGTGCGTAATAATCGAGCCGGTGATTGCAAACATCGGCCTCGTTTTGCCCGACAAGGGCTATCTGTCTAACGTCCGAAAGATAACGCAGCAAAATGATGTCGTTCTCATATTCGACGAAGTGGTGACCGGCTTTCGCCTTGCGCCCGGAGGTGCCGGCGAGTTCTTTGGAATAAAGCCGGATTTGGCTTCGTTCGCAAAGGCGCTAGGGAGCGGCTTTCCCATCGCCGTCATAGCAGGCAGAAAAGAGATAATGAAGCAGCTTGCGCCTTCAGGCGGCGTTTACCAGGCAAGCACGTTTGCCGGCAATCCCGTTTCAGTTTCAGCAGCCATTGCGGCGCTCGAACTTCTTGCATCGGGCAAGGAGGCCATCTATCCAAAGGTCGCCAGGGCGTGCGACAGCATAGTGGAAGGCGTGAAGGAGGAAATCGAGGACATGGGCGGCATCGAATGCACAATCAACTCGATAGGCTCGATGTTCCAGCTCTTTTTCACTCCTGACAAGGTCCGCGACGAGGCGAGCGCGAAAAAGGCCGACGTGGCGAAATTCAGAAAGCTGTTCGACGAGCTTTTGAAGCGCAACGTGTTCATACCCCCGTCGCAGTTTGAGACATGCTTTGTCTCGTATGCGCACGAGGAAGAAGACGTCGACAAAACCATCGAGGCGTACGGTGAGGCTTTCAAAAAGATAAAGGAACAGAAATGATGACAATCAGGGTAGGCACGAGGGGCAGCAGGCTGGCAGTAGCCCAGACAGAGCTTGCGCTTGGCGCGTTAAGGAAAGCTCACCCCGGCGCGAAATTCGAGATACTCATGATAAGCACCAAGGGCGACGTTGACAAGAGGCCGCTTTTCACGATGGACGCAAAAGGCATCTTCGAAAAGGAGATCAACGAGGCCGTGAGGAAGGGCGAGGTCGACTTTGCAGTGCATAGCCTCAAGGATGTCCCTTCTGACCTTTCTCCCGAGCTTGTAGTCGCCTGCGTACCCAAGAGGGCGAGCCCGAACGACGTGCTGGTAAACGACAAAGGACGAAAGTTAAAGGATTTGGCGGCAGGCTCGCTTGTAGGCACCAGCAGCCTGCGCAGGGCGGTGCAGCTGATGAAGGCAAGGCCGGACCTGAGGGTCAAGCCGATCCGGGGTAACGTCGAGACTCGCGTAAAAAAGGTCATTTCAGGCGAGTTTGACGCGATCGTGCTTGCGGAGGCAGGGTTGACAAGGATAGGGATGAAGGACGTGATAGTCGAGCGGTTCAGAGTCGACGAGTTCGTGCCGGCACCAGGGCAGGGAGCGATCGCCATCGTGTGCAGGCGCGACGACACCAAGACTGTGGAGATCCTCAGAAGCATTGAGGATCCTAGATCCAGGGCAGAGATAACCGCAGAGCGGGCACTCATCGAAAAGGTCGAGGGAGGCTGCAGGTTCCCTCTTGGCGCAGTCGCAATATCAAAAGACGACGAGATGACACTTTACGCAAGCATCTTTTCAGCCGATGGCTCAAGGGGTATCCGGACAAAGACTACAGGCAGCGCCAAAAACCCGGAGACGCTCGGGATAAAAGTCGCGGACGAGCTTTTGTCGCAGGGAGCGGCAGAGCTTGCCGAAGGATGGCGCAACGCCGTGGAAGAGTGGAACAAGAAGGCATGAGAGGCACGGTCTACATCTGCGGCGCCGGCCCGGGCGACCCCAAGCTGATGACGGTCAGGGCAATGGAGCTTTTGAAGAAATGCGACGTTATACTGTACGACAGGCTCGTTGGGCAGGAAATAATAGACAAGTTCCCTGACGGTGTCGAGAAGGTCTACGTCGGGAGGGCCGTGGGCGACCCCACCACGCACCAGAGGCGTACGAATGAGCTGATGGCAAGATACGCATTGAAAGGCAAGAGTGTGCTCAGGCTCAAGGGCGGCGACCCTTTCATTTTCGGCAGGGGGGCAGAGGAGGCGGAATACCTGCTAAAGTACGGCATCAGGTTTGAGATAGTGCCCGGGATAACCTCTGCCATTGCCGGCCCTGCGTACGCGGGCATACCGCTCACGCATAGGCGCTACTCTCCTTCAGTCGCAATAGTGACTGGGCACGAAGGAGTGGACAACAAGGGCGAGGCCGCGGTCAACTGGAAAAAGCTGCCCGGAGCGGTTGAGACCATCGTCGTGATGATGGGCATAGGTCAGCTGGAGCAGATTTCCAAGGACCTGATAAGGGGTGGCATGAAGCCAAGGACTAGGGTGGCGATAATAGAAAACGGCGCGACTGACAAACAGCGTGTTTTTGCGGCGACGCTTGCAACGGCAGCAAAGGCGGCCAAGAATAACGATGTCCGGCCGCCGGCCATAGTCGTCATCGGCAACGTTGCTTCGTTGCACAACAAGATTGCGTGGTTTAAAGGTGACAGGGATGCTAGGTCTGCGAAATAAGACCGTAGCGATAACGAGAAGCGAGGAAGATGCGCGCGAGTTTTTCCAGCTTGTAAGCACGGAAGGTGGAAAGGCTGTCGCGATACCGGCCATTGAGATAGTGTCAGCAGGCCCAGAGGTCGCGCAGAAGTTCATCGCATTATTGGAAAAGAAAAAACACGACTATTGCGCGTTCATGAGCGCGCAGGCAGTCAGGGTGCTATTTGGCCTTGTAGGCGAAAAGGAGGTCGCCGGCGCGCTGAAGCAGACTGCAGTGATAACTGTGGGCCCAAAGACGTGGCAGGAGCTTGAAAAACACGGCATAAAGGCAGACATGATGCCCGGCAGGTTTTCTTCCATCGGCCTTGTAGAACTGCTATCAAAAAAGGAGCCAAAAGGTAAAAAGATAATCATACCGCGCTCGGGCGAGGCAAAGGAGTTTGCCGCAAAGGCGCTGTCAGACCTTGGAATAAGGGTGGACGAGGTTTTCCTGTACAGCGCCCGCACTGCCGGCGTGACGCCTAGGTGGAAGGAATTTGGCGACTTGCTGGCGCAGAAAAAAATAGACGCGGTGGTGTTTACAAGCGCCTCAAACGTCAGGTCGTTCTTTGAGATAATGGGCAGAATGGGCGCAGAGCTGCCAGGGGGCGTCAGGGCGATTTCAATCGGCCCCTTCACGACGGCAGAGCTTGCGAAAAAGGGCGTCGGCTGCCACGAGGCCAAGGACCACACGATAAAGGGAACCGTCGAAGCGGCAAGGAAACTGTTTACAAGCCGGCAAAAGTAAAGACAAGCTTTACTACAGCAAAGATTATGATGGCCGCGCCTGCTGCCGCTGCAAGCAGGAACTTTTTCTTGGCCGGGACCATGCGCTTGATTTCGCGCCGGTTCATTAAAAGCTACCGCCAGCTTTATCTTTCCTGTTGCGCGATAAGGGCCGTTGGAAAGGTTTGACCTCATCGTAATCGGCAGCGGCTCCGGCCTTGACGTCGCAAACGCGGCTGCGCGGGGAGGAATGAAGGTGGCCATAATAGAAAAGGACAGGATGGGCGGCACGTGCCTCAACAGGGGCTGTATACCGTCCAAGCTGTTGCTGCACAGCGCAGACGTGATGGAGACCATCAGGACCGCCAGCACTTTTGGCGTAAACGTCGGGAGCGTGGCAGTAGATTTTGAAAAGATAATGCGGCGCACCTACGGCATCGTCGATCCCGACGCGGAAGGAATACGCCAGGCGTTTGGCAGCATCGACAACCCGATGCTTTTCCACGCAGAATGCAAGTTCGTCGGCAAAAAAGAAATAGCAGTCGCAGGCAAGACGATAACCGCAGACAGGATCCTGATTGCAAGCGGTACGAGGCCGGGCGTGCCCAAGATAGAGGGGCTTGACGGGTTGGGATTCATAACAAGCGACGAGGCTCTTAGGATAAAGAAACAACCGAAGGTCCTGACCATAATTGGCGGAGGGTACATCGCCTGCGAGCTGGCGCACTTTTTCGGCGCGCTTGGCACCAAGGTGAATATCATACAGCACAGAGACGTACTCCTAGCAGACGAAGATGAGGAAGTCTCAAAGAGGTTCACCGAGGTGTTTGCAATGAAGCATGGAGTCTACACCGGCTACAACCCCACGTCGGTTTCAAAAAAGAGCGGCAACTTTGTGGTGAGTGCAAAGGGCGAGCAAGGAAAGGAGATAAAGCTAATGTCGGACCAGCTCCTGATTGCTACCGGCAGGGTGCCAAACTCTGACACGCTTGACGTTGTGAAGTCCGGCGTCAGGACCGACAAGGCAGGGTTTGTCAAAGTCGACGAATATCTTGAAACAAATGTTAAGGGGATATTTGCGCTTGGCGACGCCGTCGGACGGTACATGTTCAAACACTCTGCAAACCACGAGGCGCAATACGCGTACAACAACCTAGCAAGGCAGAAAAAGGTAGCAGTGGATTACACGGCTATGCCCCACGCGGTGTTTGCGTCGCCGCAGGTAGCCGGAGTAGGGCAGACCGAGCAGGAGCTGAAGGAAAAAGGGGTGCACTATTCCAAGGCCGTTTACCCTTACATTAATACGGCGATGGGCGAGGCGCTAGAGGACAGGGACGGCTTTGTCAAGCTCTTGGTGTCTCACGACCGCAAGATCCTAGGCTGCCACATAATCGGGAGCGACGCGTCGGTGCTTATACACGAGGTGTTAGTGGTCATAAAGGCTGGATTAACAGTAGATGTCATTGCCAACACGGTGCACATACACCCCGCGCTATCGGAGGTGGTTGCAAGAGCGTCGTATTCTATTGAATGATAGTGGGTTCTGGTACTTTTCCTGAGTATTGTTCTCTGGATCAGTCATTGATTCTGAATAGGCAGACAGATCTATAAGCCTTACCACGAGGTTGATAGCTTCTAGATATATAGGCAGTTAATGAGTCGTGCTGCTGGTTCCCTGCGGAGTCTTTCTTGCTCCGACATACTTTACTGCTCCAATTATTAGGCACACAATTCCGGCAATAATAAGCACTATTCCCACCAATATTCCAATACCATAGGCGATAAGATTCTGGATTGTTGGATTATCTTGTACACTAACACCACCACCTTGTTGACCGATTGGCAAGTTCAGCAGTGCGCCGCTAATGGTAACAGAGCGCGAACCGACATTCTTTATTTCTAGCGTATGGTCGCCAGAAATCTCGGTTGTTGCTGGGCCAGTAAAAGGAGTCTCATTTATGTCGTATGTCGTCAACACCGTCCCATCTGGCTGGGTTAGCCGAGCCTGAAGGGGTACATCGGTAGGATCACCTGAAAGTGAGAGTAAGAGCTGTTGACCTGCTGGAAGATCCGCTAATACTGCTACAATTGAAAGATTAGGTTCCAGTGAAGTACTGTCGATGATGGTCGATCCTTCCAAGACTTGTTTAGTAACGCTAAAGGTTGAGACTCCTGCAATGACTAGACCTACTGCCAACAATACTCCGCCAATAATGAGAAGAGGGATACCAGGCTTCATAACGCTCGTTCATGGCGTGAACTATTATCTCTTGCGCTCCAGATAGCACAAAAGTTGACTAGGCTGGACCCTGAAAACTATGAATCAGATAAACATGGTCCTACGGTTAGTACATCTCCAGAGCGTGACGTTCTGGATTCTGTTACCATGAACGTTACAACAATAAATGTAGCTATAAAGTCATCGCTTGTTCCCTGCAACCACTCCTATCGATTTTGACTGCGGACATGCGTCTGTACATATGTTAACCCTGCTTTCTCTAGCAATACCGCGTATTCTTTTTCTGTTCTTTCCCTTCCAGTGAGAGAACACATCAGAAAGCAGATTTGGTGATTCGGGGTTATTTGGAAGACCTGGCGCTGGATTTAATCATCGTATGTTGATAGACAAAACAGATCTGTAAGGATTTCTAATTAAGAAACTTCTATATTAGCGGGTTATCAGTCATACCGTAACTACGTTAGACCGCATGAAGGGTTGAAAGGAAAGACACCCTCCGAAACATGTGGGATAACAGTAGAGGGTAAGAACAAATGGCTATCAAAAATTCAGAGCGCTATGAAACGATGGGGCTAACCGCAAGCGGACAAGCTATTCTAGAGTTTGTGGACCTCTCTAAGCAGATACATAATTCTGTAAATGATGTATTTGGTCAATCCTTCAGTGATTGAATCTGTTTTTTCAATGCTATGTTTTCTACATACAGGTCCTCGATGTAGCCGTAAACGTCCTTTAGAATAGTCGCATAGCTTACAAATAATCTTGCGTTAGACCCTAGAAATTCATCTCGGGGATATCTGGTGGCAAATTCTTCTAGTATTTTCTGGTATTTCTCCAGCTCGCTTCTTTTCGCTCGAAATTCCTCTTCTAACGTGCTAAATTCTTTCTTAACCATTACAACATGATTATCTATCAGGGATTTACCTTTTTCGTTCCTATCACCTGCCAGTCAATACGGACATTTATCGCCCATCAAGTTAACAAAGCCTAGGTCAGATATCCTTTTAACTTGCAAGCCAGATAACTCGCCTGATTGAGTAGGGATAGCCCCAAAGATTCCCTTATTGCTACAGTCGATAGATTGTTGGAGATTCATATTGACGTTACTCGAAAAGAAACGGACAAAACACCTATAATAGAACTGAAAAAGGACTTGGTCGAGTTGCGCGAAGTGCTAACCGAGTTTAATGCCGCTGTTCTGAAGTTCGCTTTTTCAGAGCCCGGTACTGACCCAGAGAAAGCGAAAAGGGCTGCAGATATTTTGACTAAAGTGGTAGGCAAGAGCATTCTTAACTCAAGGGATGTGGCCGTCGCAGGGATAGTATCCATAGAACTTGCAATAGCCGATATAAGGGACCCTGACCGAATGACCAGTTCCATAGCTTCTATAATTGCTAACTCGATGGTGTCCAATGGATGCATTGAGGGTCTCAAGAATTTGAGACAGGTGCTACTGTTAATCTAGGCCCTAGCATCCACGTGAATGATCTAGCAATTCTCGCAGTATTTTTTGATGAATTCCTTGTGGCCCAGATTGAGATATTCAAAATATGTATCGTCGATCATTTCCATAGATTTCTGAAGATGCAATATCTCTTGTTTGCATTCAGATGTCCAACCGTGACATACCTCGGCAAAGGCTCCGGTACCAGAGTTTCCAGATTTGAGATATTCGGCTGCCAAGCCTCTTGCTATTCTTGACCTACTGGGACCTTTTTTGCGCATCTCTTCCGATACGTCGGACACTCCCGCCACATTCTCGCGAGAGAGGACCATGGAAGAAACATTTGAGTGGGTAGCAACCATAGACCGAACACCGACCAGGAATTGTTCAAGAGCCTCAATAGACATGGATCCGAGCGCTCCGACGTTGATTCCAAGCCTCTGCAGTTCTTGCAGGAGTTCATACCCTGACCTGGGAGCGTTGTTCGGGGTCTCTACGTTCGATTCAACGGTCTCCTCTTCAATCAAGATATCCTTTTGCTCGGTCTTCATTAGGCTCTATAGGTAGTGGTATCATTTAAATCTATCTTTAAAGTAACATATGAAGTATCTAATAAAGGATACTAGCCCGAAAAGACTCCATTCGCGAAATAAAGTAAGACCCCTCAAAATTTTGGCTCCTCCCAGGGGGCCTATACTCCCAGATCCTGCCAAAAGGGTGCCGGTTAAGGTTAAGATGGGAGTTAACTGTGCCCAAAAGAGCCCCATCGCACGTAAGGACTGGACCCTACACAATATTTTTCAAAATTCTAGAATTACTGGGTACAGACTGATTCCTACCCCAGTCAGATAGGAGCGGAGAGCATCGCATCTTTTGATAGGCCATGAACCTGAAGGCCATATCAAACGCCCAATCGATGTCCTTTTTGCCCCTTTCAACAAATAGCCTGGCTTTGTCTTCTAGAGAGCCTTGCATTCCAATACCGGTCAGGAAAAGGTCCAGTTTGCTTCTGTACTGTCGTCTAGTCTCTGGACTCGCAATAGAGCCAAGAAATAGCCCGAGTGGGTCCCTCATTGAGACTGCCTGTTCCCGCTTCCCAATACCTCACGGTTGTAGTCCAAAATAAAGCTGGTTAAAGTAGCGGGTTCGGTGGGATTCGGACCCACGACATTTTAACCCAGTTGAACTGATTGGTTAAGAGCCAAACGCTCTGCCTGGCTGAGCTACGAACCCGCAAAACTTCTCGTGTGAAATGCGTTATTTAAACGTAAAAGAGGGAATGGAAAAGAGTCAGGCCGTCTTGGCCAGAGCTTCTTGCCTGTCCTTGATTATCTTGACGATTGCCTCCGAAGTCGAGCAGTTCATTACCTGCTTCTCCTTCAGGATGTGTCTGTAGGCGTCAAGGGTGATGTAGACAGGGATGGAGCCGGTGCCCTCAAGCAACGCTTTTACGCGGAGCAGGCCGTTTTCCATTCCCCGCTCGGCGATCTTGGAGAGCTTGACCTTGTCGAGGAATCCGCCAAGCGGACCCATCGGCATGTCATAGTCGACGTCGAGCGACACCTTGGACTTTTTCTCGCCCAGTTCCTCAAAGTTGACCGTTATCGCCCAGCGCTTGAACGGGCCCTCTATCATCTTGGCCACTATCTTGCGCATGGGCACGTACTCGGTGGTCTCGCAGTCCCACTCGAGCCTCTTGCCGTCGAAATCACCGCTAATCCTGAATATTGTGCCGACGCCAAAGGCTTCCTTTACTTTAACCGGCACGATGTTCAATCCCATGTTCTCCGGGAACTGGTCGGCCATGTGCTCCGGCCTTGCAAAATAAGTGAATGCCTCGGTGACAGGAGCATTGATTTCCACACTCTTTCTGATAACGGTCATCGTGAAAATGACGCTGGCATTCTGAATTTAAAGGTTTTGGGCTCTAAGATTTCAGTCTTGCATTGCATTACTGGAAACGCGCCTGCTGTGAAATATTTGCAGCCCGCGGCTTTTTAGGCCAGCGGGTTTGCGTTCACTATCTCGTCGAGGCACTTTATGACGTCCTGCTTTGTGACAGGTATCGGGTTGTTGTCAAGGTGCCCCTTGTCCGGCATGATGACGTCAGCGGCAGCGTCCAATGGTTGTTTCAGCTTCAGTGGCTCGAACTTTAGCTTTTGCGCTATTTCCTTGAAGCGCTTGTAGTAGATTGAGTTGTTGAACTTGTGCGCGACGGTCGTGCACGAGGAGAGCGCGTAGCCGTGAGGCACACCTTCGTTTGAAAAGACGTACGACAGCGCGTGTCCCAGTGTTGTCGACGAGTTGCCAAAGCCGATGCCTGAAAGCATTGCGCCGTACGGGAGCAGGCTGGGCTTGTCGTTTATTATAGCATCATAGAGGATGTCAAACGCCTCCTTGCAGAAGAGCTGGGTGAACGGGTTGCCGGCCCTGCTGTCATAGCCCTCCGACGCCTGCGCCGCGGCGTCGCAGGCAGAGTTACGCATGATGTTAAACGGCGTGCCGGGTAGAAAATACGGATCAACAATAGCCGCGTCGGCAAGGAACGCTTCATCCTGCAGGAGCTTTTTCTTGTGGTCAAAGCTGATGACCGCATACGTTGTCATTTCCGCGCCCGTGCCAAACGTGGTGGGGATGAGTATCTTGGGGATGCTGGTCAGCTTGCTTAGATATTTGCAAACGTCCATCGAGCTCCCGCCGCCAAGGCCGATGTAGGCGCCGATCTCCTTGCCCTCGTACTGCTTCTTTATCGCCTCGATTGATTCGATGGCAGGGTCAGGCGTGACCTTGTCGTAGACTTCATAGTTCTTTATCCCCATGTAGTCGAGCCACTTGTCGTAGATGTCGGGGGTCGTGGTCGTTATCACGAGAGAATTTTTCGGATACTGGAACTCTTTGGCGGCATTCTCGCCGAAGGCTATTTTCCTAGGCATCAATACTTTCCACATGGAAAAGCCATGTCCCTGCAGGGGGTTTTATGTCTTACTGGGTTACCTGCGCCTGCAGCTTCTTTTTCTCGTACCGCATCAGGTAGATTATGCCGCCTACCAGGAACACTTCGACCGATTTTGCAAGTATCCCTGCGATAGACACTGCCTCAGGCTGGTTGGTAGGCGAGAGCGGCGGCGGGAGTATGACAGAATACGTGTAGAGCCCGACCAGTATCGCGGTCCCGGCCATGCCGAAAAGGTTGAGCGCAACCGTCTTGCGGTAGTACTGCGATTTCTCTAGGCCTGTTTCCGACTTTAGGGTCAGCATGATGTAGAGCATGCCGTAGCTCACCTGCATGCCACCTGCCGTAATCAGGAATATCGGATACTCTAGTCTGAGCGAGGCGTGCTCTGAAAACACGGCAAAGTGCACTATGCCGCCGCCGACCGCGGAGAGCATCACCGCGTATTTTATTATCTCGCTTGTGTCGCGCAGCTGGCCTATGTTCCTCTTTTTCCGGTAGCTGAGCCACAATACCGAGCCGAGGCCGCCAAGCGGCACAAAGATGGCGCCAAGCACCGTGTATGTGAATATGTCGCCAAAACTCACCGAGATGTTGAGGTTAGAGACCACGCGCTCGCAGTTGCAGCCAAGTGTGCTCAAGAGCGTGCCCCTCGGGGAGTCGATTGAGTTGGAGTTGACGGGGCCGTTTGCCACGCTGAATATGAGGTGGTAGTTGCCGGCCTGCGGGAACGTGTAGTAGAGCGTAAAATCGCCGACGTCGTGCTTTGTCCAGGGGAACGCCTTTACGCGCTCACCCGTGCTTGAATAGATCTCGGCCATAGTCTCGACATCACGAACGTCGTTTCCGTCGTAGTCTTGGATGCTGAAGATTATGGCGGTCAGCTGGCCCGGCCCGGCGTATTCCGGCTCTAGCGCTTGGTGGATGATGTAGTCTTCTACACCCCTCTGCATCCCGTTGTAGTGCGGAAGGTGGTCAAGATGGGCAAACACTTGCGGCGCTGAAAACGCAAGAAGAGCCGCAACAGCCAGCAGGAACGGCCACGGAGCCACGTGGGTAAAGCCATCGATTGAAAGTATAAACCTAATCCCTTACGGCGGGGACGGCCATTTTCGCGGGCATCCTGTGCGAGTAAACCACCGTCATGAGCACCATCGAAAACAGCACTAGGCCCAGTCCTAGGTGCGCGGTGACCAGTAATGAGTGCAGACGCTCAACTATGACGACTGCGCCAAGTGCTATCTGGCCTATTACCGCGCCGGTGGCTATCAGCGATGCTATCTTCATTCCTCTGGGCGCGTCCTTTGACTTTAGGACAAACGCCGCAGTTGCCATTACAAGGAGGCCTGTGGTTGCGGCCACCGACCTGTGTATGTATTCTATGATGAAATCTTCGTGTGGCAAGAACCCCTGTGGGCACAGCGGCCAATCGGGGCACGTGAGCCCGACTCCCGACGCGCTGACGTAACCACCAATAAAAATCAAAGAAAAGAGGACGGCGAGAGTTGTAAATGAGAGCGATCTCAGGATCATTCTGTCACTTGCAGCTTGCCAGTCATGTACGAATGGATGATGCAATAGTAGTCGTATTCTCTTGCGCCGAGTCCCGCTGTATTTATCGTGGCTGTATCCCCTCCGTTGAGTATGCTGGAATCAAACAGTGCCCCCGTGTCAGGGTCAGAAGGTCCCGTGCCAGATGTTACCGTGTGTGGGATGTTGTCTGCATTAAAGACCGTTATCACGTCGCCAGCAGTTACGGTCATCGGGTCGGGGTTATAGTCTGGGTTGCCCTGAACTGAAGAGCCTAAAAGTATAGTCAGCGTCGGTCCTGAACCTCCACCTTCTTCTGCCTCTACTATCGTCAGCTGCGAGATCATATAGGGGTGAATGAAGCAGTAATATGGGATTGTATCGCCCACTTCGCCGTCAATCTCTATCTCGTCTGACGACTCGCCGTCGTTTACGATGCCCGTGTCAAAGAGCACGCCCGAGTCTTGGTCGTCTGTGCCTGTGCCCGAAGTCGCGGTGTGCGGGACGTTGTCATGGTTGATCCACACGACCTTGTTGCCCATGGGCACGGTCGCGTCATCGTCGGGATCGTAATCCGGGTTGCCCTGCCCAGCCGCGCCGGCAAGTATCGCTATCGTCGTGACGCCTGCAGCTGGAGGCGGTGGAGGAGGCGGGGGGCCAGTCTGGAGCCTTGTCACGGGCGGCGCGTTTGAGAAAAAGTTCTCAAACTGCGTCACGACTACCGCCGCGCCTATCGCAAGCGTAACTGCCACTATTATAATGCCCCTCGCCATCCTTCCCGGCGAGGTCAACACCACTGGCTCCTCTCCGTGTTCATGCTCTGTCATTTTCAGGGCCCCCTAGTGGTGCGGCTCCTTCCGCGTGTAGTCGAAGTACTGTTCGCCCAGTTTAAACGGGTCGCGCATGTCTGCAGGCTTGCCCTTTCCGGCGCTGTAGATCATGTTGGCCATGAACAGCGCGGCTCCGGAGCCTGAGATCATCGCCCCAACTGTCGCTATCTGGTTCATGATTATCAGCGGCTCCACCGGCACGTAGTCGAAGACCCTCCTTGGCTGACCGTAGAGTCCCAGCACATGCTGCGTGAGGAACACCATGGACACGCCCACGAACAGCAGCCAGAATGTGATCATGCCAACCCTCTCGTTGTACATCCTGCCGGTTATCAGCGGGAACAGGTAGTGTATCATGCCGAGGAATGCGAACGTGATGAGGCCCATGACGAACAGGTGGAAGTGTCCCACGACCCAGTAGCTGTCGTGCGTGAGAAAGTCGAGCGGCATCATGGAGTTAACCACTCCTCCAGCTCCCGCGTAGAAGAACAACACCAGGCCGCCCACCACGAACGACATCGGAGTCGAGAACTTGATCCTGCCTCCCCACATCGTGGCTATCCAGTTAAAGACGTGCAGGGCAGACGCAGGCACTGCTGCGAGCGTACCTACCATGAACGTGGTCTTCATCGTAAAGTCCATGCCTGTCGCGTACATGTGGTGCGCCCATGATGCAAACGCGACTATGGCCAGGAGTACGAACGCCGTAACCCCTGATTGGTAGCTGAACAGCGGCTTTCTTGCAAACCTAGGTATCAACTCGTACGCCATGCCGATGGCAGGTATCGCAAATATGTACACCTCAGGGTGGAACGTGAACCAGAACAGGTGCTGGTACGCTATGGGATCGCCTCCCATGTTGGGGTTAAAGAACCCGCTGACGCCAAGCCTGTCCGTAAACAGCATGATGAGCGCGGCTGTGAATGTCGGCAGCGCGACGAGTATCATGATTGACGTGACAAGCGTGCCCCAGACAAACAGCGAGGTCTTCATGAGCGGCAGGTCAGGGTGCTTCATCTTTAGTATTGTCACGATAAAGTTGATGGCCCCAAGTATGGACGAAAGTCCGAGTATCTTGAGTCCGAATATCCACATCTCGGCCGCCGGCCCGGGCGCCCTCAGGATGGAGTACGGGGGGGTCGCGTACCAGGTAAAGTCGGCCATGCCAAGCCAGACCAAGGCCATGCCTACTGGTATCATCCAGAACGCGACTGCATTCAGCTTCGGCCAGGCCATGTCCTTGTACTTGACCATTATGGGGATCAGGTAGTTGCCCACGCCGGCCGCAAAGGGGAGCAGCCACAAGAATAGCATGTTGGTCCCGTGGGTGGTGAAGATCCTGTGGAAGGTGTTCGGGTCGGTGATTATCTGCGCGCCGGGCAGGAAAAGCTCTGTGCGTATGACAAGCGCAAGCGCGCCTCCTATCATGAAGGCTACGAGGCTGAGTATGATGTAGAGAAGCCCGATGTCTGTGTGGTGGGTCGAAAAGAGTATCTCCCACATTGGACGAGGTTTCTTAACTTCTAGAACCAATCAAAATCCCTCGCTTGCTGCTTTATGCCGCTCGTTGCAAATAAAAGGATTTTGGCAATCATCTAGTTGCTCACGACCGCTGCTTTTGTCTCTGGCAGAACGACCGGTATATCCTTTGCGTCTATGTTAGCGCTAACGTTTGATACTCCCTCTTCAACGATCAGCTTGGCACGCATCTGGTAATGGCTAAAGCCGCAATATTCCCTACACTGGATAAGGTACTCGCCGGTTGCATCAGGCATGACCCAGACGGTGTTTATCCTGCCGGGTATGGCGTCTATGAGAACTGTCAGGTCAGGTATGTTGAAGGCGTGATTCACGTCCCTTGCGGTGACCTCGAACTTGTACGGGACGCCCTTTTGGAGGTGGAGCTCGCCTACCTCCCGAGTCCCATCCTCGTGCTCAAAGGTCCAGAACCATTGCTGGGCGATGACCCTCACCACCTTTGAGTCCTTTGGAGGGTGGTCTAGGAGACGCTCGACGTCCCAAGCCGCGGCGCCAAGATACACCAAGAGCATGATGACGACGCCGACGTAGACCCACTCTATCATCCCGTGGCCCATCTAGCGGTGTCCCTCCTGCGGACCCCTCGGAATGTTCTTGGGGTTTGACTCGCGGAAACGGAAAACGACATAAGCGATAACGCCCATGATGACTGCGCCTATGGTGAACGCGACTACCATGCCCTTGTAGAACAGGCCCCACACCTCAACGCGATTGATGATTATATTGTCTGACTCTTGCGCGAACACAGGCTGAATTATAGAAAAGACTACCACGGGAACGATCAGGAGTACGGCATGCCGTAGAGAGATTCCCATACGCGTCGATTTGGACAAGATATGTTATTTAAGGTTTTGGGAGTTTATTCATGCGGGTAGCGGTGCATCGCCATCACATTGACGCCCGAAAGAGAATACTCTCTGCTTTCCTGTTTCAAAATAGTCATCGACGCGTTGCGGATGTGCCACCGGTAGAGCGCCTCCGGCTTTAGATCCAAAAGAGTAGAAATCGCGGCCTTTATTGGATCAAGGTGCGTGACGCACAGCACGTTCCTGTCCGCGTGCCTGTGGGCGACTTCGTCGAGCAGGCTCTTGACCCGTCTCTTCACTTCCAGAAAAGGCTCGACCCCAAAGCTCTCAAGGACCGGGTCGTGCTCGGCGTAGAACTTCAAAAATAGGTTGCCGTACTTTGTCACTACTTCTTCATAGTTCATCCCCACCAGCTTACCAAGCTCTATTTCGTACAGGCGCTCGTCAACTTCGTAGCAGGCCCCGACGGCATCGCAGACAATCTCTGCAGTTTCCAGCGCGCGCATGACAGGCGACACTACCACCTTGTCTATGGGGACGTTTTTCAGCTGCTTCGCCGCGTCGGCCACCTGCTCCCTGCCGAATTCAGTCAAGTGCGACTCCAGGTGGCGGCCTACGAGCATGCGGTTGACGTTGTTGTCGGCCTGCCCGTGGCGCATAAAGATGACTAGCCGCACAGGGATGGAGTTGCCTGGCCGCTACTTAATTATTTACAATGTGAAAGTTAATATTCAAACTTCTCGCAACCGGGTACATGAACATTGGAATAGTAGGCGGCACCGGCGGCATGGGCGAGGGCTTTGCCCTCAGGTGGTGTGTCAAGCATGACGTTATCGTTGGCTCGAGGGAGGCAAAGAAGGCGCAGGAGGCAGCCGCAAACTATGCAAACGCTGCAAAGCAGGCGTATGGCAGCTCGATCGCCGGGAGCATCACCGGCGACGACAACATCTCCCTTGCAAAAAACTCTGATGTGCTCATACTTTCAATCCCGTACGAGTTCATCGACGACATGTGTTCGAAACTGGCGGCGCGGGCAAAAAGCGACTGCATAGTGGTGTCGCCAATCGTCCCCATGACACGGACGGATAGCGGCTTTGTCTACATACCTATCGAGCATGGCAAAAAGCCGGCAGCCGAACTTGTCGCCGAGAAAATGGCGCCAAGATCAAGGGTCGTTTCTGCTTTCCACACGATATCTGAAGTAAAGCTGAAAAACGTCGGCGCGGGCCTCGACGCAGACACGTTCATCTGCGGCGACGACGCAAATGTCGTCGCAAAGCTGAGCGAGCTCGTGTCAGAAATACAGGGCTTGAGGCCCATCTACCTGGGGCCGCTCTCACTCACCTACCAAGCAGAGGTACTCACCCCAATGCTCTTAAACGCCGCCAAGCACAACAAGATGAAGCACCCCGGCGTGAAACTGACGTAAACGTTATGAGCACTGGTGTTGGCATAAGACCATGCGGCGGCAGGAGCGAGGGCCGGGGCGCGGGCACAACTGGATGTCCGCGATGGGCATACTGTTCTTTGTAGCCGCAGGAATAATCGCGATAAGGAACCTTGTGCTTTACAGCCTTGGAGCGGCGTCTGGTTTGGTGGAAAGCGGCACGCAGATCTTTTTCGACAATTTTGTAAACGCAGAACTTACTAACGAAAAATTCGTGCTTGCCATGTTTGCGATAGGCGGGTTCCTGCTTTACTGGGGATATTTCAAAAAGAAGGAGGAGTATGGGCCGCCCGACGAGCACGAATGGCGCAGGTTCAACAAATAATTTCTAAAATAAGTCGATTGTCGAATAATATGCTCTCAATATTATATAAATTCCCTATCAAAAAATCGAGAAATCTCACTTAAATAAAAGAATTTCGCATTTTCGGGCCGTTTTGAGAAGGAATTAGCAAAGTTAAAGTCAGGGATTGCATGATGCAGTACAAGCTGGAGAAAAAGTCCGGATTATGAAGAAAAAGCACGCGAAATCAAAGGCCAAGGCAGCAGGAAAAACGAAAACTACAAGAAAAGTCCGAAAGGTTGCGCGGGTTCGCAAGGAAACGCCTTCCGCTGGCATGAAAAAAGTTGTCCGGATAATGGGCCAAGGCCAATTCTACATTGATTCAGTCACGCTCAAGAAGCTCAACGCCATAGACGACTCGCTGGTGGAGCTGGTCGCAAGCGAAAAGGCAGACGACGGCGAATTTCGGGCCATGCTTGCCGAGCTCAACCACGTTGCCGCAAAGCGCGGCAAGGCAGTCGAGCGTGGAGAGATAGTGAGGTCTGACATCATACTGCCAAGCGCCGACCTGCCCGTTGATGAAGCCAAAAAGCTGTTCAGGGGCGAGGGAGTAATACCGAACTAGGCCATGCGCAAAAAGCCCTCTAGCCTGTCCATTGCCTTTTCAAGGACATCTTCCTTGGCAAGGTAGACTATGCGGAAATGATCAGAACCGTAGGTCGAGCCAAAGCCCGAGCCATGCACGGTCAGCACGCCGGTGCTGTTCAAGAGATCAATGACAAATTGCTTGTCGTCCTTCCAACGGCCCCGGAGGTCTATTTTCGGAAACGCGTAGAACGCGCCGCGGGGACTCCTGCACTGTATCCCCATACCGGCCAGCCGCTTTAACACATAGTCGCGCCGCTTGCGCAGCTCGTCGACCATTGCCGGTATGTGATCCTGTGGCCCCCTCAATGCCTGGATTGCTGCATGCTGTACTGGCAGATTCGAGGCTATCCTGACCCTTGCAAGCTTGGGCACGTCCTCCCTGAACTGATCGAGTTTCCTTGACTGGCTGTTCATGCAGATGTAGCCGCAACGCCACCCGGTCATCAGATAGGCCTTGGAAAAGCCGTTCAACAGAACCACCGGTGCGTCCTTGGCCACCTTGCCTATGCCGGTGAACTGCGAGTCAAAGGTTATCCTGTCATATATCTCGTCACATATGACGTAGAGGTCATGCTCCGTCGCGATGTCTATCAATTGCTGCAGGCTTTTTCTGTCGAACACCTCGCCGGTGGGGTTATTCGGGCTGATGATGCAGAGGGCCCTTGAGCGGGGAGTTATCTTTTTGCGCAGGTCCTCAAGGTCGGGCCGGCCGTCGTCGTGCAGGTGGAACTCGACGGGTTTTCCTCCGTAAAATTTGGCGTACGACGCATACGGTGGGTAATATGGGCCGGGCATAAGCACCTCGCTGTTCGGGTCGACTATAGACGCGAGTGTCATGTCCAGGCCCTCCGACACGCCGTTTGTCACAATAACATCATCTTCAGTCACGGAGAGGCCTTTCTCCGACTCTTTTTCTACGATGGCCTTGCGAAGCTCCGGCAGCCCCTCTGAATCAGCATAAAAGTTCTCGTCACGGTTCACGGCGTCTACTAGCGCCTTTTTTATGTGGTCGGGCGTCTTGAAGTCGAACTTGACTGGGTCGCCTATGTTAAGGTAGATTATCTCCTTGCCCTGCGCCAAGTACTTGTTGGCGAAGGCCGTGATATCGCGAATCGCGTACTCGACGCCGTGTGTCCTGTCGGAGACTTTCAATTGCAAGCTTGGGTGCCCTACCGAGATAAATTGTTATGTATCACGGTACTGTTTACCATCTCATGTCTTCAGAAATCGGGCCGGCCGTCAAGCGCGCGATAGACGCGTTCAACAATAAAGATAACAGGACAGGGTACTTTGACTTGTACGACGAAAACGTGTTGCTCCACGGCTTTCCCGCAGGTCTGCTCCCGGGCATGGCGGGGTTGAAGGCGTTCTACAGCGGGCTGTGGAAGGCGTTCCCGGACGGCCGGCTTGAGCTGAGCAACGTGGTGGCGCAGGGCGACAGGGTCGCAACGATGTACGCGTTCACTGCGACGCATCAGGGCGAGTTCATGGGCGTTCCGGCGACTGGCAAGCGCGTTGAAGTAACGGGCATGACCATCCTGCGCTTTGTCGGCGACAAATGCGTTGAGCGCTGGAACGTGGCGGACATGCTGTCTCTCATGCAGCAGCTGGGCACAAAGTAACAATAAAAAGCATGTCAGCGCACCCTGCTTGTGTCAAATGTCAGACTACGACAAGGTAATGAAGCTGGCCCTTGAGCGGGGTTTATACTTTCCGAGTTGCGAGATTTACCACGACGCGCCTGCTGGGTTCTGGGAGTACGGGCCCACAGGCGTCGCCATAAAGAACAAGTTCATCGACCTCTGGCGCCGGGAGCTCGTGCGCCGGGACGGCATGATGGAAGTCGACGGCTGCCAGATAATGAGCAAGAGCGTCTTTGTCGCGTCCGGCCACATCAGCAACTTTACGGACCCCATAATAAAGTGCACAAAGTGCAACTCTATCTTTCGCGCAGACAGGTTCATCGAGGAAAAGACCGGTCAGCGTGTGCCGGAGAGGCTCTCAAATGAAGATATGGATGCGCTCTTGAAGACTCACGACCTGAAGTGCCCGAACTGCAAGGGCGACTTTGGAGCCGTCAGCAGGTTCAACATGATGTTCCGAGTTGGAATAGGGCCTGCAGGCGAAGAGGCGTACTTGCGCCCTGAGACCTGCCAGTCCATCTTTGTTGATTTTTCCCGCGTGTTCAAGACCATGCGCGGCAGGTTGCCGCTTGGCATCGCGCAGGTGGGCAAGTCGTTTCGAAACGAGATAGCTCCAAGGCAGAGCCTTCTTCGACTTCGCGAGTTCTACCAGGCAGAGATTGAAGTGTTCTGCAACCCAAAGCGCCTTGACGACATGCCCAGATTTGACGAAGTCAAGGGCACGACGTTACGATTGTTCAAGGATGGCGACGGAACGGTGACTGCAGTCACTGCGGATGAAGCAGTGGCAAAGGGCCTCATCCCTAGCAAGCTGGTCGCGTACTACCTTGCGCTCCTCACGGAATTTTACGAAAAAACCGGCGTCGACATTTCAAGGAGCAGGTTCAGGAGGCTCTCCGACGAGGAAAAGGCATTCTACGCGTCGGTCGCGTTTGACTTTGAAGTTGAAACGAGCACAGGATGGCTCGAGCTTGTGGCGTGCAACTACCGCTCCGACTATGACCTGAAAGGGCACGCAGAGATCAGCAAGGAAAAACTCGAAGTGGTGGATCCTGTTGACCAGCAAAAGGTTCTTCCGCACGTGTTTGAGCTATCAATGGGCATTGACAGGAGCATCTACACCATCTTGGAGCACTCGTACTACGAAGAGCCTGCAAAGGACGAGACGAGGACCGTCCTGAGGCTAAAACCGTACTTGGCGCCGGTGCTAGTCGGGATACTGCCGTTGATGACAAAAGACGGCCTTGGCGAAAAGGCACGCAAGATCCACTCTGACCTTAAGCGCGACTTTGACGCGTTCTATGACGAGTCCGGCTCGATTGGAAGGCGCTACCGGCGGCTTGAAGAGGCTGGCGCGCCCTTTGCCATTACGATAGACCAGACTACCATGCAGGACGACACGGTGACGGTGCGCTACCGCGACTCTATGCTGCAAGTGCGCGTCAAGGCGGCAGACCTTGCGCAGTTTCTGCGCGACTCGCTTTTGATAAAATGACGCGCAAGAAAGAGGAGGCAAAAGAGGAAGACCTGCCTGCCGAAAAGTGGTTGGCCGCCTTCAGGAACCCGTCGTCTGACAAGAGGCCGGAAGGCTCGACCCTTGTAAGGCAGTTCTACGCGGCAGGTTATTACGAGGCCTACGATATGGTATTGACGCATGCAGAAAGGATGAACCTCGAGGTGATCTGGTTTCGGGAAAAGCACAGCTGCGGCCCCTACATGAACCGCAACTACCCCGGCCTTGAGTCAAGGTGCACGTACTGCAACAAAAAATTCGGCCACGAGCCCGTGCCATGCGCAAGCGACGGCTGCGAGTCAGAGTTCTGCTCCAGAGATTGCATGGACGAACATGCGACGCTCAAGCACAGGGTCAGGACTTGACAAAGTCAACCGTGATTATCCTTATTCGCTCTGGGTCGCCACGGAACTGGTCCAAGCACCGCGACGAATATTCCGCCGGCGACCCTTCCTTCAGCTCGGCGACCCTGAATCCCATCGACCGGAACGTCTCCACCAGCCAAACAGTCCACAGGTCAACGGCATCGTCGCCTACAGGCTGCAGCAATTCATCTGTCATCTCCGTCACGAGCCTGAACGCCCCCGGCCTTTTCAGCTTGGCGTGCACCGCCTCGTAAAATGGGTGCCACTGCCCCTCCTTTTTCTCGTCGATGAAAGACTGGTCGGGCAGGATTGCGATAAACCCGTCTATCGAATCGTCGGGGAAGCGGGGGACGATGTCTCCAAACGAGCCCTGTATTACAAAGGCGTTCTGCAGATTGAGCCGCGACCTCGCCTGCGCGCACTGCGCCTCGTCAAGCTCGATGCCAATGTAGACGGTCTCGGGGTCTTTTTCTGCAAGCGCCCCCAGCACCCTTCCGTCGCCCATCCCAAGCTCCACTATTGTTCGCGTATGTGGTGGAACTATGAAGGGCTTGGACATTACGCCTTCAAAAGCTCTGACTCGAGCAGCTGCTGGACGAGCTGCACGACTTCCTGCTCCACCTGCTGCCTAGGCATGCCAAGCTTGGCCGAGAACTGGTCTGTAAGTTGCGTTATGGTCTTGGTGCCGTCGCAGGTCTTCCAGAACTCGACGATTGCTTCGTTTACCATGAAACCCTGCTCCTTCTCGTTTGCGAGGATCATCGACCCGTCCTCCTGCTTGATGAATCTGCCCTGCTTCAGGGGCATCGACTTTTCATAGTCAATCTGGAAGCGGAGCTTGGGTTTTCCAAAGCCAAGCTGGTCGCGTACTCCGGGGTTCATCTTTTCGAGGCTCCAGGGCGGGTCCCACACTATCTCGACGTTTATGCTGCCTATCCCCGGCACCTTGCCCACGTAGCGCTTGACATCGCTGACAAGCGTGTCGTGGAGCGGGCATCCCCGGGTGGTCATGGTCATCTTGATGTCAACGTCTTTGCCTTGGGCCACCTTGACTCCGTAGATCAGGCCCAGATCCACGACGTTTACCGGGATCTCTGGGTCCATGCACTTGCGGAGCGCACTGTAAACCTTGTCCTCTGTGACCTGCTTTGCAGTTGACATGGGCGTGATAAAGTTGATGCCAACACGATAAATACTTTGTCTAGCCAAGCATCGCCTTCAGGTTCTTTTCAAAGGGCGGCTTTAGCACGCCCTTTTCCGTGATGATGGCGGTTATCAGCTCCGGAGGCGTCATGTCAAACGCGGGGTTGAATATCCTGACGCCTTTTGGCGCCACCCTCTTTCTGCCCACCTTGACGACCTCGTCTACCGAGCGCTCCTCTATGACCACATCTTCCGGGCTGCTCTCAAAGTCAAAAGTCGAAAGCGGCGCCGCAACGTAGAACGGGATCTTGTGCCTTTTGGCAAGCGTCGCCACCTGGTATGTCCCAATCTTGTTAAAAACGTGGCCGGTGCGAAGCACTCTGTCGGCCCCAACTACGATGCGCTTTATAGCGCCCCTTGACATCATATGCCCCACCGCGGTATCGGGTATCAGCGAAACGTCCACCCCGTCGTGTTGAAGTTCAAACGCGGTGAGCCTTGACCCCTGCATGACCGGCCTTGTCTCCGTTGCAATGACACTCAGGCGCTTGCCCTGCTCCCTGGCCGCGCGTATGACTCCAAGTGCCGTGCCGTACGCGACAGTCGCAAGCGATCCTGCGTTGCAGTGCGTCATCACCACGTCGCCGTCCCGGAACAGGCTTGCGCCAAACGCTCCCATCTGCCTGTTGGCCTGAACATCCTCCTCCCACATTTTTTTCGCTTCCGAGAGCACAGCATTACGGGCGTAATCGAGCCTCTTGGCCCCCTTTGCCTTTGCCATTATCCGCTCTAGCGCCCAAAAGAGATTGACGGCAGTGGGCCTGGTGGCCCTGAGCACCTTAAACGCGGCGTCAAGGTCGGTCATAAGTTCTGCAAGAGTGCCGGCCTTGCTCGACTGCGCGGCAAGCGCAAGCCCAAACGCCGCGGTGACTCCGATTGCCGGCGCGCCCCTTACTACCAGTTTCTTTATCGCGTCTGCAACCTGTTGGTAGTCGGTGCACTTTACGTAAACGAGTTTGTTTGGGAGCTTTGTCTGGTCTATCATGACCACTGCATGATCCTTCCATTCGACTGTCAGCAAAAGGTTGAGGTTCTTGCGTGCCAAGCAGAAAAATTCCCAATCGTGGCGGTATTAAACCTATGTTCTGCGCCCTATCGAGGCAAACTTGATAAACTTTGTTCTGTCGAGCATACCTCTGCCGTCGTACACCGGAGCGTCGCCGAGCTCCTTGCGCGAAAGGTTGCGGTACTCGGCGTGGTCTGTAGACAAAATCACGAGATCGGCGCCCTTGACCGCCTTTGCAAGGTCCTGCGTGAGCGTGACTTCGGCCGGCAGCGCGGGGTCGCTTTTCACCACAGGGTCGTGCACGCGGATCTCTTTCGCGCCGACTTTTTTCAGCTCGGAGATGACAACATAGCTGGGCGAGAGCCTTGTGTCAGAGACTCCCCCCCTAAAGGCAAGGCCCAGGATTGCGACGGTGCAATGGGAAGGCTCCAAGCCGCCGAGAAGAGCGAGGGCCTGCCTCACGCAGTAGGCGGGCATCGAGTCGTTCACGTTCCGACCAAGCCTAGTGATCTTGCACTCTGCCTTGACCATTTCTGCCGCATGCAGCACAAACTGGGGGTAGACAGGTATACACGCCCCGCCGACCCCGACTCCGGGCCTGTGAATGTGGCAGAAGGGCTGCGAGTTTGCCGCCTCTCGTGCCTCCCAAAAGTCCACGCCCGCCTTTTCGCAGAAAAGCGCAAGCTCGTTTGCTAGGGCGATGTTGACGTCCCTGTAGACGCCTTCAAGGAGTTTTTCTGCTTCCGCAGTCCTCATGCTGCTCACGGCAATTACGCCTTTTCCGAAAACAAGCGAGAACAGCCTTGAGCCGGCCGCAAGGCTCGCCGGGCCGGCGCCCGACACGATTGCCGGATAATGATCTTCAATATCCTTGATGGCTCTGCCCTCGTAGATCCGCTCCGGGTTGTAGACCATGAAAAAGTCCCGGTCTACTTTCAGGCCGCTCTCCTTTTCAAGCACGGGAATCAGGGCTTCTTCTGACGTGCCCGGGGGCACGCTCGGGTTCAAAACAACCGTGTCGCCCTTTTTCAACCCCTTTGCAATCGACGAGGCCGCCTGACTGACTGACCCGAGGTCCGGAGAGAGCGACTGGCCGGCAGTGAGCACGGGCACGCAGATCATCTTTATCGCAGAATCCTGCGACGCCTTTACAGGGTTGTTGTAAACGGAAAACCGCTTTTCCTTCAGGCCCTTTGAGAATGCCTCACTGACTCCCGGCTCTTGTATGCGCGTCCTGCCCTTTCTTGCACTTGCGAGGACCGGGGGCGACTTGTCAACGCCGATTACGTGGGCGCCGAACCTGAGCCACACGGCGGCAATGGGCGAGCCCACCTGGCCAAGGCCGTAGACGGCTATCCTGGCGTTGCCCGACTTTATCCTGCCGGCAAGGTCCGAAACCGCGCTCGTTTGGGTCCCGCCCTTTTTCATGACGATGTCAGGATGTGATTTCGGCTATAAACTCTTGTCTGTGACAGGCTATGTGTAAAAAGTCAGTTATTACCGATACTTTCTTAACAAGCAGGCGACTTTTTACACAAAGACTCTAGCACAGACAGGTTTAATGCCCAAAGCTTCCTGCCAACTGTACCATGATCCCTGCAGTGGTGAGGGACTTTGTCAAGAGCCTCCCGGGCCCCTCGGCCTTGGTAGGGTGCATGGCGGGCGGACAACCGTTCCCTTGCTGCGAGTACGACGTCGCGCTGTTCGGGCCGGGCGCAAACAGCGTGGTGCAGATCGGTGACCACGCGGTGGAGCTGATGTACGTGGAAAAGAGTCACGTTCTTGAATTTGGCGACATGGAAATCATCAAAGATTCCAAGTCGTTTTCCCTTTCTTCCAGGGTAAAAGAGGCGACGCAGGAAAAGCGCGGAAAGGCGCTCCGCGCCTCTGGCAGAAGGGCCCTTGTCACGTCGCTGATGTACCAGCAGAGGATGAAGGACGCAAAGCAGCCGCTGCTTGCCTCCATGTGGCTCAAGGCTGGGGCGTACAAGTTTGTCAGAGGAGCGCTCGCCCTTGCCGGCGCAAGGCCGATGCCTGTCCACGAGCTTGGGCAGGTGAGGCAGACCGAGCTTGTTGGCATGGCAGAAGGCGTCCAGGCGGCGCTTGAATGCATAGGGATAGAGCGGGCTACCAGACCGGCGATAGCAAGGTCGGTCAAGGCAGTCGCGGAACTGAAAAGCGGCGACTATGACTCCAGGCTCGTGCAGTCCAAGGCGGACTGGCTGCTTGAAAAAAGCATGCTTGCAGACTGCTACTATTTTCTTGGCAGGGCTACCTGCGAGAGCCTCGCGTCAAAAAACAATGCGTTCCACAGCAGGTATGCCAAGCTGGCGCAGCTTGCGCTCGACCTTTCGGCAGACCAGCAGGGGCTTGAAAAGCTGCAAAAAAATCTGTCTCGGGCTGCAAAAAAAGCCCTGTCGTAGATTATCTCTTGCGGACCGTGAGGACCGGAGCCGGCGCCACCTTGGCACGGAGCTTTGCCTTGTACTTCAGGTTCCTCGGTTTCGTGCGAAGCCTGTAGCCGCAGCATGGGCACCAGAGGCCGTCCCACTTGATGAATATCTCGCAGATCTGACAGCGCTTCTGGCCGCTAGCGTACC
>Ga0214471_10000044_pt1 | contig 128825 bp, 124 predicted proteins | sample RVTome_5_FD_207665 | JGI IMG/M metagenome (GOLD analysis project Ga0214471, IMG submission 207665) | Soil microbial communities from uranium-contaminated site in the Upper Colorado River Basin, Wyoming, United States - RVT142D155 | ecosystem: Environmental > Terrestrial > Soil > Contaminated... | reverse complement strand
AGCCGAGGCCTACGACTTCGGCTGATCGGGGTTCATCACCGCATCGAGTCGATGGAGCCCACCCGGTTCGGGTGGGCTCCATCGCGTACGGTCTCGCCCATGTGCGGTCGCTTCGTGTCCTCCACCAGCGCCGATCAGGTGGCCGCCCACTTCGCGGCCGTTCTGGAACCTGAGCTGGCCGAGGACCCGCCCCGGCCACGCTTCAACGTCGCCCCATCTTCGGGGGTGCTGGTGGTGGGAGAGCGCGTCGACGGCGACACCGGCGAGCGCGAGCGCCTGCTGCGAGCCCATCGATGGGGACTGGTGCCCAAGTGGGCGAAGTCGCCCGCCGTCGGCAACCGCATGATCAACGCTCGGGCCGAGACCCTGGCCACCAAGAACGCCTACCGCCGCCCCTTCGCCCGTCGGCGCTGCATCGTCCCCGCCGACGGGTTCTACGAGTGGCGGGTGGTCGAAGGCGACCGACGCAAGCAGCCGGTGTTCATCCGCTCCCGTGACGGCTCGCCGCTGGCCATGGCCGGATTGTGGGAGATCTGGACCGACGCCGAGGACCACCATCTGCGTTCCTGCACCATCGTGACGACCACGGCCAACGCCACCGTGGCGCCGATCCATGATCGGATGCCGGTGCTGCTCCCCGAAGGCGCGTGGTCCCGGTGGCTCGATCCTCGGGAGACCGACATCGACGCCGTGTCCGATCTGCTGGTACCCGCTCCCGACGACGCCCTCGAGTGGTGGCCCGTGGGCTACGACGTCGGCAACGTGCGAAACGATCGTCCCGACCTCACCGCTCCGATCTAGCTGCTTCCAATACGATCGGTCCCGTGGCCGCCCCCAGCGATGTCGAACCCGCCAGCGATCGGATCCTCACCGTCCCAAACCTGATCACCCTCGTCCGGCTGGCGATGTTCCCGGTGTTCCTGTGGCTGCTGTTCGGACGCGACGACCGCTGGGCCGCGGCGTGGCTGCTGCTGGTGCTGGGCGGGACCGACTGGGTCGACGGCTGGTACGCCCGGCGGTTCAACCAGGTGTCCGAGCTGGGCAAGGTGCTGGATCCGGTCGCCGACCGCGTCCTTCTCGGCGGCGGAATCATCGCCATCCTCGTCGACGGCTCCGTTCCGCCTTGGGTGGCGTGGGTCATGATCATCAGAGAGGCCGGGATCTCCGTCGCCACCGTTGCTCTGGCCGCCATGGGTGCACGCCGCATCGACGTGCAATGGGTAGGCAAGGCTGGCACCTTCTGGCTGATGGGAGCGTTTCCCGCGTTCTTGGCTTCGGAGGCAGGCCGATCCACCGACGGCCTGTTCGAGGTCGTGGCCTGGATGGCCGCGGTGCCCGGTCTGGCCCTCAGCTACTACGCGGCGGTCACCTACGTTCCCCTCGGCCGCAAGGCGCTGGCCGAAGGCCGGGCTGATCGGGCCGCAGCCGCCGTCGGCAGGGGGACGCCGTGAAGGCGGTGATCATGGCCGGCGGTGAGGGCACCCGCCTCCGCCCACTCACCTCCAACGTGCCCAAGCCCATGGTCCCGCTCGTCAACCGGCCGATGATGGAGCACGTCATCGGTCTGCTGGTCCGCCACGGGTTCGATGACATCGTGGTCACCGTCGCATTCCTGGCCGACCAGATCCGCGACTACTTCGGCGACGGCTCCGACCTCGGCGTCACCATCAGCTACAGCACCGAGCACATGCCGCTGGGAACGGCGGGATCGGTGGGCAACGCCAAGGAGCTGCTCGACGAACGGTTCCTCGTGATCTCCGGCGACGTCCTCACCGACATCGATCTCTCCTCGATCTGGGCCTTCCACCACAAGCGCGGCCCAGTCGCCACCATCGGGCTCACCGCCGTCGAGCACCCACTCGAGTTCGGGATCGTGATCACCGATGCCGATGACAACGTCGAACGGTTCCTCGAGAAGCCGACCTGGGGGCAGGTGTTCTCCGACACCGTCAACACAGGGATCTTCGTTCTCGAGCCCGAGGTCTTCGACCTCATCCCAGCCGAACAACCGGTCGACTTCAGCAGCGACGTGTTCCCCGCGCTGGTCGAGTCGGGTCGCTCAGTGCTGGGCCACACCGTCGAGGGTTACTGGGAGGACATCGGCACCTTGGAGGCGTATCTCAGCGCGCATCGCGACATCCTCGACGGCCGGGTTCAGGTCGGCATCCCGGGGTTCGAGATGAGCGATGGCGTGTGGCTCGGCGAGGGGGCCGAGGTCGATCCGGAGGCCCAGGTCGAGGGCCCGGTGTTGGTCGGCCCCAACTGCCGGGTGGCCACTGGTGCCCGACTCGGGCCCTACACGGTGCTCGGGGCCAATGTGAAGGTACGTCCCGACGCCGATCTCGAGCGCACCATCGTTCACGACAACGCCCACCTTGGCCCGTCGGTACGCCTGCGGGGATCGGTGGTGGGTCGCTCGTGCGATCTGCGCCGAAACGTTCGTACCGACGAAGGCGTGGTGATCGGCGACAAGTCCTTCGTGGGCGTGGATGCGGTGATCGCCGCCGGGGTGAAGGTGTACCCGTTCAAGACGGTCGAGGACGGGGCTGTCATCAACGACTCGATCGTGTGGGAGTCCAAGGGCGCCCGCAGCCTCTTCGGTCGCGACGGGATCCGTGGCCTGGCCAACGTCGACATCACCCCCGAGCTCGCGGCCAAGGTGGCCATGGCCTACGCCTCGATGCTCAAGCGAGGCGACACCGTCACCACCAGCCGTGACAGCAGCCGGGCCGCTCGCATGCTCAAACGCGCGGTGATGGCCGGCCTCAACGCGGCCGGAATCGACGTCGCCGATCTGGAGGCGTCGCCCGTACCGGTGACCCGGTTCCATGTTCGCACCACCCGTAGCCAGGGGGGCATCACCGTGCGTCTCGCCGGTGATGCGCCCGACGAGGTCATCATCAAGCTGCTCGACGCCGAGGGCGCCGATGTCACCGAGGCGACCCAGCGAAAGGTGGAGCGCCTGTTCGGTCGCGAGGACTACCGGCGCGTGCTGGGAGCCGAGATCGGCGACATCGGCTTCCCTCCGCGTGCTGTCGAGCACTACACGGCGGCGCTCACCGAAAGCGTCGATGCCCCCGGCATCCGTCAGGCGGAGTTCAAGGTCGTGGTCGACTACTGCTTCGGCGCCGCCAGCTTCGTCATGCCAACCGTGCTGAGCCATCTCGGCGCCGACGTGTTGGCCGTGAACCCCTACGCCTCCACCAGTGGTATGACCTCTCGCCAGCCTCAGGCCCATGCCGAGGCTGTCGCCGACCTCGTCCGGGGGAGTGGCGCTCATCTCGGTGTGGTGATCCACCCCGACGGGGACCGCCTCACGTTGGTGGCTGACTCGGGTCGGGTCCTCGATGGTTCCGAGGCGCTGCACGCGGTACTGGCCCTGGCGGCGCGCACCGGCCGGCTGAAGCGTGTTGCCCTTCCTGTCAACACCAGCTCGGTGGCTGCCGAGATCGCTCGTCTCGGCGGCATCGAGGTGATCCAGACCCAGATCTCGGCGCCGGCACTGATGGAGAAGGCGCGGGCCGGTGACGCAGATCTCGCCGGCGACGGCGAGGGAGGGTTCGTGTTCCCACACTTCCTTCCCGCCTTCGACGGGATCGCCGCCTTCGTGCATGTGCTGGACCTGCTGGCGGTCACCGGGGCGTCGCTCGCCGAGGTGGCGGCCGCCGCCGAGCGGTCGAACGTGGTGCACGCCGAGGTGGTCACAGCCTGGGAGCAGAAGGGTCTGGTGATGCGCACCCTGGTGGAGAGCGCGTCTGAACATGAGGTGGTCCTCGTCGACGGGGTCAAGATCGTCCACGATGACGGATGGGTGTTGTGCCTCCCCGACCCCGAGGATGCCATCACCCACATCTGGGCCGAGGCATCGTCGGAGCCTGCGGCTCGACGGCTTCTGGACGAGTACGCCCGCCGCATCCGTGTGCTCGTCCGGTGACCGTTGCCCTCACCCTGGCCGCGGTGTGCGGCGTGGTCGGCTTCGGAGTCGCCACTGCCGCCCTGATCCCACCCGAGCATCGGCAGGCGGCCGAGACGCGACGGGGGGATCTCCAGGGCCTCGTTCGCACCCGGCAGGCCGACATCGAGGACCTGACTGCTCACGCCGCCGAGGTCCGCACTGCAATCGAGGAGGCGCTCTCGGCTACCGGCCCGGCCGAACCTGACCCCAATCGCGCTCTAGCGGGAGGTACCGCTCTGCGGGGGGACGGCGTGGTCGTCGTGCTCGACGACGCGGCCGAGATCCCCGACGATCCCGCCGTCGCCGCCGCCCATCGCATCGTCGACCGCGACATTCTCGACGTCGTCAACGCCCTGTTCGCATCGGGGGCAGATGCCGTCGCCGTCAACGGCAGCCGAGTGGTTGCCACCACGCCGATCCGCAACGCGGGGCGGGTGGTCACCGTGAACTTCCGGCCCCTGAGCCCACCCTTCGAGATCATCGCCATCGGCGCCAGGGCCGGCGCCCTCGAGTCGACCAGCGCTTGGCTCCAACTTCGGGACTGGGCCGGCCTGTTCAACCTGGGGGTGACGGCACGGACCGCCCGCGATCTCGAGGTCCCGGCATTCGAAGGTCGCCTGCGAACCCAGGCCGCGGTGCCCGTCTTCTCCACCGGTGGGGGCTGACCGTGTGGCGCCTGGTCCTGGGTCTCGCCGCGGGAGCCGCCCTGGCCGTCCTCGTGCAGCCCACGGTCTCACCCGAGCTGACCCGGTTCGTGGTGGTGCTGGTCATCGCCGCCATCGATGCCGCGCTGGGTGGCGTGCGGGCAGCGTTGGACCGCACCTTCGATGACCGGATCTTCGTCGGCGCCTTCTTGGTGAACGGCGCCGCCGCCGTCCTGATCGTCTGGCTCGGTGACCAGCTCTCCACCGACCTGACCCAGGCGATGGTGGTCGTCTTCGGGATCCGCATCTTTCAGAACCTGTCGGCGATCCGGCGCCGGCTCCTGGGCGGCTGATCGGCGATGGGCCGTTCGCCGGCGGAGCGGGTGCTCATCGCCCTGACGGTCGTCGCCGTCGGGTTCCTCCTCGGGTCCCAGGTTCGCAGCGGTCACCAGTCGCCGCTCGAGGTGGCGAGCGAGAGCGACCTCACCCGCATCCTCGCCGGTCTCACCGCTGAGGCTGACGCTCTCCGGGGCGAGATCGCCGACCTGTCGGCGGATCTGGCGCGCTTCGAGGACGCCAACAGGGCCGAGGAGGCGGCGACGGCGGCCCGCGAGGCCGAGCTCGACGCCTTGGCCGTTCTGGCCGGAACGGTACCCGTGCGAGGGCCGGGCCTCAGGCTGGTGGTGGGTGATCCCTCAGGCGTCCTGACATCGGGAGATCTGCTCGACGCCGTGGCTGAGCTACGCGATGCCGGCGCTGAGGCACTGGCCGTCAACGGGATCCGCATCGTGGCCCGGTCGTTCTTCGTCGATGGCCCCGATGGTGGCGTCGTGCTCGACGGCGTCGTGCTCAGCTCGCCGATCGAGCTCACGGCCATCGGTGACCCGGCCACGTTGGAGGGTGGCCTCCGAATCCCCGGTGGGGTGCTCGACTCTCTGGGTGCGTTCGAGGGCACGACAGTGGCGGTGGAACGGGCCGATGTGCTGGTCTTGCCCGCCGTCTCCGAGATACGCCCGTATCGTGCCGCCCGGCCCGTCGGGTAGGTTCGGGCCCCGTCGATCAACTCCTACGAGGACGCCATGCAAACCCCTGACGATCTTCGCTACTCGAAGGACCACGAGTGGGTCCGGGCCACCGACGACAGGCTGGTCGTGGGCATCACCGACTACGCCCAGGACGCGCTGGGCGACATCGTGTTCGTCCAGCTCCCCGACGTCGGGGCATCACTCACCGCCGGAGGGGCGGCCGGCGAGGTCGAGTCCACCAAGAGCGTCTCGGACATCTACGCTCCAGTCTCGGGCCGGGTCATCGCCGTCAATGACGAGCTGGCCGATGCGCCGCATCGGATCAACGAGGATCCCTACGGGGATGGCTGGCTCTTCGTCCTCGAGGCCGGGGGAGATCTCACCGAGCTGCTCGACGCCGCGGGCTACCGGGGGCTTACCGAAGGATGAGCAGGACCTGCGCCTCTTGCGGGCACGAGAACCCCGACGACGCGAACTTCTGTTCGGCGTGCGGATCGCACAGCGGAATGGATTCGGAGACCACCATCACGTACCACCCCCCGGCTGATGACGACGAGGTGGGAACCGTCTCCGTCGTTCGGGAGCCGGTAGCCGTACTGGTCGTCACCCGCGGCCCCAACGCCGGCAGTCGCTACGCCCTCGACACGAACCCGACGAGGATCGGCCGTCACCCCGACTCCGACATCTTCCTCGATGACATCACGGTGTCACGCCACCACGCTGAAGTGCACGAGACGGAATCGGGCTGGGTCGTTCGGGACACTGACTCCCTGAACGGCACCTACCTGAACCGGACCCGAGTCGAGGACGGGCCCCTGGCGAACGGCGATGAGATCCAGATCGGGCGTTTCAAGCTCACGTTCTTCCCGTCGGAGTGAGAATGTCGGCCGCTCCCGAGCGAACGCCAGATCGAGGCCACTGGTCGATCAGCGAAGTGCTGTCGATCCTCAAGGAGGACTTCCCCGACGTCACCATCTCGAAGATCCGGTTCCTCGAGAGCCAGGGGTTGGTGTCGCCAGCCCGCACACCGTCGGGCTACCGGAAGTTTACCGCACCCGATCTCGAACGCTTGAAGTGGGTTCTCCACCAGCAGCGGGATCGGTTCATGCCGTTGAAGGTCATCCGCGAGCGCCTCGAGAAGAGTGGAGCGGTGAGTGGCGTACCCGAGGGGAGCGACTCACCGGCGGTGGTCCCCCCTACCGATCGCGCCGAGCCGCCATCTCGCACCGATGCCTCGCCGCACTCCGAGCGGCAACCCGTGTCGCCCCCCGATGTGGGTTCGGAGCCCCCCGGCGACATCATCGGGCGCACCGACCTGGCGGAGGCGGTGGGCCTCAGCGTCGGGCAGATCCAGGAGCTGGCTCGCTACGGCATCCTCGAGGACCGCAAGGTCGGCGGTGAGGTCTACTACGACGAGGATTCTCGCCAGCTCGCCGAGATCGCGGCCATCTTCCTCGGCCAGGGCCTCGAGGCACGACACCTGCGCACGCTCTTCAACGCCGCCGACCGCGAGGCCGGGATGCTCAGCCAGGTCGTCGACCCTCTCATCCGCCGGCGGCGCAGCGGAAATGCCGACGAAGCGAAGCAGAAGCTCGATGCGCTCATGTCCGCTGGTCAGCAGCTCCGAAGCATCGTCGTGCGCCGCCACATCATCCGCCGGCTCGACAGGTGAGCGGCCGCTTCCCGCATCCACGCCATGGCAAGTAGATTGGCGCCATGAAGCAGATGGAGCTTCTCGGCATCCGGATCGAGCTCCAGGGCAACGTGCCGGTCGCCATCCTGCGGGAGATGGAGGGAAGCCGGGCCCTGCCCATCTACATCGGCGGCCCCGAAGCCCGGGCCATCGCCGAAGCGCTCGAGGGCCACGTTCCCGCCCGCCCGATGACCCACGACCTGCTCCGCGACGTCCTCGGCGAGACCGGCTTCCGGGTGGTCCGGGTCGACATCACCGAGCTCCAGCGTCATACCTTCTTCGCTGAGATCGAGCTGGCTGGCGACGAGTCCGTGCACCGCATATCGAGTCGGCCGTCCGACGCCATCGCCCTCGCCGTTCGCTGCGGCAGCCCGATCTTCGCCGACGACGACGTTCTCGACGAGGCCGGGATCCCCGACTTCCAGGACGTCGCCGACGAGCGCGACGACGAGAACGACATCGAGCTCGTCGATGAGTTCAAGCGCTTCATCGAGGAGGTCGCGCCCGAGGACTTCGCCAACTGACGCCGCTCAGGCTCCGCCCATCGGGCGATCCGTGGCGTCCCGTCGCGATCGGCGTCGCCGCCGTCGTCACGGTGCTGATCGCCGGCACCGCGGGCTACGTGCTCCTGGGCTTCGGCTTCGTCGACGCCCTCTACCAGACGGTCATCACGATCTCGACCGTGGGTTTCGCCGAGGTCAACGAGCTCGAGACCAAGGGGAAGGTCTTCACCATCGCGGTGATCCTGTTCGGGGTCGGCAGCACGCTGTACACCTTCTCAACTCTTCTGGAGACGTTGGTGGAGGGCCGGATCAATGATCTATTCGGGAGGCGACGCATGGAACGTCAGATCGAGGCCATGATCGGACACGTGGTGGTGTGTGGCGCCGGTCGTGTCGGGCGGGCCACCGCTCGCGCCGTGGCCGGAATGGGGCTCGAGCTCGTAGTGGCCGACATCGAGGCCGATCGCCTCGAAGCGCTGCCCCATCCCACCGTCGTCGGCGACGTGACCGAGGACGCGGTGCTGCGACAGCTCGGAGTGGAACGGGCACGGGTGGTGATCGTTGCTCTCGACAGCGACGCCGAGAACCTGTTCGTCACCCTCAGCGTCCGCTTGCTGGCGCCCGAGGTCTACATCGTGGCCCGGGCGCGCCAGGAGAACGCCGAGGGGCGACTTCGCCAGGCCGGCGCCGATCGCATCGTCAACCCGCAGCAGATCGGTGGTGACCGGATGGCGGCCTTTGCTCTCCAGCCCAATGTCGCCGAGTTCCTCGACGTCGTGATGCATGACCGGACTCTCGAGTTCCGCCTCGAGGAGATCGAGGTGACGGAGAGGTCAGCGATCTGCGACCAGACCCTCCGTGACGCAGAGATCCGCGAGCGAACGGGGGCCATGATCCTGGCCGTGCGCAATCCCGCCGGCCAGTTCGTGACCAATCCGTCGTCGAGCACCGTGATCGAGCCCAAGCACGTGCTCATCGCCATCGGCACTCCCGATCAGCTGGCCGGGCTGGCCGAGGTGGCCCGGCCAGCCCGGTGAGCCCGGTGAGCCCGGGAAGCCCGGACCTCTCGGGAAGCGAACATCTGTTCTGTTGACGCGGGAGGCATGGGTACGTACCGTGTCACAGCGCCGTAGTTACACGGCTGTGGTCAAGGGGGAGCGATGGAGACAGCAGGGTTCTCAGGCAAGAAGGCGGCCGAGATCGCGGGTATCACGTACCGCCAGCTGGACCACTGGGCTCGTACCGAGCTGCTCACGCCCTCCATCCAGGAGGCGCACGGGAGCGGTTCTCGGCGCCAGTACTCCTACCCCGACCTCGTGAAGCTGCGAATCATCAAGAAGCTGCGCGACACCGGCCTGCCCATGCCGCGCATCCGTGCCGCCGTGGAGACGGTCGCCGATCTCGGCGAGAACCTCGGCTCGGCTCAGCTGGTGGTGTCGGGCAACGAGGTCTTCATCGTCCGCGAGAGCGGCGAGATCCTCGAGGTCGTGAACCGTGGTCAAGGCGCCCTCTTCGTTCCGCTCGAGGCGCTGCGCAACGAAGTGGGGGCGGCCATCGTCGAGCTGGGCCTGACTTCGCCGGTCGTCGGCGACGGCAACGACGATGGTTCCGATGACCGAGCCCGTCTCGCCGGCACCGGCGCCTAGCCGGCGGGTGGGCGCCGGGGCGGTGACACCGGCGTCCGCGTTGCTACGCAGCCCACTCGATCACCTGCACCGGGCCGCCGCAGCCCGCATGGTGCCATTCGGCGGGTGGGAGCTCCCCGTGGCCTACGGCACGGGGACGGTGGCCGAGCATATGGCGTGCCGGCAACACGCCGCGGTGTTCGACGTGAGCCATCTCGGGTCGGTGCAGGTGGAAGGGCCCGACGCGTTCGGCCTGCTCCAATCAACCTTCACCAACGACCTCGCCCGCATCGAGCCCGGTGGGGCGCAGTACACGCACCTCCTCGACGAGGACGGTTCGATCGCCGACGACATCATCGTCTGGTGGCTGGCGCCTGAGCTGTTCCACGTCATGCCCAACGCCGCCAACTGCCATCGCGTCACCGCGGCGGTGGGCGGGCGAGACATCACCGCGGAGCGGGCTCTCCTCGCGGTGCAAGGCCCGAGGGCTCGGGCGCGCCTCGCCGACGTCGTGCCCGGCGCCGCTGGGGTGGCGCGATTTCGGGTGGCACACGTGGCCTGGCACGGCACAACGCTCACCGTCGCCGGTACCGGGTACACCGGCGAGGACGGCGTTGAGCTGGCCGTAGCGGTCGACGCAGCCGGGGAACTGTGGACCGCGCTGGTCGGGTCGGGCGTTCAGCCGGCGGGACTCGGCGCACGTGACACGCTGCGACTCGAGGCCGGTCTCCCGCTGCACGGTCACGACCTCGGGCCGGGCATCACCCCGCTCCAGGCGGGCTTGGGCTGGGTGGTGCGTTGGGACAAGGGCGACTTCCGGGGGAGGGCCGCCCTCGAGGCCGAGCGTGCCTCTGGTCCTCGCCGTCTGCTCCGGGGCATCAAAGGCGACGCCCGGCGCCCGCTGCGTGATGGCGCCGTGGTTCGGGCGACGGGCCAGGAGGTGGGCCACCTCACGAGCGGCGGCTACTCACCGGTGCTGGAGGCGGGCATCGGACTCGGTCTGGTCTCGCCCGATGTTGCGGTGGGCGATGCCGTCGAGGTGGATCTGCGGGGCCGGCTGCTCCCCGCCCGGGTCGTCGACCTGCCGTTCATCCCGTTGCCGTCGTCAGCGGGCTGAACGGGTGGCAACCACCTCGTCGCGCACGGTGCGGCGCATGATCTTGCCCGACGCGTTGCGGGGGAGGGGCTCGTCGCGTACCACGATGATCGACGGCACCTTGAACGGGGCGAGGTGCTCGCGCAGCACCGATCTCACGTCATCGGCAGCGATGGTGTGCCCCGCCCGGGGGAACACGGCCGCCGCCACCTCCTCGCCCAGCCGCTCGTGGGGGACACCGAACACGACCGCCTCGTGGACGGCGGGATGCTCGTAGAGGGCGGACTCGACCTCGGTGCAGCCGATGTTCTCACCGCCCCGGATGACGATGTCCTTGGCTCGGTCCTCGACGTAGACGAAGCCGTCGGCGTCGATGTGCCCGATGTCGCCGCTGCGGAGCCAACCGTCGACGATGGCAGCCTCCGTGGCCTCGGGGTCGTTCCAATACCCGCGGATGACGTTGGGGCCGCGGAAGCCGATCTCGCCGACCTCTCCGGCGGGCAGGTGATCACCGCCCTCGTCGAGGATGGCTACGTCGAGGATGGGGGTGGACCGGCCGCAGGAGGTGGGCCGTTGCAGGTAGTCGTCACCGTTGTTCTGGGGGCCATAGGCGTTGGTCTCGGTCATGCCGTAGCCGATGGTGGGGCGCCCGCCGGGGAAGCCGGCGGCGACCCGCTTGACCAGCCTGGGAGGAGCGGCCGCGCCGCCACCGCCGATGGCGAGGAGACTCGACGTGTCGAACCGGTCGAAGTCGGGGCACTCGAGCAGGTCCCAAGCCATGGTGGGGACACCCACGAAGTTGGTGACCTGTTCACGCTCGATCAACTCGAGGGCCCGCCGGGGATCCCACTTGTGCATCATGACCAGCTTGAGCCCGGCCGCCGCGCTGCCGAGCATGACCGGGATGAGGCCCGTGGCGTGGAACAGCGGCACGGTGAGGATGAAACAGGGCGGGATCGGCGGGGCCCCCCCGTCGGAGTCGTCGCCGTCGTCGGTGTCGCGTCGGAGCCGGTCGATCGCGGCGCGGCAGCTGAAGCCCCACAGCGCGGAGGTGACGGCTCGGTGTGTGCTGACCGCACCCTTGGGGTGTCCGGTGGTACCCGATGTGTACAGGATGGTGGCGTCGGCGTCGGGCAACACCTCCACCGCCGGCGGCGCGCCGCCTACGGTGAGCAGATCCTCGATGGCTGTGAACCCGGGGACGGACCGGCCACCCGAGCGCACGAGCACACCACCGACGCCGCTCGAGCCGAAGGCCGGGTCCGACGCCATCCGCTGGGCCCGCTCGACGTCGGCGACCACCACGGTCGCGCCGCAGTCGGCGATCCCGTAGCTCAGCTCCTCGGCAGTCCACCAGGCGTTGACGGGCACCGCCACCGCCCCGATGGAGAGCGTGGCGAAGAAGGCGACGATCCAGTCGGGATAGTTTCGGCTGGCGATCACGACGCGATCGCCACGGTCGACGCCGATGCCGGCGAGCCCGGAGGCGAGGGCGTCGGCCATGTCGATGACGTCCCCGAACGTCCACTCCTCGTCTTCGTAGATGAGGAACAGGTCGTCAGCCCGGCCGCGAGCCAGGTCGATAACCGCGGCCAGGGTCGAAGGGAGGTGAGCGAACACCCTCAAGGTCTGCCCGCCGATCTCGGCATCGATCAGCTCGAAGCGCGATCCCGGGCCGGTGACCTCGGCCGTGGCGTCGTCGTAGGTCACGGGCCGGCGAGCTCCTCAGGCGACGGGCAGGCGCATACCAGGTTGCGGTCGCCATGGGCGCTGTCGATCCGGCTGACCGGCGGCCAGTACTTGTCTGCACCGACCGAGGGAAGAGGGAAGGCGGCAACGACGGGGGAGTAGGGGCGGTCCCAGGCATCGGTGACGACATCGGCGGCGGTGTGAGGGGCGTGTCGAAGGGGTGAGTCCCCGACGGAGATGTCGCCCGCCTCGACGCTGGCGATCTCGGCGCGGATGGCGATCATGGCGTCGCAGAATCGGTCGAGCTCCGAGAGCGACTCGGATTCGGTTGGCTCGACCATCAGCGTGCCGGCCACCGGGAAGCTCATGGTGGGGGAGTGGAACCCGTAGTCGATGAGTCGCTTGGCGACGTCGTCGACGGTGACGCCGCTCGATGCCTTCAGCGGGCGCAGATCGAGGATGCACTCGTGAGCCACGAGCCCGTTCCGACCGGTGTAGAGGACCGGGTAGTGAGGGCGAAGCCGGGTGGCCACATAGTTGGCGGCGGCCACGGCGGCCACGGTCGCTCGGCGCAGGCCGTCGGCACCCATGAGGCGGAGGTAGGCCCAGGAGATGGGCAGCACCCCCGGTGAGCCGTACGGCGCGGCCGACACCGCGTGACGACCGGCGGGTCCGGCGGCGGCGCTGACCGGGTGACCGGGGAGAAAGGGGGCCAGGTGGGCGCGCACGGCCACGGGCCCGACGCCGGGGCCGCCACCCCCGTGGGGGATGCAGAACGTCTTGTGCAGGTTGAGGTGGCTGACGTCGCCGCCGAAGGCACCGGGCCGGGCCAGCCCAACAAGCGCGTTGAGGTTGGCGCCGTCGACATAGACCTGACCACCGTGCTGGTGAACGAGCTCGCAGATGTCGCCGATGCGCTCCTCGTAGACCCCGTGGGTGGAGGGATAGGTGACCATCAGGGCGGCGACCTGCCCGGTGTGCTCGACCAGCTGCTTCTCGAGGTCATCGACGTCGATGTTTCCGTCCTCATCGCACGCGACGACGACGACCGACATACCAGCCATCACCGCCGACGCCGCGTTGGTGCCGTGCGCCGAGGAGGGGATGAGGCAGACGTGGCGCCGATCGTCGCCGCGGCTGGCGTGCCAACCGGCGATGGCCAGCAGGCCGGCCAGCTCGCCTTGGCTGCCGGCGTTGGGCTGGACCGACACCTGGTCGTAGCCGGTGAGGTCGGCCAGCCACCGCTCGAGGTCGGAGATGATCTGGCGGGTGCCGGTTGACTCGTCGTCGGGTGCGAAGGGGTGGAGATCGGCGAAGGCGGGCCAACCGATGGGCTCCAACTCGACCGCCGAGTTGAGCTTCATGGTGCATGAGCCGAGCGGGATCATGGCTCGATCGAGGGCGAGGTCTCGGTCGGAGAGGCGCCGGAGGTACCGCATCATCTCCGTCTCGGTGCGGTGGCTGGTGAAGACGGGATGGGTGAGGTACTCCGTCGTCCGCTCGTGGGTCGGCCCGATGCCGGTGGTGCCGCCGCCGGGTAGCGACGGCGAACCGGGGGCGAGCGCGGCGAGGACGCCGGTCACGACCACCTCATCGCAGGTCTCGTCGAGGCTGACGCCGACACGGTTGGCGTCGACGAGACGGAGGTCGATGCCGCGTTCGGCGGCCCGACCAACGACATCTTCAGCCCCCCCGTCGGGTAGATGGAAGGTGACGGTGTCGAAGTAGGTGTCGTGGGTCGGCTCGATGCCGGCGCCGCGGGCCCCGGCCACCAGCCTTGAGGTCAGGTCGTGGACCCGCTCGGCGATGCGGCGCAGGCCGTCGGGACCGTGCCAGACCGCGTACATCGACGCGGTGACGGCGAGCAGCACCTGCGCCGTGCAGATGTTGGACGTGGCCTTCTCGCGACGGATGTGCTGCTCGCGCGTCTGGAGCGCGAGCCGGAGGGCGGGGCGTCCGGCGTCGTCCACCGACAACCCCACCAGCCGTCCCGGGAGCGAGCGAGCGTGAGCCCGGCCGATCGCCATGAACCCTGCGTGGGGACCGCCGAACATGAGCGGGACGCCGAACCGCTGAGAGGAGCCGACCGCGATGTCGGCTCCCGTCTCGCCCGGGGGGGTGATCAGGCAGCAGGCCAGGAGATCGGTGGCGGCGGCGAGCACGGCCCCCTGGCTGTGGAGGCCGTCGGCGATCGGAGCGAGGTCGATCAGGCGGCCCGAGGAGCCCGGGTGCTGGACGAGGGCGCCGAACACCTTGGGGGCGTCGAGGTCACCGATGGGGTCGCCGATGATCAGCTCGATGCCGAGCGGGTCGGCACGACCGGCGATGACGTCGATGGTCTGGGGGTGGCAATCGGCGTCGACGAAGAAGGCGTCGGAGTCGACCTTGGTGATCCGGCGGGCGAGCGTCATCGCCTCGGCCGCCGCCGTCGCCTCGTCGAGCAGGGAGGCGTTGGCGACCTCGAGACCGGTGAGGTCGGACACCATGGTCTGGAAGTTCAACAGCGCCTCCAGCCGGCCCTGGGAGATCTCTGGCTGGTAGGGCGTGTAGGCGGTGTACCAGGCGGGGGACTCGAGGAGGTTCCGCCGGAGCACAGCGGGGGTGACGGTGCCGTAGTAGCCCATGCCGATCAGGGGCCGGCGAGGCGCGTTGCGGCTGGCCAGGGCCGCCAGCTCGGCGAGCACCTGGTCCTCGGCGCCGGCCGGAGGGAGGTCGGCGGGGAGGTCATCGCGGATCGACGCGGGCACGGCCGCATCGAGGAGCGCGTCGAGGCTGGGCTGGCCGATGGTCTCGAGCATCGTCTCGAGATCGGTGGGGGACGGGCCGATGTGGCGGTCGGCGAAGGGTGCGGACATGGAACCTCCTGGTCAGCCGAGCGTAGTTTCAGGCGGTGCCCAAGCAGCGGTCCACCAAACCCCGCCTCCCGAAGGTCCGCCTCGCCGAGACCCCGAGCGTCATCGTGTCGTGGAGCCCGCTCGGTGGCCGCGGGGTGTTCGCGGCGCGCGACATGAAGAAGGGCGAACTCGTCGAGCGGTGCCCGTACCTTCGCATGCACGAGGACGATGCCAGCGGCTTGCTCAACGACTACGTCTTCGAAGACGGCGACCAGACCGTGGTGCTGCCCCTCGGCTACGGGGGCCTGTACAACCACGCCCACCCTGGCAACCTCGAGCACTACGACGACGAGGACGATGAGTGCTTCGAGTACTACACCTCACGCCCGGTCTGGGCCGGCGAGGAGCTCTGCCTCGACTACGGCGAGTCGTGGTGGGAGACCCGGGAGTTCGAACCCGAGGAGTACTAGCTCACGTCCTCCCGATGGCGGGCTACAACCAGCCGGCGTCGCTGAGGGCACCGGCCAGGTCGGTGCCGGCGAAGCGGGTGTACACCGAGGTGGTACGAGGGTCCTTGTGGCCCATGAGCTGTTGGATGACAGCCAGGGGGACGCCGGCCAGCGCCAGCTGCACGCCGAAGTGGTGGCGAAAGGCGTGGGCCATGGCGTCCCCGGGCGGATCGACGCCGGCTCGGGCGGCCACGGTGCGGAGCAGGTGGTCGAGGTGGTCGCGGCCGAAGGGGGTTCCGTTGTTGCGCAGGAACAACGCCGAGTGGGGAGTGGGGGAGAGGTTGCCACCGGTGTGACGGCGGCGGTCGAGCCACCGCTCCAGCATGGATACGGTGGACCGGGGAAGGGGCACCTCCCGCTTGCGGCCGCCCTTGACCCCCCGACGGATGTTGAGCAGCGGAGCCTCCCGCTGGAGGGCGACGTCGCCCACCTGAAGTGCGCACAGCTCCGAGGCCCGCGGCCCGCACCGGGCCATGGTCTCGACGATGGCGACGTCTCGAACGCCCAGAGCCGCCCGAGCCGATGCCGGTGGAGCGGCGGCGGCGATGAGCATCGAGCTGACCTGGGGGGCGCTGAACGCCTTGACCTCGGGCTCGATCCGGACCTTCACCGTGAGGTCGGGATCATCGGATGGATCGACTTCGAGGTAGCCCCTGCGCACCAGCCAGCCGCAGAACGCCCGCAGCGAGGCGAGAAGGCGTGTGAGGCTGCGGTTCGAGTAGTGGGTGTGCAGAACGCCGAGCGCCCGATCCAGCGTCTCATAGGTCAGGTCGTCGAGCACGACGAGATCGCCGTCGACGGTGGCATCGAGTGGCCGAGACCCCTCCGGAGGGACTTCGCGTCCCTTGGCGATGGCCATGGCGCGGAACCACCGCCCGAGATCACGCCGGCGGGCGGCCAGGGTGTTGCCGGGATCGTCGCGATCTTGCTGGCGCTGGTGGGTGTCCAGCCAGTCGGCAGCAAGATCGGCCATCGAGGGTGTGGGGGGTACCACCGGTTCGGTTGTCAACCTGTCATCCTGTCCTTAGCTGACTGTCCCTAGCTGACTGTCCCTAGCTGACTGTCCCTAGCTGACTGTCCCTAGCTGACCGTCCATCGCTGATCCGACGAGGGCCGAGCACCACTGTATTCCTCATAACGGATCTTATGGGGAATCAACTGAACGCGGCCGGCTGCACACGCTGTGTACGCTGGGCCCCGGGAGGGATGACGACGTGCGAGTCCTGATCTGCGACGACGAGCCCGACGTTCGGTTGCTGTTCCGGACCGCGTTCGAGGCCGAGGGCGTCCACGTCGAGGAGGCCGGCGACGGCCGTGAAGCCGTCGAGGTGGTGTCGGAGGATCCACCTGACCTGGTCGTGCTCGATCTGTTCATGCCCGAGGTAGACGGACTCGAGGCCCTTCCCAAGCTGCGATCCACCCTTCCCGACGTGCCCATCCTCGTCGTCTCAGCCCACGCGGCGGTCGAGGTCTTCGGCGAGAGCCGCGCGCGAGGCGCCACCGCCTGCTTCGACAAGGTCGGGTTTCACGTCCGGATCCCCGAGATCATCAAGCGTTACGGCAAGCCCGCACCGGTCTGATTCGATAGCGTGCCGGCCGCAATGGCCATCCGCATCGACATCGAGCTCACCAGTTGTCGCGACGACGAGTGGACGTGGCGCGCCGCGGGGGCCCGCCAGCCCAGGGGGACGGTGGCCGCGGCCCTGGTCCCCTCGGAGGCCGAAGTCGGCCAGGTGCTGCGAGCCGAGGCGGACCAGGGCATCGAAGGCATCGAGATCACCGCGCTCTCGCTCCCCAAGGAGCGCAAACGCGACGACGCGTCGCGAATCCAGATCACCGGCTCAGGCCGGCCTGATGTCGGTGTGTCGACGAACCTGTCGGGGCGAGATGTCGAGGGCCAGCGCGGCGGGCGCCGACCGGCGGGCAAGGACCGGACCGACCGCAAGGCAGGGGGCGAGGGGAAGCCTCGCAGCAAGCGCAAGCCACCTGGTGAGCGCAAACCACCTGGTGAGCGCAAGCAGCGGGGTGACAGCTCGGGACGGGCTGAGCGTCGCCCGCGTCACGAGCCACCGCCGGAGGTGCCGAAGCGACCCAAGCCCAGGAAGCTGCGCCCGAGCCGTGTTCGTCGCGATGCGCTAATCGCTGGCCTTCCCGCCGAGCTGCAGCCGATCGCCCAGCAGCTGGCTACGGGTGGCATGCCTGCGGTGCGCACGGCGCTCGACGAGCAGAATGCCGAGGCCCGGGCGGCCGGGAAGCCTGATGTCCCCGCCGACGGGCTGATCGCCTTGGCCGAGGAGCTGCTGCCGCGAGTCCGTACCGCGGAGTGGCTCGATCGCGCCGAAGCCGCGGTCAAGCAGCTTGACGATGTCTCGCTGCGTGACCTTCGGTCGGTGGTGAGCGCGTCGGGCGATCATGCTCGGGACAAGTCGACGCGCGCTCTCGCCGATGCCTTGCGGGCCGGCTTGACGAAGCGGGTCGAGCAGTCGGTCGATGAGTGGGTCGACGACGTGACCCAGGCGCTCGAGGTCGGTCGGGTGGTCCGAGCGCTGAGGGTGGCCAGCCGTCCTCCCGAGCCGCAGCGGGCTCTGAGCGGAGACCTGCTCCAGCGGCTCGGTGACGCGGCCGGCGAGGCGCTGTCGGCCGATGCAACGTCGGATCGCTGGGCGGCTGTGTTCGAGGCAGTGTCCTTCTCGCCGGTTCGCAAGCTCGTGGAGCCGGCAGGCATCCCTCCTTCACCATCGGTGGCGCTCATCGATGCCGTCACCAAGGCCGCGCCGCGCACACCGCAGATCGCGGCCTGCTTCGGGATCGACGTGAGTGCTCCTCCCGGTTCACCTCGACGTCGGCTCGTTCCGCCCCCACCGGCCCCGCCCTCTTCTCCTTCGCCTTCTCCCCCACCGCCTCCCCCGCTGGCGTCGCCCCCTGCCGGCGAGGCCAGAGGGGGCGACAGCTGACGGGAGCGGCCCCGCCTGGTTACTGGCGCTGAGTGCTGGTGGCGGTTGCGTCCTCGTCCCAGCGGGCGCCGCAGGACCGGCACTGGCAGGAGTCCATGCCGATCGAGGCCAGATACATGCGGTCGACCTGGTAGCCGTCGCAGTACGGACACATTCGACTGGTGCTGGGCTCGCTCATCGTGGGGCTCCCTGACTGGCGGCCAGCGTAGCGACCCGAGGATGCCGTCACGAAGATGCTCGGTGACATGCCTCTGCCATCGGCTGTGTGGGCTGTCACCTTGAGGTGGTTCGCGCCTAACTTGACCAAATGGTCAACTACGAGGTCGAGGGCCACGTCGCCCTCATCACCATCAACCGTCCCGAAGCCCGCAACGCGGTCAACGGAGAGGTCGCCCAAGGCATCGAAGCTGCCATCGACCGACTGGAGGAGGACAACGCGGTGTGGATCGGCATCCTCACCGGTGACGGCCCCGTCTTCTGCGCCGGCGCCGACCTCAAGGCGATCAACAGCGGTAAGGGTGCGGAGCTGATGACCCAGCGGGGAGGGTTCGCCGGGCTCGTTCAGCGCGAGCGCACCAAACCCCTCATCGCTGCGGTGAACGGCCCGGCGTACGCCGGAGGGTGCGAGATCGCGCTGGCCTGCGATCTCATTGTCGCCGCCGAGGGCACGACGTTCAGCGTTCCCGAGGTGAAACGATGCCTGGTCGCCGCCGCCGGCGCGCTGTTCCGGCTGCCCGCCGCGCTCCCCCGCAACACGGCGATGGAGCTGGTGCTCACCGGCGACCCGATCTCGGCCGAGCGTGCCCACGAGCTGGGCATGGTCAGCCGCCTGACCCCCGAGGGGGGCGCCATCGAGGGAGCCCGGGTGCTGGCCGGCCAGATCAACGCCAACGCCCCGGTTGCTGTCCGCGAGAGTCGCAAGGTCATCGCCGCCGCGCCCTACGAGTCCGACGAAGCCGGGTTCGCGGCGTCCAACGCGGCGATGGGCGTCGCCATGTCATCCAGCGATGTCGCCGAGGGCCTCACCGCCTTCATCGAGAAGCGCCCACCGGAGTGGAAGGGCGTCTGAGCCCAGCGCCTGAGCCCAGCGTGGCTCAGAGCACCTGGTGATCGATGAGCCAGTCGAGGGTCCCCGGAGTGAGATCGTAGGATGGGACCTCGTCCAGGGGCACCCACCGGGCGTCTGCCGCGTCGTCGCCCGGCTGTGGCGTGGTACTCCCGACAATCGTCACCTCGTAGTCGACGATGACGGCGTGGAGCTCGGGTTGAATCACCTCGGCGACACCGACGACACCGCCCACCTGCGCCGAGAGCCCGGTCTCCTCCGACAGCTCGCGCTGGACTGCGGCGATGAGGGTCTCCCCCATCTCGACCCGCCCTCCGGGCAAGGTCCACCGGCCCCGATGTGGGTGGGTGTCCCGCTGGACCAACAGCAATCGACCTTCGACGGCGGCCACGGCGCCGACGCCCACCACAGGCCGATCCGGTCGGCCGCTCACCCTCGGGGCCGCCGATGCATGATCAGCCGGCGAGCGGTGAAGCCGAAGGTCTCGAAGAAGTTCTTCGTGTGCCGGTCGCCCGGCAGCGCCGAGCTGTCGAACCCATCACAACCCCGGGCTTCGAGTACGCCGATGGCATGGTCGAGCATGCACTCCCCCACCCCAACGCCTCGAGCGCCGGCGTCTACGTAGACGACCTCGATGAGCCCGATGGGGGACGGCTCACGGGTCGGGGACACGGCGGCCACGATCAGGCCCACCGGCTCGTCATCGATGAGCCCGACTGTGACCACGACATCGGGATCGTCGAGCCGGGCTGACAGCTCGGCTACGGGGTCGACGGCAGCATCGATGCGCCACCACGCCTCGCCACCCTTCTTCTGGCGAATCTCGGCAATGGCGCGGGCGAGGAGCTCGGCCACAGCCGGGAGGTCAGCGGCACTGGCAGCGCGGGCGGTCTCCACGCGCCGGCTACCTCGCCTGGAGCTGTGCGACCTTCGACAGGATCGTCTTTCGGCCCCGCTCGGCCGTCTCGTAGGCGGCGACAGCCTCGAGCTCCTGGGCGTCGAGGGCCGACAACCGCTGGACCACCTGAGAGGCGGCCAAGGAGTCGTAGTCGGGGATGGCCAGCGAGGCCGGCTCGGGCACCGGACCAGATGCGACGGTCACGTCGGGCACCGGAGTTGGAACCGAGCCGTTGGTTGCGCTCGGGCTGGCTGGCGGGGTGGAGGCCATGGCCGTTGGTGGGCGCTGGCTCGACCGGCCACTGCCCAACACGTCGGACAGCACATCGGTGGCCTGCTTGGCGGCGGCCTCAGCCCGCCGGGCAGCTTCTTGGCGTCCCATCTGCACGGCGTACTGGCCCATGACCCGTGCGTTGTTGACCTGGGTCTCAACACGGTCTCGGCCCTTCTCGACGAGCGTGGGCAGCAGCTCGCGGGCGGTCAGCGCCAACCCGATCGGCGCGTATACGAACAGGTCGAGCACATCGTCGGCAGGTGTCTTCTTGCGATCGTTCACAGATCGATCTTCTCAGGTCTCAGTGCGCACCACCAAGACGTCGCACGGCGCCCGATGGGTGATGGCGTTGGCCACCGAGCCCATGAGGAACCTGGCGCTCGAGGTCATGCCGACGGAGCCAACGACGATGAGGTCGGCGTCGAACTCCCGGGAGGCTTCGAGGATGGCCTCCGCGGGCCGGCCACGCTCGGCACGTACGACGACCTTGTCGACGCCTTGCTCGCGTGCCTGGTCCTTGGCGGTTCGGGCGATGCGATCGGCCTCGGCGCCGTCCGTGAGCTCCCAACGGACCTCCTCGGGTGCACCGGCGGCCCGGGCTTCCTCGGCGTCGGTGTCGGGCTGGTAGGCGGTGACGACGATGAGCCGGGCGCCGGCGGCGACAGCCACTCCGGCGGCGTGACGCACGGCGGCGCCGGCCGTGTCGGAGCCGTCAGTGCCGACGATCACGTTCCGGTACATCGCGCTCCCCCGCCGCCGGTCAGACGCAGTCTCGGCAGAGCTGGCTCCGCTCGTCGGCCAGCATGTTGATGTTCTGACGGAGGAAGCAGGACTGGCACAAGAACTCGGTGCGGGCCCGCTCGGGCGGTTTGCGCTGCGGTGCGGGGTCGTCGTCGTCTTCGTCGTCTTCGTCTTCGTCGACGACGAGCCGATCCTTGAGAATGGTGTCGAGGTCGGCCTCGACGTCGTCGGGATCGGGAGCGTCGTCCTCGTCGTCTTCGCCCTCATCCCGGGCGCGCTTGCGATCGACGGCGTCGGCTCCCTTCGCCACAACCGCTACGTCCTCGTCCTCATCATCATCATCATCATCATCATCATCGTCGTCGTCGTCGCCGCTGATGACGTCGACCAAGTCCTCGTCGAGAAGGTCCTCGTCGTCGTCCTCGATCAAGTCCTCGTCATCGAGGTCCTCGTCTTCGTCGTCGGCCACGTCTACGTCGACGTCGTCGTCGGCCATCGTGCTCCTCGGTCGGGTGGTCGGGGCCGGATCATACCGATCCGCTCGCCGGGTGCAACCCGAAGGCTCAGCTGTCCCCTTCTTGGTTGGCGGCGTCGGTCAGCGCGGCGAGCAGCTCGGGGTCGACGCCGGAGTTCACGGTCTGCACTCCGTCGGCGCGCCAGCCACCGGTGGTGCGGACCAGGCTGACGACCAGGAAGTTGTCGAACGTGGTTCGCCGGCCGTCATTGCTGTCAACCACGAGATCCATGACCACGACCACGGTGGCCGACTGGTCGCCGATGTCACCGACGTAGAGGTCGGTGACATTGACGACCCCGCGCGCCTCGGCCGTCTCGAGCTGCTCCCGGATGGGACCGCTGAACGCTTGTCGGTACTCCTCGGCCAAGGACCCGGTGGCGAGGTCAGAGATCACCGTCTGGCCCGCGTCGAGATCGGTGTGGTCGAACCCGAAGAGTGCCTCGGTGACCGCTGAGGCGACGAGCTGCACCTGTCGACGGTTGGCGTCGATGGTGCGCAGGTCGTCGCGTTCGGATGCCGTCGCGGCCAGCAGCACTCCGAGCACCACCGCCACGGCGACGGCGCCCACGACGGCGACGACGGCGATGATTCGCCAAGGCGGTCCCGGCGGGCGCTCGGCGGTCCCCGGATCGAGCGAGGTCATCGGGTCGGCCGGGGATGGCCAGCCGCCCGCAGAGCTCCGGCGCCGCCGATGACCGCGAGGGCCAGCACCAGCGTGGCCTTCCCGCCGGTGGCCGGCAGGGTGGACCCGCCGCCGATCGGGCGGAAGTCGCCCGACGACGCGGGGCGGAGGGTGCTGCCGCAGGCCGGTACCGCCGGCGTCTCGGGAAGTTCGAGGAACGGGGTGTATTGGGTGGCGGGGCTCTCGTCCTGGAAGTAGACGCCGACCCGCACCCAGATCCCGTCGTCCTGCTGCTCCCGCGTGGCGAACGTTCCGGCAAAGGCCTCGGGGCCGTTCTGGAGGAATACCTCCAGGCCGTCGAGCCGGCTTTCGGTGGTGGCGGTGACGAGCACCCCTTCGAGATCCGACAGGATGCAGTCGAGGTTGCCCTTGTTGGCGGCCACGACGTTCGCGGTGAGCCCGAGCGCCGGGCCGGCGTCCTCGAGAACCCTGATGAGGTCGCCCTCAGATGATCGCAGCGTGCCAGCCACCTGGCGGAGCCCCGACATCGCCCGCTCCAGATCGTCGCGGTGTTCGGAAACGACCCGGGTGAGCCGGGTGTTGTTGGTGGCCAGGCGGTCGAGAGCATCGGTACGGCTGGCGAAGGCGGCCGTGAGCGTGTCGCCGGCGGCGGCCAGGGCGCGGAGCTCGTCCTCGTTGCCGGCCAGTCCCAGCGCCAGCTCATGGACGAGACCACCCACCCTCTCGGGGTCGAGGCTGGCCACAACGGCGCTTGCGCTCCGCAGCATCTCGGCGAACTCGAGCGGCGTCGTGGTGCGACCGCTGTCGAGGGCGATGTGGTCCCCAGCCTGGTGGAACGGTCCGCCGCCCTCGTAGTCCTCGGGGGGTGTCACGAGGATGTACGGCTCCCCGACGGCCGACTTCCGGAAGATCGCGAACGTTGATCCCGCCGGGATCTCCTTGCCCCGGTCGATCTTCATCGAGACGGTGACGCCGCCCGGCATCAGATCGATGCCGCCCACCCGGCCGTATCGAACACCGAGGTAGGACACCTCGGCATCAGGGAGGACGCCAGCGGCAGCGTCGAACTCGGCTGTCATCTCGTACGGCCGCTCGATTGCGTCGATGGTGACGATGTTCTGGACCGCCCAGTAGAGGAACACGGCGAAGACGCCGTTGAACACCAACAGGTTGATCTTGACGCGCCTGCTCACGAGTTCACCTGCGCGTAGACCTGGGTGAAGTCACCGGGGATGGCCAGGGGCACCCGAGTGGTGAAGCGGGCAAGCCAGGTGAGCAGGGCGTCGACGTCGCCGTGGGCGCCCGCCACCTCGGCGAGGATGGCGTCGACTTGGCCGATCTGGCGGGACATGTCGACTCGGTAGACGTCGAGGAGGTCGTTCTGCACGGCGGCCAGACGGCTCAGCTGATCGAGGGCGGAGATGGCGCGATCGCGGTTGTCGGCGAGGACCACGGTGGTGTCCGCAAGGTTCACCAGGAGCGAATCGATGTCGCCCGAGCCGCCCGCCAGCGTGCCGATGGCATCGTCGAGCTGGTCGATGACGGTGGCGATGCGTCCCGATCGTTCGGCCAGCGTGGAGCTCACCGTGGCCAGGTCGGCGATGATCGAGCGCAGGTCGTCTCCACGACCACCGAAGGCGGCGGCGCCGGCGTTCACCAGCTGGGCGACGTCATCGTCGATCACCGCACCGAGCAGCGAGACGGCCTGCTCGGCAACGAACTCCAGCTCGGCGGTCTCGACGCCCGGCCCCAGATCGTCGCCGTCGGCGAGGAACGGACCCTCGCCGACCGGCCCGTTGGGACGGAGGTCGATGAACTTCTCGCCCAGCAGGCTGGTCTTGGCCACGAAGGCCGTCGTGTTCGTGGGGATGTCGACGTCGTCGCGGATGGTGAACGTCACCTTGGCCTTGAAGTCGTCGGTCAGCTCGATCTTCGTGATGCGGCCGATCCGCACGTCAGCCATCTGCACGGCATGCTGGGTCACCATGTCGCCGATGTCGTCGAAGGTGGCGGTCAGCGTGATCGACGCGCCGCCGGTGCAGGCGGCGGCCGCGACGCCGACCACCGCGGCCATGGCCACGGTGCGGATCCGTCGGATGGCGGGGCTCACGTGGCCACCCCCATCAGGCGATCGGCCAGGGCCTGCCAGAAGCCCCGGGCCGGGGAGCTCGGGGGGCCCGAGCGGGTGGCGGTGCCGGTGTCGAGCAGGTCGAAGAGGGCATCGATCGGGGTGGGGACAACCGCCGCTGCCGGCGTGAGCGAGGTGCGTTGGGCGGCGGCGGTCGGCTGGACCGTCACCGCGGTGGGATCCTCTGGTGGTGCCGCCGGTGACGGTCCAGGCTGAGCGGACGCGGGCGCTGGTCCACAGGCAACGTCGATGGGCAGGCAGATGACGTCGAACTCCAGCTCGCCGAGGAAGGGGTCGAGGAGCTGGCCGACCGTGGGCGAGGTTTGGTTGCGCAGGTCGGTGTAGCTCCCGTCCTCGTTGAACGCGGCGCGGAGACCGGTGGCGAATCCGGGGCCCGCGTCGAGCAGGTCGCCCACCGCGTCGAGGCTGGCGGTGGCGGACCGGAGGGTGCGGCCGAGGATGCGGAGATCGGTTTCGAGGTTGTCGCCGTGCTTGACCACGAGATCCAAGATGTCGCCCGATACGTCGCCGAGAGCTTCGACCAACCCGGCGATGCTGTCGCGCTCCTGGGCCAGGACGGCCACCGCTTCAGCAAAGGTCTCCATGACCTCGCCGAGCTGGGACTCGCGGGTGACGACGGTGGCGGTGAAGTCGTCGAACTGGTCGATGAGGCGGCCGAGCGTGTCGCTCTTGGAGGCCAGGGTCGATGCCAGCTGGGAGAGCTCGCCGATGGCGCTGTTCAGGGTCGGCCCCTGGCCGTCGACAGCAGAGGCGAGGTTGTCGATCAGCCGTGAGGTGGCATCGGGGTTGAGGGTGTCGAGGAACTCCTTGATCGCCTCGAGCGCTTCATCGGGCTCGACCGGGACGATGGTTCGGTCGAGGCCGATGACGTGGCCGTCGGCGGCCTGGGCTTGGCCCTCGGTCCAAGCCGGGAACAACTGGACGAACCGCTCACCGATGAGCGACAGCGGGACGATGGTTGCCTGCACGTCGGCGGGCAGCGGAACGTCGGCGGGGATGTCGATCTCGACCCGGACGCGATCGTCCTCGATGTCGATGCTGCGCACCGTGCCCGCCGGGAGGCCGAGCACCCGCACCGGAGAGGTGGGGAACAGGCTGATGGTGCGGTCGAAGTAGGCGGTGACCCGGTAGGTGTCGCCGCCGCCGAGGCCGATGACGCTGCACGAGGCGGAGATCAGGCCGGCGGCGAGGACCAGCCCAACACGGCGGAGGAGATTCCGGCGGCCGGTCATGACCCGTCCAGAAGGTCGCCGAAGATGGCGGGCAGGTCGGGGCCGACCGAGCGGATGTAGATGTCGGTGAACGGCCCCCGACCACCGGCGCGCGACAGGTTCATCACGCCGGGACCAAGACGGGCGAGCGTGGCATCGACCTCGGTCTGGTGGTCCTCCACCAGCAGCAGCGTCGGGTGAAGGGTGTCGAGCAGGGCATCGAGGAAGCTCTTGTGGGTGCCGACGATGCGGGCGAGCTCCCGTACGGCAACCTCGGTGTCACCGATGCCATCGGCTATGTCGGAGCGGCGATCGGAGACCAGCCGGAGGACGCCGCGACTGCGCTCCACCAGCTCGAGAAGCGTCTCGTCCTTCTCGGCCAGCAGGTCGGTGAGGGTGTCGGCCCGATCGAGCAGACTGCGGATCTCGTTGTCGCGTTCGTTGAGTGCTCCGGCGACCTCGTCCAGCCCCCCGATCAGCGAGGCAATCTCCTCGGCGTTGCCCTCGGTCACGTCGGCCAGGGACCCGATGAGGCTGTTGAGCTTCTTGTTGTCGGTATCTTGGATGGTTCGGCTGGCGGTGCTGATGAGGTCGAGGATCTCGAACGGCACCTTGGTGCGTTCGATGGGGATGACCCGCTCGTCGGCGGGAAGGTCGTGGAGAAAGGGCCCGGTCTCGGGGACATCACCTGTGAGCCGGATGAACTTGGTGCCGAGCAAGGTGGTGAGGGCGATCTCGGCTCGGGTGTCGGGCGGCATCTCGATGCCCTGGTCGACGACGAACTCGATGATGACGTTGCCATTCAGCCGGTCAGGTTCGATGTCGGTGATCCGCCCCACGGCGAGACCGGCGACGCGGACCTCGTCACCGTTCTTGGTCCCGGCCGCATCAGGGAACACCGCTCGGACTCGGTACGTGTCCTCGAACAGGTGGAGGATCCCGACGGCCAGAGCGAGCCCGACCGCCACAGCGATGACGCCGACACTGACCAGTCCGACGACGTAGGGGTTGAAGTCGCGAAAGCTGCGATCGAAGAAGCGCCTCACTTCGTCGCCCCGCGTCCCAAGCTGGTGCCGATCAGCGACTCGATGGTGGATGCCCCCCGCGCCGGGGGCGGAGCCCCGGCCGGTCCGACCCCATCGAGACCGGTGTCGTCGCAGGTGAGCTCGATGGCAGCCGGGCCGATCTGGCCGCACGGGATGATCTGGTTCAGCCAGGTGCCGTAGCGCCCGGCGTTGAAGAGCGATCGGGCAGTTTCGTCGAGGCCACCGAGGGCGATGTCGAGGTCGTCGAGATGGTCGGCCACGACACCCACGACCACCTCGAGGCTCTCGATGATGCCGTCGATGTGGTCGCGGTTGCCGCTGAGGAGCGCGGCAAGGTGGTCCGAGAAGTCACCCAGCTCAGTGATGGCATCGTCGAGCACATCGGTGTTGGTGTTGAAGGTGGTGGCGATGAGGACGAGGTTGTCGAGCATCGTTCGGATCTGGGCCTCGCGCGATGCGACGGTCCCGGCGAGCGTGTCGAGGTTCGCCACCAGCCGCCCGATGGCCACGTCGCGGTCTGCGAGAACGGTGGTGACGTCGGCGAGGTCGGCGATGACGCTGCGCAGGTCGCCCTCGTTGCCCGAGAGGGCACCGTCGACGGCGTCGAGGAAGGTGTTGACCCGCGCGGGGTCGATGGCGGCGATGATGGGCCCCAGGCGGTTGAACAGCTCACCGAGGTCGATGGGGCTCACCGTCTCGGCCACCACGTCTCCGTCCCCCAGGGTGGTGGGCGCCGCTTCGGCCGGCGGTTCGAGGTACACGTAGCGCTGGCCGAGGAGGTTGCGCCAGCGGATCGAAGCCGCTGAGTTCGAGGGGACCACGACGTCATCGTTGACCTCGAAGTTGACCTTGGCCCGACCCCGATCGACCTCGACGCCGGTGACTTTCCCCACCACCACGCCGGCGATCTTCACGCTGTCGTTGTCGACCAGCCCGGTGGCATCGTCGAAGGTGGCAGAGAGCTGGTACGTGCCTTGGAACAGGCGGATGTTGCCGATGGTGAACGCCAGCCACAGGGTGGCGGCCAGGCACAGGACGAGGAACAGCGACAGCTTGATCGATGTGGTCACGAGCTCGGCGCGCTGGCTCATGACCCGACGCCCGGAAGTGGCGGCAGCACCGAGGTGAGCACTTCGACGATGGCCGCGGCTCCATCGGCCAGCCCCGGGACCGGCAACGGGGTGGCACCATCAGGCGGAGACGCCGATCCCGTACCGCTGGTCCCCGCCGGTGCCAGTGACTCAGCGGTGATCCCCGCGAACTTCACAGCGGCCAGGAGCGTTCCGTCCCCGGCGGGGATGCGCATGGCCTCCGACAGGGTCTGGACGAACTGGCGCAGACCGGTGACGGTCGGCCCGACGTCGTCGAGGTTGGCCTCGAGCACGTCGAACGCCTTGCCGCCGAGCACCACGTTCCTCTCCAGGAACGACGTGTTGTTCTCCAACACGTCGGCCACGTCGGCGGACAGCCGGGCGGCTTGGTCGAGGACCGCGGACAACTCGGAGCCTCGTGCGTTGAGCGACGGCAGGACGGCATTGAGGTCCCGGGCGCCGGCCACGATGTCGTCGGCGGCGTCGGCCAGGCTCGTCGACAGCGCGGCGAAGTCGTCGAGGAACCGGCGGGTGTCGGCGTCGTGGCGCGCCGACACGTCGATCACGTCGGCGAAGTTCTCGATGGTGCGGTTCACCTGCTCGCCGGTACCGCGACTGCCCTCGGCCAGCGTGTGCAGAACCGTCATCAGCTCGACGGGATCGATGGCCTCGAGCAACGGGAAGGCGTCGTCGAAGATTCGCTGGAGCTCGATCCCGCCGATGGTGTCGACGATCTCGTCACCGTCGTCGAGGAAGGGCCCCGCCCCCTCAGCGTCACCGGGTACCAGGTCGACGAACTTCTCGCCGAACAGCGTCTTGGGGCGCACCACCGCCTGAGTGGTGACAGGCACCTCACGGCCATCCTGCATGCGCAGCCGGACCAGCGCCCGACCGTCCTCGAGGCGGACGCCGTCGACGTGGCCGACGTTCACGCCCCGGATCTTCACGTCGGAACCGGACTGGAGTCCCTGGCCGGCGTTGGAGAACGAGGCCATGAGGTCGTAGCCAGCATCGAACGCCCCGTGCGACCACATGACGCCAAGGGTGATCATCGACAGTGAGAGCACGGTGGCGACCAGGCCGGTGAGGATGTCGCGCCGGCGTTCGGTGAGATGGCGCATGGCTGTCATCCGGTGAGGCTCACGGTGTTGCCGCCGCCCCAGAAGATGAGTGACAGGACCAGGTTGAGCACCACCACGGCGATGATCGACAGCCGGATGGCACGCCCCACCGCCACACCGACGCCGGCTGGGCCGCCCGAGGCGTAGAACCCGTAGTAGCAGTGGATGAGGGCGACGACCACGGCGAAGATCACGGCCTTGATGAGGCTGTAGATGACGTCGATGAACGGCAGGTAGAGGCGGAAGTAGTACTCGTAGACGCCTTCGGAGAGGCCGAAGAAGAGCGTGGTCACCAGCTTGGTGGCGTAGAAGCTGGCGAACAGCGAGATGAGGTAGAGCGGGATGATGGCCAGCACGGCGGCCACCACCCGGGTGCTCACCAGATAGGTGAACGCCGGTACCGACATGACGTCGAGGGCGTCGATCTCGTCGGAGATGCGCATGGCCCCCAGCTCGGCTGTGAACCCCGCCCCAACCTGGGCGGCGAACGCCACCCCGGCGATGAGGGGCGTGACCTCACGGGTGTTGGCGAAGCTGCCTACGAGGCCGGTGAAGGCCTCGGCGCCGATCTGCTCGAGGCCCTTGAACCCCTGGAGGCCCACCTCGGTGCCGGTGAAGAACGACATCGAGAAGATGACGAACACCATCCCGCCGCCGACGATGAGGGCACCGGCGCCGATCGTGATGTCGGACACGAGGCTGAAGATGACCGACCGGTAGCGCCAGACGGACCCGAAGCGCAGGATCGTCTCGCCGAGGATGCGGAAGTAGAAGCCGAGCTGGCGGCCGACTTCCGCGAAGGCGTCACCGAAGGCGCCGGCAGGACGCTTGAGGATCTCGGTGGGAGCAGCCATCGGTCAGAACTTCTGAGGGACGAGGGCGAAGAACAGGGTGGTCATGACGAAGTTGGCGAAGAAGATGAGGATGAAGGTGATCACGACGGCCTGGTTCACGGCGTCGCCGACGCCCTTTGGCCCGCCCTTGGCGTAGAGGCCCTTGTAACAGGCGACCATCGCCGCGATGAACCCGAACACCCAGGCCTTGGCCAGCGACGAGTAGAGGTCGGGTAGGTGCACGAGAGACGTGAAGCCCTGGAAGTAGGCGCCCGGAGTGACCCCCTGCACGATGACGTTGAAGAAGTAGCCGCCGGCGATGCCAGCTACCGACACCAGCGACACCAGGAAGATGCCGATGGTGGATGCAGCCCAGAGGCGTGGGGTGACCAGACGGTGCACGGGGTTGACGGCCATGACCTCCATGGCCGCGATCTCGTCTCTGATCTTCCGGGCGCCGATGTCGGCCGTCATGGCCGAGCCGCCGGCCCCGGCGATGAGCAGGGCGGCCGCGACGGGCGCCGCCTCGCGAACGATGGCCAGCACCATGGCAGCCCCTGTCGTGCTCTCGGCGCCGAGCTGACGGCTGAACGTGCCCACGTGCAGCGCGATCACCGCACCGAAGGGGATGGAGATGAGCACCACCGGCAAGCTGGTGACCTTGGCGATGAACCAGCACTGTGTGAGGTACTCACGCCACCATTCGGTGACCTTCCACGATCGCCGGAGGCCTTCCAGGCTGATGGCGAAGAGGTTGCCGGTCTCGCGAACGAGGAAGAGGACCTTGTCCATCGCTGCGGCGAGCCCTCAGACCTTCATGATCTCTCGGGGGTCGTCGCCGATGCGGGCGACCTCGCGGGCGACCAGCTCGCGCTCGATGTCACTCTCCTCGGTGGCGAGCTCGTCCATGCCGATGGGTCCGGCAGCCCGCCCGGCCAGGAACTGACGGATGATGGGGTTGTCGCTGTCGACCATCTCGGCCTTGGGACCGAAGCGAACCAGACCCGAACGGAACAGCACACCGATGTAGGAGGCGGTGCGCATCATGGACGGGATGTTGTGGGTGATGATGAAGAACGTCTGACCGGTCTCTTCCTGGAGCTTGGTGGTGAGCTCGTCGAGGTAGGAGACGCGGACGGGGTCGAGACCGGAGTCGGGCTCGTCGAAGAGGATGATGGCGGGCTCCATCACCAGCGCCCGGGCCAACCCGGCCCGCTTGCGCATGCCGCCGGAGATCTCCCCCGGATACTTCTTGAGATGGTCCATGAGGCCCACCATGTCGCACTTCTCGTGAACCTTGTCGCGGATGTCGCTCTCCGACTTCTTGGTGTGCTCTCGGAGCGGAAAGGCGATGTTGTCGAACAGGTTCATCGAGCCGAACAGCGCACCGTCCTGGAACAGCACCCCGAACTTGCGACGGACCCGGTAGAGGTCGCGCTCGCCCATCCCGACGATCTGTTCACCGTCGACCCAGATCTCGCCTTCCTCGGGGGTCAGCAAGCCGATGATGTTCTTCAGCAGTACCGACTTGCCGGTGCCCGAGGGGCCGAGGATGGCGCTGATCTCACCTTTGGGCAGGTCGAAGCTGATGCCCTCGAGGACGGTGTGGTTGCCGAAGCGCTTGGTCAGGTTCCGGATCGAGATGATCGGTTCCGCTGCGTTGCCACTCCCTGCCACCTGGTGCTCCCCTCTCGCCGTCACCCCAGGACCGAGGCACCATAACTGAGGCGTTTGGTGCGGCGACAGTCATGTCGCTCATCGGTGGACGTTCGACGCGACGGGGGGCGAGTCCTGCCGTTGTGCTCAGCGCCACCCGTAGCGATCGCGGAAGGCGAGGACGCCCGCCACGTAGGTGCGGGTGCCCGTGTAGACGCCGTGCTTCCGCACCGCGGCCATTCCCTGGTAGTAGCCGGCCAGGGCCAGCGAGTGGTCGCCGCCGGCCTGGTCGAGCAGCCAACGCAGGTAGCGGGCCGACATGCGGATGTTGTCGTCGACGTCGTTGACGTCGAGGGAGCGATCCCGAATGAGGATGTCGCGAACGAAGTCGACGGTGGCCGGCATCAGCTGGCCGACACCGCGGGCTCCGGTGTGGGACACCACGGTCTGCTGCCAACCGGACTCGAGCCAGGTCATGGCTTTGAGCAGGTCGTGGGGCACACCGTACTCGGCGGCCCAGCGGTCGAAGACGGCGATGAGCTTCAGCCGGTCCGGATTGGCACCCAGCCGGGCGGGAACGGCACCGGGCGCCGGAGCGGTGGGTACGACGCCGGGGATCTCCAGCTTCTGGCCGATCCGGATGAGGTGGAGGTCACGGAGGGCGTTGTGGCCGGCGATGGCGGCCGCGGTCACGCCGTAGCGCTTCCCGATCGTGCTGAGCGTCTCACCGGACTGCACGGTGTGGGTGAGGGTCGGGGGCGGAGCCGGAGTGCTGGGAGCGGCGCCGGCGCCCGAAGACGCGGCGGGAACGGTGATCGTGGTGCCGGCGATGATGCGGTGCGGGTCGGTGATCCCGTTGAGCCGGCTGAGCTCACCCACAGTGGTGCGGTAGGCGGCTGCGATGGCTCCGAGCGACTCGCCGCGGCGGATCGTGTGGTTGCCCACTGCAGGCGCGGGGTTCGGCTCAGGTTCCGGCGCCCGAGCGCCGGCGCCGCTCGGAGCCGAGGAGCCGGGAATGGTGAGGGAGGTGCCGGCGCGGACGTGGTGGATGTTGGTGATGCCGTTGGCCTCGGCCAAGCTCCGCACCGTGATGCCGCTACGGCGGGCGATGACGCTGAGCGTCTCGCCCGACCGCACCCTGTGGCTGGCGGCCCGCGCTTCTGCCGCGGCCGGCGGCGGCGCGCCACTGGAGGCGGCGGCAGGGCCGGGAACCACCAGCACCTGGCCGGCCCGGATCCGGTGGATGTTGGTGATGGCATTGGCCTCGGCCAAGCTCCGCACGGTGACACCATGGCGGCGGGCGATGGCGCTCAGCGTCTCGCCGCGTCGAACGGTGATCGTGTCGGTTGCCAGTGGGGCTGCGATCGCCAGCGAGACGATTGCAGCGATGGCGCGCATGACGCGCATGGGTGCCTCCTGCGAGACACCTACTCCGCCCGCCTCCGATGCTGAGGAACCATCGGTCCCCCAACAACGAAGTTGAGGTTACCCGGTCGGTGCGCCGTTGTCGTGTGCCGCCCCCGAAGACCGGCGCCGGGCTTCAGCCCGCCGCTCCGATTCGAGCCGTTGGAGGTCATAGGTTCCGTGATCGACGTGGCTCATCGCCGCGGCGATGGCACGATGACCCGCCTCCTCGGCGATGAGCCGGTGCATCTCCTGGCACACCCGGCGATAGGCGGGGTGACCTTGGGGGGTGGTGCGCAGCTCGAGCATGTGCATGGCGGCGCGGGCGTTGAGCTGCATCACGTACCGCACCCGGTAGGCCAGAGACACCGCGTAGGGGGCGCGGTCGTCGAAGCCGGCGGCGAGAAGGTCGTCGTAGAGGTTGGCTGATCGATCCATGGCCTCCTCGAACCTTCCCGTCAGTCCGGCGTCAGAGACCGCGGCGGGCATGACGTAGCCATGGCGCACCGACAGCGGTTGCCACTCGATGGTGAGCATCCGGTGGCGTTGGAGGTCGCGAAAGGCGCCGTAGTCGGACAGCACGTCGAACCGGTAGGACGCTCGTTCGAACGCCCGACCCGGCTTGTGCCGGCGGTTGGTTCGGCGCCCGACGTAGGAGTCGATGAGCTCGCGCCGTTCGGCCGCCGAGAGCTGACGGACCCGGCGATCGATCTCGAGCTCGGGCAGGTTCGACATCGAGTAGGCGATGGCGGCCGCCACCTTCACCTCGGCATCGGGGTCGAAGTCGACGAGGGTGACGGTGGCGTCGTCGCTGGGGCCGCCTTCAGCGGTGCCGATGAGACGCTCGACGGCGGTGGCGGTGGCGGTGGCGGTGTCAGATATGTAGTCGGACCACGCTCCCCCACGGTCGGGCAGGTCCACACGCCGGAGGAAGGACGGGATCACCTTGCGCAGCTCGACGAGCATCAGGTCGGCATAGGTCCGCGCTTCGGGCAAAGGGTGCGAGCGCATCCGCAGCAGGAGCGACTCGTAGGCTTGGCCGCTGCCGTAGATCCCCACGTTGGAGAGGCTGGCGGCAGGGAGGATGCCCCGCAGGCTGTCGAGCGCCTTGGCCCTGATCGTCTGGCGGTAGACGAAGTCGGAGTCGTCGGGATCCTTGGGATGGGCGTCGCGGAAGTGCTCCTGCATGAGTGGGCCCAGCTCGGCGTAGATGTCGAAGATGCGGTCCAGGTCGCCGACGTAGCGGGCCCCGAGCGGTGAGACGAGAATCTCGGGATCGCGGTAGTAGCGATAGCGGCCGCCGAGGCGGGCGTCGTACTCGATGTAGCGCGTCGACTGCTCGAGGTAAGCCATGAGGCGTCCCCACTCGAGGATCTTGGTCAAGACGTTCGAGGCCTGCTCGCACGCCAGGTGCACTCCCCCGAGCTGGGCAACGGAGTCGTCGCCGTACTCGAAGAACACTCGCTGGTACAGCTCCTCAGCCCGCTCCAGACCCACGGTGGCGTCGATGGTGGTGTCGCCGGAGATGTCGAGCTCCCCGACGAACTCGTCGAGGAACAGCCGGCGCAGGCTCTTGGGCGACCGGCTGTAGCGGGCGAACAGCGCCCCCTTCACCACCTCGGGCAGGTTGGTCAGGGCGAAGACGGGCTGGTCGAGGTTCGTGAAATACCGCCGGAGGACGTCGGCTTCGTCCGGAGAGAAGTCTTCAGCGACGTAGACGGACACCGGCGGGAGACTACGACCCGGGCGGCCCGTCCGTGGGGACCACACCAGGTGGCAGATCTGCCTGTTTCCGCGCGAATTCGGCGGCGGCCGCCTGGCGAAGATCCGGTCGTGTCCAGAAGTCGATGGCGGTCATGGCCAGTGCCTTGGCCCCGTCGACGACGGCTCGGTCACCTTCGGGCGAGGCGGCGTAGTGGGCGAACTCGGCCGAGTGGATCGAGATGTCGGGCGGGGCCACCCCGATCATGGGATGGATCGACGGCATCATTCGGCTGAGATCGCCCATGTCGGTGCTGGCCGACACCGTGGTCCCGTCGAGCACCTGGCGCCCGGTGGCGCTGGCGTTGGCCATCCACGCCTCGACCAGCGGGCGGCTGTGCCACATGTCCGAGAAAGGTAGGCCGGGGACATCCCAACCCATGGTGCAACCGGTGGCGGCGGCGCCCGCCTCGAGGGCGGCGAGCACCCGCTCCTGAAGCTCATCGCGCTTGGGGGCGGTGGCGGCGCGGACGTACCAGAGCATCTCAGTGTGGTCAGGGACGATGTTGGGTTGGTCGCCACCCTTGGTGAAGATGCCGTGGATCCGCTCCCGGGGGCCGATGTGCTGGCGGAGGGCGGCCACCCCCATGTAGCCCAGCACCGCGGCGTCAAGGGCGTTCCGGCCCTTCTGGGGAGCCGCGGCGGCGTGGGCGGCACGCCCGCGGTAATCCACCTTGATCTGGGCGGTGGCGATGACGTCCATAGTGGCCAGATCGGCTCCGGCGGGGTGCACCATCATCGCCGCATCGCACCCGTCGAACACCCCGGCCCGAGCGAGCAGGATCTTGCCGCCGCCTCCCTCCTCGGCTGGGGTGCCCACGATCCGCACCCGGCCTCGGGCGTCGTCGGCGACCGCGGCGGCAGCGATGCCGGCACCCAGGCCGGCGGTGGCGATGATGTTGTGGCCGCAGGCGTGGCCTATCTCGGGGAGGGCGTCGTACTCGCAGCAGATGGCAACGGTGGTGGCGTCACCGGCACCCGCCTCGGCCGTGAATGCGGTGTCGAGCCCGCCGGCGTGGCGGAGCGGAACGAGACCGGCAGCGTCGAGGAGGTCGCAGCAGGCGTCGTGGGCGTGACGCTCCTCGAAGCACAGCTCGGGGTGGGCATGGATGTCGTGCGACAGCTCGATGAGGCGGTCGGCCCACTCCTCGACGATCTCGCAGGCCCGCGCCTTGAGGTCGTCGAGCCCCCACGTCTTCACACCACCCGACGGTAGTGGTTCCAACCGGATGACGTTCGGCTCAGACGACGACGGTGAGGGCGGCGGGGTCGAGGCGGATGCTGACGTCGCGACACGAGCCGGCCCGGACGCCATCCAGCCAGATCCCGACCGGTCGGTCGAAGTGCCACTGGACGGCCTTGGTGCGGGTGACACCGATGGCGGGGTGGGGCAGATGTGAGCCTGTCGGAAGCCGGGATCGGACCTTCAGCCGGTCACCAAGGGGCACGCTGGCGTCGAGGACGTCGAGGCGGCCGTCGCCGGGATGGGCGCGGGGGGCGACATCCCAGTGGCCGAGCCACTCGGAGTTCATTGCCAGGCGGACACGCCCCCACCACCATGGCCGTCGGGCCACCGCGTGAGCGACGAAGTGGCGCAGCCGACCGTCGAGGAGCGCTTGGCCAACGTCTATGTCGGCGACGTGCGCCGGCCCGTCGCGGAGGCGCCCCTCATCGTTGAGCCCGCCGAGCGTTCGCCACAGGTCGCCCCCGAGCAGTCCCACGACGGGCGGAGTGCCGCCCCGCTGCCGGCAGTCGTCGAGGAGCGCACCGATCTCGGCGTCGGAGCGGACGACGATGCCGCCGGAGGGAAGCGTGCCAGGTTCACCCCACTCTTCGCCGGGCCGTACGGGCATGGGGGGACGCCTCTCAGGCCCGTGCCGCGAGCTCGACGACGCCGCGGTCGAGTCGGCTGATGGCCTCCCGGGCCGTCGCCGCCGTGGCCGCGTCGGACGACACGTCGGCGATCTGGCCCAGCAGGTCGATGACCAGGCGCAGGGCCCGCACGAAGTCACCACCGGCGAGCTCCTCGTCGTGGAGCAGCGACGGCAGGTCGACCCCGCTGGCCCAGCCATGGACGGCCCCGAACAGGGAGGCGTCGATCTCGCGGGTGGGTTCGAGCTCCGCGGTCGCCTCGGTCAGACGGAGCTGGTGGGCGAGATGGCCGATCTGGTCGACCCGGTCGCGGGCATCGACAGTGGGAAACCACGGCGGGGGCGGGTCGCCGGGCCCGCGGGACTCGTGGGTGAACACGCTCGTCAATCCGGCCAGGGTCGGGGCATCGAGGCCGTGGAAGAGACCGCTGCGGAGCGCCTCGGCCACCAGGAGATCACACTCGTGGTAGATGCGTGAGAGGCGTTCGCCAGCGGCGGAGAGGTGCCAACCGCTGACCATCCCCCACGCCTCGAGGATGTCGAGCCGGCGTTCGAACTCGTTGGCCAGCGCGCTGGTGCTGTGCCCGACCTGCGATTCGAGACGGCTGATCTCCTTGTCGAGCCGGCGCACCTCGGCCAGGGCGCGCAGATGGCGATCCAGCTCGGGGCATGCCTCCACTCCAGCCGGCTCGTCGCCAGGACCGCCGAGTCGGTTCCTCTCGCTCGTGTCGCCGTGATCTCGGGGTGGGAGGCCACGCAGCGCCTTGGCGACAGCGCGCTGGAACTGCGTCGACGTCGGCCGGTACGGCGTCGGTAGATCGACCTGACCACGAAGGGTCGGCGGTCCAGCGAAGTCGTCGTCGTGCAGCTGGCGTCGCCGCCCGTTGCGACCCACACAGGTCACGCGCACGGTGCCGTTTCGCCGTTCGCTGACCGCGATGACGACGACCGGACGGCCGCCGGAGGAACCGGGAAGGTCGATGACGGCACCAGGGCGAAGCGAGGCGAGGGCCGATCGCCCCTCGGCGCTCGCAGCCGCGCTCGCAGTGCGACGAGCCGCGGCGTAGGTGGCGACGTCGCCCCGATCGCATCGGGCATTGGCAGCGGCGTCTTCGCGGCGGGCTCGGGCGTGGACCAGACGGGTCTCGGTTGCGACGACGGACTGGTCCGACTGGTACTGGGCGAACGATCGGTTGAGCACCTCGGCCGCCTCGTGGGGGGTGTGACGTCGTATGAGGTTCACGCTCATGTTGTAGGTGGGTCGAAATGCGGACGTGAGCGGGAACCGCTGGGACGACGCCAGGCGGGCGAGGTGCTCGGCCCGGGTCCACGGGGACCAGCACAGGACGGCATCGCCCTCCTCGTCGAGGCCCCGTCGCCCGGCCCGTCCGGTGAGCTGGGTCACCTCCGACGGTGTGAGCTGGCGACGGGCCTCGCCACCGAGCTTGGTGAGCCGCTCGATGACGACGGTGCGGGCCGGCATGTTGATGCCCAGGGCGAGCGTCTCGGTGGCGAACACCACGCTGAGCAGCCCGGCGGTGAAGCAGACCTCGACGATCTCCTTGAACGGCGGGATCATCCCGGCGTGATGGGCGGCCACCCCGGCTTCGAGCGCCTTGCGAAAGCGGGGAAGACCGAGGGCGGCCAAGTCGTCGTCGTCGAGGTCGGCGAGACGCTCGTCGAGGATCTGCGCGATCCGGGCTCGCTGCTCCTCGTCGGTGAACCGCATCCCGGCATCGGCGACCAGGTCGGCAGCCTCATCGCACCCGATGCGACTGAAGATGAAGTAGATGGCCGGGAGCAGGTCGGCGCCGGCGAGCTCCGCGACCATCTCGAGCCGACGCGGCGGTGCGATCCGGAGCCGCGGCGTGCGCCGCCCACCGCGACTCGGCCCGCCACCCCGGACCGAGCCCTCGCCGGCCGTCGCCTCCAGGCGCAGCGCGTCGGGGTGAGCCCGCCGCCCGTCGAGCAGCGGGACGATGCGGGCTCGATGGGCGACCCGATCGCCCGCCCCCATGAGAACCCGGAGCGGAACCGGTCGGTGGGTCGTGGTGACCACGTCGGTGGCGCCCCGCACCGTTCGGATCCATCCCGCCAGCTCATCGACGTTGGTAACGGTCGCCGACAGAGCAACCAACCCGACATGGGCCGGAAGGTGGATGACGATCTCCTCCCACACCGGGCCCCGATAGGGGTCTTGCAGGAAGTGGATCTCGTCGAGGACGACCCATGACAACCCGTCGAGGAGGTCGGACCCGGCGTAGAGCATGTTGCGCAGCACCTCGGTGGTCATCACCACGACAGGCGCGTCCGAGTTGCGGACGGTGTCGCCGGTGAGGAGTCCCACCTGCTCGGCGCGGTGGATGCGGCCGAGGTCGCGGTACTTCTGGTTCGAGAGCGCCTTGATGGGCGCCGTGTAGAACGCCTTGCCGCCGTTGGCCAGAGCGGTGGCGACCGCGTACTCGGCCACCAGCGTCTTGCCGGCACCGGTGGGGGCGGCCACCAAGACGCTGCTCCCGCCGTCGATGGCGTCGAAGGCATCGCGTTGGAAGGGGTCGGGTTGGAAGCCCAGCCCTGCCTCGAAGCCGGCGCGGTGGGCTGAGGTCACGACTTCTTGAGGAACCGGCCGATGATGATCGATACCTCGTAGAAGATGTACATGGGACCGGAGAGGGCGAGCAGTGTGAACGGGTCGCCGCTGGGGGTGATGATCGCGGCTGCGACGACGATCATGATGATCGCCGGCCGGCGCCAGTCGCGGAGCTTCTGGGTGGGGAGCACTCCGGCCAGCTGGAGGAAGATCAGCACGATCGGGAACTCGAACCCGATGCCGAACGCCAGCATCATGAAGGTGATGAGGCTGAGGTAGTTGCCCGGCGAGTAGAGGGGGGTGATGTCCTCACCGCCGATGCGAGCCAGGAAGTCGAGGGCGCGCGGGAACGACCACAGCGCGAACGCGGCGCCCATGACGAACAGCACTACCGACGACAGGACGAACGGCACGGCGAAGCGCTTCTCGTTGGGATTCAATCCGGGCGTGATGAAGCGCCACACCTGCCACAGCACGATAGGCAGCGCGATGACCAGACCGCCGTAACCAGCGATCTGCATCCGCACCCGGAAACCCTCGAGCGGATCGGTGACGATGAGCCTGCCGTCGCACTGGCCGGGTTGCAGGGCAGCCGTCGCATCCCGGCAGATCTCGCGGTAGGGGCTGACCAGGATGTCGATGATCTGGGGGTAGAGGACGAAGGCGACCACGGCACCGGCGGCGATGGCGAGCACGGACTTGATGATGCGATCACGGAGCTCGGCGAGGTGTTCGAAGATGCCCATCTCGCCCGCCGGGGAGGCGGCTTCGGTCATGTGTCGCCGTTCTCGTCGCTCTCGACGCTCTCGACGCGGGACTGACCGGCGGGTTGGTCGGTGCCGGGGTCGGCGAGGACCTCGGGTACCTCTGCCGCGGCGTCAGCCCGGGCACCTGGCGCGTCGGCGAGGGGCGGACGTGAGGCGGGAACCGAGGTCTCGGTCGCCCGCAAGGCATCGCGCATCTCGGTTTGGAAGCCGTTGGCCATGCGCCGGAGCTCGGTGACCACGCGCCCGACCTGGCGGGCGGCCTCGGGGAGCTTCTGGGGGCCGAGCACGATCAACCCCAGCGTGAGGATGACCATCAGCTCGACGGCGCTGACGTTGAACACGCCGAGAGTCTAGGAGCGGCGGGTCTTGCTGGCGCCGTCGGCCAGGTTCAGCGCCGGCGGAGCAATCCGGCCCGGCGATGAACCAGCTCGGCGTCATTGAGCACCTGTGCGACAGCGGGCTGGAGCTGGCCGAAGCGGGCAACGGTCGAGCTCAACCGGTCGATCTCAGCGGACATCTCACGGACGGAGGTCACCGCCACCCAACCGCCCATCGCCACGACGACGACGGGAAGGGCCCAAAGGATCGACACGAGGTCGAACCTACCCGAGACCCGATGAGGCCAGGCGGTCGACGAAGTCGTCGGCGTCGAGCAGGCTGTGGAAGTCGAGCAGGTCGTCGTGGGTGAGGGCAGGACCGGCATGCCGCTCGGAGAGCTCGGCCGGCAGATCCCATGACACCATGTTCACCCCGGAGCTGACGAGCAGGTCGACGATGCGGGGGGCGGCGTCCTTGGCCACGGCCAGCAGGCACGTGGGGCACCGGAACGTGTAGGAGCCCTGGTTGTCGTCGGAGCAGACACGCACGGTGACGTCGCGGGTTGTGAGCTCGATGTCTCCGCAGTCTGGGCAGCTCGCTCGAATCGTGGCCATTGCAGGTCGTTCCCTCCGGTGTCGGTCACAGTTGGTATCGGGCCACCCTGGATCGGCCTTGAGGTCGGATTGCCCAACGGTCGCGAATGAGTCGCTGGGACTAGTCATGGACGCTCGTAGCTGCTCGTGTCGTTGGAAGCTGGGAGCGAGATCCGGTGGTGATTCAAGCGAGGAGGGGTGCCGTGCCGATGAAGGAGTGATGGCTGTTCACGACGATCGCTTGCAACGCGTCGTCCGGGGCCTGACGACCGGAGTGGATCCGGGCCGCCTGCTCAACGAGGTGCTGGCCGGGGCGCTCAGCGCGGCCAGGGCTCAGCAGGGACTGCTGATGGGCCTGGTCGACGGCACCCCTGCTCCCCTGGCGACCTCTGGCACCACCACACCCGTCCTGCTCGACGCCGCCGAGGCTGCCATCGAAGCCGGTCGCCTCTCTCGCAAGACGTCACCGACGGGTGCCGGTGCGGCCGCCGCCGAGCCCATCCGGGTTGGCGACCGGGTGGTCGGTGCCCTGGCCGTGAGCGGCGAAGCGTTCTCGATCGACCTGACGGCGCTGCCGCTGTATGGCTCCCTCGCCGCCCTCGTGCTCACCCGGAGGCCGAACGCACCGACGGCTGACCCCTCCGACGTGCTCGACGCACTGGCCACGCTCTACGGCGAGCCGAATGAGGCATCGGCGATGGTCCACCTGTTCGACGCCGCCGAGCGGTTGTTCAACACGACCGGTGGCTTCTGCGCGTTGTTCGACGGAGACACCATCCGCATCGCCCACCACCGCAACCTCGATCGGGAGCGGCTGCGCGACGCCGCCCGCCATCCCGAGTTCCCCGACTTCCTGGAGTCCCCGGGGATCCGTGTCGACGACCCGACCAACGCCGTCGTCGCCCGCCTCTCTGACGGCCTCGAGACGGCGGTGGGGCTCCCGCTCCGGGTAGCCGGTCGGCGCCTCGGCCATCTCGTCCTGCTGGTTGGTGAGGCGCCGGAGGCCCCCACCCGGGCCCTGCTGGCTGGCTTCGCCCGCCACGGTGCGCTGGCCCTGCGGTCGGCGGAGATGTTCCGCTCGGTCGGCGACGCCGAAGAGCAGCTGGCTGCCGTGGTGCACTCGCTGCCCGAGCCGGTGATCGTTGCCGATGAGGACGGACGATTCGCGCTGATCAACGGCTCCGCCGGCGCCGTGTTCCAGCTCAATGAGATGTTCGAGGTGGGCCAAGCGGTCGATGGGCGACTCGGTAGCGGAGAGCTCGAGACGATGCTGGTCGAGGGTCGCGAGGGCGAGACCGAGGTGACGCTCGGCAACGATCCGCCGGTCGTCCACCGGGCGACCGTACGCAGGGTCATGGCCCCTGGAGGGCGTCGGCTCGGGCGTGTGCTGGTCCTTCAGGACATCACCCGCACGCGTGAGACGGAGCAGATGCAGGCTGACTTCGTGGCCGTGATCGGCCACGAGCTGCGCACACCGATCACGATCATGAAGTCGTCGGTGGCTTCTCTGAGCCGCAAGGCTGATCCCGAGGACACGTCATCGGCGCGAATCATCGAGACCCTCGACCGGGGTGTCGATCGCCTCGAACGACTCATCGGGGACCTCCTGCTCGTCTCCGCCGTCGACTCCAGCTCGGGCAGGAACATGCAACGGGAACCTGTCGATGTCGGCGGCTTGGTCGATCCTCACGCCGGCGACCGGGTCGTCGTCCGCCGACCTCGTCGCATCGACCCGATTCCCGCCGATCGACACAAGCTCGAACAGGTGATGACCCATCTGGTTGACAACGCCCTGAAGTTCAGCGAGTCGCAGGTCACGATCGAGGTGGATGACCGCGACGCCGAGCTGGTCATCACCGTTGCCGACGAGGGCGAGGGGATCTACAGCGGGGACATCCCCCTGCTCTTCGAGCGGTTCCGCCAGCTGGACGGCTCCGCCACGCGCTCGCAGGGCGGCACCGGCGTCGGCCTGTTCATCTGCCGCCGGCTCGTTGAAGCCCATGGCGGACGAATCTGGTGCGAGAGCCGGCTCGAGGCCGGCAGTCGCTTCAGCTTCTCGATCCCCCGCAGCACCAGCTCCGTCGCCATGCTCGGCCCTGACCGAGTGGAGATCCGCGTCGACTGACGGCTCGTGTCCATGAGCACCGAGCGGACAGACTCGAACCATGGAGCCTGTCCGCGTCCCTCCCCTGCGGCGCCCGCCGATCGGGTTCGCTCATCGCGGGGCGCGGGCTCACGCCCGGGAGAACACCCTGGAGGCCTTCTCTCTGGCACTGCGCCTGGGGGCAACGGGCCTCGAGTCCGACGTCTGGCTCACATCTGATGGCGTCCCGGTGCTCGACCACGACGGCTTCGTGCGGGTTCGGCTGCGCCGCCGAAGGATCGGGGACCTGACCGTCGGTCAGCTCCCCGACCACATTCCCACCCTGGCCGCTCTCTTCGACGAGGTGGGCGCCGACGTAGACCTCTCGCTGGACGTGAAGGATCCGGCCGCCGCCGCGCCCACGGTGGCGGCCGCCGGCGAGGCCGGGACGGCAGCGCTCGGTCATCTGTGGCTGTGTCATCCCGACTGGCGGGTGGTGGCCGGCTGGCGCCGCCTCTCGCCTGACGTCCGCTTGGTGGACTCCACCCGGCTTCGACGGATCAAGGAGGGCCCCGAGCGCCGTGCCTCGACGCTGTCGGACCTCGGGGTCGATGCCATGAACCTGCACTGGACGGACTGGTCCGCAGGGCTGGTGACCCTGCTGCACCGGTTCAAGCGCTACGCCTTCGCATGGGACGTGCAGTTCGACCACCACCTGGACGCCGCCCTGGAGATGGGGCTCGATGCGGTCTACAGCGACCACAGTGACCGGCTGGCGGCGGCGCTGGCTAGAGGAAGGTGAAGTCGGTGACTGGCCACACCCGTACGAAGGCGCGACCGATCACCAGCCCCTCGCTGATGGGGCCGAACGTCCTGCTGTCGCGGGAGTCACCGCGGTTGTCGCCCATCACGAAGACGAAGCCGTCGGGAATGGTCTGCGGTTGGAGGTTGAGGGTGCGCGTCCTGTCGGGGAGGTAGGGCTCCTCGAGGATCCGCCCGTCGATCACGACGCGGCCCTCGTTGGTCTCGATCTGCTCCCCAGGTAGGCCGATGACCCGCTTGATGAGATCGTGGATCTCAGGGTCGCTTCCGGAGTCGGGTGGACGTTCGAACACCACGAGATCCCCGCGATTGATGTCATGGAGCTCGTAGGACAGCTTGTTCACCAGAACCCGGTCTCCGACCTCGAGAGTCGGCAGCATGGATCCTGACGGAATGAAGAAGGCCTGGAAGAGCCAGGTCTTGATGATCAGAGCAGCCAGGAAGGCGCCCACGATGATCGCCCCCCACTCGATGGCCGTCCGGACCGGATGCCCCTCCTCCTCGACCTCCTCGCTGAGGTAGTCGTCCTCGTCGACGGTCCGATCGCCGGCGTCACCGAACGGCCCGGCGGCCGCAGCCTCCAGATCGGCGACGCGCTCGGGTGCGTCGAACTCGTCGCCATCGGTCATCGGCGGCGACGGTAGTTCAGAGCGAGGCGATGAGGCGTTCAACCCGCTCGTCATGGGACTTGAACGGGTCCTTGCACAATACGGTCCGCTGGGTCTGATCGTTCAGCTTGAGGTGCACCCAGTCGACGGTGAAGTCGCGTTTGCGCTCCTTGGCCGTGCGGATGAACTCACCCCGCAGACGGGCTCTCGTGGTCTGCGGCGGAGTGCTCATCGCCGTCTTGATGTCTTCGTCGTCGCACGTTCGCTCAACCAGCCCGCGTGCCTGGAGCCGGTGGAACAAACCCCGCCGCTCGTCCACATCGTGGTACTGGAGGTCGATGAGGGCGATCTTGGGATGACCGAGCCCGTAGCCGTGCTTGGCGCGGTAGTCCTCGATGAGGTTGTGCTTGATGACCCAGTCACACTCTCGTCCCAGCTTCAGGGGGTCGTCGGCGATCGTGGTGAGGCAGTGCTCCCACATGTCGAGCGCTTGGCTCTCCTCGGCGGGAAGGCCCTTTTGGTCTCGGTAGCGAAGAGCTCGTTCGAGGTAGTCGTTCTGAACGTCGAGCGCGCTGGCATCGCGTCCGTTGGCGAGACGGATCGTGCGGGTACAGGTCATGTCGTGGCTGATCTCTCGGATGGCCCGAATGGGGTTCTCGAGAGTCAGATCGCGAAACAGGACCCCGTCGTCCTCGAGCATCCGCAGCAGCACGGCAGTTGCACCCACCTTGAGAAAGGTGGCGTACTCGCTCATGTTGGAGTCGCCGACGATCACGTGGAGGCGCCGGAAGCGTTCGGCATCGGCGTGGGGCTCGTCGCGGGTGTTGATGATGGGGCGGCTTCGGGTGGTGGCGCTCGACACGCCCTCCCAGATGTGCTCGGCGCGCTGCGCAATGCAGTAGATGGGTCCCCGGGCCGTTGGCAGAACCTTGCCCGCGCCGGAATAGATCTGGCGGGTCACGAAGAACGGGATGAGCACTTCGGAGTAGTGGCTGAAATCGTCAGCGCGGGCTGTGAGGTAGTTCTCGTGGCATCCATACGAGTTGCCGGCGGAGTCGGTGTTGTTCTTGAAGAGGTGGACAACGCCGCGGATGCCCTCCTCCCACAGCCGCTGCTCGGCCTGACGGAGCAGGTCCTGGAGGTACCGCTCACCGGCCTTGTCGTGGACGACGAGCTCGCCGATGGAGTCGCATTCGGGAGTGGCGTACTCGGGATGGGAGCCGACATCGAGGTACAGGCGGGCTCCGTTCACCAGGAACACGTTGCTCGACCGGCCCCAGCTCACCACCCGCCGGAACAGGTAGCGGGCTACCTCGTCGGGGCTGAGGCGACGCTGGCCTCGCAGGGTGCAGGTGACGCCGTATTCGTTCTCGAGGCCGAAGATCCGTCGCTCCACTACTCCGACGCTACCTAGCATTCAGCTCATGGAGGGTGTCCGTATGTGCGAGCTGACGCGAGCCCCCGAGTTCGAGGCGCGAGTCATCGCTGCCCGCCTCGGCAGCGAGGGCCTGCTGGCGGAGGTCCGAGGCGTCGATCCCACCTACCCGTCGATGTCGGGGGTCTCGGTGTGGGTCGAGGAGTCCGGCCTCGAGACGGCCCGGGAGATCCTCATGTGGGAGGACCTCGCCGCCGCCGCCGACGACGACACGGCGGCGGCTCCCCCGGCCCTCTGGTTCATCGTGGCGCTCTTTCTTCTCGTCGCCGCCTTCACCTTGGCTCGAGTGGTTGCCGGGTCCTGATCAGCCCAGCAGAGCAGCAAGGTCATCGTCTTCGATGCGGCGGAAGTGGCGACGATCCTCGCCCCGCTCGAGCACAGCCACCTCGAGGTCGTCGGCGGTGAGCGTGCGGTCATCACCAGCGAGGGCGCCGACCGCCGCTCGGAGGCTGGTGGCCAGATCTGACGGCGGCGCATCGAGGTCGAGCGCGGCTTCGAGCCTGCTGCCGATCGTCTCGGTGTCGCCGCCGAGCACCGAGAAGCGCTCGTCTTGGGACAGCTGGCCGTCGAAGATGACCTTGAAGAGCTGATCGCCGTCGGGGTCGGCACCCACCTCGGCCACGAGGATCTCCACCTCCATGGGCTTCATCTCGTGGGTGAACGTGTTACCGAGCATCTTGGCGTAGGCGTTGGCCAGGCTTCGCGCCTCCACGTCGTCGCGGGAGAACTGATAGCCCTGCACGTCGGCGTGGCGAATCCCCGCGATGCGGAGGGCGTCGAACTCGTTGTACCGCCCGACGCCGGCGAAGGCGATGCGATCGTAGATCTCGCTGATCTTCTTGAGACGGGCCCCCGGGTTCTCGGCCGCCATGACGATGCCGCCGTCGAAGGCGACGGCGGCGAGGCTGCGGCCCCGTGCGATTCCCTTGCGGGCGTAGTCCGCCCGGTCTTTCATGATCTGCTCGGGAGCGACGTAGAACGGCATCGTCATGGCTGGGAACCCCCTCCCCCGAGGCTGTCAGTTCGTCGAGCCTCGATGACGCGCCCGAAGACGGCGGCGATCTGGTCGTCGTCGACGAACCGAAAGCCGTCGGCGTCGACGGCGGCGACCTGGGGGTAGACGCCTCGCACCGGGTCGGGACCGCCGGTGGCGCTGTCTTCATCGGCGGCCTCGAAGAGGGCTTCGACGGCGATCTCGATGCCTTCGACTTCGTCGAGGCCGGCGCGCCACCGCATCTTCACGATTGAGCGGGCGTCGCGTCCGCCCGACCCGCTGGCGGCGTGGTCCGACTCCTCGTAGCGGCCACCGGTGACGTCGTAGGTGAAGAGGCGTCCGTCGCTGGTTCGAGCATCGAAGCCGGCGAACAACGGGACCACGGCCAACCCCTGCATCGCGGCGGGGAGGTGGGCTCGGACCATCTGGGCCAGCTTGTTGGCCTTGCCTTCGAGGCTCAGCGCAGTGCCCTCGACCTTCTCGTAGTGCTCGAGCTCGGTCTGGAAGAGACGAACCATCTCCATCGCCGGTCCGGCTGCCCCGGCGATGCCCACGGCGCTCCATCGGTCAGCCGCGTGGATCTTGTCCATCATGCGATGGGCGATGAGGTTGCCGGCGGTGGCGCGACGGTCACCGGCCAGCACGACGCCGGCCGCGGTCCGGAGAGCGACGATCGTGGTCCCGTGGGTGATGGGACCGATGGCATCGGTGCGATCGAGCGTCACCGCGGGGTCGCCGGTGACCCGCTCGAGCATCGTCGAGAACGACGGACCAGGATCTTCGTTGGGTGCATAGAACGGAAGCGTCATCGGCGGCGAGGCTACCGGTGCGGCAGGGGGTGGATGTCGAAGCCGCTCCCCCACCGGGCCGAACCACCCCGGCCGAGGACTGGTCGATCGCTCTGAGATCGCCGAGGACTGAGCAATCGGAATCCGATCGCTCAGTCCTCTGAGCCACATTCTCGACCGATGAGTCCTCGACCTGGGCTGCCGGTGGGGAGCGTCGATGCGGCGGGGCGGGTCCCGGTCGTCACGCGGCGTCGGGGCGGAGCTGGCGGAGACGCACGGCGTAGATGTCGGCCAGGGCGTCAGCGGTTCCCTGTGCGTCGCGCTCTACATCCTCCCAAACGACGCGGGCCGTCTCGATGCCCAGGCGACTCGCTTCCCGATCGCGTGCTCGATCCTTGGCGAGCTGGCGCCGACGGGCGTGGGTCGATCGGCCGTCGGCCTCCACAATGAGCTGCGCTTCGGGGAACCACCGGTCGACGAAGGCATCGCCGACGGCTGGTGAGGGGTGAGGAACCTCGCGCATCGGGGTTGGAAGGCCGGCCAAGGACACGATGTCATCGAGCTTCCGCTCGAGAATCGATCGGGCCGGGGGCTTGCCTGCGAGCTCCTCGAGCACTTCGGCCAGCTTGGCGACGCCGGGCTTGCCCGGGCGGGTCAAGTCAGCGAGGACGCTCACCAGCGCACCGACTGGCACCTTCCGGTCGACCAACGCGACGTCGATGGCCTCCATCAGGACGGAACGGCGAAGGACGATGGCGAGGTCGGCGAACGTTCGGGCGGACGTGGTCACCGACAGCCCCCCATACATCGCCGCCACGTGGGTGGGGCGCACGTCGTTGTGCTGGTGGATGGTTATGCCCCGGAGCCGCGGATGGCTTGGATGGGAGACGGTGATGACGGGCTCAGGTACCTGCGGCACGTCCAACCGACGAGCGACGGCAGCCGACTGGTAGCTGACCACCGATCCCGGGCCGGCGGCGAGCTGGGCGACCCACAGCTGCCGTGGCCACCGGTCGGGGGAGCCGGGAATCGCGAACACTGCGTCCCGAATGCGGAACCAGTGTCCGGCTCGAATCCGCCGAGCGATGAAGCTGTCGTTGCCTCCGAGCTCGAGGACCTGCCTGCGGGCAAAGGTTCCTTCCTGACGAGCGGCGAGCCGCGCCACCGCGGCGTCGATGTCTGTGCGCATGTGCTTCTCCCATGGGCGCGAGTGACGTGCAGTCGGGGGAAGCGATCGATGAGTCCTCGGCCCCTGGGGTGGGTGGCTCGGTGGCTGGCGGGGTGGTTACTGGCCGCCCTTTTGGACGTAGTTGCGCACGAAGTCTTCGGCGTTCTCTTCGAGCACCTCGTCGATCTCGTCGAGGAGATCGTCGAGCTCCCCCTTGAGCTTGTGGCCCGACTCGGTGTCGGGGGTCGTCTCGTCGACGACCTCATCTTCACGGGCCTTGGGCTGCTTCTTCTTCTGTTCGCGCTCTGCCATCTCGCCTACTTCCTAGCCGCTTCTCAGGCTACCGGGGTGGCACCTCGACGCCTAGGCCTTGGCGAACGGCAGGTACCTCATGACCCGAGGCGTGCCAGGAGGTCCAAAGGCGTGGCGCACTCATCGAGGATGGCCCCGACGTGAGCCTTGGTGCCACGGGTGGGCTCCATCATCGGGATGCGTCGCAACGGCTCCTCGCCGACATCGAACACGAGGCTGTCCCAGTTGGCGGCGACGACATCTCCTGCCCACTTCTGGAGGCATCGGCCGCGGAAGTAGGCGCGGGTGTCGACCGGCGGTTCGGTGACGGCCCGCTCGACCTCGTCATCGCTGGTGATCCGCTCGAGTGACACCTTTGCGGCGAGGGAACGGGCGGGACGAAGGTCGTGGTACTGGAGATCCATCGCGGCCATCTTGGGGTCGTCCCAGTCGAGCTGGTGGCGCTCTCGGTAGGCGTCGAGGAGCCGGTGCTTGGCCACCCAGTCGACCTGCGTGGCGACCGAGGACCGATCGCGCTCGAGCCCGGTGAGCACTGCCTCCCAACGGACGAGCACGTCGGCGCCGATCTCGTCGCCCACCGCATCGAGTCCACCGTCCTCTGCGTACTTCTTGGCCCGGTCGAGGTACTCCCATTGGACCTCGAGCGCGGTGATGGTGGACCCGTCGGCGAGCTCGTAGGTGTCGGCCAACGACAGGTCGTAGCTCACGCGCCTGAGGCTGGCTACGGGGTGGGCGAAGGTGAGATCGCGATCGAGCACCTCGTCCTCGATCATCGACAGAACGATGGCAGTGGTGCCGACCTTGAGGTAGGTGGCGACCTCCGACAGGTTCGCATCGCCGAGGATCACGTGGAGTCGGCGGTACTTCTGGGGATCGGCGTGCGGCTCGTCGCGGGTGTTGACGATGGGTCGTTTGAGGGTGGTCTCCAGCCCGACTTCCTCCTCGAAGAAGTCGGCCCGCTGACTGAGCTGGAACGGTACTTCGTCGCGGCCGATTCCCGGGGCCTCGCTTCCGACCTTCCCCGCCCCACACACGAGCTGGCGTGTGATGAAGAACGGCGTGACCTGGCTGACGATCCGGGCGAACGGAACCGAACGAGCCATCAAGTAGTTCTCGTGGCAGCCGTAGCTGTTCCCCTTTCGGTCGGAGTTGTTCTTGTAGACGACCAGCTCCTCGCCCGCCGGCAGCAGCTGGCTGGCGGCCTCCATGGAGCGGATGAGGATCTGCTCGGCAGCTCGGTCGTAGGTGACCACGGAGCGGGCGTCGGCACATTCGGGGGTGGACAGCTCGGGGTGGGCATGGTCGACGTAGTAGCGAGCACCGTTGGTCAGCACCGTGTTGACCAGGTGCGTCTCGACCTCGGGCGGGAGTGCTCCCTCGGCAGCGAAGCCGCGGGCATCGTTGCCGGGCGACTCGTCCTCGAAGTCCCACCCGACCTTGCCGTTGATGGTGTTGACGTAGGCGTTGATCAGCTGGCTGGATGCCGAGATCGGGTTGGTCTCCGACACGCCCCGGTGGACGATGCCGAACTCCGTCTCGATGCCGCACACCTTGGTGATGGCCACCGTGCCACGCTAGTGGTCCCCCGCTGTCATGGGACGGTTGGACGATCCAGTCGCCGTGATCGCTCCACGATGACGATCGCGTCGGCGAGCGGCCGGTGGGCCACCTCGAGCGCAACCGTGGTGCCGGGCGTGTCCAGATGCACCGTGGCCAGGCCGAAGCGGCGCTGCCATGGTCCCTGGCGGACGCGGAGGCTCTGCTGCTTGGCTATGGGGGCGAGGTCGAGGCGCCGCCTCAGAAGACCCCACCGGCTGACCACCGTTCGACGGGTGATGACGACACCGAGAGCCCGATGGCCGAGCGGCCGGCACCACCTGGCCTGGCGTGGGGCAGGTGCCAGCGATCGTTCGAGGGCGGTGAGGTCCTCGGCCGTGATGCGAGCGATGAGTGCCGCCACCACTGCCGGTGGAGCTACCGGCATCAACGTGGTGGTCTGCTGGGAGTCCTGGCTGCCGCGGTAGCCGGCGATGTCGATCCGGATGCGGCTGCGGTCAACAAGCCGCCACAGCAGCGGCTGCTCGACGCGGATGGCCTGGATGCGGCCCATCACGATGCGCTGGTGGTGGCGGCTGAGCAGGCCGCGGTGGACGACGAAGCCATCGCGGTCGAGTCCGAGCTGGAAGTCCCACATGACGTTGACTGACTGGGCGGCGGCGGCCGCTCCCGACAGCCCGGAGAACACCACCACCACGACGAAGCCCCCGATCGGGGCGCCCAACGCTGTGGCGAAGGCGGCGCCCACCACGGCGATGACGGCGCCGACAGCGAACGGGAGCCCGGCGGTGGTGATGAGGTCGGCGTTGGCGACGCGAGCGACGACTTCAGCTTCGGGTTGGGTTGCCGGGATGCCGGGAGGGTCGCCGGGAGCGTCGCCGGGGTGGCCGGGGGCGGGTGGAAGGGATCCACGGTTGATGCCCGTCGTCTCCCGGGACCGGTTCCGCAGGGCCAGTAGCTCGCTTCGCACCGCGCTGGCGCGGTCTTCGTCGAGGTACTTCAACGACACCTCGCTCCGGCCCGACGAGGCCGCTTCGACTCGAAGCTCGACGAGGCCAACGAAGCGGGCGAGCAGTGGTTGGTGGACGTCGACAGATTCGATGCGGGCTACGGGGACGGTTCGACGGGAGCGAAAGACGATCCCGGCGCGGATCTCGAGCTCATCGCGGACGAGGCGGAACCCTTCGCGGGTCCAGGCGATTCGAGCGAACACCCCAACGCCGAGAGAACCGAGGACCGCCACGATCGCCGCTCCGCCACTCGGCACCCGTCCCCGGGCCAGCTCTCCGATGACGTCGTCGGCCACCAGCACGATGCCGAGCAGCAGCAATCGGCCCGCCCGCATAACCGGGCTGAACGGATGCAGGCGGTGCCAGGCCCCCTCCGTGTCGGCGAGGGCGTCGCCGGGTCGATCAGAGTCCGGCGGCACGAGCCTCTCCGAGGGCGGCGAGGCGATCACGGAGATGCTGGGCATCGGTGCTGGGAAGCAGCGGGATCGAGGCGTCGGTGGCGGCGGCCGCGGTGTGCAGCTGCACGGTGGCCACCGCGAGCCAACGATCGAGCGGGCCCTGACGCATCTCGACGAACTGCATCCGGCCGTAGGGGACGATGGCCACCTGTTGGAAGAGCACGCCGCGACGGATCAGCAGGTCGTCGTCCCGCTCGGCGTAGCCCCAGGCGCGCCAGCGCCGCCCGACCAGCACCCACCACAGCGGGATGCACAAGACGGCGGCGACGGCGACGGCGAGCGCTGCGGCGGGGCCGATGATGAGCCCACCGGCGACCGCGCCGATGGCGGCCACACCCACGATGGCGGCGATCCCACCGGCGCGCCACAGCACTCGCGCCTGCGGCGCAACGTTTCGCCACTCGGCGAACTCCTCGAAGTCCAACTCCATCCGTCCGACGTTAGGCGTCGGGGGATCTCCGGCGACGGGCGCGGCGGGGGCTACGCCGGGCAGTCGCCGAAGGCGGCATCGGGCCAGCGATGCTTGGCCGCGCAGACGCGCTCCATCTGGTCGGCGGCATCGGCCGGAAGCATCCACTCCTTCTCGACGGCCTGGTCGGTCGCCGCGGCCATCGCCTCCCAGTAGTCGACGAAGGTTGGGTAGCGTTCCCACAGCTGGGGTTCGAGGAAGGGCACCGTCACCCCGCCGAGGCCGCAGTCGGTGGAGCGGTAGGTGGCCACGGGCACTTCGACGGGAGGCAGGCGCATGCCGCCCTGAGCGTTACCGTCGTCATCGCGGGCGAGCCGGCCGGTGATCGGATCGAATTCGAACCGGGGGGTGTGGGCCGGCGCCAAGCCGTCGGGCCTCGCCCAGTCGGCGACCTGGCGGACGGCGGTGTTGGTGGCGTAGCGCGTGGGCATGGTCGCTCCGGCGGCGATGCACACCGCGTAGAGCGGATGGGGTTCGGCGCCGTAGTTGCCGGCGTCGCGGATCACCTGCTCGTACTCCGACTCCGACAGGGGTGGCTGGTCGGCGAGCACCCGGGCAGAGCTGCCCACGATCGACTGGTACCCGATCCAGAAGTCGGCGTGAGCGGTGCCTGCGATCTCCCACAGGCGGTAGTGGCTGTCCTCGGTGCCTTCCCCATCAAGGAGGGCCGCCATCTGTTCCTGATCCTCGCCGTCGTTGGCCTCGGCATCGGAGAGCAGGTGGAGGACGGGCACCCCCCTGTCCCGGGCGGCTTGGGCCAATGGGAGCTTCGCTCCGGCGGCAGAGCCGTGGACGATGATGGCGTCGATGGGCGCGTTGCGCGCCTCGTTGGCATGGGCCAGGTAGCCGATCACGTACTGGTTGAGGCGACTACCCGACTGTGATTGGCCCGCAGCGATGACCACCTCGATCCCGAGTCCGGCCATGGGGAGATCATCGCCGGACAGCCCCGGCCCGCTGCTCACGTTCCCGCGGACCGCGTCGGCGATCTGGCGGAAGATGTCCTGGGCGTAGGCGTCACCGGGGTGGTCGAGCGCCGCGTAGCGCACCGGGTCCCACATCTTGGGTGTGAGCGGTGTGCAGCAGATGCCCGCTGACTGGGCACTGACATGGACGAAGGCGTATCCGCCCCGCATCAGCTCCTCGCGCGCCGACATCGTGTCAACCGCGTTCTCGAACTGGGCCGTCACGTTCGTCCAATCCACCATGACGACGCCGTTGAAGTCCGGGCCGTCGCCGGAAGCCGCCGTGGGCCGGGTGACGATGAAGCGGGTGGTGTAGCCGGCGCTGGCCTGGCCGTCGTCGGTCACCGCGGTGCCGGAGATGAAGTACTCACGCTCCTCGTACCCGAACGGCGCCAGCTCGTAGTAGCTGTCCCACAGCGGATGGCCGCGAAGCCCCTCGGGCGGATCCGCGAGCGCTCCGAGGTTCACGGCGATGTCGTCGGTGGCCCGGGCGGTCGGCAGTCCCGTCAACGAGGAGGCGATGACGACCAGGGACGCGACGGCCGTGACGAGGCGGCGAAGAGTCATGCCAGGGGACTTCGCCACCTCGTCACGATTGTCCTGTTCGGGGCTCAGAGGTACTGGCCGGTGGCGACGCGCTCGATGGCGCGACCGCCCTCCTCCGTGTCCCGGTCTTGGTGCACGAGCGTGCGCACGTACACGATCCGTTCGCCCTTCTTGCCCGAGATCTTCGCCCAGTCGTCGGGGTTGGTGGTGTTGGGCAGGTCCTCGTGCTCCTTGTACTCCTGGTGGATGGAGCGGATGAGGTCGTCGGCGCGTATCCCGGTGCCTTCAGCGGCGATCTCGCGCTTGATGGCCAACTTCTTGGCCCGTCGCACGATGTTCTCGATCATTGCGCCCGACGCGAAGTCCTTGAAGTACATGACCTCCTTGTCGCCATTCTGGTAGGTCACCTCCAAGAAGCGATTGAGCTCATCGTCGCGGTACATCTCCTCGACGGTCGTCTCGATCATCGCCGCCGCGGCCTTGGCTGGATCGCCGCCACCCAGCTCGGTCACCTCGGCGGCATCGAGGGGTAGCGTCGGCACCAGGTAGCGACTGAAGATCTGGGCCGCCTGCTCCCGATCGGGCCGCTCGATCTTGATCTTCACGTCGAGACGGCCGGGGCGCAGAATGGCGGGGTCGATGAGGTCCTCGCGGTTCGACGCCCCGATGACGATCACGTTCTTCAACGTCTCGACGCCGTCGATCTCGGCCAGCAGCTGAGGCACGATGGTGGACTCCATGTCGGAGGACACGCCGGTGCCGCGGGTGCGGAACAGCGAGTCCATCTCGTCGAAGAACACGATGACGGGCCAGCCCTCCTCGCTCTTCTCCCGGGCACGCTGGAAGACAAGGCGGATCTGGCGCTCGGTCTCGCCCACGTACTTGTTCAACAGCTCGGGGCCCTTGATGTTGAGGAAGAAGCTTCGGGCGTCTTTGTCGCCGGACACGTCGGCCACCTTCTTGGCCAGGCTGTTGGCCACCGCCTTGGCGATGAGGGTCTTGCCACAGCCGGGAGGACCGTACAGCAGGATGCCTTTGGGGGCGGGGAGGTCGTAGGTGCCGAACAGCTCCTGGTGGACGAACGGCAGCTCGACGGCGTCGGTGATCTGCTCGATCTGCTCGTCGAGGCCACCGATGTCGCCGTAGGAGATGTCGGGCACCTCTTCGAGCACGAGCTCCTCGACTTCGGGACGCGGCAGCTTCTCGAGGAGCAGCCCGGCGCGGGTATCCATCAGCATCGTGTCGCCGGCGCGGAGCCGCGCCCCTTGGAGGGCGTCGACCAGCTCGACCACCCGCTCATCGTCGGCCCGGCCGATCACCAACGCCCGGCGGCCGTCGTCGAGCAGCTCCTTGAGGGTGACGACCTCACCTTGGCCGTCGCCGCGTCGGGCCAGGACGATGCTTAGAGATTCGTTGAGCGCCACCTCGTCGCCTCGGGTCAGGCCGCCGAGGTCGATCTCGGGATGAACCGAGACCCGCATCTTGCGGCCGCTGGCGAACACGTCGACGGTCTCGTCGTCGTTGACGCCGAGAAAGGTGCCGTAGGGCGACGGCGGCTGGGTGAGCTGGTCGACTTCGTCTCGGAGCTTGGCGATCTGCTCCCGGGCCTCGCGCAAGGTGTATGTGAGCTTCTCGTTCTGGCTCACGGCCTGGGCCAGCTGGCCCTTGGCCTCGAGCAGCCGCTCCTCGAGGGTGCGCACCCGCTTGGGGGCGTCGGAGAGCTTCTGGCGCAGCTCCGCCACCTCGTCCTCGAGCCGCCCGACCTCAGCTCGGTACTCGGCCGGGTCGAGCGCGTCGTCGCTAGGCGTGTCCTCGGCGGCCATGAGCGACCTCCCCTCACTCGTGAGCCATCGGAGTGGGACGGCTCGATGTGACCCTATCCCTGTCGGCGGCTCACCACATGGAGTCAAGTGGTGGCCACGCAGAACGGGGAGCCGGATCGCGCGAGCACCTTGTAGGGTGGATGAAGCGGGGCGACGACAAGTAGCCTGCGTCCGAGTTCGACGTAGGAGTTCGACCTAGGAGTTCGACAAGGCCCAATCGGGCTGATCGCAACCGGATGAGCGGTTCTAGGCCGCCCACCCCCAAGGAGCATCGCACCACCATGAAGGTCTGGATCGACCAGGATCTCTGCACCGGCGACGGTCTCTGCGAGGAGATCGCCCCCGACGTCTTCACCCTTCTCGACGACGGTCTCGCCTACGTCAAGGACGGCGACAAGGTGCTGAGCAGCCCCGGTGGTGCCGAGGCCATGGCTCCGATCCCCGACGGGCAGCTCGAGGCGGTCATCGAATCGGCCGACGAGTGCCCCGGCGAGTGCATCTACATCGAAGCGCCCGAGTAGGTCCAAGCGCACCGCTCACCTGAGGCAGGGGCCGGTGTCCACCTCTTGGCTCAGGTCACCGCCCAGGACGGCTAGCAGCTCCTCGGTGGTGAGCGCGTAGGCCACCTCGGGCTTGTCGGGAGCGATGGCGAAAGCCACGCCAACCACGGCGCCCTGGTCATCCACCAACGCCGCACCGGAGTCACCGGGGTGGAGGTCCGATGACAGGACGAGGACCATGCGCCGCGTCTCGTGGTCGTTGTACAGGTCACGGCCGACGGCCTCGATCTCCTGGCTGACTCCAAACGGTGAGACCCGCAGATCGCCTCCTCCGGGATAGCCGAACACCGCCCCGGTGCCGCCCTCGCCGGTGTCCGTGACCGGCAACGCCGCCTGGTTGAGCCCTGGAGCAAACAGGACAGCCAGATCCCGATCGCTGTCGAAGGCGACCACGGTGGCGTCGAGGCGGGAGCCGTCGGGGCGGACGACATCGGTCTCGTCCTCGCCGGCCACGACGTGGGCGTTGGTGACGACGGTGTCGTTGCCCACCGTGAACCCGCTGCCCTCCTGGATCCGGCGGCAGGCCACACCCTCGACCCGCACGGTGGAGCGGGTGACGGCATCGATCACCGCCGGCGAGAGGCCGGAATCGGCAGGAGGCGGCCCGATGTCGGGGGCTTCCTGGAGAGCGGCGAAGACCTGCGGGAAGTTGTTCTCCCCCACCAGCTGGCGGAGCGTCTGGAGCGTGTCGGGCGGGGGAGGAAGGGTGCTGTCGATGAACCCCGCCACCGCCGATGAGCGGCTCTGTCGCGCCGGCCAGCCCGGGACGTCAGCCATCGTGGGCAGCAGCACCCACAGAGCGACGACGACGCCCATGACCCCGGCGATCGCCCCGCCGGAGCGGTCGATCCCCTTGGCGGTGCCTTCGGGGATGGCGAGGTGCAGGCGGCCACCGACCATCAGCCCCAACGCCTGGCCGATGAACGCACCGCCCATCAGCGCCGCGCTGGCGATGAGCAGCCGTCCGGTGGCATCGGGGCCGTCGATGGCCTCGACAAGTGTCGGCAGCAACAGCGCGGCCAGGACGAAGCCGATGACCATCCCGATCCATGAAGCGACGCGGGCGATGAACCCCAGGCGGTAGCCGCCGAGGCCGGCCACGACGGTGCCTGCAAGGATCATGACGTCGAGTTCGTTCAAGTCGTTCCCTCGGTTGCCAGCAGCCTCCCGGCGGTCAGGAACCCGGTGTGGCCGACCATGCGGTGGTTGGGACGCACCGATTGACCCTCGATGTGCCAGCCCCGATGCAGCACCTCGATGGTCTTCATGTCGGTCCAGGGGCCCGCGTCCATGGCCCGGCGGGTCTCGAGGGCTTGGGTGATGGTAGGCGTGTAGGCGACCATCAGGCCGCCGGGCGCCATCGAGCCCGGAGCGTGGGACAGGACCTGCCACGGCTCGGGCAGGTCCAGGACGATGCGGTCGAGACCGGTGGCGTCGATGCCCTGGTAGGCGTCGCCGATGGCAACCTCGTAGCGCTCGAGGACGTCGTGGCCCAGCGCCGCCTCTACGTTGCGCTCGGCGCGGCGGGCGAAGTCCTCGCGGATCTCGACCCCACAGATGTGGGCTCCGGCGCGCAACAGCGTCATCGACAACGCCCCCGAACCGAGCCCGGACTCGAGCACTCGTGCCCCAGGGAAGATGTCGGCCATCACCAGGATGGCACCGAGGTCCTTGGGATAGATCACCTGGGCGCCGCGAGGCATCTTCAGGACCGTGTCGCTCAGCGTCGGCCGCAGCACCGTGTACGCGCTGCCCCGTGAGGTGCGCACCACCCGGCCCTCGGGTCCCCCGACCAGCTCATCGTGGAGCACGACACCGGAGTGGCTGTGGAACTCGCCACCAGCTTGGAGCGTGATGAGGTGCCGACGGCCCTTGCGGTCCCGCAGCATGACGCGCTCGCCTTCAGCCAGGGGCCTACCGACAGTCATCGCGGCTCCGCGTCACCTTCACCGGTTGGACACTACGGGCGCGGCTCAGGCTTCGTCGCCCCAGGTGGTGAGGTGGTGGGTGATGAGGATCGACTCCCCCGGTGCGAGCGACTCGGACAGGACCACCTCGTCGCGCTTGGCCATCTGGCGCCGCAGCCAGCGGGCACCGGCCGACAGCACCATCAGGGCCAGCCAGGGGTTCGAGCCCCCGGCGAGACCGCGGCGGGCGCCGGAGCGGACGCCGCGGTCGAGAAGACGGGAGAGGGAGGGCTTCGAACCCATGGGGACCGGCGCCGGGTCAGACCCGGCGAACCTCCACCACGGTGGTCCGCTTCCGGCCGCGTCGCCGTCCCATGACGAACGCGGCGCCGGCGATGGCGACGATGGCCACAGCCCCGACCACGAGCACGGTGTTGCGGGCGCGGTCGACTCCTTCCTCGACGTCGTCCTTCATCGCACGAAGCTTGGCCTCGATGTCATCGCGGGTTATGGGCTTCTCGATGGCGGTCATCGGTGCAACCTCACTGGTCGGAGCGGCGGGACGGGCGGCGGGAGGCGATGAACAGCAACAGGGCCATCACCACCATGGCCGCACCGGCGACGATCACGTACGGCGCCCAGCTCAGCTCGGCGTCGAAGGTGGTGCCGGTCTCGGTCTGGAGGGCGCGCAACCCGGCCAGCACGCCCAGGGCGAGGCCGATGGCAACCAGGAGCGAACCACCCAAGCCGTAGCCGACGTAGCGACCCAGCCCACGGATGGGCGCGACCGTCTCCTGGCGGGCGTAGGCGACGACGAGATCCCAGATCTCGCGCGCTTGGTCGGCGATGCCGTGGCTGCCGGTTGTGTGGGGCTCAGTCATGTCAGCTCAGTCATGTCAGCTCGGTCATGTCACGGGGTCGCTCTGTCGCATGGACGACCAGCCTACGTCCCGCTAGGCGGGGGCCGCCCAGCAGAGCTTTCGCTGCGCACTGGCAAACACAGACGTGACGATCGGCGGCGCTGATCTGGTCCGCTCGGACCGGCGTCGAGTGGTCAGGGTTGGCTGATGACCTCCATCACGCCGGCACTGAACTCCGCGGGATGGCTGTTGAACATGTTGTGGCTGGCGCCCGCAATGTTCAGGCGGCCGACGTCCGGCAGGAACTCCTCCAGCCTGTCGGTGACCGCGCTCAGCGGACGAGGACCACCGGCTGCCCCCGACGGTGTTCGATGTGGGCCTGGTCGGTCGCGTTGATCGTTGCTGTTTCGGCCATGGTGCCCTCCTCGTCGTTCCCTCAGCTCGCCACCTCGCACAGCGCCACGCACGGCAGCTCGTAGGCGCCGCTGTGGACAGCGAATCGGCGGAGCGAGTCCTCGACGCTCGCCCCGGCGAACACGGCTGCAACTCGGGCGTAGGTGCGCCTGTTTGCGCACGCATGGTCCGGTCGGGTGATTCGCGTCCGACCTGTGAGTGCGGAACTTCACGCCTCCGGCGTCCGGCGCCTGGACGTTGCAGGGTTTCGTTCTATGCCATCGGGGGGATCGGGTGGCGGTCCAAGAAGCGCGTGACGGCATCGGCAATGGGGCCGGGCGCCACCATCTGGAGGGAATGGTTGACGCCTTGTATGACAGCCGTCTCCACGGCACGAGCAAGCAGATGCGTGACGGCCATTCCCTGGGGCAGGCTCTGGGACCCGGTGATGTACAGCACTGGCTGGTTCAGTCGTCCCCGGTCGCCCGGGCCGTAGAGGTGCTCGAGAAGAGATGGCAGATCACCCTCGAAGACGCCAGCTGCGTCCAGTTCGGCCATCTGGCCGGCACCACGGATCCTTTCCTCGATCTCGGTTCGCCAGGCTGCACCACCCGCGCCCTTCATGAACAGGTGCACTGCCTTGCCCGGCTCGCCTGAGCGATAGATGTCGATCAACGGCTCGATGAAATCGACTGCCGTCGCCTCCTCGAACGTGAAAACGGCCGGCTCGAGTAACACGAGCGAGTGAACGAGCTCGGGAACTTGGAGCGCAAGCCGTATCGCGATCGCCCCGCCGAAGGAGTGGCCGACGACATGCGCTCGCTCGACCCCGAGCTCGTCCAGCAAGGCAACAGCATCACGAGTCTGGTCATCCAACGAGACCGAGCCAGCCACCGGTTCACTTCGGCCGTACCCTCGCCGTCGGTGCCAGATGACGCGACGACCTTGCGCGAGGGACGCTTCCCGACTCAGCGGCATGAAGGCATCCGCGATGACACTTCCGTGAATCAGCAACACCGCTTCGCCCTCGCCACGGACTTCGTACTCGAAGCCCCCAACGGTTCGCATCATCTAGGTCGGCTCTCCAATACCTCGATCCGCGGCCTCTGTGACGTTCGTCGACCACCACACCCTGACACGCTGCCGACCGTACCGCTCCGGCTGACCTCATCATCACTGCCGATGGCGGGCGGGTAGTCACGGGGTCGTCATCGAGCAGATCAGATGATCTGGTCTCTAGGGTGATAGGGAACCTCGGGGGATGCTGATGGAGATCTTGATGAGTTCTCACATGGATGAGGTCGAGATCGGTGGCCATCGGGTCGCCTACCGACAGAGGGGTGCGGGGCCATCCATCGTTCTCTTGCACGGATGGCCCTTGGACAGCCGGGAGTTCTGGCGACAGCTCGATGAGCTGTCCGACGAGTTCAGGGTCGTGGCGTGGGATGCGCCGGGAGCGGGCCGCTCATCGGACCCACCGGAGACGGCCCGCCTAGCCGACTGGGCAGATTGGCTCGCGGAGTTCATCGAGGTCCTGGATCTCGCACCCGCACATGTGGCTGGGCTCTCCTTCGGCGGGGGACTCGCCCTCGCGTTGTTCCGCCAGCACCCCGAGGTCGTTCGTTCACTGATCCTCATGTCCGCTTACGCGGGCTGGGGTGGCTCGCTTTCCCCCGAGGAGGTCCAGCAACGAGTCGAATCGACACGGCGCAACACCGAGCTACCGCCGGCGCAGTGGGCACCAGGTTTGATCGAGACGCTGCTCCCCGCAGGATCGAGTGCATTACTAGCCGACGAGCTGGCCACGATGATCGGCGACTTCCATCCCACCGCGACGAGGATCTCGCTCCAGGCCTTCGCCGAGGCCGACCTCAGCGACACACTCGCCGAGGTCGACGTTCCGACCCTGCTCCTCTACGGCGAGCTCGACGTACGGTCTCCCCGGGACGTTTGGGAACCCATTCACGACGGCATCGAGCGCTCCAGGCTCGTCGTCATCCCCGGCGTCGGCCACATGGTGGACATGCAGGCCGCCGAACGCTGCAACGCAGAGATCCGCGCCTTCGTACGAGAGATCGAGAGCCCCGAGGTCCTCACGTAGCGGTCAGAGTGCGAGCCAGGCTCTTGGTCAGACGGCGAAGGGTGCCGCCCGCGGCCCCACGTCACCTTGGGGACGAACGCTCAAGTCGTGCCGAGATACGTTCGCATTGCCGTGCGGGATCGCGAGATTCTGGGCGACGTGATGCGGGTAGTGTCCACGCCCTCATCGCATTGGACTGCCGTGCTCTCCTTATGGCTGAGGATGCGACCGGCGTGATTGGAACTCTCATCGCCGTCTTCGATGGATCTTCCCGTCGGGGGTTCGACGTGACAGTTGTCGTGGCGCGCTCACGAGCCCGGGTGGCCTGGCTGGTTCAGCCACCGGCGAGGCGGGCTTCAGCGAGATCGGTGGCGTCGATCACTATCTGGTCCACCGCCTCGAGGCGAGCACGGGGGTCGTCGATGCGCAGCAGTCGCTGGAGATCGAGCGGGCCCGCCCCCACCGCAGCCGCGATCTGCCACGTGGCCACCCCCAGGTCGGAGTGGAGGTCGACGTCGGCGTTGCCCAGCGCCGCCCCCAGCTCAGAGAGCAGGCCCCGCAGGCGTCGAAGTCGTCCTGTGACCGGCTCGATGTCGTGGGGGCTTGGAGGGTCACCCTGATCGGGACGGTCGGTGACAACGGCACGGGGGTAGGGGTCGTCATCGAGCCAGCGCTGCACCGCGATGCGCCGGCCGCCGACGGCCAGAACCGCCACTCGCCCGCCGTCGAGGGGGCGGGCACCGGCGATGACCGCCTCGGTTCCCACGTCGGTACGCACTTCGCCTCCGCCGACCTCGCTCCCCCGCTCGATGAGCACCACACCGAAGCGGTCGTTCTGTTGCTCCTCGAGATCGGCCAGCATCTGGAGGTAGCGCGGCTCGAACACCTGGAGGGGCAGCACGCTCCCGGGGAGGAGCACGGTGCCAAGCGGGAACATGGGGACGGTCCGTTCCTCGCTCACGCAGGTTCCCATCTTTCGTCGGGGCCGACGGCGAGGCGAACGGCCAGCGCGTCGAGAAGCGCCTCGCCCCGCATGCGGTTGGACACCCCGTTCGTGATGGCAGCGAACGTGATACGACCCCCGTCGGTGTCGACCACTCCGGCGAGACCGGCCACGCCCGGCAACGATCCCGTCTTGGCCCTCACCCGGCCCTCGGCGACTGTCCCCACCATGCGCTCGGCGAGCGTCCCGGTCAGTCCGGCGGTGGCCAGTCCAGGGACCAGCGCCCCCCCGAGGTCGAGGTTCACGATGGCCACCAGCGCCTCGCAGGTGAACCGGCTGTGGCGCGAGAGCCCGCTGCCATCGACCAGCGACACCCCATCGAGGGGGATTCCCAGCTCGGTGAGCACCTCCATCGTGGCTTGCGCCCCGGCGGCTGGAGTGGCGGGACCACCACGGTGCTCGCTCAGCTCGGCGGCCAGGGCATCGGCGATCTCGTTGGCGCTCTCCGCCAGCATCGCGTCGGTGCGGTCGACGACCGCCGGTGCCCCGAAGACCTCGATCGCCGCGGTGGCCGTCGCCATCTTCATCGTCGAGGCCGGGATGAGCGGGTCGCCGGCGCGGTGGCGCACCAGCGGGGCTCGGTCGAGGTCGACGGCGACGCAGGTGGTGGAGGGGAAGGCAGCGATCTGGCGCTCGACGTCGATGACCAACGATGCGGGGTCGGTCACCCGCCGGGGCGGGGGTGCTGTGCTGGTGGTGACCAGCGAAGCGGACGCGTCCGTCGTCGTGGTCGGCGGGGGCGTCATCGTGACGGTCGACACGCTGGCCGAGCCCAGTCCGGCGACAGCTCCGCCCACGGCCATGGTGAACAGGCCGGCGGCGACGAGCAGGAGCTGGATGAACCTGGTCCGGGTGGTCGAGTCGCTCATGGGAGATCGAGCGTCAGTCCTCGGCGCAACCGCCACCGGGCGTGGTGCCAGAGGTGCTCGAGGGCGGTGACGGCGCGGTTGGCCGACGCGTAGCAGAGACGCCCCGAGGCGCGGACGGCGGCGGGGCCAGGGTTGGACGGGTCGGCCACCGCCAGCTCGGTGGCGACTAGGACGGGCTTGCCATGGCGGACGGACACCTCGGCGGCGGCTTCGGCGAACCGGCGGTCCTGGCGCTCGTGGTAGGCGACGATCCGGTCCAGGCCGTGATCGGGGTAGAAGGGGCCCTCCCGCTCCATGCGTCCCTGGTTGGCTTGGATGCCGAGACCGAGGTACACGACGGCGTCGATCTCGGGGTGCCCGGTGACCAGATCGAGCACCTCGGGGATCGTGTCGCGGGTCTCGCCGCCGGCCAGGTCGATGGGGTTGTTGCGGCTCCAGCGGGGAGGCAGCTTCTCGTCGATGGCGTCCCGGAGATCGTCGGGCAGCGTCGCCAGCTCCAGCGACGAGGAGGCGATGGCATCGGCGGTGACCACACCCCACCCACCGGCGGTGGTGACCACCGCGGTGCGAGGGCCCCGGGGAAGGGGTTGGGTGGCGAAGGTGGCAGCGGCCTCGAACGCCTCCTCGACGGTTGCGGCCCGGGTGATGCCCAGCTGGCGGCACATGCCGTCGAACACGCGGTCGTCGCTGGCCAGCGACCCGGTGTGGCTGGCGGCGGCTCGCTGGCCGCTGGAGGTGGCGCCCCCCTTGACCAGGACCAGGGGCATGCGTTCGGTCACGCCCCGCACTGCCCGCGCGAACCCGGGCCCGTCAGCCACGCCCTCCACATAGGAGAGCCCGACGCCGGTTACCGGATCCGATGCGTAGTGGTCGAGGTAGTCGGGCACCGTCACAGCCGCCGCGTTGCCGGCGGAGACGGCCCGGCTGATGCCCACTCCGGTCTGGCAGCTCCAGTTGAGGAAGGACGACACGAAGTTGCCGCTCTGGCTGGCCACGCCGATGCGGCCCTCGGGTGGGAATGGGGCCACGATCTGGGCGCACAGCTTGGCCGTGGTAGACACCACGCCCTGACCGTTCGGACCGGCCAGCAGGACACCCAGCTCACGGGCGAGTGCCACCAGTTCGGTCTCCGTCCGGCGGCCCTGCTCCCCCGCTTCCCCGTAGCCGGCCGAGGTGATGAATGCCGCCTTCACACCCTTTGCCGCGCAGGCGCGGAGCAGGTCGGGGTTGGCGCCGGCCGGGGTGCACACGACGACGAGGTCCCATGGGCCATCTGGGAGCCTGGCCACGTCGGCAACGGTGTCGACGCCGAGCACCGGGGCGCCTTCGAGGTTGGTAGCGGCCACCCGGCCCGGGAACCCCTGGCTCAGGATGTTGTGGAGGGCCACGAAGCCGAACTTGCCGGGGTGGGTGGAGGCGCCGGCCACGATGACGCCGCGAGGCTCGAACAGCGCGGCGAAGCCGGCAGCCCTGGTGGCGTCGTCCCCCCAGCCGGTGGTGCCGGACCCGTCACTGCCCGCGGCCGCTGCGTCGCCGTGGGCCTGCTCGCCGCTGAACTCAGTCATCTCCGTCATCTCAGTCCGCTCGGTCAGCTCGACGAGAGCGTCGACGGCCACCGGCCGGCCGGCGCCGTCGACGACGAGCGGGTTGAGATCGACCGACGCGACGTCGGGCCGCTCGATGGCGAGCCGGCCCAGGGCCATGAGCACCTCAGCGAGGGCGTCGCGGTCGACGGGTGCCTCGCCCCGGAACGGACCGAGCAGCGTCTGGGTGGCGAGGTCGTCGATCATCTCGAGAGCACAGGTCTCGGTGATGGGAGCCAGGCGCAGCTGCACGTCGGCCACAGCCTCGGCCAGGATCCCGCCCACTCCGACCAGCACACACGGCCCGAACTGCCGGTCGCGGACAACCCCGGCGATGAGCTCGCGGTTGCCACGGACCATCGGCGCCACCAACACCGATACGTCGCCGTCGTCGGGCGTTGCCGCCGCCAGCAGCTCGGTGGCGGCGGCGGTGACCTCGGCCTTCGACGTCAGGCCGAGGCGCACGAGTCCCCGTTCGGTCTTGTGGGCGATGGCGTCGCCACACAGCTTGGCCACGGCGGGCAACCCCAGCTCGTCGGCGGCTGCGGCGGCGTCGGCGGCGGTGGTGACGAGCCGTTCGGGAGCGATCGGCACGCCGTGATCGGCGAGGAGCAGCTTGGAGCGGTGCTCCGAGAGGATGGGCACGGAGGCGAACCATACGCGCGGCGGTACCGTCGGTTGCAGTGGACCCATCTTCCTCCCCCCTCTCTGTCTCCCGCTTCGCCACCTCCGTGTCCGAGCATCCCCTGGCCACCCATGCCGTCGGGGAGGTCGTCGGCGAGGTGCTCGAGGAGCTCGGCGAGGAATGCGACGTGGCCGTGCTCTTCGTGTCGGGCGACCACGTCGGCGCCTTCGAGGAGATCGCCCAGACCGTCCGGCTCGTGCTCCGGCCCAAGACGCTGATCGGCACCTCCACCGCAACGGTCCTCAGCGGCAGCCAGGAGATGGAAGGCCGCTCGGTGGTCAGCGTGTGGGCCGGCGCCGGCGTCGACGCCCAGTCGCTGCGCATGCGCGCAACGGCCACCGACGGTCCCGAGGGACGGCGCCTGACCTTGTTGGGTTGGCCCGATCCCGACGCCGAGGGGCTGAGCGCGGTGGTGCTGCTGGTCGATCCCTTCTCGTTCCCCGCCGACCACCTGCTCGACCACCTCGGCGAGACCCTTCCGGGCGTCCCGGTGGTGGGGGGTCTGGCCAGCGCCGGGCAGAGGCCGGGAACGAACCGGCTGGTGGTCGACAACGCCGTGGTCGATGGCGGCGCCGTCGGGCTGCTGCTCCGCAACGTGGCCGTCGAGGCCGTCGTATCCCAGGGCTGCCGGCCCGTGGGAGACGCCTGGGTGGTCACGGAGTCGGAGGGCAACGAGGTTCGAACCCTCGGCGGCGAACCTCCGGTTCAGCGACTCGAGCAGATCGCCACAGACATGACCCCCGACCAGCGCGAGCGTCTGGCCCGCAGCCTCCAGGTCGGGCTCGCGGTCAATGAACAGCGCGAGGTCCATGAGCAGGGCGAGTTCGTGATCCGCGCCGTGATCGCCGCCGACCGGGACACCGGGAGCCTGACGGTAGGGGCTCCGGTCCCGGTGGGCACCCTCATGCAGTTCCAGATGCGGGATCCCGACGCGGCGACCGAGGATCTCCACGAGGTGCTGGCCGGCCGCCAGGCGTCGGGAGCGCTGGTGTTCACCTGCAACGGCCGCGGGTCAGCGATGTTCGGTGAACCCAACCACGACGCCGGCGCCGTCACCGGAGCGCTGGGGCCGATCCCCCTGTCGGGGATGTCATGCGCGGGCGAGATAGGGCCCGTCGGGTCGAGGTGGTTCCTTCACGGCTTCACCGCGTCGTTGTTGCTCGTCGGTGGCGCATAGGGTGGCGCCAGCCGCCTCGTCAGCAACAGGAGCCCCAGTCCCGTGAAGCAATCCCAGGACCACGCCGCCACGGAGCGGCTAGCCATCGACGTGCTCCGCGGGCTGGCCATGGACGCCCCCGAGCAGGCCAAGAGCGGGCACCAGGGCACGGCGATGGCGCTCGCCCCCCTGGCCCACGTGCTCTTCACGAGGATCCTCCGTCACGACCCGACGGCGCCCACATGGCCCGACCGCGACCGCTTCGTCCTGTCGGCCGGTCATGCCTCGATCCTGCTCTATGGCGTGCTCCACATCGGCGGCTACGAGGTGTCGCGTGATGATCTGGTGGCGTTCCGTCAATGGGGTTCGAGCACCCCCGGACATCCTGAGGTGGGTCACACGCCCGGCGTCGAGGTGACCACCGGTCCCCTGGGCCAGGGCGTCGGCAACAGCGTGGGCATGGCCATCGCCGAACGCCAGCTGCGCCGGCGCTACGGCAGCAGCGTGTTCGACCACCGGGTCTACGCGGTGTGCGGCGACGGCGACCTCATGGAGGGCGTCAGCCACGAGGCGGCGTCGCTTGCCGGCCACCTCGGGCTGGGCCGGCTGATCTGGGTGTTCGACGACAACGGCATCACCATCGATGGTCGCACAGACCTGTCGTGCAGCGACGACGCCGCCCAGCGGTTCGGGGCCTATGGCTGGTCGGTGATCCGCCTCGACGATGCCGAGGATCTCGGCGCCATCGAAGCCGGGTTGCGCCAGGCCGCCGCGGAGGAGGAGCGCCCCACCCTCATCGTCCTCCGCACCCAGGTCGCCTTCCCCTCTCCCAAGTGGACCGGGAGCCACAAGGCCCACGGCAACCCCTTCGACGCCGAGGAGATCGCAGTCACCAAGGAGCTGATGGGCTTGCCCCGGGACCATACCTTCTGGGTGCCCACGGAGGTGCGCGACTTCTACCGCAAGACGTGTGAGTCGGGGCAGCGTCAGCGGCGCGAATGGATGGCGCGACTCGACAAGTGGGACGGCGACCGTGGCGAGCTCGACGCCGCCCTCGCCGGACGCGGCATCCAGGGCTGGGCCACCAAGCTGCCGTCCTGGAGCCCCGGCGAGAAGGTGGCCACCCGGGTGGCGTCCAACGCCTGCATGGACGCCGTGGCTGATGTGGTCCCGGGCCTGGTGTCGGGAGCGGCTGACCTGACCGGCAACACCGGGACGGCCATGGCCGGCGCCGACGCCCAGACCGCCGCCACCCCCGCCGGCCGCCAGGTCTATTTCGGCATCCGCGAGCACGGTATGGCAGCGGCCATGGTTGGCATGGCTCTCCACGGTGGCGCGCTGCCGGTGGGTGGCACCTTCCTGGTGTTCTCCGACTACATGCGCCCCGCCATCCGGCTGGCCGCGCTGAGCGGTGCCCACGTCATCTACTCCTTCAGCCACGACTCGGTCGGGGTCGGCGAGGACGGGCCCACCCACCAGCCCGTCGAGCACGTGCAATCCCTGCGGGCCATCCCCGGGCTCCGGGTGATCCGTCCCGCCGACGCCAACGAGGTGGCCCAGGCCTGGCAGGTGGCGGTGGACGCCGATGGTCCCACCGCGCTCATCCTCACCCGGCAGGCGGTACCGGTGCTCGAAGGAACGGTCACCGGAGCGGTCGACAAGGGCGCCTACGTCCTCCACGAGCCCGACGGCCCGCCCCAGATCGTGCTGATCGGCACCGGCAGCGAGGTGGCGGTGTGCGTGGCCGCCGCCGACGACCTCGCCGCGTCGGGCCTGGCCGCCCGGGTGGTGTCGATGCCGTCTTGGGAGCTGTTCGTCGAGCAGAGCGCCGGCTACCAGGAATCGGTGCTGGGCGACGGGCTGCCCCGCCTCGCCGTGGAAGCCGGGGCCACCCACGGCTGGGAGCGCTGGGCCGATGCCACGGTGGGCATCGACCGCTTCGGTGCATCGGCGCCCGGCGGTGTGGTGCTGGACAAGCTGGGCATCAACCCCGACAACGTCGCGCAGCAGGCCCGAGCGCTGCTGGGATCGGAGAGCTGACCAGTGCCGGACCGGCTGCACCGCCTCTACAGCGAACACGGTCAGAGCCCGTGGCTCGACAACCTGCGACGCGACTGGATCACCGACGGCACCCTGGCCGACCGCATCCGGTCGGGAGTTCGGGGGCTCACGTCGAACCCTTCGATCTTCCAGAAGGCCATCGCCGGATCCGACCTCTACGACGGCTCCTTCCGGTCGCTGATGGCGGAGGGTCGGAGCGTCGAGGATGCCTACTGGGAGATGGTCTGCGACGACATCGCCGGCGCTTGCGACCTGCTGGGCCCCGTCCATGAGTCCGCCGATGGCCGCGACGGGTTCGTGTCGGTCGAGGTGTCCCCGTCGTTGGCCCATGACACCGAGGCAACCATCGAGGCGGCGCAGTGGCTGCATCGCCGCGTCGATCGTCCGAACGTGATGATCAAGATCCCCGGCACCCGCGCCGGCCTCGGGGCGGTCCGAGCCGTCGTGGGGCGGGGCATCAACGTCAACGTGACCCTGCTGTTCTCCACTGACCGCTACCTGGAGGTGTTCGAGGCCCACCTGGCCGGGCTCGAGGACTACGCCGCCGGCGGGGGTGACGTGTCGAGGGTCAACGGAGTCGCCTCGTTCTTCGTGTCACGCGTCGACACCGAGGTCGACCGTCGCCTCGAGTCGATCGGGAGCGACGACGCCCGCTCCCTTCGGGGCACCGCCGCGGTGGCCAATGCCAGGGCGGCGTACTGGGGCTTCGGGGAGCAGGTGGCCTCCGGTCGGTGGCAGGCGATGGCGGCGGCGGGCGCCCCGGTGCCCCGGCCGCTGTGGGCGTCGACATCGACCAAGGACCCCGCGTTCCCCGACACCCTCTACGTCGACACCCTCATCGGGCCAGACACCGTCAACACTCTGCCCGATGCCACCCTCGACGCCTTCGTCGACCACGGTGTGCTGGCCCGCACCGTCGACGCGGAGGAGACCTACCTCGACGATCTGGTGGCGGTGGCATCGGCTGGGGTCGATCTCGACGCGGTGTGCGCCCAGCTGGAAGATGAAGGCGTGGCCGCCTTCCAGAAGTCCTTCGACGAGGTGCTGTCGGCCCTCACCCGCAAGGCCGCCACCTTCTAGCCCGCGCCAGTCGGTCGGGCGTGTTCGGCTCGGCGAACAGCGAAAGTTACACCACGTTGCGTGGTCCTTCTTGACACGGGGTGGTTGAGCGGAGTTGTATCGCATTTGGGGGACAAGTCTGGCTTGGCGGATTTAGGCGCCTTGTCGGTGCCATTCGCAGAGCGGCACCAAGTCCCGAGTGGGTAGGGGATGGTGAGTTGGACATGAAGTTCGTTCGATCAGGCGGAAAGGTGACGAACATGCGGGGGAAGTACCGCCACGTTGCGCGATTGGCGATCATGATGGTGATCGCCCTGGTGAGCGTGGGAGCGCCGTTCGATCCGGCCGGTGCCCACGACGACGGGGTCTCGGGCAACAGCGGGCTCGGACTCCTGGGAGACATCTTCGAGATCGAGGGCGACACGCCCGACAACCCGGAGATCCCCGGCGACGACTGGGACACACCGCCCGAGGGCGCGGGCTGGCAGACCATCAACTTCACCGACGGCGAGGACCAAGACGACGACACCGCGTTCACCCAGGGCTCGAAGTGGCAGGAACCCGGAGGTGACGATCCCAACGCCGGCTGGACGTGCGGCGAGGGCGTGGGCTTCGACAAGGGCGACATCGTCGACGGCACGCTCGCCTTCAAGACCATCGGTGGGAAGCAGTACGTGGCCGCCAACTACAACCGGGCCTCACCCAACGGCGACGTTCACCTCGACTACGAGCTCAACCAGACCAACACGCCCAACGACGGCTGCACCGACCTGCCCGATCGCACGAACGGCGACATCGTGATCGCCTTCGACACCACGAACGGCGGCGCCAGCTTGAACCTCAGCCTCCTCGAGTGGCAAGGCGATGCCAACACCGGCACCTTCGCCGACCTCGGTGCCGGCGACCGCCACGTGACGTGGGACGGAGCCGTGTCCGGCGGCGGCAAGAACAAGGCCGGCACCTTCGGTGAGATCCTGCTCAACCTCACCGACACGCTGGGCGAGATCGCGTGCGGAGAGTTCTCCACGGTGCACATGGCCAGCCGCGCCTCCACCTCACCCACAGCCGCCCTGCACGACTACACACTCCCCCGGGTTGCCGACATCGGCGAGTGCCCCGACTCGCAGTTGGTCAAGGACGTCCGAAACGTGACCGACAACGGCACCTTCGATGGTGACGGCGAGGCCACCGCGGACCCCGGCGACACCGTCGAGTACCAGCTCGTGTACACCAACGACGGCCCGGTCGAGGCCACCGGTGTGACCGTCACCGAGGAGGTGCCCACCGACACAACGTTCGTGGCGAACAGCTGCACCACCACCGACGGCACCTGCACCGACCCCGCCGACCCCTCCGAGGGCAACCCGATCACGTGGGACCTCGGCACCCAGCCATCAGGCGCCACGGCGACGATGACGTTCCGGGTCACGGTCGACGATACGTTCGACTCCAACACGTTCGAGATCACCAACATCGCCCAGGTCGAGTCCGACCAGGAGGATCCGAAGGACTCCAACGAGGCCACCGTGACCGGGGAAGCCCCGGCGGAGTTCACCGTCACCAAGTCGCCGAGCAAGGGCGACGTGTCGGTGGGCGACACCTACACGGTGACGATCACGGTCACCAACGAGGGCAGCGGCCCCGGCACCACCGACGTGGTCGACGACTACGAGTCCCCCGACAAGGTCACCGTGACCAACATCGACCCCACCGAGACCTCCCACGACAAGAACAACGGGATCATCACCTGGGCCGACCAGGAGTTCGACGCCGGCCAGTCCCGTGACTACATGTACGACGTGACGGTCGACGGGCCGTTCAACGAGGGCGACCCGCAGGGCGAGTGCGACACCGGCGAGTTCAGCGTGATCAACACAGTGACGGTCACCGGCGACAGCGACCAGGCCGAGGTGTGCGTGACGGCTGACCCGGCCTTCGACGTCGACAAGTCGGTCTCCGACAACGACGTCGATTTCGGCGACACCGTCATCTACACCATCACGGTCACCAACGTTGGTGACGGTCCCGGCTCCACCGACGTGGTCGACGACTTCGACGAGGACAAGGTCACCGTCTCCAACATCAGCGACGGCGGCCAGATCGTCGAGGACCCAAACGATCCTGGGTCGGGCAACGAAGTGATCCTGTGGACCAGCGACACGCTCGACCCCGACGAGCCCCAGTCGTTCACCTACGACGGCACCTTCGACCAGCCGTTCTCCGACGGTGACGCCACGGGCGACTGCGGACTGAACCAATTCCTCGTCCAGAACACCGTCACCGTCGACGGCGACATGGACCAGGAGGAGGTGTGCGTGACCGCGGACCCGGCCTTCGAAGTCACCAAGACGGCGTCGGAGACCGACGTGGAGTTCGGCGACACCGTGATCTACACCGTCACGGTCACCAACGTCGGTGACGGTCCCGGCTCCACCACCGTCACCGACGACTTCCCCGAGGACAAGGTCACCGTCTCCAACATCAGCGACGGGGGACAGATCGTCGACGACGGCGGCAACCTCAAGATCCAGTGGACCAGCGACACGCTCGACCCCGACGAGCCCCAGTCGTTCACCTACGACGGCACCTTCGACCAGCCGTTCTCGTCCGACGACCCGCAGGGCAGCTGCAGCCCCGGCGAGTTCGAGGTCGTCAACACGGTGACCGTCGACGGTGACGACGACAACGAGATCGTGTGCGTCGAAGCCGACCCCGACCTCAGCATCTCGAAATCCACTGATGCGGGTGACACCGTGTTCGAGGGTGATGACATCACCTACACGATCGAGTACACCAACGCTGGCGACGCCCCGGCCAACGATGTGGTGATCACCGACGAGGTTCCCGAGAACAGCACTTTCGAGAGCTGCAGTGACAGCTGCAACGTCGCGGGCGACACCGTGACGTGGGAGATCGGCACCGTGGAGGTCGGCGACCCGGGGTCGGTGACCTTGACTGTCACCGCGACCCCCACGGCGGCATGCCAGATCTGCAACACCGCCACCCTGTCGGCCAGCAACCACACCAGCGTCGACAGCGACACGGTGTGCGTGAACGCCGAGCCCACGCCCGACGTGTCGGGGGCCAACGCCTCCGGCAGCGCCTTCGGCCTCCACGTCGGGGTGGACCTGCTCGGCGTCGACGAGACCCTGGTGCCCGTGAGCAGCTCCCAGAGCGGCTTGGGCTCCGACAGCGCGGGTGACCAGGTGCTCGGCGTCGACCTCCCCGACGACGGCTCGGTGCTGGCGGTTGACCTGCTCACCACGTCGAGCGACAGCACCGTGTCCGAGAACCCGGCCCAGGCCCGCAACGTGAGCGTGGCCCAGACCGCGGGTGTCAGCGTGCTCGACGGCGTGGTGACGGCCGACGTGATCACCGCCGTGGCCGAGGCCACCGCCACCGGCACCAGCTCGGCGTTCAGCTCGGTGGGTTCCACCATCGAGAACCTCCAGGTCGACGCCGACGGCCCCGGCGGCGATGACCCAATTGCCATCGAGGACGTGGTGCCCGGCACCGTCATCGATCTCGAGCCCAACGTGTTCGGCGACGGCAGCTACGTGGCCATCTACGAGCGCATCAGCTCCACGTCGCAGCCTCCGGCCGACCAGGTCAGCGGAGGGACCTACGCCGCTGACCTGACGGTCAACATGATCCACGTTCACGTCACTGGTCTGCTGACCTTGACGCCCGTCGACGTGATCGTGTCGCAGGCCGTGGCCCACGCCGACTTCCCGCAGACCTTCGTCTGCGAGGGTCTGGCCGACCAGTCGGTGAGCGGCCATGCCTTCATCGTCAGCGAGCAGACCAACCCGGCGCTGCTCCTGGTGCTGCACGGCTTCGTGTCGATCCCGGCCAGCGGCAGCGGCGGCTTCGAGCAGCAGCAGCTGCTGTTCGTCACCGCCCCCGAGGACGGCTCGGTGGCCACCACCGCGACGGCGTGGAGCGAGAGCTCGGGCATCAACGGGGCCAACACCAGCACGGCGTCGAGCGAAGCCTACGCCGAAGAGGTGTGCCTGCTGCCCGATGAAAACGGCGACTGCCTGGTCGCCGCCACCGCGGTGAAGTCACAGTCCAACAGCACCGCCGACGCCACCGGGGCGTCGTCGGACGACACCGGCACCGAGCTGGTGGGGCTGAACGTCGCCGGCACTCCCATCGCCGCCACACCCGACCCCAACACCGAGGTCATCAACATCCCCGGTGTGGCCATCATCGTGCTCAACGAGCAGTTCTGTGATGGCACCGCCGACCTCGCCAACAGTTGCCAGGCGGCGAGCGGCGACAGTGCTGGGCTGACGGTGCGGGCGATCCACGTGATCCTGCTCGACCCGGAGAACCTCGGTGCCGAGGTGATCGTGGCAGAAGCACACAGCGACGCCACCTTCACCCCGGCGGTCGCGTGACCGTCACCACAACCAACTAGTCCGCGGGCAGATCGGAGCTCGGGTCCCGCTACGACGACGCGGCGTCGCGGCATGCGACGTCGGCTGGCGCCTTCGGGCCTACCGGTCGGTGGCGCCGCCGTTACGGTGCAGGGATGACATCGCAGGACCGTCCCCGCCCGTCCTCGCCGCGACTCGCGCCGCTCGACACCTCCACCGCCGACGAAGAGACCCAGCAGTACGCGCCGCCGGGCTCGTTCAACATCTTCCGGACGCTCGCGCACCACCCGAAGCTGCTCAAGCGCTGGCTCGTGTTCGGGAACCACGTGCTCGGCAAGAACACGCTCCCCGAGCGTGAGCGCGAGCTTCTCATCCTCCGGACGGGCTGGAGCTGCCGTGCCGTGTACGAGTTCGGTCAGCACACCGTCATCGGAGCGAACGCGGGGGTGGCCGACGACGAGATCGTGGCCCTGACGAGGTCGCTCGACGAGCACCCGTGGGGTGACGACGACCGGGCGTTGCTCACCGCAGCGGACGAGCTCCATGCCGACCAGTGCATCACCGACGACACGTGGGCGCATCTGACACGATGGTGGAACGAGCAGCAGCTCATCGACATCGTGTTCACCGTTGGCCAGTACACGCTGGTGTCGATGGCGCTGAACACGCTCGGCGTCGAGCTCGACGACGGTCTGCCGGGGTTCCCACGGTGAGACTCGCGGGGAAGGTCGCGCTCGTCGTCGGTGGCGGGCAGACGCCCGGGGAGACGATCGGCAACGGACGGGCGATCTCGGTGCGGTTCGCGCAGGAGGGCGCGTCGGTGGTGGTCGCGGACCGTGTCCTCGACCGTGCCGAGGAGACGGTTGCGCAGATCGTGGCCGACGGTCACGCCGCCGTGGCCGTCGGCGGCGACGTCACCTCGTCCGACGAGTGCGCGGCGATGGTCGCGGCTGCGACCGAGGCCTTCGGCCGCCTCGACATCGTGGTGAACAATGTCGGCATCGGCGGCGACGACAGCGGACCGGTCGGTCTCGACGAGGCGGTGTGGGACCGCATCCAGGACGTGAACGTCAAGGGCATGTTCCTCGTCTGCAAGCACGCCCTGCCCGTGATGCGTGCGCAGGGCAGTGGCGCCGTGGTGAACATCTCCTCGATCGCCGCCGTGGCGTCGACCAACATGCTCGCCTACAAGACATCGAAGGCCGGTGTGAACGCGCTGACCCAGTCGGTGGCGATGGGCAACGCACGCCATGGCATCCGCGCCAACGCCATCATGCCCGGCTTGATGGACACGCCGATGGCCGTCGATGCGATGGCGGAGGCGCTCGGCGTCGACCGCGCCACTGTCGCAGAGCGCCGGGCCGAGCAGGTCCCGCTCGGTCAGCGGCAGGGGACGGCCTGGGACGTCGCCAACGCCGCGTTGTTCCTGGCGTCCGACGAGGCCAAGTTCATCACCGGCGTCGTCCTCCCCGTCGACGGCGGCCAGTCAGCCCGCATCGGCTGAACATTCGATAGCAAGGCCGGGGTAGATCTTCCGATCCCGGTCAGACCCGGGCGCTGAACGTACCCATGGCCAGGGTGGGCGCTCCGGGCACCATGGCCGGCACCCAGAGACGGCGGTAGCCGGCGGCCCGGGCCGCGGCGGCGAGCTCATCGAGGCGATCGGCGTCGAGCACGACGCCAGGTCGGGGCCGGGCCACGCCGGTGGGGAACCGGCCGGTGCGTGCCCGGCGTGCGTGCCGCCACGCGGTGCGGAGCGTGAGCCCGGCCAGCTCTTCGATCAGATCAGGGATGATGACGACATCGCCGTCGCCCACCGTCACCATGGCGTCGCGGTAGGGCGCCAGCCCGGCGGGCACCACCGTCGCCTCGGCTGGCGCCGACGGCGCCAGCCGAGGCGACGGTGGGACGGGCCCGGCTCCGTCCCCGCCCAGGTCGAGCCGGCTCCATCGCTCCGCTGGACCGGGCCGCATTCCGGTACCGGCCAGCCGTCTGGCGTAATGGCGCGGGTGCCAGGGCAGGCCGGTCACCGCCGGCTGATCGAACGCCCCGACCCGAAGCCCGGCCTCGTCGGTGGGGGTGAGCGAGTAGGGGCCCTCCAGCCGGGTCGCTCCCCGGGCCCCAAGCCAGGCGGTGGCCGCCCCGACCAGCGCCGCGGCCACCGCCGGGTCATCCACGCACTCGAAGAACCCGAACCAGCCAGTGGCCGTGTCGCGCGGCTTCTGGGCGCTGATCCTGCCCGCCGGCCTCCCGACCCGCCGAGCCAGGAAGAAGGCAGCCTCGCCTCCCTCGGCGAAGAACGGGTGGAGTCCGCGGTCGATGCGGAACCGCTCCACCGACATCAACGGGGGTCGCCAACCTCCCACACCGCGGTGCAGGTGGATGGGCAGATCCAGGAACCGGCGACGCTCCCGACGGTCCCGCACTTCCTCCACGGTGATCGGCGCCACCAACCGACGGTACAGCGACCGGATCGCTGCGGCCGCCCGCTAGGTTGCGGAACCATGACCGGCTGGGGCGACCACGAAGTGCTCGGCGCCTCGTCGGACGAACTGGCGGCCGAAGCCCGCTCGGCCCGGGCCGCCGCGCGTGGCATCCGGGTCACCTACTCCCCCAAGGTCTTCATCCCCCTCACCAAGCTCTGCCGCGACCGGTGCGGGTACTGCACCTTCGCCCAGCCCCCGGGCCGGCTCGACGCCGCGTTCATGTCGATCGACGAAGTGCTGGAGGTGGCTCGGGCCGGCGCGGCCGCCGGTTGCCACGAAGCGCTGTTCACCCTGGGCGAGGCGCCCGAGGACCGCTACGCCGTCGCCAGGACGTGGCTGGACGAGCACGGCCACGCCTCCACCGTCGACTACCTGGTCGCCGCCTGTCGGGCCGTGGTGGACGAGACCGGGCTACTCCCCCACGCCAACGCCGGTGCCCTGTCCCGCCCCGAGCTCGAGCGGCTGCGGTCCGTGTCCCCCAGCCAGGGGATGATGATCGAGACGCTCCGAGCCGATCTCGACTGCCACCGCCGTGCCCCCGACAAGACGCCCGAGCGGCGCCTCGCCACCCTCGACGCCGCCGGCCAGGCCGCCATCCCCTTCACCACCGGAGTGCTGGTAGGCATCGGCGAGGATCGGGCCGACCGCCTTGCCGCACTTCGAGCCATCGCCGCCAGCCACGACCGCTACGGCCATGTCCAAGAGGTGATCGTCCAGAACTTCCTGCCCAAGCCCGGAACGGCAATGATCGATCACCCGGCCTGCCCCACCGATGAGCACCTGTGGACCGTCTCGGCCGCTCGGGTGATCCTGCCTCCCAACGTGAGCGTCCAGGCTCCCCCCAACCTCAGCGACGACCTGCGGCCGCTGCTCGACGCCGGCCTCGACGACTGGGGCGGCGTCAGTCCACTCACCGTCGATCACGTCAACCCCGAGCGGCCGTGGCCCCACCTCGACAAGCTGCGGGCCGAGACGGAAGCAGCCGGGTTGGAGCTGGTCCCCCGCCTCACCGCCCACCCCCGCTTCGTCGCCGAGCCGCAGCGCTGGATCCACCCCGACCTGCACTTCGCGGTCCTGGATCGCTCCGACGCCGAGGGGTTGGCCCGCGACCACGCGTGGGCCTCGGGCTCCACCACCCCGCCACCGGCGCTGGTACCCGCGGCCCTGCTCTCCCCCGCTCGGCGGGCACCGGCGCACGGGCCGGTGGGCGAGGTCCTCGATGGGGTGCTGCTCGGCCACGAACCCGGCGTCGACGAACTGGTCACCCTGTTCTCGGCTCGGGGTCGAGAGGTGCAGGCAGTAGCCGAGGTGGCCGACGAGATGCGGGCGGCGACCGTGGGCGACGCCGTCACCTGGGTCGCCAACCGCAACATCAACTACACCAACATCTGCACGTTCAAATGCCGGTTCTGTGCGTTCAGCAAGGGCCCGCTGTCGCTCAACCTGCGTGGCGACCCGTACCTCCTCGAGCTGTCCGAGGTGGCTGAGCGGGTGGCCGAGGCCTGGCAGATGGGCGCCACCGAGGTGTGCCTCCAGGGCGGCATCCACCCCGACTTCGACGGCGACTACTACATCGACGTTGCCCGCGCCGTGCACGAGGCCGCCCCCGGCATCCACATCCACGGCTTCACCGCGCTGGAGGTGACCGAGGGCGCCCGCCGCAACCACGAGCCGCTGGCCGACTATCTGCGTCGCCTCATGGCTGTCGGTCTGCGGACCCTCCCGGGAACGGCGGCGGAGATCCTCGACGACGACGTCCGCGCCCTGCTGTGCCCCGACAAGATCAACACCGACGAGTGGCTCGAAGCCCACCGCACCGCCCACGGCATCGGGCTCCGATCGAACATCACCATCATGTTCGGCGCCATCGAGCACCCCCGCTCGTGGGCGCGCCACATCGTGGTCACCCGCGATCTCCAAAAGGAGACGGGCGGGTTCACCGAGTTCGTACCCCTCCCCTTCGTGCACATGGCGGCGCCGATCTACCTCCAGCACAAGGCGCGGCGGGGGCCGACGTTCCGCGAGACGCTGCTGATGCACGCGGTGGCCCGCATCGCCTACCGCGGGCTGATCGACAACATCCAGGTGTCGTGGGTGAAGATGGGAGCGGCCGGGGCCCGCCAGGCGCTCCAGGCCGGAGCCAACGATCTCGGCGGCACGTTGATGGACGAGAACATCAGCCGGGCCGCCGGTGCCTCCCACGGCCAGGCCCTCGACCGGTCGGCCTTCGAGGACATCGTGGCCGGCCTCGATCGCCGGCTCGAGCAGCGCACCACGCTCTACGGCCGCGTCGCGGCAGCGTGAGGGCACAGCCGGTGCCGAGGAGCAGGCCCGGTCACGCCCAGAACTCTTCGGGCAGCTTCGACTCGATGTCCCGCACGTGCCGCCGGGTGCAGGCGCCGCACTCCCACGTGACCCGGCCGGTGGCCTCAACGCCCATGCTCCAGCCCTGGGTGGCGGCGTCGTCGGGGCCGCCGTCGAGAACGGTGCCACACTGCGAGCAGCTCACCGTGGTGTCATCGCCCATCGAGCGCAGACTCTAATGACCGGCCCGCCCTCCTCCGAGGACTCCGACGCCATCCGCCAGGCGGTGGCCGATGCCGCGGGTGTGGTTGATGCACTGGGACCCAAGACCGACCGTGACCAGCGACGGACGATCGCCCGAACCGCCATGCGGCTCGCCACCGAGCCCCACGATCGACTCGACCTCAAGATCACCGCCGCCGCCCTCAGCGAGATGCGGCGGGCCTACGCCATGTTCGCTCCCCACCGGGGCCGGCGGAAGGTGACGATCTTCGGGTCGGCCCGAACCCGCCCCGACGACCCGCTGTACGGCATCACACGCCATCTCGCCGCCCGGCTGGCCGAAGCAGGGTGGATGGTGGTGACCGGCGCCGGCCCAGGGATCATGGCAGCGGGCATGGCGGGGGCGGGCCGGGACCAGGCCCTCGGCGTCAACATCCGGCTCCCCTTCGAGCAGGTGCCCTCCGAGCACGTCGATGAGGACAAGCTGGTCGAGATGCGCTACTTCTTCACCCGCAAGCTGATGCTGATGAAGGAGTCGAGCGCCTTCGTGGCCCTCCCGGGCGGGTTCGGGACGCTCGACGAGACGTTCGAGCTGCTCACGCTCCAGCAGACGGGCAAGTCGGTCCCGGCCGCGGTCGTGCTCCTCGACCGGCCGGGCGGTCGCTACTGGACGGCGTGGCGCGACTTCCTCTCCGGCGCCGTCGCCGAGGACCGCTACATCGACCCCGCCGACCTCAACCTGGTGTCGATCACCGACGATGTCGACGAGGCGGTCGCCACCATCGAGCGGTTCCACGCCGTGTTCCACTCCAGCCGCTACGTCGGCGACCGTCTCGTGCTGCGAGTGGCGGAGGCGCCCGGCCCCGCCGACGTCGAGGCGTGGTCCACTGAGTTCGGCGACATCCTCGAGGGTCCGATCACGGTCGAGAGCGGTCCGCTGCCCGGTGAGCACGGCGAGCTTCCCGATCTTCCGCGGGTGGTACTGGCCTTCGACCGGCGTGGGCATGGGCGTCTCCGCCAGCTGATCGACCGGATCAACGACGGTCGCCGGCCCTGACGGGGCGGCGGATGGGGAGCGGCTCAGGCGTCCCAGATGCCGTCGTCGGGCTCGGTCAACAGGTTGACCGCCTTCTCCACCGCCCGCCGAGCGCGGGTGAGCCGCTTCTCGTCCACGGGAAGCTCGTGACCGCCGGCGTCGATGGAGTCGCGGAGCCGCACCAGCGCCAGGTCGGCCAGCTCCTCGGCGATGACTTCGAGCCGGTTGCGGATGTCATCGAACTCGCCGGCCACAGGACCGACCTTAGAGCGAGGATGTTCTGTAGGGTCTGCGCCATGGTTGCGTTCACGGTGGAGGCCCTCGCGGAAGCAGCAGATGAACATCGGCTGAAGCTCCCGCCCTACGTCCTCGAGCAGCTGGTGACAGCGATCGATGCCGGCAAGCACGTCATCCTCACCGGACCTCCGGGCACAGGGAAGACCACGCTGGCCGAGCTGGCGGCGTCGGTGGCCAAGCGCTCGATGATGTGCACCGGCCATCTGCCCACCACCGCCACCACCGAGTGGACCACCTTCGAGACCATCGGCGGGCTCCAGCCCACGGCCGAGGGCCTAATCTTCCGCTCGGGTCTGTTCATCGACGCCATCGAGAACGGTCAGTGGCTGGTGGTCGACGAGATGAACCGCGCCAACTTCGATCGGGCGTTCGGTCAGCTGTTCACCGTGCTGTCGGGCCAACCGGTGATCCTGCCGTTCAAGCGTCGCGGTTCGTCGTGGCCCATCGCCCTGGTCCCGGCCAGCGGTGAGGCACCACCCGAGACCGACGTGATCCGCTTGCCGGCGAGCTGGCGCATCATCGGGACCATGAACGTCTTCGACAAGAACCTGCTCTTCGAGATGTCCTACGCTCTGATGCGCCGCTTTGCCTTCATCGAGGTCGCGTCGCCGAGCGAGGACGACTTCCGGAGCCTCCTGGCCGGTCCCGGTGAGATCGTGGGCGAGTTCCTCCCCTTACGCCGCCTCAAGGACCTGGGCCCCGCCATCTACCTGGATGCCGCCCGGTACGCCACCCGCCGCGAGCTCACCAGCGCGTCGAAGAGCCGAGCACTCTACGAGGTCTTCTACAGCTACTTCCTGATGCAGTTCGAGGGCATCGACGACCACACCGCGGCGCGGCTCGTCGACATCGTGTCGGGACCACTCGACGAACCCGAGATCGCCGAGGTCCGGCGGGCTGTCGTCGAGGTGTTGGGCAACGAGCTCCCCAGCTGATCGCCATGTCTCGCTTGTGACGCCCACCGCCCACCCTGCCCGCGACCTATGGGACCGGATGGCGTCGCCGATCGAACCGCTGGCGACGGTCGAGGCGATTCTCGGGCTCCCTCGCGCCGGGGTGATCCTGCTCAGCGGGGCGTTGCTGGCCACCAGCAACGAGGCCGAGCACCTCCTCGCCACCATGGGCGACCTCACCCGCCGCATGGCCGTCAGCACCAAGCAGCAGGCCACGCGCACCGTCGGGCAGATCCGGGGACCGATCCTGTGGTCCGAGACGGTTGCCGCCCGTGCTTCCAGTCTGGGCGACGAGGGCGTGTTCGTGTGCCAGGCCACCGCCAGGGCCTACGACACCTCGGAGAACCGGGTCCTGGCCCATTCCCTGTCGCTCCTCCAAAAGGCTGCCCACGACGTCGAGCACAACCGGGCGACTGGTCAGCTCAACGAGGTCATCACCCTGATCCGTCACGTGGGTGACCGCGCCGTTCGGGCTCTCGACCACCGAACCCTCATGGAGGTCCCGCGCGGTCGGCCCACCATGCGAGACGTGCAGCGAACCCGAGCCGGGATCCGCCGGCGGTCCTACCAACCCGCCCTCGCGGTGCTGGACCGGGCGGCAACCCCATTCATCGCCGGGGACATCGTGGCCGTCTGCGACGACCGGTCCCGTCGCTGGCTCCAGCTTCTCGCCGATGTGCTGGCCGCGGCCGATCACCGCCGGCTCGATCTGGCTCGACTCCGCGCCCAGAGCGGCGTCATCTTCACCGGCCCGGTGTCGTTCCGCCACCCGGGCCATCGAGGGCTCAGCACCCAGCTTGCCGGCGTGGTCGTCGGCGACGTCCGTCTCGTACCCGGCGGGGACGAGACCGACGGCGACGGCCGAGCACCCGACGACACCACCACCCGTCAGGTGGTGTCGGGGCCAGGTGACATCGAGGCGGCGCTCGACCAGCTCACCGGCTGAGCGCGCCGACCGATGGCCAACCGCCGACTTCAGATCGCTCTCGCCGGGGCCGCGCTCACCGGCGCGCTCGTCGGACTGGTGGTGGGCGGCTTCGAGTTCCTGGCCGGTGAGGTGCTGCTGGAGTCGGTGCTCGAAGCCCCCTTGTGGCAGCAGCTCGCCGCGCCGTTCGCGGGTCTGGTCGTCACCGCCCTGCTGCTGCGGTGGATCGCCAGCGGCGCTTCGGCGAGCACTTCCGACGAGTACATATCCAACTTCCATGCCCGACGCACCAACCTGCCGTTCGGACCGGTGCCCGGTCGGATGGCGGCGGGCGGCGCCACGGTCGGTCTTGGTGGGGCGATGGGCCTCGAGGGTCCGTCCATCTACGTCGGTGCTGTGATCGGTCACCACATCCAGGAGCGGCTACGCCGGTTCTTCAGCCGTGAGGATGCCAAGCTGTTGTTGGTGGCGGGTGCCGCCGCCGGTGTGTCGGCGGTGTTCAAGGCTCCGGCCACCGGCGTCATCTTCGCCCTCGAGGTCCCGTACAGGGACGACGTGGCTCGCCGGGCGCTTCTTCCGGCGCTCATCGCGTCGGCCAGCAGCTACCTGGTCTTCGTCACCGTCACCGGGAGCACCGAGCCCCTCTTCCCGGTGTTCGGATCGATCCCCACCTTCGAGCTGGCCGAGCTGGGTGGCGCCGCCGCCATCGGGGTGGCCGCCGGTGCCGGCGCCCGGCTCCTCAGCTTCCTCGTCGGCCGGGCCAAGGATCTGGCGTCGCGCATCCCGGCCTGGAAGCGGGTTCCGATCGCCGGCGTCATTCTGGGGCTGCTCGTCGTGGCCTCCGAGGCTGTCGCCAACCAGCCGCTCTCGCTCGGCCCCGGCTACGAGACGCAGCTGTGGGTCTCCGACGCGAGCATCGAGCTGTGGGCGATCGCGGCGTTGTTCGCCATCCGCGCCGCCGCCACCACCGCCACCCTTGCCGGGGGCGGTGCTGGTGGTTTGTTCATCCCGTTGGCGGTGCAAGGGCTGTTGCTCGGCCGGTTCGTGGCAGGCGTGCTCGACCAGCCGGGATCGTCGCTGTTCCCGTTCATCGGTCTGGCCGCGTTCTTGGGCGCCGGCTATCGCACACCGATGGCCGGCGTGATGTTCGTGGCCGAGTCGACGGGGCGGGCCGGGTTCGTGGTTCCGGCCTTGGTGGCGGCGGCCGTGTCCCAGCTGTTGATGGGAGACGCCGGGGTGTCACGCAACCAGAAGAGCGTCCGTGCGGGCCATCTGGAACAGCGGTTCCAGCTGCCGATCGCCACCGCCCTCACCACCGACGTTCTCACAGTGCCACCTGATGCCACCATGGCCGAGTTCGTCTACGTGCATGCCATCGGCAACCGTGAGCAGTCGGTGCCGGTCGTGGAGGACAACCGCTACCTCGGGATGTGCGACCTCGAGCTGGTCTCGGAGGTGCCGCGAGAGCACTGGGAGAGCACCACGGTTGAGCCGATCATCCGAGATGATCTCCCCGTCGGTCGCCCGACGTGGTTCCTTCGCGACGCCATCGCCGCCATGGAGGAGGCCGACGTCGATCGGTTGGCGGTGGTGGATGGCGACAACCTCTTCGTGGGTCTGGTCACCCGCAGCGAGATCCTCAAGCTCGACGAGGTGCTCGACCGCACCGGCGGCTGATCCCCCACCTTGGGGGTGCGGCCCGTGGCGCGGCGTCAGTCGTCGTCGGCGGAGTCGTAGCCATCGTAGGGGTCCTCGGCGGTAGCCAGGCACCACGACGCGTGCGCGGCGCCGGGCGCCGCGCCGCATTCGTCGCATGGTTCCGGCGGGGCAGGCGCGATCTCGTCCTCGTCGAGGAGGACGTTGTCGAGGTCTCCTTGGAAGCTCCGCTTCAGTGCGCGAGCCTCCTCGAAGCGCCGATGACGACCCTTTTTCACCGCGGGCTCCCAGGCGTTCGACGTGCTGTGGCCGTTCAACCCTAGCCGCCTCGCGGGCCATGGCGGCGACTTGGGAAGTGCGTGATTAAGTGAGCATGCGCTTGCCCAACGCTAGCGATGGAGCCATTCGGCGTCCGGGACGGCCAGGTCCACGGTGATCGGGCGTTCCGAACGCTCCTCGAGCGCCAGCCGGCCATCGGGGCGGAAGACCACCGCGACGTCGCCGTCGATGAGTCGTTGAACCGGTTCGGCCAGCAGTCCATGGCGCCATCCGGTGGCCAGACGTGCACCGTCGGCGCCGGAGAGGAACTCGAGGACATCGGTGCGCGTGGCCAGGAGCGCCGGGTCGATGCGAAGGTCGCGACCGAGCTGGCTCAACCAGGCTTGCACGAGGGTCACCGCCGGCCGCAGGCGCCGCTCGGTCTGGCGCGAGCGGTCCGGTGGCCGATCCACGATGGGATCGTCGACACCGGCCGCCACCGCGTCGAGCAACGCCTCCGCCACCCCGCGACGCAGGTGACGGCCGTCGACACCCCGGATCTGGCGCATGGCATCGAGGTCTCGGGGCGCGGCCTGGCTGATGGCGACCACTGCCATGTCGGTCATCACCCTGCGGATCGGCTCGTCCCGCCGCGCCGCTTCCGTCTCACGCCAGGTGGCCACTCGATGAGCGACGTTGGCGGCACGCCCCCGCATCGAGCGGATCTCCTTGATGCGACGCCAGGCCTGGCTGGGATCCGATGGCGTTCCTCGGCGAACCCGGAGCTGCTCGGACTCGTCACAGGCCCAATCGAGGCGACCAGCACCCTCCAGCAGTCGGACCAGCTCCGACCAGACGGCGTCGAGGTGGATCACGTCAGCGGCCGCGTAGTCCATCTGCGCCTTGGTGAGCGGTCGGCGCAGCCAGTCGGTGAGACGGCTGGCCTTGGGGATCCGCTCACCCGTGACCCGATGTACGAGATCGGCGAGCGACGGAGAGTGGAGACCCACGAACCCCGCCGCCACCTGCGTATCGAACAGCCGGCGGGGAATCGCGCCGCATGCGTGCCGCAGCACCTCGAGATCCTGATCGGCGGCGTGCATCACCACCAACCCCTCGCCTTCGAGGAGCGGCCGCAAGTGCGACGGATCGGCGGTGAGAGGGTCGATGAGCGCCACCTGGTCGGCCCAGGCCAGCTGCACCAGCGCCAGCTGCGGGAAGTACGTCTTCTCGCGGTGGAACTCGGTGTCGATGGCATAGCGTTCGACACCGACCACCTCGGCAACCACTGCCGCCAGGCCGCGGTCGTCGTCGATCCAGTGCACGTCAGGAGGGCTGCGGCCCGGTGGCGGACTCGAACCCGCCTTCCACCCAGGCCATGGTGCCGCCCGCCACGTTGGTGGCGTCTCGCCCCGCGACGGTCAGCACCTCACAGGCCATGGCGCTCCGGGCGCCGGTCCTGCAGATCACCACGAGCTCGCCCTCGGGCAGCTCGTGGAGGCGATCCGCGAGCTGGTCGAACGGAATGAGCACCGCACCGGGAACGTGTACTTCCTCGTACTCGTGAGGCTGGCGAACGTCGATGAGGCCCACCACGCCGGCGTTGCGACGCCGGTCGAGCTCGTCGACGTCGATCTCGGAGAAGCGCGGCACAGACATCATCGGACCACGCTGGGATCACCACCCGCAACCGCCGGGCCCGATCTGGTCGAGGCGGGCCAGGTGCTCGGGGTCGTCCACACTGGCCGCCTCCGCCTCGTCGACCTCGACCTCGACCACACCGCACGTGGCCAGGAAGCGCCGCGGGCTCGCCTCGCCGCCCTCGACAGCAGCCACGACCGACGGGAGTGCGTGGCGGGACCAGGCGCCCAGGAGAGGCTGGCGAACTCTGCCGGCGACGGCGATCGCGGCCACCGGTGGTGGATCCTCGCTCGCCGTCGCGTCATCGAGGCGGCGCACCAGCGTCGTGATGGTGTCGGGCCGCACGCACGGCATGTCGCACCCCAACACAACAGCAACGTCGCAGCTCCGAGGCAGCAACGCCAGAGCAGTGGCGATTCCGCCGAGCGGACCGTGGCCCGGCACGCTGTCGGGGTGGCGGGTCAGCTCCTCGCCCTCGATGGAGGTCGAGCCGCCGACGACCGCCACCTCGACGGCACCAGCGTCGGAGAGTGCGGCGGCCGGCCAGTGGACCATCGGTCGCCCCCACAGGCGGGCCATCTCCTTGGATCCTCCCATGCGCGTAGACGCCCCGCCGGCCAGGACGAACCCGGCAAAGAGGACATCGCTGAGGACATCGCGCGGTGCGGTGGCATGGGCCATGGCGGGCGGGATGCTACAGATGCAGGGCGGGAGCCAGCCTCCCGGCCACCTCCACCATGGATCTAGAGCCCCTCTCCGAGCACCAGCTTCTCGTCTTCTGGACGCAGTTCCTGGTCCTGCTGCTGACCGCACGCACTCTCGGGGCAGTGATGCGTCTGATGCGCCAGCCCACGGTCATCGGCGAGCTGGCCGCAGGCGTGATCCTGGGCCCGTCCCTCCTCGGGGAGGTGGCCCCGGGATTCAGCGACTGGCTCTTCCCCGACGATCCGCGCCAGACGGCACTGCTGCTGGCGGTGGGGTGGATCGGTGTGTTCCTGCTTCTCGTCGACACCGGGTTCGAGACGGACCTCTCCCTGATCCAGTCATTGGGCTCGGCCGCGATCCGGGTCACGGTGGGGAGCCTGGCGCTGCCGCTGGTTGCCGGCTTCGCGCTCGGCATCGTCATCCCGTCGATGTTCATCGGCGAGCACGACGACCGGATCACCTTCGCACTGTTCATCGCCGTCTCGGTCTCCATCACCGGCCTGGCCGTGACGGCCAGGGTCCTGGGCGATCTGGGTCTCACCCGCCGCAACGTCGGTCAGCTCATGCTGGCTTCGGGCATGGCCAACGACGCCATCGGCTGGCTCCTGCTGGGTGGCATCGCCGGGTTGGCCACCTCCGAAGAGCTGTCGCCCGCCGAGCTGCTGCTCCCCCTCGTGGGCATGGCCGTGTTCCTCGCCCTGGCCTTCACCGTCGGCCAGCGCCTGGTCGACTTCGCCCTGCGGAGCCTTCGCCGGTTCGACGCCGGCATCACCGGTTCACTCACCGTCACGGTGGTGGTGGCACTGGCCGCTGGTGCAGCAACCCAGGCGATCGGGACCGAAGCGGTGCTCGGTGGGTTCGTCGCCGGCGTGCTGCTGGGTCGCTCGAAGTTCCAGCGGCCCGAGACCCGGCCCCACCTCGAGGGCATCACCGCCGCCGTGTTCGCCCCGATCTTCTTCGCTACCGCAGGCCTGCGCGTCGACCTGCGCCTGCTCTCGGAAAGCGACGTGGCGACGTGGGCCGCGGTGACCACCGCCGTCGCGTTCTTGGCCAAAGGTGTGGGCGCGACGCTGGGCGCTCGCAACGCCAACCTCCCCCTCCGGGAGGGTGTGGCCCTGGGGCTCGGGCTCAACTCACGCGGAACACTCGAGATCGTCGTCGCCACCGTCGGGCTCGCGCTCGGGGTGTTCAACGACGCCTCGTACACCGTGATCCTCGTCATGGTGCTGGTGACCACCACCATCGCTCCCCCTCTGCTCCGGCTGGCATTTGCGGGATGGGAGGGCACCGAGGAGGAACAGGTACGCCTTCAGAGGGAGGAGGAGCTCGCTCGCAACGTCGTCGTGCGCACTGATCGGATCCTGCTCCCGAGCCGCGGTGGGGCCAACTCCCGCCTCGTGGCCCGGCTCTTGCACCACGCCTGGCCGGAGGGGGTCGAGGCGACGGTCTTGAGCGTCGGCAAGGACGTCGACCGGTCCGAGGTCGACCTGGTCGTCGCGCAGCTCCGTGGGCGACCGGTCGAGCGCAAGCACATCGGGGGCGATGATCCGGTGGCGGCAGTCCTGAAGTACGCGGGACTCGGCTACGGCGTCATCGGGGTCGGCGCGCTGGAGCGACCGACCGACGGCCAGATCGTGTCGCCCTTCGTGGACGAGCTGCTGGCCCGCTCACCGTTGCCGCTGGTGATCGTTCGCCAGCGGCGGACCAAGGCGGTGGCCGCTGAGGAGCCAACGACCGAGCACGCGATCCCCGAGCCGGCAGGGTCTGAGTCGGCAGGGTCTGAGTCGGCAGGGTCTGAGCCCTCCACCGCGTTCCGGCGGATCATGGTCCCCGCGGTTGGCACCATCGGCGCTCGGGCCGCCCAGGAGGTGGCGTTCGGGGTCGCCGCCACGCTGCGCTCGGAGTTGATCCTGGTCCATGTCGCAACCCGACCGGGCGCCGGTGAAGCGGCGGCCGCCGCGGTGGTGGCGGGACCCAACGAGCCGCGAGCCGAGGGATCCGGACGACCGCGGCGGATGTCGCGGATGCTCCGGCGCCGTCGTGACGTGGAGCCGGTGCCGTCCTCAGGGAAGGAGCCGGCCGCCGCCCGTGTCGTCCAGGCCGCCCTGCTCCGCGCTGAGCGCCAGGGAGTGCATGCGTCGGCCATGATCCGCGAGGCGTCGTCCACCGCTGACGAGCTGGTGCGATGCGCCAAGGAGATCGACGCCGACCTCGTGTTCCTCGGTGCCACCATCCGCGAGGTCGACGGGCACCCGTTCCTGGGCCACAACATGGAGCACATCCTCGAGAGCCTCGACGCCACCGTGGTGCTGGTCACCGCACCGCGCTCGACGACGCCGTAGGTGACGTCCGGACTCTTCAGGAGGCGGCGATGGTGGCCAGGTCGCGTCGGTCGGCGTCGTCGAACTCGACTGGCGGGCCGCCGCCCAGCAGCTCGGCCACCAGGCTGGACTCGATCGCCCAGTACATGACGCTGTCCTCGTTGCGCGAGTGGCCGGGGTGCTCGGGGTCCTCACGCCCGGTGTTCAGGACTATGTCGACGAGACCCAGGAGGTGGCCCACCTCGTGGAGGGTCACTGCCTTCTCGATCCGGGCTGCTCCGACGCCGAGGAGCGGGTTCCCGGCCCCCTCGACCTGGTCGACGAAGATGGCGATGGTGTCACCGCGGACAGCCATCCCCAACACCCTCTCGCCCCCTTCGCCCGCGGCGCGCCCACGGAGCAGCAGCAGGCGCAGAACGGCCCTCTCGCGGGTATGGGCGACGCCGGAGGATGCGTCGCTGGCGGCGCGGATCTCATCCGCCGTCCACTCCCGGTCGCTGCTCGCCACGGTGCCACCGGACGTATCGACCGGCTTGCCCGCTGCCTGACCCAAGCGTGATCGAGCGTGCTCGAGGCTGTCGGAGCGAAGGGTGGCGCCGTCCTGGGTGAGCACCTCGATGACGATGCTGGTGGCCGGGGCGGAGCGAAGGTAAGCCGGGGCGTACGAACCAGTGGACCCCGCCGGGTCGATCGAAGGGCCACTCGGCGGCGGGCTCGTCGGCGGCGGAACGGAGCCATCTCCGCTGGTGCTATCGCCGCTCCCACCATCGCCACCGCCACTCGATCCGCCACCGCCACTCGATCCGCCCTCGTCGCCGGCCGCAGCCTTGCCGTCTTGGCCGTCGTCGGTGACGGTGGCCTCCGCGTCGCCGCTGGCGGACACCTCGCCGTCATCGCCGCCCGACGTGCAGGCGGCGGCGACCAGTCCCGCGGCGAGGAGGGCGGCGATGAACCGGCGTCGGGCTGTCACTCCGCCGGCCATTGCGGGTCCAGCTGGATCAGGAACTGGGCGCAGCGCTGGTCCTCATCGGTCTCGCCGATCTCGGCGGCGGTTCGACGCAGTCCGTCCAGGGCACGGAGGAAGCCCCGGTTGGGCTCGTGCTCCCAGCGCACGTAGCCACTGCCCCGCCACCCGCTCTGGCGAAGCCGGTCGAGTCCGCGGTGGTAGCCGACCCGATAGCAGGCATAGGCCTCCACCGGATCTCGGGCCAGATCTCCTAGAGACGCCCAGGCAGCCAGCATCCGGGGCCAGCGGGCGACGACGCCGGCCACCGCGGCACGCCGTTCGGACTCGGGTGCGGCGAGAGCACTCTCGAGAGCGGCGAGCGCGCCGGCTGGTTCGGCGTCGAGCACCGTCTCGGGAGGGCCTTGACGGTGGAGGTGGATCTCGTTCACGGCCCTACGTACTACCTCATCCTGCCGATCGCGATGCACCGACCCGCACGATGCGCAGGGAGTCGATGCCGGTTCCGCCAGGTACCCCTGTGAGAACGGCCACGACATCCCCGGTGTTCACGTGACCGTGAGCGCAGGCAGCGGCGATGGCTGCTGCCGCCATGGCATCGGGTGATCCGGCATCGTCCATCAGCACCGACCGGGCCCCCCAGGTGAGCGAGAGCTGCCGTGCCGTCCGCTCGCTGGTGGTCAATCCCAAAAGGTGGGGTAGCGGGCGGAATCGGGCCACGGCGCGGGCGGTCGTACCCGATCGCGTGCAACAGATGATGGCCTGAGCGCCGGCGTCGGCGGCGGCCCGCCAGGCGGCATGAGTCATGGCCGCGGTGAGCGACAGCTCGGCGTCGAGCTCGGCCTGGCGTTGGAGCTTGCCGAGCCGGCCGCCCCACGCCACGTAGTCGGCCTCGTCCTCAGCTCGTTGCGCGATGTGGGCCATGGTGCGAACGGTCAGTGCTGGATCGTGACCGATGGCTGTCTCGCCCGACAGCATCAGGGCGTCGGTGCCGTCGAACACCGCGTTGGCCACATCCGTTGCCTCCGCCCGCGTGGGTGAGGGGGCGTGGATCATGGATTCGAGCATCTGGGTGGCGGTGATCACCGGGCGGCCGAACGCCACGCACTGCCGGATGATGCGCTTCTGGAGGTGCGGGATCTCGGCCAGGTCGCACTCGACGCCGAGATCGCCCCGGGCCACCATCACCGCGTCAGAGGTTTCGATGATGCCATCGAGATCACCCAGCGCGCCCTGGGTCTCGATCTTGGCCACCAGCATCAGTCCCGAGCCATCGGTCGCCTTTCGGGCTCGTTCGATGTCGGCAGCCGACCGGACGAAGCTGATGGCCACGAAGTCGAACCCGGCGTCGGTGATGATCTCGAGCAGGTCGAGATCCTCGGGCGTGGGCACCTCCGCCCGTGTCCGGGTCACCGGCAGATGCACTCCGGGGCGTCCCTGCACCCGAGCGCCATGGAGGACCTCGGCGACCAGTCCGTCGTGGCGCCGATCGGTGATCACGATGCGAGCTGCACCATCGCCAAGCGCAACCTCGTCACCGACGTCGAGATCGTCGGACAACGTCGGGTAGTCGACATGGACGACATCGAAGCTGGACGGGCCGTCACCGGGCACCAATCGGAGCTCGTCACCCTCGCGGAAGTAGACACCCTCGTCGGGGAAGGTTCCGGCTCGGATCTTCGGTCCGGGTAGATCAGCCAACACCCCGACATGGCGGCCGGCGTCGGCGGCGACCTCACGGATGCGGGCGAACCGGTCCAGCTGCTCGGCGACGGTGCCGTGGGCGAAGCCGAGTCGGGCGACGTTCATCCCACCGGCGATGAGATCACGCAGCACCTCGGGGCTGTCCGATGCCGGCCCGATGGTCGCGACGATCTTGGTGCGGCGGGCCACACACCGAGAGTACCCACCACATCTCGATAGCAGGAGAGGGGGACCGCTAGGTTCCCCCCCATCGACGATCGTCGGCCGGCGCCGAACCCAGGGGGAATGCAGTGTTTCCAGGTCTCCACGCCAAGGAGCGTCCCGACCATCCAGCTCAGATCTGGGCCCGCACCGGTGAGGTCCAGACCTACAAGGAGCTCGACGACGCCTCCAACCGCCTGGCCCAGCTGCTCTTCGACGCGGGTCTGCGACCCGGCGACGGCTACGCCTACTTGATGGAGAACCACCCCCGCTACCTCGAGATCGCCTGGGCCGGGCAGCGCAGCGGGCTGTACTACACCGCCATCTCCAGTCGACTGACCGCGGATGAGGTGAGCTACATCGTCAACAACTGCGATGCCAAGGCCATCGTCTTCAGCCACGCCAAGCGCGACCTGGCCGAGGCGCTCGCTGACCGCATGCCCGACGTCAAGGTGCGACTGATGGTCGACGGTGCCATCGACGGCTACGACTCCTACGAAGACGCCGCCGCGACCTATCCCGCCGAGCCCCTGGCGAACGAGGTCGAGGGCAACGACATGCTCTACAGCTCCGGCACCACCGGCCAGCCCAAGGGCGTCCGGAGGCTGTTCAACCCGGTCGAGGCGGGCACCCCCGACGGGCTGGCCACGCTCCTCCAGCTCCTCTGGGGCTTCGACGAGCACACCCGGTACCTCTCCCCCGCGCCGCAGTACCACTCCGCCCCGCTCAAGTTCTCCTTGGGCCTCCAGCGTCTCGGCGGCACCGTGGTGGTCATGGACCACTGGGACCCCGAGGACTGCCTGCGCTACATCGAGCAGTACCGGTGCACCCATGGCCAGTTCGTGCCGACCATGTTCCTGCGGATGCTCAAGCTCCCCGACGAGGTCCGCAACCGGTACGACCTGTCGTCGCTCACCAGTGTGGTGCACGCCGCGGCACCGTGCCCGGTCAAGGCGAAGCTGGCCATGATCGACTGGTGGGGCCCCGTCATCGGTGAGTACTACTCGGCCACCGAGGGTGCAGGGTTCTGTGCCATCAGCTCCGAGGAGTACCTCACACACCAAGGGTCGGTGGGCAAGGCGTTGGTGGGTGAGATCCACGTCTGCGACGAGGACGGCAACGAGGTGCCCACCGGTCAGCCGGGCCAGATCTTCTTCGGAGGCGGCATCGACTTCTCCTACTACAAGGACGACGACAAGACCGAGCAGTCTCGGCATCCCCAAGGGTGGCGGACGTTCGGCGACATCGGTTACCTGGACGACGAGGGCTACCTCTACCTCACCGACCGCGCGAGCTACATGATCATCTCGGGTGGCGTGAACATCTACCCCCAGGAAGCGGAGAACGTGCTTTCGATGCACCCCAAGGTCCATGACGTGGCCGTCATCGGTGTGCCCAACGAAGACTTCGGCGAAGAGGTCAAGGCCGTCGTTCAGCCATCGGACTGGGAGGCGGCCGGACCTGACCTCGAGCGCGAGCTCATCTCCTTCTGCCGGGAGCACCTGGCCGACGTGAAGTGCCCCCGCTCGGTGGACTTCGACCGCGAGCTCCCCCGTGCCGATACCGGCAAGCTCTACAAGCGCCTCATCCGCGACCGCTATTGGGAAGGCGACAGACGCATCAGCGGTTGAGCGGCCCGGGTGGCGATGGAAGCCCGAAGGAGATGGCGGCCGGTCCAGGTGGTGGCCGCCGCTGCCAGCGCCGCGGCGGCGGCCAACAGCCACGACGGCCCATAGCCCCAGGCGTCGACCGCCAGCCCGAACAGCACCGGGCCACCGACCGCGCCCACGTAGGTCCCAGTCTGGGTGATGCCGGTGGCCGCCGCCGCCGATCCCGGGTGGTGCCGCACGATGGACAGGTTGAACAAGCCGGGCCAGCCCCAGCCGACGGCGAAGATGAACGGGGTGGCCAGAGCGATCACCGGCACGGACTCGCTGGCCAGCAGCAGGTAGCCCGCCGAGCCGCCTGCCATCAAGGCGACCACGGTGGCCAGCTGACCACCGGTCACCCGGTCGGCGCGCCGACCGAGGAGCAGCCGAGCGCTCAGCCCCACCGCGGCACCGAACGCGAACAACAGCCCTGCCGCGCTCTCCCCCATGCCGGCGTCGACCGCCGCTGAAACGATGAACGCGCCGATCGTTCCCGCCGCGGCGGCACCGAAGGCGATGCCGCAGGCGAGGACGAGCAGGGGACGAAGGTGCAGCGGTGCCGGTGCCTCGATCGGCTGGCGGGCGCGGGTTGGGCGAGGGTGTTGACCATGCACTGCACCGACGTCGGCGACCGGCCGGGCGGGGACGGTGAGAGCGGCGATCGGCGCCCCGATTGCGGCGATTGCGAAGGCCCAGCGCCACCCGATCGGTACTGCCACGGCCGGGACGGCAAGGCCACCGATCAACATGGCCGCGGGGATGGCCGCCTGCTTCACGCCGAAGGCCAGACCCTGCTGGGCTGGCGGAACGTTGTCGGACAACCAGAGGTTGGCCGCGGGTTGGGCGAGGGCGTTGGCCACCCCACCCAACGCCAAGAGGACCAACAGGGTCGCGAACGACCGGGCCAGCAGTGCGATGGCCATCAGGTCGGCCCCGGCGGCGAGCGCGGCCACCCGCAGGGCGCGGTGAGAGCCGATGTGTTGAGCCCAGCGGCCCAGCATCGCGGATCCGATGGCGCCGGCACCGAAGAAGGCGCCGAAGAGCAGGCCGAGGTCACCGGCTCCGAAGTCGAGGTCGGCCCGCAGCTGCACGGCGACCGTTCCGGCCAGGAACGACGGCAGCACACCCACCGCCGTTGGCAGCAGGGCCGCCAGGAGCACGCGACGCATCGTGGGTGCGGGGGCGTCGGTGGTCACGAGCAGCGATCGTAGGGCGGTCCGCTCTGTGGAATCAGGGCCGTTGGTCCAGGGTTCCGGTCAACGTGGTCAAGCCGTCGGGTCTCATCGCTGTCATCGCTGTCATCGCCGTCACGGCCGTCGCCTGCGCCGGGACGGGCGGCGGCGGTGCAGAGGTCGATGTTCGATCGACGGGCGACCGTGGTCCGTCGGCCCTCGTCGATCCCAACGCTCCCGGTCTGCCCGAGCCGCTGGTCGACACCAGCCGGATCATCAGCGGTGGGCCGCCCCCCGATGGCATCCCACCCATCGACGACCCCACCTTCGAGAACCCGGCATCGGTGGACTGGCTGAACGACCGCGAGCCGGTTCTGGCCATCAGCGTCGACGGCGACTCCCGTGCCTACCCCGTGCAGATCATGACGTGGCACGAGATCGCCAACGACGTGATCGGCGACGTGCCGGTCACCGTGTCGTACTGCCCGCTGTGCAACTCGGCCATCGCATACGACCGACGCATCGACGGCGGCGAGGTGCTCGACTTCGGTACGTCCGGTCAGCTCTACCTGTCGGCGCTGGTCATGTACGACCGCCAGACGCAGTCTCTGTGGAGCCACTTCACCGCGCAGGCGATCGCCGGCGTGCTCACCGGCACGACGCTCGAAACCGTCCCCATCACCACCGTCGCCTGGGCGGAGTGGCGAGATGCCAATCCCAAGGGGCGCGTGCTCAGCCGAGACACCGGCTTCAGCCGTGACTACGGTCGCAACCCCTATCCCGGGTACGACGACGTGTCGACGAACCCCTTCCTGTTCGATGGCGAGCACGACGGCCGCCTGGCCGCGAAGGAACACGTCATCGGTGTCCGAGACGACGCCAACGCCGTGGCCATCAGCAACAGCGCGGCCCTGGACCGAGGCGTGATCGAGATCTCGCTGGGCGATAGGCCTCTGGTCGTGTTCAAGATCGCAGGGACGGCCAGTGCGCTCGACAGCGGCTCGGTGGCCGACGGCTTCGATGTCGGCGCCACCGGTGTCTTCTCGCCCGTCGTCGACGGCCGGTCCCTTCAGTTCACTCGCGCTGGTGGAGCCTTCGTCGACACCGAGACCGGTTCCTCGTGGAGCATCTTCGGTGAGGCCACCGACGGGCCGCTCGCCGGCACCCAGCTCGAGACGTACCCCCACGTGGACACCTTCTGGTTCGCCTGGGGCGCATTCGAGGTCAACACGACGATCGTCACCTGAGCCCTACTGTCAGGCGCTGTGCCATCCCGTCGATCCCGTCCGTCCCGTCCATCTCGTCCACCGGCACCCCATCCGTTTCTCGACCATCCTGTTCCCCTGCCCATCGCCCACCGCGGGGGTGCGTTGGACCAGCCCGAGAACTCGATGGCCGCTTTCGAGGCTGCCTACCACCTCGGGTTCCGGTGGATGGAGACCGACGCCCACGTCACGGCTGACGGTGTCGTCGTGGCGTTTCATGACGATCGTCTCGACCGTGTCACCGATCGGGTGGGGATCGTCGCCGAGCTGGGATGGGCGGAAGTGAGCGCTGCCCGCATCGACGGTCTCGCTCCGATTCCCCTTCTCGCTGATCTCATCGGGGGGTGGCCCGATGTTCGGGTGAACATCGATCCCAAGCACGACGCGGCGGTCGGACCCCTCATCGACGTTCTGCGGCGATCGGGGGCCCTTGACCGGGTGTGCGTGGGATCCTTCAGCGACACGCGTCTTGACCGGCTTCGCGCTGAGCTCGGTCCTGGTCTGTGCTCATCGACGGGGCCGGTCGGCGTCCAAGCCGTGAAGCGCCTGGCCGACGGCGCTGTTGCTGTCGCACCCCGCGGCGCTCAGTGTCTCCAGGTTCCCCCCGCCGTGGGCGATCTCACCTTGGTCGACGAAGGCTTCGTGGACACGGCCCACGGCCTCGGGCTCCATGTCCACGTCTGGACGATCGACGACCCCAACGAGATGGTGCGGCTGCTCGATCTCGGGGTCGACGGGGTCATGACTGACCGGCCCGCCGTTCTCCGCGACGTGTTGATCAGCCGGGGTGAGTGGGTGGAAGCAGCACCGCGGGATTGAGGATCCCTTCGGGGTCAAGAGCCCGCTTGAGCCGCCGGAAGGTGTCGATCTCCGCGTCGGAGCGGGCCAGGTGCAGCCATGGGCGTTTGGCAACCCCGATTCCGTGCTCGGCCGAGATCGAGCCTCCAAGGGCCGACACGAGGCGCAGCACCGCGTCATCAACCGCGTGGCCTCCGTCGGTGGCGGGCGCTCCCGTCACGTTCACGTGAAGGTTGCCGTCGCCGGCATGACCGAACAACCACACGGCCGCGTCCGGCGCGACGGCGGCGACGGACGCGGGCACCTCTGACGCGAAGGCAGCCAGCGCGCTGAGAGGAAGGGTGACGTCCAGCTTGTGCACCGGGGCGAGGGCACCGATGGCGCCGGTGTGCTCCTCACGCAGCGCCCACAGGGCGCGCCGTTGTGCTGTGCCGGTGGCGATGATCGCGTCGTCGATCCCGAGACCCCCCAGCAGGCGGGCCACGCCGTCTGGGTCGTCGCTTCCGACCCGCTCCACCAACACCATGACCGGTGGAAGCGGGTCGAAGGGCGGCGGCCCGCCGAGCCGGTCCAAGACGAGTTCGACACCGGCGCGGGTGACGAGCTCGATGGCCTCGACAGCGACGTCGGTGTCGCGGAGCGCAGCACAGGCCTCCACCGCTGTCTCGAAGGAGTCGAAGCCTGCCATCGCCACGGCCGCACCCTTCGGCCGCGGCAACAACCCGACCGTGACGGCGGTGACCACCGCCAGCGTGCCCTCACTGCCACACAGCAGGCTCGGAAGGTGATACCCCGTGTTGTCCTTGGCCGGCGCGTCCAGGTGGCTGACCACGCGACCATCGGCGAGGACGGCCTCGGCGCCGATCACGTGTCGGCGCATCCCGCCCAGCCGCAGGAACCGCAGCCCGCCGGCGTTGGTGGCCACCATCCCGCCGATCGTGGCCGAGTCGCGGCTACCCAGGTCGACTGGGAACCGGAGGGGTTGACCACCCGCCGACGCCTCGGCCAGCGCATCTGCGGACGCGCAGGTGACGCCGGCGGCCAGCGTCACCGCGGCGGCCAGCGGATCGACCGGCCGTGCGCTGACGAGTCGAACCAGGCTCAGGAGCACCTCTCCATCGTGAGCCACGCTGCCGCCGACCAGCCCGGTGTTGCCGCCTTGGGCCACGATGGCGACGCCGTGTTCGGTGCACGTGGCGAGCACGGCTGCCACCTCCTCGACACCGGCTGGGCGCACGATGGCGGTCGGGGGCGAGCCGAAGCGACCAGTGGGTTCGTGGGCGGCGGCGGCCAGCACATCGGGATCGTCGATGAAGCCGGCGTCGTCGAGGTTGGAACGGAGTACGTCTAGGGCCGACGGCATCGGTCCGAGTGTGGCAGGTTCGGGTGGTGACCAACGCTGCCGTGGCCTCCCCCGATCGCCGAGCCTCCGAAGCAGGCGCCGCCATCTTGGAGCGGGGCGGCTCGGTGGTCGACGCCGCCATCGCCACCAGCGCCGTCCTCACCGTGACCACCCCTCACAACTGTGGAGTGGGCGGTGACCTCGTGGCCGTGTTGGGCGGCCCGGATGGGGCGATCGACACCCTGATCGCCGCCGGCCGGGCACCGGCGGCTGCCGGCCCGGCGATGGCGGGTGGATCGGTCGAGCCGATCGCCGTCACCGGTGACGTTCGAGCCATCACCGCGCCCGGCTGCATCGACGGGTGGTTGGCGCTGCACGAACGTGGAGGGCGGCTCCCGCTCGACGATGTGCTGGCGCCCGCCGTCGAGCTCGCCGAACAGGGCTTCGAGGCATCCTCGTTGCTGGCGATGATGGCGCCTCTGGTCGCCGGGAGACCAGGAACGGAGTTCCTCGGGCCTCCGGGCACCTTGGCCCCAGGTGATGTGGTGCGACGAACCGGGCTGGCCACCCTGCTGAGGCTCGTGGTCGTCGAAGGTCGCGATGGCATGTATGGGGGTCCCGTCGCCGCCGAGATCGCGGCCGTGACCGACGGATGGCTCACAGGACGAGATCTGGTGTCGGGTTGCGCCGAATGGCGACGCCCGGTGACAGTCGATGCCGGCGGTGTGCGACTCCATACGCCCCCACCACCGTCACAGGGCTACCTCTCCTTGGCCGGGTGGTGGATCGCCGACGGCGTCGGATTGCCCGACGACCCGCGCGACCCGCGCTGGATCCACCTCCTGGTCGAATCGGCGACCGTCGCCGGCTACGACCGGCCTGACGTGCTCCACGATGGAGCCGACGGCCAATCGCTCGTCGATCCGAGTCGGCTCGAACCACGACGAGCCGCGGTCCTCCCTGGCCGCCGGGCCGGCTTGCCGGTCACCGGGGGTCTGGGCGACACCATCCATCTCTCCGTCGCCGGGCCCGACGGCGCGGTGGCCCTGACGCAGTCGAACGCCTCCGGCTTCGGGTCCGGGTTCTTCCTGCCCTCATATGGGGTCGGCCTCCACAGCCGCGGACTCGGCTTCAGCACCACTGCCGGCCACCCTGCGGCACTCGGGCCCGGGCGCCGCCCGCCGCACACCCTGTCCCCTCTGGTCGCCACCGACGCCGGCGGCATCGCGGTGGTGGCGGGGTCGATGGGAGGCGACAGCCAGCCCCAGATCCTCCTCCAGGTTCTGAGCCGGATCCTGCGCCATGACGAGACGCCGCAGGACGCGGTCAGCGCGGCCCGCGCCGTCTTGGCGGGCGACCCGGCCCTCGGCGGCTTCGGGGCATGGGTGGACCCCGGTAGCCAACGGGTGATGGTCGAGGGTCACGCCCCGAGGGGGTGGGCGCCGGGTCTGGCCCAGCGGGGCCACCGGGTGGAGATCGGCCGCCGGTTCGACCACGGTGCGGGACACGCCAACGTCGTGGTGAGGACGGCGTCAGCCGCCGCTGTCGATGTGAGCTGGACGCCCGGCGCCGATCCCCGACCGCCCGAATCGGGCGGCGTCGTCGCAATGGCACCGTCCCGATCCACCGAAGACTGAGGGCCCGGCTCAATGTTCTGTGACGCCTGGCCGATTCATGGAGTGCAGGCCCTGCCTGTTCCTCATGACGTCTCGCCGATCAGCCACCTCCGCTGGGGCCCATGCTCCCGCCGTTCCGTCTCGAGACGTCGCGCCCGTGCTGGCCTGGTGCTTGGGGGTGACCGCGGCCGTCGTGGTGGCCATGGTCGGGGTTGCGGTAGGTCGCCGATCCGGCGACGCCGTCAGTGGCACGGTGCTGCTCCTGGCCCCCGTCGCCGTTCTGGCCCTTGTCCTCGGGATCGAGGTGCTAGCGGGTCCCTCGCGGCGCCGGCGAGCCGTCGCGGATGCAATCGATGCCCTCCACCGCTCGCAAGCGGAAGCCAACCTGCTTCGCCAGCGCTTCACCGCGGCGTTCGATCATGGGCCGACCCCCGCTCTCGTCCTCGATGAGGGCGGCGTTGTCCTGGAGGTCAACGGCGCCTTCTTGACCGCGGCAGGCCGATCAGCGACATCGGTGATCGGGCGTTCACTGCCGTCGGTGATCGACGACGCCGGGGGCGCGGTTGCACGCGCATTGAGCCGACTTGGACCGTCGTTCGATCAGATCTCGGTGAACGCCTCGCTGGGCGATGGAAGCTGTGTCCTTCAGGGCGAGGTCCTGCATGGCGCCGTCCTCCATGGCGAGCTCCGGCTGGCCCCGGGTGGCGCGGGGGCACCGGTGTTGGCGCACTGGATCGATACCACGTCGGCACGGCGCGCCCGCGACCTGCTCGACCGCCAGACCGACATCCTCGAGAGCATCACCGCCGGTGACCCGCTTCCCTCCGTGCTCGAGCGGGTGATCGACCTCGCCGTCACCCATCTCGATGCCGTCGCCGCCGCCGTGCATCTGACATCGTCGACAGGAACGCTCGAGCACGCCGCCGGGTTGGCAACCGCGCCCGCGGACGTGCTCCAGGCGCTGGGCCAGTGCGCGGCGGATGCCGGAGCAGGCCCCTTCGGACCGGTTGCACATCACGGTCAGGCTCTCCTCGTCGGCGACGTGGAAACCGATCCCCTGTGGTCGGGGCACCGCCAAGCAGCGCGGCGGCTCGGGTGCCGCACCTGTTGGTCGCTTCCCCTCGTGACCCAAGGTGATCGTCGAGTCGTCGGTGTGCTGTCCGTGTTGTGGGGCCAGCGGCGGGTGCCCGACGAGAAGCATCGGGCGACGGGAACCCTGGCCGCTCACCTCGCGGCCCTCGCCGTCGAGCGGCACGATTCGGAGACCGGACCAGCGACCCGAGCCCTCACCGATGGGCTGACGGGTCTCGCCAGTCGTGGGTTGTTCGTCGACCGGGTCACCAATGCCATGGCCCGAGCGGAGCGCCGTGAGACGACGACGGCCGTCATCGTCGTCGAGCTTGATCGGTTCACTGCCGTCAACGAGACGCTGGGCCGTGGCGTCGGTGATTCCGTGCTGGGCGAGATCGCTGACCGGTTGAAGCGCGCCATCCGTTGCGGAGACTCCGTGGCCCGCCTCGACGGTGCCCGATTCGCAGTGCTGTGCGAGGAGATCGACGGGCGGCAATCTCTGGACGCCGTCGCCGAGCGCCTAGCCCAGTCGGCACGTGACCCCGTGGCCCTCGAGATCGGGGACGTCACGGTCACGGCATCGGTCGGGTCGGCCATCGACGACAGCCCAGGCGGCGAACCGCGAGAGCGGACGGAGCGGCTCCTGCGAGAGGCCGAGTCCGCCGCTCGGATCGCCACCCGCAACGGCGGTGACGCCCGCGTTCTCTTCGACTCCGCCATGCGCGAACGAGAGGCGGCGCGTGTGAGCCGGGAGCACGAGCTTCGTCGCGCCCTGGCCAACAACGAGGTCTGGGTTGCCTATCAGCCGACGATCCAGGTGAGCACCGGCCGCCTGAGCGGGGTCGAAGCACTCGCCCGATGGAACCATCCCGACCACGGTGCGGTGGCACCGGACAAGTTCATCCCCGTAGCGGAGGACTCCGGCCTCATCCACCCGCTCGGGGAGCACGTGCTCATGACCGCCCTCACCGACGTCGCCGCATGGCGCCGGCTGCGCGGCGGCCGCCACCTCACGGTGTCGGTGAACGTGAGTGCCCACCAGCTGACCCATCCCGATCTCCCAGATCGGGTTCGGCGCGCGCTCGGCGCGGTGAACGTCGACCCCTCCGCCCTCCGGCTCGAGATCACCGAGGCGATCCTGCTCAGCGACTCCGACCTGTTCCTCAGCCGGCTGGAGGCCCTGTGTGACCTGGGCGTGGGGGTGGCCCTCGACGACTTCGCAACCGGATGGGACCGCCTCGCCCACCTGCGCAGGCTTCCAGTGCAGGTGCTGAAGATCGACAGATCGATGGCGAGCGGCATCGACGACGATCCCGACGAGCGAGCCGTGGTGACCGCCGTGGTCGAGCTGGCCCACACCCTTCAGCTGGAGGTCGTAGCCAAGGGAGTCGAGACGGCCGCGCAGCTGCGGTCAGCCCTCGAGATCGGTTGCGACCAAGTGCAGGGGTTCTACTTCTCGCCTCCGGAGCCGGCAGCGGCGATCCCCGGTCTTCTCGGTCGCACGTTCGCGGCGGTCCATGCTGCCGTCGGTGTCTGAGATGACGACCCCGTAGCCACGACTACGATCTTCCCCATGTCACGCAAGGATGCACACCTCGACCACTTTGCTGAGATCCCGATGTTCAGTGCCTGCACCCGCAAGGAGCTCGGGCTCGTCGGTCAGCGAGCAGAGAAGGTGACCATCCCGAAGGGATCGACCGTCGTCCATGAGGGGAAGACGGGACGTGAGTTCTTCATCATCATCGAGGGCACCGCCAAGGTCACCCGCAATGGTCGCAAGGTGGCGTCGCTCACGGCCGGTGATCACTTCGGTGAGCTGGCGCTGTTCGAACGGGTGCCCCGCAACGCCTCGGTCACCGCGACCAGCGACCTCGACGTCGTGCTGCTCGATCGTCGTGAGTTCTCCGGGCTGCTCAACGAGGTGCCGACGCTGGCCTTCAAGCTGCTCCAGGGCATGGCCGGCCGGCTACGCGAGGCCGACCGCTCGAGCATCAACTGAGCGAGGTTTGGTCCCCTCCTGGCTGTGCAGATGGTGCTGGTAGAGCAGAAAGCGAACCACGGTGTCCACTGCCGCCCGGCACCGGCCGTTCTCGTAGACATCGAACGCGTGGTGGGCGAAGGGGACTTCGAGCATGGCCACCGCGTTGCGCGAGACGTGATCCAGCCGTTTGCGGAACTCGCGGCCATCCTCGATGGGCGCCAGATTGTCGATCGATCCGTGAACCAACAGGAACGGCGGCGCGTCAGCATGGATCTGGTCGAGGGGTGACGCCTTGGCGTAGGCCTCGGGGTCGTCGGTGAGGCCGGTCTTCATAACGAACGGCGCCACGAAGTCGCTCACCCATCGGTCAGGCATCGTGCCCAAGCGGTTGGTGAGGTCGTAGATGCCGTAGAAGGGCACAGCAGCCGCCACCGTGGTGTCGACGTGTTCGAATCCGGGCTGATACTCCGGGTCGTTGGCCGTCAGAGCGGTGAGGGCGGTGAGGTGTCCCCCGGCCGAACCGCCGGTTACGCAAATGAAGTCGGGGTCGCCGCCGAAATCAGCGATGTTGTACCTGATCCAGGCGATGGCCTTCTTCACGTCGACGAGGTGGTCGGGAAAGGTGGCCATGGGACTGAGCCTGTAGTCGATGTTCACGCACACCCAGTCGCGTGCCGCCATCCGGTTCATCAGCGGCATGCCCTGGTAGGTCTTGAATCCGAGGATCCATGCGCCGCCGTGGATGTGGAGCAACACGGGACGGTTGGTGCCCTCGGTCCGCGGAACGACCAGATCGAGCTTCAGGTCGCGGCCCAAGCCGCGGGCGAAGGGGATTCCGCGGATGTGGCGGGTGCGCCGGTCGCGCACGGAGAACGGGCGCAACGTACCGCGCATTCGGTCTTTGTCCCCGCGTTGGCTGGCCAGCTCGGCCGACTGCGCGGCGCCGTCAGCACCGAGGGCTGCTTTGAGCACCTGGGAACCCCGAGCCACCGTTCTACGGGCGTGACCCATCCCTCCGGCCAGCACGATCCAGGACCCCATGCTGACCCCCAGCCCCACCCACCCGAGTGGATGACCGAGCGCTCTTCCACCGATGAACAGGATGGTGACGATGACCTCGACGACGATGACATGGAGGGCCAGCTCCGAGCGCAGCCAGCCGGGGAAGAAGCTGATCGCCTGGAGATACTGATTTCGCGTCGGGCGCATGGCGTTGAACGTGAGTGACGCTCCGAGCAAGGAGAGCACGAAGAATGCGACTGGCATGGACCCAGTCTGTCGGGCGGGGTACCCCGCTGTCGACGCGCCGGGAACGTGTCAGGGAACGATGACGTCGAGGGCCCGCCAGCAGTACCACGCGGCTACTGACCGCCAGGGCCGGTACCGCTCTCCCGCCTCGGACAGCTCATCGACCGACACGTCGCCGTCCCGCCCCTGTATCGCCGCCCACCCCTTCCGAACCCCGAGGTCGCCCACCGGCCAGACATCGGGGCGACGCAGCTGGAAGAGCAGGAACATCTCCGCCGTCCACGGGCCGATGCCCCGCACCTCCGTGACGCTCTCCATGATGGCGGCATCCGGTCGGCGAGCGATGCGCTCGAGGTCGAGCCGGCCGTCGGCACATCGGGTGGCGAGATCGGTGATGGACGCGGCCTTGGCGGCCGACAGCCCGGCCGATCGGAGGGCGGCGGGATCGGCGGCCAAGACGTCGTGGGGGGTGGGAAGATCACCGACAGCCTCGAGGACCCGGCCGTGGATGGTTCGTGCCGCCTGCCCGGCCAGCTGCTGGAAGGTGATCGCCCGGACCAAGTACCGGAAGTGGCGGTTGGGTCCCTGGACCGGGGTACCGAGGCGAGGTGGTCCGACTTCGGCGATCACCGCGCTCAGCGCTGGGTCGCGACGAGCCAGGTCGGCGGCCGCGGCTCGCATCGACCAGGACGGCATCGCCGCACACTAGGCGCCAGCCCTATGCTCGGCTCATGGCCTCCCCACCTGACATGCAGATCGACACCGCCGCCCTCTACGACGTCAACATCGATGTCGGCGATGCCCAGATCGTCATGGAGCTTGATCCGGCGCTTGCACCCAACACGGTGAACAACTTCGTCACCCTGGCCCGCTCCCGCTACTACGACGGGCTCACCTTCCACCGGGTGGTCCCCGACTTCGTGATCCAGGGTGGATGCCCGCAAGGCACCGGCTCCGGGGGACCGGGCTACAAGTTCGCCGACGAGCCGGTGGCGGGCGACTACACGCTCGGTGCGGTCGCCATGGCGAACGCGGGACCGAACACCAACGGCAGCCAGTTCTTCATCTGCATCGATGACTGCACAGCCAAGCTCACGAAGGACTACAACCTCTTCGGCTATGTCACGTCGGGCGTAGAAGTCGCGCAGGGGGTCCAGGTGGGCGATGTCATGGAGACGGTGAGCGTCATCGAAAAGGTCCGCTCGTGACGTCGGTGGCCTAGGCCACCAGCGACAGCACCAGGCCGATCTGACCCAGGTGGTAGGTGGTGATGATCACCAACCGGGCCGAGCTGACCTCGGCCACGAACCGGTTCCAAGCGATGGTGGCGTCGGAGGCGTAGAACAGCAGGGCCCCGGCCATGGCGATGGGGTGACCGGAGCCGAAGGCGACGATCACCATGGCCGAGATGACGCCGATGTAGGCCATCACGGGGCCAACCAGCGCGGTGTCGGTGCTCGCCACCGCCTTCACGATCCTCGGCCCGAGCACCGCCAGCGAGGCGACGACCACCACCGCCCCCAGCGTCATGCCGCCGGCTCCGGGATCATCGGCGGCGAAGCCGGCGATGTAGAAGACATGTCCCACCGCGAAGCTGGCCAGGCCAGCCATGAACATGTCGCTGGGCAGCATCAGGAACACGTCGCCGGCAAGGGAGAAGACGAGCGCGGCGATGAACCAACCCTGGGGCCCATCGGGGACGTCGAGTGCGGCGGCCGCCCCGATGAGCGCCACCAGCGTGGCCGGTTTGAACAGGTACTCGGCTGGTCGGTGGGATCGGTGGACGGCGACCCAGTCGGCGACGGCCAGCACGCCGGTCAGGCCGAGGAGCAAGGCGGAGAGGGTGGTCACGGCCGGCGACGGTACGGCAACTCATCTGCATGCGTCGATGCCGTGCTTTCGGGCTCGATAGGGTCGCCGTCCGTGAACGACGACCGGCTGTACTTCCGCCAGATGCTCGCGGGTCGCGACTTCGCTCTCGGTGATCCGCTCGCTCGCCAGATGGTGAACTTCGTGTACGTCATCGGCGATCGCGACACCGGCGACGCGCTGGTGGTCGATCCCGCCTACGCCGTCGGCGAGCTGGTCGATCTGGTGGAGGCCGACGGGATGTCGGTCACGGGTGTGCTGGCCACCCATTACCACCCCGATCACATCGGTGGGGACATGATGGGGCACTCCATCGAGGGCGTGCGGGAGCTCCTGGACCGGGTCGGTGTGAAGATCCACGTCCAGCGCGACGAAGTCGAGTGGGTCAAGCGGGTTGTCGAGGTGTCCGACAGCGATCTCGCGGTCCATGACGGCGGGGACCTCGTCCACGTCGGCGCCATCGGCATCGAGCTGATCCACACCCCGGGTCACACGCCCGGCAGCCAGTGCTTCCTCGTCGACGACCGTCTCGTCGCTGGCGACACCCTGTTCCTCGACGGCTGCGGGCGCACCGACCTTCCCGGTGGCGACCCGGCCGCCCTCTACCAGAGTCTCACCCAACGGCTGGCCAAGGTGCCCGATCGCGCCGTCCTGTATCCGGGACATCTGTACTCGGTGGCGTCTTCGGCGACCATGGCGGCGACCAGGGAGCAGAACTACGTGTTCAAACCGGCAAGCATCGAGCAGTGGATGGCGATGTTCGGCGGCTGAGCAGCGGTCACCGGGATCGGAACCCGATGAGTGGCGGCTGGCATGCTGGTGGCTCCGCGCCATCGCCGAGAGGACACGACATGTACGAGTGGGACGAGCAGCAGCAGATGATGCGTGACGCCATGCGTCAGTTCTGCGAGAAGGAGATCGCGCCCCACATCGAGGAGCTCGAGCACGGAGACCGCCCGCCCTACGAGGTGCTGCGCAAGATGTACTCGACATTCGGGATCGACCAGATGGCCGCCTCCTCCTTCGACGCCCGCATCGCCAAAGAGGAGGCCATCGCTGCCGGCGAGGATGTCGAGGATCCCGACGCCGGGTCCGGGCTGGGCGGGGGTGGGGGCGGGATGATGATGCTGCCCATCATCGAGCTGTGCCGGTGGTGCCCTGGCATGGTCACCGCCATGGGAGTGTCGGTGGGCCTCACCGCGGCAGCCATCAACTCGAAGGGCACCATCGCCCAGAAGAAGCGCTGGGCCCGTGACCTCCTCACCCTCGACAAGATCGGAGCCTGGGCCATCACCGAGCCCAACTCGGGCTCCGACGCTTTCGGGTCGATGCAGTCGACCGCTCGACGAGACGGCGACGAGTACCTGCTGAGGGGGTCCAAGACGTTCATCACCAACGGCCCCTACGCCGACACCATCGTGTTCATCTGCAAGCTCGACGAGGGGAACCCGCCCGCCGAGCGCACGGTGCTGTCATTCGTGCTCGACTCCGGCATGGAGGGACTCGAGCAGTCCAAGCCGCTCCGGAAGATGGGCCTGCACTCCTCCCCCACCGGTCAGCTCTTCCTCGATGACGTCCGGGTGGGCAAGGACCGCCTGCTCGGAGAGACCGAGGACGTCTCCAAGGGTGGGCGCGACGGGGCCAAGGCCACGTTCACCATGGAGCGGTCCGGGGTGGCAGCCATGGCCCTCGGCATCATCGAGCAGTGCATGGATCTGTCGGTCCGCTACGCCAAGGATCGTGTCCAGTTCGGCAAGCCCATCGGCGAGTTCCAGCTCATCCAGCTCAAGCTGGCCAAGATGGAAGTCGCCCGGCTCAACGTGCAGAACCTGGTGTTCCGGTATGTGGAGCTCCAGGCGGCGGGCCACCAGATGAGCTTGGCCGAAGCCTCGGCCATGAAGCTGTACTCAGCCCAAGCCGCTACCGACGTGGCCATGGAGGCCGTGCAGCTCTTCGGTGGAAACGGCTACATGTCGGAGTACCGCGTCGAGCAGCTGGCCCGTGACGCCAAGGTGCTTCAGATCTATGGCGGTACCGACGAGATCCAGGTCACCCACGTGGCCAAGGCCCTCCTGGCCGAGCAATGAGCATCGAAGCGGCCCCACCTCGACCCATCCCGATCCACGATCCGGACTGGTGGACGGGCAACGTCTGGGCCGACCTGAAGTGGCTGCGGACCCACGATCCGGTCCACCGCGTGTCCACGCCGGCCGGTGACGTCTGGGCCATCAGCCGGCACGCCGACGTGATGGACATCTCGCGACATCCCCTCGACTGGCCGTCGGGTCGCGGCGTCCTAATCGACGACCTACGCCGAGTGGTGGCCGGCAACGAGTCGATCATCTACCTCGACCCCCCCGACCATGCCCGTCACCGCAAGCTGGTGAGCGGCTGGTTCAAGCCGTCGGTGGTCCGCGCCTTCGAGGAGCGCGTGCGGGCGCTGGCCGTCTCGCTGCTCGACGACGTCCCCTCCGGTGAGACGTTCGACGCCAACGAAGCGCTGGCCATCCCGCTTCCCATCCGCGTCATCGCCGAGATGCTCGGCGTGCCGTCGGCCGACCAGGACAAGTTCCGCCTCTGGTCCGACGAAGTGATCATGGAGGGGTCCTCCCAAGAGGTCGAAGGGAGCGAGTTCGCGCCCGGGGTGCTGGCGCTCTACGAGTACTTCGAGCAACACCTCGCCGAGCGCCGGGTCACCCCTGGCCACGACGTCCTCTCGACCCTGGTCGCTGCCGAGCTGGATGGTCACCAGCTGAGCGACTTCGAGATGCTGGCCTTCTGCATGACGCTGTTGGTGGCCGGCAACGAGACCACCCGCAACCTGTTGGGCAATGGCCTCGAGGTCTTGGCTGGGAATCCCGATGAGTGGGACCGGCTCCGAGCGGAGCCCGAGCTCATCCCCCTGGCCGTCGAGGAGCTGTTGCGGTGGGTCACCCCGGTGCTGCACTTCGCCCGGACCGCCGCCCACGACAGCGAGATCGCCGGGGTGCCGATCGCCTCGGGTGAGATGGTGGTGCTGCTCTATGCCTCAGCCAACCGGGACGAGGCGGTGTTCGGACCCACCGCCGATCACCTCGACCTGGGTCGCGACCCCAACCCCCACGTGGCGTTCGGCTTCGGCGAGCACTTCTGCCTTGGCGCCCAGCTCGCCCGCCTCGAGGCCCGCGTCTTCCTCGAGGAGCTGGCGGCGCGAGCAGCCACACTCGAGGTCACGGGCCCCGTCGAGCGCCGGCGCTCGAACCTGATGCGCGGGCTGTCGGCGCTCCCGATGAGGTTCGGTCGATGATCGACGAGATCGTCGGCACGTTCATCGGTCGTTGGTATGTGACCGCCTTCGGCATCGCGTTCCTCGTCCTCGCCCTGCGGCACATGGGCGGACGGCGGACGGCCATCTACACCGCGGTGGCCCTCATCGTTGGGGTGGCGGCCGAGAACGGGTCGGCATCGGATCTGGGGCTCCCCTACGGCCGCTACGAGTTCGACCCCGCTCTGCGCGGCGAGGAGATCTGGGTGGGCGACGTCCCGCTGATGGTGTCGATGTCGTACACGTTCATGTCCTACTTCGCCTTCGCCACCGCCCGCCTGGTGGTGGCCGGCCCCTGGCGGACCCGCGTTCCATCGATGCAACGCCTCGAGTACGCGGTGGCCGTCATGCTGGCAGTGTGGATGATCTGGGTCGTCGACCCCGTCTCGCGACTCGGGGAGCACTTCTTCCTCGGCCACCTCTTCGACTACGAGGGACCCGGGTTCTGGTTCGGCCTCCACGTCCACAGCCAGCTTGGTTTCACCTTCACCTCGGCCATCCTCGTCGGGACCCTCACCTGGCTCATGCGCAACGAAGCCGACGAACCGATCGAGCGAGCCGTCGCCAATCCCCGCCTCCCCGCCATCGGTGGTTACCTCGGTCAGGTCCTCTTCATGGCCGGGACCGCCTGGTGGGTGGCTCGCACCAACGCCGACCCGGCGGTGGTCAAGGAAGCCGATGCTCTGGCGGGGTCAGCGGTGCTCATCTTCGTTCCGCTGCTCGTGGCCGTCGCCGTGCACTGGCGATCCCTGGCTGAGCGCCGGGCCCGGGCTCCGGTCAGCGTGGCCGCTTGATCTCGGCCATCACGTTGGTGATCTCGGTGAACCCCCTCACCGATTCGAGGCCACCCTCCCGGCCGACACCCGAAGCGCCGTGGCCACCGAAGGGCGATGACGGGTGGACGCCCAGGTAGGTGTTGATCCACACCGTGCCGGCCTCGAGGCGACGCGCCGTCCAATGGGCGGTGTGGATGTTCTCCGACCACACGCCGGCCACCAAGCCGAAGCGGGTGTCATTGGCGATGCGCACGGCATCAGCGGGCTGGTCGAACGGCACGACAGCTATGACGGGTCCGAAGATCTCCTCGGTGCAGAGCCGGCTGGTGAGGTCGGCGTCGGCCACAACGGTGGGTGACACGAAGTAGCCGTCAGCGAGGTCGCCGCCGAGGCGCTCACCGCCCAGAACGACGCGACCGGCCGACGCCGCCTCGTCAACGAAGCCCAAGACCCGCTCCAGGTGCGCTTCGGAGATCAACGGCCCCACCAAGGTGCCGTCATGGCGCGGGTTACCGAGCGTGTACAGCGCGCTGTACTCGACCACCTTCTCGATGAGGGCGTCGTAGACGGGCCGTTGCACCAGCACCCGTGAACCGGCAGTGCACTGCTGGCCGGTGTTCACCAGGAAGCCTTGGCACACACCGTTGGCAGCCGCGTCGAGATCGGCGTCGGCGAACACGATGTTGGCGCTCTTGCCGCCGAGCTCGAGGGTGAACCGCTTGTGGGCGGCGGCGGCCTCGGAACCGATGCGGGCGCCCAGATCGGTTCCGCCGGTGAACGTGATCATGTCGACATCGGGGTGGGTGACCAGTGCTCGGCCGGTGCCGGCCAGGCCGGTGACCACGTTCACCACGCCCGCCGGCAGCTCAGCGCGCTCGGCACAGCGGGCCAGCTCAAGTGGCGCCAGCGGGGCCAGCTCCGACGGCTTGAGCACCACGGTGCATCCGGCGGCCAGCGCCGGGGCAAGCTTGGCGGCGCTGATGAACACCGGGATGTTCCAAGGCACGACGGCAGCCACGACCCCGACGGGGTGACGGATCGTGTAGTCGAGGGTCGAGGTCTGGGGCATCACCGGTGCCTCCCCCGCCAGCTTGTCTGCCCACCCGGCGAAGTACTCGATGTAGTCGGCCACGTAGGCGGCCTGGCCGACGGTGAAGAGCAGCGGCATGCCCACGTCGTCGGTGTTGATCTCGCCGATGGTCTGCGCGGCGGCTCGGACCTCCCCGGCGAAGCGGATGAGCAGGCGGCGCCGATCGAACCCGCTCAGGGTCGACCACGGGCCGTCATCGAGTGCAGCTCTCGCCGCCCTGACCGCGGCGTCGACGTCAGCGTCATCGGCGACACCCATGGCCGCCAGGTGCTCGCCGTTGGCCGGGTTGATCACAGGCTCGGTCGAGGCGGTCGACGCCGACCGCCACCCCCCGTCGATGAACAGCTCGGTCGTCACCACGCCCGCCATGCCCATGCCCTTCAGGGAAGGATGGTGGTGGGGATCTCGTCCCCCTGCGCCTGGAGGGCTTGGCAGTAGTAGCCGTAGACGGTGGTGGCATCTTCGATCATGAGGATCTGGTCTTCCTCGTCGAGGAGCACCATGCCCTTGTCGATGGTGAAGATCACGATGGTGGGCTCTGTGTTGGCGGCGGGCACCTGGAGCGTGTGCACCGAGTTGGGCGGTTCGTAGATGTAGTCACCGGCGTTGGCCACCCAGTCGTACTCCTTGTAGTGCCACCGGCCCTGGATCGTGTAGGCGTGAACGTCGCCGAAGTGGCGGTGCTTGGGCAGCTCGACACCGGGAGCGAATCGGGTCATGAGCGTGTATGTGCCGCTCTTCTCGCCGAAGCGCAGGAACTTGATGTCGATGCCCTCCCACAGCGTGCCCCACGGCATGTCGTTGGTCGGGCATAGGGACGTAGCGGTGTCGACGTCGGTGATGGCCATGGCTGTGCTCCTCACGTGCCGGTGTAGTCGGGGGTTCGCTTCTCCAGAAACGCCCGAGGGCCCTCCCGGGCATCCCTCGAGGACATCACCGCCATGCCCAGCTCCTGCTCCGCCGCCCAGGCCTCGCTTTCGGCCAGCCCGTCCGCCGCCCACACCGATGCCTTGATGTTGCGCACAGCGAGGGGACCGTTGACGCAGATCGCTTCGGCCAGCTCACGGGCCTTGGCCACGGCCCCGCCATCGGGGGTGGCGTAGTTGACCAGACCGTAGGTGGCGGCCTGGGTACCGGTGATCTCGGTTCCGACGATGAGCATCTCCATGGCCTTGGCAAACGGCATCTGGCGGACGAGGCGCACGGTGCTGCCGGCCATCGGGAAAAGGGCCCGTTTGACCTCGCTCACCGCGATGCGGGCCGACTCCCCCGCCACCCGCAGATCCGTTCCCTGGAGGTACTCCGTTCCTCCGGCCATGCAGATGCCCTCGATGGCGGCGATGACCGGAGCCGCGGGGCGGTACTCCTTGAGAAAGCCCTTGTAGATCAGCGTGAGGTCTTCGAGGATCGCCGCCTCGAACTCGGTCTCCGGTGGCTCCCCGCTGATCAGTGCGCCCACCAGGCGGTCGAGATCGGCGCCGGCACTGAAGTCGCCGCCAGCCCCGCTTACGATGATGGCGCGCACGTCGGGATCGGCGTCGGCCTCGTCGTAGGCGCGGCACAGCCGAACCAGCATCTCAGCGTTGAACGCGTTCTTCTTGGCGGGCCGATTCAGCATGATGGTCATCACGTGATCGTCACGCTCGACGAGGACGGCGGGGTCGGGCATCGGTCGGCTGGGCTCCTGGGGATCGGACCTGACGGTGTATCAGGACGGTAGCGCGACGGGTTCAGGTGAGGCCCAGCAGCGTTCGCAGCTCCGCCTCGGCGGCGCGACCATCGCCGGTGACCCAGATGGCGTGCAGACCGACGGCCCGTGCTCCATCGACGTTGCCGGGAGCGTCGTCGAGGAATACGGCGCGGTCGGCGCTCACCTCGAGCTCCTGGAGGGCGAGCCGGTAGATCCCGGGGTCCGGCTTTCGCATGCCGACCGCCGACGAGTCGATGATCACGTCGAAGCAGTCGACCGGTGCGTGGACCCCCCACTGCTCGCGGCCTTCGGCGATGTTGTTGGTCACCATGGCGAGCTGGTAGCCGGCCACCGACAGCTCCTCCACGAGGTCGACCATGTGCTCGTGAGGTTGGAGCCCGCCGAACGTCTTGGCGAAGCGAGCGAGGTCGAGCTCGACTCCACGCTGGGCCAGCCTCCCGACCAGGTCGTCGAAGTAGTCCCCGAAGCCGATCTCGCCACGTTCGATCCGGTGCCAGGGGTGGTCGGTGTCCTGGTGGTACGGCCCGAACACCTCCTCCAGGAAGTCGCCGACGGGGAACGGCAGCTCCATGGCCACCGCCAGCTCATGGAGCGCCTCGAACGGCGACGAGATGAGCACGCCGCCGAAGTCGAAGAGAACGGCATCGAATCGCCCGTTGCCCTTCTGCGGTGCCACGCCGTCAGACCGCAGCCGGCCGACTCAGGTGGGCGCGGACAGCTCGCCGCAGTGGTCCAGGCAGACGGAGCGGGTCGACATCGATGGCCGACAGACGGCGAGCCATGCCCCCGAAGACGGCGTCGAGCAGCTGAGGGGTCTTGCCGAGTCGCAGGAACGCCACCAGGGGCGCGCCACCGGCGCCCCCGCTCCGCGCCATGTTGAGGAACATCCGGCGTGCACCTCGGGCCGCCTTGTGGGCGCCCTCGGGGTCGGCGTCGAGCAACGCACGGAGCTGGCGGGTGGCGGCCGCCTCGTGCTCCACCTCATCCTCGATCACGGTGTCGATGAAGGCGGCGGTGTCGGCGTCGACGACCTGGCGCAGCCAGGTGAGGAGGTCGTCGGCGATGCCCTCGCCCAGATAGCCCTGAACCGCCTCGGTGATCGGATCGGGCGCCTCGTTGCTGTGGTACCTGTCGAGGACACGGTGGTAGGGCTGCATGGCCCGATCGGGATCTGCCCCCATCGCCTCGAGACGGGCGACGAACCCCTTGTGGTGCCGCAGCTCCTCGGCCGCCACCTTCCTGAGTCGCCTGCGTTCGACCTCGTCGGCGGTCGCCTCCGCCTCGGCCCGGGCACCCTCATGGGCCTTGAGCTCCCCGTAGGCGACGGCTCCAAGGACCTGGATCAATGCGGTGTTGGACATGGCGGCCAGACTACTGACCCCGCGATCGGTAGTCGCTCTCACACGCTGGTGCTGGCGCCGACCCGATCCAGGACCTGCTCGGTGAAGGCCTCCACGGCCGGGAGCAGCTTGTGGCGGTGGAACGCGTGGCGGGCCACCACGTTGCCGCCGCGCTCGCTCACCATCCGCTCGAGCTTGCGGATGGCATCGCCGGGGTTGATGGCATATGTCATGAAGCAGGCGGTGGACTTGCCGGTGAGCACCGGCATCTTCTTGATCTTGCCGGCGCGGCCGGGCCGGTGGCCGACCAGGATCAGTCCGTCGACCCAGGTACCGACGAAGACGACGTCGGCCTTGGCCAGCTCCTCGAGGTTCGGGCGGGCGATGTCGTAGACGCTGGCCTCGTGGCCCCGGTTCCGTGCTGCGGCGGCGATGAGGCGGGCCGCCTCCCGGGTGTTGCCAGTCATGCTCTCGTAGAGGACCACGGCGCGCATGGCGCGATCATGCCATCTCGTCGGGGGGCTCGCGGCGGTCGAGCCAGGTTCGGCTGACCCGCAGCAGCACCTCCTGCGCGAAGGTGGCGCAGAGGTTGCCGGCCTGGTCGTAGACGCGGCCGCGGGTGAGGGCACGGGCGCCGCGGAGCTGGTGGCACACCACGTCGTGGAGGTGCCACCCGTCGGCGGCGAGTTCGCGGTGGAACCAGATGCTGTGGTCGAGGCTGGCGGTCATGAACATCCCGTCCTGCCACCCGCCGTGAGACCGTGCGAAGGGGTGGAGACGCACCGCGGCCCCGGTTGGGAAGTCGTCGGACAGGTAGGCCACGGCCGCGGCGTGGTCGATGTGGCGATCGGGCAGAGCTGAAGACGCCCGGGCCCACGCCGACTCGCGACCAATCTCGTCGGAGGGGACGAGGCGCCGATCGAACGCCTTGCTCCAGGTGTCGTCGGCGAGCGTGTCGGGGCGGGGGACGGCCGGCATCGGGACGTCAGCCTCGTCGGTCTCGTGCTCCTCCGCGTGGAAGGAGGCCGACAGGTTCAGGATCGCACCCACCGCCTGGCGGGCGACGACGGCACGGGTCGCGAAGGAGCGGCCGTCACGCAACCGGTCGACCTCATAGCGAACCGGCGCATCCTGGTCACCGCCGCGGATGAAGTAGGCGTGCAGCGAGTTGACCTTGTAGCGGTCGGGGACGGTGTGCGCCGCCGCCTTCAGTGCTTGGGCGACGATCTGGCCTCCATAGAGCCCGCCCCAGGGGTAGCGGGGTCCTCTCCCCATCCAGGTGTCGGGTCCGTGGTGTTCGAGGGACAAGATGTCGGGCAGGTTCACGGCCGGTGAGGATACGTTGGCGAACCGTGCTCACCGCCAGCGGGTTGTCGATCACCTTCGGGGCGCGTCTCATCTTCGACGATGTCACCATCACCCTGGACCCGGGGCGGCGAGTCGCGCTCGTCGGTGGAAACGGCGTTGGCAAGACCACGCTGTTGGAGTGCATCGTGGGGCGCCGCCAGCCCGATGGTGGCACCGTCACCCAGCCCAACGACATGACGGTGGGCTACCTGCCCCAGGAGGGCATCGAGTCAACGGGGGGCACGGTGCTCGACCATGTGCTGGCCGGGGCCGGTGAGGTGGCTGACGTGCACGTCGAGCTGGAGCGGCTGCACCGCCAGCTCGAACGCATCGATGACCCCGATCACGACGTGACCGTCGCCGCCTACGGCGAGGCACAGTCGCGCTTCCAGCAGCTCGGGGGCTACGCCCTCGAATCAGAGGCCCAGCGGATCCTGGCCGGGCTCGGATTCGCGCCCGATGATGGCCATCGCCGCATCGGTGAGATGTCCGGAGGGTGGCGGATGCGCGCCGGACTGGCGCGGTTGCTGGTGGCACGGCCCGATCTGCTCGTGCTCGACGAGCCGACCAACCACCTCGATGTCGACAGTGTGGCCTGGCTCGAACGGCAGCTGGTCGACAGCACCAACGCCCTTCTGTTCGTGAGCCACGACCGCGACTTCATCGACGCCGTCGCCACCCACATCATCGAGCTCAGCGGGGCCACGGCCACCACCTATGTCGGCGGCTTCGCGGAGTTCGTGGCCGAACGGGAGGAGCGGCTCGAGCAGCTCCGTTCGGCGGTAGCCACCCAGGCCCGCCAGATCGCCCAGACCGAGCGGTTCGTCGATCGGTTCCGGTACAAGGCCACCAAGGCTCGCCAGGTCCAGAGCCGGATCAAGGCCCTCGAGAAGCTCGATCGACTGGAGGTACCCACCGATGACGAGGTGAGGGCACGGTTCCGCTTCCCCACCCCTCCCCGCTCCCCCCGGGTCCTGGCCGAGCTGGACGGCGTCACCGTCGGCTACGGCCAGCAGCCGGTGCTCACCGGCGTGAACGTGGTCGTCGAGCGCGGCCAGCGGCTGGCCCTCGTCGGGCCCAACGGAGCCGGCAAGACCACGCTGCTGCGCCTGTTGCTCGGCGACCTGGCCGCCGACGCGGGAACGGTCCGACTCGGAAGCGGCGTACGCGTGGCCAGGTTCGACCAGCATCAGGCCGAGGCGCTGAACGAGCAGCGAACCGTGGTCGAGGAGTTCAAGGTCGGGCTCCCGCCAACCTTCGCCAAGAACATGCGCACCTATCTCGGATCGTTCGGCTTCCCCGGCGACACAGCCGACCAGCGGGTGGGCGACCTCTCCGGTGGAGAGCGCACCCGGCTGGCTCTCGGACGGATCATGGTCGAGCCCGCCAACCTCCTGGTTCTCGACGAGCCGACCAACCACCTCGACCTGGCGTCGTGCGACGTGTTGGAGGACGCCTTGCGGGCCTATCCCGGCACCGTGCTGCTGGTCACCCACGACCGGTACCTCATCCGTGAGGTGGCGACCGACCTCGTCGTCGTCCGCAACGGTCGCGCCGACTTCCACCACGGTGTCGATGAGCGCCTGCTCGCTCCCCCCGACCCCTCGGGTGGTCCCACCCGCCGCCCACCGAAGCAGTCGGGCGACGACCGACCGAGAGCTGTCAAGACGGAGCGGAAGCGCCAAGAGGCCGACGCCCGCAACTCACAACACCGCTCCACCAAGGAGCTGCGCAAGGCTCTGCTGGCGGCCGAGCGCAAGTGGGAGGCGGCCGAGGCGACGGTGGCCGATCTTCAGCGTCGCCTCGCCGACCCCGACCTCTACGGCGACGCCGGGAAGGTGAAGGCCATCACAGCGGAGCACACGGTGGCGAAGGACGCAGCCGAGAGGGCGATGGCGGCCTATGAACGAGCCACCAGCGCTCTCGATCGCGCCGGCGGCCGGCGGTGAGCGCCGGGTGGGACTCCCCCGAGCCCCTCGCTGGCCTCGATGACGGCACGGATGGCGGCACGGATGGCGGCACGGATGGCGGCACGGATGGCGACAAGGATGGCGGCGCCGGCGTGGCCCGATCACCGCGGCTGGTGGTGGTTGCCCACTCCCGGACCGGATCTACGGCCCGAATGACCGGTGCGGTGCTGGCCGGCACCCGCTCCGAGGGGATCGACGGTGTCGAGGTCATCACGATGGACCCCCTTGCCCCCGACCCGCTGGCTGTGTTTCGGGCCGGAGCCGTGATCCTCGGCACGCCCACCAACTTCGGGTACATGAGCGGAGCGCTCAAGCACTTCTTCGACGAGATCTACCGACCGCTGCTCGATCGCACCCGCGGCAAGCCCTTCTCCTTCTACGTCAAGGGCGCCACCGACACCGACGGCTGCGTGCACGCCATCGGAACCATCACCACCGGCCTGGGATGGCGCGAGGCCGCCCCGCCGGTGGTGGTCACCGGTGACCTCACCGAGACACACCTGGCCGCGTGCTTCGAGCTGGGCGCTCAGATGGCGGCCAGCCTGGCCGAAGGCCTGTGGTGACCGAGATCGAGACCCCTCTGCTCCGCTTCGACGACGTCGTGGTGGGGGCGAAGGATCATCGGTTCGGTCCCGTGACCCTCGACCTTGCCGATGACCGTCTCACCGCCGTGGTCGGCCCGTCCGGCGGTGGCAAGTCAACCCTGCTGCGCCTGGCCGTCCGGCTGGTGGTCCCGGATCAGGGACGGGTGCTGCATCGAGGACGGGACATCGCCGGCCAGGACGCCCGAGCCATGCGACGAAGTTTCCAGCTCGTGCTCCAGAAGGCCACGCTGTTCGCCTCGTCGGTGATCGACAACCTGGTAGTCGCTGATCCTGACCTCGACGAGGCCGGCGGGATCGCCTTGCTCGACCAGGTGGGACTCCCGCCGTCGTTCCTCACCCGAGACGTGGCCTCCCTGTCGGGTGGGGAGGGCCACCGGGTGGCCCTCGCTCGTGGGCTCGCCGTCCGGCCGGATGCACTTCTCCTCGACGAGCCCACCGCCGGCCTCGACGAGCGCTCGGCCCATGACGTGCTCCATCTCCTGCAACGCCTGGCCGGCGACGGCACGCCAACAGTGGTGGTGCTCCACGATCTGGACCTCGCTGTCGAGCACGCCGACGATGTCGTGGTGATGGCCGGTGGCCGGGTGGTGGCCCACGAGAGCGCCTCGCGTCTCTCGACCCAGGCGCTCGCGCCGTTCTTCGGGCACGGCCCATCGACGGAGGAGCCGCCCGATGACCGGTGATGTCGGCTTCGTCGACCTGAGCCTGGCGCTGAGCCTCGTACTGATTGCCGCCGGCGTCTCCCGCTGGAACCGGCTCGACCTGGAGCGCTCGATCCTGTGGGTGTCGGCCCGCTCCGTGGTCCAGCTGCTTGCAGTGGGAGCTGTGCTCGTGCTGCTCATCGGCCCCGATCGGCCACTCGTCGGCGGGTTGGGATGGGTGGTCGTCATGGTGGTGATCGCCGCCGACGTCGTCGGTCGCCGGGTCCCCGACTTTCCCGGTGCCCGGCGGGTGGCGCTGGGGGCGGGGGGCGTGGCCGTCGTCGTGACCCTGCTCATCGTGTTCGGGCTCGGGGTGTTCCCGCTCGAGGGGCGGGCCGTCGTGCCCGTCGCCGGGATGACGGTCGGCAACACCCTGGGAGCGCTTGTGCTCGCCCTCCGGCAGTGCATCGAGGCCGCCCGTTCGCAGCGGGACGAGATCGAAGCGCGGCTGGTGCTCGGCCTCGATGCCGACGCCGCCGCGGGCCCGATCGTTCGCCGCGCCCTGCGCGACGCCGTGACTCCACAGGTGGAATCCACCCGGACTGTCGGTCTCATCGCGTTGCCGGGAACGATGACGGGCCTCATCCTCGCCGGCGTCGATCCGGTTGATGCCGTCTTGGCTCAGGCGGTGGTGATGCTGATGATCTTGGCCTCGGTGACCATCGCCGTCACCCTCGCCGGGCGGGCCGCGGTCTCCCGGTTGATCACCGCCGACCTCCGTCTGGCCGAGGTGGTGGCCCACTCAGCTGCGACGTGAGCCCTCGAACGTTCGCAGGCGCAGGCTGTTGGTGACGACGAACACCGAGGAGAACCCCATGGCTCCGGCAGCGACGATCGGCGCCAGCAGACCGAACGCAGCCAGCGGGATGGCGGCGGTGTTGTAGGCGAACGCCCAGAAGAGGTTCCCTTTGATGGTCGACAGGGTGCGACGGCTGAGGCGGATGGCATCACCGACCGCGCGGGGATCTCCGGTCACGAGGGTGAGATCGGAGGCCTCGATGGCCACATCGGTACCGGTGCCGATGGCGATGCCCAGGTCGGCCTGAGCCAGCGCCGGAGCATCGTTCACCCCGTCGCCCACCATGGCCACCACCCGGCCCTGCTGCTGAAGCCGCTCCACCTCGGCCAGCTTGTCCGCGGGCAGTACCTCGGACACGACGCGGTCGACACCGACCTCGGCCCCGACCGCCTCGGCGGTGGCCCGGTTGTCACCGGTGACCAGCACCACCTCGAGGCCGAGGTGGTGGAGGGCCCCAACGGCATCGGCGGCTCCGGGCTTGACGCGGTCGGCGATCTCGAAGGCGAGACGAGCTTCACCACCCCATCCAGCAAACACGGTGGTCCGTCCCGACGCCGCCGCGTCGGCCGCGGCCCGGTCGAGCACCACGGGGATCAGGTCGAACAGCGACCGCCGACCGGCAGTGACCACGGTGCTGGAGATGACGCCCTGAACCCCCTGGCCAGGCAGGTTCACGAAGTCGTCGACCCGATGGTGGTCGTCAAGAGCCACGGTGGAGGCGATCGCCTGGGCGATCGGGTGCTCTGAGCGCCCTTCGAGCGATGCGGCCCATCGCTTGGCCACCACAGCATCGACCGAGGGGGCGAGGTGCACGCCCACCACCGTCATCCGCCCCTCGGTCACCGTCCCGGTCTTGTCGAGCACGACGGTGTCCACCCGTCGAGTCTGCTCGAGGATCTCTCCACCTTTGATCAGGATCCCGAGCTGGGCCCCCCGACCGGTGCCCACCATGATGGCCGTCGGGGTAGCCAGCCCCAGAGCACACGGGCAGGCGATGATCAGCACCGCCACCGCCGCCGTCGCCGAGTCGGTCACGCTGCCGCCACCGACGAGCCATGCGGCGAGGGTCAGAGTCGAGATGGCCAGCACGGCGGGAACGAAGACGGCTGACACGCGATCGGCCAGCCGTTGCACGGGCGCCGATGATCCCTGGGCCTGCTCGACGAGAGCGATGATCTGGGCCAGGGCCGTGTCATGGCCAACGCTTCGGGCCTCGACCACCAGATGCCCGTCGGCGTTGATGGTGGAGCCGATGACGTCGTCGCCCTCACCTTTCTCTACCGGTACCGGCTCGCCGGTGAGCATCGACTCGTCCACGGCGCTGTGGCCCGCGGCGATGACGCCGTCGGTAGCGATCCGCTCACCCGGCCGCACCTGGAACCGCTGGCCCGCGGCCAGGTCATCGAGGGCGATCACCGAGCCGTCCTCGAGGGTCACCTCGTTGACCCGCAGCTCGGCGAGGGCCCGGAGCGCCTTGCCGCTCCGTCGGGAGGCTCGCGCTTCGAGCCACTTGCCCAGGAGGATCAAAGCGATGATGGCGGCCGCGGTCTCGAACCACACGTGTCCGCCCTCTATGGCCACCAGCGAGATGGTTGACCACAGGTAGGCGGTGATCGTGCCCAGCGAGACGAGGGTGTCCATGGTGGTGGTGCCGTGGCGGAGGTTCGCCCACGTCGCCTGGTGGAATCCCAACCCGCCCCACAGGACCACCGGCGTGGCGAGGGCGAAGGCGACCCAGTCCGCACCGTCGAACGACAGGCCGGGGATCATGGCGATGGCCATGGTCAGCGCCGCAAGTGGGAGGGAGACCGCCAGCCGGCGACCGAGAACCGCGATGCGGCGCCGTTCGGAAGCATCCTGGTCGTCGGCCTCGGGCACGCCGTAGCCGAGCCCCTCGATCGTCGACACCAGGTCGGAGTGGCCGACGGACTCGTCGTCGAAGATCACCTGCGCCCGATGCGAGGCCAGGCTGACGACGGCACGCTCCACGCCCTCCAGCTCGTCGAGGCTCTTGGTCACCCGAGCGACGCACGACGCGCACGTCATCCCGTCGACGGGGAGATCCAAGCGGGTTCTCATGCCCTCACGATAGAGGGGTGGTGGCCGCTCCCCTACTGTCGACGTCCATGGGATTGGACCTCGCCGGATCACACGCCATCGTCACCGGGTCATCGTCAGGCATCGGTGCTGCCCTGGCCGACGCCCTCGTCGGACGGGGCGCGGTTGTTCTGGGCCTCCTGGCGCGCCGCCACCACGAGCTGGAGGCGGTGGCGGACCGTTGCCGGGGCCGGGGAGCCGAGGTGCACACCTGGCTCGCCGACCTCGACGACGTCGACGCCGCCGAGGCCCTGGCCCCACAGATGTGGGAGGCGCTGGGGCACGTCGACGTGTGGGTCCACAACGCGGCGATGCCGATGCGTCGTCATGTCACGGCCATGACCGTCGAGGAGCTGCAGCAGACGATGCGCGTCAACTTCGAGGCGCCAGCCCGCATGACGATGGCCGTGCTCGACCGCTTCGTGGCTCGCGACCGCGGTCAACACGTGTATGTCAGCTCCATGGGTGGGCGTTGCGGCATCCCGGCGGAGACGGCGTACTGCGCGTCGAAGGCGGCGCTCTGCGGGTGGGCCGAGGCCATGCAGATCGACCTGTGGGATTCCGGTGTGGACGTCCGGCTGGTGATACCCGGGCCGGTCGACACCGACATCTGGGACCGCCCCGGCAACGATCCGGCCCACTACGACGGCGAGCTGACACCACCTTCGGAGGTGGCGGAGGGGATCTGCTCCCTCATCGAGGGCGACACGTTCGAGGGCTACTTCCCCGACCTCAAAGGTGTGGCCACGTGGAAGGCCACCGATCCCGACGCCTACCTCGCCGGCGCCGCTGCCATGGCGAGTCGATGAAGGGGCTGGTGTTCCTGACCGATCCCGACCCCTGGGAACCGCCGGCGGGCATCGGTGAGCGGACCGCCCGTCTGGCCGCAGCTCCCGTTGCCCTGAAGGACCTACCCCGACCGGCGCTGCTGGGCCCGGACTGGGCCGTGCTGGGGACCCGCATGTGCGGCATCTGCGGTTCCGATGCCAAGCAGATGTTCATGGACGACGCGGAGGAATCGGCCGACAACGCCATGACCGCCTTCATCACCTTTCCGCAGGTGCTCGGCCACGAGGTGGTGGCGGAGGTGGCCGAGGCCGGACCCCGGTTCGGGCTGGCCGAGGGAGCTCGTGTCGTCCTCAACCCGTGGCTCTCGTGCGCGCCTCGTGGCATCGAGCCGGTGTGTCCAGCCTGTGAGGCTGGCGACTACTCGCTGTGCTGGCACTTCCACGACGGCCGGCTGTCGGCGGGCATCCACACCGGGAACTCGTCGGACGTGGGTGGCGGGTTCGCCGAGATGCTCCCCGCCCATCGGTTGATGGCTGTTCCCGTCCCCGATGAGATCACCGATGAGGTGGCGGTGCTCGCTGACCCGGTGTCGGTGTCGCTCCATGCCGTCACTCGCACGCCCCCTCCACCCGGTGGGCGTGCTGTGGTCTACGGAGCCGGTGCCTTGGGCGCCACCACGACGGCGTTGCTGAAGGCTCTGCACCCCGACGTCGCCGTCGCCGTCGTCGCCGCCCACGATGGGCAGGCCGCTCTGGCGCACCAGTTCGGTGCCGACCTCGTCGTCCGCCCCGAGCCCCGGGCCACGCTGGTGGAGCAGCTGGCCGACTGGTCGGGAGCGACGCTGCGCACACCGTGGCAGGGACTTCCCGTCGCCCATCCGGGTCATGTCGACGTGGTGTACGACACTGTCGGGTCGCCCGCCACGATCGAGGTGGGCGTGCGGTTGCTGGCGTCACGCGGCTCGCTGGTGGTGACGGGGGTGGCCGCTCCCGGACGGTTCGAGTGGACTCCGCTCTACTTCAAGGAGATCCGGCTGGTCGGCTCCAATGCCTTCGGGATCGAGACGGTCGGTGGCCGGCGCCAGCACGCCATCAGCCACTACTTCGACCTCGTGCTGGGCGGCCGCCTCGACGTCTCGGCCATGCTCACCCACACCTTCCGCCTCCCCCAGTGGCGCGAGGCCTTCGTGACCCTCGGCGACCAGGATCGGACCGGCGCCGTCAAGGTTGCCTTCGATCACCGGCCTGACACCGGGAGTATCTGACACCGGCGTCAAGTACGCTCCGGGCGTGTTCGAGGAGAACGACGACCTCCAGGCTCTCCGCAAGCTGGCCCGCGACTTGGCTGATCGGGAGCTGGCACCCCGCGCCGCCCACTGGGACGAGCACGAGGAGTTCCCCCACGAGATCTGGCGGCTGCTTCGCCAGGCCGATCTGTTCTCCATCACCATCGACCCCGAGTTCGGCGGCATGGGCCTGGGCGACGTCGGTGCCACCATCGTGCTGGAGGAGCTGGCCCGGGCCGACGTCAGCTGCGCCATCCTGTGCCAGCTCATCTTCAACGGCCCGCCCCGCGGCATCGAGCACCTCGGGAGCCAGGAGATGAAGGAGCGCTGGTTGCCACGAGCCGCCAGCGGCGAGACGCTCTTCTGCATCGGGATCACCGAGCCCGATGCCGGATCGGCCGTCGACCACATGCGGGCCGCACTGACCCCCGATGGCGACGGCTACCGCCTCAACGCCTACAAGAACTACGTCACTGGTGGGCACGTGGCCGGCGCCTGCCTGGTGTGGGCCCGCTTCCCCCGCAGCGAGGGCGCCAAGGGGATCGGCGCCGTGGTGGTGCCGCTCGACCGCGACGGTGTCACCGTGGCCGGCACCCACCGCAAGATGGGTCTGCGCGGCTGCACCGAGGCCGAGCTGGCCTTCGACGATGTTCGCATCGATCCCCTCGAAGTGCTGGTGGCCGGCGACGCCGGCGATGCCGAGGCGTTCAAGACGCTGCTGGCCCACCTCAACCACGAGCGCTGTGGCAACGCCGCCATGTGCATTGGGGCCGCCCAGGGAGCGCTCGAGGTTGCCATCGGATACCTCAACGACCGGGCCACCGGCGGCAAGCGCCTGGCCGACCTCCAGGGGCTTCAGTGGAAGATCGCCGACATGGCCACCGAGCTGGAAGCCGCCCGCCTGCTTCTCTACCGCGCCGTCTCCCTGGCCGGACCCCACGGCACCCCCCCGCCACTGGAGACGGCCATGGCCAAGGCCAAGGCCAACCTGGCGTCCCGCCTGGTGTGTGACGAGGCCCTCCAGCTGCTCGGGGGCTACGGCTACAGCCGGGAGTACCCGGTTGAGAGGATCTACCGCGACGTCCGTGGTCTCAGCATCGGCGCCGGCACCGTCGAGGTCCAGCGCAACTACATCGGCACCCAGGTGCTCCGCGGTCGGCACCCGGCGACCCCGGCCTGGCGCGATCCCAGCCTGGGGTGAGCGCCGACCTCCCGCTCGACCGGCTTGATCGGCTCGTCCTCGAGGGCTGGGCCCGCCGGCGGGGCGGTGCTCCGGTCATCGTCGACGGAGACGTCCGTCTCACCGCTCCTGAGGCCACGGCCTTGGTGGTGGAGGCAACAGCCTTCCTGTCCCACCTTGTCGGGTCGGCAGCCTCCCCGGCCGCGGCCGGCCAGCCCGGTCCCGTCGTCGCCGTCCAGGCGACGAACCGGTGGGAGGTCATGGCCCTTGCGGTTGCCGCTTGGGGGGCGGGAGCCACCGTGCTCCTGGTGCCGGCGCGAGCGGGGCGCGCCGCGCTGGCCCATGCCCTGGAGGCAACGGGGCCGGTAGCCGTGGTCTCCGAGGAGGGACTGCCGGCCGCCGACCATCCCGAGGCCCTCGTGCTCGGAGACCGGTCGGCGATGGGGTGGCCGCAATGGCTGGCTGGCCCGACGCCGTCTGGGGCGGCCCCCGATCCTCATCGCGGCCGGGCGGGCGTTGCGGTGATCCTTCCCACCGGCGGCAGCACCGGTCCGCCCAAGCTGGTCCCTCACACCCACGCGGCGCTGGCCCGAAAGGCCACGCAGATGGTCGATGTGCACGGTCTCGGGCCCGACGATGTCGTGCTCATGCCGGCGCCCCTGGGCCACATGAGCGGCCTGCTCAACGGCATCCTCGTTCCGGCTGCGGCCGGGATGGCCACGGTGCTGATGCCGGCGTGGGCTCCCGACCGGGCGGTTCGGCTGTGCAGGCGCGATGGCGTGTCGTTCATGGTGGGTCCGCCCGCCTTCTTCACCACCCTCGCCGACGCCTCGACCCCGACGCCGGGCCCCGCTCCCTCTCTGCGGGTGATCTCCTGCGGAGGGGCAGGCGTGACGGAGGGCTTCGTGGAATGGGCCCGGGCCACGTTCGGCGCCGACGTGAAGCGCAGCTACGGGTCCACCGAGGCGCCGACCATCACCAGCGCCTGGCCCGGCGACGCCGGTGACCGCAAAGCCAGGACCGACGGTCGGGTCATCGACCCCGACACCGAGATCCGGGTCGATCCCCTATCGGGCGAGCTCCAGGTCCGCGGTCCCGAGGTGACTCACGGCTACCTCGACGCCGGCCGCTGGCGTACCGCCTGCACTGAGGACGGGTGGTTCCGCACTGGCGACCGGGCCCACATCGACGACGGCTGGCTGGTGGTCGACGGCCGCCTCGACGACATGATCATCCGTGGTGGCGAGAACATCGTGGCCGCCGAGGTCGAACGGCTCCTGGAGCAGCACCCCGATGTGCGCCAGGCGGTGGTGGTGGCCGAACCCCATGCGACGCTGGGTCAGCGGGTGTGTGCCTTCGTGGTCTCGGATCCCCACTTCGACATCGACGTCTGCCGCCGCCACTTCGCCGACCAGGGAGCGAGCCGCATCGCCACACCTGAGCGCATCGTGGTGGTGAGCGTCATCCCCACACTGAGCACCGGCAAGGCGGACCGGTTGAGCTTGGCCCGACGAGCGGCCGAGATGGCCATCGACGGCTGATCTCGGGCCAGGGATCAGACGCTGTGGAGCTCCCTGGATGGTCCGGCCACGGTGATGGCCAGGCCACCAGCCATCAGGAGGGCACCGGCGAGGACCAGCAGCCCGTCGCTCGGGCCGGTCGTGGCGAGCTGGGCTACCGGTGCCGCAGCCACCGCGGTCTCGGTGACCGGCGCCTCGCTCGAGCGGGCGACCTCCGCCGACTGCGCCGGCTCGGCGGCTGCCGGAGCAGGCACCTCGGTGATCACGACGCCCTCCACCTCGGTCTCGACCGGGTCAGACTCCAGCACGGCGTCAGTCACTGGATCGGGGTCCGAAGCGGGCTCAGGGTCCGAAGCGGGCTCAGGGTCCGGCGCGGGCTCGGGGTCCGGCACCGGAGCGGGGTCCACAACCGGATCAGCATCGTCGATGACCACGCCGCCAAAGCAGAAGTAGACCTGGCCGGTGCCTGACGGCTTGCCCGAATTGTTGGTCGGGGCCGCCAGCTCGGTGTCACCGAAGGTTCCGTCGGGCAGGTAGTCGTAGACCTCCGCCCCGGGACCCGACTTCACGACCACGAGGCCGACCCGGCGGGTCGAGGTGAAGTCGAACGATGTCTTGGTCGCTTCGGTGATGGTGATGTGGCCCGAGGTCGTGCCGGTCAGCGGGTGGAGGTGCAGGTCATCTAGATCCGGGGCGACCGAGCACTTCGGGTTGACGGTGACGTAGTCGGGTTCCACGGACGCGGCGCCGACGCTCGGCACGAGCAGCCCGAGCGTTCCCACCATCGTTCCTGCGGCCAGAAGAGCGCCCCCGATCCGCCGCTGTGTCGATCCCTTGAGTGCCATGCCAGGTCCTTTGACGTACCGGTTGATCAGGTCAACGTCGATGTACGTCGCCGGTCCGCACGATCCTGCACGCAACGTGGCGGTGAACACGCGAAAGTCCCGCCCAATCACCCGATTATCGGGCAAATTGGGCGGGACTTCGCCAGAAGGCTCTAGCTGAGCTCGAGCTCCTTGGTTGGCCCGGCGAAGGCGATGGCCAGCCCACCGAGCACCAAGAAGGCGCCGGCGAGGACCAACAATCCGTCGTTGGGACCAGTGGCGGCCAGCACCTCGGCCGCGACCTCAGGGGCCGGCGCCGCGGGCGGCGGGGTGGGATCGGCCTCGATGACCACGCCCCCCACCACGGTCTCGGTCTCGGTCTCGGTGGTCGTTGTGGCCTCCACCTCGGTCTCGGTGGTGGTTGTGGTCTCGGCTTCCGTCGTCGTGGTCGTCGGGCCCGTGCCGCCGAAGCAGAAGGTCACGTGGCTGATCTGCGGCTGCTGCTCGCCCTTGTTGTCCGGAGCGACGAGGCCGGTGTCGGCCAGCGTGCCCTCGGGGCTGTAGTCGTAGACGTTCGCATTGTTCCCGCCCTTGACGATCACCTCGATCACGAGCTCGGTGGAGGTGAAGTCGAAGGAGTGACCATCTGTTTCATCTGCGCCGGTGATGGTGATCGAGCCGTGGGTGCCGTTGGTCGGCGTGTCGTCGATCTTGAAGTCGTCGCCCTGCGAGCAGTCCGGATTGCCCGGCACCACCGTGGGCGTGACGTGGTTCGCCTGCGCCTGGGGGATCATGAGCCCGATCGTGCCGACCACCGTGCCGGCAGCGAGGAGGCTCGCTCCAATTCTGCGTTGTGTGGTTCCTTGCAACTTCATGGTGTGCCCTTCGCTTTCGTGGGGGTGCCGCCAAATCGCGCATGCCGGGCCAGCGACCCGCTGTCGCTGCCCATCACGCAGAGTAGATGAGAAACCGCGAGGAATCTACTCAAGTTGGAGCGAGTTTCACCGATAACCCCTCGCTGTGCGCGGCCGAGCACGGCGCGCGGTCGCAACGGTGTTCTGCACGTACCTTCGTTTGCGTAGCGGTCGCGT
>Ga0214471_10000042_pt1 | contig 131352 bp, 118 predicted proteins | sample RVTome_5_FD_207665 | JGI IMG/M metagenome (GOLD analysis project Ga0214471, IMG submission 207665) | Soil microbial communities from uranium-contaminated site in the Upper Colorado River Basin, Wyoming, United States - RVT142D155 | ecosystem: Environmental > Terrestrial > Soil > Contaminated... | reverse complement strand
ATCCCGTGCATCGTTGCCCCGTCCGCCTCCAACCGCTCCGTCTCGTTCCACTCCACCACCACCTGGCGCCGTTCCCGCTCCGTCAACAACGGCAAATGCGCCACCGCCCGATCCGGCGTCCTGCCGATCGCCTCGGCGAACGTGCGGAATGTCGCAAGCCAACGCTCGATGGTCTCGTCCCGGAACAGATCCGTGTTGAACGTGCATTCCAACCGGATATCGCCGCCCAGATCAACCGCGTTGACGAAGAGATCGAAATTCTCGAACCGTTTTGGAATAGCGCGGACGGTGACAGCGAGCTCGTCGAAGGCGAGGCGCGGCGGCGTCGGGTCGACGTTGAAGATCATGGACAACAACGGCAGCCGGCTCGCGTCGCGCCGGACGTCGAGGTCACGAAGCAAGGCACCCAACGTGTACTGTTGGTTCTCGAACGCGTCGAGGACACGGCCCCTGGTCGCGCGCAGCAGCGCATCGAAGGGCTCATCTCCCCGCACCGTCGCGCGCATGGGCAACAGATTGGCGCAGTGGCCGACGACGCTCGTCATCCCCGACGCCGGCTGGCCCGCCGCAAGCACGCCCGTCACGAGATCGTCCTGCCCCGTCAGCCGGTGGAGGAACGCGTGCACGGCCGCGAGCAGTGTCGCGAACAGCGTGCACCCCTGCCGCGCGCCCGCGCGCTTCAACCCCGTCGCGACGTCGGGCCCGAGCGTCACGCCGACTCGTCGCGCCCGGTACGACTTGCGAGACGGCCGCGGCACGTCGGTCGGAAGCTCGAGTGCCGGCGGGACCGTAGCAAACTGCGCGCGCCAGTACGCGGCCGCCCGCTCGCGCGCCGCCCGCGCCTCGGCACCCGCCGCCGCGACCACGAACGCCTGGAACGATGTCGCCGGCGCCAATGCCGGTCCGCCCCGCACCGCGCGTTGATACAGCTCCGCGAGATCGCGCAGCAAGACGCCACACGACCAACCGTCGCACACCACGTGATGCACCGTGACGATCAGATGCGCGCCCTCGTCCCCGCGGACCAGCAGCCGGAAGCGCACGAGCGGGCCGTCGATCAAGTCGAACGCCGTCTCTGCTTCCTGCCGTTCGACCTCCGCGAGCCGGGCCTGCTGCGCGATGGGGTCGAGTGCGCCGGTGTCCTCAATCCTCAGGGAGACGTCCATCGAATGCGCGACCCGCTGGACGCTCCCATCAGGCGCGATCGTGGTGCGCAACGCTTCATGACGCTCGACCAGCCCGTGCACCGCCGCGCGGATGGCCGGCTGGTCAATGCGCCCGTTCACGTCCAGGGCAAACGCCAGGTTGAATGCGCACGACGCGTCCTCCCCCATCTGCGTCGCGAGCCACACCTCGGTTTGCGCATCGGTCAGCGGCCTCTCCGCGATCGCCGCACTTGGCGGTGTCACGACCTCCATGCCACCCGCAAGGAACCCGCCGCGCTGCATCTCGATGATGCTGTCCTCGAACGCTTCCGCGAACTGATCCAGATCCGCATCGGAATGGGCGGTCGAAAAAAACACGCACCGATTCTCCAACGCGTGGATCCGCCGATCCCTGAGGTGCGCGAAGAGCAGGCCGGCGTATTCGCGCTGGTGTTCGAGCGCGATCAGCATGAACGAGCTGAAGTGATGCAGCGTGACCGGTGCCCGGTGCTCGCGGCAAAACGCGTTCAGCCGCGCCGCGACGGCCGTCGTACGCGCGTTAAGGTCCTGTTGCAGCTGCGGGCCGCGTTCGATGAGATGCGTCAGCGACGCCCGCGCGGCCGCCAGGGCCAGCGGATGCCGCACGAACGTGCCGGCAAACCACGTGATGCCAGCCTCCGGAACCGAGTCGTCTCCATACTGCCAGTGCCCTCCGTCGAGCGCGTCCATGTACCTCGCGCGGCCCGCTACGACCCCGATCGGCATGCCCCCACCGATGACTTTGCCATAGGTCGCGAGGTCGGCGCGCACGTCGAACCAGCCCTGCGCACCGCGGGGATGGGCTCGGAACCCGGTGATCATCTCGTCGAACACGAGTGGGATGTCGTGTCGGCTGGTGACTTCACGCAGCGCCCGGAGGAACTCGGCAGGCTGGAGTTCCGGTCGGCGGCTCTGCACGGGCTCGACCAGCACCGCGGCGATGGACTCCGCCTCCCGCTCGATCGTCACGAGCGAGGCGGGGTCGTCGTAATCGAGCACCAGCACGTGGCCCACCTTCGAGGCGGGGATACCCGGTGCAATCGGCAGCGCCCTGCGCGCGGCGCCGCTACCCATACCCCGCACGAGTACTTCATCGAAGATGCCGTGATAGGCGCCGGAGAAGGTGACGATCCGGTCCCGGCCGGTCACCGTGCGGGCCATGCGGATCGCGGCGAGCACCGCTTCGGATCCGGTATTGCAGAAGGCCGCCCGCTCCATCCCGGTCAACTCGCAGATCGCACGGGCCACCTCACCGGCGATGGGCGATTGCGGCCCGATCTCGAACCCTTTCTCCAACTGCACGCGTAGCGCGTCGCGCACGAACGCCGGCGCGTGACCGAACAAGTTGACCCCGAACCCCATGACCACATCGATGTACTCGTTTCCGTCCACATCCCACACTCTCGAACCTTCCGACCGCTCCACCACGATCGGATACACGAGGTCCTTCCAGGCGAGCCGGAATCCGGCGACGCTCCGGGGATCGGCGAGATGCGACCGATGCCGCTGTGCGAACGCCTTCGACGCCGCCGTCTTCGCGTTGTATCGCTCGGTCAGCATCCGCACGTGCGTGTCCTGCCGTTCACTGAGCGTGGAAGCGGGATCGCCGCCCAGCGGACGCCACGGTCCGAACGACGCGACGGGGGCGTCGACGGGAAGCGGTGCCGCTGACGGTGTCTGGTCGGCCAGGGGGGCCGGCTCGGGCCGCGCGACCCCTGTCACCTCCGCTGACGCCAACCGGGCGTCGGCGGGGAGCACCTCGTCCAGATGGGCCGCCAGCATCCGCGGCGACGACCACCGTTCGATGAGTTGCCGAAACGACACTGTAACCCCGAAACGACGGCCGATGGCCGCCGATGCCTGGGTGAGCGACAGGGACTCGAATCCCAGTTCGAGAAACGTCGCCGCCGGGTCGATGGCGTCGAGCGGCAGACCGCTGATCTCGGCCATCGTGCGACAGATCTCGTTGGTCAGGCGCGCCGATCGGGACGCCGTCGGGGTTGCTGCGGCTTCCCGAAGCGCAGGGGCGGCCAGGGCCGTGACCGCATCCAGCCGCACCGCAGGTCCCGCGGGCCGGGCGGGCGTCGGTGTCGCGGGATCGATCCAGTGGCGCGCGCGCGCGAACGGATAGCTCGGTAACGGCACGCGTCGCGCCGTCTCGACCGGATCCACCGCCCCCCAATCGATCGCGACGCCGTGCAGCCACAATCGTCCGATGGCGCTCCGACATGCCGTGGCATCGGACACCGTTTCCTTTGGGTGCGGTAGCGACGCGACCGCGACGCACTCCGCCGGCCGCGCCGGATGCTGGCGCGCGAACGTGGTGAGCGTTTGCCCCGGGCCGACCTCGAGCAGGACGCGCGTGGAATCGGCGAACAACTGCTCCAGACCGTCTGAGAACAACACCGTGTGCCGCAGGTGATCGACCCAGTAGTCGGCCGTCGGTGCCGCGTCCATCGGCACCCACGTACCCGTGAGGTTGGAGAGGTACGGAACGGTCGGCACGGAGAACGCGATGCCGGACGCGAACGCCCTGAACTCGTCCAACAGCGGATCGAGTTGCGCCGAGTGCGCCGCCACCTCGATGTGCAATGGCGCGGTATCCACGCCTTCGGCGGCCAGGGTTCGCTCGGCGTGGTGGATCGCGACGCTGGTCCCCGCGATCACCGACAACGCCGGCCGGTTGACCGCGGCAACGGACACCGAGTCGCCGAGCAGCCGGCGAATGGCGTCGGGCCCAAGTGGCACGCTGAGCATGGCGCCGCGCTCCGCCTTCGCGAGCAACTCCGCGCGTTTGGCAACCAACGCCATCGCATCGTCGAGGCGCATCACCCCCGCCAGGCACGCGGCGACGTACTCGCCCATACTGTGCCCGATCATGGCGCTGGGAGCCACGCCCCACTCCATCCACTGTCTCGCGAGCGCGTACTCGGTGGCGAAGAGCGCTGGTAATGCGAACCTGGCGTCGCTCAGGGCGCGCGCGGCGTCGTCATCTCCCGGCCGGCGAATGAGCCGGCGGACGTCCTGCGCGACATGCGGTACCATGCCGAGACACTGCTCCAGATGGTGCCGAAACACCGGCTGCGTTTCATACAGGTCGTGCACCATCCCGGGATGCTGCGCCCCGCCGCCCGGGAACATGAACGCGACCGTTCGGTCCACGTCGCCCGACGTGCCGCGCATCGATGTTTGCGCGTCTCGCAGGCACGCCACCGCATCCGTGTTGGACCGAACAACCAGCGCGAGCCGATGCGCCATCCGCCGACGGCCAACTTGAAGCGTATGGGCGGTATGGGCGAGTGATTCGTCGGGATGCGCCTCGATATGTGCGACGAGGTTGGTGACCGATCGAGCGAGCGCGGCCTCGTCGCGGGCGGAGAGTATCACCAGCCGCTCCGACTCCTCCCGCTCGATCGCCGGGACCGACGGCGCTTCCTCGAGCACGATATGGGCGTTGGTACCGCCAAGACCGAACGACGACACGCCGGCGCGCCGCACGCCCGCCGGCCCTTCAGGCCACGGCGAGAGCCGATCATTCACGAAGAACGGGCTCGAGGCGAAGTCGATCTCCGGATTGGGTACCGTGAAATGAAGGCTCGCGGGGATTTCCCGGTGCCGTAGCGCCAGCGCGGTCTTGATGATGCCCGCCAGGCCCGCCGCAGCATCCAGATGGCCGATGTTGCTCTTCACCGATCCGATGGAACAGAATCCGACCCGATCGGTCGCGCGACGGAACGCGCGTGTCAGGGCAAGCACCTCGATCGGATCGCCGACTGCGGTGGCGGTACCGTGCGCTTCGACGTAGCCGATGGAGTCCGGCGACACACCGGCGACCGCGAGCGCGTCCGCCACGACCTCGGATTGCCCTCGCACGCTCGGCGCGGTGAAGCTCACCTTCGAGGCGCCGTCGTTGTTAATGGCGGTCCCGAGAATCACCGCATGCACGGTGTCCCCATCGCGTAACGCGTCCTCGAGCGGCTTGACCAACAGCGCCGCCGCACCACTGGCGATCACCGTGCCGGCCGCCTTCGCGTCGAACGGACGACAATGGCCGTCCGGCGACGCGATCCCCCCCTCTTCGTAGTAGTAGCCCGCTTCCACGGGCACCTTGACCCGCGCCCCGGCCACCAACGCCATGTCACATTCACCGGTGAGCAAGCTCTGACACGCGAGGTGCACCGCCACGCCTGATGTCGAGCAGGCATTGACAACGTTCACCGCGGGCCCGCGCAGATTGAGCTTGTACGCCACGCGCGTCGCCGGGTAATCCTTCTCCGTGAGAATGGCGGTCTGATAGGCGCCGAGTTGGTCCAGTAGTTCGCGGTGCGCGAACACGTTGTTGAGGAAGTAGGTGTTCCTCCCCACGCCCCCGTAGACACCGATTCGCCCTTCGTACCGTTCGGGATCGTACCCCGCGTGATCCAACGCGTTCGAGGCGCACTCGAGCAGGAGCCGATGCTGAGGGTCCATGACCGCGGCTTCCCGCGGTGTGTAGCCAAAGAACCCGGCGTCGAACATCGCCACGCCGTCGGGCGCGCCCCCCGCATTGACATACGCTGGATCCGCGAGCACCGCCGGATCGACACCAGCCGCCTGCAGTTCATCCGGATTGAACGAGCGAATGGACTCGATGCCCTCGCGCAAATTCCGCCAGAACGCATCCAACGTGGTGGCGCCCGGGAACCGTACCGCCATCCCGACGATCGCAATCCGATCGCGCAGACCGCCGTCAGACACGGTCGCTCCCCTCCCCACCGCGCCGCCGGCTCCGCTGCGCGCGCGCGCGCGCGTGACGGTCACTCGCCGGCGTGCCCGGTCGCGCCGCCCGCTCGTAGCCGAGCCGCGCAGCAAGCTCCCACGTCACCTCGCCAAGATCGTCGTGTTGGGAGACCCGCCGCCACGCGGTACCGCGAGCCGGCTCGATGCGATCGAACTGACGGAACATCGGGTCACCCATCGGAACCGACTCGGCGTAGATGCCGTCCGTCAGCTTACTGCCCACGTCGGTGTACGGGTCGAGGAGATTGTCGTGAAACGGGATGTCGAGTCGGGCACAGAGGCCGTGCATCGCCGTCGCAGGATCGCCGGTGAGGTCTTCGAATCGCAACCGCGCCCAGCGTTGAGACGGAATCGCGTCGAGAAACGACACCACGTTGGCGTTGCTCAACGTCCAGACCAACTCGGCGAGGCGCCGCGGCGTATGCCCATGGGGTCCAAGATACATGACCTGGTCCATTCGCTGGCGCTCGAACGACGCGACCATCGCCGACGGGTGGCGGACCAGGTGGATGTACTTGACGCCGGCGAAGTACCGCTCGGCGCGCACGAGCGCGTCCGGATCGAGCGCATAGGCCGGCGTCTTGTCCACCAGGGTCTTCCCGTCGCCGCCGCTCTGCAGTTCGGCGTAGACGGCCTTCGTGTCCAGGTCGGCGGACTCGAAGGCGGCAATGCGCTGTTTCGCGGTTTCCACGTCACAACCGTCGTGGGCCATGAACGCCCGCACCAGCCCGTCGCGCCACACCGCAAATCGACCCGCCAGCGCGTCACGCCGCTGCCTCATCGTCGCGAAGTTGAGCAGCTGTAATTCGTCGACCGCGAAGAGACGCGGGTGGCCGGCGAGCATCACGCGCAGCAACGTGGTTCCCGAACGCGGCGGCGCCAGCACGAGCACCGCCGGCGGGTTGCGTGCGCCTGCTGCGACGGCAGGCGTAGGGGCGCGCGGCACAATCGACTGGAAACGCACGACGTCATCGTGTGCAATCCGGGGAGGCATCGCGAGCGTGCGCCCCGTCCCGCCTGTCCGTCCGCCGAACCGGCGCGCGACCGCGTCAGGATACTCCCGTTCCAGGTAGCTTGCGAGCTCACAGATCGTCGGCGCGTCAAAGACGGCGACGACGAACATCGGGACATCGAGTTCCTGCTGCAGCCGGCTCACAAGAACCGCCGCCCCGAGCGAGTCACCTCCGAGTTCGAAAAACCGGTCGTGTATCCCGATCCGATCCACATCGAGCACGTCCTGCCATCGATCGGTCAGGTACCGTTCAATCGGAGTCCGGGCCGGCACGAAGGGCTGGTCCAGGTCCGGCCGCGCGGGAGTGCGCGCCTGCAGCGAGAGCCGGTCGAGCTTGCCATTGGGCAGCGTGGCAAGGTCGTCGACGACGCAAATGAGTCCCGGAATCATGAACTCGGGGAGCCGGTCCTTCAGGAGCTTCCTGAGTTCCACCACCGAGAATCCGACCGGATCTCTCGGCGCGACGAATGCGACGAGCCGCGACGCGCCCGCGCTTCCCACTCGCGCAACCACTGCGGCCCTGCGAACGTCCGCGTGACTTTCGATCGCCGCCTCGATCTCTCCCGGCTCAATCCGGAACCCGCGAATCTTGACCTGGTCGTCGGTGCGGCCGAGATACTCGAGCAGGCCGTCGGGGCGTTCCCGCACCAAGTCACCGGAGCGGTACAACCGGCCTCCCGCCTGCGTAAACCGGTTGGCGACGAATCGCTCCGCCGTGAGGTCCGGACGCCCGACATAGCCGCGAGCCACGCCCACACCACCGATGTACAGTTCGCCAGGATCGCCCGGCGGCACCGGGTTGCCCGCCCGGTCGAGCACGTAGACCCGCACGTTGTCGATCGGCCTGCCGATCGGGACGATGGCGCTCCCGTCGCCCACGACATCGCAATTGTAGTACGTCGCGCCGACCGCTGTTTCGGTCGGCCCGTAGTGATTGCTGAGCAACGCGTCCGACACGGCCAGAAACCGATCGCGCAGCGTGCCGCGCAACGCCTCGCCCGCCGAAATGACGAGACGTAGCTGACCGCATTGCGCGAATCCGGGTTGATCCAGCAGCGCGGCAAGGAGTGACGGTACCAGCAGCAGGACCGTCACCCCCTGCCCCGCCATCAGGTCAACGAGATATCCAGGATCCCGATGCCCGCCGGGGCGCGCGAGGATCAACGCGGCTCCCACCATAAGGGGCGTGTAGAACTCGATCAGCGATGAGTCGAAGCTGAATGGCGTCTTCTGCAGGACGCGATCAGCCGCGCCGAGCGCAAATGTCCGATTCAACCACTGCATGTGGTTGACCAGCGACGCATGGGACACCATCACGCCCTTGGGTTGGCCGGTCGAACCCGAGGTGTAGATGACGTACGCCAGATCGTCGGGGGAAACATCGACGTCGGGCGGGGAGACTGCCGCGGCGCCACCACCCGCCACATCGATCCTGACCGGGCGCTCGGGGACGGCCTGCGCCGCCGCGCCACCGGTCAGCACCACGTCGAGTGCGGCATCATCCGCCATGAACTGGAGGCGCTCGCGTGGGTAACTCGGGTCGAGCGGAACGTACGCCGCGCCAGCTTTCCACACGGCGAGCATCCCAACGATCAGTTCCGGCGACCGGTCGAGGCAGATCCCCACGAGGTCCTGCGGCCTGACGCCTCGGGCAACAAGATCGTGGGCCATGCCATTCGCCCGACGGTCGAGTTGGCCGTACGTCCACGCCTCCCCCTCGAACACCACCGCCGTGGCATCCGGAGTCGCCCGGACCTGGATCTCGATCAAGCGATGCATGCAGGCGCGATAGGCCGTCTTCGTCGCGTCGTCCGCCAATGACGCCGCTGCATCGGCGCGCATAGACCGCGCAGTCCCGGGCTCGGTCGCGGCTGATCTGGCTGTGGGCATGGTTTTCTCGGTTGGCTGCAAGAGCTGGGCTTTGCTGATCGGACCACGGGTTGCACTCTTAAGTATAAGCTAGAATTGATCTTATGGCACCATCGATCCCTGTCGCAAGGTCGACAGAACAGCGGTGTGATGCGTAGCCGCAACAGCGTCGGACACCCCGGAGACACGCGGAAGGCGTCGCGGCGGGACCTCACCAGCGGCCATTGGCGCCGGCGATGATGGCGGCGGGGCCTCGCGGGACCTATGCTGTGGCGCGTCAAATACTTGGACAATCGCCTTTCCTCGATGTGGAGGCTTGTTGAGGCCAACCAGTTGGCGTTCCGACGTCGCCGTGTCCCTGGCGCTGTTCGCGGTCGCCGCCACGGCGTTTCGCGATATCCTCGCGCTCCCGTGGACCGGGATCGACGCGTTCCCGACCATACTCGCGGCGTCCGCCGATTCCTTCGGCGACCTGATCGGCGTGTTTGGCCGGGAGCTTCGCGGCGGTGCCGAAGAAGTTATCGGCTACTATCGTCCGCTCACGCTCCTCACGTACACCATCGACCACGCACTGTGGGGCTGGGCGCCGCGGGGCTACCACCTCACTGACCTTCTCGTGCACGCCCTCGCGACCGTGAGCGTGTTCTGGCTCGCCCGGGTCGCGTTCGGTCGCGCCCGGTGGGCCGCCGCGTCCGTGGCACTGCTCTTTGCGCTGCACCCGACCACCATCGAGTTGGTTCCGGCCATCACGCGTCGCCAGGAGCCGTTGCTGGTCATCGGCATCTGCGTGGCGATCCTTGGAGCTCGATCGATCGACCGGCGCTCCGGCTGGCTCACGATGGTGATCGGCAGCGTCATCGCCGCGATGTCCGTCGAACGGGGACTCGCGATTCCCGGCATCGTGTTCGCATACCTCCTCGTGCGGGCCGATCCGATCACGCCCCTGCTTCTGCGGGCTCGGTCCGCGCTTCGGGAAACCGCGCCGGTCCTCGCGGTGGCGCTGATCGTGTACGGCATGCGCGCCCTGGTGGTGACCGGCAGCGGCGTGACGTTCACACCGGGCACGGCGTTGCGGATCCCGTTCCGGGTGGGACTCGCCTTGGTCTACCCGCAACAATTGTTCGACCTGCGCGCGCCGAGTGCCCCGCTGGGTATTGTGCTGTTTCTCGCGATCGCCATCGCGATCGGCGCGGGAGCGGTCTGGCTACTGGCACGATCACGGGAGCGCTGGATCTACTGGTTCGCGTTGATGTCGATCGCCGCCTATTTCGGGCTGTTCTCGATCGCGGGCCAGGGCAATCCGTGGTATGCCTATACCGCCGTTCCCGCGTACGCGCTCGCGTTGGTCGCGCTGGCGCAGGAGGGAGTACGCGCGGCCCGCGAGCGACGACGGATGGTCGCCGGTGGCACCCTCGTGACCGCCGCCATCTTGGTCGCGGCGGTTACGATCCCGTCCCCGGCGTTCCATCGCTATGGGGCATGGCGCGAGGCCGGCCGGCTTGGTCGGGCCGTACTCCAGGACCTCCAGGCGGCGGCCGATACGCTCTCCGATGACGTCTCCATCGTCGCGATCAACGTGCCCAGTTACTTCCGTGAGTCGGATTCCGACTACCTGGTGACCAACACGGCGTCGATATTGCTCACGCACGCGATCGATGCGTGGCGCACCGTGCGCGACGTCAAGAACCCGGTCGTGATGCTCGGCGCGTCACGACAAGTCGCGTCGTTCGCCATGCCGCACATCGAATTCACCGGTACCGACAGCGTGCGCATCTTCTTCGACACCGGCCACGCGAGCTACGACGATCCCGCTCCGATCGCGGGAACGCCTCTGCCGCCACGGCTCGGGCGCGGCCACACGTTCGCCTGGCCGCCGGCCCCGGCACCGCTCGCCGTGTTCGTCTTTGACGGACAGCGGTTGCGCGGGCTGCGCGTTGCCGTTCCGGAGGGATTACCCTGACCGGCGTGCCCGCGGCACGGCGGCCGCGCCTCTATGTCGATCTCGATGGAACGCTCATCCGGACCGACCTGCTCGCGGAAGGCTTCGCCGCGCTCGCCGCGCGCGCGCCGCACCGCCTCCTGGCGATCCCCGCTTGGCTGCTCCGCGGGAAAGCGTACCTTAAGACCCGGCTCGCCGACCAGGTGACGATCAACGCGGCGCGCCTACCGTACCACGAGGAGCTGCTCGCGTATCTTCGCGCCGAGCGTGCGGCCGGACGCCGCTTGGTGCTCGCCTCGGGTTCGCCGCGCGCATTCGTGGAGCACGTCGCCGCGCACGTCGGCATCTTCGATGCGGTGATGGCCACCGAGCCGGCTCGCAATCTGACGGGAAAGGTGAAGCGCGATGCGATTGTCGCTGCGGAGGACGGCGCGCCGTTTGACTACGTGGGGAACGGACCTGACGACTTGCCGGTGTGGGAGGCGGCGGCAGGGGCGATCTGTGTCGGGGCGAGTGCGCGCACCGTTCGCCTGGCCCGCGCGCGCGCCGAGGTCGTGAGGGTGTTCGGCAGCCGGGGATCTCGCCTCGTCGCGGCCATCAAGGCGCTTCGCGTGCACCAGTGGCTCAAGAACATGCTGCTCTTCGTGCCACTGGCGACCTCGCACAAGATCGGTAACGCCGGTCTCGCACTGCACGCCACCATCGCGTTTCTCGCCTTCAGCTGCACGGCATCCGCCGTGTACGTCGTGAACGACGTGCTCGATCTGGAGGCGGACCGGAACCACCCGCGTAAACGGGATCGGCCGTTCGCGTCGGGCGCCCTGCCGCTGTCCGCCGCGGGCTTGCTCGTCCCGACGCTGCTCGCGGCGGCGGTCGCGCTGTCGTGGATCCTGCCGGCCGCGTTCCTGGGGATGCTCGGATTGTACGGCGGGATGGCGCTCGCCTACTCCCTGCTGCTCAAGCGGGTGGTCTTGCTCGATGCCCTCACGTTGGCCGGCCTGTACACGATGCGCGTGATGGCCGGCGCGGAAGCGGTGAACGTGGCGCCCTCGTTCTGGCTGCTGGCGTTCTCGATGTTCGTGTTCCTGAGCCTGGCGCTGGTGAAACGAGCGTCCGAGGTGATCGATCGGAGCGCCGATGCGACGGCCTCCGGGCGGGACTACGGCGGCGCGGACCTTCCGACGATCACCATGCTGGGCACCAGCAGCGGGTATCTCGCGGTCCTCGTCCTCGCCCTGTACATCAATAGCGACGACGTCAGCGCGCTCTACGCCCACCCTCAATTGCTCTGGTTCCTCTGTCCCATTCTGCTGTACTGGATCGGTCGGACGTGGATCGTGACGACACGGGGACAGATGCACCACGATCCGGTGGTGTTTGCGCTGCGGGATCCCGTCAGCTGGGCGATCGCCGTGGTGGGCGCCTCGATCGTGCTGCTGGCGTCCTGACCTACCACGCGAGCCGGCGGCAGACGACCGACAAGTCCCTGGCCTCCACCGTGACGGCGCCCACATAGCCCGGCAACGGTTCCAGGTGCCAGAACGTCCAGCGAGAGGCCCCCCCGTCGTCATCCCGCATGCGCAACATGACGGCCGGCTCCCCGGGCAGCAGTGACACCTCGAAGCAGTCGAGCGGACAAGTCAGACCATCCCCGATGGCCTTCACGAACGCTTCCTTGCGCGTCCAGCAGTTGAAGAACGCGTCGGGCTGCTTCGCGGTCGGCACCGACTGGAACACCGCGTACTCGGCAGCGGAGAAAAACCGTTCGGCGATGTCCGACGCGTCGGGCATCGCCCGGACGCCCTCGATATCCACGCCGAGTTCCCGGTCCAGCGTGAACGCGTAGAGCGCGAGATCGTCCGCGTCCGACAGGTTGAAACGCAGGCGCGCGCCCGACGCCGGCGTCGCGATAGACGGTTTGCCGTGCGCACCATACGCGAATCGGATCGTGCGCGGCGGCGTGTCGAGGAAGGTACCGAGCAACATCCGGAGCGTGGCGCGGCGCACGGTGTAGCGCCGGCGTTCGCGCTGGAACCGAAACCGCGCGATCCGCGCTTGCTCCTCAGCCGACAGCGTCGACGCGATCTGCGCAATCCGATCGGCCGGGGCTTCCAGCGAGCCGAGCCAGACGTGGATTTCGCCCTCATCCGGCGCGGAAACCGGCTCGGCAAGCGCCCAGTCCGGCTCGCTCATGGCGTGACCACCCCGATGCGTAACACGTTGTCGTCACCGTCGGCCGGCCCCCCCCGACCGTCGCGATTGCTCGTCGTGAAGTCGATCGATCCGTCGGGGTGGCCTCGCACCGCACGCACCTGCCCGAACGCCCCGGGAAACAACGCGTCCCCGCACCCGACGGTGATCGCTTCCGGCAAGTCTGCCAGCACGTCCACCTCGATGCGCCTCAGCTGTCGCCCCCGCAGCGCACCGATGTAAAGTGTGTCGCCCGACGCGGCGATCCCTGCCGGAGCGATGGCGCTGATCCAGACCGCGAGGGGGGCGTTGAAGCGCGGCTCGCTCCCATGACCCGCCAGGTGGGGCCACCCATCGTTCACACCCACGCGCACCACGTTCGGCTCGTCGAGGCCGAAGCGCCCGGCCTCGTTCGGAAGGGCGGTCGGTCCGTGCTCGGTGGCCAGCAACGCGCCGCTGGCGTGCCAGGCCAAGCCCTGGACGTTACGGAATCCATACGCGTACACCGCGGACCCCGGATACGGACGCGCCGTCGGGGCCGTCGCGCAATCCCATCAAGCCAGCCTCGCCGACGGCCCCGGCAGCGAAGGTGTACCATGGTGCCGCTTCCAACCGTCCGTCGACGACCACGCGGACGTTGCCCGATCGCTCGGACGACGCCCAGACGGCGCCACGCGGCCTTTGTCACCGCCATCACGTCAGGGCACCGATCTGACGATGCGTGGACCCATGAGATTGGCCAGGGGAACCGGCAGGTAGCGCCACAAGCGCGGTCCCCACGAGAACGCCGCGTCGTCGGGCGAGGGCGTCGCGCGCTTCCCAGCCCCTTTCGTTTGCGAGTGCTGATACCACCACAACGGCTCGTCGCGCGATCCCCACTGCCGCTTGAAGCGATGCGTGCCACCGCCGGGGGTACAGCGTCCGAAATTGAATGCGGCCACCTGCTGGTCGACACAGCGTTCCATGAACGCCCAGTAGAGCAGCATGTTCGGCGCGATGCGGTTGTGTTCCCGGAGCGACGAGGCCCACGTCATCTCGAATTCGCGATCCCATCGGAAGCCGCAGCCGCAGGCGATCGGACGGTCGTCGAGGTACGCGCAACCGACCCACATGCTGTCGGCAAATGTCTCCGCGAGCGTCTCGAAGAATCGCCGCGACTGGACCGGTGTGCCAAGATCTCGCATATGCCGGGCATACACGTGATAGAACGACTCGACCTGATCGAGCCCGAATACCACGCGCACACCTTCCTTCTGAGGACGACGAACCTGGCTGCGCACCTTGGCAGAGAGCGCCTTCCACAACGGCTCGGGATTGCCGGACGGCAGGTCGAGCATGACCGTGATCTTGCGATGCGAGACCGGGAGGCCCAACGGGAGGTCGACGCGACTGCGGAGTTCGAGCAGATCGACCCCGTCCGCCGTCGCCCGCTCCGCCGCCCGCGTCGCGAGCGCACGCACCGCGTCCGACGTTCCCAGCGGCCCGCCATAATTCACAAACGGCATCGACACCAGATAATGCCCGAAGATGCGACTGCGAACCCTCACGAGCGGCAGCACGCCGACCAGGTCGCCCGCGCCGGTCCGACAGGCCAGATAGAGGCACTCGTGCCCGAAGACCCGCTCGATGACCGACTTCCAGTCGTACAGGTGGAAGTGCGTCCACCCCCCCGATCCGCGAACACAGGCATCCCATTCGGCCCCGTCGCCGGTGAACCGATCCACGACGATCGTCATGGCGTGTGCGACGGCTCCACGGCAAACCGGTCGCCGATGGCGGTGAAGCGGAACGCGCGGAGGAGTCTCTCCAACCGGGCGCGCGTGCGGTGCAGGCCCGTGTAGTGCCGGAAGCGAGCGGAAGCGCCCACCGCCATCCGCGGCTGGTCGGGATCGATCTCCCACGGGTGCAGATAGAACGTCGCCGGAACGCCGCGGCGATCGAAGTCCGCGATGGCGCGATGCACCAGTCCGTAGGGGAAGATGCGGAAGTACCCACCGCCTGCCGCCGGAATGTTCCAACCAAATCGACGTAGCGTCGCCGGCGGCAACTCGGCGAGCCGGCCGGCAGGTAGGTCCAACCAATGCGGATCCCGTCCCCCGCGGGCGTAGCCGTACCCGGGGCGCCGGATCGGGAAGAGACTCGAGTCGTAGCGATATCCTTCCTCCACGAGGATATCGAGCGCCCACTCCCGACCGGGCACGATCGAGAAGCTCGGCGCGCGGAATCCGACCGCCGGATGCCCGGAAAGACCCTCGAGGATCTGCTTCGAGCGGCGCACGCTGTCGCGGAATTCTTCCGGAGTCAGATCGGTCACCTTGCGGTGATCCCACCCGTGCGACGCAACCTCGTGTCCGGCCTGAGCGATCGACCGAACGACATCGGGATGACGCTCGGCAATCCATCCGAGCGTGAAGAACGTGCCACGCGCGTCATAGCGGTCCAGCAACTCGAGCAGCACATCGACGTTGCGCGCTACGCGGCTTTCCAGCGTCTCCCACGCCGCGCGGGAGACATGGGCCTCGAACGCGGAGACCTGGAAGTGTTCCTCGACATCGACCGTGAAATAGTGTTCAGTCATCGGTTTCCTCGTTCCGCCCCACCAGCCGTCTCACTATCTGCACCGCCGCTCCGCTCGCGAAGCCGCGCCGTGCGAGATAACCGACTGTGCGCCGGACGATCACCTGGTCGGGCAGGCCGCTCAACTGCCCGATCCTCCGCCGCGCCAGTGTTTCGGCGCGCGACGCCCCGCTCCCCACTTCGTCTTGCTCCACCCGTTCCACGGCCCGCTCGGCGACGCGTCGCTCGACCCCGCGTCTCTGAAGATCGGCCACGATTCGCCGTCCGGAATACCCCTTGGCCATTCGCTGCCGCGCGAAATGCCCGGCGAAGGCCGAGTCGTCCAGCAATCCGCTCGATGCGAGGCGCCCGACGGCCTCCGCCGCGGCCGCCGGCGGGTGTTGTTTGGCGCGGAGCCGGCGGATCAACTCGTGCGTCGAGCGCGGCCGCGCAGCCAGCATCCGCACCGCCGCCGCGTACGCCCGCGCGGCTTGCAGTGCCACGTCGAGCTGACCGCGACGCTCGCGGTCGAGCACGACGCCTACCTCGATTCCCAGCGCGTACGCGCGTTCGGCGGGCAATACCCCGGCCCGTTCGCCGTCGACATATACCGCGACCATCTCCGCGCGCCGACCGCTCGCGGCCAGCTTGGTGATCCGGCCACTCACCGCCGCTCCCCGGGCGATAATCCCATCACGCTGGTCCATGCCGAACGCATCGCGCCCAGCGACACGCCATGCGCCATGACCTTCCATCCCACGGTATCATGGTCCCCGCCCAGGTCGATCCGGGCCAGATCGAACGGATCGGTTGCGCCGCGGTTCTCCCCGCCGTGATTCGAGAAGCACGCCGCATACCCACTCCCGCGGATCACTGCCATGGCTGCCGGCGTGATGTCTTCCGGTCCGCCGAAGGGATAAGACATCGGAATGTCCTTCGCACCCAGTTCCCGCGCCAGCGCGTGGAGCGGCGCATCGATCTCCTGCGCGACGACGTCCGGCGCGCACGTCGAGAGCCGGGGGTGATTCGTCGTATGTCCGCCGAACGACCATCCGGCGTTCCGGAGCGTACGGAGCTCGTCCCAGTTCATCACGTCAAGAAACGCGCGGGCGGGATTCTCGTCGTCGTGCGCGAACCGTCTGTCGGTTCCTACCAGACCCGTCGTCACGAAACAGCACGCCGGGAGGCCGGCTGCCGCGAGCACGGGATACGCTCGTTCCAGCACCGATCGATACGCATCGTCGAACGTGATCACGGCCACCGGCCGCCTGAGCGCGGGCCGCGCCAGCGCGAGGCGAAGACCCTCGTCCATGCCGACGACACGATGGTGCCTGGCGATGTATCGGATCTGCCGCCGGAACACCACTTCGGGCACCGTCATGCCGTCACGCGATAACTCCGAAACGCGATGAAACGTGAACACACGAACCGGGTGCCGTGCACGCGCGCTGCGCGCCAAGTCGCGCAGCGGCCTGGCGAGGAACAGCGCGAGGAGGTTCACGACTGTCTTGACCAGGTACCGGGGACTCCCCATCCGCCGGACCAACAGGCGCCCGAACAGTCGCAGGCCAAGGCGCCGTTGCTGCACGAGCGTTGGCTGACGAAACGTCCGGCCACCCTGAGGCTGCGGGAAACGCGGGTCTGCGCCGCGGGCCAGCGCTGACAACGCGTTCCGCAACACGCGCACACCCAGCTCCGCGACCCGCCGCTGGACGCGCTCCAGCGTGTCATGGGGGTAGATCGACGCTTCGCCCGTCGCGAGCAACGGACCGGTATCGAGCCCTTCGTCAACCCAGTGAACCGTGGCACCGACCGACGTCGCGCCGACATGCAGCTCCCAGAACCCCGGCGGGGCACCGCGGAATTCGGGGACCTTGCCCAGATGCATGTTGATCGTGCCGCGGCGAGGTAGCGTGAAGAGCTCCGGACGCAGAATGGGGGCGCCCAACGACACGCCGAGATCCGCGCCCCACGATCCGACGAATGCCAGCGTCGCGGGCGCGTGGATGTTCGGCGTCACATGTTCCTCGACCTCGACCGCGCCCGGAGCCGGCGTGACCTGAGTGCTAGCGCGGACGAAGAGCCGTCTGATGACGGAACCCGCCAGCAGCGTCGCTCGATAGGGAACGAAGAGGAGACCGTGCTTCTTCACATTGCGCCGGAATCGCTTCCAGACCGCGCCCGGTCCTCGCGGCAGCACGCGACGGCACACCAGAACGTGCGTCACACCGGGCATCTCGAGCACGACACGCCACCATGGCTGCGTCTCGAGTGCGGCATCACCGGTGAATACCACGAGTCTCACGTGCCTGTTCACTCCCTCGGCTGTCGGAGTCGCACTGTGCGGTAGCAAGATCAGCGCCACCACGGCACCGCTCCGACGCGCCTGCGGAGGACCGCAATGGGCTGAGGCACTGGCACAACATAACAGGGCCCCGGAGCGGCCGGCCTGCGTCGCCCCGGGGCCCTGGAGCGTTGAACCGCTAATCCTCGTCGGCGGAGGCTTCTGCCGTCCCAAGACCCAGGAACGCCTTCACCTGCGCCTCCACCTGCGCCGCAAGTTCAGGGTTGTCTTGCAGATACAGCTTCGCGTTCTCGCGGCCCTGCCCGATGCGCTCCGCGCCGCAGGAGTACCACGCCCCGCTCTTCTCGATGGCGCCCGCCTCGACGCCGATATCGACGAGCAGCCCCGGCCGGCTGATGCCCTCACTGAACATCACGTCAAACTCGGCCTGGCGGAACGGGGGGGCGACCTTGTTCTTCACGACCTTGACCCGAACCCGACTGCCGGTGATGGCATCACGTTCCTTGACGGCGCCAATGCGGCGGACGTCGAGCCGAACCGACGCGTAGAACTTCAGCGCGCGGCCGCCCGTGGTCGTTTCGGGATTGCCGAACATCACGCCGATCTTCTCACGCAACTGGTTGATGAAGATGACCGACGTCCTGGAGCGATTGATACTCCCGGCCAGCTTGCGCAACGCCTGGGACATGAGACGTGCCTGCAGTCCGACGTGCGCGTCTCCCATGTCCCCCTCGATCTCCGCCTTCGGCACCAGGGCCGCCACGGAGTCGATGATGATGACGTCAACCGCGCCCGATCGCACCAGGATCTCAGCGATCTCGAGCGCCTCTTCGCCGGTATCGGGCTGCGAGACCAACAGGTTCTCGACGTCAACCCCGATTTTCTTGGCGTATTCGACGTCGAGCGCGTGCTCGGCATCGATGAAGGCGGCGACGCCACCGCTGGCCTGCGCCCCGGCGGCCACATGCAGCGCAAGGGTCGTTTTGCCGCTCGACTCCGGACCGTAGATCTCGGTGATGCGGCCTCGGGGAATGCCACCGATCCCGATGGCGGCGTCGAGGTTCACCGCGCCCGTAGGAATGGCATCGACGACCCTGACCCAGGAGTCCTGCCCGATGCGCATGATCGATCCCTTCCCGATGTTCTTCTCGATCTGCGCGATAGCCAGGTTGAGTGCCTTGCGGCGATCGTCGGTCAGTCTAACACCAAGCTGGTCCACGGTCTGCTCAGTCTGCTCCGCCATGGGACTCCTCGGGGTAATGGGCTGTGGAGTTGATACCGAATATATACCGAAGTCAGAATTATCGCCAGCCGGGCCGAAAGGCGTCTTCCACATGCTCGAGTTCCGGCGTGCCCGCCGTCAGCCGGATCCCAATGACGTCAAACCGATAGACGTCCGACGGCTGGCCGTACCGGTCCATCCAGGCACGCGCGACGCGGACGATCTCGCGTCGCTTGGTCCAGGTCACCGCCTCCAGCGGGCTCCCGAATCCGGCCGATCCGCGCGTCTTCACCTCGATGAACGCCACCACCCGACCGCGGCGCGCGATCACATCCACTTCCAGCCTCCCCATGCGGAACCGATGCCCCAGTACCTCCCATCCGCGGGATTCGAGGTAACCGATGGCGGTCCGTTCCCCGCTCACGCCCCGCTTGTGGCGGGGATCGGTCCAGTTGGAAGGATCTGATTTGAGTGACACGGTTCATGATGGCACTACCGAGGTGGCCTGCGATCACCAAACGAGCCCGCCTCGTATCGTTTTCCCACGGAAACGACGCCCCCACTCACTCCGCGTATTCGTCCAGCTGCTCGGACCCGATCAGAACCTCGCGCGGTTTCGACCCATCCGGCGGCCCGAGAATCCCGGCTTCGTGGAGCTGATCGATGATACGGGCCGCGCGACCATAGCCAATGCGTAACTTGCGCTGCAAGAGCGAGGTGGAGCCAAGTTGATGCTGCAGGCACGTTTCCGCGGCTTCGCGGAACAATGCGTCCCTGTCGCCGCTGTCACCGGGGACGCCGTCCGCTCGGTCTTCAGCCGCTTCCAGCGCCTGAACGACGGCGAGAATGTCCTCCTCGGAGCGCTCCGGCGCGACGAGACCACGCTCCGCCAACGCCGCATCCCGCCGGGCACGCTGCTCTGTGTACCAGTCGGTTAACGCTTCGGTTTCCTCGGTGGAAATGAACGCCCCCTGGAGGCGGATCGGTTCGCTTTTGCCGGGCGGCAGGAAGAGCATGTCACCATTGCCGAGCAGCGCCTCGGCGCCGTTCTGGTCGATGATGGTCCTGCTGTCGACCTTCGATGCGACCCGAAAGGCGATACGGCTCGGGAAGTTGGCCTTGATGAGCCCCGTGATCACGTTGACGCTCGGCCGTTGCGTGGCGAGAATCAGGTGAATGCCCGTGGCTCGAGCCTTCTGGGCCAGCATGGCCAGGGGCTTCTCGACCTCCGATTGGACCGTCATCATCAAGTCGGCGAGTTCGTCGACCACCAAGACGATGTACGGTAGCGCCCCCTCGCTATAGGACAACGGCAGTTCCTCCTGCTCGTCCTCCCCCGTGCCGGTCGCTCGCCGGCCGGACGCCGGCAGCACCAGCGGTTTCCCTTCGGCGGCCTTGCGGTTGAAATCGCCGATATTGCGCGCCCCGTTGGCCGAGAAGAGCCCGTAGCGGCGTTCCATCTCATGCACGGCCCATTTCAGCGTCTGAGCGGCCTGCTTGTTGTTGGTCACGACCGGATGCCGCAGGTGGGGCAACGCGTTGTATCCCGACAGCTCCACCATCTTGGGATCGATCATCAGCAGGCGCAGTTCGCGGGGCGTGTACTCGTACACCAGGCTGGTGACGATCGTGTTGATGCACACCGATTTCCCCGATCCCGTTGCCCCCGCAATGAGGAGGTGCGGCATCTTGGCCAGATCCGCGATGATCGGCTGGCCCTCGAGGTTGGTTCCGAGCGCGATAGGGAGACCGGCCCGATTCCGGTCCCAATCCGCCGACTCGAGCAGCTCGCGCAACCGGACGATACGGGCGGTGGGGTTCGGCACTTCGACCCCGACGGCGGCCTTTCCCGGGATCGGAGCGACGATTCGAATCGATTGGGCGCGCATCGCCAGAGCCAGATCGTCAGCCAGCGCGGCAATGCGCCCGACCTTTACCCCGGGCGCCGGTGCGATTTCGTACTGCGTCACGACCGGGCCGGTCGTGCGACCGACGATCCGACCCTCGACGCGAAACGTGCCGAGCGTGTCGATCAACACCTCGCCCAGGCGATGCAGTTCGGCTTCGCCGGCGTCGACCGATTCCATTTGCGCCGCCTGCAACAGCTCAAGCGGTGGTAACTCATCGAGCGCGTCGAGGGATGGGCTCACCTCGCTGGGGGAAAGTGGGCGCCGTTTCTTCTTCGGTGGCTTGGGCCGCCTGACCTCGGGTCCGTTCCCCCACGGTTCATCCGCCGACGCGCCGGCCACCATGCGGGACGGCGCCGCCGTTGCCGGCTCGAAAGACATGGGATCGGGCCGGCCCTCCCCAGCGCGCAGGCGCCGGAACGGGTGCCAGTCGAACGCCACGATCGTGAGACCCGACAGAGCCAGCAGCCACATGATGACCGACCCAGCCGTCCCGATGACCGCGGTCACACCAACGGCCACGACCCCAGGAAACAGGCCGACGAGCCGCTGCGGAACACTCCAACTGGCCCAGTCGGGCCCGAAGTCGGCCGTGGAGGTGATGCCCGCGCCCAGCGCGATGCCGAAGGGGAGCAACAGCGTCATGCCACCGCAAAACAAGGCCAAGCGACGGAGGTCGACCGACTTCCACCACCCAAACCCCACCAGCGCGGCGGCGAACCCGAAGAGTGGCAGAAAGACCGATCCCGCCCCGAGCCCGGTCCGGAGCAACCTGCCGAGCACTCGTCCGAAGGGACCGGTCACGCTCACCGGAAGGAGCGACAATCCGATGAAGGTGCCGACAAGCAATGCGACGATGGCGGCCAGTTCGTGTCGGTGCCGGTCGGAGAGCGTCACCGCTAGCTCCGCGGGAGGAGGGTGACGTGCTTGTCCGCGCGCAGAGGCGCGCCGCATCCGGAACAGAACGCGGGTGACGCTGGTGCGTTCTCCGGTTGACCCCCTTGGTCACGTCGGGCCATAGCTGTCTAACGGCCCGCAAACCAGCTGCGGGCGAGCGACTCGCCAGCAGCTGGATGCCGAACGTAAAGTGGTCTCACCAAGCGCACGACCTCATGACTTCCTTTGAAACGTACGCGCCCGAGAGCAGCATTTGCTCGTTAGACGGCGGCCTGGGCTCACAAATCCTCAGGTTTCAGACCGGTCCGCTTCGCGATCCGCGCCAACATGCGTGGCCCGATCTCATCAGAGTCATGGAACGAGAACACGTAGTCCGGCCAGCCGGAACGTGCCAGCGTCTTGTGTGAACCTGATGATCGCTTGAGAACCCACCCGATGCGCAGCAAAGCGGCCAGCACCCGGCGAGCGGGGGTGGCCGGCCAGGCCGTCACGCCGCCTGGAACGTGAGCTGGAGGAGGCTGGGGGCCTCTTCGCCATGCTCAAGCCGCTCGGCGATGACGCGTAACGCGAGCGCCTGGACCTTGGCCAGCGCCTCGTCGCGCGTCTGCCCGTAGATGAGGACGCCGGCCAGATTCGGAACCTCCGCTATCCACCGGCCATCCTCTTCCCGCTCTAGCTCGATGCGAAGCTTCATACTTGAATCTAGCCTCTTGGTGTGCCGCCGTCTAACGGAGCGCGTTTCTGCTGCGGGCGACGCGCGCGCGGGCGAGTCGAGCGCCAGTACGTAGTGCGTGCGCCCGGTGGCGCACAACCTCAAGTTCCTTCAAAACGTGCACGCCCGCCAGCAGCAAACGCATGATACTCATGAAGGCCTCCTGGAGAGCTTACCAAGGGGGTCGGAGAGCGTCACCGCTAGCTCCGCGGGAGGAGGGTGACATGCTTGTCCGCGTAGATCGGCACCAGGTCGTGCCGATCACTGTCGGTTGCGGCTACGACGTCGTCCTTGAACCCGAGGCGCACCAACTCACGCGCCGCCGCGCTGGCCGACACGGCACGTTTCCACCGGTCACCGTACCGCCGCGTGATTTCGAGCGAAGCGACCGCCGCGTCGTTCAGTTCGACCTGCCGCCGTTGGCCGGTCGGAATGACCGCGCGTGCGAACCGTCCGGCCGCGTAGGCGTCCTCCAGCGCGAACATCCGCGCACGACCGGCGCACAGGATCACGAGTTCGTCCGCATCCCGGACCACCTCGCGGAGTTTCTCCGCGACGGCGGAGAAGTTCGTCGCCGCCCCGACCAGCACGGGATTGCCCGCCTCCGCCGCGGTGAGCGCGCGGGTGCCGTTGGTGGTCGACATCACCAGCGTGCGGTCGCCCACGACATCCCGAACCATCTCGCTGGGGGAATTGCCGAGCGCGAACCCACTGATGCGTTCACCCTTGCGCTCGCCGACGAGGAGAACGTCGTCGCGTTCGAGGGCCTGTGCCAGTTTGATTGCCTCATCGGTCTCGTTCACCGGCACGATGTCGCGCGCGCCATTCGCCAGCGCCTCGACGATGGTCGTCGTCGCGCGGAGGATGTCGAGCACCAATACCGGGCGCCCGCCGACGTCGCTCGGAGTCAGGCCAAGCGGCGTAAAGAAGACACTGATCTTCATGGGGGCGTTGCCAGCAGGTCGGGATGCCGCTCGAGGAACTTGGTGTCGATCCGGCCGGCTTCGAAGTCGGGATCGTGGATCACCCGCCGCAGGAACGGGATGGTCGTGGTCACGCCCTCGATGATGAACGAATCGAGGGCCTGGCTCATCCGGGCAAGCGCCTCCTCGCGCGTATTGCCGTGGACGATCACTTTCGCGAGCAGCGAATCGTAGTACGGCGGTACCGTGTAGCCGGCGTAGATATGCGTATCCACCCGCACGCCGGGACCACCCGGGGGATGATAGGCGGTAATCGTCCCGGGGGACGGCTGGAAGTTCCGCGCGGGGTCCTCGGCGTTGACCCGGCATTCCATCGCGTGCCCGCGAAGGCTCGTACCTTTCAGCTGCAACGTCACGCGTTCCCCGGCCGCCACCCGGATCTGTTCCTTGACGAGGTCGAAATTCGTGACCATCTCCGTGACGGGATGCTCGACCTGGATGCGCGTGTTCATCTCCATGAAGTAGAACCGCCCGTCCGTGTCGAGGAGGAACTCGACCGTCCCGGCCCCCACGTATCCGATGTGTGCCGCGGCGCGTACCGCCGCGTCACCAATCTGCTGTCGCAGAGCCGGATCCAGACCGGGGCTCGGTGACTCCTCGATCAGCTTCTGATGACGTCGCTGCACCGAGCAGTCGCGCTCCCCGAGGTGCATCACGCGTCCGTGTTGATCGCCGATCACCTGGATCTCCACGTGCCGCGGCTGCTCGAGATACTTCTCGACGTACACCTCCGCGCTCCCAAACGCGGCGAGCGCCTCGTTGCGGGCCAACTGGAACGCCTGGGCGAACGTATCGGCATCGCGGGCCACGCGCATGCCTTTCCCGCCGCCACCTGCCGCCGCCTTGATGATGACGGGATATCCGATCGCGGAGGCGATGCTCGCCGCCTGTTCCGAATCCTCGATCGCTCCCGGCGAGCCCGGTACGACCGGGATGTTCAGTTCGACGGCGAGCTTGCGGGCGGCGGCCTTGTCACCCATCAGCCGGATCTGCTCGGCGGTCGGGCCGATGAAGGTCACGTTGGAGGCCGCGCAGGTCTCCGCGAATTCCGCGCTCTCCGCCAGGAACCCGTAGCCCGGATGGATCGCGTCGGCGCCGGTGATTTCGGCGGCGGCGATGATGGCGGGAATCCGCAGGTAGGAAAGCCGGCTTGGTGCCGGCCCGATGCACACGTCGTCATCCGCGAAGCGCACGTGGAGGCACTCGCGGTCCGCTTCACTGTATACCGCGACCGTCTCGACCCCCAGCTCACGGCACGCGCGGATCACCCGCAAGGCGATCTCGCCGCGGTTTGCAATCAACACTTTCTTGAACATCGGCTACGCCGTAAAGCCGTCCGGCAGCTCGTCGTCGGCCGGGCCCACTGCACCACCACCCGATTCCTCGATCTCATCCGCGAAGGTCCGGTCCGACGTGCCCTCGATCCCACTCACCCGCAACGCGAACTCACTCGGATTCGTGGAGAAGAATAGCGCACTCTCGTAGCTGATCGCCCCGTCCTTGAACCACTGCATCAGAGACTGGTCAAACGACTGCATACCGTACTGGATCGTCCCCTCGCGGATCAGGTCGGGAATGTCGAGCGCCTTCTCCGAATCCCGGATGTTGTCCTTGACCGCCGCCGTGTTGATCAGCACCTCGCAGGCCGGTACCCGGCCTGCCCCGTCCTTGGTTGGCACGAGACGCAACGAGACCACCGCTTCGAGCGCGGTCGATAGCAGGTTGCGCACCCCGTCATGTTCGTGTGGCGGGAAGAACGAAATGACCCGGTTGATCGTCTGGGTCGCGTCGGTCGTATGCAGTGTCGAAAACACCAGGTGACCGGTATCAGCGGCCTTCATGGCGGTATCGAGCGTCACGCGGTCACGGATTTCGCCGATCAGAATGACGTCCGGGTCCTGGCGCAGCACGTGCCGCAACGCCGTCTCGAATGACAGCGTATCCGTTCCCACCTCACGCTGCGAGATATTCGCGGCCCCGTCGCGGTGGAGGAACTCGATCGGGTCTTCAATGGTGATGATATTACAGCGACGGCTCTGGTTGATGTGATGAATCATCGCGGCCAGGGCCGTGGACTTGCCCGACCCCGTCACGCCGGTCACCAGGATCAGACCGCGCGGTTTCATGCAGATCGCGCCGAGGACTTTCGGGAGCCGCAACTCTTCGATCGACTTCAGTTCGTATGGGATGGCGCGGAAGACGAACGAGAGCGTGCCGCGTTGCTGGAACACATTGGTGCGGAATCGTCCGACACCGGGCACCCCGATCGCGAAATCGGCTTCCTTGTGCTCCGCGAATTCCTTGACCTGGCGCGGCGTCATCAGTTGCTCGGCCAGCGCCTTGAGGTCTTCGGGCTTGAGCGGCTGCTGCTCCAGCTGTACGAGATCCCCGGCAACCCGCACCGTCGGCGGTCGGCCAACCTTGAGGTGAAGATCCGATCCACCGCGTTGTACCAGGTCGGTGATCGCGCGTTTGAAATTGAACGGCTGGGCCTCAGGCATTGGGATCCACCCGGAAAAGGACCTGTCCGAATTCCACGGGCGCGGCGTCGTCAGCGAGGACCTCGACGATCGTGCCCGCAACCTCCGAATCGAGGGGATTCATGATCTTCATGGCCTCGATGATACACAATGTATCGCCCGGTTTCACCCGAGTGCCATTCCGGACGTACGGATCGGCGCCGGGTTCCGGCTGGGCGTAGAACGTACCCACCATCGGTGACTTGATCTCCAACAGGTTGGTCGCCTTCGCCATCGGCTCGGGCGCCGGTCCCGCCACCTCGCGCACCGGCACCGATGCCAGCGGGGCCGGCGCGGCATTGACGTGGTACGTGGCCGGGGCGCCAGCATTGGTCCCGCCCTTGGAGATACGAATCGACGTCGACCACTTCCTGATCTCGATCGTCTGCGCGTTCGACTCGTTCAGCAGATCGAGCAGCTGGCGGAGAAACCCCAGGTCTATCATACGCGCTCGAGGTACTTGTCTTCCCGTCGGTCGACGCGAACGACCTCGCCCTGTTCGACAAAGAGCGGCACCTGTACCACGGCGCCCGTCTCCAGTGTTGCGGGCTTCGTACCGCCGGACGCGGTATCCCCGCGGACGCCGGGATCAGTTCGGATGATGGCCAGCTCGATGAAAAACGGCAACTCAACCAGGATCACCGTCTCCCCGTACACCAATCCAGAGCACTCCATGCCCTCCTTGAGGTACTTCAACTGATCGGCCCCGACCACGTCACCATCCAAGGGAATGTCCTCGTACGACTCCTGGTCGATGAAGTGGTAGTGATGGCCGTCGTGATAGGAGTATTGCATGGTGCGTCGTTCCAACCGCACGTCGTTGACCTTCTCGCCCGCCGTCCACGTGCGATCCAGCACGGCGCCTGAACGAACGTTTTTCAACTTGCTGCGCACAAACGCGCCGCCCTTGCCGGGTTTGACGTGTTGGAAGTACACGATCTGGAACAGTTGCCCGTCGATCTCGAGCACCATGCCGTTGCGAAAATCAGCCGTTGATCCCATATGATGTCGGTTAGCCCAGTTCGCGTAGTTCCGTCAGTCCGTCCGAGAGCAGCAGTGCCCCGTCCGGTCGCAGGCATACGTTGTCCTCGATCCGCACCCCGCCCCAACCCGGAAGGTATATCCCCGGTTCGATCGTCACCACCGCGTCGTCCGGGAGTGCGTTGGTGTTGCTGCGGCTCACGCGGGGAGCCTCGTGCACCTCCAACCCAATCCCGTGTCCCAACGAATGGCCAAACGCCTCGCCGAACCCGCGGGCCGCGATCCGTGAGCGCGCCAGGTCGTCCGCCTCGCGCCCCGTCATCCCGCTCCGCATGGCGGTTCGGGCATGACGTTGAGCCTCGCACACCAGATCGTAGACCGCGCGCTGGCGTTCGTCCGCCCGCCCCAGGACGAATGTCCGGCTCAAGTCGGCGCAGTATCCATTCACCTGGGCGCCGAAGTCAAGCAGCACGAGATCACCGCGCACCAACGTGCGCCCAGTCGTTCGGGCATGCGGCAACGCACTGCGGGGGCCGGACGCCACGATCGTGGGGAACGGATGCCACTCGCTCCCGCGTCGGCGCAGTTCGTGCTCCAGCGACGCCGCAACCCCCAATTCAGTCGCTCCGGGGGTGATCGCATCGACGGTTGCGGCCAGCGCGTCCAACGCCAACGCCGCAGCCTCGCGGATCGCGGCGACCTCACTCGGGTGTTTCCGGGCCCGCAACTGTTCAACCAGGCCGCCCGCCGCCTCAAGCCGCCACGATCCGCCTGCCGCCATGAGGCGCTCGGACGTCGCCACCGTGACCGTGTCTCGCTCGTATCCCAGGACGGCGACCCCGGAATACTCTCCGATGACGCTCCAGAGCCGTTGCCAGACGTCCGTGGCGGCCGTCTCCACCCGCGTGCCGGCGCCGACCTCGTCATGGACTTGCGTGGCGTAGCGAAAATCCGTCACCACCGCCGTGACCGTTGGCAGCACCACCGCGACCGCGGCCGATCCTCGGAATCCCGTCAGGTACTGGATGTTCGCGAGATGGGTGACGATCAGTCCATCGAGCCCCTGCGCTCCAAGCAGCGCACGCAGGCTGGCGCAGCGGGCCTCACACAGGTCCGGGAGGTCGGTCATGGAGCACATCAATCAGCGCTTCCAGCGCCAGGACATAGCTCGTCGCCCCGAAACCCGCGACGACGCCGACAGCGAGATCCGCCAGCAGCGACTGACGTCGCGGTTCCTCGCGCGCGAAGATATTGGACAGATGGACTTCCACAAACGGCGTACCGACCGCCAGAAACGCATCCCGCACGGCAAGTGAGGTGTGGGTCAATGCGGCCGCGTTGACCAGCGCGCCGTCTACCCCATGCAACCCCTGGACCAACTCCACGAACTCGCCTTCGTGGTTGGTCTGCCGCCACGTCACGGTCGCCCCCAATTCGGCCGCCCGCGCGACCACGCGCGCTTCGATCTCTTCGAGGGAAACCCGACCGTACAAGTCGGGCTCGCGCGTGCCGAGGAGATTCAAGTTGGGTCCGTTCAGAACAGCGACGTGCACCTAGCTCTTGAGACCCTTGAGCCAATCCCGAAAGGCATCATCGCCTTCATCATCGGCGAGGGTGTCCCGCCGTGGCCGCGATGGGTTCGCCTGGTCCGGCTTCTCACCTCCGAAGAACTCGTCAAACGAGAAGCCGGCGGCCGCGCCGGAATCCTTGGCTTTGTCGCTGCCGGTAACGGCGGGCGGCTTGGGCGCGGGAGCCTCGCCAAACACGGAGGCGAGCGACATCTCGTCTTGAGCCGGCATGGTGGGTGCCCCTCGAGGCTCCACCGGTTCGTCGGCGAACGCCACGTCCATCGGCGTCTCAGCGGACTCGGCGGGCGCCCGCGGCGCGATCTGCTCGGTCGATGAGCCGCTATTCCGCGGCATCCCCCCACCGGCCGGGCGTGCCGCAAGCACGCCGAGCAGCATGGCCCGGGCGGTTGGCGCTCCTGTTACCGCACCCGACACAGCCACCGCCGCCTCTGCGGTCGGTCCGGCCAGCGTTTGCTCCAACTCCGCCAGGCGACCAGCCAACCGCTCGTCCATCGGGTTGGCAGCCAACAGCGTCCGATACACCTCCGCGGCCTCTGCCATGAGCCCCTGGCTGACGTAGACCTCCGCCATAGTCTCCGTGACGACAGGCTGCGGTCCGGACGGATCCACGCCAGCAGAACCGTCCGCCGGTACCTGCTCGTCGGGCAGGAACACGGGGAGTCCTTCGAGGGTCGCATCGTCCTCTTCATCCACCCATCCCTCTCCCTCCTCCGGGACCTGCGCGGAAACCACAGGCTCCTCTAGTCGCTCCGGCGTGCGGTCAGGCGGGCTGCGCTCGAGCCACGCGTCTTCTGACCCTTCCGGTGACTCTGCCGGGACCGGCTCGTGCGGGCTCGGCTCAATCCACTCTGCCTCGGGCGGGGCCACGTCGACCTCAGGCAGTTCGTACGTGGTGTCGGAGGCCTCAGGTAGCGAGATCGCGGGCATCTGGGTGGTCACTTCGTCATCGATCGTGATCGGACCGCTGGCGACCGCGTCCTCTCCCATCGGCTCGGCCGGTTCGAGCTCGGCGACGAAGTCGGGCCCAAGATCGACATCGAGCCCGCCATCCGGGATCGGGACGTCGGCGAAGTCATCGACCTCACCCGATGGCTCCGGCGTGAGCGTTGCCTCGCCCTCCCACTCACCCGGGGCATCCTCCAGCGCGAGCAGATCATCAGCCGCGTCCTCGGCTTCCGGCAGGTCGCTCAAAGTGGCATCCGCCGCCGCACCAGATTCAAACTCGTGACCGACCAGGGGCACCTCGGCGTTCTCGAGGCCTGGTAGCTCGTGCGCGGGCGGTTCGACGTTTGCGTCATGGGCTCGTTCCGCTGCATCCAGATCGGCAGCGGAGATCTGTCGCGATATCCGCTCGCCGGTCCCCCACCCGAGATCCGTGTCGAACGGCTGGATACCGAGGTCGGAGCCGGTCTCGTCACCATCGTCGGCAGGCGATTCGTCGCCCGTCCCGGCAGCGATCGGAGACATTTCCACCGTATCCGCGATCTCGATTGCCGGGACTTCGACGGTGGGCGGAATCTCCGGTGTCTCCGGTGTCGAGACCGCGAGTTCGGCTTCCTCGGATCGAACCAATTCGATTTCGCCGATATCGGATGCCTCGAGCGCCTCGTAGGCCTCGGAGGCGCGCTCGATTACGATGTCGTCGACCGATGGCGTGGCACCCGCGCCACCGGCCTCGGGTACGGCCTCCGCAACCGGGGCCAGATCCAGCTCGGCGACGGTGGGTTCAAATCCGGTAATGCGATCGGCTTCCGCGGCCTCAGCGGGCGCCTCCACTGCTTCCGACGCCTCGAGGGCGATCGGATCGGCGTCGGCCGGTTCGAGAGCGACCGCACCGGCGGCGGCCGGCTCAGCACCTTCAGTCGGCGGCATGGCGGCGATGCGCTCGAGCGCCGCCTGCGCTTCCTCGTTCATCGGGTCGACCTCGAGGAGGCGATCGAGCCACCCTCGGGCGCCAGTGGGATTCCCACCCCGTTCCGCGAGCTCCGCGAGCGCCTTGAGCGCGATAATGTGCTCGGCGTCGACGGTCAGCACCCGCTCGAATACCTCGAACGCCTCCCCATCGACCCCGGTGTCGAGAAGGCACCGGCCAAGCACGATGAGGCCGCTGACATAGTCAGGACGCTCCTCCAGGTGTGGACGGAGCGTTTGCAGCGCGTCTTCGAAGCGGCCCTGTCTGCGGTAGGCTTCGGCTAGCTGCGCGAAGAACCGCGATGGGTCCGCATCGTAGCGCTGTTCGAGCTTTTCAATCTCGGGTTGGTAGGCCATTACACGGCTCGAACTTAGTGATCCCCGGGGAACGCTGTCAACCGGTGCGTGGTACTATCCAGGTTGAGATTCCGCATTGTCGTACTTAGACTTAGCGGCTTCACGGCTTCATTTCAACAAGGGTGTTTTGGCGATATGATGCGGACCCTGCGCGGCAGCGCGAAGTGGATCATGGGTGTGGTCGCCTTCTTCTTCGTCGGCTGGATGATCTACGGCTACGGGATGGACATCACCGGACGCGGGTCGACCGCTCCGGACGTCATCGCCCGGGTCAACGGGGAGAAGATTTCGGCCACGGCGTTCTACGCAGCGGTCCGGAACGAGCAGGAGCGCATTCGGCAGGAATACGGTTCTGCCCCGGTCACGCTGGCCGATCAACGGGCACTGGAAGACCAGGTGCTCGAGCAGCTCGTGCAGGCAGCGCTTATGCGTCAGGAATACCGGCGGCGTGGAATCCGTGTCTCCGACGAGGAGATTGTCGCGGCGGCGAGGACCTCGCCTCTGCCCGAACTGGTGAACGCCACCCAGTTCCAAACGGACGGCCAATTCGACATGGAGAAATACCAGCGGTTCGTCTCGTCGAGCGTCGATCCCGAGTTCCTGCGGGCGATCGAGGCTCGGTACCGCGAGGAACTCCCCCGCATCAAGCTCTATGAACAGATCACGGCAGGGACGTTCGTATCAGACGCGAAGTTGTGGCAGCAGTACCGGGACGAACGCGATTCGGTCACCGCCACCGTCCTCGCGCTCTTCCCCGGGTCCCTGGTGCCCGATTCGGCCGTCACGCTCGGCGACCGGGACGTGGAGCAGTACTTCCGTGCCCACCGAGACGATTTCGAACGCCCGGCGACGGCGTTCCTCAGTTATGTCACCGTGTCACGGGTGGCGGTCGCCAGTGACACCGCGGCCGCCCTCCAGCGCGCGCTCGGGGCCCGCGCGGAGATCGTGGCGGGTGCCGAATTCGCCGATGTCGCCGCCCGGGAATCGTCCGACACGGTTTCCGCCGCCACCGGTGGTGATCTCGGCGACGTGCCGCGCGGGCGTTTCATCCCGGTGTTCGAGGAAGCAGCCCTCGCGCTACGTCCCGGTGAGATTTCGCAGCCGGTGCAGAGCCAGTTTGGATTCCACGTCATCAAGCTGGAAAGCAAGAGCGACAGTTCGATCCACCCTCATCACATCCTGATACCGATCGAGCTTGCCGGCGACCACCTCAACGAGGTGGAATCGCGCGCGGATACCTTGGATCTGTTCGCCGCCGAACAGGACGACCCCGCTGCGCTGGACGACGTGGCCGAGCAGTTGGCGATCCCCGTCGAGACCGCCACGCCGCTGTTCGCGGGCAATCGCCTGCTCATCGGATCCGACTTCGTCGCCGACGCGGCGGTCTGGGCGTTCGGCTCGGTTACCCTGGGACAACTGTCCCCGGTCATCGAAACGGATATGGCATACTACGTCTTCCGCCTCGACAGCCTCACCCCGGCCGGCGTGCCACCGCTCGAGGACGTGAGGGTCCAGGTGCGTCGGACCGCGCTGCGGGCGGCAAAGCTCGACCGAACGAGGCAACTCGCGCGCGAGATCTCGCAGGAGGTCACCTCGGGAATCTCCCTCGAGGATGCGGCGGCCCGCCGTGGCCTCACCACGAGCATGATCGGCCCGTTTACTCGGTACGCGCCACCTCCGGAATTCCAGGGGGCGCCGCGCGCCGCGGGGGCGGCGTTTGCGCTGGGCGTCGGCGAGGTGAGCAGCCCGGTATACACTGACATCGCCACGTTTTTCGTCCGGCCCATCCGCAAGGTGCTGGCGGACAGCGCCACGTTCACGACGGAGGCGGATGCCAGGAGGGTACCGGCGATGCAAACGGCGCAGCAGCAGCGCTGGCGCCTCGCGCTCGAATCGCTACGGCGTGACGCGAATGTCGTCGATCTCAGGGATGAGTTGGAGCGGCTCCAGCAGAAGCTGGCGAACGCGGGTCCCCAGGGGCCACTCGGGTACTAGCCGCTCAGCTCAATCCGCCAGTGGTCGGTAGGAGGGCGCTACGTCGGTCACTGGCTGAGCTTCTTCGGTTCCCGATCGCTGGTAACGGCCGCATCGATGCTCCGAGAAGGCGGCGGGTTGTCATCGCCGGCCTCGACGCTCTCCTGCACCTCCCGAATGCTCTTCTTGAACTCGCGAATGCCCTTCCCCATCGCGGCGCCCATCTCCGGCAGCCGCTTGGCTCCGAAGACCAGGAGCACGATGAGCAGGATCACGAGGACTTCCGGCATCCCAATCTGGCTGAACATGACCGCCTCGCTCTAGAAGAGGGACCGCGCGACCAGATAGGCGAGGATCACTCCGACCAGCGCGAGGAGCGATACCTGGAGGCCGATGGGGCCGAGCGTCATCTGCAGTATAATCAGATTCACGTGTAACGGACCAATCGACGGCGTCACGGTCCAGGTGAAAAACTCTTTTGCAGGGCCTGCCGGGAGAAATCGGCGCAACAGCGCAGAGAGGAAGCCGCCCAGGACAAACCCCCCGGCAAGCACGGTCACATAGAAGAGCGGCCGCCGCGGCCCAATCGCCACGGTTAGCTCCGCCGTTCGATCGCGTAGGTAATGCAGAGCTCCAGCGCATCACGGGCGGGCCCGTCCGGAAGCACGGCCAGCTCGTCGCCGGCGCGCTCCGCGAACGCCGCCGCGCGCGCGCGCGCTCCGGACACGCCCTCACACCGATCCACAATGCCCACCACACCGGCGATCTGGTCGTCCGACGGCGCGGGCTCGTGCATCAATTGCCGCACCACGGTCCGCTCCCCCTCCGTCATCTGGGGCAGTGCGAGAATCAGCGGGAGCGTGATCTTGTGCTCGCGCAGGTCCAGCCCCGAGGGCTTGCCGGTGACCGCTTCCGATTCGGTGTAGTCGAGCACGTCGTCCGTAATCTGAAACGCCATCCCGAGATGCATGCCGAAGCGTTGCAACGCGTCGCGCTGCCGTGGGACGGCGTCGATGGCGCCCACCTCGCACGCACCGGACATCAGCGAGGCGGTCTTCGCTTTGATCAGCGCGTCGTATGACCCCTCGGAGTAGTCGAGCGCGTCGTGCGCCTCCAGCTCTCGCATCTCTCCAACCGTCATCTGGTTGGTGACGCGGCTGACGACGCGGAGCGCATCGAGGTTGGCAAGCCGTACCAACTCGATGATGGCCCGGGAATACAGGTAGTCGCCCATGATGACGGCAACCTGGTGACTGAACATTGCGTTGATGGTCGGTTGGCCCCGCCGCAAGACCGAATGGTCCACCGAATCGTCGTGCACCAGCGTCGCGAGGTGGATCAGCTCGATGGTCGCCGCGAGCGCGACCTTGGTCCGGGTCATGCGATCAGCCGATCGGGCAGCGAGCAGCAGCAGCGTCGGCCGAAACAGCTTCCCGCGCATCTGGAGCAGGTGGGCGTTGACGTCACCAATCAGCGGGAAGTCCGCCCGGACGACCCGGGCGAGTTCCTCGTGTACCCCGTCCAATTCATCGCGCACGGGCTGCTGAATGGACACCAACTTCACCGGGGCAAGCTGTGATCGCACAGGCTACCCGCCGGCTTTGGCGAGCTGTTTGACGCGGTCGCCGACATCGGCGAAGTTGATGTCGAGCGCGAACACGCGATTGTAATACACCAGCGCGTCCGGAATCCGCTCTTGCTCCTCCTCGCAACGGGCAAGCCAGTACAGCAAACCGATCTTGGCTTCGTCTCCACCCGGATCGGCCTCCACCGCGCGACGCATCACCGTGGCAGCAACCGAGTATTGTCCCTTTTCGTAGAAGCAGGCGCCGAGGGCCTCCGCGGTTCGCAATCGGCCGGCCGCCGAACGGAGGGCCTTCTGGAACTCCGCAATCGCCTCGTCGAGCAGGCCCATTTCCTTGAACGCCACGCCGAGATCGTAGTGAGCCTGCCAGTCGTCCTCATCGAGGTTGGCCTCGATCCCCCTCTTGAACTGGGCGAGCATGTCCGCGAAGTCGCGATCCTCGTCGCCCGTCGGCTCTTCATCGTCTACCCGCATCCGCGTATCGCGCTGCGGCTCGTCGTCCATGATCAGTGCGCCGAGATCGATGAAATCCCCGCCGCCGGCGGGCACCGGCACGGGTGCGGGTGCCGGCGCGGGCGCCGCCTCGTCGGGCTTCAACGTCTGTAACGCCTCGAGCGCACGGGCGTTGTCCTCGTCGTGTTCGAGCACGCGCTCGTAGACCGCCCGCGACCGGTCGACCTGACCGTCACGGAATAACGCGTCCGCGAGGCTCAGGTACGACTCGACGAGTCGATTGCGGTCGCCGAGCCGGAACGTGAGTTCCACGCGCTTTTGATGGAAGCGGACACTATTTGGGTCGACACGCAGGATCTCATCGACCAGGCCGGCGCCCCGCTGCCACTCCTCCGCCGCCTCGAACATCCCGACCGCCGTCGCCAGCTCCTCGATGCCACGCGCGCGGTCGCCCTGCTCGATGAGGGCCTCCCCATACGCCACCCGTGACGCGGGATCATCTGGATCGGCCGCCACCGCCGCCTCGAGCGTGGCAAGGTCAGGGGGACCCGCCACCGCTTCAGCAGGCGCGAACTCGATCACATCGGCCGCCACGTCGGCCTCGACGAGGACCAGCCCCTCGTCTTCAATCTCCTCGAACTCGGGTGTGACCGCCTGGGGGGCCTCGACGTCGAGCTCCGCTTCAACCTCAATCAGGGGCAAGTCGGGTACGGAAGCCCGGTCCTCTCCGACAATTTCGAACTCCGCCGATACCTCAGGGATCTCCAACTCGGCTTCGTCAAGTTCGAGCCCTTCGTCGTCCAGATCCAGATCCGGAACCTGGATCGCCATGTCCGGTTCGCTGGCAGCCTCCAGGCCGGGGACGTCTTCATACTCCAACTCCATCGGTTCGGCAACGTCTTCAACGGGAGCGGGCTGGACCGCCACAGGCTCTGGTTCTGGTGCCGGTTCCGGTTCCGGTTCCAGCTCGGGTTCGGCGAGCGCCGCGGGTTCCAGTTCGAGCAATTCGGGCTCGGGCTCGGCTTCCGAGAGCGACGTCGGCTCGAGATCGAGCGGTGCGAACTCGGGCGCCTCCGCCGTTTCGGGCTCCGCCTCGACCAGCGAGGTCGGTTCCAGTTCGAGCGCCTCGGCTTCCTCGACCCCGGCTGCGAATTCAAGTCCCGAATCCAGCCCTGCAATGGCGTCAACCTCCGACACCCCCACATCCGCCGATCCCGCCACGGTCGCATCTTCAATCTCGAGCGGGGCCAGCACGTCCTCTTCGATGACCTCCGGCTCGGCCATGGCCGTCGGCTCGATCTCGATCGGGGCGACGGGCACCGTCGGCGCCGCAGTGGCCGCATCGGTGTCGTACTCGATGTCGAGGAAGACCAGTTCTGAAGACTTTTGCCCCCGTTGGGGTGAGGCCTTCGGCTTGGGCGCCTTTTCTTCGTCAAAGTTGGGATCGATCGCCTTGATGTTGTCGAGGGTTGCCCGGGACCGTCGCTGATCACCGGAGCCCTGCGATTCGGCGTACAGTTTCTCGAGTTGCTCACGGGCTTCCCCGTCCCGTGCCGCCGCCTTCAGTTGTTCGGCCAACAACAGCCGGATTTCCTCGTTGTCCGGCGAGAGATCGGCAAAATCCTTGAGTGCGCGGAACGCTTCGTCGGTCTTCCCGGCCTTTTGCATCCGCTCCGCGTACTCGAGCAGGTTTTGCTTGGCCTCGGCGACGAACCCGCGCTCGACCATGAGTTGCGCGAGCTTCAAGTAGATCGGCGTCCGGCCGGGCGCGTTGCGGAGGATCTTGTTGCACAACGCGATGGCGTTGTTCGGAAAGCCCTGCTCGGCGTACAGGCTCACGGCGCGTTCGTACATCTCGACCGCGTCCTGGACCTTGGAGACCTTGAGGTAGAGATCACCAACCTTGTTGAACAACGCGAGTTCCGAGGTCAGTTCCGGCTTGCCGTCGAGCCCGTCGAGGATCTCAACGTACGACTCGATGGCCTTCGCCACCTGTCCCTTTTCCTCGAACCTTCGGGCTTTCTTCTTGACTTTCTCGACGTTCAGGGCTGGCCTCGATGCCGGTCAGGGCTGTGGAAATCCATCAAACTACAAAATTTACGGGTCCCTCACGCGGGTGACAAGCCAAGCCGCCGACCCACACTTGCCTCACGAGATTGACCCCGTACCAGTATACCAGTTCCCGCCATTCGCGTATCGCCACTTCCACCAGGTCGGCTCGGTATCCGACCGCGATCTGTCCTCGTGTGGCTGCTTCGCCGACCGCGGCCGCCGCATTGGTGGTAATGGCGTGGACCGCCTCCGCCGGCGTCATGCCAAGCTGCGACACGCCAAGCGTCGCCATGAGTGGCAGGCTCATTCCCGGCGAACTCCCGGGGTTGAAGTCGGTCGCCAACGCCACCGCGGCTCCCGCCTCGATCAGACGGCGGGCCGGTGCCCGATCCGACCTGCCGAGAAACAGCATGGTCCCCGGCAGCAGCACCGCCACGGTACGCCCGCGAGCGAGCGCCGCTACGCCTGCGTCCGATACCCGTGCCAAGTGGTCCGCGCTCACGGCTCCGAGTTCCACGGCGAGTTCCGCACCGCCGGAGCCATCGAGCTCGTCGGCGTGCACCTTCAGCCCGAGGCCCAAGCCGGCCGCGCGCTGAAGTATCGCTCGCGATTCCGCCACGGTGAACACACCCGGTTCGCAGAACACGTCGCAGAACCTCGCGACACCGTGCTCAGCGACCTTCGGGAGCATCTCGTCCAACACCAGGGCCACATAGGCCTCACGGCGGGCTCGATAGTCCGTAGGGACCTCGTGGGCCCCGAGGAATGTCGGCACGACGGCGGGCAATCCGCCCATCTCGAGTGAGGCGATCACGTCCAGTTGACGCAGTTCGACCGCGGTATCCAGACCGTAACCGGACTTGACCTCGACGGTGGTCGTTCCCTGGGCCAAGAGGTGATTCAGGCGACGGGCCGTGACATCGCGCAGGTCGTCGACGGACCACATGTGCAGGTCACGCACCGACGACAGGATCCCGCCGCCCCCCGCCGCGATCGTCTTGTAGTCCATGCCGAGCGCGCGTCGCTCGTGATCGGCCAGGCGCGCCGCGCCGAACACCGCATGCGTGTGGCAGTCGATGAAACCCGGAAAGATCACGCCGGAGGTTTCCACGGTTGTCGCAGCCCCCGCGGACGCCCGGACGTCTCGATAGCGACCAACCGCGTCGATCCGCCCGTCATCGCCGATCAAGATGGCGCCGTCGTCCAGGACATTCAACGCCCGCATCGCATCGCCCCGTCGCGCGGCCGCCACCCCACGGCACGTCACGATCTGCCGGGCGCCGGCGACCAGCGTGCTCAGTCGGCCCCCGGACCCATCGGCAGGCGGATGCCGTGAGTCGCCGCCGTCTCCAGGGCGCGCGCGTATCCCGCATCCGCGTGGCGCGCCACCCCGATCCCGGGATCGTTGGTCAGGACGCGTTCGAGGCGGCGTGCGGCCCCGTCGGTACCGTCCGCCACGATAACCTGTCCCGCGTGGAGACTGTTCCCGATGCCGACTCCCCCCCCATGATGGAACGACACCCACGACGCACCGGACGCCGTGTTGAGCATGGCGTTGAGCAGAGGCCAATCGGCGATGGCGTCGGAGCCGTCGCGCATGGCCTCCGTCTCGCGAAACGGCGACGCCACCGACCCCGTGTCGAGGTGGTCCCGGCCGATCACGATCGGGGCACTGATCTCCCCGGAGGCCACCAGCGCATTCAACGCCAGACCGAAGCGGGCGCGCGCGCCCTGGCCCAGCCAGCAGATCCGCGCCGGCAATCCCTGAAAGGCCACGCGCTCCCGAGCAAGCTGTATCCAATTCACCAGATGGTCGTCCTCCGGAAACATCTCCAGCACGAGGTCGTCCGTTCGGGACAGATCGGCGGGGTCCCCGGACAACGCCACCCAGCGGAACGGGCCTTTCCCCTCACAGAACAACGGTCGCACGTAGTGCGGGACGAATCCCGGGATGTCGAACGCGTCCGACAGACCGGCGTCAAGCGCTTCGGTGCGGATATTGTTGCCATAGTCGAACGTCACGGCGCCCGCGCGCTGCAAGGCGAGCATGGCGCCAACGTGCTCCACGATCGACGCGCGAGCCCGCCGCACGTACTCGTCCGGGGCAGCGGTACGCAATGCCTCCGCCTCGGCCAGCGAGCATCCCGCCGGGATGTAGCCATGGAGCGGGTCGTGCGCCGATGTCTGATCGGTGACCACATCAGCCGTCCAACCGCGCCGAACGATTTCGGGCAGGACTTCGGCGCAGTTCCCGACCAGGCCGACCGATAATGGTTCACCCGCGTCGCGCGCCGCCGTGACGCGGTCCAGCGCTTCGTCGAGCGATCCGGCCAACACATCCAGATAGCGGGTTTCGAGCCGCCGGCGTATGCGCGCTTCGTCGACCTCGATGCCGAGAAACGCCGCGCCGCACATCGTGGCCGCGAGCGGTTGCGCACCTCCCATTCCACCGAGCCCACCGCTCAGCACGGTGCGACCGCGAAGCGACCCACCAAAATGCGTGCGGCCGACGGCGCCAAATGTCTCGTACGTCCCCTGCAGAATCCCCTGCGTGCCGATGTAGATCCAACTCCCCGCCGTCATTTGACCGTACATCGTCAAGCCGGCACGTTCCAGCTTCCGGAAGATATCCCAGGTCGCCCAGCGGCCGACCAGGTTGGCGTTCGCGATCAGGACCCGTGGCGCGTCCTCGTGGGTCCGAAACACTCCGACGGGCTTGCCGGACTGCACCAGTAGCGTTTCGTCGTTCTCGAGGACCCGCAGCGCCCCGCAGATCGCATCAAACGCGTCCCAGGTCCGGGCCGCTTTCCCCGTACCCCCGTAGACCACGAGGTCATCGGGTCGCTCGGCCACCTCGGGATCGAGGTTGTTCATGAGCATGCGCAGGGCGGCTTCCTGCACCCAACCGCGGCACGAAATCTCCGTGCCCCGCGGTGCACGAACGACACGGGCACTCATGCGAGCGCTCCTTCCTGTAGCAGCGCGCGGAGGGCCTCAAGATCGGCACTGAGCGCACGGTCGGATTCGAGCGGCGCCACCACGGCACGCACACGCTCGACAGCCGATGCGACGCGAGCACTGGGACGAAGGGGCTTCAGAAACTCGAGCCCCTGGGCCGCGCACATCAGTTCCGCCGCCACCACACGCTGGGCGTTCGCCAACACGCGACGGACCTTGAACGCCGCCGCCATGCCCATCGGCACGAAGTCCTCCTGGTTGGCCTCGGTCGGGATCGACTGGATACTTGCGGGCATGCACAAGGTGCGAGACTCGGCGACGAGCGCCGCCGCGACGACCTGCACCATCATGAACCCCGATTGCAGGCCGGCATCCGGCGCGAGGAACGCGGGGAGACCGTGTGACAGATCCGGATTCATCAGCCGGTCGAGCCTGCGTTCCGCCATGCCGGCCAGCGTCGTCAGCGCAATCGCGACGACATCGAGCGCCAGCGCCACCGGCTGGCCGTGGAAGTTCCCACCGGACAGGATCGTATCACCGATGACGAGCGGGTTGTCGGTCGAAGCGTTCAATTCCACGCCAAGCGTCGTGGCGGCGAACTCGATCGTGTCGAAGACCGTTCCAAGGACCTGAGGAGTGCAGCGAAGGCTGTACGCGTCCTGGACGCGGGAATCACCTTGGCGGTGCGACTCACGAATCTCGCTGTCGGCGAGCAGGGAGGCGAGCAGCGCCGCCGACTGGACCTGACCCGGATGCGGTCGCTCGGCGTGCAAGCGCGCGTCGAACGGGTCCGGCGTCCCACGCAGGGCTTCGATAGACATCGCGGCTGCGACATGGGCGCTGCGCCACAGGTTCCGTGCGTCATGCACCGCGAGCGCCAGTACCGCGCTTTGCATCTGCGTCCCGTTGATGAACGACAAGGCTTCTTTTGCAAGAAACTCGATCGGCTCCAGTCCCGCGCGCTTCAAGGCATCGGCCGCGGACACGATCCGACCACCCTGCTCGACGTCGCCTTCACCGATCATCGCGAGCGCCACGTGTGCCAGGGGCACCAGGTCCCCACTGGCCCCCACGCTGCCTTGTTCCGGTACGACCGGATGCATCCCGGCATGCAGGAGATCCACGAGACGTTGGGCGATGGCGACGCGCACGCCGCTCGTGGGTCGGATCAGGACATTGGCCCGCAGCAACATGGCCGCGCGCACGATCTCGCGCGGCAACGGGTCGCCGACCCCGGCCGCGTGGCTCACGACGAGATTGCGTTGGAGCTGTCGCAGTTGGTCGGGGGGAATGCGGACGTTTTGCAAGCGCCCGAACCCGGTATTGACTCCGTAGATCGTCGCACCGCTCGCTACGGCCGCGTCGACCACGTCGCGTGCCGCTTCCGCCACGCGGGCGGCGCCGTCGGCGATGCGCACCGCCGCCCCATTGCGTGCCACCGCCGCGACGTCCGCAACCGTGAGCGAGCATCCGTCGAGTACGATCTCCGTTGGCATGGCGGGAATATAGAGGCGGGGAAGCAAGATGGGAGAGCAGGCAGTGGCCGACGCACAACAGCGGGACCTGGGGTTCAGGTCCCGCCGCAACGCCAATCATCCGTGGCCTTCCTCCGGCGCCACCCGGCGCCGCGTGCACTACCGCCTGATGACGACGCCCCCACCCGCGAACGTCGGGAGACCGCCCCGCACGGCGAGTTCCGGATTGCCTGCCGAGGTCTGATAACTCCAGTCGAAAATCACGATGTCCGGACCGACGTGGGTGACGCGGATGGCTCCGTAGTGCAACTCCCCACCGATGCCGAGCGTTTCGAACGCGTATCCGATCCCCGGGACCGCTTGAATCGCCGAGCGTGCAAAGCCTGTTTCCGGAGCAATGTCGATCGACGTCAGATCATCGACTGGGTCGATGTCGGCGTCGGAGGGATCCCCGTCATAGAACGCAACCGTCGTCCCCGACCGCAACGGTACGAAGAAGAACTCGAGCGTCGTGGGATCGCGGAACACCCAGAAGTCGATGCTAATCGAGCTACTGGACCCGACGAGGCCAAGCTCGAGCGGGCCAGCCACGCCATCGCCGTTGCCATCCAGGAAAAACCGAAACCCCGCACGCGTCCCATCGACATCGTCCGCGAACATCAGCACATTCCGAGCATCCGGACGCGGAGTGTCGGGCCGCAGATCGGACCACAAGCTCTCCCAACCCTCCACGCTTTCCGCCGCGACCCCGAAGCAGCGGGACTCCCCATTCGGCAAGGCCGAGGCGAGGAAGGCAGGCGCCACGGTCGTTCCTTCGAGCGTCCAGGGATCGAAGCAGTCCACTACACCAACCGACCCGCTCGCCTCGGCGCTATACACGCGATAGCGGGCAAATCCGGTCGGTTCCGACAGGAACGGATTGTCGCTCCACGTGAGATGCACGGCACCATCGAGCGACACGCTGGTCAGGAAGGACGGCCGATCGAGCCGGAGCCGCTCGTCCACGAGGATTTCGTCGCTCAGGCCGCTCTCCGACCCGCCCCGGCCGACCGCCGTCACCGCGTAGAGGAGATCGGGGATGCCAACGTCATGGAATGTGGTGGACGTCGTCGATCCTCGCAGGTCAAACGACGACGACGCATCCGGACGGGAGTAGACGTTGTAGACCTCGAGGTCGTTGTGTGCCACCGGGTCCCATTGCAGCAACAGGCCGGCGGGCGCCTCGGGATCACCACTCGGGTCGAGGTGATAAGTCAGGTTGGTTGGTCGTTCGATCGTCGCGTCGACGACGCGATCACAGCCAACGACGACAAGAAATGATGTGAGGAGTACAAGCTGTCGTGACATACGTCGCTCGTGGCTGAGGTTCAAATACCCAAGCAATGCAGGCACTATGCCGCCGCCGCGATGTCAATATAACCTATTGTCGGAAAAAGACTTACCCGGTATGGACTCCGGAAGTCATGTCCACTTTTGGGGACGACACGACGCGCGCCAACGACTCGCTACTGCGAAACCGTCTGCTGGTCGTATTGGAAACGGATGTCGGGTTGATCAGTCAACGTGATGAAAAAATTGAACGCGAAGTTCCCGTTGGGCGACTTGAGGAATTGAAACGTCGCACGCCAGCGGTGCATGTCCCGCTCGAGCCGCACGACATGCTGCCCGAATTGGCGCGTGCTGAGATTGTACTGAGTCGTCCACGACACGGACCACTTGGGCGTCGGATCGAAGGCAAACGACACGCCTAAGGTCCGGTTGGTGGGTGGCGCCGCAAGGGTGCTGTCGGCTCCGCTCGCGGCCCTGGGTCGTTGATCGTCGTACGTGAACGAGGCGCTGAACGGCCGGCCGCGGCCGCCCGAGCGGAGCGGGCGCGCTTCGTTGCGGTATGGATCGCCCCGCACGTCGGGGATAATGTCCTCCTCCAACGCCTCCGCGTCGGGGGTGTCCTCCACAGCCTCCACCGAGGGTTCCGGCGCGGGCCGCGCACTGATCAACCCGGCGAGCCCGAGCACCGTCGCCTGCGAGATGGTAAAGCGGGCGGACACCCGACTGAGGAACGGGTCGAACCGCGTGCCCTCCGCCCCCGCCGGGCCGTCCCACAGATCGTGCGTGGTGCCGACGGAGAACCCGGGGAGCAGGTCGCTGCTGAACTGATTGGTCATGGACGGCGTGACCCATCCGGTACGCCCCGAGTCCTTCGCTTGCTCAAAATCGTACGTGACCGCCGAGGTCTGCAGGGAAAGCAACTTGATCTTTCGGGCATTCCGGCCGTCAGTCGTGTCTCCCGGCGGCGAGCCGAACTTCCCCTCGAACGTCTGGGACAATCCGACCGTGATCCGCTGCTGCGCCGGGCTCGTGCGATTGGGGTTCCGCCCGGAGGGATCCAGCGCGCGCGCGTAGTCTTCAGGCACTTCCGCCTCCGGCGCGTAGTTCCAGGACAGCACCGGCGTGACCGCGTGGCGAATCCGGGCAATAGGCCCGACGCCCGGGAAGAAACCGAAAAACGTCGGCGTGAGCGAGGCGGAGAGGGAGAGCCGCTTGCCCTGGCGAACCCAGGCGCCGTTCGTATTGCGATTGCGCAACAGGAATGGCCCCGACGTCGTATTCTGGATGCCGAGCTGAGGCTGCAGCTTCCAGGACGCCGCGAACAACGTCGGCAGGTTGATGCCGGTGTTCCAGTCGACGCCGGTGTTGAAGTCGACACCATAGAATCGCTGGATCGTATCGGCCGGGTTATCCGGATCGACGCGTCGCTCGGTACTGCGCGTCTCGGTAATGAAGTCGCGGATGGAGATGCTATTCTGCAGGTTCCACCGGCCGACGCGGAGCGGCGTCGCAAAGCGAACGTCGGTTGTACGATTCTCGCTGAGAATCGTGTCCAGCGGCAGCGCGGTGTCCCCGGGGGCCGGTACCGCGGGCACGGTGCCCGATCGCTGAGCGAACGCGCGTGCGTTCGTGACGGTCAGGGACGGCGACCACGTCACGCTTGACGCCAGATCGATGGGAACGGGTGTGAGCGACAAGGTCGGCAGCGTCTGGGTTACCGCCCCGTTGGTGAGGTCTTGCCGGCGTGAGCCGCCGATATCGAGTCGGCCCCAGTCGAGTTGTTTCGAGAAGTTGATGTTGCTGCCAAGGGTGGCGGTCGCGAGGAACGGATCGACAGTGTTCCGCTCGACGACGCGCGCGCTCGTGGCGTAGTCGACGCTGGCCGCCAGCTTGGTTCGTTGGTCGAAGCTCTGCTGGTGGCCCCAGCGAAGACGCAGCGAGCGCCCGCCGGGGCCGCCGTCTCGTCCCGATTCGAACACCCTCGCCACCGCCAGCCCACCGCGCACGAAGCGGTCACGCCATCGATACCGCGTTTCACCATCGAACGTCACCGAGGTCTCGGCAAACCAGTCGAGCGACGCCTGGAAATCAATGTAGTCGTTGATCGCAATATAGTAGCCGACGTTGGACACGTGCCGTCGGAAACCGGGGTTCGTACGCACCACGTCGTTGATGCCGAACCGCGGCACCAGAATCCCCGATCGACGTCCGGGCCGGATGTCCTGGAAGATGAACGGCAGCCACAGGATCGGCACGTCACGTACGTAGAGCACGGCCGGTCGAGCGACCATGAGGGTGTTGGTGACCCATTTGACCGACCCCGCCGCAAAGTGATAGTGCGGCACGGGCAGATCGCAACTCGTGACGTCACTGTGACCCGCATACAGCCGGACGGACGCCGAATCGATCGACAGGCCGCCCCGCATGTACCAGTCGACCCCGGCCTGCTTGAACGTGGTCAGCGCGCGCTCGACGTTCCCGCGGCGCGCTTCGGTGTCATAGCTCATGTCCTCGCCGAGCAGCACCGTCCCCCGCTGAAAGAGCGTCGGCGACCCCAGTGCCCGGAGTCGGTTGGTGGCTTGCGAGTAGTACACCGAGTCCGCTTCCAGCGTCGCGCCTTCCTGCTCGACAAGCGCCGCGCCGATCAGTTCGACCGACTGGGTGTCGGCGTGGAGCACCACGCTATCGGCGGCATAGCGGATCACGCGATAGCCCGTCAGCGCGAGCAGCGCGCGCATGACCGAGTCGGCCGAAGGGAACGAACGCGACGGTCCGGTAGGAAGTCCGAGTTTCCTGGCGGTCGCGGTGTCGATGAGTCCGCGAGGCACGGCGGTGGAGTCTTGTCCGGGAGGCCGCGCTCTTGTCGAATCAGGCCGTCCGCGGGGAGGCCGATCCTGCGCCCGCGCGTCGCCCGGCAGCAGGCACAACAACAGGACGACCGCCGCCCCGCCGATCGAGGGTGGCCGGCGGGCCCGCCAGACGAGACGCCCGATCGCGATGCCACTCTCGTACAGCACGAGCAACGGTCCCAGCATCAGCAACAACGACAGGACGTCTGGCGGGGTCAGGAACGCGGCAATGATCGCGGCGATGACGAGTGCATAGGGGCGGTTTTTCGCAAAGAACACCGGATTCACGATGCGCATCGCCGCCAGCATGATCATCACCAACGGCAACTCGAACATCAGCCCGAACGCGAGGACGATCTGGATCGCAAAGCCAAAGTACTCGTTCGCGGTGATGATCGGTTCGAGATCCGCCTGCTGGAAGCTGAACAGAATGCGTAGCGCCGCCGGCAGAACCCACAGATAGGCGAGGAACACGCCAAGGCAAAACAGCAAGGCGCCGGCGATCCCGGCCGGTATGACGAACCGGCGTTCCCGGTCGTGCAACGCCGGCGCGAGAAATCGCCACATCTGCCACACGAGCACCGGTGACGCGAGCACCGTGCCCACCAGGACGGCGAGCTTCATGGTGATAAGAAACGCATCGGTGGGACGGGTGATGTACAGGCGATCCACTGGCAGGAACGGTGAGATCGGGCGCTTGAGGATCTCCAGCACCTGAAAGTGCTGGACGATGAAGTACCCGACCACCGCGCCCACCACGAGCGCGGCGAGACTCCAGAGGATGCGCCACCGCAACTCCTCGAGATGGTCCAGGAAGGGCATCTCGCCGCGGTTAGGGGTCTTCGCCATAGCCGGAGGCCGCCTCGTGGGCGGTTAGGGGCCGGGGTTCAGTTTGTCGCGTGCCAGGGCCGCTTCCTCGGAATGCGGATACCCGGCAATGACCCGGTTGTAGAACACCCGTGCGGCGGCGGTGTTTCCGCGCTGTTCGGCGACGAGTCCCAGCTTGTAAAGCGCCGCCGGCGCACGCGGCGAGTTCGGGTGGGAATCGACCACGGCCTGATAGGCCGCGGCGGCGGAATCGAGATCCGACCCGGCCCACGACTCCCCGATGAAGAACTGCGCATCACCCGCCCGCCGGTGACCACCGTACGCCTGCAGGAACTGGGTGAAGCCGGCCCGAGCGGCCTGTGGGCTGCCGCGACGAAGTTGCGTGAGAGAGATATCGAAAAGTTCGTCTGGAGGGGGCAGCCCCGGTTGGGCGCCCATCACCGTCGTATCCGTGGGGCCGGTCGGCGCCACACCGACCATCGTCGCGCGGCGCTCGAGTTGGGTTCGCATTTCGGTCAGGCGCTGCTGGCTCTGCCCCGTCAATTCCTGGATTTGCACCAGTTGCCGCTGCAGTTCCGTAATGTCGGAACGCATTTCGCCACGCATCACCACCAGCCAGCGTTGCTGCGCGGCGAGCGTGTCCTGCATGTCGTCAAGCAGAACCAGAATGCTCTGGAGCAGTCGATCCAACTCGACAGCCCGCGCGGAGTCCGCGCGGGCTGTCTCAATGCGTAGCGTCTGGACTTGCTGCTCGACGCGGCGAACGTCACCCTTGAGCGCGCAGCCGCTCAGGGCAAGCACCGCGGCGAGTGGGAGGCGCGTCGGCCTCACATGCCCCCGGGTGCCCGTAGCTGCTGGCCCCCGGCCGTGATGTCAAACTCGTCTCGACGGTTTTGCTGCCACGCCGCCTCGTCATGCCCCATGGATGCCGGGGCCTCTTCGCCGCGCGACGCCGTGGCAATCCGATCGGCCGCGATCCCCCGGGCGGTCAGGTATTGCTTGGCCGACAGCGCACGGCGATTGCCGAGCGCGAAGTTGTACTCATCGGACCCCCGTTCGTCGCAGTGACCCGTAATCGTGATCCGGAGCTCCGGATTGGCCTGCAGGATCGCGATCTTCTGATCGAGGATCGCCGCGTCGCCCGGACGAATGTTCGACTTGTCGTAGTCGAAGCGAATCTGCGCCGTGAACATACCGCGCACGCGCTCCGTCTCCCGACGAATCGCGTCCGCCGAGTCGGATCGGCGCCGCGCTTCAATCCGTTCCGCTTCCTCGGCCGCACGCCGTGCGCTGTCGTCCCGATCTCTCCGGGCAGCCTCGGCCCGAGCGATCGAATCGCGAATGGCGGTTGAATCGACCATCGGTGCGGGAGGAGGCGCTGGTGGTGCACTGCCGCCGCACGCCGCGGCGACGAGAATGGCGCCGACGCCTACTGCCAGAGTTGTCGAGAGTCGCATAGCTAGTTTGCTCCGTTCCAGTGTTGTGGCCACAGAGGCCGGTCCTATGGCCCCAAACTTAATCAATTCGCGGGGACCACGCAGGAAGACGCGCGTCCCCAAGCCGCGTGAGTTGCCGCACCCGACCGGTCTCGATGTCGATGATCCAGAGTTGCCGATTCCCCGTCCTGTTGGAGACGAATGCCAGATGCCTGCCGTCCGGCGCCCACGTCGGGTCCTCGTTACGGCCGGCGCTCGTCAATTGACGCACCGTCTGGGTCGCGACGTCCATGATGAACACCTGAGGGCTGCCAGCTACGTCCCGATGAAAGGCAAGATGCAGCCCGTCCGGTGACCATTCCGGCGCGTTGGAACTCCCCGTCACCCCATAGTCGAACGGCGCGAACAACTCCTGCCCGGTGCCGTCCGCGGTCATCGCGTAAATCTGGGGCAGTCCAGCTCGGGTCGAGACGAACGCAATGCGCCGCCCGTCGGGGCTGAACGTCGGGCTGAGATTATCGGAAAAGCGCCCGATGGTCAACCGCTGGAGACAGCAGTCGCGCACGACGTTGTATGTGTAGATGTCCGTTCCATCCTCGCCGGACCGGCTGAAGGCGAGGACCTCGCCATCGGGAGAGAGCACGGGCGTGTAGTTCAAGTCCCTGGCGGTCGGTGTGACCAGACGACGCGCTCCGTCCGGAACCGCCAGATACACCCGCCCCCCCCCGTCAGTCAGCTGGGTGTAAACGACCTGCTTCCCTCCCGGCCCCCATCCCGGTGAGAAGGCCGACTCATCGCTCGGAGATATGGCGACAACATCCGCCCCATCGGTGTCCACCCGATAGACGCGACGCCGCTGCAACAGCAGCAACCGGGTCGCGGCGACACCCAGTGTGCCCGTTGCGCCCTGGACGAGCCGGTCGCTCACGCGATGCACCGCCAACCGAAACGACGGGGCATCGACGGCAACCTCAGCGAGGCTCGGCTCTCCCCGTACCCCCTCGCCCTGCACGTCGTACAGCGACACGATCACCAGCGAGTCACGCGGCGCATGCACGTGGACCGCGTAGTCCGCCCCGAGGGCGGCGTAGAGCCCGTAGTTCACGAACGCCCCGCCGCTCGACCCGTTCTCCGCTTCATGGACGCCGAGGACCAGGGAATCGTCGCTGGGCAGGGTGATGATCTCGAATCGATCGCTGTAGTCCAGGTCTCGTGCGATGATGGCCCGTACCGAGTCCAGCAACCCCGTGTGGGGCCCGCCGAGCACCAGGAGCCCGGGCCGTACCCCCGGCGTGTAGGTGATGCCCACCCGCACCCCTTCCGGTACCGGCGGAACCGTATCCTGGGCCAACGCCTCCGCACAGCACCACACCGATGCGGCCAGGAGGAAGCTGAGAGGCCTCACCGCACGGATTGGGGGTCGAAGAAGAAGCTCACGGGCAGGACGTCGCTCTCGAACCCCGGCGGCAGCGGGCCAAACGCCCCTGACGTGCCGGCCGCTTCGATGGCGCCCTGTGCCTCGATATCGAAACCGAAGTTGCCCGACCGAGTGACGAAACGGAGGTTCGAAATCGACCCGTCCCGATGCACCAGAAACATCACTTCCGCCCGGAGCGCGACGTTCCCGCCCGGCCGCTGCCATCGGCGATAGATCTGGGCGACGATGTTGCGCAGGTATTCCGGATAGGGGAACGCCAGCCCTTCGACTTTCACCGTCGCCGGATCGGCCCCGGTCGACGGGGTGACGTCAGGCAACGGTTCCTCCGCCGGGGTCGCCCGCGGAGCCGGCTCCCGCTCCACCTCGGGGTCCGGTGGCGGTGGCGGCGGCGGCGGTGCTTCCGCGACCGACGTGCGACGGGGCGGCACCGGCGTCGGTGGCGGGGGCTCAGCCGGCCGTTGCACCGTTTCCGGAGCCCGCCGCGCCCGGGCCACCGGTGTGGGGGCCGCCACGAGTTCGACGCGGTATACGGGCGGAGGGACGGTCCTCGTCCCGTGGGGGACACTCACGAACAGCAGCCCGGCGACGGCGTGCACCGTCAGCGACCCGACCGCGGCCAGCCGCGTTGCCGACTGAGGCATGTGCAGGCGACTGCGCGTGCGCGCGGCGTTTCTCATCGTCGGACGTCCTCCGCCTCCGCGACCAAACCGACATCGGCCACACCAGCGCCCCGCATCACCGCCAGCACCCGCACGACCCGACCGTACGCAACACGCTGATCTGCCCGGAGATAGACCCCGGAGGGGTCCCGCGACGTAACGATCGCGGGAAACGCGATCCGGAATTCGTCGTATGACAGCGCCCGGTCGTCCCCGACGAAAATCTGCCCGTCGCGATTGATCGAGACCACCAATCCCTGATTCGGCTGGAGTGGCCGCGCTTCCGCCCGCGGCAGCTGTACATCGACGCCGCCCTGCATGATCGGCGCGGTGATCATGAAAATGATCAGCAACACGAACGCGACGTCGACCAACGACGTGACGTTGATGTCGGCCATCAAGGGCAACTCCCCGTGGCCACGCAGTCCCGATGCCACGCTACAGCCTCCCTTCCCTGGCCAAGGTCCCCACGATTTCGTGCGCGAACCCCTCCAACTCGCCGGCGAACAGGCCGAGTCGATTCACCAGGATGTTGTAGGCAATCACTGCCGGAATGGCGACGGCAAGCCCAGCCACCGTCGTGATCAGGGCTTCTGCCACACCCGGGGCCACCGCCGAGATGTTCCCCGAACCACCCGCCGCAATGCCGAGAAACGCGTTCATCACGCCAAGGACGGTTCCGAGCAGGCCAAGCAACGGACTCACGGAGCCGGTCGTCGCCAACCAAGGAAGAAAGCGTGCCATGAGATCGCGCTCCGCACCGATTTCCTTGGCCAGCACCATGCGGAGCGCCTCGAGCTGCGTAATGGTCAGTGACGCGGGCGCCGATTCGGCCGATCCCTGTAACGCCCCGGGACGCAATTCCGAGAAAAAATTGACCCCTTCGCGCAGGATCCGGCCGTAGGGAGAGGGCGGCAGCTTCATCACAGCGTGATACGCATCTTCGAGCCGATTGGTTCGCTCGAGTGACGCGAAGAAGCGGTCCCCTTCCCGCCGGACTCGCCGGAACTGCCACGTCTTGAGGACAATGAGAAACCAGCTCAGACCGGAGAACGCCGCGAGCACGACCAACACGATCCGTGTCGCCGTACCCGACGTCATGAGGAGTTCTGTTACCGTGGCCGGCAGGGCGCCACCAACCTGCACCATCATGCCTCCGTCGTCAGAATCCAGTCGTAGGTCCGGCGCAGCCCCTCGCGCAACCTCACCTCGGGTTGCCATCCCAACGCCACGCCGCTCTTGCCGATCGCAACGCTGCTCCGCAACAACTCCCCGGATCGTGCCGGCTGCGTCTCGACCTCCACCGATCGACCGGTCGCTTCGAACAATGTCCGCACGAGGGCATTCACACTCGTTTCGATGCCGGTGCCGACGTTGAACGCCACATCATCGAGCGCGCTGGGAGAACGCCACGGATCGGTCGAGGCGCACAGATTGGCGCGCGCCACGTCGTGCACGAACACATAGTCTCGAGACTGGTCCCCGTCACCGAATACCGTGAGCGGCGCGTTCTGCATGACGCGCTTGCCAAAGATCGCCACGACCCCGGCTTCCCCGTGCGGGCTCTGGCGCGGACCGTACACGTTGGCGTACCGCAACGAACGCACCTCGATCCCGTGCAGGATGGCGTACTGTGCCAAATAGTACTCGGAAGCCAGCTTGCTGACCCCGTAGGGCGACACCGGGAGCTTTCGCGCCGTCTCGGGATGCGGCAAGTCGTCGCTCTCGCCATACACCACGCCTCCGGACGAGGCGAACACGACACGTCGCACACCCCCCTCGCGAGCGCCTTCGAGCAGGTTGAGCAGTCCGGCAAGATTGATATCGGCATCGAGCCCGGGGTCTTGCACCGACACGCGCACGTCCATTTGCGCGGCATGGTGATTCAGGAGCGTGAACCCACCGGTGCGAAGCAACGCGCGGGCGTCCGGTGAGCGAACATCCGATTCGACGAATGCCGCACCGTCCGGGACGTTCTCGCGTCTGCCACTGGACAGGTTGTCCAATACCGTGACCTCGTATCCCCCCTCCACGTACAGATCCGCGACATGGGAACCGATGAACCCCGCCCCGCCAGTGACAAGCACGTGCCCACTCACGCCGTTTCTCCTCGATCGAGTTCAGGAAGGGTCTGTAGCATACACAATTCGGCGGCGCTCGACCGAACCCAACCCCAGGGTCCGCCGTGCGCCGCCGAGTTCGTTCGTCGGCCGGGAGCGCAGGTTACGAGGGCATCTTGCCAATCAGTCGGACCGGCACGCCGTCGGCAACCCCCGGGCTGGCAATCTGGATCAGCATGCCCGACGCCGACCGCTCGCGGACATGGACGATCTGCATCAACGCGATCCGGTCCTCGGGCCGATCGGCCACGTCATCTTTGCCGCGCGGTCGGAGCACCTCGAACACGTCACCCAGCACCAGTCCATCACGGCGTCCGCGATCGATGAAGATGATGTCCTGCTGGTTCGGCACCGGGTGGCGGTCACGCGCCGCGATCACATTAGCCGTCAGGCCATTCTCCACGCGCGCCGCTCGAGCGTCACCAAGGCTGCGGAACGGTTCGGCGGGCATGGCCACGTTGCCTTCGACGACCCGGTCGAATTGCGCGGCCACGCGCGCGACCACGTCGCGACCGGCGACGTGGGTGACCACCGCCAATCCGGACGGCACAACCACTCGACCCCACCGTGGGATCTCCCGGGAGAGGCGCGCCGTCAGCAGCGTGTCGCCGAGCTGGTAGGTGGCGCCATCAGGCGCGCGAACGCGGATATGCTCGAACATGGTGGCCGACGCGCGGATAGCGCCGCCACCGGCGCCCGGCTCCGCCCGTCCGACCACGCTCGCCCACGGCAGCGCGTCATTCTCCGTGAGGAATCCGGCGCCGTAGAAGTCGCCGCGACGAACCGCCGAAAACGACCGGACCGGTCCGGTTGGAGCCGCCCGCGTTGCCGCGGTGCCGCGCTGCGCCCGGAAGACGGTCGGCGTCGCCTCACTGACCGGCGGAGGTGGCGGCGGGGGCGGGGGCACCTCGACGGCTGGCGCCTCGACCGGAGGGGCCTCGACGGGCCGCTGTACGCCCTGGTCCTGTTCCGGAGCGTCACCCTCTGGTGGGGCAACCGGCGGCTCAACCGGAACCGCGGTTGCTTCCGGCATCGCCAAGAACAGCTCCTCCCCCGGGAATATCCAGTGCGGGTCTTCCACCACCGACGTGTTCAGCCGGTATATCTCCGGCCACAGGAACGGATTGCCCAAATAGAGCGAAGCAAGTCCCCAGAGCGTTTCGCCAACTTGAACCACATGTTTGTTTGGCTGCGTGGCCACCTGGAGCGAGTCTTGGGCGGCGGCAGTGCCGCTCACCGTAGCGACTAGCAAAACGGTGGTGGCGATTCCGCCGCACGACCTGGTCGTCCCTCGTAACTTCCTGTACGACATAGAGTTACCTCTATTCACCAGTTGGACATGCACTGGATTCCCGTGCGGGTTGGGCAGCCCCGCCCCCTGACGGCCACCAATATATAAGTTACGATGTAGCAACGCCATAGCCCGGACTGTAGCGATCTCGCAACACCGCGATCCAGCGTAATGATAGCGCATCCGCCGGTGCATCGAGTGTGACGGTCCTTACAAGGCTGGAAAAACGAGCGGCGGAGACCAAAAGTCCCCGCCGCCCCCGTGTCTCGGCCCGTCGGGCCTTAGAACGGTAAGTCGTCCTCTTCCTCGTCGAGCGCCTCGGGGAAATCGTCGTAGGATTCCGCCTGCTTCTCTGCGACCGCGGCCTGCGGCGCCCGCGCGGCGGGAGCGGCATCCATTTCCCCCGCCGTGCCACGCGCGGACAGCATGATCATCTCTCGCGCGTTGATTTCGGTGGTGTATCGCGTCTTGCCTTCCCGGTCCTCCCACGTGCGATACTCGATGCGACCCTCGATGTACACGCGGTCACCCTTGTTGAGGTACTTCTCGGCGAGGTCCGCGAGCTGGCTGACGCGGCTGTTCCACAGCACGACCCGATGCCATTCGGTCTTCTCCTGCCGCTCTCCGCTCTGATTGTTCCACTGCCGACTGGTGGCGACCGACAGGGTCGCGACACGCGACCCGTTGGCCGTACTGCGGACCTCGGGATCCGCGCCGAGATTACCAATCAGGGTCACCTTGTTCAGACTACGACTCACGACAACCTCCGGATGTGGGCGGAATGCGGCTCGGACACAATGCTAAGCTACCCGACTCGAAACGACACCGTCAACCAAAGATACGCCTCGCATGTCGGATTCTCGCACGTCAGCCCGGAAGGGGCCGCGCCAGGACCAGCGCGTCCTCGGTGGGAAGGCGGTAGTAGGCCCGCCGCCGGCCGACGGGCGTGAACCCCATTCCCTCGTAGAACAGGCGGGCCGCGCTGTTCGACGGCCGCACCTCGAGAAACACCTGCCGTACGCCGGCACCGAGAAGGACGCCCAGAGCCGTCTCCAGCAACCTGGTCCCGGCGTGGCGCCGCCGCACGTCCGGCCGTACGGCGAGGTTCAACACCTCCGCCTCGTCGTCGGCCGCCCGGGCAATCAGGAAGCCAACCACCGCGTCGCGCACCACCGCGACCAGAAACACGTCTCGCAGGTGTTCCGCCAGCAGCGCGCGTGACCAGGGATCGGGGAACACCTCCTGCTCGATCGCCGCCACGTCGTCGAGGTCAGCGCCGATGGCCGGGCGAATCAGGCAGTCGTCGTCCATGCACGTCCTCCCATCGAACCTGTGCCTCCGCCAACCGCCCATACGTAGGCTCGTACGTCGCCACGTCCTGCACGATCGTACCGGCCCCCGCCACCATGAGGGCGAGCAGCGATACCGCATTGCGGTCTACACTGGCCGGTGACGCGAATCGGGTCTTCCAGTTTGGGGCCGCAGCCGGATGGACGCCGTCGGCTACCACGACCGCGGGATCGAGATCATCGCGGGCCGTCAACGTGGTCAGCGCCATCCGGCCCGGCGCGAGCAGCGTGTTGATGTCGTGAGTACCGAACCGGTAGACGGCGGCGAACACGTCGCCGCGCAAGGCGTCATACATCGCCAGCACGGGGCCGGTCGCGCCCCCCGCGGCACCCCATGCCGCCGCGAGCAGCGAAGGAACGGTCGCCACGCGCAGTGGGGCGGCGGCCTGGTGACCGCGGACCAACCCCTGCACGGTGGCAAACCCGATGCGGAGCCCGGTGAAGCTCCCGGGTCCATCCGCAATGACGATCGTCCGGAGGTCCTGTACGCCTCGTGAGCACGAACGCAGCAGGGCATCGATGGACGGCAACAGCAACGCTGAATGCCGCCGGCCGGCGATGCGTCGCTGTCCCAGCACTGTCGCGTCATCGCCGAGCGCCACACTGGCCACGTCGGTCGCGGTATCCACCGCGAGCGTGAGTGTCACGGCAGTCCCTCGATGAGCCGCGCGTCGGGGTGGGTGCCGTATCGCAGGCGCAGTTCCAGAGCCGGCGCCGGCGCGAAGCGGCCCGCCCGTTCGGGCCATTCGATCAAGATGAGGCGGCCGGTGCGAAGCAGCGCCGCGAAGTCGAGGTCGCGCGCTTCCGCCGGATCGGCGAGACGATAGCAGTCGACATGCACCAGGGGACCGGAATCGGTCGGGTAGGCATGCACCAGCGAAAACGTCGGGCTCCGTGCGCCGGTCCCTCCGGCCGCGCGCACAACGGCCTGCACCAGCGTCGTCTTGCCGGCCCCGATCTCCCCGGACAACCACACGACCGCACCAGGGGGGAGCCACGTCCACAGGCGCATCCCGACGTCCCGCAGATCCGCCAGACGAACCGCGGTCTCAGCCACGGGCACGCCGGCGACCACGGCGCCCGCTGACCGGCTTGAACCCGGCGGGCTGGTGCGTCACGGGCGATGCGGCGGCCCGTAACTCGAACAACTGGTCGCGCAATTGTGCGGCCTGCTCGAAATCCAGATCGGCCGCCGCCTCGCGCATCTGCCGCTCCAGGACCGCGATGAGCTGCTCGCGATCGACCAGGCTGGGCACCAACGACGCGGGCGCGGGCTCGGCGGGGGTCACGCGCGCGTCAGCCACCCGCGTCACGAATCGCACCTGATCGACCGACTTGTGGATCGACGCCGGCACGATGCCATGCTGCGCGTTGTGGTCCTGCTGGGTCCGCCGGCGTCGGTCCATCTCGGCACGGGCGCGCTCGATCGAGCCGGTGATGCGGTCGGCGTACAACACCGCCCGCCCGCGCTGGTGGCGCGCGGCCCGCCCGACCGTCTGAATCAGCGATCGATCGGACCGGAGGAACCCTTCCTGATCCGCGTCCAGGATGGCCACCAACGCCACCTCGGGCAGGTCGAGGCCTTCCCGCAGCAGGTTGATTCCGACAAGCACGTCGAATTCACCGAGCCGCAGTCCTCGGATGATCTCCATCCGCTCGATGGCATCGATATCCGCGTGCATGTACCGCACCCGCACGCCGGCCTGCTGCAGGTAGTCCGTGAGGTCCTCCGCCATGCGTTTTGTCAGTGTCGTGACGAGCACGCGCTCCCCGGCGGCTTCAGAGATGCGGATTTCCCGCAGGAGATCGTCAACCTGACCGGTGACGGGGCGCACCTCGACCGCCGGATCCACCAGTCCCGTCGGCCGGATGATCTGCTCGACCACCTCGCCCTGGGATCGGGCCAGCTCGTAGTCGGCGGGCGTGGCCGACACGTAGAGCGTGGTGGGTGTCAGCGCCTCGAATTCGTCGAAATTCAGCGGTCGATTGTCGAGCGCCGACGGCAGCCGAAACCCATGCTCGACGAGGGTCAGTTTGCGGGATCGATCGCCGGCGAACATGCCGCCGACTTGCGGAATACTCGCGTGCGATTCGTCGATGATCGTGAGAAACGCCGACGGGAAGTAGTCGAGCAGGCACGCCGGCCGCTCCCCTTCCCGTCGCCCGGAGATGTGCCGGCTGTAGTTCTCGATCCCGGCGCATGTGCCGATCTCCAACATCATGTCGACGTCGTAGGCGGTGCGTGATTCCAACCGCTGCGCTTCGAGCAGCTTGCCGGCACTCCTGAGGTCGGCGAGGCGCCCGGCCAACTCGCTCCGGATGGCCCGCACCGCCCGCTCGATCGTGCGGCGCTCCGTCACGAAGTGGGTCGCCGGATAGATGACGCAGCGTTCGAGGTCGGTGATGGTCTTGCCGGTGAGCGGGTCGATCTTGCTGACCCGCTCGATGCGATCTCCCCAGAACTCGACGCGCACCGCCTGCTCTTCGTAGGCGGGGAACACCTCCACCGTATCGCCCCGCACACGGAACATCCCGCGCTCGAGCGCCACATCGTTGCGACGATACTGGACGTCGACCAGCGCCTCGAGCACCGCATCCCGGGGACGCTCCGTGTCCCGCTCGAGGGTCACGAGGCGCGCCCGGTAGGTGACGGGGTCCCCCAGACCGTAGATGGCGCTCACCGTGGCGACGATGATGACATCGTCGCGCTCCATCAGGCTCGAGGTCGCGCGCAGGCGGAGCGCCTCGATGTCCTCGTTGATCGATGCGTCCTTCGCGATGTACGTATCGGAAGACGGGACGTACGCTTCCGGCTGGTAGTAGTCGTAATAGGAGATGAAGTATTCGACCGCGTTGCGCGGGAAGAATGACTTCAACTCACCATACAATTGCGCCGCCAGGGTCTTGTTGTGCGACAACACGAGGGCCGGACAGGCATGATCGGCGATGACGTGGGCCATCGTCACCGTTTTGCCCGAACCGGTGACGCCGAGCAGCGTTTGGTGGGTTCGGCCGGCGCGAAAGCCCTCGGTGAGACGTGCCACGGCGTTGGGCTGGTCTCCCGCCAGCGGAAACGGGAGCGTGAGATCGAACTGGCTCACGATCCGTCGTCAGCGCCGGCATGCGCCACGGCGTCGCGGCGTTCGACCGCGTTGACTCCCTTCACGCGCCGCATGGCGCGGATGACCTTCGAGAGGTGCGAACTGTGCTCGACCTCGACCAAGACGGAGCCATACATCGCGCCGTCCTTGCTCGAGAGTTCGGCGCTCTTGATGTTGGTGCCGGTCTTCGACACCGCGTCCATGAGGTCGGCATACAGCCGGCGTCGATCCTCGCCGACCACCCCAAGCCGCACGACAAAGACCTCGCCCTCGACGGTCTGGAAGTCGATTTCGACGCGGCGTTCGGCGTCGTGCGGCATGTTCAGGAGGTTGGGGCAGTCCGCCCGGTGCACCGAAATGCCGTGCCCCTGGGTGACATACCCGACGACCGCGTCGCCCGGTACCGGCTGGCAGCACTGCGCAAACCGCACCGCGAGCCCGCTCAATCCCTGGACCCGCACACTGCGCCGCGGGCGCAACCGATCGATGACCCGCCCGAAGGCGGTCGGCGTCGGCGGCTGCAGTTCCTCCGATTTCCGCTCGGGAAAGAGCGCCCGGATGACCTGTCCGGTCGGGACATCGCCGTGTCCCAGGGCCTGAAACAAGCCGTCGGCCGACCCGACGGACAACCGGTCGGCGGCCTGGGCCACCGCGGCCTCCGGCAGGACCAGGCGCCGGCGGCGCAACTCGCGCTCCAGAATCTCCTTGCCCAGCGCGATGCTGGTCTCGGCCTCCTGCTTGTTGATCCACTGCCGGATCTTGTGACGCGCGCGCGCCGTACGCACATGATTGAGCCAGTCGCGACTCGGGCGCGGCTGTGCACCGGTGATGATCTGCACCGTGTCCCCGTTCTTGAGCGGCCGATGAAGCGGCGCGATCCGCTCGTTCACCTTCGCGCCTTGACACCGCAATCCGACCTCCGTGTGTACCGCGAAGGCGCAGTCGATCGGCGTCGAGCCCGCGGGCAACCGTTTGACGTCCCCCTTCGGCGTGAAGACGAAGATCTCGTCCTGATACAGGTCGACCTTGAGGAACTCGAGGAATTCTTCCGGCGAATGGGCGTCCTGCTGCAATTCGAGCAGTTGGCGGAACCAGCTGAAATGCTGATCGAGTTCATCGACCCGCCCGCCTTCCTTGTACACCCAGTGTGCCGCGATGCCGTATTCGGCCGTCCGGTGCATTTCACGCGTACGGATCTGGATCTCGTACAGCTGCCCACCGGGCCCGAAGATCGTCGTGTGCAGCGACTGATACGCATTCGATTTCGGTGAGGCGATGTAGTCCTTGATTCGCTCTTGGAGCGGCGTCCAGTGATGGTGAATCACGCCGAGCGCGTGGTAGCAATCCCGCACGGAGTTGACCAAGACCCGGATGGCCATGAGATCGTAGATTTCGTCGAACGACACGCCGCGATCCCGGATCTTCTTGTAGATGGACCACAGGTGCTTGGGCCGACCAGTCACGTCGAATCGCTCGATGCCGGCAGCCTGAAACTCATCCTGGAGCGGCGTACGCAACCGGTCGATCATCGCCTCGCGTTCGTCGCGTTTGGCGCGAACCTTATCCGCCAAGGCCGTATACTCGTCCGGCTCGAGAAAGCGAAACGCCAGATCCTCGAGCTCCGCCTTGACCTCCCCCATCCCGAAGCGGTGGGCCAGCGGCGCATAGATCTCCCGCGTTTCCCGCGCGATCCACCGCTGCCGTTCGGGCGGCACGTGCTCGAGCGTGCGCATATTGTGCAGCCGGTCCGCCAGTTTGACGATGATGACGCGGGCATCACGGGCAATCGAGAGGAGCAACTTGCGGTAGTTCTCGACCTGCTCTTCGGTACTGGACCGGAAGGTGAGCGTCGAGATCTTGGTCAGCCCGTCCACGATCCCGGCCACCTCTCCGCCGAATATCTCTTCGATCTCGGCGAGCGTGATGTCGGCATCCTCCACCACGTCGTGCAACAGGGCTGACACCACCGTGGTCGTATCCATCTGTAACTCGGTCAGGACACGCGCCACGGCGGCCGAATGGGAGATGAAGTCGTCCCCGGACAGCCGTTTCTGGCCCCGATGGGCCTGGGCGCTGAACTCGTAGGCGCGTCTGATCAGCTCCGAATCGAGGCGGTCCTTCCGCTCGTCCAGTGCCCCGGCAAATCCCTGATCCATTGGCGAAGAGACACCCGTCACACCAATCCGGCCTCCGCAAAACTGAAGTACCGATCTCCCGCGACGATCAAATGATCGTACACCGGAATATCGAGCAGGCGACCGGCCTCCACGAGTTGTCGCGTGATGGCCCGGTCATCCGCTGACGGCTCCGGACTCCCGCTGGGGTGGTTGTGGACCACGATCACCCCCGCCGCCGCTTCGGCGATGGCGGCACGGAAGACCTCCCGGGGATGCACCAACGAGCTGTTGAGGATCCCCCGGGTGATCAGCAACTCGCGGGTCACCCGGTTTTGGGTATCCAACGCGAGCAGGTGGAATTCCTCAACCGACAGGTCCCGAAGTGCCATGCCGAACAGACGAAAGACGTCAGCCGGCGCACGAATGGCGCGCCGGGGCTCCTCCCCCTCCGCGCGCATGCGTCGCGCCAGTTCCAAAGCCGCCGCGACGCGCGCGGCCTTGGCGCCGCCCACTCCTGTGACGTCCGCCAGCGCACCCACGGGCCGACGGGCAAGGGCTCGGAGCGAGCCGCCGGCCGTGCCGAGCAGATCCTGGGCCACCCCTCTGGAGTCCCGCTGTATCGTGCCGGTTCCTAGGAGAATGGCGAGGAGCTCGACGACCGTCAACGCGGACGGGCCAAGTGAGCGGAGCCGCTCGCGGGGGAGGTCAGCGTAACCGGCGTCCGGCGGGTGGGGTGCCATCCGGCCATGGTGCTGCGGGAGCTGGGTCAGGTGGTAGGCAAAACGTTCCTGCGGGGATCGGGAGACGGCGCGGGCGTTCGCGCTAGGCGCCGTGACATTTCTTGTACTTCTTGCCGCTGCCGCACGGACACGGGTCGTTCCGGCCCACCTTCGGGACGGAGCGTTCCACCGGACGCGAAACCAAGCCGGCACCGCCCCCCCCTCCCGGTCCGCTCAACCTGCGAACCGGTGGACCCGACATCGCTCCGGGGACCATCAGATCGGCATCGGTGGCCGGGTGCGTGGCCACCGCCACCGGTGCGACCGGACGGGCCGGACGTACCGGTCGGCCGGCGCCAACCTGGACCTGGAACTTGAAGAGACGCTCGGTAAACGACCGCCGGATGTCCCCCATCAGGTCGACGAACATCTCGTACGCGTCCTGCTTGTACTCGACGAGCGGGTCCTTTTGTCCCCAGGCGCGGTACTGGATCGCATTGCGAAGCTGGTCGAGATCGTACAGGTGATCTTTCCACTTCTCATCCAAGACTTGCAAGAGGACGTGTGACAGCAGGCGGTCAGGCAGATCCTCGATGCCATTGATCCGACCGAGATCGCGCCACGCCGCCATCTTGGTCTCGAACGCCTGTCGCGCCGCCCGTTGCACCGCGGTTTGCAGCGCCCCGGCATCCGGCACCAGGTTCGCATCTTCCACGTCGTGCGCGGTGATGAGGAAGCGCAGCAGCAGCTCGGTTGCGATCAGCTTGCGGTCCCACGCCTCGGGGCCTAAGGCGCCCATCTCCAACGCGAACGTCGCGCTGGCGGCGTCGAGCATGCGCAGGGCCTCCCCCTTGAGTTCCTCGCCACCCTCGAGCGCAAAGAGCCGCAGCGAATAGACGACCTCGCGCTGCTGGTTCATCACGTCGTCGTACTCGAGCAGCCGCTTCCGCGCCTGAAAATTCCGGAGCTCGACCTTCTTTTGCGCGTTTTCGATGGCCCGGGTGACCAGCGGGTGGGTGATGACCTCGTCTTCCTCTACGCCCGTCTTGTCCATCCAGCGCGCCACCCGATCGGAGATGAACAGCCGCATCAGGTCGTCCTCGAGCGACAGGAAGAACACGCTCTCGCCCGGATCTCCCTGCCGCCCGGAACGTCCCCGCAACTGCCGGTCGATACGCCGCGACTCGTGACGCTCGGTACCGATGATCGCGAGCCCGCAGGGTGGATCCGTCGGACACTCCAATCTCGCGATCTCGGCATCATCCAGATCCGGCCGCTCGAGCTGCTGGCCGAACGGCGCGAGTTTCGCCTTGATGCCGCACACCGCGCAGCGTTTGACGCCCGGTCCGAGCTTGATGTCGGTCCCGCGGCCGGCCATGTTAGTCGCGATCGTGATGGCGCCCGCCCGGCCGGCATGGGCGACGATCTCCGCCTCGCGCTGATGTTGCTTGGCGTTCAGGACCTCGTGCTTGAGCCCTCGACGTTTGAGCATGCGCGAGAGGGTCTCGGAGATTTCGACACTCACCGTCCCCACGAGTACCGGTAGCCCGCGCTCGTGTTGCCGGACGATTTCTTCGATGATCGCGTTGTACTTTTCCCGCCGGGTCCGATAGATGAGGTCGTGGGCATCGACGCGGCGCACGGGTCGGTTGGTCGGAATCACCATGACCTCGAGTCCGTAGATCTGGAAGAACTCCGTCTCCTCCGTTTCGGCCGTACCCGTCATCCCGGCGATCTTGTCGTACATCCGGAAGTAGTTCTGGATGGTGACCGTTGCCAGCGTCTGCGTTTCGCCCCGGACGGCCACACCCTCCTTCGCCTCGACCGCTTGATGTAACCCGTCCGACCACCGTCTCCCCGCCATGATGCGACCGGTGAACTCGTCGACGATGAAGACCTGGCCGTCCTGCACGACGTACTCGACGTCCTTCTCGTACAGGGCGTACGCCTGCAACATCTTGTGGATGATGTGCAGCTTCTCGCTCTTGGCGGCATACTCCGATTCGAGCACGGCGCGCCGTTCGACTTTCTGTTCCGCCGTCAGCGCCTCGTCGTGCTCGATGCGCCCAAACTCCTCCGAAATGTCCGGGATCACGAACAGCCCGGGATCATCCGGGCTCATCGCCTCGACGCCCTTGTCGGTCAGGTGGACCGAATGGCCGCGTTCGTCGAGGACATAGTAGAGGTCCTCCTCGATATCGCGCAGCCGCTGGTCCTTCGCGGGCAGCTTGCGATCGGCGATCGCATCGAGTTCGATGCGCTGCATCAACTGCTGGACGCCGGGTTCCTGGATCAGCTTCATCAATCGCTTGTTCTTCGGCGCGCCCTTCTGGGCCTTGAACAGCAGCGTGGCGCCGTCGTAACTATCGGGCTCGTGCTCGAGGAGTTGCTCCCCCTCCGCCACCAACTGGTTGACGATCCCGGTCTGTCTCCGAACGAGCGTCGACACCTGGCCGTTGAAGTCCGCGTATTTCCGTCCTTCTTCGTTCCCGACCGGGCCGGAAATGATCAACGGCGTCCGCGCCTCATCGACCAGAATACTGTCGACTTCGTCGATAATCGCATACGCATGCGCGGGTTGCACCCGCTGTTCGAGCGAGAACACCATGTTGTCGCGCAGATAGTCGAAGCCGAATTCGTTATTCGTGCCGTACGTGACGTCGCACTCGTACGCGGCGCGGCGCTCGGGCGTCGATGGCTCGGTGTCATCGAGGCAGCCCACCGTCAAGCCGAGATACCGGAACAGGCTGCCCATCCACTGGGAATCGCGACGCGCCAGGTAGTCGTTGACCGTGACGACGTGCACGCCACGCCCCGGCAACGCATTGAGATAGACCGGCAACGTGGCCACGAGGGTCTTCCCCTCGCCCGTCGCCATCTCGGCGATCTTGCCCTGATGCAGCACCAACCCGCCGATCAGCTGCACGTCATACGGCACCATGTCCCAGTCCATTTCGTGACCGGTGACGACGACCTTCGTGCCGAGCATGCGACGGCAGGCCTCGCGGACGGTCGCGAACGCTTCGGGAAGGAGTTGATCGAGCGCCTCGGCGGTCGCGGCTTTGAGCCGCACGTCGAGCGCCTGGACCTCGGACTCGAGCCCATCGCGTTCGGCGGGATCGGTGCAGTGGTGCTTGGCGGCCTTCTTCCCGTCGAGTTCAGCCCGGAGATCACCGATCCGCTCGTGCAAGGTCGCCCGTAACCGTGAGGTCTGGGCGCGAATCTCCTCCTCCGAGCACGAGGCAAGCCGCCGCTCGTGCTCGTGGATCTGATCGACGATGGGCTGTATCCGCTTCAGTTCGCGATCGAACCGGGTCCCGAAAACGGCGGTGACGACTCTCTTGAGCATCAATCCTCTTCAACGTACAGGCCGTGGCGGGCGATGTAGTCCGCCACCGCCGCCGGCACCGCATCCACGATGGTCTCGCCACGGCCACAGCGCGCCCGCACGCCGCTGGCCGAAACATCGACAGCCGGCACCGAGAGCGCTCGACTGATCATCGGATGATCGGGGACGTCGACCCCGGGTCGCGTGAGCACCACGACGTTGGCCAATGCCGGGATCGCCGACGACTCCCGCCAACCGGCAAGGTCGGCGGCCGAATCGGCCCCAACCAATAAGAATAACGAGTCGGACGGCCGTTCGGTGCGTATCGCCCGGAGCGTATCGACCGTGTAGGACGGCGCCGGCCTGGCCAATTCACGGGCGTCCACCCGGAACCGCGGCTCGTCGCGGAGGGCCGCGCGCAGCATCGCCAGCCGATGATCGGGCGACGCCACATGTCCGCGGTGCTTCAACGGTTGCTGTCGGGCCGGGATGAACCAGACCTCATCAAGGGCGAGGTCGTCTGCCGCCGCCCGCGCCGCGGCGAGATGACCACGATGTACGGGATCGAACGACCCTCCGAACAACCCCAGGCGCGTCGGCGTTACGGCGCGGCCGGGACGGGGCATCGCTGATCGACACCGTCAGCCGCGGGGAAAAACCGCCGCAGGTGCGTGCAGGTTTCCGTCGCTTCCTCTTCGTAGCCGATGCGGCGGTACACGTCCACGAGCCGCACCAGCGCTTTCGCCGCGTGCGGCGACTCCGGATACAGGGCCACGACGTTCTTGAAATACAGGATTGCGGAGTCATACGCGCGCAGCCGAAGATAGAAATTGCCGGTCTTCAGGTCCTTCAGCGCGAACTGGTCCGCCAGGACCGCGGCGCGGTCTCGCCCCTGGATGGCCGCCTCGGACTGCGGATAGCGGCGCAGCAGTTCGCCGTACGTGGACAGCGCGTTCTGGCCGTAGGTCGGGTCGAGTTCGGGCCGCCGCCACAGCCGCGCGAGCGCGTCGCCTGCCCGCAGCAACGCGAGCGGCGCCCGCTCGTGATCGGCATGCTCCTCGGCGACCCGGCGGAACTCCCGCGACGCCTCCAGATACTCGCCGTCTGAAAAATGGCATTCGGCGAGCAGGAACCGGGAATCAGGAACCCGCTGGTCGCGGGCGGCGAGTTCGAACAGCAGGCGCTCGAACCCCCGCTTGGCGTCCCCGCAGTCACCACGCTCGGACGCCGCCACGGACGCCTCGTACAACGACTGCGGGTTCGCGAACGTCTCCGGCTTGAAGTTGCTGCCGCACGCGACCGCCGACGACACCGCCAGGGCCAGGGCTACCAATCGCATCATGCTGAGAACACCACTCACCGGAACACCGTTCCGGCATCCGAGATCATGTTGAGTCGTTCACGGGCGACCGCCGCCAGCGAGTCGCCAACGGACGCGCCGAACATGGCGCGCTGGTACGCCTCGACCGCTTCGCCGAACGCCCCGCGCGCAAACATTACATCCCCCAACCCAATGTAGGCGGCTCGTCCCAGATCGGTGTCACCTGCGTGTCCGACGGCCCGCTGGAACCACGCCTCCGCGTTACGGGGCTCGCCCGCCTCGAGCGCCCGGCGCCCCAACGCCAGCGCGCAGGATGCGGCACCGCGTTTCGCGGCCTCGACGACGCCGGGCGCCCGCTGCCGCCGCACCAATCCCTCATACACCGTCAGCGCCGACTCACACCGCCCGGCCCGCCCGAGCGCGGCGGCGTAGACGAACATGACGGAGTCCTGCGTGCGCGCGTCAGGCGCCGCCGCCGCCGCATAGGGAAGCACCGTGAGCACATCCGCGCCGCGTGGAGCCTCACCAAGGACCGTTGCCAGCTGCCCGCCAAATGCGGTCAACGCCCGCCTATCCGCGAGGGTGCGGAGCCCTTCGATCCCCTTGCGCAAGCCAACCTGGTCGTTCCCCGCGAGCGCCAATCGCACCACCCGCTCGAGCCCGTCAGCCGCCTCGCCCTTGCGCCGGTTGTCGTGATGAGCCAGCGCAAGATAGAGTTCGACGGCCCCGTCCAGCTCGCCCGCGGCGAGTGCCGCCGCCGCCGCCTTGCCACGCAGGGTTCCGGTCGCCGGCTGCTGCAGTAGCGCCAGGCGGTACTCAACCAGCGCGCCGTCGTACGCACCCGACACGTACGCGCGGTCGCCGAGCGCCTCGTGATCGACGGCGGCCGCGGAGCATCCCATCGCCACCGCCAAAGCCGAGAGCACGAGGGTGGACCACCGCACGCTACGCGTCCTTCCGCTCCGCCGCGCGCTGCAGCATCGCCAGGTAGGCGACGGGGCGCGGGTCACGGGGATGATCCTCCGCTGCGTCCGCCCAGACCGATCGTGCGCGCTCAGGATCGCCGGCTAGATAGCACGCGAGGCCCAGCGCCGCTTTGGCATCGATCGAATGCGATCGCGTCGCAAGCACCTCCTCGAACACCTCGCGCGCCTCGAGCGAACGCCCTGCCTCGAGCAGAAGCCGTCCGAGCCGAAGCCGCAGGTCGTGAAACGTCGGTCCCAACTCCAACGCGGTCTGGTATTGTTCGATCGCTCGGGTATACGCACCGGCTTCCGCGTATGCCTCCCCGAGCGCGGCGTGTTCGTTGGCCAGTTTGCCGACATGATGCGCCGCGATCCCGTCCCGCTCCAGGGTTCCCGTTCCCCGGGCGGTCGCGAACGCCTCCTCGGCCTCCCGGGAATGCCCCAACTCGCCGAGTACCACGCCTCGATGCACGAGCGCCTCGACGTACCGCGGGTTGATGCGGAGCGCGTCGTTCAGCGCCTCCAGCGCCCGTTCGGGCTGCCCGATCAGATGATAGCAGAGTCCCAGCAGGTGGTACGCATCGGCAAACGCCCGACCGGACGCGATCAGTTCCTCGAGAAAGTGCACCGCCCCGAAGTAGTCCTGGAGCGCAAAGCGCTCCTTCGCCTGCTCAAGACGCTGCCCGGGACTGACGTCCATAGGCCACCTCAAACCATTGGGTGAATGCAGGGATTCCCGTTTCGACGGGAACGCTCGGTCGGTACCCCAGACACCGGAAGGCTTTCGCCAGGTCGGCCTGGGTGTGTCGCGGGTCACCGGGGTGCGCCGGCCCGACGGTGATCGCCGGCTGGATACCCAACGACTCGCCAAGCAGCGTCACGACATGGTCGAGCGCGACCGGCCGTCCGCTCCCGACGTTGATGGCCTCGAATTGTGCGGGGCCGTCACCCGTCCACCGCAACGCCTGCAGCACCGCCGACACCACGTCCCCGACGTAGGTATAGTCGCGACTGCTCGGCCCACCACCCAAACGGGTGAGCGCGCGTCCCTCCACCATCTGCCGCGCGAAGCGATGCATCGCCTGGTCCGGCCGCTGCCCGGGTCCGTAGACCGAGAAGAAACGCAGCGCCACCGCGCGCAGCCCCAAGCCCGAGACCGCCCGGCGGCACAACTGCTCGCCGGCCCACTTCGTCGCGGCGTACGGCGAGCGAGGATGCCCCGTCGATACCGCCTCGCGAAACGGCAGCGTGGCGTCCCCGTATATCGATGACGACGATGCGAAGACCAGGCGCCGAACCCCGCAGGCGCGCAACACGGAGAGGACGGCCGCGGTTCCATCAACGTTAATGGACCGGTAGGCGGCGGGGTTGCGCATGCTGTGCCGCACACCTGCTCGAGCGGCGAGGTGTACCAACGCCGCGCCGCCGCGCACGTGGCGCTGCCACCCGCGCACGCTCCGGACGTCACCCTCGAGGAACCGGAACCGGGAGTGGCAGCGAAGCGGCGCCAAGGCCGACTCCTTGACGGAGCGCGAGTAGAACGGATCGAAATTGTCGATACCGACCACGTCCCTGCCCTCTTCCAGCAGTGCCGCGCACACGTGGCTACCAATGAACCCCGCGGCGCCGGTCACGATGACGTGACCCGTCACGTCGCGATCACCGCACGGAAATACGGAATGGTGAGACGCAGTCCCACCTCGAGCGGGACCCGCGGCTCCCAGCCAAGCGCCTCCCGCGCGCGCGCAACGTCGGGCTGCCGCCGTTTGGGATCGTCTTCCGGCAGCGGTTCCTCGATGATGCGGGACTGGGCGCCGGTCAGCTCGAGGACGAGTTCCGCCAGTGCACGCACCGTGAACTCATCCGGGTTCCCGATGTTCGTCGGTTCATGGCCCCCGTGCTCAAACAACCGTACGATCCCCTCGATCAGGTCATCGACGTAACAGAACGATCGCGATTGCTGGCCGTTGCCATAGACGGTCAGCGGTTCGCCGCGCAACGCCTGGACAATGAAATTCGACACCACCCGCCCGTCCTGCGGGCGCATACGCGGTCCATAGGTATTGAAGATACGGACGATGCGTGTATCGATGCCGTGCGCGCGGTGGTACGCCATGGTCATGGCTTCGGCAAATCGCTTCGCCTCGTCGTACACCGCCCGGGGACCGATGGGGTTGACGTTGCCCCAGTACGATTCACGCTGCGGGTGCTCCAGCGGATCACCGTATACTTCCGACGTACTTGCCAGCATGAACCGCGCGCCCTTGTCGCGCGCAAGCTCCAAGGTGTGATGCGTCCCGTACGACCCGACTTTCAGCGTCTGGATCGGCAACGCGAGGTAGTCGATCGGGCTCGCCGGAGACGCAAAGTGCATGACCCCGTCGACCGGCCCGTCGATCGCGATCGGTTCACTGATGTCGTGTCGGATCAGCGTGAACCGAGCTTCCCCATCGAGGTGCGCCAGGTTCCCGGCGGACCCGGTCACCAGGTTGTCGATACCGACGACCACATGGCCATCAGCGAGCATGCGATCGACGAGATGCGAGCCAACAAAGCCGGCGGCACCGGTAATCACGACCTTCACACCCGCTCTCCGCGACCAACCCCGATATAGGTAAACCCCAACGATCGCATACGAGCGGGATCGTACAGGTTTCGTCCGTCGACAATCAGGGGTCGCCGCAGTGCGTCGCGCATGCGCCCAAAATCCGGGTTACGGAATTCGAACCACTCGGTGACCACGACGAGCGCGTCGGCCCCGTCCAACGCGGGGTAGGCATGTTCGGCATACCGGATGCGGTCGCCGAACAGGGCGCGAGCTTGATCGTTGGCTTGCGGGTCGTGCGCCTGCACCTGCGCCCCGTGCGTCAGCAGCGCCTCGATCAAGTCGACGGCGGGGCTCTCACGCATGTCGTCCGTCTCCGCCTTGAACGCGAGTCCCCACACCGCGATCGTCAGCCCCTCGACCCGGCCGCCGACGGCCGCCGCGAGCTTGGTGAACAGCCGGCGCTTCTGCCTCGCGTTGACGTCCTCCACCGCCTTGAGGACATCCAGTGACACGCCGAATTGCTCCCCGGTTTGGATCAGGGCCTTCACATCCTTTGGGAAACACGAACCGCCGTAGCCTGGACCAGGAAACAGAAATGCCGGTCCAATACGGTTATCCGACCCGATGCCCTTGCGAACGAGCGTGACGTCCGCCCCCACCTGCTCGCACAGCTCCGCGATCTGGTTCATGAAGGAGATCCGGGTCGCCAGCATGGCGTTCGCCGCGTACTTGGTCATCTCCGCGGACGCGATGTCCATGAACAGCAGCGGATTGCCGGTCCGCACGAACGGCGCATACAGTTCTTCGAGGATCCCGGCCGATTCCGGAGAGTCGACGCCGACCACCACCCGGTCCGGTTTCATGAAGTCGTCGACCGCCGCCCCCTCCTTCAGGAATTCGGGGTTGGAACACACATGGAACGCCTGATCGGTTTCCCCGGCGATCGTCGCGCGCACCTGCTCCGCCGTTCCGACCGGAACCGTACTCTTGGTAATGACGACCTTGGAACCGGTCATGTGCCGGCCGATGGTGCGCGCCACGTCGAGCACGTGTTGCAGATCGGCTGAGCCATCCTCCCCGGGCGGCGTCCCAACGGCGATGAACACGACCTCGGATCGTGCGACGGCCGCCCCGACATCGGTGGTGAACGTCAGCCGGCCCTCAGCCTGATTGCGGACGACCAGCGGTGCGAGCCCGGGCTCATAGATCGGTACCTCGCCGCGCTGGAGCCGGGCGATTTTCCCATCCGCCACGTCCGCGCACACCACATCGTTGCCCGCTTCGGCCAAACAGGCGCCCACGACGAGCCCGACGTATCCGGTTCCCACGACACCGACGTTCATGGGGCGTGGCGCCGGACGGCGTTGCGCGTATCCACGAGCCGTCGCGTGGCATCACGCACCAGGTCGTAGTCGATACTCGAGTGGTCGGTCGCGAGCACCACGCAATCGCTCGTGTTGAGCGCCTCCGCGGTCAACGGCACCGATTCGAGCACGTCGATACCCTCCAACAGCGTTGGGACGTACGGATCGTGGTATTGGACGAGCGCTCCCTGCTGCCGCAGCAACCGAATGATGTCCACCGCCGGACTTTCCCGCACGTCGTCGATGTCCCTTTTGTACGCGGCTCCGAGCACGAAGATACGCGCGCCGCGAACCGACTTGGCATCCTCATTCAGTTGCTCCGACACCTTCCGCACCCAGAAATGCGGCATCTCGGAATTGACCTCGCCGGCCACCTCGATGAATCGCGTCTTGTAATTGAGGCCGCGCATCTTCCACGCGAGGTAATGCGGATCGATGGGAATGCAGTGGCCGCCGAGCCCCGGACCCGGCGTGAATTTCATGAACCCGAACGGCTTCGTCGCCGCCGCCTCGATCACCTCCCACACGTCCACCCCCAGTTTCTCGCAGACGATGGCCATTTCGTTCGCGAGCCCGATGTTGACGCTGCGGAACGTGTTCTCCAGCAGCTTCACCAGTTCGGCCGCCTCCGGCGACGACACCGGAACCAGTTGTTCGAACGCCGGTTCGTACAGGGCGAGCACCACGCGGTTGCACGCGGCGGTGACACCTCCAAGGACTTTGGGCGTGTTTCGCGTGTGCCACGTCGGGTTGCCCGGGTCGACCCGTTCCGGACTGAATGCCAGAAAGAAGTCCTCGCCCACCGTCAAGCCCCGTTGCTCGATGCGCGGCAGGAGTAATTCCCTGGTCGTCCCGGGGTACGTCGTACTCTCGAGCACGATCGCCTGGCCCACACGCACGCTGTGCTCAACCGCACTCGCGGCCGCCATCACGTACGAGACATCGGGATCTTTGGTCTTCGACAGTGGCGTCGGCACGCAGATCGAGACCACGTCCACCTCCGCGAGACGCGAGAGATCGTCCGTCGCCTCGACGCGCCCCGCTTGCACGAGCGGTGCCAGGACGCCGGTCGGCACATCCTGCACGTGGGAGCGGCCGTCGTTGATCCGCTGCACGACATCCGCGTTCACGTCGAATCCGACGACGCGGTATCCGCCCTTGGCCAGTTCGACACTGAGGGGCAGCCCGACATACCCCAATCCGACGACGCCGAATACGGCCGATCGATCCGCCGCCTTCGCCATCAGTACCTGTTCAGGGGTCATGGATTCTGTTTGGTCTCCGGTCGGGGACGTTCGCCCAACGTGACGACGCGACCGTCTTCCCGCAGTGAGATGGTAGCGGCTTCGAGCACCTCGAGCACCTCGACACCGGACCACGCGTCGGCCATCGGCGGCTCGGTACCGGCAATCACCGCCGCGAAATGTTGGATTTCTGCACTCAACGGTTCCACGTGCGGAATCCGTGGCAAGAAGATGTCGCCCTCGCGGATCGCCAGACTCTCGCCGTACGATCCATACTCGGGCGGCCGATCGACGCCCTTGTCGTATACCTTCAGCTTCTCCCGCGGCTGCATATCGTCAAAGACCACCATCCGTTGCGACCCGACCACGGTGAGTCGTCGCTCCTTGTGTGGGTCGAGCCAGGACATCTGCACGTGCACGAGGATGCCGGACGCGAATTCCATGGTCAGGAAAACGACGTCCTCGATCCCCGGTTGCAGGAAGCTGCGCCCGTGGGCCGCGACCGCGACCGGCGCCTCACCGAGCAGATGCAGCGCCACCGAGATATCGTGCGGGCCGAAGCTCCACAGCGCGCTCTCGTCCGGACGTACCTGCCCGAGGTTCACCCGCTGGCTATACAGGTAGTACAGGGTGCCGAGGTCACCCGCGACGATCATCTCGCGCAGCCGACGCACCGCCGGATGGAACAGCAGCAAGTGCCCCACGAGCACCGGGACCTGCCGCCCCGCCGAGAGTTCCGCCACCGATCGCGCGGCCGCGACCGACAGGGCGAAGGGCTTTTCGACCAGGACGGGCAAGCCGCGGGTAATCGCCGCCTCGGCAAGCTCGGCGTGGGAGGCGGCCGGCGTCGCAACGATGACGGCATCCGCCACGTCGAACGCCGCATCGCGCGAATCCGTGACCAGCGCGCCGGGATACTGGCGGCTCATGGCGGCCCGGCGGGTCGCGTCGAGGTCACAGACGGCACTCAGTTCGACGTCCGGCCGCGCCGCTACCGTGCGCGCGTGGTTCCGACCCCAGTTCCCTACGCCGAACACAGCGACACGTGCGCCGCTCATGCCGCCAGCCGAACGATCGCGTCGAGCACCGCGTCCCGGTCTGCCGAGGTCAGTTCCGGATAGATTGGCAGAGAAACCACCTCGGCCGCCGCGCGCTCCGCCTCCGGGAATTGTCCCACCTTGAAGCCCAATGGGGCGAAGCACGGTTGGAGATGCAACGGCGTCGGATAGTAGACCGCGCAGCCGATGTCAGCGGCCTTCAGGGCCGCGACCAACGCGTCACGGCGGGTCGAGCGGATCGTGTACTGGTGGAACACATGCTCATTGGCCGAATCGATGACCGGTGTGCTGATCCCGGGACACTCGGCCAACGCGCCTGCATAGAATGCCGCATGCGCGCGGCGTGCCGCGTTCCATGCTGCCAGGTGCGGCAGCTTGGCCAGGAGGACCGCCGCCTGAATGGCGTCCAGCCGGCTATTGGTCCCCACTTCGTCGTGATGATACTGCTTGGCCCCGCCATGGGTTCGCAACCGGCGGAGGCGCTCGGCGAGGCGGCCGTCCTGCGTGACGATCATGCCGCCGTCACCCCACGCCCCAAGGTTCTTGCTTGGAAAGAACGACAACGCGCCGGTCGTACCCAGTTCGCCCGCCTGGCGCCAAGTGCCATCCACCACGCGCCGGGCGCCGATCGCCTGAGCCGCATCCTCGACAACCCTGAGATCGTGCCGCGCCGCTACCACGCCGATCCGCTCCATGGACGCCATTTGTCCGTACAGGTGCACGGGCATCAGTACCCGCGTGCGGTCGGTGATCGCGGATTCGACCTGGTCCACATCGAGGTTGAACGTGCCCGGATCGATGTCGACGAACACCGGGACGCCGCCCGCGTTGACGATCGCGCCGGCCGTTGCGAAGAAGGTGAACGGGGTCGTAATGACTTCGTCACCCGGCTCGATCAGCGTCTTGAGTGAGAGCAACAGCGCGTCCGTTCCGCTCGCGCACGCCACCGCGTGCGCGGTATGACACAACGCGGCAATGCCCTCCTCCAACCGCACAACGACCTCGCCCATGATGAAGCGTTGCGACTCGATCGTCGCCAGCACGTCGTTCATGACCTCGTTGCGGATGGTCTCCAGTTGCGCCCGAAGATCGAGCAGCGGGACACCCATTAGATTCTCGTCACGGTAAACGTGGAACCTTACCTAGCTCATAGGCTTGCGGTCAATCTGATCCAGCAGCCCGTTTGCCTCCTGATACCGTGTCCCGCACGCGTCGCAGGCACCGTGGCTGGCGCTCAGCCTGAGGCGTTCGCCGCACTGACACATCCAGCCGACCCGCCGGGCTGGAACGCCGAGCATCAGCCCGTACGCAGGCACGTCTGACGTGACGACCGCCCCCGCGCCGACGAACGCGAACTCGCCCAGCGTGACCCCGCACACGATCGTGGCGTTGGCCCCAATCGACGTGCCGTGTTTTACCAGCGTCCGGCGGTATTCGTGTTTGCGGGAGACGTGACTGCGCGGATTGACCACGTTCGTGAAGACGCACGAGGGGCCACAGAACACGTCGTCTTCCAACTCGACGCCTTCGTAGACCGAGACGTTGTTCTGGATCTTCACGTTGTTGCCGATACGCGTGCCGCCCATCACAACCACGTTCTGGCCAAGGTTGCACCGTTGTCCGATGATGGCGCCTGGCATGACGTGCGAGAAATGCCAGATCTTGGTGCCCGCGCCGACCTCCGCGCCGTCGTCGACGTAGGAGCTTGGGTGCACAAAATAGTCCGTCATGGACCACCTTTCTCGGCGATCGCCGCGGCTGGCAGCGCATCACCGAAATCGCCGAGGAATTTCAGTTCGGGTGTGAGGACGACCCCGAATTCACGCGCCACGGCGTCCCGCACCGCGTCGATGACGCGACACACGTCCGCCGCGGTCGCCTGCCCCGTATTCACGATGTAGTTGGCGTGCACGAGCGACACCTGCGCACCACCGGCGCGGAACCCTTTCATCCCGGCGCCATCGATGAGTCGGCCCGCGGTGGGGCGCTCGACCTCGCCCGCCACTCCGGACGACACATCCGGATTGCGAAAGACGGATCCACAACACGCTTCGTTGAACGGTGTTCCCGCCTTGCGCCACTGAAAATGCTCGCTGATTTCCGCCTCGAGGCGACGCGGATCCCCCGGTATCAATGCGAGCACCGTCTCGAGCACCACCGCCTGCCCAAGTCCACTATCCCGATACTGCCATGGAATGATCTCGCCGCGCCATGTCTCCACCGCGCCGGTGGGCGCCAGCACGGTCACCTCCCGCACCGCGGATCCAAAGTCCTGCCCGTGTGCGCCGGCATTCATGTACACGCCGCCGCCGACCGTGCCGGGCACCCCGACGAGTCGGTGAACGCCCCCGAGTCCGCGAGCCGCCGACCGGCGGGCCAGGTGGGGGGTCGGCACCCCCGCGCCGACACGCCACTCCGTCTCGTCGGGCCCACCAAGGACGACCTGCGCCACGCCCTTCCCCATCCGGACGACCAATCCATCGAACCCCGCATCCGCGACCAGCACGTTCGATCCCAAGCCGAGCACGACCCACGCCATACCATGCTCGCGCGCTGCACCGACGGCCGCGACGACGTCCTCCGCATCGGCGGGCTCGAGCACGGCCCTGGCGGGGCCGCCGATCCGGTACGTGGTGTAGGCGGACAACGGCACGTCGGCGCGGAGCGTACCGCGTACGCGTCCCTCAAACGCCGCGAGTGCCGCGTGCATCACTCTGGTGCCGTCGCCGTCAGCAACCCGCTCCCGAGCCTGAGATTCCCCACCCCGGAGATTTGATACCACTCCTGCAGACACCGCACCGTCCCCTCGCGGCTGCGCAACGCGAGGATGGCGTCGCACGCTGCCGAGGCTGCGGACATCGTCGTCGTGTAGGGGAGGCCGTACTGGAGCGCGGTTCGACGCATCGAGTAGTCGTCTCGCTGGGTCAGCTTGCCAAGGGGTGTATTGATCAACAGGTCGACCTCGCCGGACGTGATCAGGTCGTTCACGTTGGGCCGGCCTTCATGAACCTTCAGCACCGACTCGACGGGGATCCCGCGCGCCCGCAGGTACCTGGCCGTTCCGTCCGTCGCCAGGACGCGAAACCCCATCTCGTGGAACCGGCGCGTAATGGGCAGCACCGTCGGTTTGTCCCGATCGTTGACCGTCACGAACACGGTCCCGGACAGCGGCAGCGTCCCATCCGCACCGGCCTGCGCCTTCGCAAACGCCATTCCGAAACTGTCAGCGATGCCCATGACCTCGCCGGTCGACCGCATCTCCGGTCCGAGCACGGTGTCGACGTTGGGGAGCTTCGAGAACGGGAACACCGCCTCCTTCACCGCGACGTACGGCATCCTGGTCTCGTCGGGGACCCCCGCCTCGTCCAGGGACCGACCCACCATGACGGCCGCCGCCAATGCCGCCAGCGGCACGCCGCTCGCCTTACTGACGAACGGCACCGTACGCGACCCGCGCGGGTTCACCTCGAGCACGTACACCACTCCATCCTTCACGGCGAACTGCACGTTCAGCAAACCCACGACCCCGAGCGCCTGCGCAAAGGCCCGCGTGTGGGTCCGCATTTGTTCGGTGGCCACTTCGTCGATCAGATACGGGGGTAACACGCACGCCGAATCTCCGGAGTGGATCCCCGCGTCCTCGATGTGTTGCATGACGCCGCCGATGACGCACCGTTCGCCGTCCGCAATCGCATCCACATCGGCTTCGAACGCGTCCTCGAGGAAGGAGTCGATGAGGACCGGGTGTTCCGAGGCCACCCGCGCCGCCGTGGCGAAGTACTTTCGCAGCGACGCCTCGTCGTACACGATCTCCATGGCCCGGCCGCCCAGGACGTACGACGGCCTGACGAGAATCGGGTATCCGATCCGCCCGGCAATCTCGGCGGCTTCGTCCACGTTGGTCGCGGTCCCGTTGGCCGGTTGCGTCACCCCGAGCCGGCGGCTGAGGTCTTCGAACCGCTTGCGGTCCTCCGCCACGTCGATGGCCTCGGAACTCGTGCCGAGGATGCGTACGCCGGCGGCTTCGAGTCCCTTGGCGAGCTTGAGCGGCGTCTGTCCGCCGAGTTGGACGATCACCCCCTTGGGCTGTTCGAGCCGCACGATCTCGAGGACGTCTTCCAGCGTGAGCGGCTCGAAATAGAGCTTATCGGAAATATCGAAATCGGTCGACACGGTCTCGGGGTTGGAATTGACCATGATCGTCTTGTACCCGAGCTTGCGCAGCGCGAGGCCGGCGCGGACACAACAGTAGTCGAACTCGACGCCTTGCCCAATCCGGTTGGGACCGCTCCCGAGAATCATGATGCCCTGCTCGCCGAACGGTGCCGATTCGTTTTCCTCGTCGTAGGACGAATACAGGTACGGCGTCGCCGAGGGGAACTCGCCCGCGCACGTGTCGACCATCTTGTAGGTCGGATGAATACCCCATTCCCAGCGTTGCGTCCGGACGGCGGCTTCGGTCTCGGCCCGCAGCGTCGCGAGTTGCACATCGGAGAAGCCCAACCGCTTCATCCCACGCATGACGTCCCGGGTCACCGTCTTGGCGTGGCGGTACTCGATCTCCGCCACCACGAGTTCGCGTAGCTGGTTCAGGAACCAGGGGTCGATGCTGGTTAGGGACGCGATTTCTTCCACCCGCATGCCGGCTTCCATGGCTCGCTTGATCTGGAACACCCGCTCGGGGAAGGGACGCCGTAGCGCGGCGCGCAGGTCCTCGAGGGCGTCAGATTCGACCCGATCGTCTTCGGGTGTGTCCCCCGTGACCCAACCGGGTCGGTCGATTTCGAGGGCCCGGATGCCTTTCTGGAACGCTTCCTTGAACGTGCGCCCGATCGCCATCGACTCGCCCACGGACTTCATCTGGGTCGTGAGGCTCGCATCGGCAGTGGGAAACTTCTCGAATGCGAACCGCGGACATTTGACCACGACGTAATCGAGGACGGGTTCGAAGGACGCCGGCGTGGTCTTGGTGATGTCGTTGGGGAGTTCATCGAGCGCGTAGCCGACGGCCAGCTTCGCGCCGATCCGGGCAATGGGAAAACCGGTCGCCTTCGATGCCAGCGCCGATGACCGCGACACCCGCGGGTTCATCTCGATCACCAGCTGTTCACCCGTTTCCGGATGAACCGCGAACTGGATGTTGCACCCGCCCGCTGCCACGCCGATCTCGCGAATGATCGCGATCGCTGAGTCCCGCATCGTCTGGTACTCGCGGTCGGTCAAGGTCATGGCCGGCGCCACGGTGATCGAATCACCGGTGTGTACACCCATCGGATCCATATTCTCGATCGAGCAGACGATGACGACGTTATCGTACGCGTCCCGCATGACCTCCAGCTCGAATTCCTTCCACCCGAGGACAGACTGCTCCACGAGCGCCGAGTGGGTCGGCGAGAGGTCGAGTGCGCGGGTGATCAGGCGCTCGAATTCGTCACGGTTGTACGCGATGCCACCACCGGTCCCGCCCAGCGTGAACGACGGCCGCACGATAGCTGGAAACCCGGTCCGCTCGACCGTCGCCAGCGCCTCTTCAGGGGTCTCGACCATCGATCCCCGCGGCATGCTCAGGCCGATACGCGCCATGGCCTCAGCGAACGCGCGGCGGTCCTCAGCCATCCGGATGGCCCGTGCGTCGGCACCGATCAACTCGACCCCGAATCGCTCCAACGTTCCGTCGTCAGCCAACGCCGTCGCCACGTTGAGCGCCGTCTGTCCACCCATGGTCGGCAAGATCGCGTCGGGCCGTTCCCGTTCGATGACCTTGGTGACCCACTCCGGGGTGACCGGTTCGACATACGTCCGGTCGGCCAACTCCGGATCGGTCATGATTGTCGCCGGATTGGAGTTCACCAGGATCACCCGGTACCCCTCCTCGCGCAGCGCTTTGACGGCCTGGGTACCCGAATAGTCGAACTCGGCCCCCTGGCCGATCACGATTGGCCCCGAGCCGATCAACAGGATGCTCTCGATATCAGTCCGCTTGGGCACTCACCACCTCGTTCAGCACGACGTCCAGAGCGACCCGCGCGGTCCACCCGGTACGCGCATGGAGTTTCTGCGGGTCGCCGACAAGATGCTGGATATCCGTCGGTCGAGCCAACGTCGGATCGACGCGCGGCACCACGTCCGCGTGCAACACGCGCGCCAGGCCCTCAAACACCTCCCGGATGCTGGTGCCTCCGCCTGACGCCACGTTGTAGATCTCGCCGGCTTCGCCGTGCTCGAGCAGGTTGACGTACGCCTCGACCACGTCACTGACATGGAGGAAATCTCGTACCGGCGCGAGATTCCCGACGGCAACCTCGCGCTGTCGGCCCGCCTTGGCGTGGGCGATGCGCCGGGCAAAGGCGGGAACGACAAACCGATCGTCCTGTCCGCGACCGGTGTGGGGGAACGGCCGGGCTATCACCACCCGCAGCCCGGTTCGCCGCCAAACCTCCAGCGCCGCAATCTCCGCCCCGCACTTGCTGGCGGCATACGGGCTGCACGGGGCAACCGGATCGCTCTCCCGGCGCAGGTCCGGGCTGGCCAGGCCAGCGCCGTAGACTTCCGCCGTGGAGACGATCAGCAGGGTCGGGTCGGACACGCCGGCGGTCCGCCGCGCGCCGAGGGCCTCGCACAGCCGCGCGGTCCCCACGGCATTGATGTCCCACGCCGTCGACGGATCCCGCTTGGCGTCGGCGGTACTCGCGACGGCCGCCAGGTGTACCACGGCGTCGTAAGAATCCGTCGTGGCAGCCGTCACGGACTCGGGGTCGCGAAGCTCGAGGTCGATGGTCCGCATAGCCCCAGGTGGGGACGCCCGCGCCCCGGGCCTGACCGCAGCCGTCACCCGGTGGCCGCCTGTCAAGAGCCTCGGCACGAGCCAGGCGCCGACAAACCCGTCCGCGCCCGTCACCAGAACGTTCAGCGAGACCTCCCGAGCCGCGCGAGGTCGGCTTCCACCATCATGACGACCAGCGCCTCGAACGACACGACCGGCTCCCACCCCAGCCGCGTGCGTGCGTGTGACGCATCCGCCTGGAGCAGATCGACCTCCGCCGGGCGAACAAACGCCTGGTCGGTCCGAACGAAGTCTTCCCAGTGGAGCCCGACGTGTGTGAACGCCAGCTGGGCGAATTCCCGCACGGAGTGCATCGTGCCCGTTCCGATCACGTAGTCCTCAGGGGTCGGCTGCTGGAGCATGCGCCACATCGCGTCGACGTAATCGCCGGCAAAACCCCAGTCGCGGCGGGCGTCGAGGTTACCCAGGCGGAGTTCCGTCGCCTTCCCCAGCTTGATGCGCGCCACCGCGTCGGAGATCTTCCGGGTCACGAACTCGAGCCCCCGCCTGGGCGACTCATGGTTGAACAGGATGCCGCTCACGGCAAAGATGTCGTAGGATTCCCGATAATTGACGGTGATCCAATGCCCGTAGACCTTCGCCACCCCGTAGGGTGATCGCGGATAGAACGGCGTCGACTCATGCTGCGGCGTCTCGCTGGCCTTCCCGAACATCTCGGACGAACTCGCCTGATAGAACCGCGCCTGCGGCCGCACGAGCCGGACCGCTTCCAGAAGCCGCGTCACGCCAAGCGCCGTGAATTCGCCCGTCAGCACCGGCTGGGTCCAACTCGTCGGCACGAAGCTCTGCGCGGCAAGATTATAGATCTCGTCCGGCTCGACATCTCGCAGGACCGTCGTGAGGGAATGCTGGTCCAGGAGATCCGCCGCCACGACCTCGATCCGATCGAGTAGATGCCCGATGCGCTCGTATGAGTCGTGCGACGTTCGGCGGACCACTCCGACGACGCGATACCCCTTGGCGAGCAGGAACTCCGCCAGATACGATCCGTCCTGGCCAGTTACCCCGGTAATCAAGGCGGTGGGCACGTAATCCCCTCCGGTAGAGCCTTGAACGACACGCCAGGTGCGCCTATTATTAGAGCTTCCAGTTGGATGGCACCCTGCAATCTCGGCAATCGACGACCATGGCTAGAACCTGTGATATATGTGGCAAGGGACCAACGTTTGGTCACAACGTGAGCCACGCCAACAACAAGACGAATCGGCGCTGGTACCCTAATCTCCAGCCGGTTCGCGCCGTGCTCAATGGACAGACCCGCCGCATTCGCGCCTGCACCGGGTGTATCCGCTCGGGCCGAGTAGTCAAAGCCCCGCGCGGGAGTGCGGTCGTCGCACCCTGAGTTGCATCGCCCCATACCGCATCCGCTCAAAAAAAGGGGACCCGCTGGTCCCCTCGTGTCTGCCTGGTCCAGAGCCAAGGGTCACTCGGCCAGAAGCTCGATCCGCGCCATCTCGGCCCCATCCCCTTCCCGGTGACCGAGCTTCACGATGCGGGTGTAGCCGCCGGGCCGTGACGCAAACCGCGGTCCGATCTCGCTGAACAGCCGACCCGACACGGCGCGATCGCGAATCCGGCGCTCCACCTGGCGGCGTGCATGCAGGTCCCCTCGCCGGGCCATGGTGATCAGCTTCTCGGCGAAGGGCCGCAGCTCCTTTGCCTTGGCCTCGGTGGTCACCACGCGTTCATGCTGAAACAGCGACGCCGCCATGTTATTGAGCATGGCGCGCCGATGACTCGACGTCCGGCTGAGTTGGCGACCTCGTACGCGGTGACGCATCGGTTACTCGTCCGACACCGGCGGCATCTCCGCCTCGCCGGGCATCACGGGAGGGGTGCCGGAACTGGTCACCACGAGATCGCTGGACTGGTCATCGAACTCCATGCCGAAGTTCAGGTTCTCCCGTCGCAGCAGGTCGGCGATCTCACCAAGGGCCTTTTCCCCGACGTTCTTCACCTTCAGCAGCTCGTCTTCGGTGTAACGCACGAGGTCGCCCAGAGTGCCGACGTTGGAGTTCTTCAGTGAATTGATCGACCGGACCGACAACCCGCAGTCATCGATCGGCTTTTGGAGTAAGTCGCGCAGGCGCGCGTCGTCCGCGCCATCCGCCCCTTCGGTCCGGTCGACCACCACCGGCACGGTCCCAAAATCGATGAACGAACGGAAGTGCTGCTGCAACAGGGCGGCGGCGTAGGCCACCGCATCTTCCGGAGAAATCGTCCCGTTCGTTTCGACGGACAAGGTCAGTCGATCGAAGTCGGTCCGCTGCCCCACCCGCGTCTCGGCAACGGTGAAGTTGGCCCGCCGAACCGGGTTGTAAATCGAATCGATCCGAACGAGATCGATCGGGAAGGAGCGATCGGTGGTATGCTGACTCGCCTCGACGTACCCGCGGCCCTTGTCGACGTAGAACTCCCCCGACAGTTCCCGATCCTCCTGGAGCGTGAACAGCAAGTGGTCCGGATTCACCACCTCCGCGCCCGCATGAGGTTGGATCTGCCGGGCGTAGACCTCACCTGCCTTGCCGGCACCGATCTTCAGGATCGCCTCATCGACGTCGGGATCGAGCACCAAGGTCAGCTGTTTGAGCCGCTGGATGATCTGATGAACGTCCTCCGCGACGCCGGGAATGGTCTGATGTTCGTGGACCACCCCGTCCAGCCGGAACCCCCAGACTGCCGATCCGCGGAGCGACGACAGCAGCATGCGGCGGAGAGAATTGCCCAAGGTATAGCCGTATCCCCGCTCCAATGGCTGGAGGCGGAATTCGGCCGCGAACGGATTGTCGTCTCGCTTGGTCATCTCGACCACGCTCGGACGCACCAAACCTGTCAGATCAATGGACATCGTTACTTGGAGTAGAGCTCGACGATGAGCTGTTCCTGCGCCGCCAACGGTATGGCATCGCGGGTGGGTAGCTCGGTAAGCTTGCCAACAGCCTTTTCGGCATCAATGGACAGCCACGAGATCGGGGCCCCACGTGACGCGTGTTCCAGCGCGGAGCGAACCGATACGCCGTCACGGGTCGCTTCCGCCACACTGATTTCCTCGCGCACCCGCACGGTATACGACGGGATATCGACCACCTTCCCGTTGACCAACACATGCCGGTGTCGCACGAGTTGTCGGGCGCCCTTGCGGCTCGCCGCAAACCCCATTCGGTACACGATGTTGTCCAGGCGGGTTTCGAGCGCGACCACCAGGTTGGCGCCGGTGACGCCTGGCGCGTGCCGCACCCGCTCGAACGTATTGCGGAATTGCCTTTCGGTCAGCCCGTACGTGCGCTTCACTTTCTGTTTTTCTCGAAGCTGCTTGGCGTATTCCGACGTCTTACGCCGGCGCGACATCGTCTGGCCGTGCTGGCCGGGCGCGTATCCGCGACGTTCGATAGCGCATTTGTCCGTCAGGCAGCGGACGCCCTTGAGGTTCAACTTGGTGCCTTCGCGCCGACACAGCTTGCAGGATGGACCGGTATATCGCGCCATGTTCAGACCCGCCGCTTCTTCGGCGGCCGGCACCCGTTATGGGGAATCGGCGTCACGTCACGGATCGACAGAATCTGAAGGCCGGCGCTCGACAGCGCCTGCACCGCGGACTCCCGGCCGGAACCGGGCCCCTGCACACGCACGTGGACGCGGCGCACCCCCATGTTCATCGCCTCGCGCCCGCAGCTTTCGGCGGCGACGGTGGCGGCGAACGACGTGGACTTCTTGGAGCCCTTGAAACCCGACTTCCCGGCGGAGCCCCAGATGACGGCATTGCCCTGCAAGTCGGTGATCGTGATGAGCGTGTTGTTGAACGTGGCCGTAATGTGGGCGACCCCTTCCGATTCCACGACCTTCTTGGAGCGTTTGCCCCCGGATGACGGTTGAGCCATGCTACTTCTTCACCGCTTTCTTCTTGCCGGCGATTGCGCGCCGGGGGCCCTTCTTCGTGCGGGCGTTCGTATGCGTGCGCTGGCCGCGCACGGGGAGGCCGCGGCGGTGCCGATGGCCCCGATAGCTCCCGATATCCATGAGTCGCTTGATGTTCATGGCGACTTCCGTGCGGAGCGCGCCTTCGACCCGGACACCGCGCTCGATTGCCTGTCGCAGACGAGCGACTTCGGCATCCGACAGGTCTCTCACCCGCGTGTCCGAGCGGATGGCGGTCTCGTCGAGAATGCGGGTCGCGGTGGTACGGCCAATCCCGAAGATGTAGGTCAGCGCCACTTCGACGCGCTTTTCCCGCGGCAGGTCCACTCCGGCAATTCGCGCCATGCGACCTAGCCTTGCCGCTGCTTGTGCTTGGGATTGCGCTTGCAGATGATCAATGTCACTCCGCGGCGGCGTACCACTCGGCAATGCTCACAAATAGGCTTCACACTCGACCGCACCTTCACGAGCGCTCTCCATCACAAGACGCAGGATTTTCAAGTCCAGAATTTCGAGACCAGAACGATAAATATAGATGGGAGCTAAACCTGCCGCAAGTGAGGGGTTACGGAGGGTTGTGGCCCAGTTTCATCGTCAAGGCCACCGGCCCGCGCGATCCGCCGCGAGCCCGCCCCGATGATCACGGGGTCACCCGCACTTCGCGCAACCGCCACTCTCCGTCGATCACGCGGAACCCGAAAAACACGGTCTCCAGACGTTCATCACTCGTTCCCTGAACCACATAGCGCCGGATCATCTCAGCATAGGCGTGATCAGCGCCGACGTTGCGGATCTCCTTGAGAACAAAGGCGGTTTCCACGGTATGCGCGAGGTACCCCGAAAGTAACCGGGCCGCCTGCCGCGGCCGGACCGCCGCGGTCACCGCCACTCCGGGAATCCGGAGGCGTACCGTATCGGATCGCTCCACCAGGTGCTCGACGTCATGGGCCAGCCACGCTGCCCGGGCCCCTTCGACGACCTGGACCAGTCGGGCTTGCGCGGGCGCTGCCTGCGCCGTCACCCCGACGATGGCCGCCGCCATTGCCGCCCGTCGAGCGAGCGCTATGGGTCGGATCATTCGGCCGCCTTGCACATGTTCTGGTACACCGCAGCGGGATCGTCGGCACACGTAATCGGCCGCCCAACGACCAGATGTGTCGCACCAGCGGCGACGGCGGTCGCCGCTTCGGCGGTGCGCCGCTGGTCCCCAGGGTCGACCCCAGCCGGCCTGATTCCCGGAACGACGATCCACGCATCCTCGCCCAGCGCGGCCCGAACGGCTCCCGTCTCATGCGGCGACGCGACAACCCCATCGAGGCCCGACTCGTGCGCCAGGCAAGCCAGCCGCACCACTTCATCGGTTACCACCACCGGCTCAGCCCGTCCCATGAGCCGCCGCACGTCGGCCGCGTCGTGCGAGGTGAGCAAGGTGACGGCCACCACGCGTAGGCGGCCACCAGCCGCTTCGGCCGCCGCCCGCATCATCGCCTCGCCGCCGAGGGCATGGACCGTCACGAGGTCGACACCCAACGCGACCGCCACCCCCACGGCACCCGAGACCTGATGGGGAATGTCGTGCCACTTGAGGTCGAGGAATACCCGCGGACCACGCGCCTGCAGCGTCTTCACAAGCTGCGGTCCGCCTGCCGCGAAGAGTTGCGCCCCGATTTTCACCCACCCCGGGTCGCCGAGTCGGGCGGTCATGGCGACCGCCTCGGCTGAGGTGGCCAGGTCCAAGGCCACAATGACCTCAGCCACGGGCCCACCCGCGCGCAAGACGTTCCGGCACCCGTGGACTTGCGAGCGCCGCGGTGCCGACCGCAACCAGCGTCGCGCCAGCCCGCAGGTACTGGCGGACGTCGTCAATGGTGCGCACCCCACCGACCCCGATCACCGGCAGTCCCGTGGCGTCCCTCACGCGACGGGTGGCCAGCACACCTACGGGAACCAGGGCGGGTCCGCTCACGCCGCCCTGTTGCCAGCCGAGCCGGGCCCCGTGCGCCGGCCCGAGCAGCGCGCCCGGAATCGTGTTGATCACAGCGATTCCGTCGCATCCGGCCGCAGCCGCGGCCCGGGCCGACATGGCGATGTCGGACAGGGTCGGTGCCAGCTTCGCGACGATGGGCTTGGCGGTGGCGGCTTTGCAGCGGCGCAGGAGTGCACTCATCACCTCCGTATCCGCACCAAAGTGCTCGCCGCCGCGTTCGGTATTCGGACAGGAGAGATTCACCTCGATCGCGGTGACAACCGGCGCCTCGCCGAGTGATTCGACCACCGCTACATAGTCATCGACGGTGTCGCCGACGACGCTCACGAACACCCGTGCGCGCGTGAGGTTTGCCTCGAGCCACGGCAACTCCTCGCGGACCACCACGGCGACTCCGGGATTGGCCAGCCCGACGGCGTTGACCATCCCGCCCGCAAACTCCGCGACGCGCGGCGGCGGATAGCCGGTCCGGGGTTCCCGGCTGACTGACTTTGTGATGATCCCACCGAGGCGGTCAAGATCGATGACGTCATGGATCTCGCGCCCGAATCCTGCCGTGCCCGCGGCGAGGAGAATGGGATTCTGAAACGAGGCGCCAAACACCTCGATCGGCGGGCGCACCGGACTCAACGCCGGCGCCCTGGCGCTGTGACGAGCGCGCGGAGCGAATCCTCCACCACACGGTATTCATCGCCGACGTCGCCGAAGAGGGCACGTGTATAGACCGATGCCGGATAACGCTCGCGCACTACCCTGACAAGGGAATCGGCGACCGTGGGATCGACTGACGCGACGGCCAGTAGGGCTTTCGGCGCGATGACCGATTCAGGGGCACGACGGGCCACCTCGTAGAACAACGCGGCCGCGAGATCCGGCGCATTCAGCGAATCCCGAACATCCTCCGCCGCCACGAAGAGGTTCATCAACAACGTGTCCGACGCCAGCGCCTGTGCCGCACGGCTCAGCACGTTGACGTGGCGACCGGCTATTGTTGTCGGCGGGCCTCCCCGTTGCATCGCCGCGTTGAGGGAGTCCAAAAGGGCCGGTACCGCATCGGCCCGTGTCGCGTGGCCCACCTCGATAACGCCAATATGCGCCCGGGCCGTTCTCCCCTCCACGGAGTCGCCAGCAACCGCCAGCACAGCCGCGAACCGGCCACGCGACCGCGACTCATCGGTACGCAGCCACCGGATACCGTCAGCGAGGAGCAGCCGAGCCTGCTGACCCGCCGTCAGGTCTCGGCGCCGCACCAGAGAATCCACCAGGGCAGCGGCTGGCGCGGGGGCGTAACGCCCCACGGTGTCGAGTGCCTCCAGCCACCTGGCCTCGCGTGGGCCATACGAACCGGCCACGTGTCCCCAGAGAATGCGCGCCGCGGAATCGGCGCCGACGAGCAGGGCGACAACCATCGCCCGCGGGAAGGCCGCATCGGGCGTCGCCGTCCCTTCGAGATCGGCAAGCGCTGCCGCAGGGCCCGCGGTCATCATCTTTGCGAGGCCGCGAAGGTACAACGCCTCGGCCCGCGTCGCGGGATCGTTGCCGTCCACCACCTCGTCGAGCACGGCGATTGCGGCATCCGGTTCCAGCATTTCCAACCGACAACGGGCCAACGCGAGGCGCGCCTCTCGTCGCAAGGCGTCGTCCGGACTCGAGTCGGTTGCGATCCGGAGTGGCACCACGGCCGACGTACAGGCGTTGATCTGTTCGAGCGCCGTTCCCCACAACAGCAGCGCATCGTCACGGAACTTGCTTCGCGGGAACCTCGCGGAGACCGACTCGGCCTTCACCGCGGCGCGGGACCACAGCGACCGCGCCTCCGAGACGCGCCCTTCCCGCTCGGCCCGGCGCGCATCGTTGGCGAGCCGATTCGCGTTGTACAGGCCGTTGTAGTAGGCGCACCCCGTGGCAAGCAGCAGCAGCCACGGTAGGCCGCGACGTCTCACCTGGCCACCTCGGTCTTCTGCTCGTATCGCTTGAGGTACTCGACGATCCCCCCCGCGATCGCGAGGGCCAGCCGTTGCTGTCCATCCCGCGAGCTCAGGAATCGCCCATCGCCGCGATTGGTCGCGTATCCCGTTTCAACGAGAATCGCCGGCCGTGTCGCTGTCGCGAGCACCACGAAACGGTTTTGAGCGACCCCACGATTGCGCCCGGGATGCACCGCGGCCGCCGTCGATTGCACGAGGTCAGCCAGCATCGCTGACTCGCGCAGAAATTCGTTCGTTTGGAGATCCTTCAAGATGAACAGGCGTGGGTCGCCCTGCGCCAGGCGGGACCCCGTCTCATAGCGAATGGCGTCGTTTTCCATGTTCGCCACACGGCGCGCCTCGGCCGTGAGACCTTCACCCAGAAAATACGTGTGGATGCCGTTCGCCTGCTGGTAGCCCGGCGCGCGGCCGAGTGCGTCGACGTGGATGCTCACGAAGAGGTCGCACGCCTCGGCACACATCGGTCCGCGATCGTACAAGCCCACCGCGTTGTCGCCGGATCGGGTCATGGCCACGGTGACCCCACGCCGTTCGAGTTCCCGCTTCACAGCGGTCGCGATGGCCAGCGTGATGTGCTTTTCGTGGACGCCACGAGGTAGAAAGAGCCCGACATTGCCGATATCGTTCCCGCCGTGCCCTGCGTCGATCACGACGGTATGCTGCCGCCGCAGTCCGAACGCGTTCGGGGGATTCGTCGCCGGCGGCACGCGGACGACCGGCGTCAGACCTGCCTCTTCGAAGCGGGCCGCCAGTGGATCGTAGCGGTAGCCTTCGCGGAAGCGCTTCGGGACATAGTCCGTCAGCCACTGGAGGGGGAGAAACAGCGTATCGCGGGCCGCGTACGCGCCTCCGGTCAGCGGGATCACGCTGCCGTCGTCGATCATCACCGCCGCGTCAAGGAGAAACAGGAACGGTTGCCCGGCGAACCGCACCGTTGCCCATCCCTCCGCCATCTCGACGGACAGCGGCAGGACCTGAGCCAGCGGACCGGTTGGAATGACCGGATGCCCCCGCTCCGCCGACACCATGACGGTCCGTTGCCCCCTGGCGGTGGCAACGAGGACGGCGGATGGGGTGGCCGGGGTGCGCGCGACGTGCGTCGGCACGGCCACGGCGATGGCGAGAACGGTGCAGGCGGTGCGCAAGGGGTTCACCGTCGTCGTCCTACCGCGCGAGCCGCTTCGCGGTCCGCGTCCCGTCGTTTAGCGTCCTCGCGTTTGTCATACTGCTTCTTACCCTGGGCCAGCGCCAAGGTCACCTTGGCACGTCCCCGGCTGAAATGGAGGTCGAGTGGCACGAGGGTAAGGCCCTTCTGCTCGACGCTGCCGATCAGGCGCCGGATTTCCCTCGCGTGCAACAACAGCTTGCGTCGACGAACAGGCTCATGATTCACGTACCCGGCGGAGTGGTACGGCGAAATGGTCATCGCATCGAGCCACACCTCACCGCGATGCACCACGCCGAACGCCTCCTTGAGACTCACTTTGCCCGCCCGAACCGACTTGATCTCCGTTCCCGTGAGGACCAGACCGGCTTCCCAGGTTTCGAGGATGTGGTAGTCGTGACGGGCTTTGGGGTTCCGGGCGACAACGGACCCGGCCGGGGCTGATGAGCGAGTCGGGTTAGGCACGAGCTAACTTCAAGATAGGAAACACTTTCGGGGCGGTCAAGCGACCGGTTGACTCCAAGCGAAGGGCCATTCTATATTCCGCCCTCCAAACGCCCCTCGCCGAAGTGGTGGAACTGGTAGACGCGCTGCGTTCAGGGCGCAGTGGGTGCAAGCCCGTGCGGGTTCGAATCCCGCCTTCGGCACTCAGGTCGATCGATCGATCTCCGTGGGAGCCTGGTCCTAGTATCGGGCCACGCTTCGGTCCACGTCGCGCGCCCACGCCTCGATGCCACCCCGCAAGCTCGACACGTCTGCGAACTCCATCGCCTTGAGGATCCGTATGGCGACGAGCGAGCGGACGCCGACGTGGCAGTACGCCACAATCGGGCGACCCCGTTCCAGGCGGTGCGCGGTAAGGGCGAGTTCGCCGAGCGGCATTAGTTCCGCGCCGTCGAGCCGGGCAATCTCCCATTCCCATGGCTCGCGCACGTCGACCAGAAGCGGCCGGCGTTCCGACCGCAGTTGCTCCGCCAAGGTTAGGGGGTCGATCTCCTGCGCAACGGCACCGCCTGCCGATTTGCCCTGACAGAACGCCTCATAATCGATCAACGCGGTCACCGTCGGATGGGCACCGCAGACGGGGCAGTCGGGATCGCGCCGCACCTGGAGCTCGCGAATGCCCACATGGAGCCCATCGACCATGACGAGTCGGCCGACCAAGGGGAATCCCACGCCGGTGAGGAGCTTGATGGTCTCGAGCGCCTGCAGGCTGCCGATCAGGCCCGGGATGGCGCCGAGAACGCCCGCTGCTTCACAGGAGGGAATGACTTCGGGCGGCGGAGGATCACGGAACAAGCATCGGTAGCACGGGCCGTCGGGACCGGCGAAGATGGAGACCTGCCCTTCGAACCGGAAAACGGCCCCGTACACGTCGGGCTTGCCCAGCAGCACGCAGGCATCGTTGACCAGGTACCGCGCGGGGAAGTTGTCGCTGCCGTCAACCACGATATCGAAGGGCTCGATGATCCTGAGCGCATTGTCGGCCGTGAGCCGGACCGGAAACAACTCCAGTTGGACGTGTGGGTTGAGGTCGCGCAAGCGAGCGGCGGCAGACTCGAGCTTCGGCCGACCGACGCTGCCGGTTCCGTGCAGAATCTGGCGTTGCAGGTTGGCTTCGTCGACCAGATCATCGTCGACGATACCGATGGTCCCGACGCCGGCGGCAACCAGGTACAGGGCGGCCGGTGACCCGAGTCCGCCCGCGCCGACCAGAAGCACGCGGCCCCGTTTGAGCGCACGCTGCGCCGCTTCGCCAAACTCGGGTAGCGCCAAATGCCGCGCATAACGCCGGTATTCGTCTGGCGAAAGCGTGCCGTCCCGCCCGGTTGTCGGAACTCGCTCAGTCAGAGCGGGCCCCTGAGATCGAGACCAACTCGGCCACTCGCGATTCTTCCGCCGCCAGATCGGCGAGCGTGACGCTCCCCAGGAAGTCGTCGATCCGTCCCTGCAATGCGCGCCACAGGGGCCGTATGGCGCACGTGCCGTTCGGCTCACATCGTTCCTGGTTGATCGGGCGGACATCGCACTGCACTTCGAAGGTGTGTTCCTCGGCACCCTCGATGACGTCCTTCGCCGTCAAGGCGCTTGCCGGTTGCGCGAGGAGGTAGCCCCCCTTCGCCCCACGAACGCTCTTGACGACTTGCGCGCGACGCAATCGGAGAAGAATCTGTTCGACGTAATCCGCCGGCAGGTGTTCGCGCGCCGCTAGTTCACGCGCGGGCACCGGTGCGTCGCCGGAACGCCGAGCGAGGTGCACCGAGACGATCAAGCCGTATTCTGCCCAAGTAGTGACTCGCACGTTGCCCCTCCGCCAGAAATATCCGGGGAAAGCATACGGAAATGCAAGTGAAGATTTCCCTAGGATTTGAGCGGGCTCCGCGGCGGCCGCGCCGGGCCACGCGGGTCAGTCGGAGCAATCCCCGAGCGGGTAGACGAATCCACAGTTGGGGCAGGGGTTCTTGCAGCCCCACGGACGGCTCCGAACCGGAAATCCGCAACGGACACATGTCGGAACGGCCGCAATGCCGGCGCCGTGGGCTCCGGCGTCCGCGCGCGTCTCTCCGTCAGACAAGTCGATAGAGTCCGGTAACGAACGGATTCGAAGTCCGCTCCGCACCGACGGTCGTGCTCGGCCCGTGCCCGGCATGGATCGTGATGTCGTCAGGTAGCGTAAGCAACTCCTCACGAATGCTGCGCAGCAGCGTCGCCGCGTTGCCGCCGGGCAGGTCGGTGCGGCCGACCGAGCCGGCAAACAACACATCACCGGAAAGCGCGACGCCGTGCCCGACGAACGTAACGCTCCCGGGGCTGTGTCCAGGTACGTGCCGAACCTCGAACGTGCACTTGCCCACGCGCATGAGGTCGCCGGCGGCGAGATCATGGTCAGGAGGGGGTGGCGCGGGCACCGACATCCCGAGCAGCGTCGCTGCCTGGATGGGGACCGCATCGTACAGGTGTCGGTCCGCCGGATGGAGCCACACCGGCACGCCGGTGCGCTCGACCACCGGGCCGACCCCCGTCACGTGATCGAGGTGCCCGTGCGTCAGCCACACGCCCCGCAACGTCAGCCCCTCGTCCGCCAGCCGGTCGAGGAACAGCGGCGCCTCGTCACCGGGGTCGACCAGCACGGCATCCGCGGACCCGCGGTCGGCCACGATGTAGCAGTTTTCCGCGAACGGGCCGTTGGGAAGGCAGATGATCTCAGGCTGTGCCAACGGCGGCCCGCTCCTTCCGCGCGGCCAGGTATTTCTCCACCGCGATCGCCGCCGTCGTCGCATCGCCGACCGCGGTGGTGATCTGTCGGGTCAGTTGCACGCGGAGATCCCCGGCGGCGAACAGACCCGGGATCGACGTCATCATATGGGAATCCGTTATCACGTATCCCTGTGGATCGTGGTCGAAGTGCCCTTCGATGATTCCGCTGTTCGGCGTGAAACCGACGAAGATGAAGCAGCCCGTCACGGGCAATGTCGATCGCTCCTCGGTCACGGTGTCGACGAGCCGAACCGCCTTCATACCGGTCGGATCCCCCTCGATCGCCTCCACCAGCTTGTTCCAGATGATCTCGATCTTGGGGTTTTCGAAGGCCCGACGCTGAATGATCCGCGAGGCGCGCAGGGTATCGCGCCGGTGGATCAGGTAGACCTTCTGCACGTACCGCGTCAGGTAGTCGGCCTCTTCGACCGCCGCGTCCCCACCGCCCACCACGGCGATGGTCTCGCCCTTGAAGAACGCCCCGTCGCACACGGCGCAGTAGGACACCCCTTTGCCCGCGTACTCCTTTTCCCCCGGCACGTCGAGCTTGTTCGGCGTGCCGCCCGCCGTGACGATGACGGCCGCCGCCGCGTACGTCCGCCCGAGTTGCGTTCGGACCTCAAAGTCCCCGTCTTCGCGTTTGGCGATGATGTCGACCGTATCGGTGACGAACTCCGCACCGAATTTCTGGGCGTGCGCCGCCATCTTCGCCGCGAGGTCGCGCCCGAGAATACTCTCGAATCCGATATAGTCCTCGATGAGGTCGGTGTTCAGCAGCTCGCCTCCCGGCATACCGCGCTCGATGAGGAGGGTAGCGAGCATCCCGCGCCCGGAGTACATCGCCGCGCACATGCCGGCCGGGCCGCCGCCGACGACGATCACGTCGTAGGTCCGCCCTGCCCGTCCGTCCTCTGTATCAGTCATGACTACGTCTCCCTATCGGTCCTGCAGCTGGATGCCATCACGTCTCTCAGCCGTAACCGCCGGGCGGCCTTCCCGGTTCCAGTCCCACCGAAACGTAGCCTGGCCGAAGACTAGCCGCCGTCGAGCGCGGCAAGGATCGTCCCGGTGGCCGGAGAACCCCGTTCGGCGAAACGGACGCGCCGGTCACCGTCGATCAAGACGACGCTGCGATGGATCCGGCGACCATCGTCCTGCAGCGCGCCGTACGCATCGGCGACCGTCCGCTTCGGGTCCGACAACAACACGAACGGAAAGGAGAATTTGGCCACGTATCGCCGGTGGCTCTCGAGGCGGGCGGGGTTGACGCCGAACGGCCTGGCGCCTGCCTGCTGGAACTGGTCGATCTCATCGCGCACGGCGGAGAGTTGCCGGTTTCAGCCAGGCGTGTCGTTGCCGGGATAGAAGAACAGCACCACCGCCGATTCCCGCAGGAGATCCGTCAGACGCTGGATCCGGCCGTCGGAGCCATCGAGGCTGAAGTCGGGCGCCTCGTCACCGACCGCGATCAATGCCGTACCGCTCATCCCGCCGCTTCCGCGGGCTCGCGGACCCGGTGCAGCTCGTCGAGCGCGTCGAGCCATGTCGCGGGAACCGTGATGTCCCCCAGGGGCACCCGCCCGGGATCTCGTTCGTGTGTGGTGCCATGCCAGTCGGAACCGCCGGTCCGCAACAGTCCGAGTTCAGCGGCTACGCCGGCGATGCGCTGCCTCGTCTGATCGGTGTGCGACGGATGGACGACCTCGACCGCATCCACGCCCTGTTGTTGTAGCCGTTCCAGCGCTCGACGCCCGGCGCGGTCTTTCAGATGCGCGGCCGACGTGATGCCCCCAACGCGGCGAACCAACTCGGTCACCGATTCGACCTCCGGGAGCACCTTCTCCACAAATGCCGGCTTCCCCCCTCCGAGGTACCTGTTGAACGCCTCGTTCACGTCGCCCACCACCCGGCCACGCACCAGGGCACGGGCGGCGTGCGGACGACCGAGCGCGCCGCCAGCGGCCTCGCGATGCACCGCCTCCATCGTCACCGCAATCCCCAACGCCGCCAACCGCCGCACGATCTCTTCCATGCGCGCCGTGCGGTTCGCCCGCTGCGTGGCGAGCATCCGTTCGAGCACCGGGGCGTCGACCGGAAGGAAATAGGCAAGCAGATGCATCTCTCCCCAGTCGGCCCGCACACTGAATTCGCACGCGGCGATGACCCGCACCGCGAGCGCGTCACCGGCCCGCCGCGCCTCGCGAACCCCCGCGACCGTGTCGTGGTCGGACAACGCGAGCGTCGTGAGTCCCGCCGCGGCCGCGCGCCGTACGACCTCCCCGGGCGGATGCTCGCCATCGGAGGCGTTGGAATGCACGTGCAGATCGACCACTGATGTCCCGCCCTAGGGTCCGGCGTACTTCGTGTCGGGGCTCATCCGATCGGACTGCGAATGATGGAAGAGGTCCTCCAACTGGACGGTCGACAGTTCGCCCAGCGCCGCGTCCGGTTGGCGGGAGCCGAGCGGCGCATATCGGGCCACACGCCGGACGCGATCGGGCCCGGTCCCTTTTTCGAAGATCAGGCCGAACTCGTCACGAGCATACACCGTCACCCGCCCCGACGGATAGACGACCCACCGCTCCCCATTCACGTCGAGGGTACGGCGCATCTCACAGCGCTCCCTCGGAGAATTCCTCAAGGTCGCGTTTCACATCGGCCATGAACCGGTCCGCATCCGCCCCGTCGACGATCCGGTGATCGTACGACATCGACAACATCGACATCGTACGGATCGCGATCACATCCTGGCCGTCGGCCAGGGTCAGGACCTTGGGACGCTTCTCAATGGCTCCAACGCCGAGGATGCCGACCTGCGGTTGATTGATGATGGGCGCGCCGATATAGGAACCGAACCCCCCGGGATTGGTGACGGTGAAGGTCCCGCGCTGCACTTCGTCAGGACTGAGCCGCTTCGTGCGAGCCCGATCGGCGAGATCGGCAATCTGCTTCGCCAGACCGAGCACCGATGACTCGTCGGCGTTGCGCAGGACCGGAACGATGAGTCCCCAATCGAGCGCAACAGCGAACCCGATGTTGATCGGCTTCCGATAGATGATCGTATCCCCACTCACCGACGCGTTCAGCACCGGGTGCCGCCCGAGGTTATCGGCGATCACCTTCAGGATGAACGCCATGTAGGTGAGCTTGGCGCCACGCTGTTCGTACGCCGCCTTGTGGGCTCCGCGCAAACGCGCGATGTGCGTGAAGTCGACTTCATAGAAACTGGTGACATGCGCCGACGTGCGGCGAGACATCACCATGTGATCGGCGGTGAGCTTGCGGATCTTGCTCATCGGCTCGACCCGATCACCGGGCCACGCCTCGACCGTGGGGTGGACCGTCGACCCGGCACTCGCGGGCGCCGGCGCCGGCGCGGGGGAGGCCGGTGCGGCCGCCATCGCCGGCGGCGCGCCGGTCTCGATGAAACCGAGGATGTCCTTCCTGGTGACGCGGCCGGCATGGCCGCTCCCGACGACCCGGGAGATGTCGATCCCGTGCTCCGCGGCGATCTTGCGCACGAGCGGAGTCGAACGCGACCGCAGGCGATCCTCGAGGGATTCCTGCCCCGCCCTGCTGCCCGCATCGGGGGGCACCGGGGCGGGCGCGGGCGGCGCGCTCGCGGCGGCGGGGGGCGCCGCTACTGGTGCCGCCACCGCAGGCGCGGCTTCGGCAGCCGGGAGCGGGGGCGGGGGCGGGGGCGGCTCGTTCGCCGCCGCGGCCGCATCGGTCTCGATGACCGCGATGACCGTTTGTACCTCGACGGTTTCCCCTTCACCGACCGTGATCTCCGCCAGGACGCCCGCCGCCGGGGAGGGGATCTCGGCGTCGACCTTGTCGGTCGAAATCTCGAGAATCGCTTCGTCCCGCTTGACGGGGTCTCCCACCTGTTTCAACCAACGCGCTACCGTGCCTTCGGCGATCGACTCGCCCATCTGCGGCATGATCACGTCCACTCGAGCCATGCAGGAATCTCCTCGTCCGGTCCAGCCGGCCGGTATTTTCGTTCGTCATTGCGGTAATTCGGGTACGGGGCTGCCTCAGGACCGTGCAACATTCCCGTCATGCGCTTCCGCAGAGTAGCCACAAAATGGTGTCACGTGACACTCACGACCTATCAACACCGGAAGGTCTTTAAAATAGCCGCGACCGCCCGGTTCTGCGAGCGGGTGGTCCGCGATGCGTGTACCGCGCACGGGTGGCGTGCCGATACGATCGCGGTTCGGTCGGACACGGTCTCGGCACTGCTGGAAGTCCCGCGGGCGGTGCGGGCACGTACGGTCGTCAGGGAACTGCGCGCGGCGGCCGCCAGCGTGATTCGCGCCCGCGCGGTGTGTGACGTCGCCCGGCGGGTGTTCGCCACGGGCCACTGGTGCGTGGTGGTCAGCGACGGGGCCAAGGTCGCCGCCGTGCGGAAACACCTGCGGCGGGATGGCGTCAGTACGACAACACCCAGCGTATCGCGGTAACGATGTCGTCGACCTGCGGAAGGACGTAGTCCTCGAGCGTCGGCGCGTACGGCAGCGGGGTGTCGTGCGCGGTCACCCGCCGCACCGGCGCATCGAGCCACTCAAACGCGTGCTCGTTCACGCGCGCGGTGATCTCGCCGGCAATGCCCCCGGTCCGGGTATCCTCATGGACGATCAACAGGCGGTTGGTCTTCTTGACCGTGGCCATGATCATCGCGTCGTCCATTGGCAGCAGCGTGCGCAGGTCGATGACCTCGACGGAGGCGCCGTCTTCCCGGTCGATCCGTTCCACGGCCTCGAGCGTCTTCCAGACCATCGCCGACCAGGTAATGATGGACAGGTCGGTACCCTCCCGCACGATCCTCCCCTTGCCGATGGGGGTAAGGATTTCCTCCCCCTCCGGGATGTCCTCCTTGATCCGGCGATAGAGATACTTGTGCTCGAAGTAGATCACCGGGTCGTCGTCGCGGATGGCCGCTTTGATCAATCCCTTGGCATCGCGCGCGGTGGCCGGCGCCACGAGCTTGAGTCCCGGCGTATGGAAGAACGCCGCCTCCGGCATCTGGGAATGAAACGGTCCACCGCGCACGAACCCCCCGGACGGTCCGCGGACCACCATCGGCGTGGACAATCCCGAGCGATAGCGCGCCGTGGCGACGTAATTGGTGAGGATATCGTACGCGCAGGAGATGAAATCGATGAACTGCATCTCCGCCACCGGCCGGAGCCCCATGTGGGCCGCCCCGGCGGCCGCGCCGACGATGGCCGCTTCGCTGATGGGCGTATCAATGACCCGCGTTTCACCAAAGCGCTCCAGCATACCCTCGGTCACCTTGAACGCTCCACCGTACCGGCCGATGTCTTCGCCGAGCATGAACACCCGATCATCCCGTTCCATTTCCTCGAACAGCCCCTGGCGCAGCGCTTCCAGGTATGTGACCTCAGGCATGCGATCTCCGGAACCACAAGGGGTGCGGGCCGATGTCGTGGGCGAACACGCCGCCCAGTCCCGTTGCGGGATCGGGGAGCGGATCATCCTCGCAGGCGGCGATCGCCGCGTCGAGGTCGCGCGTGACGCGTTGGTCGATTGCGTCCAGCTCACGTTGCTCCGCCCAACCGGCATCGAGCAGCCGCGCGACGAACCGGTCGATCGGATCCCGCGTCGCCCACTCGGCGATCTCCGCTTTCGGCTGGTAGCCCTGGTCGTCGTGCTCCGCGTGGCCTCGTCGTCGATAGGTCACGAACTCGAGCAGCGTTATCCCCCCCCCGGCCCGCGCTCGGGCCACCGCGGCCGCGGTGGCGGCGTACACCGCGAGGACGTCATTGCCGTCGACGGTAGCGCTCGGAACACCGTACGCGCCGGCCTTGTCCGCCAGCCGCTCGACGGCGGTCTGCCGGGACGTGGGTGTGGAGTAGGAGTAGCCGTTGTGTTCCATCACGATGACGAGCGGCAGGTGCTGGACCGCCGCGAAGTTGACCCCCTCATGGAACGCGCCGGTGCTGGTCGCCCCGTCGCCGACGTAGACGAGGCCCACGCGCGCCTCGCCGCGGATCTTGAAGCTGAGCGCGATCCCCGCCATCACGAGCACCATGTCGCCCAGGTGCGAGATCTGCCCGAGGTACCCGAGTTGGAGATCGTCGAAGTGAATGTTCATCTCCCTCCCGGCCGTCGGGCTGGTGGCCTTCGCCATGTACTGCCTGAGAACGTCGACGGGTTGGGCCCCGCGAACGAGCATCGATCCGAGGTTGCGTATCAGCGGTGAGAGCACGTCGCCGTCCTGAAGCGCATAGGCGCTCGCCACGCTCTCGCCTTCCTGGCCGAGCGAGCTATAGAGCCCGCCGATCACCTTGCCCTGGCGGTACAAGATGCGGAGTCGCTCATCGAGCGACCGCGTGAGGCGCACGTACAAGTACATCTCGTGCAACTGATCGCGGCTGAGACCTGACACCACGACCGGCACGTCCGCGGCTGCGGCCAACGGCTATGCCACCGGCGTGGCGCTGTAGCCACTGGCCGCCACCGCCCGCACGTAGTCGTCACGCGACGCCTTCGTCGCGTCGAAGTCCACTTCCGCCTCCGCTTCCGCCAGAAACACCGCCGCACCGAACGTACCGGCCACGCCCCGCAGCGCGTTCTCGACCGTCTGGCGGCAGTGGTCGCATGTCATGCCACGCACCGCGAGTTTCGCTGAAGCCATGTGCGTCCTTGTGTCTGGTGAGGGAAGTCGTGCCGTGGGTGGAACGCGCGGCGTCGGGGCTAGTATGCCCCTCGGACCTGGTGTTCGTGATGCACGCGCCCGTGCACGGTGCTCAGAAACCGCTTGGCGAACCTGTCGATCTCGCTCTCGCCGACGTCACCCGTGACGAGCGTGATGAGCGTGTAGTGTCCGCCCTCGGCACGCGCCGAGACGCGCACCTCGCCGACCGGGCCGGCGAAGGAACGGGTTCGTCCCTCGCCACCGGCCGCGGTCAGCCGCGCGCCGAAGTACCGCGTGGCTTCCTCGAGGACGTCGTCGATCGAGAGCGAGGTACGATGGGAATACCGCATCGGTTTCAAGCGCTCAGGGTTGGAGTGAAGCGCTTCAGCCGGAGACTGTTCGCCACCACGCTGAGGCTCGACATAGCCATTGCCGCACTCGCGAAGACCGGGCTCAGCAGCAGCCCGAAGAATGGATACAACACCCCGGCGGCAATCGGTATCCCCAGCGCGTTGTAGATGAACGCAAAGAACAGATTCGTGCGGATGGTGCGCATCGTGCGGCGAGAGAGCTCGATCGCCGTCACGACCGCCCGGAGGTCCCCCCGAATGAGCGTGATGTCGGACGCTTCGACGGCGACATCGGTACCGGTCCCGATGGAGAATCCGACATCCGCCTCCGCAAGCGCCGGGGCATCGTTGATCCCGTCACCGACCATGGCGACGGTGCGCCCTTCTCGCTGGAGCCGTTGGATTTCCTCGACTTTTTCGGCCGGCGCGACCTCGGCGACCACCCGATCGATCCCGACTTCCTTGCCGATCAGACCGGCAGAGACCTTGGTATCCCCGCTGAGCAGGTAAAGCTCGAAGCCCATTTCCTTGAGACGCCGGACGGCCGGTTTCGCGCTCGGCTTCACGTCATCCGCTATCACCAGCAGCCCCTGGACCGTGTCGTTCACCACCACCACGATCGGGGAGCGGCCGGCGAGGATGTGTTTTTCCGCATCCTTCCCGAGCGACCCCAACTCGATACTGCGTTCTTGCGCGTGGCGGACCGAGATGACCTCCACCAGGTACTTGCCGCCGACCAGGCCTCGCGCGCCGCGCCCATCCATGGCCACGAACCGCTCGACCGGGGGAATCTCGATGTCTTTCCCCCTGGCCTTTTCGACCACCGCCCCCGCAACGGGGTGCTCGGACCGAGCCTCGACCGCGGCCGCCAGCGTGAGGAGTTGCGCCGCCGGGACCGTGCTGCCGTCCTGACGCTTGGCGCCGAGGATGTGGGTGACCGTCGGCTTGCCCTCGGTAATGGTGCCCGTCTTGTCGAACACGATCGTATCAATCTGCTGCAGCCGTTCCAGCGCCTCTCCTCCACGAATGAGAACGCCGTGCTGCGCACCTTTGCCGGTCCCGACCATGATCGCCGTCGGCGTCGCGAGGCCGAGCGCGCAGGGACAGGCGATCACGAGCACGGTTACCATCGCCACCGTGGCGAACACCACCCCCGGTTCCGGCCCGAACACGAACCACAGGACGAACGCCAACACGGCCACCGCAAGCACCACGGGGACGAACACGCCGGCCACCCGGTCCGCGAGGGCCTGCACCGGCGCCTTGCCGCCCTGCGCTTCCTCAACCAGGCGGACGATCTGCGCCAGGGCCGTCTCGCGCCCCACGGCACGCGCCTCGAACACGAACGAGCCACTGCGGTTCACCGTTCCACCAACGACCTGGTCGCCCGCCTGTTTGTCCACCGGCATCGGCTCGCCCGTGAGCATCGACTCGTCCACGGCCGACGCCCCATCGATGATCGTGCCGTCGACCGGGATCGTTTCCCCCGGGCGCACGATCACCCGATCGCCCAGGGCCACCTCTTCGACGGGGATTTCCTGATCGACCCCGCCGCGCTGCACGATCGCGAACTTCGGTCGCAGGGCCAGCAGCGTGCGAATGGCCTCCGAGGTCCGCCCCTTCGCCAGCGCTTCCAGCAGGCGCCCCAGCAGAATGAAGGCGATAATGAAATTGATCGCTTCGAAGTACACGTCAGCGGGCAGGCCCGCCCGGGCGAACAACCCGGGGATGGCGGTCGCCACGAGCGAGTACACGAACGCCGCACCCGTGCCGAGGGCGATGAGCGTGTTCATGTCCGCGGAGCGATGCTTGAATCCACTCCGGGCGCCTCGGAAGAACTGGCCTCCACTCCAGGCCAGCACCGGTATGGTCAGCACCAGCATGCACAGCTTGAGCCACTGCGGGTGCACCGACGCGAACCGGTACAAAGGGGGGAGGAGGTTCTGCAGGACCCCGTCGAGCGGGCTGAGCACGCGGGAGAACACGTCGTGTCGGCTCATCGCGCTCCCGGCCATGAGCGGCATCGACCCGACCATCGTCGCCAGCGCGGCGACCGCCGCCACCACGAACTTCCACCGCAGGCGCCGTACCTCGATCCGGCGACGGAGCCGTTCTCGCTCCACCGCATCCTCTTCCGGGATTGGTTCCGCCACCGTGAACCCGGCCCGCGCCACCGCGTCCTCCAACTGCCCCGCCGTCACCAGCCCGGGCACGTACTCCACCAGCACCGTCTCGATCGCCTGATTCGCGGACGCGCGAAGCACGCCCTGCAAACCGCGTATTTCCCCTTCGAGTCGCGCCACCCCCGTGGCATAGTGAAGCCCCTCGACCGCGAACTGCACCGAGGCCTTCGCGCTGTCGTACCCGACCTCGCGCACCGCCTTCACCAGGTCGGCCACCTGAACCCGATCGTCGGCCAGCGTGACCGTGGCGCGCCCCGTGGCGTAGTTCACGTTGGCGTCCAGCACCCCCGGGGCCTCCACCAGGCGGTCGCGCACGGTCACCGCACAGGCGCCGCAGGTCATGCCTTCAATGGGCAACGTGACCCGGTCAGCCATGTTTGACGTGCCCGCGACCGAGGTTCAGCCGCGCGGCCTCGCGACCGAGCTGGGCGACGACCCGGCCGTGCATGACGGACTTGCCGCATCGAAAGGGATAGTCGCCGGGTTGTGACGGGATGAATTCGACGGTAGTGGTCGCATACGCGGCGAGGGACTCCTCGATCCCGAGCGACTCGAAGACGACGCGCTCGGAACATTCGACGGTTTCATCCCGATAGAAATGGAGCCGCACGGGCCGCCCCGCCTCGACCATGATGGTGCTCGGGTCGTAGCCATTCTTCACCACGACCCGAATATCCTGTACACCTCCCTGCGCCGGCGCGTCGTCGCGAGCCGCTGGGAACAGAAAGTACCACAGCTCCCATCCGATGAACCCGACCCCCAACACGATGACGACGACGTCGGCGAAGGTCATGCGCTATTGGTAGTCGTAGTATTCGACCCCGAGGTGGGTGATCTGCTCCTCACCCATGAGCCACCGCAGGGTGTTCTTGAGCTTGGTATGCTGGATGAACAGGTCGTGCTCCGGTGTCAGCGTCGGTGCCGCCATCGGACTCTTGAAGTAGAACGAGAGCCACTCCTGAATCCCACTCATCCCGCTGCGCTGCGCAAGATCCATGAAGAGCGCCAGGTCGTGGACGAGCGGGGCCGCGAGGATGGAGTCGCGGCAGAGGAAATCCACCTTGATCTGCATCGGGTAGCCCAGCCACCCGAACAGGTCGATGTTGTCCCAACCCTCTTTGTTGTCGCCGCGCGGCGGGTAGTAGTTGATCCGCACCTTGTGGTAGATGTTGCCGTAGAGGTCCGGATACAACGTGGGCTGCAGAATGTGTTCCAGGACGCCGAGTTTGGATTCTTCCTTGGTCTTGAACGACTCGGGATCGTCGAGCACCTCGCCATCCCGGTTGCCGAGGATGTTGGTGGAATACCATCCGGAGAGCCCGAGCATGCGCGCCTTGAACATCGGGGACAGGACGGTCTTCACCATCGTCTGCCCGGTCTTGAAGTCTTTCCCGCAAATGGGGACGCGGCGCGCCGCCGCGAGTTCCTGCAGGGCGAGCGTATCGACCGTCAGGTTGGGTGCCCCGTTCGCGAACGGCACCCCCTCCTGCAGCGCCGCCCAGGCATACAGCATCGACGGCGCGATCGTATCGTCGTTGGCGTCCATCGCCTGCTCGAACGCGGCGAGCGACTCGTGCGCGGGGCCCGGCTTGATGAAGACCTCGGTGGACGCGCACCAGACCATGATGAGCCGCGCGCACCCGTGGCGCTCCTTGAACGCGCGAATGTCGGCCCGCAGCTGTTCGGCCAGGTCGCGTTTGCCCGTGCCCTGCTTGCAGTGCGTGCCGGTCAATCGCTTGACGTAGCGTTGATCGAACACGGCCGGCATCGGCGTGATCGACCGCAGGAAGTCGGCGATCGGCTCCAAATGGTGCGATTCCAGCACGCCGGCATTGATGGCGGACGCATAGGCGTCGTCGGGAAACGGATCCCACGCGCCGAACACCAAATCCTCGAGCGATGCCAGCGGGACGAGTTCGCGAATCGGCGGCACGCGATGCTCGGTGCGCTGGCCGAGCCGGATCGTCCCCATCTCGATCAGTGAGCCAATGGGCTTGCCTCCGCCGCGCCGGACCGTTTCGACACCAGCCACATAGGTCGTCGCCACCGCTCCCAGGCCGACGAGCAGTACCCCAAGCGATCCATCGGCTGAGGCGATTTCCCGACTCTGCGGATTACTCACCACCACGTCCTTTCCCAATGTATTCCGCCACGCCCGCGTTCAACTGGCGGCCCTGTGTGGTTCGGGTCGGCCGCGGGCTCGCCGCCACCGGTCCGGATCGGGTACGGCGATACACATGCACAATCCGCTGGCCCACCGTCACCAGCGACACCAGCGCCAGCAGACTCACGATACCGAGCAGCACGCGCCCCTGAGGGCCCGCTCCGAAAAACAGCGCAGGCACGCCGAGCCCCAACAGCCGCTCGGCGCGCTGCCCGATCCCCACCTTGCATTCCAACCCCAGTCCTTCGGCTCGCGCGCGGGCGTACGACACGATCAGGCCGGCGGCCAGCGCCGTCATGGCAAGCCCGACGCCCAGGGGACGCCACCGATCGGGCACGCCCCCCGACATGAAGAACACCCCGATGCCGACGAACAACGCCGATTCACCGACGCGATCGAGCGTGGAATCGTAGAACGCGCCGAACGCGGTCGTGCCGCGCCCGCCTCGGGCGACCCGTCCATCCAGCGTGTCACAGACGCCGCTGACCAGCAGCAGCACCCCGCCGAGCCGGATCTGCGCCGCCCCGAACGCCACGCCGGCGCCGACAAGGAACAACGTCCCGACGGTCGTGATGGCGTTGGGATCCACCCCGCGCGCGATCAGCCGCGCCACGAGGGGCGACAGCGACGCTTCGAATCCCCGTTGTAAGGAACTTGGTATGAGGCTCATCGTCTCCCGGCCCGAAGGCTGGTAAGAATAACGGGGGCATCTGCCCGCGGCAATCGATCGGGGCGGCTAGCGCGAGAATCGAAACGTCGCGATCTCGATCCCGCGTTCCGTCCGCCCAGATCGATGCCCCACGACGGCGTCACGCGCCCGTGCGACATCAATACAGAAGGAATGGCGTTCGGGAACGGCGAAACCGTGTCAGCGCATCCGCCCATTCGGCGGCGATCCGTTCCGCGGCAACGCCCGCCGCGACCGCCAATCGGACGCGATCGCTGCCGGCGCGCTCGTCGAAGCCGCGGGCCTGAAACACGAGTGAGTCGCCATGATGCGCCTGGACGAACGCGAGCACCGCGACCGCCAGACGAACCGGGTCGTACGCCGCGCGATCGGTCACGGCAAGGCGCACGGCGGCCACCGTCATCCCGTCGTACTTGTGATCGGTGGATGCCGCTGGACGAATGACCGTGTCGCGCGCGGTGACCCCTGCAACACCGGACAGATCGTCCGCGAGGGCCCTCGCGTCGAGCCAGGGTGCGGCGATGACCTGGAACGCCAGCGGCGTCCCCCGGCCGACCGACAGGTTGGTGCGTTCGAACATGACCAGCCCGGAATAGTGCGTCGCGCTCTCGAGGTCGGGTATGTTGGGCGACGGGCGCACCCACGGGAGTCCCGTGTCGTCGTACCACATGGACCGCTTCCAACCGGCAACCGGGATGACGGTCAGGTTGCCTCGTGTCCCACCGGTGGCCACGCCCCATCGGAGCAATTCGCCGATCGTCATCCCGTGGCGCAGCGGCACGGGTACCATACCGACCCAACTGGCGAAGGCCGTATCGAGCATCGGCCCCTGGATCGTTTCGCCGCCGATCGGATTGGGTCTGTCGAGCACGATAACCGCGACGTCGTGGTCGGTGGCCGCACGGTACGCCGTCAACGCACTGGAGACGTAGGTGTAGGTGCGTGCGCCGATATCCTGCAGATCGACCAGGAGGACGTCGATGGTGGCCAGCTGCTCCGCGGTCGGCTGCCGCTCCGCGCCGTAGAGGCTGTAAACGGGCAACCCGGTGGCAGAATCGGTGTGATGTCCGATATTCTCCTGGTCCAGCACGCCGCGGAATCCATGCTCGGGACTGAAGATGGCCCGCAGATCGACGCCGGCAGCGAGGAGCAGCGTGACGTCGTCGACCCCATCGGCGCCGCGGCCGGATTGATTGGTGAGCAGCCCGACGCGCCGGCCCGCCACGAGATGGATGGAGTCGGCCACCAACACGTCGATCCCGGGCCGTACCGGCGCATCGCGGGTCGCACAACCGAGTGACAACACGAGCCACACAAAGGAGCGTCCGTGCGCCCGCATTACTCGCATACCGTCCTCATAAGCCTCCTCACCATCACCTGTTCTCGTCCCCAGCCGGTGGCGCCACCCCCGGTGCCCGACCCGGTTGCCGTCCTGCCGCCGGTCCAGGTCGCGCCGCCCGCACCGTCGCTCGAAGCAATACTGCGTGGCCTGACGGTTCGCGAACAGATCGGCCAGCTGATCATCCCGTGGATCATCGGAAGTTATAGCGCCGCGGACGGCGAAGGCCTAGCCGAATTGCGCGAGGCCGTCGATTCGTTCGCGGTGGGTGGGATCATCGTGTCGGTGGGATCGCCGCTGGATGTCGCGGCAAAGCTCAACGCGTTGCAACGGCGATCCCGGCTCCCGCTCCTGATCGCCTCCGACCTCGAGTGGGGCACCGGCATGCGGTTGCTTGGCGGCACGGCCTTTCCGATGCCGATGGCGCTCGGCGCCACGGGTCGCCCCGACGACGCGTATGCCATGGGTCGGATCACCGCCCTCGAGGCCCGAGCGGTCGGGATCCACCTCACGTTTTCGCCGGTGGCGGACGTCAACAGCAACCCCCTCAACCCCATCATCAACACGCGATCGTTCGGCGAGGATCCGGATGCCGTTGGACGCCTCCTTTCGGCCTACATCCGCGGCGCGGAAGAACACGGCCTGCGCACGACCGCCAAGCACTTTCCCGGTCACGGAGACACCGGAACCGATTCGCACATCGCCGTGCCGGTCGTGGCCGGTTGCTGGGACCGTCTCGATTCCCTTGAGCTGCGCCCGTTCCGTGCCGCCATCGCGGCCGGCGTCACGGCCGTCATGACCGCCCACGTGGTGATGTCCTGTCTCGATGGCCCGGACCCGCTCCCGGCGACGCTCTCGTCCGGAGTGATGCGTGGCATCTTGCGGGACTCGCTGCGGTTCGAAGGCCTGGTCGTCACGGATGCGCTGACGATGGGCGCGATCATCGAACGGTTCGGCCCGGGTGAGACGGCGGTTCGCGCGTTCGAAGCGGGCAGTGACCTGTTGCTGATGCCGGCCGACCTTCGCGCGGCCGTGGACTCGATGCACGCCGCCGTGTCCTCCGGCCGGATCACACGTGCGAGACTCGAATCGTCGGTACGGCGCGTGCTGTCCTTGAAACGCGATCTGGGACTGTTCCAGCGTCGCATCGTCCCGCTCGACAGCGTCATGTCCACGGTCGGCCGGCACGCATTTCAGGATGTCGCGGACGACATCGCGCGCCGCGCGTTGACGCTCGTCCAACGGGGACCGATCGACTCGATACGCGCCACGCGCGGCGGCGTCGCGCTCATCGCCTACGCGGAGGAAACCAACCTCGGATTCGGCACCCAGCTGACGAGGGAACTCCGCTTGTTGGGTGACACCGTCTCGATGTTCCGCCTCTATCCGGCGTCCGGGACGGCATCGTACGACTCGGCGCGCGCCGTGATCGCCGCGTCCCCGCGGGTCCTGTTCGCCAGCAGCGTACGACCGATCGCCGCCCGCGGCCATGTGGCGCTTCCCGACTCGCTCGCGCAACTCATCGTCACGACGAGCCGGCGCCGGTCATCGGTCCTCGCCTCGCTGGGCAGCCCGTATCTCCTGGCACAGGTGCCCGGGTATCGTGGGGCCTACCTGATTGGCTGGAGCGCGAACCTCGCCACCGAACGCGCGGTCGCCCGCGCGTTGGCGGGGGGCGCGCCGATTACCGGCCACCTGCCGATCACGCTGGGACCGGAGACGCCCGCCGGAAGCGGCATTCAGATACCCGAGTGAATTGACACCGCTTTAGAGGCCGCCTAACTTGCGGTGGGAGAAGGAGGTAGCATGACCACCACGCATCAGCCGCAGTTCACGGTGCGCGTCAGCCTCACCGAGGAAGCGGCAACCCAAATCAGGACCTTCATGGACGCCGAGCAGGTGCCGCTCGACGAAGGCGGCTTGCGCGTTTCGGTGCTCCCGGGCGGCTGTTCGGGATTCAAGTACGGCCTGAACATCGAAGAGACGCCCGCGGAGGACGATATCGTGCTCGAGTTGCAGGGGGTTCGTCTCTTCGTCGATGCCTTCAGTGCGCAGTACCTCGACGGCATCACGATCGGGCACCATTCCTCGACGATGGGCACCGGATTCACGTTCGAGAACCCGAACGCCACCGGCGGCTGCGGCTGCGGAAGCTCGTTCGCCGTGTGAGTGTGCCCGCCCCCGTTCCACGCGCATCATGAGGCCCGCCGGTAGTGTGGGCCTCTTTCTTTGGCGGGGTCGCGCATGACGCCGATCGATCTCGCCGTCATGGCCGCGTACTTCCTGATCATCGTCGGGATCGGGTCGCACTTCGCCCGGCGCCAGGCGGACGCGTCCGACTATTTCCTCGGCCGGCACGAACTCCCCTGGTGGGCAGTGATGTTTTCCATTGTCGCGACCGAAACCTCGGCCCTGACGGTCATTTCGGTGCCGGCGCTGGGCGCCCGCGGCAACTTCACGTTTCTCCAGATTGCGATGGGATACCTGGTCGGCCGGATCGGCGTGGCGTGGTGGCTATTGCCCGGCTACTTCCGTGGGACCCAGGAAACCGCGTACAGCCGACTCGAGACACGATTCGGGACAGGCACCCGGCGCACCGCGTCCGCCCTGTTCATGGTCATCCGGGCGCTGGGCGACAGCGTGCGTGTGTTTGCCAGCGCCATCCCGCTTGCCATCGTCACCGGCTGGGGAGTGCCGGCCAGCGTCCTCGTCATCGCGGTGGTGACGCTGGTGTACACCTGGCGCGGTGGGTTGCGCGCGGTCGTGTGGGTCGACGTGCTCCAGCTCGCGTTGTACGTGATCGGGGGCATCGCGACCATCGCGGTCGCCACGACGCTCGCCGGCGGGTTTGGCACGGCGCTCGGTGCCGCGTCGGGTGCCGGCAAGCTCGCGGTGTTCGACTGGCGATTCTCGTTCACCGAACCGTACACGTTCGTCGCGGCGGTCGTTGGTGGTGCCCTCTTGTCGGCCGCGTCGCACGGGACGGATCACCTGATCGTGCAACGCCTCCTGGCGACCCGCTCGCTCGCCGGCGCCCGCAAGGCGCTTGTCGGATCGGGGCTTCTCGTCATCGGCCAGTTCGCGCTGTTCCTGCTCGTCGGCACCATGTTGTGGGCCGCCGGCATCGACGACGGATCGGGCTCCGGCGATCAGCTCTTCCCCAATTTCGTCGTCGGCCACCTGCCGCCCGGCCTGTCCGGACTCGTGATCGCGGGCGTCCTCGCCGCGGCGATGAGCACCGTGAGTTCCTCGTTGAATTCGCTGGCGTCGGCCAGCACGCACGACTTCTACGCACCGATCTCCGGCCGTCGCGACCCGGCGCACCTCTTGTCAGTTGGCCGGTGGGCGACGATGGGGTGGGCCGTTGTCCTCGCGGGAGGAGCGCTGTTGTTCAAGTCGACCGATCAGCCGGTGGTCGAATTGGCACTGGCCATCGCATCGATTACCTACGGCGGCTTGCTGGGAACCTATGTCCTCGGTGGCGTGTCGCGGTCGGCTCGGCAGACGGACGCGATCGCCGGCCTCAGTGCTGGCACCATCACCATGGTGATCGTCGTGCTCGTCAAACCCGGTCCCTTCGCGCACTTGGCGTGGCCGTGGTACGTCCCCCTGGGCTTCGTCATCACCCTCGCGGTCAGCTCGCTGTCGGCGTTCGCCCTCAGGAGCCGCGGTCGCGCCGAGCCGGCCAACAGCGCATGACGGAAGCCGCCGGCACGCGACCACTCATCCTGATTGGCGTCGACGCGGGCGGGAGCCATACCGAAGCGATCGCCGGCGACGGCGCTACGGTGATGGCGCGCGAGACCGGGGAACCCGCCTGCCTGACGCCGGAGCGGATCACGGAGGCGGCGGCGGTCATCGCGGCGCTCCGGCAACGCGTCATCGCGCGCGCCGGACTCGGCCACGCCGCGGACGTCCTCGTCGTGGGTGCCGCCGGCGCGGGCCGCGAGCCGAGCCGCGCCGGGCTGGAACACGCCTTGCGCGCCGGTGTGCCGGACGGAACGGTACACGTCACCACCGACGCCGCGATCGCGCTGGAGAGTGCCGTGGGCTCCGGACCCGGCATCGTACTTCTCGCCGGCACGGGATCGATCGCCCTGGGCCGGGATCGCCACGGGCGGGTGTGGCGTGCCGGCGGCCTGGGTTGGGAGATCGGCGACGCGGGAAGCGGCTATGCGGTCGGCATGGCGGGCCTTTCCGCGCTGGACCGATCACGTGATCCAGGCGGCCCGCCCACGGTGCTGACGGATGCGATTCCACAGGCGCTCGGCGTCCGCGACGCGGCGCATGCCCGAGCGTGGGGACGGTCCGCCGATCGCCCGGCGATCGCACGACTCGCCACCGTCGTGATCGATGCCGCGCAGCGGGGTGACCAGCTGGCAACGGCGATCCTGCACCGCGCCGTTCACGACCTCGACGTCCTCGTGACCGCGCTCTTGCCCCATTGTGCCGGCGACACGCCGGTCGAGGTCACGCTGGCGGGTGGCATGCTCGCTCCCACGTCCCCCGTGCGCGCGATGGTGGCGAACGCGTTGCGCCGTCACAGCCAGGTCGTCGTCAACGACGCACCGGTCGATCCCGCCTACGGCGCCATGCTGCTCGCCGCGCGCCTCGTCAAGCGACCTCGACCGGCTGCCCGATGACCCGAATCACCGCCCACAGCACCGCGCAGGCGATCAACAGGGCAAGCCACGGCGAGAGACCCAACGATGTCCCGAGGTCACCGACGGTCATCGTGATCAGGGCGACGACGATGGCGTAGGGCAACTGCGTCCGGACGTGATCCACGTGGTCGCATCCGGAGGCGGTGGAGCTCAACACGGTCGTATCGGAGATCGGCGAGCAATGATCGCCAAAGATGGACCCCGCCATGACCGACGAGATGGCTCCGTGCAGCACGATCGAGCCGGTTCCCGCAATGATGTCGGTCGGATCTCCCAACGCCACCGCCAATGGGACGACCAGCGGAAAGAGAATGGCCATCGTGGCCCACGATGTGCCGGTGGAAAACGATATCAGAGCGGCGACAAGAAACACGGTAACCGGAAGCAGTGTCACCGGCATCCGACTGGAGAGCACGGACGTGAGGAAGGGAGCCGTGCCGATCGCCTGGGTCACCTCGCCCAGCGACCAGGCCAGGACCAGGATGACCATCGCGAGCAGCATCGCCCGCAGTCCGGCGACCCAGGCGTCGATGGCCTGCGTGAGCGTGAGAATCCGCTGGCCAACCGCCAGGAACACGGCCGTCAAACAGCCGAACATCGCGCCCCACAGCAATGACTTGAACGGGTCGGCGCTGCCGAGAATGTTGCTCAGCGTACCCGGTTGACCGTCCGGGAGGGCCGCCTTCCCGGAGACATAGAGCCCGAGCACGACGGCGACGACCACCGCCAGCACCGGCATCGCGCCGTTCCACCAGCGGAGCGGCGCCCCCTCGGGTGGGCCCTCCAGTTGGGTGGTCGGATCGGCGGCGAGTTGCGCACCCGGCGCGTGCAACCCTTTGCCAGATGCCGCACGCCGCTCGGCGGCGAGCATCGGACCGAAATCCCGCCCGGTCCAGATGAACAAGGCCACCGCAATGATGGCCATGATCGGATAGAACAGGTACGGGATGGTGCTGATGAAGACCGAGAACGGGGACATGGCCGACAGCGCGCTTGCCAGTTCCGGATGTGCCACACTCTGTTCCGCGGAAAGCCGGAGGCTGTCACCGATCAAACCGATTTCGAATCCAACCCACGTCGACACGAACACGATCACCGTGACAGGCGCCGCGGTGGAGTCGACGACATAGGCGAGCTTTTCACGGGAGATGCGCAGCCGGTCGGTCAGCGGCCGCATCGTGTTCCCGACGATCAGCGTGTTGGCATAGTCGTCGAAGAAGATGGCCAGTCCGGCCACCCACGTGGCGAACAGGCCGCGGCGGCGTGACGTGGCCAGCGGGGTCACCGCGTCGACGATCGCCCACGTCCCCCCCATCCTGGCCATCACCCCCACCATCCCGCCCAACATCAAGGAGAACACGACGATCGCGGCATGCTCGCCGTTGGCCAACGCCGGCTGCACGAAGCCGTCGATCGCGACGAGCACCGCCTTGAACGGATTGTACCCGGTCACGATGAACGCCCCGAGCCACAGTCCGACGAAAAGACTGCTGACCACCTCGTGGAACGCGAGCGCCAGCACGATCGCGACCAGCGGCGGCAACACGCTGGTCCAACCCGGGACGAGCGGCCGCACGATCTCTTCGACGGCCGCGCCGGCTTCGAGACGCAGCGGTAATTGATCGGGATCGTCGACCACCACGTGGCGCAGCACGATCTCGCCCACCGGCGGGATCATCCCGACTTGCAGTTCCACGCCGGTAGCGGTGCGGAGGACCAGCGGGACCGAATCGAGCGCGGTCGGAGCGCGGACGGTCATGTTGAACGGAATGCCCGTGAGGATCACCGCCGGGACGTCGACCTCGATCTCCTGAGCGCCCAGGGCCGGCAGGGGCGCGACCACGGTCATCAGGGGCAGGATGCGCCGGAGGAACATTCGCAACGTCTGTCTCCTGGTGGGGGCAGTCGGTTGGTGTGGGGAGAATGTGGGGCTGGACCCGGCAGGATTCAACAGCTACAGCGTGATGTCCACCCGGAACGGAGCGGCAACGGGCTTTCCTTCAATGGTCACCGCCGGCGTGAATGTCCACTCGTAGAGTTGCGCGATCAGGCGGCGCCGGTAGTCGGTGTCGCGAATATTCGGCTCGATCTCGACCCGGATGACACGACCATCGGCACCGACGGTGAACAGCAGCGCGAACGACTTGCCCTTCACGGACGGGGGCCGCGGCTGCGGGGGCATCACCGTGTAGCGCGGCGCGGGTGAGAACACGTCACCGCCGTCACCGCCCGTTCCCGGTCCAACTCCCGACCCAATGCCGGTTCCTCGACCGGAACCGATCCCGCCGCCGCTTCCGGTTCCCGCGCCGGTCCCACCGCCGGTCCCTGCTCCCTGTCCGAGGACCTCCGATCCAGGCAGCGGAGCGGTTTCGCGCGGGATCTGGAATTCCGGCTCTTCGAGCTTCACCTCGGTGATCGTCGGCGTCGGGATGACGATGTCCTCCGGCCGTTGTTGCGACCGCTCGGTAGGTCTCGCCTGCGGTGGCGGCTGATAGGCCGGGAGCGCCACGTAGGTAATCCGGGGGCCCCCACCACCGCCACCACCGCCCCGCGGCCCCTCACCACCGGGCGCCAACGATTCTTCAAGGGGCGGTACACCCGACCAGTCCCAGATTGCGACGAAGAGGATGAGGGCATGCACGAGCAGAGACCCCATGAGAAACCGCCAGTTGGCGCGCTCTCGCGCGGGGATCATCCGGAAGCTCGGGACCTGCGGCGGTGGCCTCATCTGCTCCTAACCTGTACTCCCCCATGATAATACACCGAGGGCGCGAAAGCCTTCCCCCGCCCCCGCGCCCCCAAGGTGTCCTGATTCCCTACGTGACCAGTCAGCCGCCGGATTCACCCGTTTCGGATTCCGGCGGTGTAAACCCGATCACCTGCACCCCGGCGCCACGCGCGACGTCCATCGCCTCGATGACGTCTTCGTAGATCCGGTTCCCGGCGGTCTTGATGAACATCAGTTTGGCCGGCCGGTTGTCATAGATCTCCTGCAGGCGCCGTGCGAGATCGGCTTTGGACACGGCCTCGTTGTTGATCTGGTACCCGCCGTCGGCGGTGAGTTGCAGCACGATCTGGTTGGCTGCGACCTGCTCCGCCGCCTGGACCTGCTGCTCCGGCGGCAGATTGATATCCATCGCTTTCCGCTGCAGCGGAATCTGCATCATGAAGATAATGAGCAGCACGAGCAGAATGTCGATCATCGGCACGACATTGGGCTCGGCCGAGAAGTTGCCGCTGCCGCTGCCAACTGCCATAGCCATGGCTAGTCTCCCCCCCGCTTGGACTGAAACAGCCCCTCGCGTTTTTCCTCGGTGATGGCCGCCAAGACCCTGACGCCGGCACTCCGCGCGATCATGATTGCCGCTTCCACGTCGGCGTACGTCAGATTGGCGTCGGCTTTGAAATACAGGATCTTGTCAGTCGTGCGGGATTCGAAGATCTGGGAAAGCACATCCTTCAGCCGCTCCGCCGCGATGGGCGAAATCGTGCTCTGTCCACGCGCGTCATCCACCCCGAGGTAGTAGTTGCCTTCCCGATCGATCCCGAGGAGGACGTCACCGCCTTCTTCGGGTCGGGATTCGATGTTCTTTCCCTGGGGAATGCGCGCCTGAAAGCCCGAGGAAATGACCGGCGTGACGATCATGAAGATGATCAGCAACACCAGCATGATGTCGATCATCGGAACCACGTTGGGTTCCGACTTGACGCCTGATGACGTTCCTACCGGTGCGCCCATACAGCCACCTCGTCGTTGTGCGCGTCGCGCGCGCCGGGATTAGCTGATGTGCCCCGACTCGGCGGCGGACTGGGCCTTGAATTCCTTCGTGAAAATGGACCGCCCGAACTCGCTGCCGACGCTCTTGATGAGGAAGTCGATCAGTTCCTTCGACGTGTAGGTCATCTCGACCGTGAGGTTGTCCATCTTCGTCTGGAAGTAGTTGAAGAACCACACCGCCGGAATGGCCACGGCCAAACCGAATGCCGTGGTGATGAGCGCCTCGGCAATACCGGCGGAGATGGCACCCAACCCGCCCGAACCGGTCAGCGCCATGCCGGTGAACGAGTTCACCACGCCCATCGTCGTTCCGAGCAGCCCGACGAACGGCGCCGTGGACCCGACGGTGGCCAGCAGCCCCATGCCCCGTTTCAACTCGGCCTGCAGAATCAGCATCTGACGGTCGACCGCGCGTTCCGCGGAGTTGATGTCGCCCGAGGTAATGGCCGACCGATCACGCAGCAACGGCTTGATCTCCACCAGCGCCTCGCCGAGCACGCGGGCCACGTGGGAGACCTTCTGCTTCTCGGCCAATTCAATAGCCTGGTCGAGCTGCTCTTCCTGGAGGAACCGCGCGAATTCCGGTGCAAACCGGGCCGTTTCCTTCATACTCCTGCGGAACCGCCACCATTTCTGCGCGGCGACCGTGAGGGAGATCAGTGACATGATGCCGAGGGTGAAGATGATCCCCCGAGCGAACATCCCCGCGGAATCCCAAAGTTCGAGCAGTGACAGTTGCATGCTGGTTCAGCCTCCGTGAGGACTGGTTGAGTGAGCGGTACTTATCGCTGGATCGTGAACGTGATGGGTTGGCGAATGAGCACCCGTACCGGCATGCCGCGCATTCTTCCCGGCCGGTAGACCGACCCAAGCACGGCAGCGCGGGCGTTGCGTTCGAACGCCCGGTTGGAGGACTCGATGACTTTGAGGGTCTCTTCTTCCGGATGTCCGTCCACGCCGACCACGAGCTCGAAGATCACCCGCCCCTCGATCTGGGCATCCTTCAGCAGCGGCGGGTAGACCGGCGGCGGCCCCGAGAGGCGGATCGGCGGTTCGTCGACGATCGCCTCGACAAACACCTGATCCAGGTCGACCGGCCCCGTCCCACCCTCGACGCCCTCGGCAAGACCACCCTCAACACCGACACCGGAATAGTCGCGCGGGTCGAACCGTTCATTCAGGTTGACCGGCGGAATCTCCGTGGGGATTTCGACAGGCGCGGTCAGTGTCTGGAATCCCTTCGGGGGCGGATTGAGCGTGGCGAGCTGCGGCGGAGGGGGCTGTTCCGGTTCCGGTTCCGGCTCCTGCTCCTCGATGAGGAACAGCATCGTGGTGTCCTGCGTGATCTCCTGGATGATTTCCGTTCCGCGCATCGTGGCGGCCACCGCGCCGTAGACAATGCCGGTATGGATCGCCACGGACATGAAGGAACTGGACAGCAGCCCCTTCACACCTCGGCGTTTGGGCCTGGACTCGACCAGATTATCGAACACGAGTTACCTCCAAGACACACGGTTCGAGTGTAAGGTACCCCAAACCCACGACCGGTTCCTCGCGAACCGGTGTGGTCGAGATGACAAAACAATTACAATCGCGTTACGTCCGGCGCCGCGTCATCGCTTGTCCCGGCGGTGGGGAGCGTCAGCACGAACGTCGTTCCCTTCCCACGCCTGCTGCGCACCTGAATGGCACCACCGTGGGATTCGGCGATCCACTTCGAAATCGCCAGTCCCAGCCCAACCCCCGGACGCTGTCCGGTGCGGCTCCGCGCCTGGTCGGCCCGCCAGAATCGGTCGAAGATATGCGGCAGGTCACCCGGCGCAATCCCTATTCCCGAGTCCTGGACCGTGACCACGGCGTTCCCGTCTTGCACCGCGGTATCGATGACGACGTTGCCGCCGGCCGGCGTGTACTTGATCGCGTTGGTGAGGAGGTTCATCAGCAGTTGGCGCATGCGGCCGCGGTCGGCCGCCAACGGAATCGGGTCGGCCGGCATGCTCACCTGCACGTTGACCTCCGCCTGCTCGCCGAGGATGCCGGCGGTTTCCGCCACCTCTCCCAACAGGTCCCGCAGGTCGAGTTCCTCGAGGTGGAGCGGTGCGCGGCCTTCGTCCCCACGGGCGAGCATCAACAGCGCATCCACCGTTTCCGCCATGCGGTTGACCTCGATGAGCACTTCGTCGAGCACTTCCATCACCTCGGGGGCCACATCGGGGTGGGTGATGGCCCGCTCGATTCCCGATCGCAGCACCGTCAACGGCGTCTTGAGCTCGTGGGAGGCGTCGGCGGTGAACCGACGCAGGGAGAGGAAGTTGCGTTCGAGCCGTTGAATCATCGCGTTGAGGGTGTTGGTCAGGCGGGCCAGCTCGTCCTGGGTCGTGGCCGGTGCCAGGCGCCGGTGGAGACTGCGCCCATCCTGAATAGCCTCGACCTCGTCCACGATACGATCGACCGGTGCCAGCGTGCGTCCGACGAGCAGGTACCCGATGAAGACCGACGTGAGGAGGATCAGCGGAGAGACCAGCAGCATCGCGATCAACACCGGCCGCGGACCCAGGGCCACCTCGGCGGTGGGCGCACCGGACAGCACCCCGGTCACGCCGGGGCCGGCAGAGCTGATCGGGCGCGTGTAATAGCGCACCTCCCCCGCGTGACTCCCGACGTTCACGGTGCCAACCTCGGGACTCGAATCGACCTCGAACGCGCGCCGGAACAGCAATGAAAGTGCGCCGTATGGCAGCGAGCGCCCCGCGGCCGACAGGTGCAGCACGTTGGCCTGACGACCGACCACCACCACGAACCCGGGGATGCCCTCGAGGAACGGCGCAACCTCCGGGTGCAGCACCTCCGTCCCGGCGGAGTCGGCGACGATCAGCTCGGCGCGTGCCTGGTACGCCTGCGTCAGGGTGGCGGCAATCAGATCCGCGATCAAATGGGATCGTGCCTCGAGGTCGACGAGGTTCTCGCCGCGTTGCACGAGGTACACCACGGTCGCGAAGACAAACATGGTCGCGGCGAGCGCCACGGCGTACCAGGCCGCGAGCCGACCCCGAATGGAGCGCATCTAGTCCTTCATGACGTAGCCCACACCGCGAACCGTGCGGATCAGCTTCGGCGCGCCCCCGTGGTCGACTTTCTTGCGCAACCGGTTGATCACGACGTCGACCACGTTCGTCCCCGGGTCGAAGTGATATCCCCACGCGTATTCGGTGATCAGCGTGCGCGTCATCACGCGCCCGGCATTGCGCGCCAGGTATTCGAGGACCGAGAACTCCTTCGGCGTGACGTCGATCGCGCGCGTTCCTCGTGTCACCGCCCGCGCCGACATATCAATCGTGAGGTCACCCACGTGCAGCACCGGAGTGGCGATGGCCTGCGGGCGGCGGCCCACGGCCTCCACCCGGGCCAGCAATTCCTCGAACGCGAACGGCTTGGTCACGTAGTCGTCGGCCCCGGCGCGCAGCGCCTGCACCTTCGATTCCACGGCATCCTGGGCGGTGAGCACCAACACCGGCGTCGTGACGCCGCGGTCGCGCAGGGTCCGCAGCACCTCGACTCCAGGCATGCCCGGGAGACGCAGGTCGAGCACGACGACGTCGAAGGCTCCCTCGGACGCGCGGGCCAAGCCAGCCGTGCCCTCATCGACCAACTCGACGTGAATGCCCTGCTCTTCAAGCCCGCGGCGAACGAACTGTCCGACCGTTCGATCGTCCTCGATGACCAACACCTTCACGATCCGGCCACGCGGTAGTCCGTCGCGGGGAGGAGCACTCGGAACGTCGAACCGGCGCCGACCTGGGACTCGACGGTGATACGGCCTTCGTGATGCTGCACGATCCTGAACGAGATGGAGAGCCCGAGGCCCGTGCCTTTCCCGGGCTCTTTGGTAGTGAAGAACGGATCGAAGATCTTGGCCACGTTCTCGCGGGGGATGCCCGAGCCCGTGTCGGAGATCGAGATCATCACATGGTCGCGGAGGTCGGGGTGCTGGCCGGTGGCCACCGTGAGTTTGCCCCGGCCTTCCATCGCGTCGATCGCGTTCATCATCAGGTCGAGAAACACCTGGATGAGCTGCTCCGGGTTGGCCTCGATCAAGGGAAGGTCGTCGACAAACTGGCGCTCGAGCGTGATGCCCTTGAAGCGGTCGTGGTACTTGACGAGAAACAGCGCGTCGTCGACGATCTGGTTGATCTGCGCGGGGTACTTGGAGCGCCCCTGCGGGCGCGAGAAGTCGAGCAGGCCGTCGATGATCGATTTGCAGCGCGAGAGTTCCGCCTCGACGATCCCGAGGTATTCGATGAACTGCTGGCCGGGCCCGGGTGGGAGATCCTGCACGCGCGCCTGGAGGGACTCGACGCACGCCCCGATCGTGGCGAGCGGGTTGTTGATCTCGTGCATCACGCCGGCCGCGAGTTGTCCGACCGCGGCCAGCTTCTCCGTCTGGGAGATCTGCTGCTGGACCATCCTCGCCTGGGTGATGTCCTCACCGATCGTAATGACGTGCGACACGTCCCCTTCGTCGACGCGCATGGGGATCTTGGTGATCCGATAGTACCGCAGCCCTTCCGACGTCTCGGTCGCGATGTCCATTTCGTCGATTTTGCCGGTCCGGAACACCGTATCGAACTCCCGTTGCAGCAGCTCACGCGGTTGCCGCCGCAACACGTCGAACACGGCATGACCGAGTGCATCGTCGCGCGAGATGCCCTGGGTGCCCGTCTCGCGCTTGCGGTTCCATGCCTGAATACGGTACTCCCGATCGATGACGTACAGGCCAACCGGCAGCGAGTCGATGATCTTGCCGGTGAAGCGTCGTTGCGACTCGATCTCCTGGGTTCGGAGCGCCACTTCGCCGGCCAGGTCTTCCGACAATTCGATAGAGGAGAGCAGCGGTGAGAGGATGTTCGCGACGGTCCGGAGAACTTCCTGCCCGACCGCGAAGTCCGGCCCGTCGTCGAGCCCGCATTCCAGCAGCCCGATGTGTTCTCCCTGGTGGATCAAGGGAATCCGGACGATCGGGTCGTCGGCGGTCCATTCCGGCGCCATCCCGCGAGCGACCCACCCGGCCACCACCTTGTCGTAACCGTCACCCATCGCCCCCGCGCCATCCGCGGTGGCGGCCCGAAAGGACCCACCCTCCGGCGAGCGGATCCAGATGCGGCACGAGTCCGCACCGAGCCCCTGCTGGACGGCCCGGACCACGCGCGCGAGCGCATCTTCCACGTGCAACGCGGCGGCGAGATAGGATGCGACCTCTGCCAGGATCTCCAACCCGGCGCGAGCCGTGGCGGATTCTCTCATCAACGTCCCCCGACACCGGCGATCATCTCATACGACCTAGCGAATCACCCGGCGCACGACGAATGCACCGGAATCGGCGATGAAAACGGCCCGGCCGGCCACGGCGACTCCCGCCGGTGTCGCCAGCGCGGTCCGTCCGATCTCGAGCAGATTCTCGCCCACGGCGTATCGACCGGTACCGCCAAAGGTGGCGATCGAATCGGGTCCCACCCGGATCACCCGCACGCGATTGTTGTCGCGGTCGGCGATGAACAGCAACGTGCCGAAGGCTGCCATCCGTCCCGGGCGCGCGAACAGGGCAAGCGCCGCCGCCGTACCGTCGCCGGCGAACCCCGGCGCCCCCAAGCCCGCATATGCATGAATGATGCCGTCGATGACGCGACGAATCCGATTGTTCCCCGTATCGGCGATGTAGAGCGTGTCGCCCATCCAGGCGAGCCCCTCGGGCCGGCGCAAGCGCGCCTCGGCGGCCGCACCACCATCGCCGCTGTCGCCGACCGCTCCGGTACCGGCGATTACGCGTATCACCCCCCCGTCGATTCGAATGACGCGGTTGTTGCCCGATTCCGCGACGAAGACGGATCCGTCAGGGCCCACCGCGACGTCCTCCGGCCGGTTGGTTTCCGACGATGCAGCGGTGCTTCCATCGGCAGCGAGGCCTACGCGCCCGGAGCCGAGCACGCGCTCGACCTCACCACTTTCAGGCAGGTAGCGGTAGACGATGTTCGCTCCCGGATCGGCGATCAGCAGACCGCCGTCCGCCTCGAGTGCCAGGGCGGTGGGGAGCGAGAGGCAGAGGTTCGCCGCTTCCGGCCCGCCCGTTCCCGGGAACCCGCAAATGCCTCGACCGATGGGCCAGGAGACCTGACCGTCCGACGACACGAATGCAACCCGGCGATGAATGGGATCGGAGGAGTAGAAGCTCCCGTCCTCAGCCGCCGCGACACCGGCGGAGGTGCCGATGGGGATCTTGAGCGCATCGCCCACAACGGCGGTGTCGAGAAACGACGAGACTGCGTAGGGGACGCCGAGCACGCCAAGGACGACCCGCGCGACTCCCGGGGCGTCCCCAACGAGCACTTCGGTGGGTCCGCAACTCCCGAGCAGCAGGGTCGCCGCCATAACCGAGCAAAGTCGCCGGAGAACTTTTCTGTGCATTGACAGGTACACTAAGGGAAACCCACTTTCCGCGTGAATGTCGCCAACGTATCGAGTTCTCGCAACGGCACTTGGGCTCTGTTCGGGCCTCATCGGGCCGCTGGCCGCGCAGACCACGGGTCAGATCGTTGGCGAGGTACTTCTCGCTACCGATTCAACCCCGCTGGCCCAAGTCGAGGTCCTCATTCCCGGTACGCGGTGGCGGGCCGTGACAGGTGCCAACGGCGGCTTCGTATTGCTGGGCGTGCCGCCGGGATCCTACAGGGTCGTGGCGCGGCGACTCGGCTACCAGTCGGCGGAATGGCCCGATGTCTCGGTGCGGTCGGGCGTGAGCACCCGGCTCGCGATCGTGCTGCAGCAAGCCGCGATCGGCGTCGAACCGATCCGCGTGGTCGCGCCTTCCCAACCCTTGCTGACGCCGGACGTGACGGCTGCGCGCCAGGTCGTATCGCGCGACGAACTGCAGAGCGCACCGATCGAGGACATCCAACAGATCCTCGAGTTGCGCACCGGGGTCACCGACGGCCATTTCCGCGGTGGACGGTTTGGCCAGGAGACCTACGTGATCGACGGGGTCGATGTGCGCGACCAGTTCTCCGCGTCGCGTAGCGGTATCGCCTTCCAGCTCGCCCCGTCCGCGATCCAGGAAATCAGCGTCTTCACGTCCGGGTTCTCCGCCGATCAAGCGAGTGCCGTCTCCGGTGTGGTGACGTTCGTCACGCGGAGCGGTCCGCCCGACCGCTGGACCGGACGACTCGAAGCGGTGACCGACGAGTGGGCGCCCGCGTCGCTCAAGCGGGGATACGTCCGGGGCGGCGCGTCGCTCGGTGGGCCGCTCGTGGGCGGGGCGACGGCGTTCTTCGACCTGTCGTTGTTCGGACAAGCGGATCAGGATCCCCGGATCATGGGACTCACGTGCCTCTCCGCGCTCACCCCCTGCCCGGCGCAACGAACGATCATTCCGCATCAGGAGGGTGATCGCTACTTCGCCTTCGGCAAGATCGACGTGCCGATCTCCGGCAGTTTCTCGGCCGCGATTTCGCTGAGTCGCAACCGCGATCAACACGAGTTGTACTCGACCCGGTTCAAGTATGCCCTGCGTGACTACTTGGCCGAGCGTGAGACGGCAACGCTCGGGACCGTGTCGCTGACGGGCAATTTTCGCATCAGCGGATCGCGGGCCGTTCGGCTGACGTCCCGCATGTCGGTGGCCCGGCTCGATCGCTATCTGGGTGTGCCCGATACGATCCAATCGGGCCGGGTCGGGCGGTTCCGCGTCAACGACCTGAAGTTCCGCGGCGAGGAGTTCACGCACCTGCCGGCGGAAGACCAGATTGGCTCCGGCCGGAACGTGCCGGGATACCAACAACCGAGTGACTCGGGGCTGGCGAGCCCGTACGGCATCTTCGGCGCCGATCTCTTCGTGACCGACGGGACGGCGGGTGTGGCTGAGTGGAGCCGCAGCGATTTCGTCGATCTCGGGCTCGATCTCCAGACGCTCGTCTCGCCGGTCCACGACCTCAAGATCGGCGGCGATCTGAAAATGCATCGGATCGCGACGTACCAGCACGTGGCCGCGGGTCTCGCCGGCGCGGCGCCGAATTTCGTGCGGTTCTACCCGCGCACCGCCGCCGTTTATTTCCACAACACGCTGCACGCGCTCGACGCGGCGACGATCGACCTCGGCGTGCGGGTGGAGGCGTTCCAGCCGCGGCTCATCGCGCCGACCGATCGGCGGAACCTCAGTGCACCGACCGCATCGACGGAGTGGCAGGCCCTGATCCACCCCCGGGTCGGCTTCGCGATGCCGCTGAGCATTCTCGGGATCGACCGCGCGGCGGTCCGCTGGAACTTCGGCCGGTTCGCGCAACCGCCCGATTTCCAGTTCTTCTTCGACCAGGCGCTGGACGACTCGCTCAATACCGCGGTCCGGCGGCAGGGCAACCCCAATCTCGGTTTCGAGCGCGCGATCCAGTACGAGGCGGCCCTGGATTACCTCCTCACCGGCGACGTCGTGTTGCGGCTTACGGGATACCTCAAGGACCTCACCGGCATCACGACCAGCGGGATCGCGGTGGCCGACCGGGGCCGCACGTTCAGTAATCTCGATTTCGGCAAGGTGCAGGGGATGGAGGTACGGCTGGAGGCGCGGCTCGACGACGGGCGACGTTTCGAGTTGGGCTACGCGATGCAGCGCGCGGTGGGCATCGTCTCGTCGGCGTTCGATTCGACCGTCGAGGGCGTGACCAACCTGGAGGAGCTGGAGTTGCCGCTGCAGTTCGATCAGCGACACGCCGTCGACATCAACGCATTCTGGACCTTGCCCGCCGAGTTCCGGATCGCGCTGGGAGGCAGCGTCGGGTCGGGATTGCCGGTGCCCGGCGCCGCGGAACGCCGCCTGCCGTGGTCCGCCGCGATCTCCGCGCGGCTCAGCCGGCAGATCCGGTGGGGACCGCGGGTGATGCGACTGATGATCGAAGGGCGGAACCTGCTCAATCGGGCCAACCTGGTAACCGCGCGCGCCAATGGCGGGATCGAACCCAATGTGGCCGCGCTGCAGAACCAGGCCACGGCGGAGACACAGGGGGCGGTCCCGATCCCGCGCGAGTCGCCGCTCTACGTGCCGGGCTTCGACCAGAACGACAACGGGTTCCTCGACCCGTCTGAACAGACGGCGGCTCGCCGGGCGGCGCTGCTCGACGCGAACGAACCGACGCTGTTTTACGGCGAGGCGCGCCAGATACGTATCGGGTTCAGTTTGCTCTTCTAGCAGGTTACGCGAGAAGCGTCAGCAGTTCGATGCGATGACGGGAGCCTCTTGCGCGACCGTGCAATCAGTTCACCATTACGGTCACGTCATCACCGCAAAGAACGCGGAGACCGCAGAGCATCCCCACACCACGCATTCGTCAGGCGCATCCGAGGCACCCAGAGGCCCATTCGAGGACCTCCCAGCCTCAAAACGATGGGTCTTCGGAATTTCGAGTGGGTGAATCGGAGCTTCAAACGTCGTCGGCGTCACACTGGTACATCAGCAACCGAATCGTTGTGCTCCTCCGCCAGGTACCGCGTATGGTCGCGCGTGCGGGACCGTTTGCTCACGCGGCGCCACGAAGACCGCGGAGGAGGAGCGGGATGCGAGCGCTGGATGACATCACGGGAACGATCGTGGACGCCTCGCTCCGTATACTTCGTGCACTGGGCCCGGCAGGTCGGTCTACTGATCAACGTCGGCGCTCCGACGGTGCGGGAGGGGCTGCGCCGGATTGTCCACGGCTGTCAGCCCTCCGCGCCTTCGCGGCTCCGCGTGAACCAGCGCGTGGAAATGCACGCCGTCCCCCCGGGCCACCGCGACAACCCGTCGTTCCCCTGTGAAACCAACAACCTGAATCCTTCCGAAACCGCTCCCATCACCCCCACATACCCTGACGAGCCAAAACGATACGTGGAGAGGACCGCTCGACGTTCGCGATCACTTGTACCGCAACCCGCCAGGGAAGCGCCTGAGGGGCCCTTGCCTGGACAACGGGCCGGTCGGTTTACCCGACAGCGCCTCGCGGCGGGTGCCCGTCCCGGTGCGGCGGCATATATTTCCTGCCTACCGGCGTTTCAAGCTCTCTTGGAGGTTTGCATCCGATGGCCCATACACTCCCCGCACTTCCGTACGCGCATGACGCGCTCGAACCGCATATCGATGCGCAGACGATGGAAATCCACCACGGGAAGCACCACCAAGGTTACGTGACCAAGCTGAACGCGGCGTTGGAGTCACACGCCGGCCTGCAGAGCAAGTCGGTCGAGGAGTTGATCGGCAATCTCGGGTCACTGCCCGAGGACATTCGCGGCGCCGTGCGCAACAACGGCGGCGGGCACGCGAACCATTCATTGTTCTGGCAGGTCATGAGCCCACACGGCGGCGGCGCGCCCGGCGGCGCACTGGCCGGCGCGATCGATGCGGCGTTCGGCGGATTCGACACGTTCAAGGACGCGTTCGGCGCCGCGGCCGGTGGACGGTTCGGCAGCGGATGGGCGTGGTTGATCGATGACGGCGGCACGCTGTCGATTACGAGCACACCCAATCAGGACAGTCCGCTGATGGACGGCCAGACACCGATCCTCGGTCTCGATGTGTGGGAACACGCGTACTATCTCAAGTACCAGAACCGGCGTCCGGATTACGTCGCCGCGTGGTGGAACGTGGTGAATTGGGACGAGGTGGCGCGCCGGTTCGACGCGGCCTAGCGCGCCCGAGGGGCGGGAGGGGACGAGGGTGTTTGCATTCCCGGCCCGGACGTTGTATAAAGCCGGTTGACCTTCGAAGAGGAGACGTTGGTGCTGCCCATGGCCATTGTCGATCCGGCGCTCCGGAGCATCCCGCTCTTCTCCCAGCTTCGCGAGGGCGACATCTGGCGGATTCGCGAAGCCGCCGTCGCCCGGAATCACCCGAAAGACAGCATCATCGTATTTGAAAGCGACGCCGCCGACGCGCTGTACGTGGTGTTGAACGGCACGGTCAAGCTCGTGCATACGGCGGAGGACGGTCGCGAGGTCATTCTGGCGACGCGCGGCAAGGGAGATTTCTTTGGCGAGTTGTCGTTGATCGACGATCAGCCGCTGTCGGCGCACGTCATCGCGATGCAGGCATCCGAGCTTCTCATTCTCCGGCGCGATGACTTCCGCCGGTGTCTGGCCGACATGCCGGGGATCTCGATGGGGTTACTGCGCGCCTTGTGTGCGCGGCTGCGTCGGGCCGACAGCATGATCGGTGGGCTCGTCCTGCTCGACGTCAAGGGTCGTGTGGCGCGCATCATCCTCGAAATGGCCCTGCAAAACGACGGCAGCAACGTTCCCAAAGGGATCACCCACCAGACCATCGCGCAGATGATCGGTGCGAGTCGCGAGACCGTGTCGCGCATGTTGCGCGAGATGACCAATCAGGGGTTGATCGTGGTGACGGGCCGGCGGATCGCGGTGGGTGATCGGGCGGCGCTCAAGGCGTCGGCGCAACTCGACGAATACGGCAAGTACGAGCAACGTGCCGAGCCGCCGCACGAGAACCTCGGCCGGCGGGCGAGCGACCAGGTCCCGGCCTAGCATCGGCTTTCGTGTCGCTCTGGGGCGGTGTCCACGCGCCTTCAGGGCCGCGGTCGAGGCTCCCACAGCAGTGACACGGCCATCGGCGACGCCAGGGCGTCCGCCGGACCGCCGCGGCGCAGGTCCGCACCGAACCCTCCCACGCGCACCCCGAGGCCGAACGCCGCGTAGCCCAGCCAGTCGCCGGACCCGAACGGGTCGCGTTCGGTACCCACTCCGGCCGAGAGGGAGACCAGATCGAGCAGCGACAGGCGCAGCGACGTGGCGAGCAGCCGGCGCGCGCGTCCGAGGGCCCAGACGTCCCCCAGGGACGCTCCTGCCCCCCAATCCAGGCCGACGCGGCCGACCGTGAAGCTGCGGGCGAGGCCGGCCGTCAGGCGCGTGGCGCCGGCGGAGACCGTGGTCCCGTTCAGCGGGTGCTCCACGACGACCGCGGCACGCACGCCGAGCACGAACGGCGTGGCGGCTGATGCGCGCGCGAGCCATGCCGTCGTCGCGTCCCCCAGCAGTTCGTCCCGCTCGTAGCGGGCACCGACCGAGAGGAAGGCGGGGCCGAGCCGCTTGACGGCATCGGCAGCGACCTGCGTGGCTGAGGCGCCGAGCGCGGCGAGCCCGGGGTACTGCTCAACCAATGCGGGATCGAACAGGTCCTTCACCGATGTCTGCGCAAACGAGATCTGCCAACTGGGGCCGGCGTGGAAACGGGCCGCGACAAGGACCGTCGTGAGCGCGGCGAAGCCGTTGTGCTCGATACCCGCGAGGAGGCCGGTCGACCGGCCGCCGGCCGCCGGGGCCAACCAGGCGGCGAGCCAACCATCGCCCGCCACGACACTCACCGGTTCCACGGCACTGGCCGGCGCACTCCGTTCCAGCAGGGTCAGGTGCGACGACTGGGCCGCCAGCGCGCCAAAGGGAGCGCCGGCCAGCGTCCATGCCAGCACGGCGGCGCGCGGCGCCTTACTTGAGGATGAGCCGCTGCACGCCACGGAACGATCCGGCACTCATCATCGCCACGTACACCCCCGGCCGGACCGCGCGGCCGCTCGCGTCCGCCCCATCCCAGCCGACGAGGTACCGCCCGGGCTCCACGGTCTCGTCCACCAACACGCGCACCAGGCGGCCCGAGAGATCGTAGATCCGGATTTGTACCGGCGTCCTCGCCGCGCGTGCCGGTACCGCGACCGTCAGCGCGCGAATCCCGTGGGCTCGCACGCTCGCGACCGCGTCGACGCCCGACAGGGGGGCGGCAGCGCTCGCGGCCCCCAGGCCTTCCAGGCGGAACAACGGCCCCTCGTAGGCCGTGATCGCCTGGCCCAGGCGGTAGGAGGACGGCAGATGCGCGATCGTCAGTCCCTCGACCGCCACCAATGCCACGTTGCGCTCCATGGGATCCGGTGGATTGCAGGGAATGCTCTCCGGATCCACGCACTCGGTGTGCTGGAAGAAGTTCGTGTAGCGAACGGCGACGCAATACGTCGGGCCGCTGCAATACGGCGACCTTGCCGTGATCTTGAAGCGGTACAGCCCGTCGGGCGCCGGGTTCCCGGACGAGTTGAGCCCGGTCCAATAGGCGCTGTGCACGTAGGGCGAGAACAGGGTGCCGGCGTAGATCGTCTGTTGCAGCTGGTCCACCTTGTTGAACACCTGGACCGTGAGCAACGAGTGTTCGGTCAGGAAGAAGTCGGCGTAGTGCCCGAACGCCCCGCCGGCGGTCGCCCACGGGATGGCCACGCCGAGGAAGTGCTCCAGTCCACCCGAGCCGGCGCCCCAGTCTTCGGCGGTGAGGAGGCGGCCCTCGCCGTACCACCGCGTGTTGCCGCCCACGAGTTTCTTGCCGAACGGCACGTGCACCGAATGCGGGTGGGCAAAGGTGTTGTAGTTGGTGGCGCCGGTGCCATAGGTCCCGTAGCGGTCCAGCTCGATCAGGTCCTTGGTGTACTTGATGATCTGGCTGTTCTGCCGATCGGCCACGTACACGTTGCCGAAGTGATCGACGGTGCAGTCCGCCGGGTTCCAGCCCTCGGGCAGGCTGCGGGTCCCGCGCCACAGCGGCGGCTGCCCGTTGGTGCGCCGCTCCAGCCAGACGATGCGCTGATTCCCCGCGTCGGCGACGTAGAAGTTCGTCGTGAACAGGCTGTTGCCGTTGGCGGAGGCGGCGGTGTGGCCTACGCAGATCCCACTGGGCCCCGAGAATTGCCCTGGTCCGGAGCCCTGCGTCCCAAACGACCACGACCGCGTCCACGCAGATCCGTTCTTCGTCCAATACGATACGACCGGACCTACCGCATCGAGAACATAGACGGCTTCAGAGGACAGTGGCGTCGTCCCGCCATCCCAAGCCACACCCACGGGAAACGTGAGTGTCGCGGAGAGGGAACCCACACGCGTGAGTTTCTTCTGTGACGTGTTCAACGTAACGACGACGACGCGTCCGGTTGGTGGATCGGTGATGAACACCTTGCGCGAGCCGGAGACATCGAGGGCCCGCGGCCCGATCAGCGGATCCGACGCCGACCAGTCATTGAATCCTCGGATCCAACTATCCTTGCGCGAAAAGACCACCTTGGGCCAAACGGGGTCAGCGGCGAAACTATAAACCAGCGGACTGGAGCCCGTCGCGTCAATCCAACTGATTTGATCATGCATCACGGCAAACAGGGAACTGTTGAGGCCGTCGAACGTGACGGTGCGGGTGAGGCGCGCACCTACTTGGTTCCCAAGCTGCAGTACTTGAGAGAATGTCTGAGCCGCGACTTGCTGTGGCACGAGTGCGGCTCCAACCGTTACCCCGGCGAAAACGCGGAGTGAGCGTTGCGATCGCACAAGAAGCCCCCTCAGGCCATCAGCCCCGCACGCGGCGCCGTGAGGGGATGCTCGGAGCAGCCCGCCCACTGGCGCAGAACGACGCGTCACCGTCATGGTCGAACAATCTCGCGAACGGACCGGACCAACTCCAACCTGCCATCTCGAGCAAGTACCAACGCCCCCAGCTGACTCACAATGTCTGCGCGAACGCTATCGCGGATCTGGACCACCGCTCCCCCCGCTGCCACATCGTAGATGGTGTACCCGACGATTTCCTCCGGACCGCGACGCATGCCGTCGCGCATCGGAAAACGAACGCGCTTGAGTCGCAAGTAATCGCCCTCCCCGAAGACCCAACCCTCAATACCGCCGAGGCTCGTGTCGGGGCGCGCCACCTGACGTCCCGTCGCGCGCTCGAAGATACGCCAGCCAGGTGATCCGAATTGCGCATCCGGGAATTGGTGGAGGTAGAACGTCCCTGATGGGGAGAATCGCAGATCCAAGTACGCCGTAACAACCGACTTCCGGGAGTTCGGGTGGTAGCGGACGATACTGGACCCAGGGTACCCGCGGCTGGTCTTGAAATACAGCGCGGTGTCGAATGCGACCCACGCGAGTTCGTAGACGTCGGACGGAACGTCGAGGCGCTCCTCGGTGCCTCGCTCAATATCGATCAGGTATGCACCGGTCGGAGTGAACCCCAAATCGCCGCCTTCCGCGAACGACCCCGTGATGAAGGCTACCTGACTCCCATCGCAGCACCAGACGTGGCGTCGGACGTCGCGCTCGACAACGTGGATCGTGTTCCCGACCCCATCCGCAACGATGAGTCTGTTTGAGGTGCCGGCACGTCCCCCACCCTCAAGCATGGCAACGAAGCGGCCGGACGGGGCAACCGTCAGGTCGAAAACATGCAGGGCACTGCTGCGATAGATCGTATCGGTAACGGCGCCATTGGGCGCCAGGCGAACGACCGTCGTAAGATCCGCGCGCCTGACAAGAAGCCCGTGCACTTGCGTTTGGTGAGGAGCGGCATGGCGGGTTAGTGGATCGGCGAGGATCCATATTGTGAGGATGGACAGCACAGCTATGCGTGACGTCATAACCCCTCAGTTTGGCCGTACGCGGACGTGGAAATGATCGGAGTGACCAGCGAGATCGACCAGCCTCCCCGCTGACAGTGGATCATTCACGATCCCCGTGTGAGCTGAGTCGTAATACATCAGCACGACACGGGAGTCGGACATCAGACACCTCATCAGATCAACTGTGCGGTTGAGGTCAAACTTCAACGAATCCGGTCCAGCGAGGTTCAGTGGCAGTTCAAACCCGTCCGTTCGCAGGTACCTCACGTCCACATCTACACCGCTCTGGTGAGACACGTGCCTTTGAACGTTGTCTACAATGAAAGCACCGCCAGCCTGAAGGCTCAGATGCCCTACTTGCATCCTCGGCATCGAGTTCCACTCTGTGAGGATTCGGCACGCCCCTGGAAAGCCAAGCGGAATCTCGAAGCGACGCCCCGCGCCTTCGATCACGTTGATGAGCGCGCGAACACCCCAGTCGGGCATCTCTGGAGTATCGTACGGCTGCAGATACTCAACATACATCGTACCGAGGTTCGGCACATTGATAGCCGAGTCAATTGAGCCCGACGTGGGCGTTCCAATGGATTTGCTTGGGTCCATGTCAGCGGTGTCGACGCGGAATCCGTAAATTGAGTTCGGCGGATGCAGTTCAGTGTCGTTGCTGATACTGTCGCCATCGATATCCCACGCCGGACCTAGCCTAGCGGTTCCCCCGCTGCCGGTGGCGGTCCTGGACCGCAGTCTGGGCCGATGCAGATCTCGTCGTCACACGAGGCGCCCAGCGAAGCGACAACCAGGAGTATTGCTGTGTCCAGCCTCCCCCACATCGCGCTCACGAGCCAACGTGTTCGGACTCGGACGAGTCGGCGCTGCTCATCAGGGCTCCGCGCCTGCCGGGCGATCATCTTGCCTCCGCGAACCCGCACGTCCCCACCAGCAGCCCGCCCGTCGCCCCCAACCGGATCAGATCCCCGTCCAGCGCAAACACGAACGCGATGGGCGCGTACAACACCGCGCGATCCGTCCGCTCCTTGAGCCGTGCCGACACCCGCGCCACCGTGTCGCTTGACACGCTCAGCGTCGTCGCCACATCGCCCAGCCGGATCATCCGGAGCGGCAGTCGCGGCTCGTCCGACAGCCCGGCCCGCGCCGCGCGCAGCCGCTGCAAGGCCCGCCCGAGCGAAGGACACCCTGCCCGCTGGGATACCGGCTTCTCTCCGGCCGGGATCAATTCGTCTTCCACCAGCATCGACAACTTCAGCGTGTCGGCCGTCTGGATCGCCTGCATGAACTCCGCCAGAAACAACTGCACCGCCGCCTCGATCCGCTCGGCCCGCGTGAGTGCCAAGAGGTACGGCGGCCGCGGCACGTTGGGATCATCGACCTCCTGCGCGGCCACGGCGCCGGGGACAACGGTCCAGCACCCAAGGAGGAGAACGGCAAGGCGTGACATCATGACGGTCCTGGCTGTGAACGCCCTACGATGTGGAGTCAGATGGGGCCGCGGTAGGGTCCATACGTGCCAATCCTAGGTCCATACGTGACACGCACCCCGAAACCGACCCGAAGATCGGCCAGCAGCGCTCCGACAGCGCGTCCAGGAGTGGAGAGAGGATAGGCCTGGGACCCTGCACGGACCCGGGCGAGCATAGGCGGGCGGTCATCGGGCCGCACAACCTTCCCCCTCTCCGGGCATAGTCGGTTCGTCAGCCCGCACCACGTTCCCCCTCTCCGCGCGTCCAGCGTGGAGAGGGGGCCAGGGGGTGAGGCACCCCGGGGGCCAGGGGGTGAGGCACCCCGGGGGCCAGGGGGTGAGGCACCCCGGGGGCCAGGGGGTGAGGCCCGGGGGCCAGGGGGTGAGGCACCCCGGCTTTCACTGGCGCTCCCAGGCGGTCAAGGGTCTGTGCCTGCCGCCGAACGCCAGGGAACAAGCGTGCCTGCTCGATTGCATGCCCGCCGGAAGTTGGATCGGTCGTCGATGCCCAGGTACGCTTCGGCAACCCACCGTGTCGCCCCTCGGCTCGTCAGGTACTCCCAGGCCTGGCACCTGAGCCGCGCGACGAGGTGTTCCATGCGCAACGACCCCGCCGCCTGTACCGCCGCACGGACCCGCCGTGGCGACACCCCGAGCGCACGGCTCATGCGCGAAATCGTGTGCACGTTCTGCGGCGCGCAAAGAAACGCTCGTACCAGCATGGGCGACACGCCGGGGAACACGCCTGCCAGCGTGTCCGTCTCGGCGCTCAGCGTGGCACGGACGATCGATCCCAGCAGGTGCACCGGATCCAACCCCGCCGTCGAGAGCCAGACCGGCCTGTCGGGAGGCGGATAGTGGTCGGTACCCAGGGTCACCGGGCCGGGAACCAGCACCACCACCGGCGACGGCGGGCGGAACGAGGCAAACACGCGCGCGCACACACACGTCACGTCCCGAGCCTTCCGG